>Ga0310690_10000005_pt1 | contig 521895 bp, 437 predicted proteins | sample AusTroGonzalo_MG_2_FD_207661 | JGI IMG/M metagenome (GOLD analysis project Ga0310690, IMG submission 207661) | Bovine rumen microbial communities from tropical cattle in Woodstock, Queensland, Australia - Gonzalo_04 (v2) (version 2) | ecosystem: Host-associated > Mammals > Digestive system >...
CTCTGCGACGGCGCCAAGCTCACCGCCAATTTCATCCATATGGAGAACGGTGAAACGCAAGGCAAAGACTCGTTGTTCATCTACAGCCAGTCCTATGGAGGCAAGATGGGTAAACTGAGAGTTGATGACAGTGATAGTATCGTAAATGCAGGCATCGGCACCGATTATACCCAAAAAAAGACTGAACCGTCCATGGGAACGCTTATCATCCACGGTGGCGACATCTATGTGCAGGGAGGGACGAATACAGCCGCTATCGGCGGCGGAAGGGGTGGCAAAGGCGGTAATGTGTACGTCTACGGCGGCAAGGTGGAAGCCCACGGCGGTGACGGCTCTGGTGCAAATGCCGGCGGCGGAGCCGGTATCGGAGGCGGATATCTAGCTCCCGGAGGCTCTACATGGGTGTATGGCGGCGAAGTATATGCCTACGGCGGACAAGACGCGGCGGGTATCGGTTCGGGTGACGGCGGAAACGTTATGGAACATTCCGATCGGGATTTTATTCATGGTGGTTGGTTCACTATGTACGGCGGTTATGTAGAGACGCACGGCGGTGGCAACGGTGCCGGCATCGGAGCCGGTGAGTATTCCCCCGGTCCTAAAGACGTAAGTATCTACGGCGGCGTGGTGAAAGCCTACGGCGGCGAGGATGCCGCAGGTATAGGTGGCGGATACATGACGATTGATTACGGCGACCCCTCCGGCGTTGTGAACATCTACGGTGGAGAAGTCTATGCCTACGGTAAAGATGAAGGAGCCGGCATTGGCGGTGGCGAGAACAGCCCCGGTGCCGATGTTACCATCACCGGCGGTATCGTAGAGGCCCACGCCGGGGTGAACGACACCTACTACAAAGCCATCGGCCCGGGCCGTGACAGCGACAACTACGGCACACTCAATCTGGGCGACCAGATGATGGTGCGGTATAAGATTGGAAATAATTGGTCAGAGCCCGTCCCGGTTGCCTATGAGTACGGCCGCAAGGCCGGCGCCTGGTACCACACCGAGGCCCGCATCGAGCCCTGCACGCATCCCGGCTTTACTGCCGAGACTTGCCCCTATCACGTACATCCGTAACCAATAAAGACAGATCATACGAAAAACTCAACCAATCAACCTGCAAAACGCGATTCATTTGCCAGTTGATTCGGCGAAACCGTACTGGCCTAATAAATCACGAGAAATTTATCAGATATATCTTAGGAAATTAAATAATTCTGTAAGTTCCTTGGTTGTGTAAGAGAAATTCTATATATTTGCGCTATGGAAATACTACAGAGGCCAGAGTACCTTGCGCAGGTACAGCATTACTTTGGAAAAGAAACTATCATCGTCCTTACCGGTCAGCGGCGCGTAGGAAAGAGTTTTGTCCTGATGTCACTGAGGGACCTGCTCTCAGCGACGGAAGGCAATAACGTCATCTATATCAACAAGGAAAAAAAAGAGTGGGACGATATCGTTACCTATCAGGACCTGAACAAATACATAGAAGAAAAATACACTCCGAATAAACGGAATTATATTCTGGTAGATGAAGTTCAGGAAATCAAGGCCTTTGAAAAAAGTGTCCGCAATTGGCGGACGGAGCCGAATACGGACCTGGTTCTTACGGGCAGCAACGCCGAAACGCTTTCCAGCGATTTGTCAACGCTACTCGGAGCACGTTATCATGAGATTTATATCCAGGCCCTGACATATAAGGATTTCATTCGCTTCCATAGACTGAAGGAGGGGGATGACGCTCTATCCCTTTATATTAACTCCGGAGGTCTGCCCGGGCTGGTCAAATATGATATCCATGATGAAAACGAGGTGTATTCCTATGCCCAGGATGTACTGAACACGGCTCTTGTCAAAGATATTATCCTCAAGCACAAGATCCGAAATGTGCCGTTCCTGTACAATCTGGTTCGTTTCCTTGCCGACAGTACGGGGAAACCGGTATCGGCCACCAGTATTTCCAATTATATGAAGGGGCAAAAGAGCCCGGTGTCCATCGAGTTGGTCCTGAAATATCTGAAATACCTCTGCGACGCGTATATCGTGACAGAGGTTCAACGTTTCGATATCCGCGGGAAGAAGCTTCTGCAGTCGAACAACAAGTATTATTTCGAGGATACCGGCATCCGGAATTCCTGTGTTGAAACCAACCGGGACAAGGATATCGAGAAAGTCATCGAGAACATCATCTACCACCAGCTCATCCACGATGGGTACAAAGTAAATGTGGGACAGCTGCTTGCCGGCGAAGTGGATTTTGTCTGCGTCAAAGACAAGAAGCGCGTGTACATCCAGGCCGCGTACATCATCGGAAACGACGAGACCCGCCAGCGGGAATTCGGCGTACTCAAGGGCATTCCTGATAATTATCCCAAGTATGTTATCTCCATGACACCCCTTGTTTCGCGGAATGACGACGAAGGAATCCAGCACATCAGTCTGCGGGAATTTCTGAAAAATGGGTTGTAAAGGCTTGCGCCGGGCTCATTGTGATGGCCCTTGGGGCGTCGGCACAGGAAAAGAAATCGTTTACCACGCTGAAGGAGATTCCCATCACCAGCGTCAAGAATCAGTACGAGAGCGGATTCTACCAGGGCATCTGGTATATGTCCCGTGACTACATGTCCCTGAATACGACCTACATTTTCCTCAACCGCCAGGCGTTGTCCAAAGGATTCCGCAAGGTGTTGAAGAGGGCTGGCCTGAAATAAGCTATTCCGCGAGGATTGCGGCGACGGCGGCGCGGACGGTTCCGTAGCGGAGCAGTTTTTCCCTCGCGGCGTCGTAGTCCGTCAGGCCGGTCTCTTCCATAATCATCCGCGTTCCGCGGTCCACCAGTTTTTTGTTGGTGAGTTGCATGTCCACCATCTTGTTCCCCCGCACACGCCCCAGGCGGATCATTACGGTGGTTGAAATCATATTCAGGATGAGTTTGGCGGCCGTTCCGGATTTCATCCGTGTGCTTCCGGTCACGAATTCAGGCCCCACCACCGCGATGATGGGTACATCCGACTCTCTGGCGATGGCCGAATCTTCGTTGCATGAGATGCTGGCCGTGAACATCCCCAGTTCCTTTGCATGGCGGATGGCGCCTTTCACGTAAGGCGCCCCGCCGGATGCGCTGATGCCCACCAGGCTGTCTTCCTGGGTCGGATCGTAGGCCAGGATATCCTTCCATCCCTGCCCGGGGTCATCTTCGGCCCCTTCCACCGCATTGCGGATGGCTCCGTCCCCTCCGGCGATAATGCCGATAAACGCTCCGCTGACCCCGTAGGTCGGGGGAATCTCCGATGCGTCGGTGATGCCCAGGCGGCCGCTGGTGCCGGCGCCTATGTAGAACACGCGTCCGCCCCGTTGCATCCTTTCCACCACCCCGTCGACGAAACGGGCAATCTGAGGTATGCATCCCGCAACTACCTCCGGGACTTTGCGGTCTTCGGTATTGATCCCCTTGAGCAGTTCGGCCGTACCCATCCGGTCCAGCCCTTCATAAAGGGAGTTCTGTTCTGTCTGCTTCATCTGTTACCGCTTTAGAGGATAATATGAATGACGGTATAAAATTATGATTTTTTGTGTACATTTGCAACTTGGTATACCATATAATATAAGGAACTAACCAAAAGACAGATATGTTACACAAAAAACTATTCAGCGTTTTGTTCATCCTGCTGATGCTTTCGGCAAGCGCCGTTGCCCAACAGAAGATGATCGTCCGCGGAACTGTTACGGATACGCAGGGCCCCGTTGTCGGCGCAGTAATCAGCGCTGCCGGAGCCAATGCCGTTACCGATTATGAAGGAGGCTACAGCATTTCGGTTCCTTCCGATGCGCTGCTTGAAGTCTCGGCTCTGGGTTACAAGACCCTTCATGTCGCCGTCAAGGGCCGCGCTATGGTGGATATCCGCCTGGAAGAGGACAGCATTATGCTCTCGGAAGCCGTGGCGGTCGGCTACGGTACCCAGAAGAAAGAAAACCTGACGGGTGCGGTTTCCGTTGTCAAGGCGGACGCCTTGCAGGACCGGCCGGCTTTGGATGTTGCCCATATGCTCCAGGGAACGGTCCCGGGCTTGAACATCACATCGGCCTCCGGTCGTCCGGGACAGGCTGCAACCCTGAATATCCGTGGATGGAACTCCATCAATGGCGGTTCTCCGCTGGTGCTCATCGACGGGGTGGAAGGGGACTTGCAGTATGTCAATCCCGCTGACGTGGACAACATTTCCGTTATCAAGGATGCCGCCGCTGCGGCCATCTACGGTGCCAAGGGCTCGGCCGGTGTGATCCTGGTGACCACCAAGAGCGGGTCCAAGGAAAAGGACGGAAGGGCCAAGGTCAGTTACAGCGGCCGCGCCGGCTTTACCGCGCCGACCACTTCCACCGAGTACGAGAGCCGCGGTTACGATTCCGTATACATCAACAACCTGTTCTGGGGCACTTACTCACCGGGCACCCCGTATGCCAATTATTCGGGATGGAATGCCCCTTGGGGGCAGCCTGAGCCAGGGACGGACATGTATGAGTTGTGGATCCGCCGCAACGATGTGTCGGAAAACCCCGCCCGCCCCTGGGTGGTGGTTTCCAACGAAGCGGGACAGGATGTGTACAACTACTACGGGAACACGGACTGGTATCACTTCCTCTACAACGACATCAAACCCACGACCAGCCATACCATAACCATGCGCGGCGGGACCAACAGTTTCTCGTACATGGTTTCCGGAGGATATGTCTACGAGCAGGGTATGTTCCGCAAGAATCCGGACAAATACCAGCGCGTCAACCTGAGGGCCAAGCTTTCCTTTGACGTGACGAACTGGCTGCGCATCGGCTCCAACACCAGCTACTTCCATGGGACGTACTCCTATCCCGGCCAGGGCGGAATCAACAATAATTTCAGCAAGAGCATGGCGCACGGTCTTGCCAGTCTTGTGCCATACAATCCGGACGGTTCCATCGTGTATACCACCAAGTATAGTAAATATGAACTGATGGACGGCCTTCTGATGCTCCTGGATTCCGACAACGTCAATGAGGACAAAACGGATAACATCACCCAGACGATAGACTTTACCCTGACTCCGGTCAAGGGGCTCAGCATCAAGGGAGACTATTCCTACTCATTCCAGGTCAAGCGTTACCTGAACCGCTCCGTGAACGGGTACTATTCCAAGCAGCCCGGGGTCATCTCGGTCAAGGACGACAAGGATGCCTTCTATGACAAACTCTCGGAGCAGTCGGACGTCAATACGTATCAGGTCTTCAACCTCTATGCCACCTATGAGAATACCTGGGTGGATGCGCACCATTTCAAGGCGATGGCCGGTGTGAACTACGAGATGCGTTACATCAAGGACCTCCAGCTCATCGGGTACAACCTTTATTCCACCACACTGAACGACCAGGACCTGGTAGGCCCCGATCCCGCGGATCCGGACGGCAAAAAGCGTATGGAAACCGGAGGCGGCCAGAACGAACTCAAGACGGCGGGCTACTTTGCCCGTATCAACTATGATTACAAGGGCCGTTACCTGATTGAGCTGAACGGCCGCTACGACGGTTCTTCCCGCTTCCTGCGCGGACACCGCTGGGTATTTTCGCCTTCCGCTTCACTGGGATGGCGCATTTCCGAAGAACCCTTCTTCCAGCCCCTGAAGAACTGGTGGGACAATGCCAAGATCCGCTTCTCCTACGGACAGTTGGGGAATCAGCAGATGAGCAGCTACTATCCTGCCATCCAGACGGTTACCACGAGTGGGAAGTCCAGTTATCTCCTTGGAGGTGCCAATCTTCCCCAGGCGACCCTCTCGGCGCCGGTTTCTTCCGGCCTGACCTGGGAGCGTTCCGTTCAGGGTAACCTGGGCTTCGACCTTGCCTTCCTGAACAATCGTCTGGAATTCTGTGCGGAAGGGTATATCCGTGATACCAAGGATATGCTTACCGCCGGCGAACCGCTGCCTTCCGTCTACGGGGCATCCGCGCCCAAGGAGAATACGGCGGACCTCCGCACGGTCGGATATGAACTCACCATTGGTTGGAAAGATTCCTTCAAGTTGGGCGGTAAGCCCTTCAACTACGGCGCTCAGTTTGTGTTCAGTGACTATGTCTCCCACATCACACGCTTCAACAACCCGGACAAACTCTTCGCCAAGACCTACTGGGAGGGCCAGCGCTACGGTGACATCTGGGGATATCACGTAGACGGACTGTTTGCGACTGACGAAGAAGCGGCCAATTATCCCGTTAACCAGATTCTGGTAAACGACCCCGATATCGTCAAGAACCTACGCGCGGGCGACATGCGTTTCGCGGACCTCGACGGCGATGGTGCCATCAACAAGGGATCAGAGCGCGTAGGAGACAGCGGTGACTGGCAGGTAATCGGCAACAGTATGCCCCGCTTCCAGTATGGTATAAACCTTAATGCCGAATGGAACGGTTTCGACCTGGCGGTCTTCTTCCAGGGAATCGGCAAGTGCGATTGGTATCCTAGTGCGGAAGCCTTCTCTTTCTGGGGCCCGTTCGCCCGCCCGTACTCCACCTTTATCCCGAAGGATTTCCTGGAGGACTGCTGGAGCGAATCGAACCCCAATGCCTACTTCCCGGCGCCCCGCGGTTATGCGGCCGGCGGTTCCAATACGGACAAGCGCCCTCTGGGTGCCGTCAACGACCGCTACCTGCAGAATATCGGCTATCTGCGCCTCAAGAACCTGACCTTCGGTTATACGCTTCCCGAGCGGATTACCAAAAGGGCCTCCATCAGCAAACTCCGTTTCTACTTCACGGGCGAGAACCTGTTCTACTGGGCGCCCGGCCTGCATGGCAAATATGTGGATCCTGAAATGGCCATGACCGGCGGAGCCCTCAAGCTTTATCCCTGGCAGAAGAGTTTCCTCTTCGGTATCGACATTACCCTCTAATGAATCCAGCCATGAAAAAAATAGTATTTCCCCTTCTGTTTGCGATCGCCGGATTCGTATGGACCGGCTGCGACGACATGCTTGACGCCACGCCCAAGGACAAGCTCACCGTGGAGACCTTCTTCACGGACGAAAGCCAGATCAGGGCTTATTCCATCGTCTTTTACGAGGCTTTCCCCGGCAGTGAACTGTACGTGGCCAACGATGACCACTATACCCAGAACAAGCTCTCCAGCGAGGAAATGGGCACCAGGACCCCGCCCAGCAGCGGCGGTGGCTGGAGCTGGGGCGCGCTTCGCAACATCAACGTGCTGCTGGTCAATCTGTACCGCTGCCCGGATGCGGCCGTCCGTACCAAATACGAGGCGCTGGGCCGTTTCTTCCGTGCTTATTTCTATATCAATAAGGTCAAACGCTTCGGCGATGTCCCCTGGTATGATGCGCCCATCGGATCGACGGAAACGGCGGCTCTGAACCGTCCCCGCGACAGCCGTGAGTTCATTATGAACAGGATCGTGGAGGATCTGGACTTTGCCATCGAACATCTGCCGGAAGCCCACAGCACCTACGAGGTGACCAAGTGGACCGCCATGGCCCTGAAATCCCGTGCGCTGCTCTTTGAGGGTACTTTCCGCAAGTATCATGAGAACGATGTCTTCCTGAAGACCCTGCCCGCCGATGCCAAGCCCTGGACCTGGTACCTGGAGCAGTGCGCCGAGGTTTCCCGGGAACTCATCCAGACCAGCGGCTACAGCCTGCATACCGACGGCGGTGTGGACAAGGCCTACTTCAACCTCTTCCATACGATGAACGCGACGGACCTGAGCGACGAAGTCATCCTGGCCCGCGACTACAATGCAGCCTATAACGTGCGGCACAGTTCCGGTGCTACGATGACCACCGGTTCCCGCGGCTGTCCGTCCGTTACCAAGAAACTGATCGCCAGTTACCTGATGAAGGACGGCACCCGTTTCACTGACAAGCCCTCATGGACAACCATGAGTTTCTTCGACGAATGCCAGAACAGGGATCCCAGGCTCGCACAGAGCATCCGCACTCCCGGCTACCGTCGCATGGGCGAGGAAGCGACCACCTCTCCGGATTTCCTGGTCACCTTTACGGGCTATCACCCCGACAAATATGTCACCTACCCGGACCAGGATGTCAACGAGGCTTCCGAAATCGACCTGATTATTTTCCGTATGGCTGAGATTTACCTGAACTACGCCGAGGCGCTCGCAGAACTTGGGCAACTCAGTCAGGCCGACCTTAACATCAGCATCAACAAATTGCGTCAGCGCGTAGGGATGCCCGAACTGGTTTTGGCGGATGCCATCGCCAATCCGGATGATTTTCTCACCAATGAGGCGTACGGCGGTTATCAGAGTCCCGTGCTCCTGCAAAATGGCAATAAGGGTATCATTCTGGAAATCCGCCGCGAGCGCGGCATCGAACTTGCCCAGGAAGGTCACCGCTACTACGACCTGATGCGCTGGAAGGAGGGCAAAGCCTTCAATGCGCCTTTCTACGGAATCTATCTGCCCGGTATCGGTGTCTATGATGTGGACCAGAACGGGACCAACGACTATGAACTTTATCCCGCCGACGGCAAGGCGACCCAGGCCGTAGCCCCGTCCATGAAACTGGATTCCGACGTTTACCTCTCCGAGGGTGCTGTCGGTTTCATCTGGCTGCACAAGACGGTGGACCGCAAATGGGACGAAGAGCGGGATTACCTTTACCCCATCCCCACGGATGACCGGAACCTCACCGGCGGCGCGCTCACGCAGAATCCCGGATGGAAGGATGGTTTGAACTTCTAAACATTACGAACCATGAAACATACCTTTATATATATACTGTTCGGACTTTCCCTGCTGCTGGCCCCGGCCTGTCAGACCTATCAGGGGATTGACAAGCCTTCCGACAACATCGTCTCCAAGATGAAGGGCGTGTTGTACACCTCGGTGACGGGCGGTGAAGCGGTCCTGAAAATCCTCCCTGGAAAGAGCAAGAATGCAGAAACCCACGTCTGCATCTGGCAGGATGCGATTTCCGATGTTACCCTGAAGATTTCCCTGATGGCGGCACCTGATGCCGTGGACGTCTACAATGCCACCCATCCCGATGCGCCCGCACTCCTGCTTCCCGCATCGGCGTACACCTTTGTCAACAATGACCTGATGCTGGCCCGCTACAATACTTCCTCTACGGCCGGAAAGATCAAGATTACGGCCGGGAGTCTGGAAGACGACCAACTCTATATCCTTCCCCTGACCGTCGGAAAGGTGGAGGGTACGGACAACTGGGAATTGGCGGAGAATGCCGTCAGTTATCTACTCGTCATGCAGACACAGGTAGGTCCGGAAGGCGGTGACGGTACCCTGGAATTCCCGTATGAACTGCGTACGGTCGAGGACCTGAAGGCCATGAAGGATCTGCTCCTTGCCGACGAGAAGGTCTACTTCAAGTTGATGAACGATATCGACATGGCCTCCGTCGACGACTGGGTACCCCTCAACTGGGAGGGCTCCGACGGTACGTACAATTACGGCATCGACTTTGACGGGGGCGGCCACACCATCGACAACTTCCATCTCACCGACTGGCCCACCTATGCCTCCTTCTTCGGCGTACTGAACGGCTACTGCCATGACGTAAGCTTTACCAATGCCGTCATCGAGGCCGCCGGCGCTTCCGGCTGCGGTATCCTGGGCGGTTACGGCGGAACGGGTAACAAGCATGCCGACGTCGCCCGCGTACACGTGCAGGGCAAGGTGACCTTCAAGGGGGACAAGACCGGTATCGGCGGCATGTTCGGCTGCGCCGGCAACGCCACCATCGAAGGCTGTTCGGCCGATGTGGAGGTCTGGTCTGGCAAAAACTACGTGGGCGGCCTCTTCGGTTATTCCAAGAAAGCTACCGTTTCCAACTGCTGGGTGAGCGGATCGGTCCGCGGCGACCAGCGCGTGGGCGGTATCGCCGGCGGTATCAACGGTGACGGCGACGCCATCATCAACAGTTACTGCATAGCCAGGGTATATACCGATGTAGCCTCAATGCCTGCCGATGAATCCGGCGGCCTTCAGGTGGACCAGAAAGTGAATGATGTCAAAATCGTCCTCCACTGGGCTACCGAAGAGGATGGGCTTAAGGCAGGCGATGCCGTGTTTACCGATGCCGCCCGGACCGTCCCGGCCGGGAACGGTGACTATACCCGGAGCGGCAAGACCATCACCGTTAGCGGCGGAGTGGTGACACAGCTTCGCGAATATGCGGCCACGCGCTCCGTAGGAGGCATTGTAGGTCACGCCAACCAGGACAAGGGCGACACGCCCGGCTCCCGCACTCCCGGCAACGTGGTCAGCGGCTGCCTGGTCTGGATGGATGCCATCAAGCCCCGCACCTATCAGGGGAACCAGCCTGTTTCCAAGAAGGATTACGACAACGACTGGTATACCTCCGGTGTCATCGTAGGCTTTGGCGCTTCGCACAACACCTACCAGAACTGCTACTATAATGCGGACCTGATTTTCCGTGACTATTCAGATGTCTTCCAGTTGTATAATCAGGAGAATTCTACTCCCAACTCGCCGCTTGCCTATCAGGAGGTGGCAGGGAGCAACTATAATTATCCTTATCACGGCAAATCCGCTCCTGCGGGTGCAACGCTGTCTTCCATGGCACAGTCCCTGGGATGGGATCCTGCCATCTGGGACTTTGGCGGCGACCGCCCGCTGATCAAGGCGAGTGCCCCTGTAGGCCCCATCCCGGAGGTAACCGGCAACGGACAGCTTCCCGGTTTTGAAAACAATGACCTTTAATCAGAGACAGTGATGAAAGCAAGAATTTATTCCCTTATCAGCGTTGCTGTACTTCCCTTCGTACTGTTCTCCTGTGTAAAGGAAAAACAGGTCAATATCAGCGAAGCGGATAATCTCATAGAAATTCAGGCAACCATCGACGATGCATCCTCCCGCGTAAGCGCCGTGGATGCCGCCAACGGCCTTGACTGGAACTGGGCGGCCGGCGACCAGATCGCCGTTGCCACGGAATCGGCCCTTTCCGTCTTTAACCTCCGCAGTGGCGAGGGGACCAAAGAGGGTTCCTTCATCGGCAAACAGATACTCGGCGACAAGTATTCCATCGTCTGCCCCGGCATTTCTCCCGCAGAACTTTCTTCCCTGGACCTGACTGGCCAGATACAGACGGGGAACGGCAGCCGGGATCACCTGCAGTATTTTGCCCTCCTGGAGGAACAGGACAGCTATAAGCAGTTCTCTTTCAGCCCGGAGAACAAAAACTTCCGTCAGTGCGGCGTGCTGCATTTCTCGCTGGTGCTTCCTCCGGAAGCGACGGCGGTCAACCACGTGGCCCTGCGGTCCAACAGCGCCATTTTCCATACCGGAAATGCCCAGGATGCCTTGTCTGAAGAATTGTCCCTGGACTTCATGGAGGCGGTAGTGGAGGCCGATCATTCCTTTGAGGCCTGGATGACGACCTCCTGGTTCGAGGATGTCATTACCGCAGGTACGAAACTGGAAGTGAATGTCATTTCCGGCGACTACAACTGGGTGGCAGACATTACGCCCACCGTCAACAAGGCCGTCAAACCCGGTTTTGTGAACAATGTCAAGGTGGAGGATGCGGCCCAATGGACGGCCGCCAGCCGCTATGCGGACGGCGACGGTACCAAGGAGAATCCCTGGCAGATCAAGACCGCCAAGCAGCTGATGTGCGTACATGAGGACCTCGTGGAGGAACAGATGACCTACTTCATCCTCATTGCCGACATCGACCTCAAGGGCTATGAATGGGTGCCGCTCAATCCCATCGATCCGTACAAGAAGTACATCTTCTTCGACGGACAGGGGCATACTATCAGCAACCTTACGATTACCGAGCCCACCGCGTATGCCAGTTTTGCCGGCGTGCTTTATGGGACTGTGCAGAACCTGACCTTCAACAACGCCTCCATCAATGCCGGCGGCAACAAGTCAGGCGTGGTGTGCGGCTACATGGGAACCTCGGCGGCCTTTATCCCCAGCGTGGCACGTAACGTTACGGTGCGGAATTCTTCGGTGACGGCCACCACTTCCTGCGGCGGTTTCGTGGGCCAGACCGGCAGCGATAACTCCACCTTTGAGAACTGTCACGTAGTCAATACCACGGTCAGCCATACCGGTACGGGCAATTTCCATACGGGCGGCTTCGTGGGCCGTGCGCAAAAGGCCGGCACCTATATGGACTGCTCCGCCGATGCTATCGTCAGCAGCACACAGTTCGCGGGCGGATTCGCCGGTTACATCGAGAAGGGTACGTATACCCGCTGCTCCACCACAAGCACCGTGACGGCAAAGACCAACGTCGGCGGCTTCGTCGGCAAGGCGGATGCCGGTACCCTTTCGGATTGCTTCTATACCGGTCCGAAGGTTGTCGCAAGCGGAGATGGACAGGTGATGGCCGGCGGTTTCATAGGCTATGCCAATACGCCCGGCAGCAGCTTCACCGGATGTTATGTCAAAAATGCCGTCCTGGAGATGGGTGGCGGCCAGCGGGTCGGCGGCTTCGTCGGCCTGGCGGCGGACGGTAACAGTTTCACCAAGTGCTATGCGCAGGGTCTGTCCCTGACCGGCGGTTTCCTGACCGGCGGCTTTGTGGGCGTGGATTATTGCAAGGCCATCGACCAGTGCTATGTGGATGGCGGTGCCATCTATCCTTCTGGTGCGGGCGCGACGGATGACGGCGTCGGCGTGGCCGGATTCGCGGCCTTCACCCAGAATGCCATCATCCGCAACTGCTATACCTCGATGGATATTTCCGGCAACCGGGACGGCTACGGCGGATTCTTTGCCTATGCGAAAGAAAACACCACCATCCAGTTCTGCTACGCCAGCGGCCGTATTACCAGCGAAGGTGATCCCGTCGGTGCCTTCGGTGCATGGGTGGATGACGGCGAAGGCATAGTCATCAACAAGTGCATCGGCTGGAGCGATGTCCTGCCCTTCATTGCATGGGAGGACGGCGGCGATATTTCCGACAACTACTGCGGAACCGAAGGGACGATCTCCAGCCAGGCACTGGCGCTGGGCTGGGATCCCTCCATCTGGGATTTCTCCGCGAAACTAAGATAAGCATATGAGACTGAGACGATTCCTTTTATTACTGGTCTTATCCCCCCTGTTGCTCTCCTGCGACAAGGGGGAGAAGCCCGGTAACACCAATCCGCCCATTTCGACCGTTGACCCCGGTGGCAACGATACTCCCGCCAATCCCTGGGATGCCAATCGCGGCCAGGTGGTGCGTCCGGAGCCCGGAAACGGCTGGACCGTAACTTCCATCGACGGTTCCTCCATGGTCTATTATTCCTTTGAAGGGAAAGAGCCGGTTACCCAGGCCAATCAGCGCATCTATGTGACCGACATCGATATGAACAATACCGCCTATTCCCTGAAACTGGGGTATTATTCCAGCAATTCTACGGCCTCCAAGGTGTTCAAGGGGACTGGGGCGCTGGCCTGCATCAACTGCGGCTATGAAAAGGCGGCCCTGTACCTGAAGGTGAACGGAAGCGTCATTTCTACCATCACGGCGGAAACCATCGGCACTACGGGCGTTCCCCAGTGGAAGAGCGAGGCGGCCCTTTACCTGGACAACGCTCGTGACGTGCGCATCGAATTCACCGGCAAAGGAATGAACCTGGCCGAATGGCGCTCCGTCTACCGCAACCGCGTCAAAAGCGAAACCAACGCGATTACCAGCGCGCCGATGCTCATTGACGATTATGAGCCGGTAGGGGAGGATTTCTGCACGCTGCACCCGCTGGCGACCTCGGGCCCCAACTGCTCCGAGAACCCCTATGTGCATCAGTCGTCCACCACCAATCCCCGCACGGCGATCGCCAAGACGGAGGATAACCACGTGCTCTTTATCGTGGTGGACGGGCGGCGAAATATCAGCCGCGGCATTTCTGCGGCGGAACTGACTAAATTCCTGGTCAAGAATTTCAACCCGCAGTATGCCCTCAACCTGGACGGCGGCGGTTCTTCCGCGATGTGCGTGGCGGGTCAAGGGGACCCGGAAACCCATGTCGTCAATTATCCCGTAGACTCAGATGAGGTGGATCCCAAACCCGGCCCCGGTGACCATACCGGAGAGCGGGCCCGTGACACCTTCCTATATGTTGTTAAGAAATGAAAAGAACTGTACTTATTATTGCGACGGCCCTCGCGGCGGCAGCCTTTACCGCTTGCGTCAAGGAAACGGAAGTCCTGCAGGATGGGCCTGTGTTTACCATTCGCGCCACCGGCGAGGACATTGTCCCCCTGGGCGCGGAAGATTCCGGCAAGGCGAGTTTCACCCCGGACGGGACCACCCTTCGCCTGGCCTGGCAGGCCGGCGACCAGATTCGTGTGTTCAACCATAACGATGCCAATTTGAATGCCGTCTATGACATTCAGGACGGATTTACGGACCATGTCGCCCATTTCAGCGGGCCCGAGGTCGGCGGATCGGTGTTCGATATAGTCGTGCCCGGTGTCTGGGCTGAGCCAGATGCCCCTGCGGCCGGCGTGCCCGACCTTACGCAGACCGGCAACGGTACCACCGGACACCTGAGTTTTACCGCCAAGCTGGAAAACGTAGCCAAGGAAGACCTGGCGGATATCGTTTTCAACAGCGAATGGGCGGCCAAACACGGCGCAACCCTCAAGAAAGGCGCCATCATCAAGTTCGTGCTTACCCTGCCCGATGCCGTCACGGAGCCCCAATGGGTAACCATGACGCAGTTCAACGGCAATTCGGCGGGAACGAGCGGCATCCTTGACCAGCCTGTTTCCGTGAATGTGGCGGGAGTAACCCTGTCGGATGACCATGTCCTTACGGCCTATGCCCAGGCCGGCTGGGATGACATGGCTTTCAGCAACCGCAACTACTTTACGCTGGGCGTGCTGGATGCAGACGGCAGTTACTACACCTGGCAGCACCGTATTACCAGCGGTGCCGTGACCCTGAAGGCCGGTATGGTGAACCGTATCCAGACGGGAAGCAGTGCTACCGGCACCAGCGGGACGGACAAATGGATCGAGCAGCCCTTCGCGGGCGGCAACGGCACGCAGGAAAAGCCTTACCTGATTGCCAGTGCCCGTCAGTTGGACAATATGCACGCGGAAGGCATTCTCAAGGCCCAGGAGCGGGTGTATTTCCGCCTGATCAAGGATATCGATATGGGCCCCTACCTGGAGACCCACCGCTGGGTGCCCCTCAATTCCGTGAACCCTTACGACAAAATCATCGATTTTGACGGAGGCGGTCACACGATCCGAAATTTCTCCTGTACCTACGACAGCAATACGGACGACCAGGAAACTCAGAAAGACCCTTCATTCTTCGGCGTGCTCTACGGTTCCTGCTATGACCTTTCTTTTACGGATGCCAGCATCAGTTGCAACTTTGGCCCTTGCGGTATTCTGGCAGGCTATGTGGGCTATTCCGCCAAGAAGGCGGTCATCTACAACGTGCACCTGCACGGAAGCGTAGAGAAAACGACGGCCGAAGGTACCAACGGGGTCGGCGGTATGGCGGGCATCATGATCTATTCCTATATTGATTCCTGTTCCGCCGACGTTGAGGTTTCTTCCGCTTGCGATTTTGCGGGCGTCCTCATCGGGCGCGACGCCAATGACGCCAGCCGCATCCGCAACTGCTACACCACCGGTTCCATCTATGGACAGCAGAAGGTGGGCGGCATCATCGGCGGACTCATCCGTCCGGGGAGCGAGGTGCACAACTGCTTCTCTACATCGACCATCAACGCCATGCGCTTTTCAGGCGGCATCATCGGAGACTGCTGCCTGGATGCCGGTTCCAATGACCACTGGAAGAGTGCGACGAGCCTTCAGCCGGAAAATGTGGTCGAGGGCTGTATTGCCTGGCAGACGATGCTGAGGACCCGCGACCAGGCCGGTCCGAAGGACGGCTGGAGTTCCGGCGCCATCATCGGTTTTGCCGCTACGCACAATACCCTGACGGACTGCTTGCGCAACCCGTCGATGGAGTTTGATGATTTCAGCGATGAACTCACGCTCTATAACCAGGACAACGCTACGCCTGAACTTCCGTTGGTGGTCAACAACCCCAATGCGGAGGTGTACAAGCACTATTCCCCGTATCACGGCAAAGCCGCTTCCGGCACCCGCCTTTCCAGCGTAGCTTCCGCCCTGGGCTGGGACAAAACGGTTTGGGATTTCAGTGGGGATATTCCTGTGCTTACCGGTGCGGTGGAGGCGGAACCTCCCGCAGAGACGCCGGTCAGCGGACAGCCGATGGTAGAGACGCTCTCCGTCGGACAGAACAGTCTTGCCCGTCCGTTCCCCGGAACTACGACCCCTATCGGAACCAAGAACGCCACACAAGACGGCATTACCTGGAGCTGCGAGGAGATTGCCAGCGGTATACGCTATTTCCACGCCAGCGGGGTGGTGACCACCGACTGGATGGATAATAAGACCCGCCAGCAGGAGCTCTTTGTGATTGATTACGACCTCAGCAATCCCAATTACGAGGTGAAGATCGTCGCCACATCGCCCGCCTGTGTAGCATCGCAGGTCTTCAAGGCCACCGGCGCCATCGCCACCATCAACGCCGGTTATGAAATCGCCTCCATCGCGGTAAAGGCCAATACGGAGTACTCCTGGCAGAAGGAGGATGAGTCAAAGGACAACAACGTCCTGAACAACATAAAGCCGGGAAGCGAGAAAGTGACCAATTATCCCACGGGCTCCCCGAAGTCCTATATGCCCAACAACACCATCAGCGATACCGGCGTGCCCAACTGGAAGAACGAGGGCGCCTTCTATTGCGATGGAGAGCGTGGCGTACGCATTGCCTTTGACGGCTATGACGGCGGGACGACTGACAAATACGGCAAAAACGCCAAGACAAAGACAATTAAACAAGAACGTCTGTGGTTCAGGTTGGGAACCGAGAACGAAGCCGGATTCGTATCCAGCGCCCCGATCCTGGATGCCAATTACGTGCGCTTCGGTTACACCTTCAAGGATCGTCACCCCAAGCAGAGCGGAGAACCCTCGGAAGGACCGTACTCTCACCAGACGCAGACGGCACCCCGTACGGCGGTGGCCATCGCCTATCCGGACGGAGACGACGGCGCCCCGCACCTGCTGTTGATTGTCGTGGACGGTCGTTATACGAAGGGTTACGGCGGCTATGGCTACAGCGCCTACTGGCTGGAGCGCCATATCGCCAACGCCTTTGGCCCGAAATATATGCTGAACCTTGACGGTGGCGGATCTACCACCATGTGCGTGGCGGATCACGGTGACGCGAACACCAATGTGGTGAACTATCCCTGCGACAATGCCGGCAGCGGCACTACGCACAACCACAGTGGCCAGCGTGCGCGCGACACCTTCATCTGCATCATCCCCAAGAACTAACTTCAAAGACCAAGCGCTATGAAATATAATGAATTGAACAATTCTGTCCGGGAGTACAACGCTCCCGAGGCGATGGTTTTGGAATTCGCCTGTGAGCAGGTCCTCGCGGAGAGTACTATGATCCAGGATTACGACGAAAACATCATTTGTTAATTCTCGTCACTATGAAAAGTTCACAATATCAGTCCCCGGAAATGCTGATTGAGAGCGCATGGCCTGCCTATGCGCTCCTGACGGCTTCTCCTGACGGCGATCTGGAAGATATGCCGGGAGATGTGTTTTTTAATAATCAAATTCCGTAGATTATGAAAAAGATTACATTCTCTTGTGCTTTTGCCCTTGTGGCGGTCCTGCTGGTCCCTTCCTGCAACAAGTCCGTGGATGGGTCTAATTCCCGTCCGCAGGTAACTATCCAAGCTACCGTACCAGGTGAAGGCTCCCGCATTGCCCTTACCGATAACGGCGACGGTCTGCATCTGGCCTGGGAAGCGGGCGACGGCCTGCGGGTCCTCTCAGGCTCACAGTCGGAAGTCTTTGCCATCAAAGAGGGATTTACGGACCACAAGGCCTCCTTCACGGGAGCGGAAGTTACGGGCGACTCCTTCGATATCATGTACCCGGCCACCTTCGCTTCGGTAGAAGAAGCGGAGGCATCGGATTTTAGCTATCAGGTCCAGAACGGCAACGGCAGCACCGCGCATTTGCGCTATGCGGCCCTGCTGAGCGGTGTGGACGACTATATGGATATCGCGTTCACGCAGGAATGGGCTGCCGACCACGGAGGAACGCTCAAGCGCTCAGGCGCCATCAAACTGGCCCTTACCCTGCCTGAAGGCGCTTCTGCCATTGACAGCGTTCACGTGAATCTGGACGGGCGTCTTCTGACGCTTGCGCTGAAAAATGTCGATGTATCGCAGGACGGGCAGCTTTTGACCGCCTATCTGATGACCCCATGGAACGATCTGGCGCTTGCCGCCGGGGCACAGGTGGAGGTGACGGCATCGGCGCCTGACCATACCCTATATGGCATCCGGTTCACGCTGGCTGCGGACGCGACGCTCCGCGCCGGCCGCGTGAGTATCTTCAACGTCCCCAACGGGATTTCCGAATATCCCTATGCCGGCGGTTCCGGTACGGAGGAGGATCCCTGGCTGATCGGCAATCCGGTACAGCTGAAGAACATGATGGACTTCTATGCGTCGGCCGATGCCCCTGCTGATAAAACTTCCTTCAAATACTGGTACCGCCTGATTGATGACGTGGACGCTTCCGGCTTTGCCTGGACGCCGCTGAATGCTACTGGCCAGTTCTACAAGGCGATTGATTTCGACGGGGATGGCCATACTCTTTATGGCCTTCATTCCGGCGGCACCTATGCCAGTTTCGTCGGCGTGCTTTACGGTTCCATCCGCAACGTCACGTTTGACGGGGCCGCCATCGACGCAAACACGAAGAAGGGCGTTGTGGCGGGGTTCCTTGGCACCACCGGTCTTCCCGGTTCCTGCGAGAACGTGACCGTCCGCAATTCCACGGTCTCCGGTGGTAGTTACTCTGGCGGTTTTGCCGGACACGTCCGAACGACGGGCTCGGTTGTCAATTGTCGCGTGGAGAATTCTACGGTAAACACCTCGAGTGGATATATCGGCGGTTTTGCAGCATATGTAGACGTTACCGGCGATGATCGCTATGATGTCCCGGCCCGCTTTACCAACTGCCATGTTGCGAATGTGGCAGTCAATCAAAACTATGCGACTGCGGTAGAACTCTATACCGGCGGTTTTATCGGCGGCGCCGGCTCAGCGGCCGCCTTTACGGATTGTTCCGTCCTGGCGACGGTTACTGCAACCAAGGCGGCCATCAAGGATGTGGGCGGCTTCATCGGCCGCTGTACCTATGCCGGATCCAATTTTAACCGTTGCGAAGTGCTTGAAGGATCTTCGGTCAGCGCAATAGGTGACCATGTGGGCGGCTTCGTCGGCTATTCGGAAACCGCCGCGTCCTTTACGGATTGTTCATCCTCTGCTTCCGTTGCGAATTCTGCGCAGTATACGGGAGGTTTTGTCGGTTACGCCAGTGGCGCATCTGGCTTTACCCGTTGTTTGGCCAGCGGCGACGTGACCGTAACGAACAATGTGAATCTGGGCGGGTTCGCTGGTTTTGCGATTGAATCGGCCTTTACCGACTGCACCTATCGGAACGGTACGGTATCCTCCACGAAGAGCGGCCAATCCTATGCCGGCGGTTTCTGTGGCTATCCCATTTCCGAGGTAGCCTTCCGCGGCTGCAAAGTCAGCGGAGCTACTGTAACGGTGAACGCCGGGCAGCGCAACGGTGGCTTTGCCGGCCAGATAGGCAATAATAGCAATAAAGGCAAAAACAATATTGTCGTTTCCCAGTGCGCTGTCCTTGGTACTTCTGTTACCTCGGCGCTCAACAGCGGCTTGTTTGTCGGCGTGCAATATGGCAATATCGAATGCAGTTACGTCTCCGGCGGCAGTATGAACGCCAGGGGTAACCAGTGTTCGGGCTTCAGTGGATTCATCGATACCGGAAATCTGACCAATTGCTATACTACTGCAACGGTCGTAGGTGGCAGTTATGCTTCGATTGGCGGTATGATCGGTATCCAGAACCTCTGTAACGCATCTTATTGCTATTCAGCCTGCGAAATTAGCGGCAGCGGCAGCGGTGTTGGCGCTTTCGTCGGCAAGAGTGCGACAGCAACTGCAGCCTGCAGCAACTGTATCGGCTGGCATGCGACCCTTCCGTTCAGTGGACTCAATACGGTAGGCGCACCCTTGACCAATTGCTATGCGGGGGCTGAGGGTACAGTCTCCGCGCAGGCTGTATCGTTGGCCTGGCCCGCGTCGGTCTGGGACCTGAGCGCATCAATGCCCGTGCTGCTGGATACCCCCCGCCGCATCAATGCTGTTTTCGTGGGCGACAGTATCACCTGGCAATGGACGAGGAATGCCAATACCTTCTCCGAAGACAAGTTACTGATTCCGTTTAATTCCGCCTACATGACAAAAGATAATGGGAACGTCACCGTTAAGTTTCATCCGGGCTTCTTTGCCCGTAACGGCTATTTGGACAAGGGCATCAGCGGACAGAACACCAGCCAGATGCTGGAACGTTTCCAGAAGGACGTTGTGGACCTGAACCCCGCAGTGGTGGTGATTATGGGCGGAACCAACGATTTGGCGCAGGGCGTCTCCAAGGAGCAGATCGTTGCCAATATCGCCGCCATGTCCGAGATGGCGCAGGCGGCCGGCATCAAGGTGGTCCTTTGCACGGTTACGCCTTGTAACGATTCCTATTCCAGGCTGAGCAACCCCAAGACCAAGGGACAGCACATTATCTGGCTCAACGAGATGCTCAAGGACTATGCGGATGCCCAGGGCTTTGCCTGGTGCGACTACTGGAGTGCCCTGGTCGCCGACGACGGCCTGGCCCTCCATCCGAACTACCGTCTCTACGACAACCTTCACCCGGGTCCCGACGGCTATGACGTGATGGAACCCATCATCAAACCGATTATTGATAGTTTATTTTAAGGTGTACGTTTATGAATAAAAAAATTACCCGTTTGAAAGAGGCATACGTTGCGCCGTCGGCGCACGTGTCCGAATTTGTCTTGCGCTGTTTATCGGCAAGCGGTCAACTCCAGCAAATGAATGCGGCTGGTGAGGATATTTATGATGAAGATTTTTAAAAGGAGGAATGACGTATGAAAAAGATTTTATCCCTTTTGTCCGGTGTTCTCGCCGCATTCGCTTTGCTTGTTGCCTGTAATAAGAATAATACTGAAATTCCCGGTGGCGATCAGGGGGAAGCACCTGAAAACCCTGCCGGAGAACTGATTTCCATTACTGTTTCCTTCTCCGAAGGGCTTTCGAGGGTTTCGTTTGATGCGCTTATGGATGAAGACGGTAAGATTACCGCGATGGATCCTTCCTGGGAAACTACTGATAAACTGCTTATCGCAGCTAAAAATGACCCGACGGATAATGTTACGTTCAACATTGTCCCTGCAAGTATTTCCGCAGATGGTAAAATGGCGACTTTTACCGGAGAATCCTTACCCTCGGCAGATGAGTTTGCCATTTCCGTCGTTGACGGGAAAAGCGAAAGCTATGCTACCCAGACCCAGCCCGAGGATGGCGTTTTCAACGGAAAATATGCGGCGACAGCCAGTGTCCCGGCTGCTGATATTCATTCTTTCACCCTGGACCATGCGTCCGGTGTCATCGCCTTTACTGTAAAGATGCCTTCTACGGAAGTAGCGGCGGATGTCATGCTCATCGACATCACGGCAAGCGGTAACATCTTCTACGGCGGCAATACCCTTACCTTAAGGTTTGCTTCTGCCGGCGATGCCGGTGGAGACGGTGTCCTTCACTTCTTTGCAGCGCTTCCGGCTGAAATCGAGATATCGGAGGCTACGAGCCTTTTGGTGCATATCAACGCTCCCGGGGCCACGCATGATGTTTATACCCGCTACCTTGAGATCCCTGCAGGAAAGACCTTCGAGGTAGGCAGTGTCAACAATATAAATATCAACGCTGTCAACAGCGGTTTATATGCCAATGCCAGCACCACCAACATCGGTACGTCCACCAACCCGTATCTGATTGGGGACCAGTACCAGATGGATGCGATGCACCAGTTGATGGAGAGGGGTGCGAAAAAGTATTTCAAACTTATCGATGACATTGACATGACAGGTATTGTCTGGTTCCCCCTCAACAACGGTTATCCCGAATCCGGAGGAACAAAATATACTGGTAATGTATATGACAAGCAACTGGACTTTAACGGAAACAACAAGACCATCTCCAATCTTTCAACCAAGAGCAGCGGCCTCACCTCTTCCGACGAGTATGCTTCGATTTTTGGCGTCCTGATGGGAGATGTTTACGACCTTGCCATTGAGAATGCGACCGTTACCTCTCAAGGAAAGTCCGGCATTATTGCCGGTTATGTCGGCACCGGTTCTTATGGCCCCTCCCATTGCGAGGTACGCAATGTTAGCATCTATGAATCCATACTGAACAGTACTGCCAGTACTTATTGCGGTATCCTTTGTGGGCAGTCCGCAAAGTCCGGCAATGTGTTCTCCGATATTTATGTAGAAAATTGCGTAGTTTCTTCTGTCGGCTATGCCGCCGGCCTTGTAGCTTACTTTGCCAATCCGGCAACGGTCAGAGACATCGAAATCTATGACACAGATATCACAAGTTCTGGAAACGTCAATAGTAAAGATATTCCTGAAGACGGTTTTGCAGGAGGTATCGCTGCACGCGTCAATGCTGCAGTGGATTTTGACCGCTGTTACATCGAAGGCGGCACCATCACCGGTCCCACACAAGCAAATAACGACAATAGCAAGAAGAGCAGATTTGTCGGAGGTTTAGTAGCTTATGTAGGCAATGTCGCGGCAACCTTCGACGACTGTGAAGTCGTCGACGTGGCCCTTGGCCTTGCTTCAGCTCCTGCTACAAATAATGGACGTTATGTTGGTGGTGCATTCGGATATCTTGGAGCAGCCGCGGTAGTGGGCAATTCAACTGGTTGCTCCGTAGATGGAATAACAATGAACAATAATGTCCGCAACTATATCGGCGGATTTGTGAGTTATCTTGATGGTGCTACCGTTAAGAACAGTACTGCCGGCAGTAGTGCCGCGATTGGCAATGCTACGTATTCCGGGGCAGGCGGTGGTTTTGTCGGCTATGCAAACGGAGGCACGCTTTACAATAACAGTACTTCCGTATCGGTTCAGGGAGCCGGTAATCCCGGCGGTTTTGTTGGCTGGGTTGAAACCACTGCCGCAACCTTTGAGAAGTGCAGTGCAAGCGGTGATGTTACTGCCGGGGGCAACAATGCGGGTGGTTTCTGCGGAATTGACAAGATTGGTGCAACATACACCGAGTGTTCTTCTTCCGGTACGGTCAGCAGCACCGCCGGCTATGTCGGTGGACTGATTGGATATATCAACGCTGATGGCGCGACGATTTCCAAATGTTATTCCACCTCTACAGTAACTGCAGGCAATTATGTCGGTGGTCTTGTTGGCGTCGCTGAAACCGATACCATTGAAAAGAGTTATTACAATGGTACGGTTACCGGACTCAGCCGCGTGGGCGGAATCCTTGGCATCGGTCTCAGAGATGATGCGACCACTATTAAGAACTGCTATTCTCGTGGTGCAGTGATCGGAGGCGCTTCCGAGCAGCGTTTTGGCGGTATTGTCGGCGACCTCGGCAAGGGCGGCAAAGTCGAGAACTGTTGGTCTGATGCTACAGTTAACGCCGGCCGTGTCCTCGGAGGTATCGTTGGACTGGCTTGCTATCAAACCTGGGGAGACGCTACTGCCTCCAACAATACCATAAGCGGTTGCATCGCATGGAATCCCGAAGTTAAAGCCGCACAGTTGGGCAACTTTGGTTCTTCCGGCGCCGTTATCGGTCACACATCATTTAAGAATGTATTTGGCAACTGCTACCGCCGTTCCGATATGGATTATGCAAATTCATATAATTGTAGTGGCGGTGAGTGGAATACCACCTGTGTCGATCAGCCCGATTGCAATGGGGCAAACTGGGCGAAGGGTACGACCCCCGGTACCAAATCGGGTTATACTTATCAGCAGCCGTATTACGGGGTTGCCAAAGACCCTGCGTCCAACACGGTAAGCAGCATTGCCAGGGATATTATCGGCTGGTCCAGCGATGTCTGGGACTTCACCGGCGACCTGCCTACGCTGAAATGATAATGTAGGGACTATCTGTAGTCAAAACGGAAAAGTACGGGGTAGTGGTCCGAGAGGAGCGGTACCCCGTATTCTTTTTTGTCTACCCAGTACCTGAGCGGACGCACGGGGGTGCCGCCGTAGAAGAGATGGTCGATGATGCTGTTGGCGCGTCCGAAGCCATTGAAGGTGCCGGCGTAGCGGTCGTTCCCCGGTGCGGAGGTCCGGGGGTAGGCATAACGGTCTTCCAGGGGCTTCAGCAGCCCTTCCTGCGTCTTGGTATTCAAATCTCCTACGGCAATCACAAGGCCGTCCTTACCGATTTCCTGCATCTTTTCCGCCATCAGTTCCGCGGAACTGCGCATCGCTTCAGTGCTGCGGTGGTCGAAGTGCGTAGAGAAGAAGCAAACCGGTGAGCCGCCGTGCTTCTTGTCCTTGAGCAGGGTATAGACCGTTACCCGGCGGCAGGCCGAGTGCCAGTCCCCGTAGGTCTTGTCTTCATTGTACGAAGGTCGCTCATAGGGCTGGCCGTCCAGCCAGAAAAAGCTCTTCTCCACGAGTTCAAAGCGGTCTTTCCGGTACAGGATTCCCACGCCCTCGCAGTTGGCCTGCGCGACGCTCTCGCCGGTGGGGCTGTCACGCCCGACATCGTAGTAGCCGTATTCGTCGCCGAAGAGGGCGTTCAGGTCTTCCGACTGTGCCTTGCGAATTTCCTGCAGGCCAATCAGGTCCGGCTGCACGGTCCGGATAAAGGTCTTGACGGCGTCGCGCCGGTCTGCCCAGGCGGCGCTGCTCCCGTCCGGGAATTTGTCGCCCTTGGTGTTGGCATAGCGGATATTGAAACTGCAGACCGTCATTTCCGTCGCGCTGCGGGGCAGGCGGGCGATATAGACGGAAGTGGGACCCATGCTGAGTTTGCCGCCCTTCAGCTCCGTTTTTCCATAGGAAAGGACCGGTGCGAGGCTGCCTTTCTGCGGAGCGATGCCTTCGGGCAGCGCGACGTTTTGCTTCTTGCCTGTGGGGTTCAGCGCCACGATCCAGTCTTCCCTGCCGTCGCTGCGCAGGTAGACCATAGGATAGGGCTGCGCTTCGTTGAAGACGGGGAGGAAGTCGCCGTCGGCCCAGAAAGCCGGCGTTTGCTTGCGGAGGGCGATGAGCCTGCGGGTCCAGTTCAGCAGAGATTCAGGATCGCCGTCCTGGCTTTCTACGGTGGGGGCGCCGGACCCGGTAGGCTTCTTGCTGCCGGCAGCTTTCCAGTCCAGGTAGGCGGGGTAGGAGGTAGCCGGAGTCCATTCCGGGCAGACCGGGAGGTAAAGGTCCGAAGGGGCGCAACTGCTGAATCCCGCGCAGTCTCCGCCGGCCCACTGCATCGGCGTACGGGCCCCTGCGCGCTCCTTGCCATTATGGTTGGCGCCTTCGACGTTCGGTAGGTCTACCAGCGAGCGGATACCGATTTCATCGCCGTAGTAGAGGATAGGCAATTGTGTGGTCAGGATCCAGCTGAGCATCACGCGCAACTGGTCCGGGCTGTTGCGGTCGCCGGTGTTCAGGCGCAGGTGGTCGTGGTTGCCGGTGATGGCGGCGTAGTAGCCCCAGTCGCGGGTCCAGGCTATCGCATCGGTGTAGTGGTCATAGTATTCCTTCAGGGCGCCTGCGGCCGTGACCGAACGGTCGATCTTATCTTCCGGCCACGGATTGCCGTAGAGGTCCTTTACGGAGGGCTGGCAGCCGTCCAGCGTGAAGTACGCGCCGCCGTTCGCCTGGTGCTTGCGGTCAAAGTACATCAGCCGGTTGGTCTTGGTCGTGCGGTTGAGGTACATATCCACGTTGAATCCGGCGGCGAGGCAGTATTTCGGGTCGGACCATTCCGCCATCAGGACGTGGCCCGGGTAGTTCTTGTCCGCCCAACTGCGGATTCCCCGCCAGAACTTGACGGTCTCCTCCTTGTCTTCGTCGTTCTTGACCAGGCTGTCGGCCATGTCCACGCGGAAGCCGTCCACGCCTTTGTCATACCAGAAGGCGATGATGTTCTTGAGTTCCCGCTGTACCGCACGCGGTCCCGGTGCATCCACGCCCTGCTCCCAGGGATGGGAGGGATCCGGGTTTGCAAAGCCGAAGTTCAGGGCCGGTTGGCAGGCGTAGAAGTTTTTGTAGTAGTATTTGCCGCGGGGCGCTTCGCTCTTCATCCAGTGCCCGCGCGTATTCTGCATATAGTTGGGGTCCTTCAGCATTTCCGCGAGGTCCTTCTCGGCCTGGGCGTCCGGCAGGCGGTCGCTCCAGATGTAGTAGTCCGAGTAACGGAGGTTCGTGTCTTCCCCGCTCTGGCGGAACCAGGGATGCTGGTCGGAGGTATGGCCGGGCACAAGGTCCAGCAGCACCTTTATGCCGCGCCGGTGGGCCTCGTCAATGAGTTTTACGAGGTCATTGTTGGTGCCGAAGCGGGGGTCTACGCGGTAGTAGTCGGTGACGTCGTAGCCGCCGTCGATCCAGCCGGAGCAGAAAAGGGGATTGATCCAGATGGCCGTCACCCCCAGGCTTTCAATGTAATCCAGTTTGGACAAGATGCCGGGGATGTCGCCGATGCCGTTCCCGTCCGAATCCTTGAAGGAAGAGGGGTAAATCTGGTAAATTACGGCATTCCGGAGCCAGTCCGGTCCTTTTTGCCAGGTTTGCCGGAAGGAGCCGGGTGCGGGATGGCCTGCCGTCATCATCAGCAGGCAGAAGAAGAACAGGGGGAGTCGTTTCATTTCAGGTTCCAGTTTTCAAATGTGGCAATAATATAGAAAATGTTTTAATTTTGCGAAAATAATATGCAAAAAGTCAGGATTACCGCCGTCAGGAAGGCGTCTTACCCGGATCTGATGGCTAAATATGAGAACCCGATTGAACATGCCTGCGATGTTCAGGAAGGTCAGGAGTGGATTTCCGTTAACGGCCGGTGTCCTGAAGGAATGTGTCCTTCAGCCTGGAGCGCCATGCGGGAATTCGTAGAGGCGCTCTCCCGTGGCGAGGGTAACTTTTATGACGGCTGGATGAAGAATCCGAAAAGCGCTATGATAAGTTGCAACGACGGGTTCAGGCCTGTGAGTTTCTATATTGAAGTAATCTGAAGCCCGGGTTTATTCCTGCCGGACGATAGAGGCGCCGAGTGCGTTGAGCCGGCCTTCGATATCTTCGTAGCCGCGGTCAATCTGTTCTACGTTGTCGATGATGGAAGTGCCCTTGGCGGACATGGCCGCAAGCAGCAGGGCGATACCGGCCCGGATATCCGGGGAACTCATCCTGCCCGCCTTCAGGGTAAAACGGTGGTCGTGTCCGATGACCACGGCCCGGTGGGGATCACAGAGGATGATCTGCGCACCCATATCGATGAGTTTGTCCACGAAGAAGAGACGGCTTTCGAACATCTTCTGGTGAATCAGCACGCTGCCCTTGCACTGCGTCGCCACCACCAGCATCACGCTCAACAGGTCCGGCGTCAGGCCCGGCCAGGGCGCATCGGCGATGGTCATGATCGAACCGTCGATGAAGGATTCAATCTCATAACTCTCCTGCTCCGGCACGAAAATATCGTCCCCGCGCTGTTCCAGTTTCACGCCCAGGCGCTTGAAACACTCCGGGATGATGCCCAGGTTCTTCCAGGACACATCCTTGATGGTCAGCGCGCTGCGGGTAATTGCCGCCATTCCGATGAAGGACCCTACCTCGATCATATCGGGCAGGATGCGGTGGGACGCCCCGTGCAGGGATTCCACCCCGTGGATGGTCAGCAGGTTGGAGCCGATGCCCTCGATTTTTGCGCCCATCGCCGTAAGCATTTTGCAGAGTTGCTGGAGATAGGGTTCGCAGGCGGCGTTGTAGATGGTGGTCGTGCCCTTGGCGAGCACCGCCGCCATCACGATGTTCGCCGTACCGGTAACGGAGGCCTCGTCGAGCAGCATATAGCTTCCGGAAAGGCCCTCCGGGGCTACGAGGTGATAGGCCCGCAGGTGGTGGTCATAGGTATAACTGGCGCCCAGGTTCACGAAACCCTCGATATGGGTGTCCACCCGCCGGCGGCCGATTTTGTCCCCGCCCGGCTTGGGGAAGAACGCCTCCCCAAAGCGGGTCAGTAGCGGGCCGGTAATCATCACGGAACCGCGGAGGGCGGCACAGCGGCGCACGAATTCCTCGCTGGCCACATACTCGCGGGAGATATTGTCCGCCTTGAAACTGTAATGCCCCCGCGCTTTGCGCTCGACGCATACGCCCATGCCCTCGAGCAGGGCTATCAGGTTCTTGACATCAAGGATTTCCGGAACATTCTGCATCTCTACGGTGGAATCCGTCAGCAGGACGGCACTGAGCACTTGCAGCGCCTCGTTCTTGGCGCCCTGGGGAATGATGGTGCCGCTCAGGCGGCGGCCTCCTTCGATGACAAAACTTGACATGGCTATTGGTTTTATAAGTGTTCTACTTCCGGATGCAGGCGGATGCCGAAACGCTGTTCCACTGCATCGCAAATCTCTTTTTCAAGGGCCAGGATATCTTCCGCCGATGCCGTACCGGTGGCGTTGATTATCACCAGCGGCTGTTTTTCGTGCACGGCGGCACCGCCCAGACGCTTACCCTTGAAGCCCAGGCGGTCTATCATCCATGCGGCCGGAATCTTCACGCTGCCGTCGGGAAGGTCGTAGTGCGGGACCTTGTCGCCTTCCGCGGAAACAATCGCATCGTAATGCTCATGCGGAACTACAGGGTTCTTGAAGAAACTGCCGGCGCTGCCGATTTCCAGCGGATCTGGGAGTTTTTCGCGGCGCGTACGGATGACTGCTTCCCGCACCTGCTGCGGCGATGTAGGATCCCCATCTGGGAAGAAGGTCCGTAGTGCACCGTAATCCAGTCGGGGAGCGGGTTTGCGCGACAGGCGCAGCAGCACCCCCGTGATGATATAGCGTTCCTTGTTTTCAGGGCGCTTGAAAAATGAATCCCGGTAGCCGTAGGCACATTCCTCCACCTTGAAACTGCATTTGCAGCGCTTCTCGATGTCGAAGCAGCTCACGCCGGAGGCAATATCCTTGAATTCAACGCCATAGGCGCCGATATTCTGCACTGCCGCAGCCCCCGCCGTCCCGGGAATCAGGGACAGGTTTTCAAGGCCCCAGAGGCCTTCGGCGCACATGCGGGCGCAGAGGTCATCGAATTTAACGCCGGCTCCCGCCGCTACCGGAACCTCGTCGAGCCCCAGATCGAAAAACTTCACATAGGAAATCTTCGAACAGAGCACAGTGCCGGGGAAGTCGCGGGTAAACAGCAGGTTGCTGCCCTCGCCGATGGAAAGCAGCGGACGCGGAAGGCTGTCAAAGTCCAGCGCTTCCAGGTCCGCTACATTGTCATATTCGATGTATAAGGCGCACTTCGCCTTCATCCGGAAGGTGTTCCGGGGCGAGAGGTCGTAATCCGGGAATCGCCTGGTCACTGCGCGGTCGAGCTAAGGAACAGTTCCTGCATCTGCGTATCGTCAATTTTCGACGGGGAATCGATCATTACATCCCTGCCCTGGTTGTTCTTCGGGAAGGCGATGTAGTCGCGTATGGATTCCTGCCCGCCGAAAAGTGCGCAGACGCGGTCGAAACCGAATGCAAGTCCGCCGTGGGGCGGTGCGCCGAACTTGAAGGCGTTGATGATGAAGCCGAATTTGTATTCCGCCTCTTCCTTCGAGATACCCAGCACCTCGAACATCCTTTCCTGCATCTCCGCATTATGGATACGGATGGAGCCTCCGCCCAGTTCCGTCCCGTTCAGGACAAAGTCATAGGCATTGGCGCACACCCTCTCCAGGTCCTCCTTCTTGTCGGAATAGAACCATTTTTCGTGCTCGGGCTTTGGAGCCGTGAAGGGATGGTGCATCGCATAGAAACGGCCGTCCTCCTCACTCCACTCCAGCAGCGGGAAATCCACTACCCATAGCGGCGCGAAAACTGCGGGATTGCGCAGGCCCAGACGGTTGCCCATTTCTATACGGAGCACGCCCAGACGGTTCTGCGTCTTGCGCTTCTCGCCGCAAAGGACGAGTATGAGGTCCCCCTTGGAAGCGCCGCAGCACTGCGCAATGACCTGGAGCTCTTCGGGTGCGAAGAACTTGTCCACGCTGCTCTTGACGCTGCCGTCCTCAAGCCATTTGATCCATACCATGCCGCCTGCGCCCACCTGCGGGCGTTTTACCCACTCGGTGAGTTCGTCCGTCTGTTTGCGCGTATAACCGGCACAGCCCGGAACGGCGATGGCCCCTACGTAGGCGCAGGAATCGAACACTCCGAACCCGTGGCCGTGAGCCAGGTCCGTGATGTCCTTGAGTTCCATGCCGAAGCGGATATCCGGCTTGTCGGAGCCGTAGCGGTCCATAGCGTCATACCAGCTCATGCGCGGAAGCGGAGTGGGGATATCTACGCCGAGGGCGTTCTTGAACATCCGGCGCATCATGCGCTCGAAGGTGTCCAGCACGTCTTCCTGCTCCACGAAGGACATTTCACAGTCGATCTGCGTGAATTCCGGCTGGCGGTCGGCCCTCAGGTCTTCGTCGCGGAAGCAGCGCACGATCTGGAAATAGCGGTCGTAGCCTGAAACCATAAGCAGCTGCTTGAAGGTCTGCGGACTCTGGGGAAGTGCATAGAAACAGCCCGGGTTCATCCTTGAAGGCACGACGAAATCGCGTGCCCCTTCCGGCGTCGACTTGATGAGATACGGAGTCTCGATTTCCATGAAGCCCTCTCCGTCAAGGAAGGAACGAATCTCCTGGGCAAGCCTGTGGCGCAGGGCCAGGGCCCGCTGGAGGGGCGGACGGCGGAGATCCAGATAACGGTAGCGGGCGCGGATGTCTTCGCCTCCGTCGGAAACCTCCTCTATGGTGAAAGGCGGCGTCTGGGCCTTGTTCAGTACATTCAGCTCTTCCACCTTTATCTCAATCTCTCCGGTGGGGAGCTTGGGGTTCTTGCTCTGGCGCTCGAGCACGGTGCCATTCACCTGAACCACGAACTCGCGCCCCAGCTGCGCCGCGGCTTCACGCAGGGTGGCGGGCGCATCAGCATCCACCACCAGCTGCGTAATTCCGTAGCGGTCCCTCAAATCAAAGAACGACATTCCGCCGAGGCTGCGCACTTTCTGTACCCAGCCGGCGAGCGTTACGCTCTTCCCCCGGTCCGAGAGCCGGAGTTCACCGCAAGTATGGGTCCTGTACATAAGACTAGTCCTCTTCCTGTTCCTGGGCGGCGTACTCGGCAAGCAGCTTGGTCTGCACATCGCCGGGAACGGGCTGATAGTCCGCAAATTCCATAGTGAAGGTAGCGGAGCCGGCGGTCAGCGAGCTCAGCGTGGTGGAATAGCGGTAGAGTTCAGCGAGGGGAACACGGGCCTTGAGAATCGCGAAGCCCTTGTCCGCGCCCATGTCGCCGAGGATGCCGCGGCGGTTCTGGAGGTCGGACATACAGGCGCCCTGATACTCGGACGGGGTCATGACCTCGACATTGTAGATAGGCTCCAGAATCTTCGGACCTGCATTGCGGAAGGCCTCCTTGAAGGCGTTGCGGCCTGCGATGATGAAGGCGATTTCCTTGGAGTCCACGGGGTGCATCTTACCGTCGTATACGAAGACGCGGATGTCGCGTGCATAGGATCCGGTGAGAGGGCCTTCGGTCATCTTCTCCTTGATGCCTTTGAGGATGGCGGGCATGAAGCCGAGGTCGATGGCGCCGCCGACGACACAGTTGTAGAATTCCAGTTTGCCGCCCCATTCGAGCTCGGAGATATCCTGGGTCTTGATGTTGAGCTGTGTATCCTTGCCGTCGATCTTGAATTTGGTGTTCAGTTCACCCTCGGCCGGGCAGACCAGCAGGTGCACCTCGCCGAACTGGCCGGCGCCGCCGGACTGCTTCTTGTGACGGTACTGTGCGGTAGCCACCTTGGTGATGGTTTCGCGGTAAGGTACCTTCGGTGCGAAGAGCTCCACGTCAAGCTTGTACTCATTGTTGATGAGCCACTTGACGATATTGATGTGCTGCTCTCCATTGCCGCTCAGGATGGTCTGGCGCAGCTCCTTGGAGTATTCCACGATAACGGTCGGGTCAACGGAAGCGATTTTCTTGAGGGCATCGCCGAGCTTCTGCTCGTCCTGCTGGACCTTCGCCTTGATGGCGCAGCGATACTTGGGTGCAGGGTAGGAGATACGCTCGTAGCTGATACCGGTGCCGGGCAGCGAGAGGGTAGTGCTGGACTTGCTGTTCTTGAGCTTAACGGCGCAGCCGAAATCACCTGCATGCAGGACGTTCACGGCCTCTTTCTTCTGGCCTGCCACAACATAGATTGCGGAGAGGCGCTCCTTGTTTCCGGTCGCGGGATCCTCCAGGTCGAGACCGGAGGTAATGCTGCCGCTCATCACCTTGAAGAAGGAAACCTCGCCGAGGTGCTGTTCAACGTCGTTCTTGTAGATGAAGAGGGAAGCGGGACCATTCTCCTTGCATTCCACGGGAGCGGGGGCGGCATCGCCGATAAATTCCATCAGCCTCTTTACGCCGATGTCCTTCTTTGCGGAAACGCAGAATACGGGATAGAGCTCGCCGCTGTCGATACCGGCGGCAAGGCCCTTGCGGATTTCTTCCTCTGAAAGCGTGCCTTCCTCGAAGAACTTCTCCATGAGGGCGTCGTCGAATTCCGCGACCTTCTCGATGAGGGAATTGCGTGCATCCTCGGCCTTGTCGGCGAGGTTCGCAGGAATTTCGAGGTCTTCGCGGGTGCCGTTGGCGTCCTTGAAGTGATAGTACTTATTCATCAGGACATCCACAAAACCGTCAAAACCGGCGCCGGTGGCTACGGGGAACTGGAGGTAAGCCAGTTTGCCGCCGAAAGCTTCATTGAGGGAGTTTTGCACCATATCCCAGTCCGCCTTGTCGGTATCGAGCTGGTTCACTGCTATCATGATGGGGAGTTTGTGCTCGCCCGCGTGCCTCATGATAATCTGCGTACCTACCTCCACGCCCTGCTGGGCGTTGATTACGAGCACTCCGCTCTCGCATACGCGGAAAGCTGAATAGGCCCCGCCGATGAAGTCATCGGCGCCCGGTGCGTCGATGAAATTGATCTTCTTGCCGTTGAACTCCGCATAGAGCGGGGTGGCGTAGATGGAGCGCTGGTTGATCTTTTCCAGTTCGTCGTTGTCAGATACCGTGTTCTTGTCCTCCACGGAACCGCGCCTGTCGATAACCTTTCCTTCGAAAAGCATCGTTTCCGCCAGGGTGGTCTTGCCGGACTTGGTGGCTCCGAGGAGGACCACATTGCGGATGTCTTTGTTGGAATACTCTTTCATTGTTTTGTATTTGTTTTAGTTGTTGTATCTCTATGTTTCGCGCAGTTTACTTCTCGGCAGGTTGTTCTCTGCTCTCAGTTGCTGCGCAACCCTATCCGGGAAAATGTTCGCAGAGGACAACCTGCCTCGTAAGCTGCGCTCAACGAATCTTTCGCGAGGGATAGTCTGCAAATTTAACAAAAGTTGCGGGCAATCGCAATAGTTCTTCGCCGCTTACGCCGAGTTCCTCTTCAAGAATTTCATCCAGGTCCGCAGGGGCGACATGCAAGCGCCTGCAAATCAAACGATAACTCATAACTTCGGGGGTGTCGCCCGGATTTCTCCCGAACCATTCCATAAACCTTTCGTACTTATTCTGTAGCATAGCTTCGATTTTTCTGCAAAACTGCTCCCTTGTCTGCAAAAAAACAACAGTCCCGGTGCAGTTTTGTACGTTTTATATGCATTTTGTATGTTTATGGGCATCATTGTTGCCTTTTATGCTTCAACTTTCCTCGTACCCCCTGGCTAATTTTGAAAGAAAAAAGTCATGGACGAATCATCCATCAAGGAAAATCTTGCCAGAGCCAGGGAAGCCTGCAATCTTTCGCAGACCGAAGCGGCTCTCAGGCTGGGTATAAACAGGGCCAGTTTTATCAAACTTGAAAAGGGCGGGACGCACATCCTGAACAAGCACATTCCGGCTCTGGCGGAGATGTACGGGGTTTCAGTGGAGGCATTGTTGCTCGGGTATGAACCTTCCGAAGACAGCAACTTTATCCAGGAGGAGGGGAAGAAGCAGTTCCAGCAGATGGTAGACCACTATGAGGCCCTGCTAAAGGAGGCAAGGGACCAGATCAAGGAAAACGCGCGGTATATCGAGTCGCTGGAGAAAAATGTAAGCCTGCTCGAACACATACGCCGTCAGCAGGAAAAGGACCTTGAGAAGTTCTCCGGGACTGAGGAACCATAAAAAACAAAAACAATTATTATCTTTGTGGCCGAACGGGGTGTGGCGCAGTTGGCTAGCGCATCTGGTTTGGGACCAGAGGGTCGTGTGTTCGAGTCACATCACCCCGACCGAATGTCTATCATCGAAGCAGCGAATATCCGCAAATCTTTCGGTGCCCTGGAGGTGCTGAAGGGTGTTTCCCTAAATGTCAATCCATCGGAAATCGTGGCTATTACGGGAGCGTCGGGCGCCGGCAAGACCACCCTGCTTGAAATCCTCGGCACCCTTTCGACCCCGGATGAGGGAACGCTTTTGATCGGCGGAAAGAATGTCCTGAGCCTGTCCGAGAGGGAAAAAGCGGCCTTCCGCTGCAGGCGCATCGGTTTTGTTTTTCAGGCGCACCACCTGCTTCCTGAATTTACCGCCGTTGAGAACGTGATGATTCCCGCGCTGATTGCCGGGGAAAGTCAGTCAAAGGCCAAATCCCGGGCCCTTGAGTTGCTCGCAGCCGTGGGGTTGGAGGCGCGCGGTTCGCATAAGCCCTCCGAACTTTCCGGCGGCGAGAGCCAGAGGGTTGCCATCGCCCGCGCCATAGTCAACCGCCCGGAAGTGGTTTTTGCCGACGAACCGACGGGAAACCTCGATTCCGTCACCAAAGAAGAAATCCACCGCCTTGTCTTCGATTTGCGGGAGCGCACCGGACAGACCTTCGTCATCATAACGCACGATCCCGCACTTGCCGCCCGCTGCGACCGCAGCATCACCCTCGTAGACGGCACTGTCAGATAATTTTTACAGTGCCGAAGCCACCGCGGCGATATTCGCTGCGGTAAAGCCGTAATCCGCCATCAATTCGGCGGGGGAGCCGGAGCGTCCGAAGCGGTCGCCGCCATTTATGAAGCGCATCTTCGCGCAGACCCCTTCCGATGCGAGCGCCGCCGCTACCGCCTCTCCGAGGCCTCCCGCGGCATTGTGCTCCTCACAGACCACCACCTTGCCGGTCTTCGCCGCTGAAGCGGCAAGGGCCTTCGCGTCGAGCGGCTTGACGGTCGCCACATTGAGCACCTCGGCGCCTATACCTTTGGCTTCGAGCATTTTAGCTGCTTCCAGCGACTCCCATACGGTATGTCCGCAGGCAATCAGCGTAACATCGCGGCCAGGGTTCAATACGTACACCTTGCCGATCTCGAAGGGCTCCGACGGATCCGTGAAGTTCGGCACTGCCGGGCGGCCGAAGCGCAGGTACACCGGACCGTTAAAATCAGCTGCGGCAAGCGTCGCCTGCACGGTCTGGTTGTAGTCGCAGGGAACGAGCACCGTCATCCCGGGAAGGGCGCGCATCAGTGCAATATCCTCCATCGTCTGGTGCGTGGCCCCATCCTCGCCGAGCGTTATGCCCGCGTGCGAGGAAGCGAGCTTTACGTTGGTCCCGCTGTAGGCCACTTCCTGCCGTATCTGGTCATAGACGCGGCCTGTTATGAATTCGGCGAAGGAGCCGCAGAAAGGAACCTTTCCCGCAATGGCAAGACCGGCCGCAACGCCAACCATATTGGCTTCAGCTATGCCGCATTCTATGAAACGCTCCGGGAATTCCGCGGCAAAGGCGTTCATCTTGAGCGAGCCCTTGAGGTCGGCGGCGAGTGCGACCACCCGTTCGTCACGGCGTCCCGCTTCCAGCAATCCCGCGCCGAAACCGCTGCGGGTGTCTTTCTTACCAGTATCGATATATTCTTTCATGCTAATAGTCTCCCAAGGTTTCTTCTAACTGCGGAAGCGCGCGCGCCAAAAGCTCCGCGTTCGGGGCCTTCCCGTGCCATTCGTGCGTCCCCTCCATAAAATCGACTCCCTTTCCCATAATGGTTTCGAAAAGGATCATCTTGGGCTTTCCGTTGCGGTTCTGCGCGAGCTTGAAGGCGTCCAGGATCGATTCGAAATCGTGGCCGTCCGCGCAAATTACGTCCCAGCCGAAGGCGAGCCACCTTTCGGAAAGGTTCTCCAGGCCGGCGACATCCTCCACGCGTCCGTCTATCTGCTGATGGTTGCAGTCAGTCATCGCGACAAGATTGTCCAGGCCGTGATGTGCGGCGAACATAGCGGTTTCCCAGATTTCCCCTTCCTCGCTTTCCCCGTCTCCGCAGAGGGCATAGACGGTATGGGTGTCGCCGTCCATTTTCTTACCGAGCGCCATTCCGGCCGCCGCTGCGAGCCCCTGGCCCAGGGAGCCGGAAGCCCGATGCACGCCCGGAAGCGAGTCCACCACCGAAGGATGCCCCTGCAGGCGGCTTCCGAAACGCCGCAGCGTCCCGAGTTCCGCTACGGGGAAGTAACCGGCACGCGCAAGCACTGCGTAATACACCGGAGCCAGATGGCCGGCGGAAAGCATGAATGCGTCCTTATCTGTTGCGCTGCGGGTCCACGAAGCTGGGTCGTGTTCCATTACATTGAAATAGAGGGCGGTAAGAATGTCAGCGCTGCTGAGTGAGCCGCCCGGGTGACCTGATCCGGCCGCAGAGACCATTCTGAGGATGTCCCGCCTGATCTGGGAGGATGTGTTTTGGAGTTCTTTCACTGAAAGCATAACGATTACAAATATAATAAATAATTCTTGCTTATCTTTGCACTGAAATGAAACACATCCGGAATTTTTGCATCATCGCACATATCGACCACGGCAAGAGTACGCTGGCGGACCGCCTGCTGGAACTGACCCGTACCCTTTCTGACAGGGACATGGAGGCGCAGGTGCTCGACGACATGGATCTCGAGCGGGAAAAGGGCATAACCATCAAGAGCCACGCCATCCAGATGGAGTATCCCTACAAGGGGGAGACTTACCGGCTGAACCTCATTGACACCCCGGGTCACGTGGACTTTTCCTACGAGGTTTCCCGTTCGATTGCCTCCTGTGAGGGGGCGCTGCTGGTGGTTGACGCCACCCAGGGTGTCCAGGCGCAGACCATTTCCAATCTTTACATGGCCATAGACCACGACCTGGAAATCATCCCCATCCTCAACAAGATTGACATGGAGTCGGCCCAGGTAGACGTGGTGACGGACGAAATCTGCGATCTGCTGGGCTGTGCGCCCGAGGATGTGTTCAAGGTTTCCGCACGCACGGGCGAGGGCGTGGCCCCCATACTCGACGCTATCGTCGAAAAGATTCCCGCGCCGTCCGGAGATCCCGATGCGCCGCTGCAGGCACTCGTTTTCGATTCGGTATTCAACCCCTTCCGCGGCGTCATCGCCTACTTTAAAATCGCCAATGGAAGCATACGCAAGGGCGATAAGGTCAAGTTTTTCAACACCGGCATGGACTACGAGGCGGACGAGGTGGGAGTGCTGAAGCTCAAGCTGCAACCAGCCGCACAGATCGGCTGCGGCGACGTGGGGTACATCATTTCCGGCATAAAGAATGCCGCCGAGGTGAAGGTAGGCGATACCATTACCCACGCCGAAAGGCCATGCGGCAGCGCTATCGCCGGGTTCGAGGAAGTAAAGCCCATGGTATTCGCGGGCATGTATCCAGTGCAGGCGGACAAGTTCGAGGAGCTGCGCTCGGTGCTCGAGAAATTCCAGCTCAACGACGCTTCCTTCGTCTATGAACCAGAATCGTCGCTGGCGCTCGGCAGCGGCTTCCGCTGCGGTTTCCTCGGGCTGCTGCACCTGGAAATCGTCCAGGAGCGGCTGTTCCGCGAGTTCGACATGGACGTGATTACCACCGTCCCGAACGTCTCCTATAAAGTATATACAACGCAGGGCGAATGCCTGGACGTACACAACCCTTCCGGGCTTCCCGCACCTACGCTGATCGACCATATAGAGGAGCCGTATATCCGTGCGCAGATTATCTCCAAGTCGGAATTCTTCGGCCCCATCATGAAGCTCTGCCTGGACCGCCGGGGAACCCTTATCGGCCAGCACTACATCACCGCGGACCGCGTGGAGCTTACCTACGATATGCCGCTGAGCGAGATAGTTTTCGACTTTTACGACAAGCTGAAAACCATTTCCAAGGGCTACGCGTCCTTCGATTACCATATCACCGGCTTCCGGCCCGCAAAGCTCGTAAAGCTGGATATCCTGCTGAACGGGGAGCCCGCCGATGCGCTTTCCACCCTGATCCACGAGGACAACGCCTATGACTTCGGACGCAGGATGTGCGTAAAACTCAAGGAACTCATTCCACGCCATCAGTTCGATATCCCCGTGCAGGCTGCCATCGGCGCAAAGATCATCGCCCGCGAAACGGTGAAGCAGGTGCGCAAGGACGTGACCGCCAAGTGCTACGGCGGCGATGTCACGCGCAAGCGCAAACTGCTTGAAAAGCAGAAGGAGGGCAAAAAAAGAATGCGCCAGATAGGTACCGTGCAGGTGCCCCAGAGCGCATTCATGGCCGTATTAAAGCTGGATAGTTAGATTTATTTCGCCCAGACGAGGACGTGACGGTCGAAGGTGGTGTACTCAAGTTCGAGTTCCTCTTCGTAACCGTCCTTGTGGATAAAGGTGGCCTCGATTTCGCCCTCGCCGCGCACGCGGAAGGATTCCACCTCGATCTGCTCTGCGAAATCCACCTTATACTGGGACATTTTCTTGTACACCGCTTCCTTGGCGCACCAGTAGATGGCAAGCTGCTCGTTGCGCTTCTCGTCGTCCAGGTCGTCTATCTCCTCTTCGGAGAGGGCTTTCTTTTCAACCGCGGAGAAATCGCGGTCCAGGGATTCGCAGTCGATTCCCACCTCCTCGGATTCGTGGAGGATGATTGCGACATACTTGTCCGTATGGGTGATGCTGATATTCACCGCGCTGTTCTCGATATAGGGCTTGCCGTTGTCATGATGGCTCAGGTAGACCTTCTCTTCGAACATCGCATCCAGGAGGGCCCGGACCGCCAGTTTCTGCTTGCGCAGGGATTCACTCTTGATAAAGGAAATCTCCTCCAGCTCGTCGGAGGGGATGCTCGTCATCGCGCGGAGCTCGGCTTCCGTCTCGGAAACCTGCCACACGCCTATTCGTGTGCCGTCTTCTTCAGATTCTTTTTTAAGAAACAGTGCCATAAAAAGTTATTACCGGCAGCAGGACTGCCGGGTGTTAGTATTCAAATGCATAAAAGCTGATAACGGGACGTCCGAACCGGACTCCGTACTTTTGGTACCTATGACAGAACTGGGAGGCTCCATTTATATCGTTATCAAATTCGTGGCAAATATAATGATTTTTTGTAAATTTGCAGAACTTTTGAAAAACCTTATTTGATTATGAAATATTTGACTAACGAAAAATTGACGATTGTCGGCGCCGCAGGAATGATAGGTTCCAATATGGCACAGTCCGCGCTGATGCTCGGGCTCACCCCCAACATCTGCCTTTACGACGTTTACGAGCCCGGCCTGAAAGGGGTTGTGGCTGAAATGGACCACTGCGCATTCGAGGGAGCCAACATCACTTGGACCACCGATCCCGCCGAGGCCTTCAAGGGTGCGAAATACATCATTTCCTCCGGCGGTGCGCCGCGTAAGGAAGGGATGACCCGCGAAGACCTGCTCAAGGGCAACTGCCTTATCGCCGAAGAATTCGGCAAGAACGTGAAGGCCTACTGCCCCGATGTCAAGCACATCGTCGTCATCTTCAACCCCGCCGACCTCACCGGGCTCGTAGTGCTCCTGCACTCCGGACTCGCCCCCGAGAAGGTCACCACCCTCGCCGCCCTTGACAGCACCCGTCTCCAGGAAGCGCTTGCAGCACATTTCGGCGTTCCCCAGTACAAGGTCACCGATGCCCGCACCTATGGCGGACACGGCGAGGCGATGGCTGTTTTCGCCTCTGCGGCGAAGATTGACGGGAAGCCCCTTTCCGAGCTGAAAATCAGCGATGAAGCCTGGGCGGAGATCAAGCACAATACCATCCAGGGCGGTTCCAACATCATCAAGCTCCGTGGCCGCAGTTCTTTCCAGAGCCCTGCCTACAATGCCGTCAAGATGATTGAGGCCGCGATGGGAGGCAAGCCCTTCACCTGGCCCGCCGGCTGCTATGTCAATTGCGACAAGTGCGGCTTCAATAATGTGATGATGGCCATGCCCAGCGTCATCGACGCTTCCGGCGTCCACTACGCTGCGCCCGCCGGCACTGTCGAAGAGATGGCGGACCTGCAGAAATCCTACGAGCACCTCTGCAAGATGCGCGACGAGATTGTCTCTCTCGGCATCATCCCGCCCGTTTCCGAGTGGAAGGGCCTCAACCCCAATCTTTAGTGTAAGGATGCCCGGAGCTGGGCAAAGAATGGATTAATCTTAGCTTCCCCGTCCCATCTCCAGGGACGGGGATTGTCTTTGTAAGGCCAGGGGAAGCAGTCGGGGCACCAGTGCCCGCCTAGCAGTACCAGCCTTGGTGACGCCTTGAACACGTGCCCCCTGGCGCACTTCCATTCCAGCTGTGTGTCCCAATCGCCCTGTACCATGGTTTCCGACAGGCATTCCCCGCCCCGGAACGCGGCGGCAGCGCGCATATCCTCGATCGTGAATTCCTCCATCGGCTTGCTCTCGTCGTAGCCGTGGTCCAGCAGCACCGCCTCTTCCGAAGGGTGCGAAAGGTCGCTGTGCTTCCAGTCCGGAATCGCGTTGTACGCCTCCAGCGAGCCGTAGAAGGCCTTAATCCGTTCCTGATTGCCTTCTTTGATCCAGCTCTGCGTGCCCAGCCCTTTCTTGTTTGCTATCGCCGCCATCGCTGCCTTGATCAGATGCGGGAAGAGTTTTGCCGCCTTCGTCGCTTTGGCGATGCGGATGCCGGCGGGGACAGAGCTGCTGCGGCTCATCTGCTCGAAATATTCCCTGATGGGAATGTTTGCCCGGAAGTGGAGGTAATCCTCCAGTACATCGCCGTCAAGATACCACATCCCGTGGAAATTGCGAGTGGCGAACCACTTCGTTTCGAAGATTTTTTCCGGCGGGGGACAGCCGATGGCCTTTAGCAGCAGGCATTCGAATTCATAGTTGGAGATGCGGTACGCCGCCCCCGAACCGATATTGTAATAGCGGTTCCAGAATGCTTCCGGTACCTCCGGACGGCAGACCCGCTCCAACAGGCGGCCGCTGTCCTCGACCGTCGCCCATTCCAGTACTCCGCGCAGGGGGACGTGGAACATTATTGGATCGTAGTTCTTCAGGATGGCCGGATAGAGGATGCCGGACTGCCGCAGGCTCACCCATTTGCGTACTCCGCTGTCGGTAAGGATGCGTTCCGCAAGCACTTTCGTGATTCCGTAATGATCGTAAGGGGATACGCAGACAGGGTCTCCGGCGCGTCCCCAGTGCAGGGGTTCCCGGCGGTCTCCCATTTGTGCGACAGAACCGATATATACCAGCTTCGGCTGCCTTTCACCCTGCGCGAGCACTGCGTCGCGGATATTTTCCGCCGCGCCGATGTTGATTTTCCGCGTGGCTTCGGGCCGATAGTCCGCCTGCGGGCTCACCATCCCGCCCACGTGCAACACGATGTCGCTGCCGCTTACCCCGCGCAGCACATCGTCGTAACGACACAGGTCGCCCCAAACCACTTCGATGCGGCCTTCGTAAGGCGCAAGCTGTTTGCGGTTTTTCTTGGAATCGCGCGCCAGGACGCGGATATGGTAGCGCTCGGGGTACTTCAACAGTTCCTGGAGGCCGGCAAAGCCCATCGTCCCGGTGGCGCCGGTAAGAAATACGGTAATTTTATCCATTAGGCAAATCCAATGAGGCCCGCCAGCGACCCCGCCAGCAGGATTTTAACGGTCGCCCCCTTGAAGCGCAGCGATGCGGCCGTCGCCAGCGCAAACAGCACCCAACTCTTCCAGGAGGAGAAATTGTCTTCGAGAATATGGAAATCGGCCACTCCGGCCGTCCATTGCACGCGGATCATCATCCCCAGGGCCGCAGCGCCGATGAGCCCCGCCACCGCAGGTTTGAGCGCCGCCAGTACCCGTTGGAAGACCGGCGTCTCGTGGGCCCGGGCGTAAAAGCGCACGATCAGCAGCATCATGATGAAGGACGGCAGCACGATGGCCAGCGAAGCCGCTGCCGACCCGAGGGTGGAAAACGCCACGCTCGCCCCTGCATCCCGCAGCACCGCATAGCCCGTATAGGTGGAGCAGTTCAGGCCGATGGGCCCCGGCGTCATCTGCGAAATCGCCGCGATATCGGTGAAGGTCGCTTCGGAAATCCAGCCGCGCGCAATGACGATCTCGCTCTGAATCAGCGACATAATCGCATAGCCTCCGCCAAAGGTGAAAATGCCGATGAAGAAGAAGCTCCAGAAGAGCTGCCAAAGCAGAATCAGCTGATCGCTCATTGCGCCCTCCTTTTTTGCGATATCAGCGCAACGGCCGCCGCGACGACGATGACCGTCAGCAGGATGTATGCCGCCGAAAAGTGCAGCAGCGCCACCGCCGCCATCGTTGCAAAACTCAGCAGCAGTTTCCAGCCGTTCCGCCCGCCGGCGCGCAGCAGTTTGAGGGTATATGCGGCGATGAGCCCCACCGCCACCGGCCGTACCCCCGCGAAAATGCGCTGTACGATGGGATGGTCGGAAAAGCCCGAAAAGAACATCGCAATCAGCAGGATGATGACGAAGGGCGGCAGAATACAGCCCAGGGTGGCGACGACGCTTCCGGCAAAGCCCCGCAGGCGGTAGCCGGAAAAAATCGCCATATTCACGGAAATCAGCCCCGGTGCGCTCTGGGAAAGCGCCACGATGTCCGGCATGTCCGCCTCGGGAATCCACTTCCTCCGCAACAACTCATCCTCGATGGCCGGCAACATCATATACCCGCCGCCGATGGTGAAGGCGCCGATCTTGTTGAAGACCAGGAATAATTTCCAAAGGGAAACGCGCTGCATACCGGTTGGGGTATGGCGTTACTCCGCCCAGGTGACGCGGGAGTAGCGGTATTCCGTCTTTTCTTCGCCGAGGATGGGCTTGGAAAGGATGGTTTCCTTGACGGACTGTACGCGTCCGTCGGTCAGGCTATACTCGAATGTCGTTGTCTCCTGGCTGAGCCCGTTTACGCTTAATTCCCCGGGAAGGTGTGCGCTGACCTTGCCGAAAAGGCCCTGACGGTAGAGTGCGGCGTCTGTGGCGGCACCGGGGATGGCGTTGTAGGGGACGAATCCGTGGAACGGAATATTCGAGGCTTTCAGGGTGTATAAGAAGTACCCGGTGTATTCTCCATCGGTCCACTTCATTTCCATTCCTTCCTCGACGCCTTTCAGATGGCCGTCGGCGTCATAGAGGACATTGTATTCCGTTGTTTTGTCCTCCGTCGTGACGGCCATTTTGCTGATGAAGCCGATCTCTCCCAGGGTATACTTGTACACCTCGGTCACCAGGGGGCTGTCCTTTGAGGGCTTGATGGTCACGGTGATGCTGCCGTTGCCATAGGCGTAAAGGGCGACGGACTGCTTGTTCCCGTCGTCATAGGCGACCTCGGTCACCCGTCCTTTGTTGTCATAGGAATAGGTCTCCCGCGTACAACTTGTAAACCCTTCGGTCTTGGCGCCGTACTCGTAGCAGCGTACCCTTTGTTTCCCGGGGAGGCTCCCCGGCTCTTTCTCACAGGAAATCAGTGTGGCCGCGCAGCACAGAAAGGCGGCAAATATGGAAATGTGTTTCATAGACCGAAATGTTTGCTAATTGGTGGTAAAGATACACTTTTTCCAACGACTTTTCAAGTAGCCGTAATTTTTCTATCCCGCAACCTGTCAAATAGTGCGTTTTGAAGACGTGAAAACAGTAAAATAATGCGTTTTAAAAATTAGTTTTTGGTAAAACAGTGCGTTTTGAAGATTTTTTTGTACTTTTGCAATCGTCAAAGAAATCGTCAAAATGATGAAGAACAAGGAACTTAAAGTGATAGACAAGAAGGTGCTGGAGTATGTGCTCACTGAACAGCGGGAAGAACTGGAGGCGAGGGCGGAGGAGGTGCTCTGCTACCGCAAGGAAGAAAAGCTGGTGGACTTGAAGAGCACGCAGGCTCAGTGTGTGATTGGCGTCAGACGAAGCGGCAAATCAACTATATGCTATCAAGCATTACATGATGCCGGCCTGAAGTATGCGTATGCTGACTTCGATGATGAGCGTCTGCAGGGTATGGGCTCGGACCAACTGAACGACGTGCTTGAGGTGCTATACAAGATTTACGGAGATTTCAATTGCTTGTTCCTTGACGAGATACAGAACGTGGATGGGTGGCACCTGTTTGTGAACCGCTTACTAAGAAACAAGATGAAGGTGGTGATAACGGGTTCGAACGCGAAGCTGCTGAGTGGCGAGTTGGCCACACACCTGACGGGCAGGAACAAAGAGATTGCGCTGTATCCGTTCTCGTTTGTGGAGTTTTGCCGGATGAAGGATGTGGACCTGGTGCGCAAGACCACGAAGGCAGAGGCGTTCCGCAGGGCTGCCTTTGATGAGTATCTGAAGCAGGGCGGTTTTCCGGAACTGATGACGATGGAGGACGGCCGCTCATACGTGAGCACGCTGGTAGACAACATCTTGAAACGGGACATAGAGCAGCGCTACAAGATAGCTTACAAGGCGGCATTCGAGAAAATGGCTCACCACCTGCTGAACATCTCGCCCGCGATCGTGGTGTTCAAGGACCTTGCAGAGCTGTTCCATTTCAAGTCTGAGCATACGGCCCGCAACTACGTGAACTACCTGCAGGAGGCGTATATGCTGATCGGAGTGCAGAAATACTCGCAGAAAAGCCGGGTTCGGTCTGTGCAAGAGAAGGTGTATGCGGTAGATGTAGCGATGATGAGCGAGCGGGAAAACGCGTTCGCGGGCAAGAATCTTGGACACCGGCTGGAAACCATCGTGCTGGTGCACCTGATGCGTTACTGCAAGATGGAGGGGCTGGATGTTTACTACCTGAGCGAGCGGTACAGTGAGTGCGACTTTGTGGTGTGCAAGGACAATAAGGTGCTGCAAGCGATTCAGGTGTCATATGATATTTCGAATCCTAAAACCCGAAAGCGTGAGGTTAACGGTATCTTGATGGCCGCGAAGGTAACCGGCTGCAGAAATCTGCTTCTGCTGACAGACCACGACTACGGTGAAATCGACCAGGATGGCTTCCACATCAAAGTGCAGCCTGTCTACGACTGGAGTATGAAGCTGGGTTGACATATATCCCGCGAACACCCTACAACTGCCCTTACTTTGTGTTAGATGATTTATTGCTGAGACGACACGCGAATGCTCATTGCGCCATTTGGAAGCTTCTTTCAGTTATCTCTTGACGTAGGCTGAAGCGCGTCCTGCGCCCACTTTCTCCACAAACCCAATGGCCACTAGATCGGCGAGTGCCCTTTCTATTGTGGTGACGCTGATGTCCGGGCAGCCCATGGCGATGTCTTTCTTTGATATCTTGCCCGGAGTCTTCTCGATAAGTGCCTTGATTCGGTCAGTCTTGGACATTTTCCCGTGACGCAGGTGTTCAACGCGATCTTCGAATTCGTTGTAGGCCTTGATTATTACGCCCAGCATGAATTTGAGGAAAGGAAGGTAGTCATTGCCGTTCTCTTGCCAATTCCGGGAGCTGGCCTGCAGGGCTTCGTAATAAGAATCCTTGCTCTTCTCAATGAGCATCTCAATACTGATGTACTTGCCAACGATAAAGCCGGCGCGATACAGCAGAAGGAGCGTCAGAAGACGGCTCATACGGCCGTTCCCATCGTTGAACGGATGGATGCAGAGGAAGTCCAGGATGAACAACGGCATCAAGAGGAGTGGGTCGTAAGTGCCAGCCTCGATGGCCTCGTTATACCGAGTGCAAAGGCTCAGCATGGCATCAGTCGTCTGGAAGGCCGGAACCGGCCGGAAGCGTACAGTCTCCGTTCCGTCTGCGTGTTTCTCCGCGATGATGTTGTCGGAATTCTTATATACGCCGCCTACAGCGCTGTTGCTGAAGGAATAGAGATCCCTGTGCAGTTGTAGGATGTTGCCCGGACGCGGCGCTATGTATTCGTAGGATTCGTGGATGGTTGCAAGGACGTCGCGATAGCCGGAGATTTCTTCCTCGTTGCGATTCCTGGGCTTGACCTTATCTTGGACGATGGCATTCAGGCGATCATCGGTAGTATAGATGCCTTCGATGCGGTTGGAAGCACCAGTACTTTGGATCTTTGCCACTTCCAGCAGAGCTGTGAGTACATCCGCTTCAGTTTCGATGAAAAGCTCCTGCCTGCCGCGGCATTCGTGCAGGCGTGTCAGGATGCTGACGACTTCCGGAGTAAGGAGGTCTTTGGGGCGGTTAATGAAATCGAAGTCATGCATATCTCATTACTTTTACGGTGCAAAGATAGCATTTTTCTGCCTCTTTTTACAATTATCTGCATCAAATCCGGGGAAATGATGCAGATTACGGCTTGTGATTCCGGCGCGACTCGAACGCGCGACCCACAGCTTAGAAGGCTGTTGCTCTATCCAACTGAGCTACGGAACCAAAGAACGGATGCAAAAATACGAAAAATAGCTATCTTTGCAAACTGTGACTTTAAGACGATTTTTTAAAATTATATGTACGAAATTCTAAAGAAAGAAATGCTGACGCCGACTATATGCCGGATGAAGCTTTCCGCACCCAGGCTCGCCGCCGCGGCCCGTCCCGGGCAGTTCCTCATTGTCCGCGCGGACGAGAAAGGGGAGCGTATTCCCCTGACCATCAGCGATTACGATGCGCAGGCGGGGACGGTGACCATCGTTACCCAGAAGATCGGCGCCTCCTCTGCGGACATCATCGCCTACGAAGAGGGCGAAGCCTTCGCCGATGTCGTCGGCCCCCTGGGCCTGCCTTCGGAGTTTGTAGAAATGGCACCTGAAAAGCTTGCAGGCCAGCGCTATATCCTCATTGCCGGAGGCGTGGGTACGGCCCCCGTCTATCCCCAGGCCAAGTGGCTCAAGGAGCACGGAATCCCCGTCGACGTAATCATTGGTGCCAAGACCAGGGACCTGCTCATCTATGTAGAGGAGATGCGCGGGGTGTGCGACAATCTCTTCATCTGCACCGACGACGGCTCCGAGGGCTTCAAGGGCATGGGCACCCATATGCTTGAGCATGTGGTGTCCGAGGGTCACCAGTACACCCAGGCCGTAATCATCGGTCCGATGATCATGATGAAATTCACCACCCTGACCTGCCGCAAACTCGGCATCCCCGCGACCGTGAGCCTGAACACCCTGATGGTGGACGGCACCGGAATGTGCGGGGCCTGCCGCGTGAGCGTGGGCGGAAAGACCCGCTTCGCCTGTGTGGAAGGGCCGGAGTTCGACGGTTATGAAGTGGACTTCGACGAGGCGATGCGCCGCCAGGGACAGTACAAAGCCGAGGAGGCCGAGGCCAATGAAAAACACGTTTGTAAAATAGGGAGGGGAAAGTAATGCCCAACAAGATTCCAAGAGTTCCCGTGCGGGAACAGGACCCGCTGGTGCGGGCGAAGAACTTCGAAGAAGTTTGTTATGGTTACAATGCGGAAGAGGCACAGCTCGAGGCCTCCCGCTGTCTGCATTGCAAGAATCCCCGCTGCGTGGGCGCCTGCCCCGTCAGTATCAAGATTCCCGAATTCATCGGCAAGGTGCTCGCGGGAGATTTCCGCGGCGCGGCCGGCGTGATTGCCGAAGACTCTTCGCTTCCCGCCGTCTGCGGACGCGTCTGCCCGCAGGAGTCCCAGTGCGAGGGCAGCTGTATCCTCGGCATCAAGGGCGAACCGGTGGCCATCGGCAAACTGGAGCGTTTCGTGGCCGACTGGAGCCACGCGAACGGGGGTTCCGGTGCTGCCGTCCCCGCTCCCAACGGACATAAGGTGGCGGTCGTGGGCTCCGGTCCTGCCGGTCTTGCCTGCGCGTCCGACCTTGCGAAATGGGGCTACAGCGTAACGATTTTCGAGGCCCTGCACAAGGCGGGCGGCGTGCTGGAGTACGGCATTCCCGAATTCCGTCTGCCCAAGGAGAAGGTGCTGGCCAAGGAACTGGAGGAAGTGAAGCGGCTGGGCGTGAAGATCGAGACCAATGTCATCATCGGCCGTACCGTGACGATCGACGAGCTGATGGACAAGGAGGGCTTCGAGGCCGTGTTCATCGGTTCAGGTGCCGGCCTTCCCAAGTTTATGGGCATTCCCGGCGAGAACCTCAACGGCGTGTTTTCCGCCAACGAGTTCCTGACGCGCAACAACTTGATGAAAGCCTTCCGCGAGGATTACCTGACGCCGATTCACGCAGGAAAGAAAGTCTGCGTGGTGGGCGGCGGCAACGTGGCGATGGATGCCGCGCGTACCGCCCTGCGCCTGGGTGCGGAGGTGCACGTCGTGTACCGCCGTACCGAAGTGGAACTGCCCGCCCGCGTGGAGGAAGTGCATCACGCCAAGGAGGAAGGCATCGTCTTCGATATGCTGACGAACCCCGTGGAGGTGCTCGGTGACGAGAAGGGCTGGGTGCGTGCGCTCAAGTGCGTCCGTATGCAGCTCGGCGAGCCCGACGAGAGCGGACGCCGTTCCCCGGTGGCCATTCCCGGTTCAGAGTTCGAGATTCCCACCGAGACCGTGATTATGGCGCTGGGTACGTCCCCGAACCCGCTGATTTCCAAAACGACTGCCGGGCTGGACGTGACCCGTCGCGGCTGTCTCGTCGCAGACGAGACCGGCGCCACGACCCGCAGGGGCGTGTTCGCCGGCGGTGACGCCGTCACCGGCGCCGCGACGGTCATCCTCGCCATGGGGGCCGGCCGGACCGCCGCCAAGGCGATTGACGAATACATCAAAAAATAAGAGAGTTTAGATTTTCTCTTTCTTTCCGCTGCGGCGGGAGCGTTCGGCCGCAAAGCCCATCAGGTGGCTCTCGATGGAGACATCGATGCTGCTGGAAAGGTGGCCTGCATCCTGCCGGTCTACGGCTTCCAGGAAGTCCCTCACCAGGCGGTGGTCGCCGCCGCCGTGGCCGGACTGGGCGTATTCGGGAATCTCGGCGACGGCCATATTCCAGACCTTGGGCGTGCGGGTGAGGAAATCCGTGACGGTAAACTCCTTCATATCGCCTTCAATATAGCCCATCGTCCCCATAATCCGGGTGCGGCGGCCGCCTTTCGGCGTGAAGGCATCCATGGTGAAGGAAGCGGTGACGTCGCCTTCGAAGACCATGTCGGCCACATAATGGTCCGGCTGGTCGTTGTCGCAGTGGAAGACGCAGCGGGCGTAACTGTTGTAGCGCGGGTCCTTCAGGCGGCTCAGGATCAGTGCCGGGTCCTTGCTCCCGTTCAGGTCGAAAACCCCCAGGTGCCTCTTCTGGCGGGTATAGATATCTACGGCGTCGTAGGGGCATTTCCCCTGGTGGGGACAGCCGTCGGTGCAGTACTTCGGCGCCCCTTCCGGTGCATTCTCCGCCTTGAAAAAAGTAAGGGCCCCGTCGGCCGATATGCTCTTGCAGGGTTTGTCGATAATCCAACGGAGGATGTCAAGGTCGTGGCAAGACTTGGCGAGGATGATGGGGTGGTCTCCTTGGAAGAGCGCCAGTTGCCCCGCACATAGGAATGGGACATATGGGCATACTGGATAGGCTCCATATGCTGGATGCTGATCACGTCGCCGATGGCCCCGCTCCGGACCACATCACGAAGGGCCATGAAATAAGGGGCGTAGCGCAGGACGTGGCATACCGCCACTATCCGTCCGGTCTTCTTGGTCTTTTCCCGGATGGCCTTGCACTCCTTTGCGGTGGGGGCGACAGGCTTTTCCAGCAGGACGTCATAGCCCAGATCCAACGCTTTCATACAAGGTTCGTAGTGCCTGTCGTCCGGGGTGGCGATGACGACGGCATCGGCCAGTTTCTTACCCGAGGCAAAGACTTCCCGGTAGTGGCCAAAGCGCATCTCTGCCGGCACGTCGTGCTTGTCCCCCAAGCGGTTCTTCCGGTGTTCCAGAATGTCCGAGACACCTACGACCTTCATCCCGTTCGGGAACTTTTCGGCATACCGGGCGTAGGTCCTTCCGCGGTTGCCGCAGCCGATGATGATGACGCTGACGGGATGGCTGACTTCGGGATCCAGCGGGCGGACGGGGGAGAAGCCCGTGACGGGAGCTTTCCCTTTGGTATCGTTCGCGGCGCTTCCCATGAGTTGGGCGGCACTGATCCGGGGCCCGGCGATGGCGCTTCCCACCGCTGCCAGCGAAACCCCTTTCAGAAAATCACGGCGTTTCATATCAGTTGTAGGCTAAAAACAATCACTAATCCATTGTCCACTCGACACCGCCCTTGGTGTCCTTGACGGAGATGCCCAGGGCTTTGAGGGCGTCCCGGATATGGTCGGAGGCAGCCCAGTCACGGGCGGCCTTGGCGGCTGCCCGCTGCTCGAGCACCATCGCCATCAACCCGTCGATGACTTCTTTCGAGGAGCCCCCTTCCGCCGCGCCGGAGCGCAGCCCCAGCACGCCGAAGACGATGTTGTCGAAGAGGAAGCAGAGGGCTTCCAGGTCCGCTGGACTCAACTTCACGCTGCCGGCTTTCGCGGAATTGACCAGGCGCACGGCCTCGGAAAGCTGCGCGAGGGCCACCGGGGTGTTCAGGTCGTCGCAGAGCGCGTCGTACACCCCTTCGAAGACGGCTTTTACTTCCGGCGACACGCCCGCGGGGCAGGCATCCGGGGCCACGGTCTTCGGGAGTTCCCCGTAAGGGCAGTCCGGCGCCTTGCGGCCCGCCATCGCGTAGAGGTCGTCAGCCGCCTGCAGGAGGCGCTTCAGGCCTTTGCCCGCCGCCTGCAGGGCCTCGTTGGAGAAGTCCAGCGTGCCGCGGTAGTGGGCCTGGAGGATGAAGAAGCGCACCGTCATCGGGTCATAGGCCTGCTCGAGCTTGGGATGATCGCCCGCAAACAACTGCGGCAGGGTGATGAAATTGCCCAGGGACTTGCCCATCTTCTGTCCGCCGATGGTAATCATATTGTTGTGCACCCAGTAATGCACGCCCTGCGTGCCCCTGCAGGCCACGTTCTGGGCGATTTCGCATTCGTGGTGCGGGAAGACCAGGTCCATTCCGCCGCCGTGGATGTCGAATTCCTCGCCGAGGTACTTTTCGCCCATCACCGAGCACTCCAGGTGCCAGCCCGGGAAACCGTCGCTCCAGGGCGAGGGCCAGCGCATGATGTGCTCCGGCTCCGCCTTCTTCCAGAGCGCGAAATCGAAGGGAGCGCGCTTGTCGCCCTGGCCGTCCAGGTTCCGGGTGCCTTCCAGCGTGTCGTCCAGGTTGCGCCCGGAAAGCACGCCGTAATGGTGGTCCCGGTTGTATTTCTGCACGTCGAAGTAGACGCTGCCGTTGCTCTCGTAGGCATAGCCCGCCGCAAGGATCTTCTTCACCGCCTCGATCTGCTCGATGATGTGGCCGCTGGCGCGCGGCTCGATCGACGGCGGCGCGACATTGAGCTGCCGCATCGCCTCGTGATAGCGCAGGGTGTAGGCCTGCACCACTTCCATCGGCTCCAGCTGCTCCAGCCGGGCCTTCTTGGCAATTTTGTCCTCGCCCTCGTCGGCATCCTGCTCCAGGTGGCCCACATCGGTGATGTTGCGCACATAGCGGACCTTGTATCCGAGGTGCGTGAGGAACTTGAAAAGGACGTCGTAAGTGACGCCCGGGCGGGCGTGCCCGAGGTGCGCGTCGCCATAGACGGTAGGTCCGCAGACATACATCCCCACCCGGCCTTCGTGCACGGGCTTGAAGACTTCCTTATTGTGACTCAGTGTGTTGGTAATTCTAAAAACTCTCATAAGCAGCTAACTGACCAGTGAAACCGCGCCGAATACGCCCATCGAGGCCGCCAGCATAATCGCTCCGGCCAGCAGGACGCCGCCCAGTACGGCGACGACGCTTTTCTTAAAATCCATATTGAGAAAACTCGCGGCGAGCGTTCCTGTCCACGCGCCCGTCCCCGGCAGGGGAATGCCCACGAACAGCAGCAGCGCGATATACAGCCCGCGGCCCGACTTTTCTTGCAGTTTCGTCCCGCCTTTCACGCCCTTCTGCAGGCACCAGCGGCAGAATCCGCCGATGTATTTTTTGTCCTTGCCCCAATCCAGCACTTTCCGTGCAAAAAGGAAAATGAAAGGCACAGGCAGCATATTTCCAATCACGGCGATGATGCAGGCGGGGACGATCGGGACGCCGGCCGCCACGGCATACGGTACCGCCCCGCGCAACTCAATCAGCGGCACCATTGAAATCAGGAAGACAATCAGGTACTGCTTCATACGGCGTTCTTTTCGAGCAGGGCCCGGATTTCGGTTTTTGCCGCCTTCCAGCGGGGAATGTCGATTTTGGTGCCGATGACTTCCACCACCTTCGCGGCGATGATCGAGCCGACCTCTCCGCACACCTTCAGCGGCATGCCCAGCGAATGGGCATACAGGAAGCCTGCGGCGTAAGTGTCGCCGGCGCCCGTCGCGTCGATGGGGCTTGCGGGCCAGGCGGGGATGTAATGCATCTCGTCGCCGGACTTGACATAACTGCCGTCCTTGCCCACTTTTACCACGGCGATGCGGCAGTGGCGGGCGATTTCGTCGAGCGCTTCGTGCGGGTCCTGCAGATGGGTGAAGGCCCTGGACTCCGTCTCGTTGGAAAAGACGATGTCCACATATCGGTCCACGATGTCGTGCAGGAAGGCGTTGTTGGATTCCACCACGTTGTAGGAGGCCATATCGATGGAAATGAGGCAACCCGCCGCGCTCGCCATTTCCACGGCACGGCGGATCAGGGCCTGGTTCTGCACCAGGTAGCCCTCGATGTGGAAATAATCGTATCCCTGGAAATATTCGGGTTTAAGATCCTCCGGGACCAGTTCCAGCGCGGCGCCCAAATACACGGCGAAGGTGCGCTCGGCGTTCTCGCCGGTCACGAAGACCACTGACCTTCCCGAAGGGCTGCTGCCGGTGAGCAGCGTGCTTTTGACCCCGTACTGCGCCTGGTCGCTCTTGAAGAGATGGCCCAGTTCGTCGTCGCCAATCTTGCCGATAAAGGCCGACGGCATGCCGAAGGTGGAGGTGCAGGTAATCGTGTTGGCGGCCGACCCGCCGGCCACATAATGCACGCCGAGGGGTTTGAGGGAGTTCCAGATGCGGTCTCCCGTCTCCTTGTCCACATGCTGCATGCTTCCCAGCGGAAGGTGCAGCCGGTCCAGCAGGCTGTCGTCCGGCAGGATGGCCAGGATGTCCGTCAGCGCATTGCCTATTCCCAGAATCGATTTCATAACCTGCGAAGTTACAAAAATATTTACAGATTCACCTGCAAAAATTCCCTGGCAATCTCGTGAAGCCCGGTTTCGATTTTCCGGGCCTGTATGTCAGAGATATAGGTGTCACCCAACTTGTAATGACGCATCAAAGAGGAGTTGATTCCCACCCTTTTTGCAAATTTCGAGATGTTGATGAAATCGAACATATCGAAAAAAGCGGAGATGTCATATTTGAATTCAAAAGTGGGATTGATGAGCTCAGTAGGGAGATTTTCCCCCTCATAAGATAGCAGCATTTCCTGAAAGGAGTTCAGAAAATCCTCCTTGGCCTGCGAGGCTGTGCGGCCTTCGCCGATAATCGTTGATTTCGTGTTGGAAGAAAAGGCGCCGAACCCATTCCTGTCTTTTTCTATAAGTACGATAATTTTCATATGCGACTTCATTCCATTTCATGGCAAATATAGCATATATTTGTGATATATCAACAATCTTTGGTTATAGTTTCGGGTCGCGGCGGTCCAGGAAGCGGTAGGCGGCGGCCTCGCTCAGGTGCTGCGGGCGGATTTGCGGGGCGCCTTCCAGGTCGGCGATGGTGCGGGCCACCTTGATGATCCGGAAATAGGCCCGCAGGGACAGCCCGCTGCCGTTCATGATTTTTTCCAGGATCGCCTGGCATTCCGCATCCAGCGGACAGTACTTCTCGATGAGGCGGTTGTTCATCTCGGCGTTGGTGGAGATGCCTTCCTGCTCGAAGCGCAGCTGCTGGATCTTGCGGGCGTGCTGCACCCGCTGCGCCACTTCCCGTCCGGGTTCGCCCTTCGGCGCGCCGAGAATTTTCCCCGAAGCCACTTCGTGCATATGCACCTGGAGGTCGATGCGGTCCAGGATCGGTCCCGAGAGTTTGGAGAGGTAGGCGAGGCGCTGGCCGGGCGTGCAGGTGCAGCGGTCGCCTTCGCCCCAGTAGCCGCAGGGGCAGGGGTTCGAGGCCGCAACCAGCATAAAGGAGGCGGGGTAGCGGACTTTCGAACGCAGCCGCGAAACGGTCACATAGCGGTCCTCCATCGGCCCCCGGAGCGCCTCGATGACGCTTTTGGGCATCTGGCCGAATTCGTCGAGAAAGAGCACCCCGTTATGTGCGAGGCTGATTTCCCCCGGATAGATGTTCTCGCCGCCGCCACCGCCCACAATCGCCGGAAGCGATGCGCTGTAATGCGGGGAACGGATGGGCCGCCGCCGGATCAGCCCGAGCCGCAGGTCCCCCTTCCCGGCGATGGAGTAGATTTTGCTCGTCGTCAGCGCCTCTTCGCGCGTCATCGGCGGCAGAATCCCCGCGAGCGCCTTGGCCAGCGAACTTTTGCCGGAGCCAGGCGGCCCAATCAGGGCTATATTGTGTCCGCCTGCGGCTGCGATTTCCATTCCGCGCTTGGCCCCTTCCTGCCCGATGATATCGGCGAAGTCCATCCCCTCCTCGCGCCTGGGGGAATGCATCCGTGCCCGCCGCAGCTTGTGGTAGAGTTGCGAATTTTCCGCCAGCAGGTCGCTGCAGTCCTCCTTGCCTTCCAGGATGCGGAGGGCATCTCCGAGGTTGGCCGCACCATAGACCGCCGTTCCCCCGAGTTCAACCGCTTCCAGCGCGGAGCCCGGCGGCAGAATCACCCCGTCGAAGCCCTCCTGCGCCGCAAGCATCGCAAAAGGCAGGGCGCCGGGAATGTCGCGCAGGCTCCCGTCCAGCCCCAGTTCGCCCATCACGATGAAGTTTCCGCAGCGCGGCAGTTCCCGCTGTCCCGACGCCGCGATGATGCCCGTGGCGATGGGAAGGTCGTAGCCGCTCCCGTTCTTCTGTAAATCCGCCGGGGCGAGGTTGATGACAATTTTACGCCCTGGAATATGGAATCCATAGGACTGAAGGGCCGTTACGGTTCGCAGCAAACTTTCCTTTACCGCCGTGTCCGCCAGCCCGACGAGGTGGATTCCGATGCCCTTGTCGATCGTGATTTCCACCGTTACCTTGACCGCATCGATGCCGATGCATTTTGCGCCTGCAATGTTGACCATCATATTTTTTCCTTATCTTTGCTCCGTGGAGCATGTGATTACCATAAAATCCCTGTCGGAACTCGAAAGCGCCGCCCGTGATTTCCTCTCGCAAGTCGGGGACCACCGCCTGCTGGCCTTCGAGGCGCCGATGGGTGCGGGGAAAACCACTTTCATCGCCGCCCTCTGCCGGGTGCTCGGGGTGGATGCCGACGCGGTCAGTTCCCCGACTTTCGCCCTGGTGAACGAGTACCGCGCCCGCGGGGGAGAGCCCGTGTACCATTTTGACTTCTACCGCATCGAACATCCGTCGGAAGCCCTGGATATCGGCTTCTACGAATATGTCGACAGCGGCTTCCTCTGCCTGATGGAGTGGCCCGGGAATATCGCCGCCCTGCTGCCCGATGAAACGGTCATTGTCCGCATTGGCGTCTCTCCGGACGGGGTCAGGACCCTCCGCTGGGAGGACTGACGCATACCTCTATCGCCGATATATACCCGTTTACCGGGAATTCTCCGAGCCTGCGCCCTGCCCAGATGTAAGGGAAGCCGTTTCCTGCACATGGGGATACAGCTATGAATATGCGGTTATCCGCAGTGGAGAAGCAGCATTCAGTCGTGAAAAACACAGGGACGCCGCTTTCCCATACCACTTTTCCTCCGTAGATGAAAGTGTCGCTTACGCCGGAGCGCAATGTCAGCCGCCTGCCCTCCCCATAACAGAGGAAGGATTCCTGCCCGCACGGCACGCAAAGTCCCGTCCCGCCACTGTAAAGCTTGTTGTCAAGGGTTAATATCAGGCTGACGCTTCCACGTATATTATTAAGCCTGGCGTTTCCGCTTACGGCAGGAAAACCGTTCCTCGTAATGATCTTTGCATCCTGCCACTGGATCATGTTGCGATAGGTCACATCTATGTCGTTTTTCCCGTCATTCAGGTATGTTCCGCCACCAGTAATCGAGTATAAGACCCAGAAATCACCATTCAGCAGAATCGCATCCAGGAACCTCATGTCCCGCCCTTTGCGTACAAGCAGTTCGGTTCCGCCAAGTGAAAGGAAGCAGGCGTTTTCTTCTCCTACGAGGGTTACATAGAAGAAGCCGGGGATCCCGTTTTCATTCCCAAGCCGGCTGACGGGCCTGCCGCTCTCCCTTCTCATTATTGTATTCCCGTCTTTGCGAAGCGTCAGGCCTTCCCCGTCACGGTCCCTCCAAAGACTGTAAAATGCACCCTCTGACCTGAGGCAGCCGCAAAGCTTTTCCAGTCCGTCGAAGCGCAGGAATACCTCCCCGTTGCACAGCAACACGGTTTCTCCCCCACGGGAGTATTCGCATAACATTTCACCTTCCAGCAGGTGATGGGTATCCGGATCCGGACTGACCATGGAGGCCCCGCCGCTTTCAAGTGCAAGTATCTCCCTTCCGTTCCGATAGAGCCGTACCGTACAGCCATCCTTTATATTCAGACTGTCCGTTTGCCAGTCGTAGCCGTCAGGGTAGTCAACCGTGCAGGCATAAACGAGGGTGTCATCCGGCGGCCAGGAGTTGCCGGTCCCTTCCATACCCCACGGACGGTAGAAATGCGGTCTTCCGGAAAGTGCGGCTGGTTCCGGGCTGCAGGCGGACAGCGCAAGTCCCAGAATGAAAGCAATTAATATTCGGCGCGATTTGTGCATAATGTTTTTTCGCAAATAAACTCAAGAATCTCCGGATTATTCCGCCTTCATCGAAGCCAGGGAAAAGATTTTTACGTTTATTGGGAAGATTTACGTTTTTAGTGAAAAAATCCGTTATTTTTGCAGTAGTTATGAGAAGGGTCTGTCTTTTATCCATACTGTTTTGCCTGTTCCCGTTTATGTGTGCGGGGGAAGAGAATGGTGATGACAAAGGCCGTTTCCTTGATGCGGTGACCCTGTATGGAAGAGGGGAATTCGAGGCGTCTTCAAAAGTTCTGGATTCCTTATACAACACGGGTTCTGTCAGCGATGCGGTATGTTACTATCTGGGGCTTTGCGAGGCCGCCAGGGGGAATGCCGCCAATTCTGTCAAGATGCTGCAGGAAGCGGTTTCCCGCGATACCCTTAATGTCTGGTACCTGAGCGCACTTGCATCGGTTTATGAAGCTGGGGAGCAGTGGCTTCCGCTCGCGCATACCTGCGAGCAGCTTATAAAGCTGGATCCCGCGCACTTTGCAGAGCCCTATTTCTATGCCAAGACAGGGAATGCCTTTTCCCAGGCGCGTGAACCGGTCCCGGCCGCCGAATATCTTGACAGGGCCCTCGCCATAATGCCAGATATGCCGATGGCGCTTTTCAACCGGGCCGGAGTAGCCCTGATCCGTGAGGAGTACGAAAACTTTTTTGAATTTGCAGGCCGGCTGATGCGCGTATCGGAGCTGGATGCCGATTGGAAGTACAAATATCTTTCATCGATGGTTTCGAGTATTCCGGCCCAGACCCTGCAGGAATGGAAGGAGCCCATGCTGCAATTGTGCGCCTCTGCGTGCGACACGCATCCCGATTATCTGAGACTGCATGTTTTCCGCCAGGGGGTGGCTTATGTGGTAAAGGATTACCGTACCGTCATCAGCGAGGCGGAGAAGATAATTTCCCTTTCAGGGGGCGATGAAGACACCTTTGAATCCATGACCCAGCTGATTGGAGACGCATATATGGAGCTGGGTGATCAGAAATCCTGTTTCGCGGCCTATGAGAAGGTACTGAAGCATAATCCGGGGAGCATAGTAACCCTTAACAATTACGCCTATGCCCTAAGCCTTGCCGGCAAGAATCTGGGCAAGGCATTGAAGATGAGCGCCAGGGTTATCGCCGACTCTCCCGAAAATGCCACATATCTGGATACCTACGGCTGGATACTGCACCGTATGGGCCGGAATGCGGGGGCGAAGGAAGTGTTCCAAAGGGCCATGCTTTTCGGCGGGCGCAATGAGAAGGTGATACTTTCCCATTATGCCGAGGTCCTGAGGGCGCTGGGGGACAATGACCTCGCCGCTTATTACGAATCCCTTGCCGCCAAATGAAACGTTTCCGCCTGATTGTTTTCTTTTTGCTGTCTGCTTTTGCGGCGTTTCCCGCCGCCGCACAGGACGTATCCGTGCAGGAAGGCCGGATTGCAAAACTGCAGAAGGAAATCAAGGAACTGGAGAGCCGTATAAAGGCTAATGATAAAAGGTCGGCGTCAGCGTTGTCAACCCTGACCCTCGTACAGGAGAAGGTTTCGGTGCGGCGCAAGCTGATTAAGGAAAGCGAGCGGAAAATTGCCGGACTGGACTCGGATATCAGGGCAAAACAGAAAGAAATCGATGAGCTTGGAGCCCGCCTGGACACGATGTCCTTCTATTATGACAGGCTGGTGAAAAGTGCCTATCGGAACCGGGATTACCGTCTCTGGTATCTGTATATCCTTACGGGAGAGAATCTTGCGCAGTCTGCCAGGCGTTTCGCCTACCTGCGGAATCTTTCTTCGCAAATGAACCAGCAGGCGCTGAAGATACGTTATACCCGTATACAGCTGGAGGAACAGCAAGCCCAGATCAAGGAAATGCGGGCCGAGATGAGTGAATTGAAGAAAGAGCATGAATCAGCCCTGGGTACACTTCGCGCCGAGGAAGCACAGTCCCGGGACATGCTTGACCGCCTCCAGCGCGACAAAAAGAAATACCAGAAGGAAATTACTGAAAAGCGCAAGCAGGTGGAAGCGCTGAACAGGGAAATCGCCCGTATCATAGAGCAGGCAATGGCCGCCGAGAAGAAGAAAAAGGACAAGAAGCCCGTGGATTATAAGCTCAGCGGCGAGTTCGCGGCAAACAGGGGCATACTTCCATGGCCTGCCGACGGCATCATCGTGGAGCGTTTTGGCAAGCATTTCCACCCCGTCTACAAGTCCATAGAGATGCCGATGAGCAACGGTATAACAATTTCAACCGTCCAGAACGCGCCGGTCTGGTGCGTGTTCAACGGAGTGGTCAAACAGGTAATCGTAATGCCTGGCTACAAGCAGTGCGTGCTGGTCCAGCACGGAAGCTATTTCACATTCTACTGTAAACTTGGCTCGGTCAACGTCAAGGCCGGGCAGAATGTCAAGACCGGCGACCTTATCGGAACTGTCGATACGATAGCCGGCGAGACACAGTTGCATTTCCAGCTTTGGGAGGGTCGTACTCCCCAGAATCCGGAATCCTGGCTTCGCGAGCGCTAAACCAGGCCCGACAGCGCGGAGCGCATCACCTCTACCGTCTTCTCCGTGGCAGGGGAGAGGGGAAGGCGCATCTCGCGGGTGCAGAGGCCCAGCAGTTCCATCGCTGCCTTGATGGGGATGGGATTGCTTTCCACGAAACAGGCCCGGAAGAGCGGGGAAAGGCGATGATGCAGGGCACGTGCCTTGAGAAACTCCTCTGAGAGCAGGGCGCGTGTAAGCTTAGACACTTCGGCGGGCAGTGCGTTGGAAGCGACACTTACAATACCTTGTCCGCCCGCGGCCATGATTGGGAAGGTCAGGTCGTCGTCGCCGCTCAGCACGGAAAATCCTTCGTGCACGTTGCGGATGATTTCGCAGGCCTGGGTAAAGCGGCCGGAAGCTTCCTTGATGCCGACGATCTGCGGGCAATCAGCGGCAAGGCGCAGCGTCGTGGCCGCGTCCATATTCATTCCGGTACGTGCGGGAACGTTATAGATGACGATGGGCTTGTCGGTCTCGCCGGCAATCGCCTTGAAATAATCGTACTGCCCCTGCTGGGTGGGTTTGTTGTAGAAGGGAACGACGACGAGCCAGGCATCGACGCCTTCTCCCTCCAGCGCACGGATGTTCGCGACGGTGCCGGCGACGGAATTGCTCCCGCAGCCACAGAGCAGGGGAAGCCCTCCGGCATGCTCGCGCGTAAGGCGCAGCAACTGCAGTTTTTCTTCCGCCGTGAGCGCGGGTGTTTCGCCGGTCGTAGCCAGCGGGACGAGGAAGTCTACCCCGCCTTCCACCTGGCGGTCGATCAGGCGCGCATAGGTTTCAAAATCCACTTCTCCCTTCTTGAACGGCGTCACCAGCGCCGTTCCGCAACCTTGCAGATATAGATTTTTCATAAAATCAGGTCTTTGAATTCGTGTACACCGCGCAGGCCCTCGGTCAGTTCGGCGGCCCGGACGGCCCCTTCCGCAAGTCCTTTGCGCGAAAAGGCCTCGTGGCAAATGGTAATCTTGTCGCAGGCGCCCTCGAAGGTCAGTTCGTGGATGCCCGGTACCTCGCCGATGCGGCGGCTTTCAATGGCGACGGTATCGCCGAACTTGTCCTCGACGATTTTCCCCATCGTAACGGCCGTCCCGGACGGCGCGTCCAGTTTGTGGATATGGTGCGTTTCAACGATCGAAGCCTTGTAGCCCAGCCCCTTGAGTTTTTCGGCGGCCAGGGCGGCCAGCGCGAAACTGACATTCACCCCGATGCTGAAGTTCGATGCATAAATCATCGGCGTACCGTGCTTCTCAAAGCATGCTATGACCTCGGGGGCGATATCGTGCCAGCCCGTGGTGCCGACGACCACCGCCTTGAAACGCTCGGCCAGCAGGGGGTAATTCTCCCGGAAAGAGGAGGGAAAGGTAAAGTCGATGCAGACGCTCTGCGCCGCGATCGCCGGGTCGAAAGAGGCGATATCTTCGGAAATTCCCGCGCAGGGAATGCCTTTCTCGCGCAGGACTTCTTCCACCATGTGGCCCATCCGGCCATATCCACTGATGACTACTTGCATAGTTTATCTCTGATAAATCCTTGCAAATATAGTAATTATCCTGCAACAAAAGGGCGATAAAACGGAGTCAGATTGTTCTTTGCGAACATTTTCCCGGATAGGGTTGCGAAGCAACTGAGAGAAAAGGACAATCTAACGCAGTCAGCCCGTTGTTGCAGGCAACTTTTCAATTATATACTATACCCCAGACACCATTCCTGGCAGTACGAACTGTCGAAATAATGAATCCGCAGGTTCAGCCCCGCAAAAAGCCCCTTCGGGCGCCGGAAATGGTAGCGGATGCCTATACGCTCGTAATCCAGCCCCATATTTTCCGTAAGCCCTGTCTTCTTGAAAAAATGGATTCCTGCGTTCAGGTGCACGGACACCCGCCTGTACCAGAACTCCTGAATGAGGTAGATTCCGCAGTAAATGGGGGAGTATCCCTTCGGATCCTCATGCCTCACCCGTAGCAGATCCACCTCGCGATAGCGGTTCTCGGCGTAATTGACATCTATGCCGATACCGGAAGCGAACACCGGATGATAGCGCCATACACCCTCGGCCCCGACAACGGCCCGTGCACGCGTCGGGATGGGGAACCACTCTTCGGGCGGCATTTTCAGGACGATGGCGGTCTCCAGTTCGAGGTAGCTGGCGTGCCCTCCGCCGGCCACGAAGAAGTTCCAGTGCAGACCTTTTTCGTATTCAGGCCGTTCCAGTTTCGGCCCGGGTCCGCGTTCCCATCCTGCAGGAGCGATACGGTAACGTACGCCGGCGTTGACGGAAATCTCATTGAGCCCGAGATTGGGCACTACGATCATGCCGTTGGAATGGTGGGTGAACCATGCGCCGGTGACAAGGCTCCACCTCGGCGCAAAAAGCCATTCCGCCTGGAGTCCTCCGCCGATAAGGGCGAAAATCTTCGAACCGACGTACATGTTCTCGGGATTGGTGACCGGATGATATGCCTCCGGAGTATATGCTACCCCCAGTTCCAGTGCGGGCCCCAGCCGGAAATGCCGGGTGCGGACAAAGTCGAATTCCGCCCATCCGTACAGATTGTAGATGTCGCCTATGCGGGAGATTCCCTTGCAGGGAAGGCTGCCCATACGCTGATAGGAAAAACCCAGTCCGAATCCCGGGTAATTGTATGCCCGTTCGAACCAGCCGCCTTCCCCACGCCTGGTATGCAGCCCGACCTTCAGGTCATACATATCGTAATTAGAGCCGTCCAGGAGATTCCTGTACAGGTCCCAGCCGTCCAGCACGTGCGAAAAACGGGGCGAAGCGGAGATGCTCAGGTGGTCGGCATCCACTTTCTGTGCGCGGGACACCCAGCAGGCTGCAAGTAGTAGCCCTGCCGCTATTAACAGGGATTTCTTCATCGGTATTTCTCAAATTCAGGTAATCCGAGCCGGGCGATAAAATCGCTCAGTTCCGCCTCCTTCCTGGGGCAGATCATGAGCACATCGCCGGAATCTATGATTACGAAATCGTCCAATCCGTGCAGCGCAATGAGCTTGTCCTTGCCGGAACATAGCACGATATTGCGCCGGCTGCCCTCGATAAGCACCTTTCCGCGTGAGTAGACCGCGTTTTCCTTCCTGTCGCGGGAGGGGAGAAAGCGGTAGAGCGTTTCCCAGTCGTTGATATTGGTCCATCCGAACGAGGCAGGAAGAACCCAGGCGTTGTTCGTTCGCTCCAGCAGGGCTTCCCCTATGGATATGCGCGGGCATCCGGCATAGGCTTTTTCCGGGTCCCGGCCTTTCCAGAGGTCGGTTACTTCCGCGGCATGTTTCTCCAGTTCGCTTTTCAGGACCGACGCCTTCCAGGTAAAAATGCCCGTGTTCAGGAGAAATTCCCCGCTCTTTACAAAGCGCTCGGCCAGCGCCGAAGTCGGTTCTTGGGTAAAGGTCTTTACCTTTACGGGCTTCCCCTGCGCCGGAGATGCCATCTGTATGTAGCCGCAGGAGGTAACGGGACGTGTCGGCACGGAGCCGATGCAGATGAGGGCATCGCCAGAGGATGCGAATTTAAGGGATTGCCTCACCGTCTCCCGGAAAGCGGCCTCATTGGTCAGGGTAAGGTCGGCGGGGACGGTAATGAATACGGCCTCCGGGTCACGCGACAATAGTGTGTAGGTTGCAAAGACTATGGCCGGTGCGGTATCCCTGCTGTATGGTTCGGTCAGGAGGTTCCTCCCCTCGAGCTCGGGAAGCTGGCGTTCTACGGTTTCGCGGTAGCTGTGATGGGTTACGACCAGGATGTTGGAAGCAGGGAAAATGCTTTTCATCCTGTCGAAAGTAATCCGCAGGAAAGATTTCCCCTTTACCGTAAGGTCCAGAAACTGCTTGGGCATGTCCGCCCGGCTGACAGGCCAGAATTTTGCGCCGGTCCCTCCGGCCATTATTACGCAGTAGTCAGACATAGATCGGGATAAAGGCTTGAGGGAAATATTCTATTTCGGTGTTCTCTTCATCGAGAACGACGCCTACGATGTCGAAAAAAACTTCCATATCGGCGCTGTGCAGCGTTTTTTTGTCTGCAAGGTATGCGCGGGCCGCTGAAACCATGCGCTGCCTTTTGTCGCTGCGGACACTTTCTTCCGGATCGGCCGCCAGCGGAGCCACGCGCGTCTTTACTTCGACGAAGTGCAGGCCGCTTCCGTCAAGGCTGACGATGTCCAGTTCCAGGTGCCCGGACCGCCAGTTCCGCTCGAGGATATTGTGCCCGAGCCCCTGCAGGTAGCGGCAGGCGGCATCCTCTCCAAGTTTTCCGGTTGTCTTCTTGTCCATCAGTCCAGGCTTACTATGGTTACGCCGCTGCCGCCAAGGCGTATATCTTCATCGGCGACGGATGCCACTCCGGGCACTGTACGGAGGTATTTCTGTAGTTCTTCCCTCAGGACCCCCGTACCTTTTCCGTGAATTATGCGCACGCTGCCCATCCCCAGCATTATGGCATCGTCGATATAGTGTATGGTTATGTCCAGTGCATCCTGCAGGCGCTCGCCGCGTACGTCCAGCTCCGGTTTGAAGTTCAGACGCCTCTGTGCGATAGCCTCGTCGTCCCGCCTGTAGGATGGCGTAAATGTCTTGCGGGTCACTTCGCGGTATTCGGATGAGGAAATGCGCTCCAGCCGGTCAGGGGAGAGGGTGCTGCTAATGTTGCCTACAATCAGGGTTATCGCCTTTGCCGATACGCGGGAGACCTCGCCCACCATGCCGCTGTCCTTTATCCGAACTTTCTCGCCTACTTTGAAGGGTTCCTTTTTGGCGCCTCCCTCAGCGTTTGCCTTCCCCTCGCGTCTTTCCATCTTCTCCATCCTCTCCTTCTTCTCGCGCAGGGCTCCGAGAAATCCCTGAAGTTCGGCCCTCGCTTCCCTGGTTTTCCCTTTTTCGGCTCCGGCTTCCCGTATGTCCCGGATAGTCTTCTCCACCTGTTTGCCGGCTCCCTTGACTATGCTTTCAGCTTCGTCCATCGCCTCTTCGATGATGGCCTTTCGCTTGTCACGGATTTCATCCAGTTCGCTCTGGTATCTTTCTGCCAGTGCCCCCAGTTCCTTGTCCGTATGCTTGATTTTCTGGAGCTTTTCGTCGAGTAAGCGGCGGTTCCGGGCGATTTTGCGAAGATTGCGTTCCATCCCTACGAAGCCCTCTCCGGCGCGCGCCTCGGCATCTTTCACTATGGCTTCAGGCAACTGCATCTTGCGGGCCAGTTCGAAGGCGAAGGAATTGCCGGGAAGGCCGGTTTCCAGCTTGAACAGGGGCTCGATGCGGGAAGTGTCGAAGAGCATCGCTCCGTTGATTACAGCATTATCGGCTGCTGATGCAAACAGCTTCAGGTTGGTGTAATGCGTTGTAATCACCCCGTAAACCCCGCGCCTGTCGAACTCGGCAAGGATGGCTTCGGCAATCGCTCCGCCGGCGGCAGGTTCGGTCCCGGAGCCGAATTCGTCGATGAGCACCAGCGTCCCGGGACCCGCGTCGCGCAGCATTTCCCGCATATCGGCAAGGAAGGAACTGTAGGTGCTCAGGTCGTTTTCGAGCGACTGGTCATCCCCGATGCTGAGCTCGATCTGCTTGAATACAGGCAGTTCGGAGCTTTCGGAAGTAGGGATGAGCATGCCCCACTGGAACATATACTGCAACAGTCCTACCGTCTTGAGGCACACTGACTTCCCGCCGGCATTCGGCCCTGAAATCAGCAGTATGCGTGATTTTGTATCCAGGTGTACGCTTATCGGAACGATGGTACGGTTCTCCCTGGCGAGGGCCTTTTCGAGCAGGGGGTGCCGGGCCTTCCTCAGGTCCAGTCGTCCGTCCTGGGATATCGCCGGCATCCCGGCAACGAAGTCAAGGGCTGTCTGGGCCTTAGCCATAAGGAAATCTGTTTCGCCGATGAATATCGCGCTTTTTTGCAGGTCCCTTGCGTACGGACGCACGAAATCGCTGAATGCGCGCAGTATGGCCGATATTTCGCGGGCCTCGTCGTAGCGCAGTTCCCGGATTTCATTTTCGAGTTCCATCACTTCGGCGGGCTGGATAAAGCTGGTCTTGCCGGAGGCGGATTCCCCGAAGACGAAGCCGGGCATCTTGCGCTTCAGGGCGGTGCTGACAGGGATGAGCAGCCTTCCGTCGCGCATCGTAACCCCGGCGTCGGCATCGCAAAGGCCTTCCGCCCGCGCGCGTTTCAGCACTGCTTCAGCCCTGCGCGAAAGTCCCTGCTCCTTTTCTCTTATACGCGCGCGTATGTCCGCGAGCGCCGGGGAAGCGGAATCCCGTATATCTCCATGCCGGTCGATTATTCCGTCGATGCGTCTGAGTACTTCGGGGAAAAAAGCTGCGGCTGACGCCCGCTTTTTCAACAGGGGATAGACCCCGTCACCGGCACTTGCGAAAAATGCCTTTATGCGCCGCACGGTATCCAGCAGTGTCCCCAGTTTCCCAAGGGAATGGACATCCAGGCTTCCCGACGGGTTCTCGAGGGAAGCCAGGAAGGGGAGTGCGTCTACATATCCTCCGGAAGGGAAGTTGTCCTCGAAAAGGAGGATCAGGCGCATCTCGTCGGTCAGGGCGAGCCGGTTGCGGATCTCGGCAGGGTCGGAGCTGAAACTTTCGCCTGTTGCCCTGCTTGCACCATAATCAGTGGCGCAGCGCCCGGCAATTGCGGTGCGGATCCTGTCGAATCCAAGTTTGCTCTCGGTCCTGGCGCAGTTCATCTCCCTTTCTCAACGTTCTCGTCCCCCCTGTCGGAGAGAAGCAGCTTCAACTGATTGATTCCCGATACCGGCACCACCTTGCCTTTCCTGACAAAGCTTACGTGTCCTGTTTCCTCCGATACCACTATCACGTCCGCATCTGTCTGTTCAGTAATCCCGAGTGCGGCCTTGTGGCGCAAGCCATAACTCGCAGGGATGTCCGTGCGGGAGGAAACCGGAAGGGTGCAACGGGCTGCCATAATACGGTTGCCTCCTATGACCATAGCCCCGTCGTGCATAGGGGAATTCTTGAAGAAAATGCTCAGTATCAGTCGTTTGCTAATCTCTGCATCAATACTGTCCCCGGTTGCGAGTATGTCTTCGAGCCGGTCCCCCTGCCGAAGGACTATCAGCGCACCGGTGCGCGCGTCTCCCATTTCCATGCAGGCCTCGGCCAGTCCGGCTACGCTCCTTTCATGAAGGTCCTGTTCTCCGGAAGCTCCCAGAAGCCTGGCCAGCACGGGGCGTTTTTCAAGGGAATTTCCAGCTGACCTTCCGATATTGCCGAGAAAACGGCGGATTTCAGGCTGGAACAGCACTATGAGCGCTATTACTCCTACATCGAGCACTGTCCCGAGCAGCGATGAAACCAGCCGCATCCCCAGTACGTCCGCGACTATGCGGGCGATGAGCAGGATAATGATGGCGATGAAGGTGTTCATCGCTGAAGAACCGCGTATTTGCCTGAATACCATGTAGATAATCAGAGCCACGAGGACTATGTCGAGGATGTCTGCGGGCGAAATGTGCAGAAACCCGGGTAAAATCGATAACATACCGCGCAAAGGTACGAAGATTCTTATTGTAAATCAAATGCTTGTAATTTGAAAATTAATTCGTATCTTTGCAGCCCGCAATTTTGCGGCTATACATTTATGGTGTTTATAATCAATTAATTAACCAAACCAATGCCTGGATTAATTGGAAAAAAAATCGGAATGACTTCCGTTTTCAGTGCCGAGGGCAAGAACATGCCATGCACTGTTATCGAGGCTGGTCCGTGCGTTGTTACGCAAATCCGTACAGTTGAAAAAGATGGTTATGCCGCTGTACAGCTTGCCTATGACGAAACCACAGAAAAGCACACCAGCGCGCCTCTCCAGGGGCATTTCAAAAAGGCAGGAACCACGCCCAAGCGCAAGCTCGTCGAATTTCCGGCGGATTTCGCGAGGGAGCTTAATCCCGGTGACACCCTCACCGTCGGCGACATTTTCGCTGAGGACGGTGCTTTCGTGGATGTCGTCGGTACTTCCAAAGGTAAGGGTTTCCAGGGTGTCGTGCATCGCTGGGGCTTCGCCGGTGTCGGCGGACAGACCCACGGCCAGCACAACCGCCTGCGTCACCCCGGTTCAATGGGTGCATCTTCCTGGCCGTCCCGCGTACTTCCCGGTATGCGCATGGCTGGCCACATGGGAAATGAGCGCGTGAAGGTGTTCAACCTTCAGGTAATCAAGGTCATCCCTGAGAACAATCTTATCGTAGTAAAGGGTTCCGTTCCGGGAGCCAAGGGTTCTTATGTAATTTTGGAGGCTTAAGATTATGAAACTCGAAGTTTTGAAGATTGACGGAACTCCCTCCGGAAAGAAGGTCGAACTTGCTGACGGCGTATTTGCGGTTCAGCCCAACGACCATGCCATTTATCTTGATGTAGTACAGTATCTCGCCAACCAGCGTCACGGTAATTCCAAGACCAAGGACCGCAGCGAGATTGCCCACAGCACGAAGAAACTCGGACGCCAGAAGGGCGGCGGCGGTGCACGCCACGGCTCCCTCAAGGCGAACATCTTCGTAGGCGGCGGACGCGTATTCGGCCCCGTGCCCCGTTTCTACCACCACAAGCTGAACAAGAAACTCAAGAAGCTCGCCCGCGTCTCCGCACTCAGCTACAAGGCTCAGGAGAACGCTATCATTATGCTTGAGCCCTTCACCATGGAGGCGCCCAAGACCAAGGAATTCCAGAAGATCGTCACCGCCATCAAGGCCGGCGACCGCAAGGTGCTTTTCGTGCTCCCGCAGAATTCCGACAATATTTTCCTTTCATCCCGTAACCTTCCCCAGGTGAATGTCATCACCGTGGATGAGATTAACACCTATGCCATCATGAACTCCAACTCATTGGTGCTCATCGACGGTGTGCAGGATATTCTCGCCCAGAGGAACGAACGCTAAAAGATTACTCAGATGGGAATTATAATTAAGCCAATCGTAACAGAGAAGCTGACGGCTCAGGGCGAAAAGTTGAACCGTTACGGCTTTGTCGTTGACCGCAAAGCCAACAAGCTTCAGATCAAAGAGGCGGTGGAAAAGATGTACGGTGTATCCGTAGAGTCCGTAAATACCGTCAATTATCACGGAAAGCGCAAATCCCGTTTCACCAAGAGCGGGCTCCTGCGTGGCCGTATGAATCACTTCAAGAAGGCGTATGTCTCCCTTGCCGGTGATGATAAGATTGATTTTTACAGCAACATTTAAGGGGAGGACACGAAAATGGCAGTAAGAAAATTCAAGCCGGTAACTCCCGGCCAGCGGAACAAGGTCATCAGCACCTTTGAGGAAATCACCGCTAAGAAGCCCCAGAAGTCATTGCTCGAGCCTCTCAAGAGCACAGGCGGCCGCAACAACACCGGCCAGATGACCGTGCGTTATCTGGGCGGCGGCCACAAGCGGATGTACCGTATCATCGACTTCCGTCGTGACAAGGACAACTGCACCGCCACCGTGCTTACCATCGAGTACGATCCCAACCGCAGCGCCCGCATCGCCCTCGTCCAGTACGAAGACGGCGAGAAGCGCTACATTATCGCTCCCGACGGACTCAAGGTGGGTCAGGTTGTCGCATCAGGCAGCGGTGTCGCTCCTGAAGTCGGCAATGCCCTTCCCCTCAGCGAGATTCCTGTCGGTACTCTCGTACACAACATCGAACTCCGTCCCGGACAGGGTGCCGCGATGGCCCGTTCCGCCGGTGCGTCGGCCCAGCTCGCCGCCCGTGAAGGAAACCACGCCGTGCTGCGCCTGCCTTCAGGTGAGACCCGTATGGTCCTCGTTTCCTGCCGCGCTACGGTAGGTACGGTTTCCAACCCGGAGCATAACCTGGAGTCCCACGGAAAGGCCGGACGCCGCCGCTGGCTCGGCAAGCGCCCTCACAACCGTGGTGTCGTGATGAACCCTGTAGATCACCCGATGGGTGGTGGTGAAGGCCGCGCTTCCGGTGGACATCCCCGTTCGCGCAAGGGTCTGCCTGCAAAGGGTTACAAGACCCGCAACCCGAAGGCTGCGTCCAACAAGTTCATCATTGAAAGGAGAAAGAAGTAAACCGGAAAAAACTCTATAGATTATGAGTCGTTCATTAAGAAAAGGTCCGTATATCCAGGAAGCCCTGGAGAAGAGGGTTCTTGCTATGAATGAAGGTAGCAAGGCCAAGGAGGTCGTCAAGACCTGGTCCCGTGCCAGCATGATATCTCCTGACTTCATCGGCCATACCATTGCCGTCCATAACGGAAACAAGTTTATTCCGGTCTATGTAACGGAGCAGATGGTCGGCCACAAACTCGGCGAATTCGCCCCGACCCGTACCTTCAGGGGTCATGCAGGTAACAATAAGAAGTAGTCATTATGGGAAAGCGTAAAAGAGAAATGGCCGAACGCCTCAAGGAGGCGAAGAAGGTTACGGCGATTGCAAAGCTGAATGACGTCCCTACATCTCCCCGCAAGATGCGTCTTGTCGCGGATACCGTAAGGGGTGTCGAGGTGAACCGTGCACTCGACCTGCTCAGGTTCTCGAAGAGGGAGGCATCCATCCGCCTTGAGAAGCTGCTCCGCAGCGCCATCGCGAACTGGGAAGCCAAGAATCCCGACAGCTCCAGGGAGCTCGAGAACGGAAATGTGTATGTCAAGACCATCATGGTCGATGAAGGACGTACGCTCAAGCGCATCCGCCCCTGCCCTCAGGGCCGGGCCGGCCGCATCCGCAAACGTTCCAACCACGTGACTGTGATCCTCGATGTTAAACAACCGGTAGAGAACAAGTAATATGGGACAGAAAACTAATCCTATCAGCAACAGAATCGGCATTACCCGTGGTTGGGACTCTAACTGGTGTGGAGGAAACTACGCGGAGAAGATTGCGGAGGACTATGAAATCCGCAAGTATCTGGGCGCCCGTCTTGCGAAGGCCAGCCTGAGCAAGATTATCATCGAGCGTACCCTCAAGCTCGTCACCGTCACCATCTATGCGGCCCGTCCGGGCTTCGTGATCGGAAAGGGCGGACAGGAGGTGGAAAACCTCAAGAACGAGCTCAAGAAGGTCACCGGGAAAGATGTCCAGATCAATATCTACGAGGTTAAGCGTCCTGAGGTTGACGCCCACATCGTAGCGGACAGCATCGCCCGCCAGATCGAGGGGCGTGTTTCCTACCGTCGTTCCATCAAGATGGCCGTCGCAAATACCATGCGTATGGGCGCAGAGGGCATCAAGATTCAGATCAGCGGCCGTGTCGGCGGCGCCGAAATGGCCCGTTCCGAGATGTTCAAGGAAGGACGTACCCCTCTACATACTTTCCGCGCCGACATCGACTACGCCCTGGCGGTTGCCAAGACGAAGGTCGGTGCCCTCGGTATCAAAGTGTGGATCTGCAACGGTGAGCGCTATGGGCGTCAGGACCTGACTCCTGCCGCTATCGCCGCCGCGAATGCCCAGGCTTCCGGCCAGCCCCGCACGGGCGGTCGTGACAGCCGTGGCCGCAGGGGAGACCGCCGTGGTTCCCGCAGGGATGGCGACCAGAAGTAGTTCGTAAAAAAATTATTATCTTTATTGCCGGTTCCGGAGAAATCCGAAACCGGCTTTTTTGAAAAACTCCATGCGTCGGTACATCCATATCCTTCTTGTCCTGCTGGCATGCGTTTCCTGTCGCTATTCATCGTCCGCGCCGGGTTTGCATGAGGGGGATATGTTCGTGGACTTTTCCCTTTCCTCAGGGCGGTCGTTTTCGGATTATGCAGGCCGGGGAAACTATGTGCTTGTCTATGGCTGGGCTTCCTGGTCGGAGCCTTCGGTAGCGCAGCTCCGGCGGCTGGAGGAAGTATCGGCGGATGTCGTTTCCGCCAATGTAATTCCCCTTGCCCTGGCGATATGCGATACTCCGTCCTCCGCTGCGCCGCTCGCTGCGGGTTACGCTCCGTCCGTGCCGCTGGCCGTGTGCGAGTCTTCCGACCCTTCCGTCCTTTTCGGAGAGGAACGGCTTCCCTTTCTGATGCTTTTCGGCCCTGACGGAACGCTGCTCAAGAAAAACCTGAGATGGCGCGACCTCCCCAAAACCTTGCGTTATACCGTTGGAAACTGACAAAATACTGAAGGATAAGATTGCTTTGCTGCCGCACAGTCCCGGGGTTTATCGTTATTACGATGTTTCCGGTGCCGTTATTTATGTAGGCAAGGCAAAAGACCTGTTCAAGAGGGTATCCCAGTATTTTGTGGACCCGTCTCGGCTTAATCTCAAGACCAGGCATCTGGTGTCAAAAATCGCGGATATACAGTATTCGGTCGTAGACAGTGAAGCCGATGCACTTCTGCTTGAGAATAACCTCATCAAACGCTACAAACCGCGTTACAACATACTCCTGAAGGATTCCAAAACTTATCCCTGGATATGCGTGAGCGCCGAGCCGTTTCCGCGAATCTTCCTGACCCGAAGGGTGGTCAGGGACGGCTCCCGCTACTTCGGGCCCTACAGTTCCGTCATGCATGCCCGCGCTTTGCTGGATTTTTTCCGGGTCAATTATCCCTTGAGGAGCTGCAGGCACAGGATAGATGCAGACACCGTCCTCCGGCGCAGGATCCGCCCGTGCCTGGATCTGCAGATCGGCCGCTGTCATGGCTGCTGCAATGGCGGAATATCGCTTGAGGAATACGGGGCGATGGTGGATGAAATCGTACACCTGCTCGGCGGTGGCGTAAACGATATAATCCGGCGTTACCGCACTGCTATGAAAGAGGCTGCCGACAATTTGGATTTCGAGCGCGCGCAAGCCCTGAAAGACCGTATGGAAGCGCTTCAGAGCCATTATGCAAAATCGGTAATAACTACCTCCGGCGATATGGAGGCCGATGTATTCTCGCTGGTATTCGACGGTCCGGACGCCTTCGGCAATTTCCTGAGGGTACGCGGCGGAGCCGTGGTGCAGTCGCTTAATCTCGGCTTCAGAATGAATATCGAGGAGGAGAGGGAAGCGGTTCTGAGCGAGTTCATAGCGGAAATCCGCTCGAAGTTCGGCGATCTGTCAAAAGAGCTGATAGTGCCGTTCCTGCCTGATGTCCCCTTCGACGGACTCAGGGTTCCCTTGCGCGGAGACAAGCTTGCCCTCCTTGAATTGAGTACCAAGAATGCGAAGGAGTTCCGCATGAACTCCCTTAAATCCAGGGAACGGACCAATCCCCAGGAGTACCGGGAAGGGGTGCTTGAAGAACTCCGGCTTGCCCTTGGCATGAGCGTGCTTCCGCGTCACATGGAATGTTTCGACAATTCCAATATCATGGGTACCAATCCCGTGGCGGCATGTGTCGTTTTCCGCGATGCGGAGCCCAGTAAACGGGATTACCGCAAGTTTAAGATAAAGACGGTGGTGGGGGCCAACGACTATGCATCCATGAAGGAAATCGTCAACAGGCGCTATTCCAGGATGCTTCAGGAAGCTCCCGACGATTTGCCGCAGCTGATAGTCATAGACGGCGGAAGAGGTCAGCTGAATTTCGCCTGGCAGGCCCTCTGTGAACTGGGGATACAGGACCGTCTTACCGTTGTTGGCCTTGCCGAGCGTATGGAAGAGGTTATCCGCGTCGGAGACCCATACCCGCTTTTTCTTGACCGTAATTCCCGTGCGTTCAAAGTGATTACCCATATTCGCGACGAGGCTCACCGCTTCGGTATTACCTTCCATCGTTCATTGCGCAGCAAGGCGGCCCTGCAGGGGGCCCTGGATTCAATCAAAGGCGTAGGGCCCAAGACTGCCGGCAGCCTTCTGATGCATTTCGGAAGCGTCGCCCGCATCGCCTCCGCCCCTGTGGAGGAAATCGCCGCCCTTACCGGTCCCGTACTTGCAAAAAGAATTCATGAAGCTTTGAATAATGACTGAAAAGAGTTTTAACAAAGGACTTAACCTGTTCCTCCTTGCCGGAATGACGATTGCTGTCATAGTTGCTACGGTGCTCCGTCTGCCGTCGGCTCAGGAAGGTCGTATTTTGCTGCTGGTGTCCGCATTCAGTTCACTGATGGGGATACTGAGTGCCGTATGCTCCGCCAACGGATTGATTATCACTTTCCTGTTCGGATTGCTGGACGTGTCCCTTTACGGCCTTGTCTGCCTGCTGAACTGGAAAGACGGCGGTGCCGGCCTGGGGAACGCCCTGTTGCATTTTGTCTATTTTGTGCCTATGCAGTTTGTAGGCTTTTTCCAGTGGCGCCGCCGCGGGCATTCGGAAGAGGGTGCTGTACACGCCCGCAGGCTTACTCCAAAGGGAAGGGCCCTTACAGGTGCTGCCTTTATCGCCGCCGGAATTGTATCCTATCTGCTGCTCCTGCATTTTGACCGTTCCGGGGCCGAGGGCTTCTGGCGTTGGACCGTGCTGTTGGACGTGCTGCCCCTGGTCTGCAATATTATCGGGCAGATTCTGCTATCCGCCGCCTATATGGAGCAGTGGATTTTCTGGATAGGGGTGAATATCTTCTCCCTGGCCATGTGGGGAGCCACCCTTAAGGATTCTCCGGATTCCTCCTATGCCGTTATCTATCTGATAAAATACGCATTCTATCTGGTCAATTCCTGCAATGGCCTGAGGATATGGCTGGCATTGAGCGCTCCAGAGAGGAGTTTGGATAAGTAAATTTATTTCACTACCTTTGCGGGTCAAATTGACTGAAATATTTAAACCTTATTAATAATTAACCAATTATGGATTACGCAGAAATCAAAAAGAAGGTGACTGACATCATTGTGGACAAGCTCGGAGCAGAGCCCTCCGAGGTTACTGAGGATGCCAACTTCACCAATGACCTTGGCGCTGATTCTCTAGACACCGTAGAACTTCTTATGGAATTCGAGAAGGTGTTCGGAATTCAGATTCCCGACGATGAGGCCAGCACGATCGCTACCGTGAAGGATGCTATCGACAAGGTTGCTGAGAAAATCGGATAATCTTTCCTTCAGGGAATGAGGAGGGTGGCTTACCAGTCACCCTCGTTTTATTTTAACGGGATTGTTTTCGAAATTACATATTTTCGCATCGGGTCTGCTCCTGTTTGTGGCCTGCAGCGCTGATTTTGGCCTGCAGGAGCCGCAGGATGCACTTTTCCCTGTAAGCGAAGCTGCTGATAGGGTGGAACTGACTGCCGGCTTTGCCGGCGATACGCTCAGTCCTTCCCGCACCTGTCTCGGCCCCAGGGACGAAAATGTATGGCCCAATCTATGGGCGGCGGGCGATGCCATCAGCGTCAACGGCGTCCCTTCCGATGCACTCGATGCAGGGGAAGCCGGAAGCCCCCACGCCGTCTTTACCCTGACCGGGGTAAGTGCCCCATTCCATGCGGTCTATCCGCCGTCGTGCGTTTCCTCTTACGCGGACGCTGCGGCCACCATTACCATTCCCTCCGTACAGCAATACCGGGAGGATTCCTACGACCCTTCCGCCTGGGTAATGCTGGCCCGCTCCGAAGACAACTCCCTTTGCTTTGTGCCGCAGATGGCCGTTTTGTCCATTACCCCTACGGGCAGCGGCTGCGACATACGTTCCATCAGTTTTACCGACCTGGGCGATGGGACCCTCTCAGGCAGTTTCAGTACCGATTTCAGCACAATTGTTCCCGGTCCCTCCGGCGTTTCAAGTACAGTTACGCTCAGTTCCGCCGAAGGCGTTCCCGAAGGGAAGTCCTGGATGATGGTGATTCCCGCCTCGGACTTCCGCAGTTCCGGCTTCCGGATATCCGTTACCACGACGGATGGCCGCACCTTCGTAAGGACGGGGACTCCCTCCAAGGCATACGAAGCGGGCAGGATATATGCTTTCCCTGTTCCGCTCAATCCCGGCAGTGTCCCCGCCGCCGTTCTGGATACCTCCACTTCTTCCTCCCTTTCCTTCTCCTGGTCGCACGAAGGGGCCACGGTAGAGGAAGAGGTCGCAAGGCCATACCGGATTTCCCTCTATACGGATGAAGCCTGTACCCAGCTGTTCGTTTCCCATCTTATTCCTGAAGGCTCGTCCTGCTGGAACAACTCCAAGCCGCGATTTGTGATAGGTGGACTCAGTCCTTCCACACCCTATTGGTTTACCGTAAGCGACCTCTCCAACGGCACCATATCCGCTCCCGTCTCCGGGGTTACTGAGGACTTCACGCCCGTCGACGCCCGAAAAGTCTCCAAGGCTTCCGCAGGACAGGTCATCCTGGCCGAAGATTTCAGCGAGATTGGCTGGAGTTCTTCGGAATTCGATTATTCCGCAGGTTTCTATCCGAGTGTAACAGACCTTACTATCCCCAGAGGAACGCTCTCTACGGACGACGGACGCTATATCGTATACAACGCCAACCAGCTTCGCCTCTTCGACGTCACTTCCATCCCTTCGTCCAGTCGCCTTTCTGGCTGGGGTTTCTTCGGGAACAGCTCCGTCTATGTCTATAACGGTTACCTGCGTATAGGCGTCACCACTTCCGGGGCGCGTACCCACCTTGTGTCCCCGGCCCTCGCCGGCATACCCGACGGCAAGGATGCGGTAATCGACGTTACCGTAACCTCATGTCGCAACGAGGAAAACGACAATGACGTGGCCGTGTTCCTGGAGGATGGCCGCTCCCTTTCGCAAAAGAAATGGAAATTCTCCGGTGTAACCCTGGCGGAAGGATATCCGCTGGGAACCAAGAGCCGGAAGTGGAGCACATCTACCGTGCGGATCGCCGGTGTGTCCAATTTCCACCGGCTGGTTTTCGGCTCTTATTCCAATATCGACACAAAGAACCGCTTCTGCATTACGGATATCCAGGTCAGGATCGTTTCCCTGTCCCCGACAACGAATTACAAGGCCCGGATCAAGGCAGCAGCCTACAATGTACTCAAACCGTCCGGCCATCCGGAGGAGAGTTCGCTCGACAAGGCCGATGTCTGTGACGCCATCTACCGCACCGTCGCCCTCACCGGAGCCAGTATCATCGGATTCAACGAGCTCGACGAGAAGTATATTCCCGGCGGCGTATATGCTCTTCCGGACATTTGCAGCGCTCTGGGCGCGAACTGGGAGTGGGAGCTACGGTGGCCGAACAATGTCCGCTTTTTCCAGTCGTACAACTACACCTATGCCAACGGCTTTGCCTATGACGGTTCAGTGCTGACCCTTGAGGATAGCGGCTATGTTTGGCTCTCCAAGGAGGAAGAAACCTGGTATCCCACCGGCTGGGTTGCCTATGACAAGGCGGGCAGTCCCATGCGCACCTGCGTATGGGCAAGGATGCGCCATATCGCTTCCGGCCTGCGCTTTTATTTCCTTGTCTCCCACCTGCCCACGCAGAAACAGGGCGGGGGAGAGAGCATGGCCAAGGGCCTGAACGGCTTTGCGGAGAGTCTGGAACCTGCGCTGCCGATAATCCTTGCCGGCGATATGAACTCCGCAGCCTCCGGCGATTATCAGGCGCCCTATGACATACTCAGGGAATATTGGACCGATGCCTGTGAGAGCGTCGCTTCTTCCGGCGGAACGGACAGGACTTCCTACGGTACGCTCAGCGGCTCGTCGTCGTCATACTATTACTCCGTATCCACGTTTACCCGCAATCACCCAGAGCGCCGCATAGACCATATTATGACCCGTGGAGCCTGTCGGGCAAGTTCTTATGACACCCCCTATGCGACCTTCAAGGTGGGTGACAACCCCTGGTGCCCTTCCGATCACCTGCCTGTCGCGGTTACGATAGATTTCCCGAAAAACAATTAGCCGCTGCGACCGGTGGAGCGTCGAAAGCGTCCGCAGGAGTGCTTTTCCCCATCGCGGCGGCCTGTGGCCGAAAGGGTTCGGAGCGGTACGCCCCTTCGGGGCTATCCCTCCCACTTCGTGGGCCCGTTCATGTGGCCACGGGCGGCCACACCGTCCGAACCCTTCCGGCCGGAGGCTTAACGCTGCTCCGGGGCGTCTCCCGCGCCCGCTTTTCTTCGCCGATTCCCGCTATTTCCCAGAGGCCGGCGGCCAGGGACAGCAGATCTCTCAAAATCAGCCAAAAACGTGCTGTCCGCTGTACCTTACCGGTTATCATTGTTGCAAAGTGGCGGGCAGGTCCGGCAACCCCTGAATATCAATGCTCTTTTTGCTATGTTGCCGGACCAGGGGGCCCGCAACCCCGAAGGAATTGCCTCATTTTTGCCGGGTTGCCGGACCTGCGGATTAGCAGCTGGCAACAGGCGGGCGCGGAGCGGGCCGCTCCATCGAGCCCGGCGCAGCGCCCTACCTGTAACCGCCGAGCCCGATTATGCGAGGCGGTGGTGCCGATGTAGCGCGACATTGCTTTCCGCCTCAGGCATATTCTGCTAACGAGTTGGGCAACACTATGATATTTGGTGATTCAGATCAAAATGTTTACTTTTGCGGCGAGATGATAAACCGTGATACGGATGGGTAATCGAGTCGCGCAAAAGTCCCCGCCCGCGAGGCCTTCGCTCTAGAAGTAATTCCGCCACGTAGTCTTGGGGCAAACTTAACAGGAGGTCAATCGGCCTCCTGTTTTATTTTACCGACATCGTTTCATTTCGCATATCCCAACTTGTGGTTGCAAAATGCGACTGTAAATAGGGCAACTAACAATTATTTTCCGAACAATTCGGAATGACTCCCCAATCGGACAAGCTTTATGATTCCGCTTTCTTTGTCATACCAAATCAATAGAAAATCGCCTTTGATATGACATTCAAGATGATTTGACCAATTCCCGGACAGAGGGTGTGGGTTAAACTCCTGGGGAACGGTTCCGGTATTTGCCAAAGAAATTAGGGCCCGTTCAAGGGCCTTCATCTTGTCGGGTTGGTTGAGATAGCGTTTAAGGTCCTTTTTAAACTGCGTGGTTTGTTTCAATGACCAGTTCATTACGCTGAAATCATTTTGTGAAATGCCTCCAGGTCAAAGGACTCTAAGGCGACATTGCTTTCAGCCTCACGCATAGCTGCAATGGTCTTGGCATTAGGCGTCTCATTCCCGCCGATTTTACGCGCCCGGGAAAGCTGCCCGCCCATAATCTTGACCATTGCCCTAAAGGTTGACCGCTTATCGGCAGGGATATTTACTGTATACTCGTAACTCATAACAATATCCGGCAAACGCCGCTCCATAACGCAAAGATATGAATATTACTCGAAATATAAAATTCGCGTCAAGGATTACCAGTTGTCGTCAACGAAGTCCTGAATTTGGACGTCGGTGGCACCAGGGCTGGCGGCGATGGGGCAGAGCGCATCTCCGGAGTACACCTGACACTCCGGAGGAGCATACGCCCTGCCCCGCTGAATCCATTCCGTCATGGCACTCCTACCAATCCTCTTCACCAAAGCCGGGAATCTCGATGTTGCCGTTCAGCAAGTCGGCCTGCCACTGGAGCAACGGACATTGCGCGTCGATATTTTTCCACACCTGCGTGGAGTACGCCTCGCCGTCATTGATGACGGACAGTTTTGACAGGAAAGTCTTCTCCGGCCCGCAGTTACAGTTGTCATTGGAAATGTTGTAGGCAAGGTAGGGTTCTGAGGTTAGGTTTTTAGTGTAGTAATACGAATCGAGAGAATATGATATGCCGTATCTGCTGGAAGTGGTGCCGTAAGAGTAGCAATTATAGAACGTTTCGGAGGAGCTACCAGCAATTCCCCCGACAGAATCTGTTCCAGTAGTGCTTCCAATATGATATGAGTTGTAGCTACCATAGGAATAGCCAGAAATTCCGCCGACACTCCTAGTCCCGATTACATCACCATACACATAAGAGTGTTCAACCCGTCCAGATCCAACGAGACCACCTGTATATTGGGCTCCCGTAACGGTTCCTTCAAATCCGCATTGAGTTAGCATACCATTACTATTACTGAAGTTGCCTAAAATACCACCGGTATAATCAGCGCCATTGATTGTAATTTCTCCCTTCGCTAAGCAGTTAGAGAATTGACCCCTGTCAGAACAGCCTGCAATTCCGCCTGTATAGTTGCCTCCGTTTACTGATATTTCCCCATTGAGAATGCAACTTGAAAATGAGTAGCGGTAAGAGCCGGAATAATGACATTCATTATTCCCAGCTATTCCTCCTACAGATTCGCCTGTCCCAGTAATCCTTGATTTTCCAATGACAGAACATTTTGATATTGCCCGGTTCTGATAGGAACTAGGTCTTAACGATCCTATCAGCCCTCCTACACACGATGCCCCTTGAATTGTTATACCATCACCAGTGCATTCACTAATATCATTATCATAAGAGGAATAGCAATATCCTGAGATACTTCCTACATAATCCTTTCCTTTGAAGGACGAATTCTTAACCGTAACATTACTGGCCCAGCCTTGGGATAGAACCCCCACATAGTCCAGCGGTTCCATATTCACACTTATATTGGAGAGCGTATGGTCATTCCCGTAAAGCGCATTTGCCATAATCGGGAAGTATACTTTTTCCGAAAAATCCACATCCGCCTCCAGAGAATATGAGCAATTTGAATTGTCCCAATAAGAGGCCGCACGGAAGTGTTCCGGAGTAGTCAGGACATAGGCGCCGCTATTCACCATGCTCTTTCCCAAAGTGCAGACGGAGGTGGCCTGATTGAAATCGAAGGTCAGGTTATAGTTCATCCCCGCACAAAGATTCTTACCGCTTTTGACAAACTCATAGGTAACGTGTTTGCCGTCGGCGTCCGTGCCGTAGATAAAAAAGTAAAGCGTCTTACCTGTAAAATCTATCGGGGCAATGAAGGACTTCCCTTCCGCGCCGTTGTTCCAGGAAAACTTGACACGATGCACATAAGAGGATTGTGTGGACAACCCTGTCTGAGTAACCTTCCCATAACCGAAAGTGGGTGTACCTGTTTCAGAAGCGGCAGCCCCCAGCATCATGTCCGTCAGGCCTCCCGGAAGATTCTTAAACTTGAAGGTCAGCATGGCAAACAGTTGCGAGAGCGTAATCTCTGCAGAGGTCTGTCCGTCTTCCACGGTCAGGGCTCCGTAAAGCCGGATCTGGTCATTCAGGTTTGCAATGGAAGTCATCGCTACGGACTTATCCACATTCAGGGTGTTCTGCCCGTACAGAACGACATACTCTCCGCTCAGCACGCTGGTCTTGGAAGTAAATGACGCCGTCTTGGAGGGCTCGGTAATGGCCGTCGTCATCGTGACTGTGGAATTGACACCAGCCACATCAATCAGGTACAGGCAATCTCCCGGCTGCCAGGTCATCGTCAGCCCATCCTCGTTGAATGCCACCTTCGAGTCCTCCGGCCCATAACTTGCCGTCAGCGTAAATTTCACCGCCTCCTCCACGGTGTTCACCTCCTCCTCAACCTCCTTCGTGCATCCCATTAGCCCGCAGGCCATAGCCGTGCAGATAAGAAACGTAAAAAATTGATTCTGTTTCATAAAACGATTGATTTATAGATATTTATATTATAAATTTTTTCTATAAGTATGCCTTAATAAGCGGAAACAATATCCACATCCCAGTGCTTATCAATAATCTTTGGCGTAACAATGTATGCCCCTATTCCATAGGATAGGGCTGTATCCAATAATACTTTCCGGTTGCAGTCAGAAATCTTATACCCAATAAAGATATTTTTGTAAGGAATATTATCTAAGGGAAGGAGATATCCATTGGGGAGTTTCTTAATGTTGAGGCATTTTCGCTTAGGGGCAATATTGCCGATAAGCATTCTCCACTCATTTTCGGACGCCCAGACCTTTTTATCCTTCTCAAGGTGTATGCATTGGAAAAGTCGGTCTAAAGATTGCTCATCTTTGGTTATATCCTTAATTTGAAAGTCAGTCCAGGATGCCTTTAATTTTAGATTGAGATTATCCAAATCAAGGGGCGTTTCAAGGTAAGTGACAGGTTGTAAGCGAATCGGATGATACCTGTCATTTAGGTCAGAAGGATTGAATTCAAGGGCAAATCCATTGAAGTTTTCAGCGTAAAATGCCCACATCCGGCTATCTTTTACCGAATCGGCTTCCATAAATGAACAAATGCCATGTGAATCCAGTAAAATTGCGTTAGTCGTCGTCCACTTGACACGCTCCTTGAATATCGGGAAGGGGTCAATCAACCTTTCCGTTGTGTCAAAGCAGTCGTTCAGTACGCTAGGTCGGGCAAAAAAGAGTTCTTTGTTCAAGAAGGCACGAATGTGATAATCCTTTAGAGGATAGTATTTGAATAACTTCTTCTTGATCTCTCGGTCATTTTGATCAAAATCGATGAATAAGTTATTCTTATTACACAGACACATAGGTCGCCTTTTTATCTCTCCCTGCCCCGGGGAGGATGTTTACGCTAAAAACAAAAGAAAGTGTGAGGCAATTCGTTTATCTTTAGGAGGTTCTGGAAAACCTTGAAGCAAATAAACGACACCTCACACCCGTATGGAATATGCCCGGAGAGGGCAAACGATGCCATACAAGGTGATGATCGTGTGCCTATCCCTGCTTCAATGAAATTTTCCAGATTTCCTAAAGGGATAAAAGCGAAAACACTTTCATCAATATTTACGCTCCCGCTCCCGGGGGAGCGCTTGCAACTGCAAACATACAAAAAAATTAGTGAACTAAACACTATTTCTCGCTCCCGCTCTCGTTCGTGGAAAGGGCCCGGCCTTTTTGATTTTTTAGGCATATAGGAGAAAGCCGGGGCCCCGAGGTCCCTACCTTTCAAAAATTTCGGCGATTTTCAAGAAACGCAGGGCCCTTTTTGCAAAAATTGATATATTTGCCGCGGAAATTGAAAAGGACCGGACCGCGATGAAATGCCAAAGTCTAAAAACCCTTGTTCTGGCGCTGGGCCTGCTGGCGTCGGCGGGGGTGGGGGCGCAACCCAAAGAGAAGGTCCTGCGGGGCTTTGACGGCGGGATGATGCTGCACGCCGGATACCTCGGCGGGACGCTGGTTCCGGGCGAGGCGCCGGTGAGCGGATGTCCGTTCGGGCTGGGCGGCGTGGCGCGCCTGCATCTCGGAAAATGCTTCCGCATCGGCGGGGAAGGGTATGTCTCGACGATGCACCTGCGCGGCAACGGCAGTTATCTCCGCTATGGCTGGGGCGGGATTCTCGCGGATGTCTATGGCGTATTCGGCCGTTTCCAGCCCTACGGCGGGGTGACGCTCGGCGGCGGAGCGATGACGGCGGTGCTGATGACGGAGACGCCCTCCGAAGCGTGGGCCCCCATCGACGGGACGCGCTACCGCAAGCAGGGCTTTATGGCCGTGGACCCGTTCGTGGGCTGTGATTTCATTCTGACGAAGGCCATTCACCTGACCCTGAAGGTCGATTGCCTCTGCGGCTTCGGACGGGACTTGCAGATGCCCGTCGGGCCACGGGTGTACTTCGGCGTGCTTTTTTACCGTTAATACTTGATTCCCGTGAGGAAGAGGGCGTGGCCGGGGACGGACTCGCCGGCGGAGCAGCGGTCGCCGCTCTCCAGCAGTGCGGCCATTGAACCGGCGCTGCGTTTGCCGCGGCCGACCTCGATAAGCGTTCCCACGATGGCGCGGACCATATTGCGCAAAAAACGGTCGCCGCGGATGCGGAAATAATAATAGTTACCCGGCCCCGTGCCGTCCACGCCGGCAGGATAGCCGCCCAGACGCAAGTGGTCCGGTTCGTAAGGATACCAGCAGGCCTCGCGCAGGGTGCAGACGGTGGTCTTGACGTCGGAGCCGGTCTTGGCGAAGCAGGCGAAATCGTGCGTACCGAGCAGGGCGTGCGCCGCACGGTTCATTGCTTCGAAATCCAGCACGGGATAGCCGCAGAGGTAACTCCGGCCGGCGATGAAAGGGTCTTTGACGCGATGTAAAAAATAGGTATATTCGCGTTCTGTAGCGTCAAAGCGCGCGTGGAAATCGTCCGCCGCCTGCGCGACACTGTGAACCTTGACGGCCGGAGGCAAAATGGCATTTAATTTGCAGCAAATTTGCGCGGTATCAAGAGGGCTCGAGGCGTCGAAATGTGCCGTGTAGGCGCTGGCGTTTACCCCGGTATCGGTCCTGCCGGCCCCGGTAACGTCTATTCGCTCGCGCAGAAGCGTCGAAAGCGCTTCCTCCAGGCACTGCTGGACGCTCGGTGCGTCGCTTTGCCGCTGCCAGCCGCAGAAAGGCGCACCGTCGTAACTCAGAGTCATTTTATACCGCATAGTGATGCAAAGTTAAAACAAATATGGAAAACGTAAACATCAAAGAACTCAACGAGCGTATCCAGAAGGAAAGCGCCTTCACCGATATGCTCGCCTTGGAGATGGGCAAGGTCATCGTGGGGCAGAAGCACCTTGTGGAAAACCTGATGATCGCCCTGCTCTCCAACGGCCACATCCTGCTGGAAGGTATGCCGGGTCTGGCCAAGACGCTGGCCATCAGCACCCTCTCCAAGGCGGTCAATGCCAAATTCAGCCGTATCCAGTTCACTCCGGACCTGCTGCCCGCCGATGTCACCGGTACCCTGATCTATTCGCAGAAAAAAGAGGCGTTCGAGGTCCACAAGGGCCCGGTTTTCGCGAACTTCGTGCTCGCCGATGAAATCAACCGCGCCCCGGCGAAGGTGCAGTCCGCCCTGCTGGAAGCGATGCAGGAGCGCCAGGTGACGCTCGGGGATTCCACCTACAAACTGCCGGAGCCTTTCCTGGTGATGGCTACGCAGAACCCCGTGGAGCAGGAGGGGACCTATCCGCTGCCCGAGGCGCAGGTGGACCGTTTTATGCTCAAGGTGAAGGTGGATTACCCCGGCAAGGAGGAGGAACGCCTGATCGTGCGCCTCAACAACGCGGGCGAGTTCCCGCAGCCCAGTCCCGTGGTGCAGCCCGAGGACATCGTCCGGGCCCGTTCGCTGGTGCGCGAGGTGTATATGGATGAGAAAATCGAGCGCTATATCGTGGACATCGTGTTCGCCACCCGTACCCCGGCGGACTACGGCCTGCAGGACATTGCCGGGCTGATTTCCTACGGCGCCTCCCCGCGTGCGAGCATCAGCCTGTCGCTTGCAGCCAAGGCCTATGCCTTCATCAAGCGCCGCGGCTACGTGATTCCCGAGGACGTGCGGGCGGTCTGCCCCGAGGTGCTGCGCCACCGTATCGGCCTCACCTACGAGGCGGAAGCCGAGAATGTCACCAGCGAAGAGATTATCGAGAAGGTCATCAATGCCGTCGTCGTTCCGTAGTACATCCGACCTGCTGCGCAAGGTCCGCAAGGTCGAAATCAAGACCAAGGCGCTCTCCCGCCAGATTTTCGCGGGGGAGTACCATTCTGCGTTCAAGGGGCGCGGAATGGCCTTCAGCGAGGTGCGTGAGTACCGCTGGGGCGACGATGTGCGCAATATGGACTGGAATGTCACGGCGCGTCTGCGCGCCCCGTACGTAAAGGTGTTCGAGGAGGAGCGCGAACTGACGGTGGTGCTGCTCGTGGACGTGAGCCGCTCGGGCCTCTTCGGTACGGATACCCGCACGAAGCGGGACCTGGTGGCGGAAATCGCCGCGGTGCTCTCGTTCAGCGCCAGCCTCAACAACGACAAGGTAGGCGCCCTCTTCTTCAGCGACCGCGTGGAGAAGTTCATCCCGCCCGGAAAGGGACGCAGCCACCTGCTGCACATCATCCGCGAACTGATTGAGTTGCAGCCCGTTTCGGACGGCACCGATATCGGCGCGGCCCTGCGCTTCCTCAGCGGCGCGATCAAGAAAAAATGCACCGCGTTCCTGCTGTCGGATATGCTGGACGCCGATGCCCAGGGCCGTCCCCGCTACGAGGATGCGCTGAAGGTGGCGGCTTCGCGGCACGACCTTTCCGTCATCGAGGTGTACGACCCGCTGGAGCGCCGTCTGCCCGCCGCGGGCCTCATCAAGGTCAAGGACGCTGAAAGCGGCCGCACGGCCTGGGTGAATACCGATGCCCGCCGCACCCGAGACGCCTATGCGCAGTGGTTCGGCGGCCTTGCCGAGCGCGAGCGCCAACTGTTCAACCGTTATAAAGTAGATCATGTTTCCATCGCCACCGGCGATGATTATGTCAAGGGGCTGATGGCCCTGTTCCACGGAAGATGAATACGACCGTTCTGATACTTTCCGCCCTGCTGAGCCTGCTTCCTGCCGGCGATGCCTTCCTGCGGCCGCTGCAGCAGCGGGATTCCATTCTTGTCGCGGACCAGCTCGCCTACGGGTTCCGGCTGGACAGTGTGCAGGCCGGGACCTTTGTCGGCCTGCCGGATTTCAGCGCGGCGTCCAACGACACGCTCACGCTGGTGCGCACCTGGCAGCTGGATACTACCTGGCTCAAGGGGCACAAAAAGAGCAAAGACCTGTTTGCGCTGGAAGCCAGCATCGTACTCGCCCCCTTCGAGGAAGGCAAATACGTGCTTCCGGACATCCCCGTCCTGCGCAAGAAAGGTGCGGCGCTGGATACGCTCATTTTCAAGGGCCTGGAGATGGAGGTGAAAACGATTCCCATCGATACGGCCACCTTCAAGCCCCACGACCTCAAGGGACAGATCCGCTATCCGCTGACTTTCGGCGAGGTGGCCCCCTGGGCGGCCGGCGCCCTGGCTTTTGCCGCCCTGCTGGCCCTGGGAATCTGGTATGCCCGGAAGAAGGCCGCGGAAAAGGGTGGGAAGAACGCCCGCCGGGATCCCGCCTACATCGTCGCACTGCGCGAACTCGAGAAATACCGGGGCGACAAGTACTGGGCGCCCGAAAAGCAGAAGGCCTTCTATTCCGGCATCACCGATGCCCTGAAGGCCTATATGGAAGAGCGCTTCGGGGTGGATGCTCCGGAGATGACCACCGCGGAACTCTTCTCGGCCCTGAAGGGGGAGAAAGACATCACTCCGGAGATGTACCAGGCCCTGAAGGAACTCTTCGAGACCGCGGATTTTGTGAAATTTGCCAAGCACGCGGCCTCTGACAAGGAGAATGCCGATGCCGTGCCGCTGGCGGTCCGCTTTGTCGTGGATACCCACGAGAGCGAGGCTGAGGCGCAGGCGCAAACGACGGGGGAGGAGAAGTAATGTATTTCGAGTATCCCCGCCTCTTGTGGCTTCTGGCCCTTCCGTTGCTGCTCGTCGCGCATTATCTGTACCTGGAACTGCGGCAGCGCAATCCCCGGATGCGGGTGTCTACCGCGGCGCCGTGGACGGCCGCCGGCCGCAGCTCCCTCGCGCTGCTGGTGCACCTGCCCTTCGTGCTGCGGACGGCGGCCCTGTGCCTGATTATCATCGCGATTGCCCGTCCGCGCTCTTCGACCGAGGTGGAAAAGATTGATACCGAGGGAATCGACATCGTGCTGACGATGGACGTTTCCACCAGTATGCTGGCGCGCGACTTCAAACCGGACCGCATCAGCGCGGCCAAGGACATTGCCATCGAATTCATCAGCCAGCGGCCCTCGGACCGCATGGGCATCGTGGTCTTTGCCGGCGAGAGTTATACGCAGTGCCCGCTGACCACGGACCGCGCGACGCTCATCAACCTGATGAAGGAGGTGCAGACGGACCTCATCGAGGACGGTACAGCCATCGGAAACGGGCTTTCCACGGCGGTGGCGCGGATGATGGATTCCGACGCCAAGAGCCGCGTGGTCATCCTGCTTACCGACGGTGTGAACAACCGCGGCGAAATCAGTCCGGAGACGGCGGCGGAGATTGCGCAAACCTACGGAGTGCGCGTCTACACCATCGGCGTGGGGGCGAACGGAACTGCGCCCTACCCCGTCCAGACCCCCTGGGGCGTGGAACTGCAGGATATGCAGGTGGAAATCGACGAGCCGCTGCTGCGCAGCATCGCCGACAAGACCGGCGGCCGCTATTTCCGGGCGACTGACAATACCAAACTTTCCGAAATCTATACTGAAATCAACAAGATGGAAAAGGCACGCACGACCGTGGACAGTTTCCCCGTTTATAAGGAACTGTTCGAGGGCTATGTCCTGGCGGCGCTGCTCTGCCTGTTGCTCGAAGTCCTGCTGCGTTTCCTCATCAGAAGATTACCGTAACCATGATTTTTGCTCACGCTCAATATCTGTATCTGCTGCTTTTGGTGCCGCTTTTCCCGGTACTGTACGGGGTGGTGCGCATCCTGAGGAAGAGGCGTCTCCGCCGCCTGGGCGACGAGGCGCTCGTGCGGGAACTGATGCCCCACTGGTCTTCCGCCAAGGGCTGGGTGCGGGTGGTACTCTTTTCTCTGGCGTTCTTCTTCTTCGTGCTGGGGCTGGCGCGTCCGCAGATCGGCGCGAAACTCTCCGAACGGGAGACCCGCGGCGCGGAAATCATGATTTGCCTGGACGTGTCCAATTCTATGCTGGCCCGCGACTATACCCCCTGCCGCCTGGAACGCGCCAAACTGGCGATTTCGCGGATGGTGGACAAGCTGGAGGGCGACCGTATCGGCCTGATCGTCTTTGCCGGAACCTCCTTCGTGCAGCTGCCGATTACCACGGATTACGTCTCCGCGAAGATGTTCCTTTCGTCGATCGATACGGAATCCGTGCCCGTGCAGGGAACGGATATCGGCGATGCAATCCGTCTGGCGGTAAAGAGCTTCAGTTCGCAAAGCGAAAAGAGCCGCGCGATCGTGGTGATTACCGACGGCGAGGACCACGAGGGCAAGGGTGCCGACGCCGCGCGCCAGGCCGCAGAATTCGGCATCAAGGTCTATACGATCGGCGTGGGTTCCGCGGAGGGGCAGACCATTCCCAAGGACGGCTCCCTGCTCAAGGACAAGGACGGGAATATAGTTGTGACGCGCCTGGACGACACGACCCTGCGGCAGATTGCCCAGGCGGGCGGCGGCGCGTACATCCACGCCGGGAATGAGGAGTTCGGCCTGAACCCCATCATCAATGACCTGCGCCGCCTGGAGGACGAAAAGTACAGTTCCGTCGTCTTCGAGGAGTACGACGAGCAATATATGTATTTCCTGGCCGTGGCGCTGCTGCTCTTCATCGTGGAGATGCTCATCGGCAGCCGCCGGTCCGCCAGAAAACTTTTCGAGCGATGAAAAAGGCTTTTGGAATACTGCTTTTGACGATGCTGGCGCTGCCGCTTGCCGCCCAGACGGACCGGAAGGAACTGCGCGCGGGCAACCGCAAGTTTGCAAAGGGCAAATGGGCCGAGGCCGAACTGGATTACCGCAGGGGCCTGCTGAAGGATTCGCTTTCGGTGCCCGGCGCCTACAACCTCGCCTCCGCGCTCTACCGGCAGGAAGATTACGACGGGGCGATGAAAGCCTTCGAAAACCGCGACGAACTGGCCGAAGGCACGCCGCACGCTGCTGCCTGGTACTATAACAAGGGCGATGCGGCCATCGCGAAAAAGGACTGGCGGGGGGCGGTCGACGCCCTGCGCGAATGTCTTCTCCTGACTCCGGACGATATGGACGCGAAGGAAAACTACATCTATGCAAAGGAAATGCTCCGGCGCGAGCAGCAACAGCAGCAGGGGGGAGGAGGCGACCAGAACCAGCAGGACCAGCAGCAGGATCAAAATCAGGATCAGCAGGACCAAGATCAGAATCAGCAGCAACAAGATCAGAACCAGGACCAGCAGCAGGATCAAAATCAGGATCAGCAGCAACAGCAGGGACAGGACCAGCAGATGACACCCCAGCAGGCTAAGCAGATGCTGCGCGCAGTCCAGGCCAAAGAGCAGGAGACACAGGAGAAGGTGAAGAAGGAAAAGGCTGCGTTGTTGAAGTCCAGACAGAAAGAAAAGAATTGGTAATGAAGAAGATACTGTCTATACTCATGGCGCTCCCGCTTGCGGCGGGGGTGCTTTTTGCACAGGATATCAAGGTGCAGACACAGTCCATCGTATCTGCGGACGAGATGTTCAATGTTGTGTTCACTATAGAGGGTGACAAACCATCCTCCTTTAACTGGAGCCCCGGTGAGGGCTTCCAGCTGGTCTGGGGGCCCCAGCAGGGGTCTTCCCGCTCCGTGACCATAGTGAACGGCAAAATGCAGTCTTCATCGTCATATACATACACCTACACGCTGCAACCCACGGGGTCCGGACAGTTCCGTCTGCCGGAGGCCGAGGCCGTAATCGGCGGGAACACAGTCCGTTCGCGAAGCGTAAGCGTGACCGTTGTTGGTGGAGGCGAAGCGGATGCGGGCGCGGGTGCGGGTGCACAAAGCGCTGCACCGGTGCCGCAGGGGGCGCAGCCGGCAGGCGGAGAGTCAGCGGCGGAAGTTCCCAATTCCGACATTTCGCTCGTACTGCTGCTTTCGAAGACTAAAGCCGTTGTGGGCGAGAGCCTCAGTGCAAGCCTTGTACTGCGCCAGCGGGCCGATATTGCCGGCTTCGAGGATGTGAAATTCCCCGTCTTCCACGGCTTCTGGAGCCAGGAGACCTATGCACCGAACAACATCGAGTGGCACCGCGAGAATATCGGCGGAAAAATCTATAATGTGGCGACGCTGCGTTCCTACAAGCTCGTGCCACAGCGGACGGGGGATATTACCGTGGATCCTGCGGAAATCGTCTGTGTGGTGAACGTGCGTACGGGCCGCCGCCGCACGGGGAATCCTTTCGACGATTTCTTCGGCGACGATTATACGCGGGTGCGGCGCAAGGTAAGCACGCGTCCGGTTACCATCCATGTGTCTCCGCTGCCCTCCGGCGCTCCGGCCTCCTTCTGCGGAGGGGTGGGAAAATTCAGCATTTCCGCTTCGCTGAGCAGGGATTCACTTGCCACGCACGATGCTGCAGCACTGACAGTCAAGGTGAAAGGAGATGGAAATCTCGCCCTGACGGAAACCCCGAAAATCAATTTCCCGCCCGACTTCGAGACCTATGATGTAAAGGTGACCGAAGGAAAAGGTGAAAAGACCTACGAATATCCTTTCATACCGCGTTCAAAGGGAGATTTCATCATAGGCCCGGTGGAATACAGCTATTACGATATAGATGCCGGCCGCTATGTAACCGTCCGTTCGGGGGAACTGCCCCTGAAGGTCAGTCGGGGCAATGTCGCTGCACCAGGGACCGCCCCTCAGGGCGAGGGTACGCTGGTAGTTTCAGACAACCGTAAGGATGTCAGGGATATAGGTACCGACATCCGTTATATCAGCACGGAGCAGCAGAATTTCCGTCAGAAGGGAGCGTTCTTTGTCTCGTCCACGGGCTTCAAACTGCTATGCGCGTTGCTGCCGCTCGTCGCGTTGCTCATCTGGGCGCTCTGGCGGCGCAGCGAGAAGCGTCGCAGCGATGTAGCCGGAACCCGCAACCGTGCCGCCACCAAACAGGCGCGCAAGCGTCTGGCGCATGCCGAGGGATATCTGAAAGAGAATTCTGCAGGCGCGTTTTACGAGGCTCTCTACAAGGCCCTTCTGGGGTTCGTATCGGACAAGCTTTTGCTGGATGCGACAGATATGAGCAAGGAAAATATCGCCGCCAGGCTCGGGGAAGCCGGAGTTGCCCAGGAGGCTGTCGGTGAATTGATTGAACTCCTGGATGCGTGTGAATATGCGCGTTATGCACCGTCTGAGGGAGGAGAGGCCATGAAGCGGCATTACGAAGCCGCGCTTGCAGTTATTCCCAAAATCGACCAGAGTATGAAAAAGAAACGTTCCTCCGTCGCAGCTTCCATGCTGCTTCCGCTTGTCCTTCTTTTCAGCCTGGATGCGACGGCTGCCTCACCCCAGGCCGATTCGCTCTGGCGCGCCGGAGTGGACGCCTATGCGGCGGGACAGTGGGAGGAGGCCCGCAGCGCATGGCTCAAGATAGATGCACAGGGACTGGAATCCCCGGATCTTTATAACAATATCGGCGATGCCTGCTACAAGCTTGGCGAGGCCGGCGGGGCCGTACTCTGGTATGAACGTGCGCTCAAACTGAGGCCGTCGGACCGTACGGCCCGCTACAACCTTGATTTTGTGCGGCTTTCCCTGCAGGATAAGATTGATGAGGTACCGGAATTTTTCTTGAAAGAGTGGCTGCGCAGGATCGGATACCTGATGCCCTCGGATGCCTGGGCGGTGCTTTTCCTCTGCCTGCTGGCCCTCTCGCTTGCCGCTTGGCTGCTTTTCGCGCTGTCTGCGCGTCCCCTCTGGCGGAAAACCGGCTTTTTCTGCGGTATCGTGCTGGCGTTGCTGGCCCTGGGCTGCCTCGCCGCTTCCCTTTCCCAGAAAAGGAATTATTTCCGTACGGACCGGGCGGTGGTGATGGCCCCCGTGGTGTCGGTCACGAGTTCTCCGGGCGGGAATGCGGCAAAGGATCTTTTCGTACTGCATGAAGGGACCTCCGTGAAGTTGCTGGAGGAAATCGGCGGCTGGTGTAATATTGAACTCTCCGATGGCCGCCAGGGCTGGCTGCCGTCCGTAAACCTTGAAAAGATATGAATGACATTATCCTTTCGGGACTTTTGAATCTGTTCGCCCTCTGCGGGGCGGAAGGGAAAACGGATAAACAACGTTCCCTGGCTCTGGTGGAGGAGCTGCTGAAAGGCTTCTTCGGCATCCGCAATCCGGAGTCCTACCTGAACCTGTATTCCGATCTGCGCGACTATTACGACGATTTCCCCGAGATGGACCATGCCGTCATTACGGACGGTATCTGCAGCCAGCTCAAGAGCCGGATAAGCCGCAGCGAGCAGGAGACCCTGCTGCTTCGTCTGATGGAATTCTGCGCTGTGCTTTCGGTGGAGGACGCAGGCCAGTCGGTTTTCCACTGCGTGGCGCAGGGTTTCGGCATCGGCGATGCGCTGTTCGCGTCGTTCGAATCGTTTATCGAGGAGAAGGAAAATCAGGATGTGCGCTGCTTCCCCCTCGGCGAAGGGAAGATGAAGACCTTGCTGCTGCGCGAGTCGCGAATGCTGCTTTTCAGCTATGACGGTCCCGACGCGGCGATGCTGAACGATATTCCCATCGTCCGCGGCCTTTTCTACATTTTCCAGCCGAGTGCGGTGCTAAAGGGCAGGACCTTCCGTCCTGTCTATCACTCATCCCTTATGGAGCGCTACGAAGGCGCCTCCGGCACCGCGCCGATTACCCTGTGCGGCCGCGACATCAATTTCCGCTTCGCCGACGGCTCCGGGAATGGAATGCACAATTTCAGCTTCACGCTCCGGAGCGGCGAACTGGTGGCCATCATGGGCGGCAGCGGTGTTGGTAAATCCACCCTGCTTTCCCTGCTCAACGGCACCTTACGGCCGCAGGAGGGGAGTATTACCGTCGGAGGACACGACATCGGCGAACCGGCGGTGAAGGCGCTGATCGGCTATGTGCCGCAGGACGACCTGTTGATTGAGGAACTTACGGTTTATCAGAACCTTTGGTATACTGCAAAACTTTGTTTCTCCACCCTGGACGATGAGACGCTTGACCGCAGGGTACGCTCCGTGCTGGAGCAGCTGGGACTCGATGCCGCAAGCGACCTCAAGGTCGGTTCCCCCATCAACAAGTTCATTTCCGGAGGCCAGCGCAAGCGGCTCAATATCGCCCTGGAGCTGATTCGCGAGCCGGCGATCCTTTTCCTCGACGAGCCCACCTCCGGACTTTCTTCGAGCGATACTGAAAAAGTCATCAACCTCCTTAAGGAGCAGACCGGAAAGGGGCGGCTGATAGTCGTGAACATCCATCAGCCCTCGTCCGATGTGTATAAGCTCTTCGACCGGCTTTGGCTGCTGGATAAAGGCGGCTATCCGGTGTTCGACGGTAATCCCATCGATGCTGTCGGCTGGTTCAAATCTGCGGCCGGCTATGCGGATACTACTTCCGCCTGCCCCGTCTGCGGCAATGTGAATCCGGAGGTGATGCTCAGCATTATCGATGAGAAGACCCTCGATACCTCAGGCCACCTGACGGGAGAGCGCAAGGTGTCCCCGCAGGAGTGGCACCAGCGCTATCTTGACGCCCGGGCGGATATGCCTGCGCCGGAACCCTCGCCGGTGCCGCCTACGGACCAGCGGCGCCCCGGAGGCTGGAAGCAGCTGTGCATTTTCCTGGAGCGGAACATGCGGGCCAAACTTACCAATCTGCAATATATCCTGGTTACCCTTCTGGAGGCCCCGCTGCTGGCGTTGGTCTGTGGCTTGCTGACCCATTACGCGCCCGCCGGGTCGGCCTATACGGTGATGGACAACAAGAATCTCGTTTCATACTTCTTTATGGCCATCATAGTCGCGATTTTCCTCGGGATGTCCGGCAGTGCCGAAGAGATTATCCGTGACCGGGCCCTTTTGAAGCGGGAAAAATTCCTGCACCTCTCATATTCGTCATACATAGGTTCCAAGATCATCTATGGGGCCCTCGTTTGTCTGGTGCAGACCCTGTTGTTCATCGTCGTTGGGAATGTCCTGATGGGAATCCATTTCGGCTTCTGGATGTGGTGGTGCGTGCTTTTCCTGGCGGCCTTCCTGTCGAGCCTCATCGGCCTTCTGCTTTCCCAGTGTATGTCTTCGGTGGTGGCGATTTACATTACCATCCCGTTGCTACTGATTCCGCAGATCCTGCTTTGCGGCCTGGTGGTGCGCTTTGACGACCTTACGCCCGGCAGCGAGACGGGCAACGTGCCGCTGATCGGCGAGGTGATTCCCTCGCGCTGGGCCTTCGAGGCCATTGCAGTGTCCTCTTTTACGGACAATCCCTACGAGCGGATGTTTTACGAGGGAGACCGGGATAAATTCGTCTGCCAGTATTATGAGCATGTGTTCCTCTACGAACTGGAATCCCGGCTGGAAACGCGGAAATTCGAACAGGAACAGGGACTGGAGGTAAAGCCCCAGCACCTGGAAATCATTCGCACGGAGCTGCCGCAACTGGCTCATATCTGCGATATGGAACCCTACGGGGGGGATTATTCATTCGAATCAGTGTCGGCGTATCTGGAGCAGGCGCGAAAGATCCTTTCCACACGCGGTAACCGTGCTACCCTGGCTCTGGACCGGGAGGTGAACGCTTATATCCGCGAAAACGGGAGGGACAATCTGCTTTCCATCAAACGCTCTTCCTATAATCTGCAGCTGGAGAACCTGGTGCTGGGAAGGGATGCCGAGCGCCGCTACAAAGTTGTAGGGAGCCATATCGTCCCGCTCTGCGGTGCTGTGTTCCTGCCTCCGCGCAACGCTTGCGGACGCGCTCCTTTCTACAGCGGAATCAAGCGCCTTGGATCGTTGGAGATTCCCACCCCGCTTTTCGATATCGGCGTGCTGGTCCTGATGTGCCTTTTGGCCGCCTGCGTTTTATTTGCAAATTTCCCGGAAATTTTCGTACATTTGCGGAAATAGCGTGAAATAATAATAAATCGATTGATACTGTTATGAAAAAATTGATTGTCATCCTTCTCACCCTCGCAGTGGTAGTGCTTCCTTCCTGCAAGAACCAGAATAAGAAGAAGGCGGCGCAGGAGGCTGAAAAGACCGAAATCAGCGAAAAGGAAAAGCTGGTGACCGAGGAGCTTAAACTCAATCTCCAGGCCCTGGGCGAGTCTGTGGGGAAGATGAAATCCGTCCCTTTCATCTATTCCAGCAACGGCGCCGTGAAACTTTCCCCGAAGGAGAAGCTGGTCAAGCCCGACTATCTGCTGAACCCGGCGCTGGTTGCAGACCTGGTTACCCTTACCCAGAAATACCGTGCCGTGGCAATGCTGAGCGTGGACAAGTCTGTTGCCGAGCTCTACGAGATGCCCGTGAAGGAGTATGAGGAGAATGTGGCGAAGGTGGCTGCGGACATCAATGACGAGGCCCTGGTAGAATTTGCAGAGGCCCTGCATACCAACAAGGCCGCAGGGGAGGCTTTCAGCAAATTCTTCGACGCGGAAGTTGAAGCGAACCGCGCTCCTTTCTTCTGGGAGGCCGTTTCGGCTGCGCTCGTGGAGCAGCTTTTCGTCTGCACTAAGAATATTGACAAATTCATTGAGATGTTCGACGACCAGTCTGCCAGCGAGGTAACCTACAACTTCGTCTGCGTGCACGAGGGAATCAAGTCCCTGCTTGAGTTCTATCCCGAGATGGAGAGCCTGAACACCATCCTGGACCCGCTTTATGTGATCAATGCAATCAACGTGGAGCAGCTCAAGGCCCAGCTCATAGAGCTCAAGGGAGAGATCGAGGTCATACGCGTCGCCCTGCTCAACTAGGGTGAAGTACATTTTTGTCGTTAACGGGCGTTTCGACAAAGCCCATATTCTTCCTGACCTGGAGGCGCAGCTTTCCGGCCGGGAAGTTTCTTATTCGATATATGTAACCACAGGTATCGGCGACGCTACCCGTTATGTCCGGATGTACTGTGAGTTCCATTCCAGCGAGGAGGTCTGTTTCGTGGCCTGCGGCGGCAGCGGAACCATGAACGAAGTGGTCTCCGGTATTGTCGGTGCCGGCCCTGAGAAAAGCTTCGCCTTTCTCGCATACGGGACCACCAATGACTTTACCAAGATTTGGCCGGGGAGGAACTTTACTTCCCTCCAGACCCTTCTGGACGGGGAGGAACGGCAGGTGGACATAGTCCGTTGCAACGACGATTATTCGCTTAATGTATCGAACATCGGTTTTGATGCGATGGTGGCCTACCGGGCCAACGAATTCATAGAGTTGGGTCGGTCCAACCCTTACGGCCGCAGTGTGCTGGCCAGTATGCTGGGTTCCCGTTTCAATTATTTCCGTGTCTGGGCGGACGGCGAGAAAATCAGCCGCTGCCTGACTATGCTCTGTACGGTTTCCAACGGAGGCTGGTGCGGAGGGGAGTTCCATTGTGCCCCCCGCGCGAAGGTAGATGACGGCCTGATGGAGGTTTGCCTGATCCGCAGTATGCCTTTACTTCTCTTCTTGAGCATCTTGCCTTTTTATCGTAGCGGGAGGCATCTGGACTCGAAACGCTGCATGCGGCACATGGTATACCGGCAGGCGAAAAAAGTGGTGGTTGAGTCGCCGAAAATGATTTATGTGAGCCTTGACGGGGAGATTACCGCTGCTACCCGCTTCGAATTCGAAATATTGGAGAAAGCCGTCCGGCTGCGGCTGCCCCGCCTGGAGGAGGAGGCCGAGCAATGAGAATTACCCGTTCGCTTTCCGCGCGGATGAGTATCATGATCATCGTCGCGGTATCCGTAATCTTTATCGCTGCATTTGTCGGGGTTGCCCTTTCCGCACGGCGCGCTATAAAGGAGTACTCGATAAAAAATACCGCACTGCTTGTAGATAAACTGCATGAGGAAATCAACCTTTCCCTGCGTGAAGTGGAAGCGGCTGCGGAAAATATGATCTGGGTGGTGAAGGAGAAGCAGGTGGATCCGCGGGAGGTTAGCGAAGTTCCACGTCATCTGGTCGAATACAACCCGCCGATCATCGGGAGTACAGTGGCTTTTGAACCCTGGTATTACGAGAGCGAGGGTTATTGGTATGCTCCCTATTCTTACAACGACGAGCGTACCGGCGAGATCATATCCATCCAGATGGGGAACGAGGATTACGACTATTTCAACATGGAATGGTACCGTGAGCCCAGGCGCAAAGCCGAGAACCGCTGGAGCGATCCTTATTTTGACGAAGGCGGCGGCGAGCAGATGATGGCGACCTATTCCATCCCTATCTGGAACGAGAATATGGAAGTCTACGCAATCCTGACCGCGGACATTTCCCTGAAGCGCTTCTCGGAGAAGGTGGCCGCAGTGCGCCCGTACAATGAGTCTATGGCATTCCTTCTGGGCCGCAACGGCTCCTTCATCTGTCATCCAGATTCTACGCGGCTGTTGACAAAAACAATTTTCTCCGATGCCGCGGATTTTGGCAGTGAGGAACTTGCCCAGGTTGGCGAGAGGATGCTTGCCGGAGAGGAAGGACATTCGGAATATATCGGCCCGGACGGAAGGAGGCATTATATTGCATACAGCCCGGTCTCCAACGGCTGGTCCGTGGCGCTTTCCTTCCCTTATGAGAATGTTTTCCTGCGGCTCCGGCGCGTCCAGTGGCTGCTCCTGTTCTTCGGCCTGCTGGACCTGTTGTTGCTTTATATAGTGATCCGCAAGGTAGTGACCCGGATAACGCAGCCCATCACCCTTTTTACCTATACGGCGATGAGTATCGGCAAGGGCAATTTCAAGGTGCATGTCCCGGAGGTACATACGCAGGATGAACTGAAGCGCCTGCATGATTCACTGGAATACATGCTTCGCTCTTTCCAGGAGTATATTACGGAGTTGCGCTCTTCAACCGCTTCCAACGAGCGGTATGCGAGCGAACTGGACATCGCCGCTACAATCCAGAGGCAGATGCTTCCTTCCGATTTCTCGAATGCGGAGGGCGTGGATATCTATGCGATGCTCTCCCCTGCGAGGCAGGTTGGAGGCGATTTGTACGATTTTGCGATTCGCAACCGTACCGTCTACTTTGCCGTTGGCGATGTTTCCGGAAAAGGAGTACCGGCGGCCTTGTACATGGCTATCACGCGGGCAGCTTTCCGTTTCTCCGCCGGCCTGGGGCTGGGTCCCGAAGGCATCCTTTCCCGGATTAACGATGTGTTCTCGGAGGGTAATGAAAGCGCCATGTTCGTTACCCTGTTTATGGGGAAACTGCATCTGGATACCATGGAGCTGGAATGGTGCAACGGCGGGCACAATCCCATAGTGCTTGTGCACCCTGACGGGAAGGCCGAGTTCCTGATTGCAAAGCCTAATCTTGCGGCCGGACTGATGCCCGGATTCCCCTACGAGAAGGAGTCCCGTATCCTTGAAAAAGGTACGCGCATACTTGTCTATACCGACGGTGTGACGGAAGCGGAACGCGCGGATTTGTCCCAGTACGGCGAGCAGCACCTGCTTGACTTTGCCGCTTCGATTCCCAGGGACGCCTCTTCGCGGGAATTTTGCGAGGCTCTCTTTGCCGATGTGCAAGACTTTGCCGCCGGCAATCCCCAGAATGACGATGTCACTGTACTATCGTTGATAGTGTAAATTCAAGTACCGCAATCCCTCACCTTCCTGAGGGATTTGCCCGGCTCTGCCGGTCACATCCCTGCCCCGCTGCGCGGGGCTTGCAAACCGATACCAAAAAGCCCGGATCAAGCAAGCTTGTCCGGACTTTTTGCTACCGCTTTGCGGAAGGTGAGGGATTCGAACCCCCGGAGCGTTGCCGCTCAACAGTTTTCAAGACTGCCGCCATCGACCACTCGGCCAACCTTCCATGCCGCAAATTTATGAATTTTTCGATAAAAACGCTAAATTTGTAGTCTGCGAAATCTAAAATATATCATTATATGAAAAAGAAGAAGAAACTCGATGGTTCCTACGACTGGAAATTCACCAAGGTAGGCGGAATGGTTCGCGTAGACATCCGTAATGGTGCGGACATAGCTCACCTCGGTGAGCTGGACCGGAAACTCTGGACGGTGCTCAGTTGTCCTACCACCGGACTGGAGTTCGACAAGGACACTCTCCGGATGCTGGATACCGACGTGGACGGCAAGATTCGTGTGGACGAAATCATTGCTGGAGCGCAGTGGCTGACTTCCGTAGTCAAAAACGCAGACCTGCTGCTCGAATCCCGCGACATCATTCCCTTTGCTGAATTCAACACTGAGAATGCGGATGGCGCACGCCTGCTCGAATCTGCAAAGCAGATACTCTCCAATCTCGGCCTGGAGAAGGATGAAATCAGCATTGCCGATACCTCTGACAGCGTTGCTATTTTTGCCAAGACGCAGTTCAACGGAGACGGTATTATCACCGAAGCCAGTGCCGACGATGAATCCCTGAAGGAGACCATCAAGCTCTGCTTCGAGGCGACCGGCGCCAAGACCGACCGCAGCGGTGCTCCCGGAACGGACGCTGAGGGCATCGAAAGCTTCTACACGGCCCTTGCCGATTTCGACTCCTGGACCGCCGAAGGCGAAGCGAACAAGGCGGAGGTTTTCCCTTACGGCGAAAATACTGCAGCCGCCCTTGCCGCCTGCGATGCGCTGAAGGACAAAATCGAGGATTTCTTCACCCGCTGCAAGCTGCTTGCTTTCGACCCTGCGGTAGCCGCTTCCGTAACCACTGCAGTCGATAATATCGACGCCATTGACACTTGCCCTCTGGCGCTGCCTGCAAATGAAGGCATCCTGCCGTTCGAAGCGGTGAATCCCGCTTACGAAGCCCAGTTCGCCGCTCTTCGCGCTTTTGTACTCGATGTGGACTTCCCGAAAGCGAAGGGTATCAGCGAAGCGGATTGGAAGTCCGTCCTCGCGAAATTCGCCCCTTACATTGCCTGGATGGCGGCAAAGAAGGGTGCTGCGGTCGAACCGCTGGGTATCGAAAAGGTGCGCGAACTGCTGAAAGCGGACCAGAAGGCGGCCCTGCTGGAACTCGTTGAAAAAGACAATGCCCTCAAGGCGGAGGCGGAATCCATCGAAGAGGTAAACAAACTCACCCACCTCTACCGCGATTTTTACCGTCTGCTCTGCAATTATCTTATCCTAAAGGATTTCTACGCGAGAGACCCGAAGAATCGCGCCGACTTCGAAGCTGGCGACCTCTACATCGACCAGCGTTGCTGCAAGCTTTGCGTGAAAGTCGCCGACATGGGTGGCCATGCCGATATGGCGGGCCTCAGCGGCATGTTCCTGATTTACTGCAAGTGCTCTTCCAAGGTGCGTCCGGAGAGTTTCGACATCGTCGCGGTGATGACCGACGGCGGCATACGGAACCTGCGTCCCGGCGTCAATGCAGTCTTCTATGACCGGAACGGCCTGGACTGGGACGCCGTAGTTACCAAGATAGTGGACAACCCCATCAGCATCAAACAGGCCTTCTGGAGTCCTTACCGCAAGGCCGCGAATGCCATTTCCGACCGCATCAACAAGAGCGCGGCCGAAAAGGAAAATGCGGTCAATGCCGATCTGACTGCCAAGGCACAGGGTGACACGCTCCCCGAACCGCCGAAGCCTTCCTTCGACATAGCGAAATTCGCCGGTATCTTCGCAGCTATCGGCATGGCTGTCGGCTTCCTGGCATCGGCGCTTGTCAAAATCATCAACCCCTGGTACAACGTGCTGATCCTCATGGCAGTCCTGGTGGTATTTATATCCGGACCGTCGATGTTCCTGGCATGGCAGAAGCTGCGCAAGCGCAACCTCGGCCCGGTGCTCAACGCCAATGGCTGGGCCATCAACTCCGTGATTCTGGTCAACATCGTGTTCGGCGCTACGCTCACCAGCGTTGCCAAATACCCGAAGGTGCGTGCCAAGGATCCGTATGCCAAGAAGAAGACTCCGCTCTGGCTCTGCATCTTCGATATCCTGCTGCTGGCGGCCCTTGTAGCCTGCGCATGGTGGTTCTTCTGCAAGTAATTTTTTGAATATTCAAAATTTTGCATACCTTTGCAGTCCTTTTGTTTAACCAATTAAATTTTTTGCTGAAATGGCTGAATATTTGATGCCTGAGAAAAAGCAAGAGATTTTCGCGAAGTACGGGAAGTCTAATACTGACACCGGCTCTCCTGAGAGTCAAGTTGCTTTATTTTCCTACCGTATCGCTCACCTTACCGAGCACGTGAAGAAGAACAAGAAAGACGTGGTGACGCGCCGTTCCCTTCTCCGCCTCGTCGGTAAGAGACGCCAGATTCTGGATTACCTCCAGGAAATTGACATCGAGAGATACAGGAATATTATCAAGGAGCTCGGTCTCCGTCGATAAACTCCATAGGAAACCACAGGGGATGGTCAGGACGGCCATCCCCTTTTTAGAATCGGTTGCATCATAAGGATGCATTTACCCGGACAGGGTTGCGAAGCAACAAGCATCCGTTGATGCAGCCGATTCTGCATGAAGAAAAAGACGAAAACAAGAAGAAAGATGAATGTAATCAAGAAAACCATCTCCCTCGCGGACGGCCGCGTGATCGAGATCGAGACCGGCAAGCTCGCCAAGCAGGCGGACGGTGCCGCTGTCGTGAAGATGGGCGGGACCATGATCCTCGCCACCATCTGTGCTGCAAAAGACGTAAAGGAAGGCACGGATTTTATGCCCCTCACCGTAGACTATCGTGAGAAGTATTTTGCCGCCGGACGTTTCCCCGGCGGATTCATGAAGAGAGAAAGCAAGCCCTCCGACTATGAGGTGCTAGTCGCCCGCCTGGTGGACCGTCCCATCCGTCCGCTCTGGCCCGCAGACTTCCATAACGAGGTTTTTGTATACCTGAACCTCATTTCCGCCGATAAGGACACCCAGCCCGATGCGCTGGCCGGCCTGGCCGCTTCCTGCGCCCTGGCCACCTCCGACCTGCCTTTCGGCGGTCCCGTCTCCGAGGTGCGCGTAGCCCGCGTGAACGGAGAATTCGTGATCAATCCCTCCTTCTCCCAGATGGCGGACAGCGACCTTGAACTGATGGTCGCCGCCACCGAGGAGAACATCATGATGGTGGAGGGCGAGATGAACGAGGTTTCCGAGCACGACATGCTCGAGGCTATCAAGTTCGCCCACGAGGAGATCAAGAAGCACTGCCGTGTCCAGAAAGAGCTCATGCACGAGCTGGGCACCGATGTGAACAAGCGTGAATATCCCGGCGATGAGCAGGACGAGGAGCTCCGCAAGGCGGTGCACGACTTCTGCTATCCCAAGTGCTACGCCCACGCCAAGAGCGCCCTGCCCAAGCACGAGCGCGAGGACGGCTTTGCCGCCATCAAGGAAGAATTCCTGGCGACGATTCCCGAAGAAGAGCTCGAGGCCAAGACCCCGCTCGTGGAGCGCTACTACCATGACACCGAAAAAGAGGCTATGCGCAACATGATTCTCGACGAAGGCATCCGTCTGGACGGCCGCGCCTGCGATCAGGTTCGCCCCATCTGGTGCGAGGTGGATTACCTGCCCTGCGCGCACGGCAGTGCCATCTTCACCCGCGGTGAAACGCAGTCCCTGGCAACCGTTACCCTCGGGACCAAGATGGACATGAAGGAGATTGACTCCGTGCTTGTTCAGGGCGACCAGCAGTTTGTCCTGCACTACAACTTCCCGCCTTTCGCCACCGGCGAGGCGAAGCCCCAGCGTGCCCCCGGCCGTCGTGAAATCGGCCACGGCAACCTTGCGATGCGTGCCCTCAAGCCCGTCATCCCCATGGCTCCCGAGAATCCCTACGCTGTGCGCGTAGTTTCCGATATCCTCGAATCCAACGGCTCTTCCTCGATGGCCTCCGTCTGCGGCGGCTGCCTGGCCCTGATGGACGCGGGCGTAAAGATCAAGAAGCCCGTGGCCGGTGTGGCAATGGGCCTGATTACCGATGAGGAGCGCCCCAACGAGCGCTATGCCATCCTGACCGACATCCTCGGCGACGAGGATCATCTCGGCGACATGGACTTCAAGGTGACTGGTACCGCCGACGGTATCACCGCCACCCAGATGGATATCAAGGTGGACGGCCTGAGCTACGAGGTACTTGAAAAGGCGCTCGAACAGGCACGCCAGGGCCGCATGCACATCATGGGCGAAATGCTCAAGACCATCAGCGAGCCCCGTGAGGACTACAAGCCCTTCGTGCCCCGTATCGTCCAGATCCGCGTTGCCGCCGAGTTCATCGGTGCCATCATCGGCAAGGGCGGCGAGACCATCCAGAAGATCCAGAAGGAAACCGGCGCCGTCATCAACATCGACGAAGAACCCATCCCCGGTACCAACCTCACCGAAGGTGTGGTGGATATCGCTTCCTCCGATGCCGAGGCTATGCAGAAGGCCCTCGACTGGATCAAGGGCATCTGCGCCGTTCCCGAAGTGGGTACGGTCTATCACGGCAAGGTCGTGAGCATCCTCGAGTTCGGAGCGTTCATCGAGATTCTGCCCGGCAAGGAAGGCCTGCTGCATGTGAGCGAAATCGCCTGGAAGAAGACCGAGAAAGTCGAAGACGTGCTGAAGGTCGGCGACGAGGTGGATGTCAAACTCCTTGAGATTGACCCGAAGACCGGCAAGATGCGCCTTTCGATGCGTGCCCTGCAGGAGAAGCCCGAAGGATACGTCGAGCCGGAGCGCAGGCCGAGGCCCGAGAGAGGGCCGAGGCGCGACGACGCCCGCAAGGGCGGCGAGCGCGGCGGACGCCGCGAAGGCGGCCGCGATGAGCGCAGGCCCCGTCACGACGACCGTCCCCGCGGACCGCGCCACGAAGAGCGCCCGCGCAGCGAAGAACCCCGCTTCGACGCTCCCGCCGAGCCCAAAGAGGATGATATCTTCTAACAAATAGTTTATAAAAAATAACCTGCGTGATTGAGCAATTAGTCTGGCGGCGGGTTGTCCTCTGCGACCATTTGCCTGGCGGCTTCAAGCTTTCGCACCTCGGATGTTGGAACGAGTTCCACATCACTCGGTTTGGCGCTTGATTCCCCGGATAGGGTCGCGAAGCGACAGGGAGCAGAGGACTTCTGACGCAAGCTGCTCATTCCGCAGGTTATTTTTATCCGTATTGATTATGAAAAAAACAATGATGACAGCCGTTCTGTTGCTGATGGCAGCAGCGGCGGCCTTTGCCCAGGAAGAGAAGCCGAAGCAGAAGATCACCTTCAAGCCCTACGGCTTCATCCGCAACTACTACGCCTTCGACACCCGCGAGAGCGTGGCCCTCACCGAGGATTTCTTTTTCTATGTCCCCAAGGACATTGACCTGAACGACGAAGGGGATGATATCAACTACAACCCCAACTTCAAGTTCGCAGCCCTGACCTCGCGTCTGGGACTGGATATCGCTGGCCTGTCGGCAGGAAAATGGAATTTCTCCGCCCGTTTTGAGATGGACTTCTATGCCGGGCTTTCCAAAACCGACAAGGATCCGCTGACCAAGAGCTCCCTGAGCGGCACTGCCCAGTTCCGTCTGCGCCAGGCCTTCGTCAGCGCCGGGAACGGCACCTTCCTCTTCAAGGCGGGCCAGACCTGGCACCCGATGGCGGCGGATATGCCCCATACCTTTTCCCTGAATACGGGGGCGCCATTCGGTCCCTTCTCCCGCAGCCCTCTCGTAAGCGCGGAGTGGAACATCTTCAAGACCGGACTGACGCTGACCGCTGCCACACTCTGGCAGATGCAGTATACCTCGACCGGCCCTTACGGTGCTTCGGCCAATTACATCCGTAACGGGGGCTATGAGGTCTATGCTGGACTGAGTTACAAGAAAGGCGGCTTCCTGGCCCGCGCCGGTGTGGACCTGCTCCACATCACCCCGCGAGTGATTGATGCTGATGAGCACAGGGTTCGCGAAGGCATCACCACCTGGAGTCCCTTCGCCTATGTGCAGTTCACCAAGGGGGCCTTCCAGTTCAAGGCCAAGACCATCTTCGCGCAGGGCGGCGAACACATGAACCTGAACGGCGGGTACGGCGTCTGCGGCATTGCCGAGGACGGCAGGAGTCTGCTCTATACTCCGACGCGCAACTCCTCCACCTGGGCCTCAGTACAGTACGCCCCGGGCAAATGGCAGTTCTACGTGTTCGGCGGTTATGCCAAGAACTTCGGGACGATGGCTCCGATCCGCAGCGAAAATGAGCTGTACTTCTCCAAGAACAGCTTCTCCAACCTCAACTCCATGTGGCGCGTTACGCCCGGTATCGTGTACAATATTGCCAAGCGGCTCGCCATCGGCATTGAATACGAGCATACCTGCGTGCAGTATGGCACTATGAAAGATGATGCGGGTAAATCCCTGTTCAATCTGGAAAAGGGCCTCTATGACCAGGGCATCCACGACGTGACCAACAGCCGCGTCCTTGGCCTGATCAAATTTACTTTCTAGGCTTCATCCATTTCTGCCCCAGGGGCCCTGCCCCGAAGCGTTCGCAGAGATAATTCCAGCTCCTTTTTGGAGCTTCCGTATCGGCGCCCGAATAGGGCGCCGTATCGTTATAGGGCGTCAGGTTTTCATAATACAGATGCCGCGTATGGGCGTAGAGGCGGCCGTTCATCTTCTGCAGGAAGGTGTAGACGACATCATCGCTCGGACAATTCTCCATCATTTCATCGTCAATGAGCGGCAGCAGTTCGCCGAAGAACTCACGCAGCACCAGCGACGCGCATCCGCAGTGGAAATCGGTACCGGAAAAATGAACCCTGTTGCCGCTGACGGGCCTTCCGGGATGCCTCCTATGCGCAAGCAGAAAGTCTTCCAGCATCCCTTCGGGATAAATCCAATCGTCGTCTATTGCGACAATGCAGGCTTCCGGGAAGGCTTCCAGCGTGGGAAGGAATTTCTTATAGACCCGAGTATCCGGAACGCGCTGGACCTTGACGCCGTGCGCATCCAGATAGGTTTGCACTTCCGGGGGAATCACTTCCTCGAAGGCCAGGTTGAGTACCACCAGATCAGGGGGGAGCGTCTGCCTGAAAATCGAATCCAGTACGGCGGGAAGATTCCCCATCCGGGGCTTCCAGGTCGTCAGCGACACAATCAGCTCTTCCCGTACGGGCTCCTTGAGTGGCTTGAAGTGGCGCGGGGAAGTGTAGCCGGGAATAGTGGCGTGCCATGCACGCATCTGCACCAGTGCCTCTTTCCTGTTGTATCCTGTTCCGCCTGGATGCACCACGCGGACACGGTCATCCACCAGCACCAGCAGCTTCATGATCCGGGCAAAATGGCTCAGCGCCAGGTCAATTCCCCAGCCGAAATGGTTAAGTCCGGTATCTATGGGACATACTTTCCCCATCAGGTCCAGACGTATCATGTGGAACCATCCTTCCTGGAAGTTGGCCGGGCGCATTTTTCCGGAAAAACGGCAGCGGCTTTGAGGCAGGGCACGGCCCCTCCACGCGGCAGACGGCTGGTATAACCCTATATTGACGGCGGGAGCCACTTCTTTCATTCCGGCAATCAGCCTTTTGCAGTTTTCAGGAGAAATCTGAAGGTCGCTCGTGAGTATCATCACCCATTTGTAGCCGCCATCCGTGCCGCGCCTGAAAGCCTCGTTCATGAGCCCTGAATAATAGATGTTATCCAGCGTTACGGAGAGGGGATGCGTGCAGGCGGGCTCGCTTCCGCTGTCCAGGATGAGGGTATCGAAATGCGGAGAAAGCCGGTCGGCCCAGGCGGATGCGTCTGCGTTCTCATTATGGTTGAAGATGCAGCAGAGAATTCGGTTTTTCATACGAGAAGATGTTTCCACGCGCTGGCTAGCGGGTGTGTGACGATGGGGGAGATACGATACCCGGCAGAAGTGACTACCAGGCTGAGAATGCGTTCATAAACGTGTGCAGGGGAGCCGCTCAGGTGGGTTCCCGTCTCGCTTCGGAAAAAATCGGCATCCAGAGGCGCCCCCTGCAGGAAACGGAAGGGTTCCGCCCGCGCAATGAACATCGTTCCCGCGCAAAAGCTCCCGCCCTTGAGCGCCAGTCCTATGCGAGCTGCTTCGTCTCGCAGAAGGGCATTGTCCGTAGGGGCCTTTTTGGATAGCCGTTTATGCAGCAGGTCCTGGCATGCAAGGCCCTGGGAAGCCTTTCCCAATGCCCGCGTGAAGCGTTTTTCAGAGCCCAGCAAGGCGGTGACCAGCAGGTTTCTCCAGCGGTAGCGGGGCAGATAGATTCCGTTCAGCTGAATGAATTTCGGGGCCTTGTTCTTGGTATGCAGCTTCAGGATGTAGTCGTAATCTTCCATACGGACCGCCTTAATTACGGCGATAAATGGCCATACATCATACCCTGCATTCTCTACCGCCAGAAAACGGGCGTCGGGCTTAAGGCTGCGGATGGCAGGCATAGCTTCCTCCTTTCCGGTAACGTACAGGTCCCAGTCAATATCGTGAATACGGCGCAGCCGCTTCAGGAAATAAGGCAGCTGCTCCAGATAGTAGACGTGGAAATGCACCAGAAGCTTCATATCCCGATTTGCTTGAACCTTTCCGGGATCCTTACGACAATCTTCAACTCCAGCATGGCCGGTTTGTTCCATGCATAGGGAGGGCGGATGCAGTTCTGGCAGCGGCGGGCAATGGCGGTCCATTTGTCAAAGTCCAGCGCCTTTGCCTGGCTTACCAGTGTAATGGTGCCGCTGCGCTTGCGCAGGTGTCGCTCCCATCCCTCGGCTTGCAGTCCCGAGTGTGCCATACGCGCCTTAATCCGCTCCAGGTCTACACAGCCGAAATGGAACAGATATAAATCCTTTACGATGTGGAAATTGCGCCCCCGTACGCGATGGAAGCCGCTGCCCCAATCGCAGGGGCGCAGCAGTACGGAGGCTTTTGAATAGCGCGTCGACAGCTTCGCGAAACTGCGTTGCACCAGCATCGGCAGCTCCGGCCTCAAGGCTTCTTCCGTCCGAAGATCCTGTCCTACGTCGATCCCGAGTGCAGAGGCGCTGGCGCGCTTCGTGGGAAGTGCCGACAAAAACTCCGCCAGCCCCAGCCCCAGCGCCGGATCCGGCACAAGGAATTCATCCACATCGCCGCCGATGACGATTTCGTAGCCCTGCGCAAACAGTTCGCGTGCGCGCTCCGAAAGGAAGTCGATGCGCCGGCGGTCGCCCTGGTGCACCGGAAGGGGCAGATGCTCGATTTTTCCCGTATGGCAGCCCTCACAGCATGGGGGCACGGCCTGGTCAAGGCCGTCGAACCAGACATACAGGTTCTCCCGTCCCAGTTGTGCCCCGTACCATGCGACCCACTTCTCTATGAAGAAGTCGTCGTCCCGGAGCATCGTTATCGCGGCTATTTTTCTGACCTTCATTTTTCTTGTCCGCAAAGGGGATTTGTTACCGTGCGGGGAAAAGGCCTTGAGGACCATTTACCCGGATAGGGTCGCGAAGCGATCTGGTCCGAAAGGCCGTTCCCCGCAAAAAGGTGACAAATCACCTTCCTGCAAATATACAAAAAAAGAAGGTCAATCGCTGACCTTCTTTCTGAATTGCAGTCGGGATGATCCGACTCGAACGGACGACCCCCACGTCCCGAACGTGGTGCGCTAGCCAACTGCGCTACATCCCGCAGCTTGTCGCTTAGAGTTTGTTGATGTAAACCTGGATGCCGCTCTTGAGATTGGACGCCTTATTCTTGTGAATAACGCCGATCTTGGCCAGCTTGTCTATCATCGCGAAAACCTTCGGAGCATTCTCCTCAGCGGTTTTCTTGTCCTTTGTGTTGCGGATGTCGCGAATCGCGTTCCGCGTGGTCTTTGCATAATACCTGTTATGCAACCTCTGCCGCTCGCCCTGGCGATTGGCTTTTTCTGCCGAAGCGTTGTTTGCCATTGCTTTTATTTTTTTAATATCTGGTAGTGGGTAGGAGAATCGAACTCCTATTGCAAGAATGAAAATCTTGAGTACTAGCCGTTATACGAACCCACCGACTCGCCCAAAAACGCATCAGCGCAAAATTGGGACTGCAAAGGTATAAAGAAAAAATCAGTTATCCAAAAGTTATTCACTCTTTTTCCACTCCCAGGAATAAAGCAGGGCTTCCACCTGTCTCAGATACTGCCTCTTGTCATACTTTGGAGAATATACAAAAGCCTCTGTGACAATTATTTTGCTACCATCAGGGGAGTAGAAGGAATGGGATACGAAGGGCCCTCCCATGAAGTCGTTCTCGACTTCCCAGTAGCCCCTTGTCTGGGCGAACTTGCGACCCCTGTAACTTAGGTATTCTACGCTTGTGGGAAAGCCTCCGGAGGTGGTCATCCAGGTGTTTTCATACATCCCAGGAACGTTGGCCTTCGCCATCTCGTTCCGGTGCCTGATAATTTCATCCGCTTCGAAATCCCCTTCGCCCTTTGCATCATAACTATAGATAAGCACGTCCTGCATGGTGTACTGCTTGTCATCGGCTATCCATGCAAAATCATCGGTAAGTTTGCGCAGTCTGTATCCCGAGGGGAAGTGGGGCGAACCGCCGAAAACGGGGGCTACAAGCGCTGCGATCTGCTTTTCTTCGTAGAGCAGCGTGTTGTGGATGACCCGGTCCCTTTCCGCCTGTTCTATGGCTCCGAGTATGGTCGGGCCAGATTTTTCGAGCAGGGCGGTCGCCGCTTCCGCATCTGGGGCATTGAGCTGTACCACGCACTGCGGCTGCGCCCAGACGTCCCTTCGATAGTACACGCAGGTGGAATCCACTCCCTGCGCGACATTGAACAGCACGATATTCCGGTGCACCTTGAATATGTCCCCGAAGGCTGCCGGCGTTATGTTTACCAGGCTGTAAAGAGGTTCCGCGATTGCCAGATACGGACATTCGGAAGCGAGCAGCTTGCGTGCCGCAGCCCCGGGTTCACCGTCCCAGCAAGTTTTGTCCATGACGACAAGTACCTCTCCGGCCTTGCCGCTTACGCTCGGCAGCAGGGGGCTTCCTCCTTTGCACGATGCAATCAGGCACAGAGCCGCCATTATGGAAATGAAGCGTTTCATATAAAGCTATTTGAAGAGTCTTCCAATGTCATTGCCGAATGCCAGCATCATCAGCAGCAACAGCAGCCCCATCCCTATGGCCTGCGCTACGGCGAGGAAACGGTCCGACGGCTTCCGTCCGGTAATCATCTCATACAGCGTGAAAAGTATGTGCCCGCCGTCCAGCGCCGGAATGGGCAGCAGGTTCATTACGCCGAGCATGATGGACAGCAGGGCAAGGAGATACATGAACTGGTACCAGTTCCAGCTGTCGGGGAACGCCTGTCCTATGGCGATGAAGCTGCCCACCGACTTGTATGCGCCCGTCGACGGGGTTGCAACCAGCTTCATATCCTGGAGATAACCGTGAACGGTTTCCCCCGTCAGCAGTATTCCCTGGCCTATCGCTTCGAAAAATCCGTATTCCTGCCTCCTGACCTCCGGCGGCTCCATAAACACGCCTATCCTGCCGGAACTGTCCACCTGCAGGTTCATCACGAGTGTGTCCGCTTCCCGCACTATTACCGCTTCCGCCTGCCCGCCGCGGGCCGATTCCAGTATCGGGCGCGCTTCCTGCAGGAATTCCGCATCCAGGCCGTTTATGGCCAGCAGCCGGTCGCCGCGCATCAGGCCGGCTTCCCGGTTGGGTCCGCCTGCATCGACGGAATCCACTATGAACGGAATTGCAAGTGCGAACATTTCCCCATCCTGCAGCATCCGTCCCGTAAGCGAGTGGTCTATGTACAGATCGACGGTGTCTTCATCCCTTAAAATGCGAACGCTGCGTACGTCCCGGCGGACAAGGTCCGCCTGCAGCATACCGAAATTCTCCGGCTCGTACCCGTCCATCGAAATAATATGGTCCCCGCTGCGGAATCCCATCTCCTCGGCCAGCGGACTTGCATAGATCCGGGCATTTTCATTGGGGACATACGCCCGCCCCCAGATACCCATTATCATGCAATAAATTACAACCGCACCGATGAAATTGAAGAGCACGCCGCCGGCCATCACCAGCAGGCGCTGCCATGCGGGGTGGGAGCGGAATTCCCAGGGCTGCGGCTCTCCTTTCAGGGAATCGAGGTCCATCGATTCATCAACCATTCCGGCAATCTTGCAATAGCCGCCAAGGGGCAGCCAGCCTATACCGTACTCAGTTTCCGCCGTTGCCGCCCGCGGGAAAAGCCTCGTGAACCAACGGCTTTTGCTGCTGAAAAGTTTCTTCCCGCCTACATCGAAGAAGAGGAAAAACTTGTCCACGCGTATGCCGAATAGCTTCGCGAATGTGAAATGCCCCAGCTCATGCAGTACGATCAGCAGCGACAGGGCAAGGGCGACCTGAATTATCTTTATGAATACAATCATTTATCGAATCATTTCCGCGGCGAGGGCCCTTGCCGCCGAATCGGTGGCAAATATCCCGTCCAGGCCGGGTTTCGCTGCAAAATCCACAGCTGAAATAACCTTTTCGCAAATGCGGGGGATATCATAGAATCCGATACGGTCTTCAAGGTAGGCCTTCACGGCGATTTCGTTGGCGGCGTTCAATGCGCAGGGGATATTGCCTCCGCGCGCTATCGCTTCGATTGCAAGTGCAAGGCAGGGGAAACGCTCCGTATCCGGTTTTTCGAAGCTCAGGCCGCCGAGTTTTGCGAAATCCAGTTTTTTGCCGCCCGTTTCCAGCCTTTCCGGGAATCCGAGCGCAAAACTTATCGGCTGCCTCATATCCGGGCAGCTGAGCTGGGCTATAACTGCTCCGTCGCCGAATTCAACCATGGAGTGAATCACGGATTCGGGATGGACGACCACGTTAATCTTTTCCGGCGGCATATCGAAGAGCCAGCGCGCTTCGATCAGCTCGAAGCCCTTGTTCATCATCGTCGCGGAATCAATAGTCACCTTCGCCCCCATGTCCCAGTTCGGGTGTTTCAGGGCGTCGGAAGCCTTTGCTGCGGCGATCCTGTCTTTTGGCCAGGTGCGGAACGGTCCTCCGGAAGCCGTAAGGTGCAACTTCTCCACCTTGTTCCCGGCTGCGGCCATCAGGCACTGGAATATTGCCGAATGCTCGGAATCCACCGGCAGTATGGGAGCATCGTGGCTTGCGGCGCATTCCGTAACGACCGCGCCAGCCGCCACCAGCGTTTCCTTATTGGCAAGTGCGACTATTTTTCCCGCTTCCAGCGCAGCGAGCGTCGGTTTCAGCCCGCTGAATCCCACCATCGCGCCGATTACTATATCCACGTCCTTCGCGGCTGCCAGCGCGCAGAGACTGTCCGTCCCGGCGAATACCTTGGATGAACTGCCGGAAAGCAGATCGGAAAGCTCGTTATAGCGGCTTTCGTCGCATATAACCACGTTGTTTGCATCAAATTCCCGTGCCTGGGCCGCAAGCAGCCCGGCATTGCAGTTCGCGCTCAGCAGCTCTACCTCGAATCGGCCGGGATTGCGGCGTATTACATCCAGGGCCTGTGTCCCGATGGAGCCGGTGGACCCGAGTATGGCAACACTCCTCTTCCCTTCTTTCATTCTTTTCCCTCCTCTCCTGCCTGCGGCGTGATGGCCAGCAGGCTGTCTGTCGTGAATCCTTCGTCCCCGGCGAGGGTATGCTTTAGGTTTTCCGTGTAGACTTCCCAGCGCTTAATGACGTTTTCAAGGGAGTCGATTTTGATGGCGTTCCGCACCGCCTCGCGCCTTGCTCCAGCATTCGGATTCCAGAAGGAGAACAGGCACCAGGACAGCGCAAAGGTTACCAGCGCTACGATGATGTTTTGTATAACGGACTTTTTCATTAACTTTGTAGGTTATGAACCGCATTTTGGGCATAGATTACGGCAGCGCCCGGGTGGGTGTCGCAGTGAGCGACCCGCTGGGCATTTTCGCATCTCCGCTCGAAACGGTACCGTCTGCAAAGATAATAGAATATATCCAAACTTACGCCCGCAGCGAGCAGATTGAGCGTTTTGTGGTCGGATATCCCCTTAATCTGGACGGTGCGCCCGCTCAGGCCGCCCCTGACGTGGACAGGTTCCTTAAACAGTTGGAAAAGAATTTTCCGGAGATCCCGATAAGCCTGGAAGACGAGCGTTTTACATCCGTGCTTGCGCACCGGGCGATGATTGACGGGGGAATGAAAAAGAGCGACCGTCGAAACAAGGCGTCCGTAGACCGCATCAGCGCCGCCATCATCCTGCAGGGATATCTGGACAAAAAGAACAGGAAAGCATGATACAACCTATTTACTTATATGGCTCCGAGGTCCTGCGCAGGGAAGCGGAGGAGATGCCTCTGGACGACAAGGCCGCCGTGGCATCACTTATTGCCGACCTGAAGGATACGCTCAAGGCTTCCGAGGGCTGTGGCCTGGCTGCACCGCAGATAGGGGTGAGCCGGCGAGTACTTATCGTGGACGGGGGAGAGGTGGCTGAGCAGTATCCCTATCTCAAGGATTTCCGCCGCACGCTGATAAATCCCAAAGTGCTCTGGGAGAGTGACAACCGCATCGAATTCTCTGAAGGATGCCTGAGCATTCCTGGTGTCTATTGCGACATCCGTCGTCCCGCCGCCATACGAGTGGCGTATTACAATGAGGACCTGGAAAAGGTGGAGGAGGATTTTGACGGTTTTGCCTGCCGTATGGTACAGCACGAGCTGAGCCACCTGGACGGCGGCCTCTTTACGGACCTTGCGGCCCCTATCCGCCGGAAGATGATTTCAGGCAAACTGAAATCCATCTCCCGAGGCTCCGTTTCTACCCGCTACAATTCAAAGATCAAATAATATGGGAGCATTTCACGCATACGACATCCGCGGAGTCTACAACGTAGACTTCGATAAGGAAACCGCCTATAAGGTAGGATACTTCCTGCCTCAATTACTTTCCGCCGACAAGGTGCTGGTGGGCCGGGACTGCCGCGTTTCTTCGCAGGAAATCCACGACGCCATCCTGGCGGGCATTACCGATGCCGGCGCCGATGTGGACGATATCGGCCTGAGCAGTACGCCGCTGGTGTATTTCGGCACGGCAAACTATGGCTACAAGGCTTCGGTGCAGATTACCGCATCGCACAATGCCCCGGAGTACAACGGCATGAAGGTCTCCCGCGAAAACGCCCTTCCCGTAGGGCTGGATGCCGGTCTGGGACAGATCAAGGCATGGATTGAAGAAGGCCGTCCCACGCCGCCAGCAGCTAAAAAGGGCGTCGTGAAGGAAATCGATATCAAGCCGGACTACATCGCCTTCCTCAAACGCTTCAAGGGTGATTTCTCCAACCTGAAGATCGCGTTTGACCTGTCAAACGGTATGGCAAACCTCTTTGCAAAGGCCATCTATGGTGATGAAGACGCATCCTGGCTTTTTGATACCATCGACGGGCGCTTCCCTGGCCATGACCCCAATCCGCTGGTAGCCAAAAACGTAGCGGCGTTGCGTGCGATGGTTGCCGAGAAAGGCGCAGATATAGGCGTAATCTACGACGGAGATGCGGACCGCGTAATGTTCGTTGACGACAAAGCCCGTTTCGTTGCACCGGACCTTATGATTGCGCTTATGGCCAAATATTTCTGCGAGGAGCGCGGCGAGCGTCATCCCCGTGTCCTTCAGGAAATCCGTTCCTCCAAGGCGGTAAGCGAATATCTGGCAAAGTATGGTGCCGAGATGCACACCTGGCGGGTTGGCCGGGCTTTCGCTGCGCCGAAGCTCCGTGAACTTGACGGGCTGTGGGGTGGAGAACTCGCCGGACACTATTATTTCAAGGATTTCTTCTACTCTGACAGCGGAATGCTGGCGAGCCTGATTGTGCTGCGCATAGTTGCAGCGCTCAAACGTGAAGGCAGGACCCTTTCCGCATGGATCGATTCAGTTTCCACCTATCGCAATTCCGGAGAGATCAATTTCCGCGTGGAGGACAAGAAGGGCGCGATGGACGCCGTTCGCGACATGTTCGCCGCCCAGGAGCAACCTTCGGTGTCGATGGACTTCGACGGCTATCGCCTGGAGTTCCCTTCCTGGTGGTTCAATATCCGTCCGTCGAATACCGAGCCTTACCTGCGTTTCATCTGCGAGGCTGTCTCCGAAGAAATGCTCGCAGACCGCGTTGCGCAGGTGCAGCAGTTGCTCGAATCGCGCTTCGGCGCCGTCCGCGCATGAGGCGGGCCCTGATTCTGTTTTTTCTGTTACCGCTCGCGCAAAGGCTTGCGGCGCAGGCGATTGATACCCTCGATACCCGGGATTCCGCGGTAAGGATCGTACTCTTCGCCGACCGCAGCTGGCGCTATATCAGCGACCCTTCCGTACATGCGTCCGACGATATCTTCACCGAATACTGGGATACCGTCTCCGTGCATTCGTACCGCGCATTGCCGGACAGTGTACTGCATCTTCCTGTGACGCTCACCCTGGTGGATTCGGCAAGTATCTTCGTGATGCCCTGCGATGCGTATCTGGGATCCCAGTATGGTCCCAGGCACCGTCGTATGCATGCCGGGGTGGACATGCCCTATCCCACGGGAACACCTGTGCGTGCGGCTTTCGACGGGCAGGTGCGGTTCGCCTCATACAATTCCGGAGGATATGGCTTCCTGGTGGTTGTGCGGCACCTCAATGGCCTGGAAACCTATTACGGGCACCTTTCGCGCTTTAATTGCAGTGTGGGAGACTGGGTGCGTGCAGGGGATGTAATTGCCTACGGCGGCAGTACCGGCCGCTCGACGGGACCGCACCTGCACTTCGAAACCCGTTACATGAGCCAGCCCTTCGATCCCTGCTGGATCATAGATTTCGAGAAAAAGCAATTGCGCGAGGAAGAATTCTGCCTGAAGAAAGAATACCTGAACCGGGGAGCGGCGTACAGGAATTATGTCAAGACGGGGAACCCCATAGCGCCCGAGATGACCGTTGCATACCATACGGTCCGCCGTGGCGACACCCTTTCCGGAATAGCAAAGAAATACCACACGAGCGTGTCCTCGCTCTGCCGTTTGAACGGTATCCGTGAGACCACCGTACTACAATTAGGAAAACGATTGAAAGTAAGATAATTATGTCACCGAATGCAATATTGTTGATCAGCTGCCCCGACCGGCAGGGCATCATTACTGATGTAACCCGCTTCATTACTGAGAACCGTGGAAATATAGTCTATATAGACCAGTACGTGGACAACGCCGCAGGCGTGTTCTTCATGCGTCTCGAGTGGGAGCTTGACGGCTTCCTGATTCCCCGGGAGAAGATTTCCGATTATTTCAATACGATGTTCGGGACGCGTTACGAAATGACCTTCAAGTTGTTCTTCAGTGATGTGAAGCCGCGGATGGCCATTTTTGTAAGCAAGCAGAGCCACTGCCTTTACGATTTGCTGGCACGCTGGAAGGCAGGGGAGTGGAATGTGGATATTCCCTGCATTATCAGCAACCATGAGGACCTGCGCGACGTTGCCCAGCAGTTCGGCATACCCTATTATGTCTGGTCGGTTGCCCCGGACCATTCCAACAAGGCCCAGGTTGAAAAGGAAGAGATGGCGCTATTGAAGCGGGAGAAGGTGAGTTTTGTCGTGCTTGCCCGCTACATGCAGATTCTGAGCGAGGATCTGATAGCCGCATACCCGCACAACATAATCAATATCCATCATTCCTTCCTGCCGGCTTTCGTGGGGGCCAAACCCTATCACCAGGCCTATGAACGTGGCGTGAAGATCATAGGTGCAACTAGTCATTACGTAACGACCGAGCTTGATGCCGGCCCTATTATTGAGCAGGACGTGGTGCGTATCTCCCACAAGGATACGCCGGAAAGCCTGGTGCTGAAAGGGCGGGACCTGGAAAAGATTGTCCTGAGTCGCGCCGTGACCAAACACATCGAGCGCAAGATCCTCACCTACCGCAACAAGACGGTCATTTTCGGCTAGGCGTTCCCGCTAGAACGGATAGCCGATGCCGAAGTTGAGGCGCAGGCCATCAAAGCCGGAAGGCATGTTATAATAGGTGTTGATAGGCTGTGTAAGGTCTGGCGTGCCGTCCTTTGCGTACTTATAGGTCTGGTAGGGTGCGTGGATCCCTATTCCCAGATCCAGGCGGATAACGAGCCCGTCAAGGTCAAGGCGGAGTCCCGCGCCGGTTCCCAGGGCTATCTGCTTCGCAAAATCCGGATTATTGACCACGCCGTCCAGCAGCGTTTCCGTCAATCCAAACGCCTCGACAAAACGTGCATAATCCTCGGGGCTGAGGAGTTCGGAGGTATTTCGCCAGCTCCATACGTTTCCGGCATCGAGGAAAACTGCGCCGTTGATCTTCCATACAATCGGGAAGCGCAGCTCGAAGTTGGCTTCGAGTTTGATGTCGCCGGCGTGGAAGAAGTTCTGGTTGAGTTTGAGACTATGGAAATTACCCGCTCCGTAAGCGTAGGACTCGGCCGCCCGCAGGCTGTTGGGCCCGCCGGCATAAAAGGATTCCGAAAGCGGCGCATAATTGGAGTTCCCCAACGGAATATTGGCGCCTGCGAACAGACGCGTCGCCGTACAGATTCGGTCCGTCAGGTTAATCTTGTTCCACAGTTCGGCCGTCATGCGGACATACTGGTTGAAGGGCGTACGGAAAATCGGCTTGTCCAATTCATTCCAGTCACGGCCGAAGGCGCAATAAATCGCGTTGGTCAGGTTGCCCGCCTCCTTGATATCAAAGTCAAACATCGTGTTGACCCGACGTTTGGAGCGATAATCGTTATAGGTAATCCCGTAGCCGATGGAAGGGACGAACTCGTTTCCGGCAAGCAGTTTCAGGAGTTCCGGGTGCTTGGTGGCGTAATCGACGACGTCCGGTGACTCGACATTCACTCGTACCACGGAAAGTGAAAAAGGCGTAAAGGTATGCGTGACATAGGGCGACGAGCGGATGAAATACGAGAATCCGCCGGAAAACTTGTGCACGCCGTATCCCCCTGCAATGTTCTCGTACTTGTACCCCAGCCGGTAGCGGGTATCGCCGTCGGGAGTGTTGTCTCCGCCCCAGTGCAGGTAGGGGAAGACGAGTGCAGCATCAATACCGAATTTGTAAGTATCGGTCTTCTTGGGGTCTCCCGGCTGCCGGTTGCGCAGAGACCAGTAATACGCACCAAGCCCCTTGACCGTGAAAGTCTCCCCATTCCCCAGTAGGTTCCGTATCGATTGCGTAAGGGTGAGGTTGGGACCGATGCTGCTGTTGGAACGATAAGCGATATCCGCATCCGTCGTAAAATTGTAGTTGCGCTCATTGTGTTTCCAGCCCCTGGTAGCCTCTACGCCGATGCCGGACTTTGTGAGTTCCCCTTCGAAGATATTGTCGTAATCGCGCTGCGAAAAAGCGCGCAACAAAACATTCCTTTTCTTGGTAAGTTTATAATCTACAGACAGTTTACTGAACAGTCCGTTTGTCTTGTTGACCTCGGGGTTGTCGGAGATGACGGAGCCGACAGTGATGCGCATCCTGTCCTTGAAAAGGGATTTGCTGATGGCGATATTCATGTCGTTGCTCTTGCCGGCAGCGTGTTCCGTTTCGCCGCTGCTGATATCGACATCAATGATCTTCCCCATCTTGGAATTGGCCATCGCGGCATTGATGCGGCTGTTGACGATGCTGGAGAAGGCATAACCGCTCTTTTGTGCAGCCACATTGCTTTCGCCCATATACATTCCGGTTGCCAGCAGGGCGGCGGCAATGCCCTCACGGGTTTCTTCGTCCATCGCGGCAAGCTCGCGCGTAATGGTCTCATCATTCGGCGCTTCGAGGAAAAAACCGATGGCACCTAGCCCCAGCGAATCAAGCTCCCCCTTCACACGCACACCCGTATTGAAAACGACGCGGCGCGTTTCTTCGCCCTCTGATTGCACATCCCCCTTGACCTGCTGGGAGGCGGAGAGATCCAGCATCGTCTGCCCCAGGGGCCCGTTGAAGGTGATATGGCTGACCGAATCCACGCGGAAGGGCATCATCGGATACAACTTGGGCGAGTAGCGGACCAACCCGTCGTCCACATCAAGTTTTCCGGCCAGGTTAAGTCCGTCGGCGCCGTATTGCACCTTGACCGTCCCGTGCGGTTTGAGCTGGGCCAGGTTCTTCTTGTCAATCGGGTAGGTGAGGTCCGTCGTGGGCAGGACGGTAACGTCCACGTCGGCGAGAAAATCGTCCAGCGGTCCGGTTACCCGTCCCCGGATATCGGTTGCCAGCTGTCCATAGACAGGGATAGGCCCGTCCGGATCGAGCTTCGCCGGGGAGAAATTGTCTGCAGCCAGATCTACATCCAGGAGCATCGTATCAAGATTCAGCCCGCCGTTAAGGGCAAGGAAGGAACTGTCGACGCTGTAGATATGCAGATCATTGAAATCTATAACGTTATCCTTCATCATGATAGGAGTTTCCCCCAGCTTCAACTGCACATCATAGGGTTTGTAAGTGGCGCTTGCCGACAGCGGCAGCACTTCGGCGCAGAGCATCGTTTCAGAGGGCAGGCCGTCTGCCGATGCCTTGACGCGGACAATCCCGTCCAGATCGATATCCTCCATCTGCATGAAGCTGTTCACCAGCGCAAGCGGAACATCGTCCAGACGCAAATCGGCCCGGAGGGCGTTTGCATAATGTTCCGACGGCATAATCCGGATGTCCGCCGTGCGGTTCCCAAGATTCTTCGCATTGTATGCAAGACTGTCCAGCGCGAGGCGCCCCGCTCCGCTCAGGAGGCGTCCGCTACGTTCCAAATCAAGATGCAGCGCTGCATCAGTACAGATACCATGCACGTTCATAAACCCATCGGTAACATGGCTGCCTGCAGTAAGCGAAGCGATTGTCCCGCCTTCCGTCAGGCTTACCCTCATCGCCGCCTTTGCGGCAGGCAGTCGCAGTGCCGTACTGTCCTCCGGATGGCTTATCTCCGGAAGGGAAGCATCCAGGGTCAGTTCCGTCGCGCATGAATCCGACCTGAGCGACAAGTCCAGCTCGTTGATATCCAATCCGTTCCTTTCGATAATAGCCTGAACTGGGCTGCCTTTTGCCAGCACTACATCCGCCTGAAGCTCCGGAATGAGCCGCCTGAGCGTGTCCAGCATCGTCAGGTCTTGCAGCGATGTGACGGACCGGACAAGCACCGAATCGGCAACTGCTGCCATCAGCGGCTGCAATTCGTCCATCAGGCTGAGTACATGCATAGGGCTTTGCGCATTTACGCTGAGGCTCCGTGTAGCCAGGGATAGCGCTGTTGTGGTATCCGTGGCAAAATCGAGAGTCAGGCAGTCTATGTCAAAATTCTCGCCGGCTACGTGCGCCAGCACATTCTTCATCTGCGTATGGTAATCTGCCTGCATCCGCTCCAGTGTCAGGAATTCCGATACACGGAACCGGTGCTCCGTCTCCGCGCTCAGGCGCAGGTCGCTGCCTGTCATCGTAAGCGGCAAATGCAAGGTTCCGGCCACTGTCCTGTTTGCCAGGGAAGCGTCAAGCGCCAGACCGGACACATTTATTTCATCATAAATGCAATCGCCCAGATTCATTTCCAGCTTGCATGTCATCGCGGGAGAATCCGGGTCAAGTCCTTTGCCTTGCGCGTGGATTTCGCCCGCCAATTCAGCGTAGTGATTTCCATCGATAAAGGGGCTGATGTCCACTTGCCCCACATTTACATGCAAGTCGTACAGCTCATCATCAATATCATAGAAGCCTCTCAGGCTGGCCTTGCTGCCACGGAAATCCGCATCGGCGGACAGGCCTACCCGCATCGTCTCAAGGTCCAGCATCGTGGCGGAGAGCTTCGCTTCCGCCCCAAACGAGTCGGAGCGGGCGTATAATCCGTTCGATTGAATCAAGTTTGTATTAAGGTCCACCAGCGCGTCTCCGCAAATCACCTCAAAAGGCAATTTGAGTGTCCCAAGCGTAAGCGAGGCATTCCCTATATCCAGATGGCGTGCATCATAGATGCTACCCCCTACATCCGCCAGCACATCCGTGGACAGGGAGCCGACATTGATATCCAATCCCAATGGGGTTAGAATGAAGCGTACGTTGTTCAATTCCCCGTCCGGCACTTCAAAGGCCATGGGGGTGGAGGTTGTATCCTGCGGGTCGGAGCCTGTATCGCGCAGGTCAATCCCAATATAGGCATCCGCCAGTTTTAACCCGTGCAGCGGGTACTCCCCTCGTTCGATATTGAGCCCGGGACTCGTTGTCTGCAAAAACCCCACTATAGCGTCGATACCTACCGCGCCTATCAGCGAATCGGAGTGGAAAGTCGCACTATCCAGCAGCAGCCGGTCCAGTACGATAGTCCGGGCGGTCAGGCTCATGCTCCCGTCATCGCCCGATGCTTTCTGAAAAGAGCCCTTCAGGCGCAGTGCATGCATGCAGAGCAGGGTATCCTGCCCCCTGTGGCCTATATAAAGGCTGTCAATCTCTACGCGCAACGGCAGGTCTTCACGGCCTTTGAATGCCCGGTAAAGAAGTCCCGGAGATTGATGGAAGGGAGACAGGTAGATACTTCCCAAGTCCATATCCATACCTGTCCGTTCCGCCGCTATCGCCAATCCCTTTTGCAGGACGGCCGTACGGGCTCCGGGCGTTACCAGGATAACCGTTACGGCAATCAACAGTAATAATGCGATTCCCAGGAGGGTAGCTGCGATGATGCAGGGTATTTTCCAGATCAGCCTCTTTCTACTCACAGTATCGCATCGTCAACGACTTGACGTCTTCCCATTTATAATAAGGGCCGGAGAAAGCTTTCAATTCAGGGATGGATGTCTCCCGCTCATTGGTAAGGAACTTTACCAACACATCGCCCTTGCGGTTCTTGTAGAAGATGATCTGCAGGTTTGCGGCAAAGGGGCAGTGCAGCGTGCCGTTCCAGTTGCGGTAGGCTTCCTCCGCCGTCAGCCGAGGATAAGCGTAGCCTTCCAGACCGAAGCAGGAGCACAGGGCCAGAAAAGGCATGTCGTGCCCGAAGCGCAGGTCCGCAGCGACGGGGGCTCCGGCAATCGCCGCATCGGCCTTCCTGACGATATCGGCGACGAGCGGTTTGAACTGCGGCAGACATTCGTCGCCCAAATCCAGGGAATTGCAGCGGCCCAGGTAAAAACTGAGCGCGTGACGCGCATACCCCGTCGTAACGGCCTCCCAGGGCAGGAAAGTGAAGCGGTTCTCATCGATATCATATGCCTCGGCAAACTCGGCGAGGGTAAAGATGGCGGAAACGAATTTCCTGGATTTCCCGGACAGGGCCTTTCCGCGGACCGGGTCCTTGAAGAAGCGGGCATAAATGGCCATTGTATCTATGGGAATGTCCGTCAACGGTCCGTGCGAAATCCCTGAGGCCCTCTTCATGATGGATTTGTCCGTACGGGGAGAGATGATGCGCTGGAATTGTGATCCGCAATCCCAGGTGATTGTAAGGTCGCTCTTGCAGGATTTCAGCGACGAGGTGAAGGCCGCCATGCTGACCAGGCAGCGGACGACGACCGACGAAAGGGCGTGGACCTCGCCGTGACGGAATACTCCGGGATAGCGCTGATACATCCTCCGCGCCAGTTGCTCGTGCTCGCGCGCCCCCCTGGGCGTGAGACGTTCGTCCATGCCGTTGTGGCACGCGATCATCTGTAAGGCACAGGCCAGCAGCGAATCCCCGGCCGGCGTGATGATTCCTTCTTCCGAAGCCGCCTGAAGGCAGTCCCGCAACAGGATATACGGTTCGTCGGAAGAATGCGCACGGGACCCGTGCCTGCCATAATGGCTGATATAGAATGGCTTGAATCCGCGCGGGGCGGGCGTGTCCTTCAGTGGAAGGAACTCGTAGGAATGGATATTAAAGGAAGCCCGCTGGGGGAAAGCCCGAAGGTAGGCGTCCATTTCCGGAGACAGTTGTGCGTATGCGGCCGGCATCGCGGCCAGCAGGAGTACGAGAGGCAGGAAACGTTTCATAGGGCAAAGTTACAAAATCCCAGCAATAATCCCTAGGTGAAATTGAACCTCGATTAAAGTTTAGGAAACAATGTAGACTTGCAGCGATGCCCGATTTCGATTATCTTTGTGAAAATAGAATTGTGCTATGAGTAGCAATACGCCCACTACTGGAGAAATCCTCCTTTACCAGACCGCAGACGGCCTTGCCAAGATTGACGTTACTTTGGTGAACGAGACCGTATGGCTCACGATAGACCAGATGGCTACACTTTTCCAGCGTAATAAATCCACTATTTCCCGGCACATCAGGGACGCTTTTGAATGCGGCGAACTGAATCCGGATTCAACTGTTGCATTTTTTGCAACAGTTCAAAAAGAAGGTGAACGCAATGTGAGCCGCGACATACAGTACTATAACCTGGATATGATCATCAGCGTAGGTTATCGCGTGCACAGTCTCCGTGGAGTTCAGTTCAGGATGTGGGCGACACGGACGCTGAAGGAATACCTCATCAAGGGCTTCGCCATGAACGATGAACTCCTTAAGAGAGCCGGCGGCGGCAACTATTTTGACGAACTCCTTGCCCGTATCCGGGACATCCGTTCGTCCGAGAAGGTATTCTACCGGAAGGTTCTGGAAATCTATGCCCTCAGCATCGACTATGACCCCCGGTGGGAGTTTGAGGGGCATGCCCCTCAATATCGGAGACTATTAGGTCCTCCGAGGAATCGAACCTTGATTTAAAGTTTAGGAAACTTCCGCTGCGAGTCCATAACACGCTTATTTTCAATTTATTATAGGCATACTCGCAATTTGGGTAGAACAATGGGACAACAATGCAAATAAATAACCATTTATAAAGTATTGGTCAATATCACAAATCGCCACCAGAGCGCACTGTAAGGCCGATTCCGTTTCGTATAGCGGGCTAAAAGCATCGATTTTTGATGTTTTTAGCCCATTATCCGATATATTTCAGTATATTTGCATCAAGTAAAGTTCGTCTATATGAAAATCATCGGTCGCGACGCAGAAAACGCAAAACTCAAGTCCTGGTACAAGTCCGGCAAAGCCGAATTCATCGCCATCTACGGCAGACGCCGTGTAGGCAAAACATACCTGGTGAATACCTTCTTCGACAACCAGTTCACCTTTGATGCCACGGGCATCATCGGCGGCACCCGCACCGAAGAGCTCGACGCCTTCTATTCCGCCCTTGTCGAGTACGGATATTCCGGCCCCAAGCCCAAGAAGTGGATGGAAGCCTTCGAATCCCTAAAAGGCCTGCTGAAAGAGAAGATCGTGAAAGGAAAACGTGCCGTGGTCTTCATCGACGAACTCCCTTGCCTGGCCACGCCCAAATCAGACCTGGTCAAAGCCCTGGACTATTTCTGGAACAAATGGGGCTCCCGCCAGCAGGAACTGATGCTCATTGTCTGTGGCTCCGCCACCTCCTGGATTGTCCGCAACATCATCGACAACAAAGGCGGCCTCCACAACCGCATCACGCACGAAATGCACCTTTTCCCGTTCCACCTCAAAGAAACCAAGGAATTCTTGCAGGCGAACAAATTCAAGTGGAACGACATCACCGTCCTCCAGGCCTATATGATTCTGGGCGGCATCCCTTACTATCTGGGCCTGCTGGATTCCGGAATGTCCCTGGCCGACAACATCGACGCCCTCTTTTTCGCCGATGGAGCCCAGCTCCGCGGTGAGTACGAGCGCCTCTACAAATCCCTCTTCAAGACCCCGGAGCGCTACAAAGCCATCATCAAGCTCCTCTCCGACACCAAGAAGGGTCTCACCCGCAAGGAGATTGCCGAGAAACTGAAGGTTCCCAACAACGGCCATCTCAGCGATATGCTGGAAGACCTCGTGAACTGCGACTTCATCCGTCACTACAACGTCCTTGGCAAAAGCGTCCGCTCCAGCGGCGGCCTTTACCAGCTTGTGGACTTCTTCTCGCTTTTCCACGCCTCCTTCATCAAGAGCAAGAATACAGATCCCCACTACTGGCAGCACACACTCAATACCACCACCCAGAACAACTGGTACGGCCTTACCTATGAGAAAGTGGCCATGGCCCACATCCCGCAGATCCTTCGCGCCATCGGCATGGACCGCATCCTCACCGAATACTATTCCTGGCGCAGCCAGTCCTCCGACCCGGGTGCCCAGATCGACCTCATCATCGACCGGGCCGACGGCTTCCTGAATCTCTGCGAAGTCAAATACGCCAAGGGAGATTATTCCTTCACTAAAGCTGAGGCCGAGAAGATAGACAACCGCGTAAGCGCATTCCAGCAGGAAACCGGCACGGACAAGAACATCCTCGTGACCCTCATTACCGTCAAACCGGTCAAGGAAAACGCCTGGACAGACACCGTCAACAGCTTCGTCACCCTTAAAGACCTTCTCGTATAACGCCAGCCGCCACCATTCACCTGAAGAATATGGCAGCAATAGTATTAACCCAGGCTCGTGTCTTAGGTTGGAGGCCCGGAACGGGCCGATGGCGCCGCCAGGCGCACCGCCGCTTCTGCGGCGGAGCCCTCCCCCGAGGGGAGGGTTTGGGAGGGGGTAACGTAGATGAATCGGCGCCTTGGCGCCAGATTCCTCGCGGGGCGTCTAGCCCGGAGCGCTGGAGAGTTTGAGAGGCATGCCCCTCAATGTCGAAGACTAAGGGGAATAATGTGTCGTGGGTTGCGACATTAGTACAACAGCTTCTTCTCTTCCTCTATGTAATCGTGGCGCCGGGCGAGCTGTTCTTCGGTCAATTCCCTCTCCGTGAATAAACCGCCTTCGGTTTTAATCTCGGCGTTAATGCATTCGTAAAGTGCAGGGACATTCACGTTCCGGAACACGATATTGCTGAACGGTGCCGCCTCCCTGGCCCAGATATGGGAGACATTGGGCGCTGTCCCGCTTATATGCTCAAAGCTAATGTCCTTGAAAACGGCGTCCTTGGAGCGCATGTGATGGATGCGCATGAGCTCATTAGCCTCAACCGTGATATTCTGGAAAAGGATGTTGTCAATATCCGTACCCCTGATGCCCTTGCTGTAGGAGCCGACTACGTTGAAGGCGGTGTTCGAATCGGAAATTTCCAAGTCCGAAATAACTGCGTCGTGGATATGGCCTTCGCCTACGCCGACACGTATTGCGTTGCAACTGGAAGAAAGATGGCAGTTTTTAATAGTCACGCCGGCGCAATCCTGCGGATGCTCAAGCAGATATGCGCTTGACGCCCTGAGGGTGATACAGTCGTCGGAAGTATCGATACGGCAACCGGAAATGGTCACGCCTTTACAGCGGTCGATATCAATGCCGTCGCCGTTGAAGGTATGATAGTCCTTCCTGCGGGTATGGACGTAGCATCCGTCGATTTTGATATTGTCACAGTTGAGGATGAAACAGCTCCAGTAGGGCGCATCGGCCAGCTCGATATCCTTTATACGGATATCCCGGCTGTCCACAAACCATACCATCTGGGACGGACGCGCCGGAATAAGCGATTTGTGCGAATAGCGCACCCCTGTGCTGTCAAGCAGGAAAGCATCCGAGTTCCCGTCTATTCTTCCGGGACCGCTGAGGGTTACATTCTGCACTCCCACCCCCAAAAGAAGATGCCCGCCGCTGATATTATCGCCAAATCCTATTTCAGCTTCGTTCTGCGGGCAGCAATCGGCACTGCAATAGTCCTTTATGTCGGGGCTGCCCTTTATTGTGGCACCCTCATCCAGATGCAGCTCGATATTGCTCCGGAGCCAGATGGAACCGCAAAGATAGGTCCCGGCCGGCAGCGTTACCATTCCGCCGCCCTTCCCGGCTGCATAGTCGATTGCGGCCTGGACGGCCTCAGTATCCGGCGCGATACCATCGCCGATGGCGCCAAAATCCTTAACCGATACATTGCCGGTACATGAAAGCATCGCAAAAACAAGCGACGCGTACAATACTGCTTTCTTCATTGAATTCTCAGAATATTGATTGCATTTAACACAGGCAACCCCTTAACGGGGACAAAATCTACGCTAAGGCCTTTTCCGCCTTCCACATCTATGGGGATACGCTGAATGACGGCCGCATTGTAGCCGTATTCCTCAGCGATATTGAAATTCCGGAGAACAGTGAGCCCGTTAACGGAAACGGAGAATACCCGCTCGGTCTCATCATTTGCAAGGGCATCATTTCCCAGGCCGTAGAGCATCGACTTACCGCGGTATGGCCCCGTGAGGTCTGCAAAATACAGGTAGACAAAGTAACGCCCGTCCGGCACATCGGCCTTGAAGGCCTCCAGCCCAGCCCTTTGCGTCTGGAACAGGGGATCCAGGTCGGTTTGCGCGATATCGGCTTCAAACGCGGGGCGCCCGCCGCCGCTGGTTTTCTGGTACATTCGTTCTCCGCCGACATACCCCCAGGAACCGGGACGATAAGGTTGTTCCGGAATCCATATCTGCCCGCCCTTCCGGTCTTCGAAATAACGGCGGGTGCCAAGCAAAACGCAAATCTCCCGGAATCCTGACAGGTCTTCCGGCACCATGCGGAAATCTATCCGCTGAAGGTCTGCCGCACCGTCCCGGCCGCGGGCTTCCAGGACATTTTCTCCGTCCACAAATGGCACATCAAACAAGGCAGAGCCATCTTTGACCGCCTTTGTCCCCATGGATTTTCCATTGACGGACAACTCCACCTCGAGAGCGGTAGCGAAAACCTCTACCGGCTGGATGCAAACTCCGGCCTTTTCCTGTCCCCCACGAATCTTCCAGTCCGCTCCGCCTATCCGCAGGAACGGGCTTTTGCCCAAAAGCGCCCGGTACAGCCAGTAGCTGTCCTTGGGCGTCCTGTCGGAAGCGGTTATCCCCTTGCAGTTGAAATGAGGGACGGCAAAGCCCCTTTCTTCGGAATAAAAGTCAGCCAGATTCCATACGGCGGCACCGCAAAGATACTCCTTCTCCAGAATGACAGGAATGTAATTCTTATGGAATAGAAGGGCATATTCGCAGCTGTAATCCTGACACTCCGGCTCGAAACTATGGAGACGGGGGTCCGCATCGGCACCGTATTCGGAAATAAAGAGTGCTTTCCCGGGGAAGGTATCGTGCAATTTGTCGATAGCCTGGCTCAATTTGCCGAATGAACTGTAATACCAACCGTGGTAGATATTGAATCCAAGTATGTCAGGGATGTCCCCGAGCCCGCTTGCCTTGTATTTCTTCCTGTCGCCGTCGCAGGGAATCATCGTGGGGCGGGAGGAATCCGCTGCGCGCAGGGCGCCGTCAATCTCCCGGGCACAGGCACATACCCCGGCGTTATAATCCTCCCTGGAAAACCTGCCGTCCGCCCAGGGAGATTTGTCCAGGAGAACTTCGTTCATGTACGCCCAGGCAACTATGGATGGATGGTTGAAGTTCTGGTACACCATCTCCCTCGCCATATTTACGCAATTGGGGGTAAAGTCTTCGGCAAAACCTATGCGGTTGACCACCGGAATCTCCACGCAGGCCAGGATGCCCAGGCGGTCACACTCTTCGGCGACCAGGGGATCCTGTGGGTAGTGGGAAATCCGAAGGAAGTTGCCGCCCATTTCCTTGAGAAGTCGGATGTCGCGCAGGTGCATTTCATCGGGAAGCGCATTGCCTTTCCCGGAATAATCCTGATGCCTGTTTGTTCCCATGAGCTTGAGATGCCTCCCGTTCAGGAAGAAGCCCTTATCCGGATCGAAACGGAATGTACGTATACCGAAGGTATTCCTGCGGGAATCGAGTACCGCCCCGCTTTTATCCAGCAGGCGGGTGACGACCGTGTACAAGCGGGGGGAATCAATATCCCAAAGCTGCGGACGGGAAACGACGATATCTGCCATGTCGACTTCCGTGGCCGCCGGTTTCTTCAGAATTTTTCTCACTGAAACGACCGGCCTGCCTTCCGGATCCAGGACGCTGTGTTCCAGGAACAGTTTCTTTTCAGCCTGGGGTAGGGTCAAATGGGTTTCTATATGCACGCTAGCCGTTTCCGGCGATACTTCCGGCGTGGAAACATATACTCCGCCGCTCGCATAATGCGACAGGCTGATGTGGTTTTCCGGAACAAAGACCAGCGAAACATCTCGGTAAATGCCCCCGAAAAAAGTAAAATCGGCCCCAATGGGAGGGATAGCCTCATTGTGGGAGTTGTCCACCTTTATCCTGAAACTGTTGTCCCCTGCGCGGATAAGATCGCTGACATCAAAGACAAACGCCGTATAACCTCCTTTGTGCTTGCCGGCGTGGTAGCCGTTGACGTAAAGGTCTACAATCTGGTTGGCGCCTTCGAAACGCACGTAGACCCTCATTCCGGAAAGTTCGTCATTGATACTGAGCGTCCGCTCATACCATCCCGCTCCCCGGAAGTACCCCGGCTCGTCATCGGCGGCATCCTCCGCATTCCATGTGTGGGGAAAGGAAACCGTCCCGGTGAGAGTGTCTCCATCCTTGTGGAATGTCCATCCGTCATTTATACTTCTTTCGTATCCCGGGGCAGCCGCTGCAGTGATGCAGAGGAGACAAAGAACAAAGACATAAAAATGCTTCATAACGGGTAAAAATTCCGTCCTATATAATCAGGTCCTCCGCAGAAAGCTTCGGGACATAGTGAACTCCGTCCTGGAAGTAGTAGGCAAGGGAATCGCCCTGAGCGGCGGGGATAAGCTCAATCTTCTCGTCAGGCTTACCTACGGCTATGACCGCCAGCGGCTGGAGAGTCAGTCCCAATGCTTCCTTCAGCGCTTCTGCGTTGAAATTCCGGATAAAGATGCCGCCCAGGCCCATTTCCGCCGCCTTAAGCAGCATGCTTTGCGCCGAAATCCCCAGATCTATATCGATTACGGCAGTTTCCGGCAGGGTGCTGCAAATGATGATGAACGCTTCGGGCTCCCGGCCCTCTGGAGGAAGTTTTATATCCGGAACCGCAGCCCCCATCTTAACCAGCGACAAAACCTTCTCTGCTTCCGGACCAGCCGTAACGGGATGAAAACGCAGGGCCTGGCGGTTCATGGCGCTGCCCAGGCGCGGGTTGACGGCAATCATCGCCTTCAGCTGGCGAAGTTCCACCTTGTAGCTTTTGTCGTAGATCCTGTAACTCCGGTTGGCGAGTAGCAGGCGGTCCAGGGACGGACGATGTGACCCGGCTTTTGTCCCGGCGCCCTTCCCGAACACCGCTTCGTATCGTTTTTCCAGATAATTATCAGCCATACTTCTACAAAGTTACGAATCTGTTTTGAATTTTTCCCTATATTTGCAAGTTTTTATTAACTATGGAAATAAGGAATATAGCGATTATCGCCCACGTAGACCACGGCAAGACAACGCTCGTGGACAGGATGATCTATCAGGCAAACCTGGTCCGGCAGCCGGAGAACCTCGGCCAGCTGATACTGGACAACAACGACCTGGAACGCGAGCGGGGCATTACCATCCTCGCCAAAAATGTATCTGTTATATATAAAGGTGTAAAAATTAACATTATTGACACCCCGGGTCACAGCGACTTCGGAGGCGAGGTGGAACGCGTACTGAACATGGCGGACGGAGTGCTGCTGCTGGTGGACGCTTTCGAGGGATGCATGCCGCAGACGCGATTCGTTCTGCAGAAGGCCATATCCATGGGGAAGAAGCCCGTGGTGGTAATCAACAAGGTGGACAAACCCAACTGCCGCCCGGACGAGGTACAGGAGGAGGTCTTTGACCTGATGTGCAACCTGGATGCCAGCGACGACCAGCTGGATTTCACCACAGTCTTCGGTTCCGCCAAGCAGGGCTGGATGTCTCTGGACTGGAAGCAGCCCGGGTCGGACATTACGCCCCTGTTGGATACGATTCTCGAGGCTATTCCCGCCCCCGCCGTGGTGGAAGGAACGCCGCAGATGCTGATCTCATCGCTCGAATACTCTCCCTATGTGGGACGCATCGCCGTAGGGCGCATTACCCGCGGCGAACTGAAATCCGGCCAGCAGGTAAGCCTCTGCAAGCGTTATGATGTGGTGCAGAAGCAGAAAATCAAACAGCTGATGGTCTTCGAAGGTCTTGGCAAGGCTAACGTCGACAAGGTCGAATGCGGCGATATCTGCGCTGTCGTGGGTATCGACGGGTTTGAAATCGGCGACACGATTGCGGATTTCGAGAACCCGGAGGCGCTGCCGCCCATCGCAATTGACGAACCGACGATGAGCATGCTCTTCACAATCAACAACTCGCCGTTCTTCGGCAAGGACGGAAAGTTCGTCACTTCGCGGCACCTCAAGGAGCGCCTGGACAAAGAGCTTGAAAAGAATCTCGCGTTGCGCGTGAAACCCGGTATGGGGGCGGATTCATTCGTGGTGTACGGCCGGGGAGTGCTGCACCTTTCGGTGCTGATCGAGACGATGCGCCGCGAGGGCTTCGAACTACAGGTCGGGCAGCCGAAGGTGCTGGACAAGACCATCGGCGGGCAGCGCTGCGAACCCATTGAAGAACTTTCCGTCGAGGTGCCCGAAGCCTTTGTCGGCGCGGCCATCGAGATTTCCACCCGCCGCAAGGGCGCCCTGGTGCATATGGAGCCGCGCGGGGACCGCACCTTGCTCGAATTCGAAATTCCGACCCGCGGCCTGATGGGGCTGCGCAGCAATATGCTCACCGCCACACAGGGGGAGGCGGTCGTCGCGCACCGTTTCAAGGAATACCAGCCCTTCAAGGGCGAAATCGACCGGCGGGGCAACGGTTCGCTCGTGTCGCTGGAGACTGGTGAGGCCATCGCCTACTCGATGAACAAACTGCTGGACCGCGGCCGCTTCTTCGTGGAGCCTGGCGAGCCCATCTATGCCGGACAGGTCGTGGGCGAGCATACCCGCGAACGGGATCTGAACATCAATATCTGCAAGACCAAGAAACTCACGAACGTGCGCGCTTCCGGCTCCGACGAGAAAATCGTCCTGCCGCCCGCCATCAAGTTCTCGCTGGAAGAAGCCCTGGAATACATCCAGGACGACGAGATGGTGGAGGTTACCCCGCACGCGATGCGCATACGTAAAATCCTGCTGGATCCGCTTGCCCGCAAGCGCAGTTCCGAATCGGAGGAATGAGTAGTTGTTAAATCGATTTTTTTTTAATACCTTTGCAGCCCTTTATTGTACCTTTGAACGGACCGGGCGCCGCCACTCAGGTTTTTGATTGGACGGCAGGTCCCGAGTTCTTTGACTCCTTCGGCAATGCCGAGGTGCTGGATGCGGCGCTGCGCGTGCATGCGGTGGTTTCCCGTTCGGGGAACTTCATCGGCGTGCAATGCAAGGTGGAAGGCAGCGTGACGGTTCCCTGTGACCGTTGCCTGGATCCGCTGCCGCTGGATGTGGAAACGGAGTTTGCGCTGAGCGTGAAGTTCGGTCCGCACGAAGAACGCACCGACGCGGACGACCGGGAAATCGTGATGCTGCCCTACGGGGAGGCGGAACTGGACCTGGCGCAGTTCGTATACGACTATGTCTGGACATCCCTGCCCATGCAGCGCGTCCACCCGGAAGGAGGATGCAACGAAGATGCAATAAAGTATTTGTGCAAGTAATTTTTAAAAGATAAAGGTAAAATGGCACATCCTAAACACAAACTCTCAAAGCAGCGCAGGGACAAGCGCCGTACTCACGACTTTGCCCCCGTGCCCACGCTGGCGACCTGCCCTAACTGCGGCGCCACCGTCATGTCTCATCGGGTTTGCCCCGAATGCGGCTACTATCGCGGCCGCCAGGTGTTCGTGAAGAACGTGGCTGAGTAATCAGCCGCTGACGGTCCCATAGTTCAACGGATAGAACGGAAGTTTCCTAAACTTTAAATCGAGGTTCGATTCCTCGTGGGACTACGAAATTCGCCAGGCAGAAGCCTGGCTTTTTCGATATACGTCCCACGAGGAATCCGGCGCCAGGGGCGCCGATTCATCTACGTTACCCCCTCCCAAACCCTCCCCTCGGGGGAGGGCTCCGCCGCAGAAGCGGCGGTGCGCCTGATGGCGCCATCGGCCCGTTCCGGGCCTCAAATCCCCACGCTTCCTTATACCACTGTGTTTTTTCTTGCAATGGTAATAATTATTAATTACCTTTGCAAAAATGAGTAATTATGAACCAGATATACTTTGAAGCAAAGGGAGAGGCGCTGCTGGAAAGGATTGGGATGACCAAGAGCGAGTTTGCAAGACGGATGGATATTCGGAAGCAAAATGTAAAAGCGTTGTTTAAATCCAAAAATTTGGAAACCATTCACAAAGCTGCCATCGTGATGGGCGTTCCGTTTGAAATGCTCATTGGTTACGTTGAGGAACCGGATTTAAGCAAAATCCCTTTTCCTCCATACGAGGAAGTAGATGATGGGGCTGAATACGACATCCCGAGGGGTGATTCACCTGCGGAAGTAATTATGAGAAGAAATGTGATCTCAAATTTCTATCGGGAATGGAAGATAAATAACCCTCTTCAAAGACGATATAATTTTTCCCTCAAAGAGTATATCAATATCCGTTTTGTATCCATTACTGAAACCTGTACCCATGCATCCAGGACTTATCTTTCCACCCTTGCCGTTTTGCAATTGGACGCAATCTTGAGTGGAGCAAAAAAAGTAATGACTGTTCCTGCAAAGAAGAACAAGAATCAGAAGGAGTTTGACAAGATGCTTATTATGCACTATCGCTGTCCAGGGATTGGCACAGTGAAGATGACCGTCGGTGTCAAGCGCAGAACTCACGAAAAGATTCAGTACTGTATAACGGCATTGGAAGTATAAAATAAGGATGGCCTTCAAGCCATCCTTTTAAGATTTGCCCCAAGACGACGTGGAGGATATTTACCATTTCGGTGAGGCTCGAGGCGGGGACTTTGCGCTTAGCGAATTACCTCATCCGTACCACGGATTACCATCTCGGCACAAAGGTAAACTTTTTTATTCAAACTGCAAACTTTCCTTTCATCGAGCTTCGATAGACCGGAGATTACAAAAAAACCAGGCTTTGCGGCCTGGCTTTTTAGGTTTATGTAAGTCCCGGTTTAGCGGGTAACCATCACGGAGCAACGGTTCTCGGAAGGAACTTCGGAGACCTTCTTGGTGTCACCTACGTAGTCAACGGTGATGCGGTCAGCTGCGATGCCAGCCTTCTTGAGGGCGTCTGCAACGTTCTCTGCACGCTTCTGGGAAAGTACCCAGTTGCCGGCGTGGGTTCCGGTCTCGATATCTGCATAACCGGTTACGGTGACGTTGGCCTCGGGATAGGCATTCATGATATCAACGATATTCTGGATCTTCTGGACCTCGGAATTGCGGATATTGTGGCGGCCGATAACGAAGTAAACGGTCTCCTCGGTGGCGCGGGCGGCAGCACGCTCTGCGGCGGCTTTCTTCGCGGCGGCCTCGGCAGCAGCTTTCTCGGCGGCAGCCTTGTCTGCTGCGGCCTTCTCTGCTGCGGCCTTCTCTGCGGCAGCCTTCTCTGCGGCAGCCTTCTCGGCAGCAGCCCTCTCTGCGGCGGCAGCCCTTGCGGCGGCGTCTGCAGCGGCAGCCTTGGCGGCAGCATCATCAGCGGCACGCTTGCTGGCACCGGCGCGGCCGAAACTGTACTTCAGACCGATCAGGGCGCTGAGGTTGTAGTCGAAATCAAGGGGCCATTTGCCGATCATCGGAACATCCAGGCTGTTCTGCTTGGAGTTGAAGTGGTCGGAGAGAATATTGTCGACGAGTTCGATTTCCAGATGGAGGGCATCGATAAGGCGGATGTCAACTCCTGCGCCGAAGCGGCCGGTGAACGAAACCACACCCTTGTCCCAGAGATAGTTCTCCGGAGGGAAGTAGTCCGCGATTGCAAGGGCCTCCTTGTTGTTGAAGCGGTAGTTCACGCCAACACCTGCGAAGATGTAGGGGTTGAAGAGCCTGGATGCCTTGAACTTGAAGCTGTTGCAGATATCCCAGATAGCGTCTACGTTGAACTGCACATAGTTGAACTTGTAATGGAATTGTCCGTCACCTTCAGCTTCACGGAGGATGCGGCCGTTCAGGACGGTTCCCTTAGCCTGCCAGCCGGAAAATTCGCCGCGGAGTGCGAATCCGGGAACAAACTCATATCCAGCGCCCAGGGCGATGGTGGGATAGGTTACCTGGTCAAAGAAATTGGAAGCCTCACCTGCGGTATAGGTGGCGCCGGCCTTAAGGTCAAGGAACCAGCCGGGCTTGAACGATTCCTGTGCGAGGGCGCTTGCACCCATCGCGAGGAGTGTGGAGATAACAAGGATTGTCTTTCTCATAGTTATTGATGTTTAATGTTGATTCTCGTAAAATCGCGCAATTTTAACAATTTTTCTTCAGATTTCAAAATTTTTACGCTGGCAGGCTTCCGCCTCCGTCCCTGTTCCGACGTTTCACGTATGCGGGTACGCGAAAAATATTTTTAAAAAAGTTGTATTTGAGAAAAAATGTATATAAATTTGCGTGCTGATAGTGTTCTGTTGCGTTGGAGCGCCTGCTCCGGGCAATGCGTTGCGCTATTATATATATAGGTAAGAAAACAATAAACAATTAAGTTTAACTTTTTAACAAAACCCTTATGAACAAATTTTTCAGAAAGGCAATTGTGTTGACTCTCGCAGGGTCTGCACTTTTGTACACGGGGTGTACCAAGGACTATTCCGGAGACATTACCGCTCTCCAGAAGGAAGTTGAGACACTCAAAAATGACACTCAAGCCGGGTTTAAGGATCTGCAGGGCCAGATTGACGGACTCCAGCAGAATTTAGCCTCTCTTGAAACTGCCAAGCAGAAGATTGAGAAGAACCTTGAGCTTTTGACGAACCGCGTCGGCGACCTCGAGACGTTCAAGTCCCAGGCGCAGGCTAAGTTCACCGAGTACGGTGAGAAGTTCACCGAACTTGACGGCGAGATTGCCGGTCTCAAGGCTGGCATCGAGGCCCTCCAGAAGGCTGATGAGCAGATTCTTGCTGCGATCGACGCCGCCAAGGCCCGCATCAAGGACCTTGAGGACAACACCTACAACAAGACCGAGGTGGACAACAAGCTCGAGGCCCTTACCAACTGGGCGGTCGAGACCTTCGCCACCAAGGAGACTGTCAACGAGATTGCATCGGCTCTCGGAACCCTCACCGGTACAGTCGAGGCCATTAACATCCGTCTTGGCAATGTGGAAGAGACGCTTGCCGGTATCGTCGGTGACGAGATCCCCGGGATCAAGCAGTCTATCGAAGAACTCCGTACCGAACTTGCCGGTGTGAAGACGACTGCCGAGACCGCGCTCACCAAAGCCGAAACTGCACTTGGCGAAATCGAGGACCTTAAGGAGACCCTCAAGAATTACTATACTGCTGCCGAGGTGGATGCTCTTCTCCTTGCGATGAAGACCACCTATGATGCGGAAATCCTTATGCTCCAGGAGGCTGACATCAAGCTGAACGAGCGTATCGACTCCCTCGCCGAAGTGACCAAGAAGATCGAGGACGACCTCGCCACCTTCGTCAACCAGACCAATAAGAAGCTCGCTGACCTCGAAGCGAAACTCGACAACGAGATTGCCCTTCGTCTTGCGGATTCCGCCGCCAATGTGGCAGCTCACAATGAGCTTAAGGGTCTTATCGACGCGATTGACGAGGCTTACCAGGCTGCTGACAAGGCTCTGAACGAGCGTTGCGACGCGCTGGAGAATCGCTGCAAGGCTATTGAAGACCGCATAGAACCTCTTGAGACCGAGGTTGGTAATCTCCGTACTGAGCTGAACCAGGCTAAGGAGGACATCAAAGCCAATGCTACCGAGATCGATAACATCAAGAAAGACATCGCTGCAAAATACAAGGAAGTGATGGATAAGTTTGACGAGGTTGATTCCTGGTTGAGCTATTTCTATGCTGAGACGAATTGGCTTTGGATTGCCAGCGATATGCTTGCGTCTGCTGCACAGCGCATCCAGAGCGTTGTATTCGTTCCCGAGTACAATGACTTCCGTGCCAATGTCATCAAGATTTCCCTGGGTCAGACTCCTATCAAGAACATCGTTTCCGCCACGTTTGAGGTGCAGCCTGCCGAAGCCATTGTCTATGTGGATTCCCTGATCAAGGAGAATGCAAAGGGCAATGCCGGTATCGGTCTTGCTGTTAAGGAGCTTGAGTCCCGCGCCGTGGATGCCGACGAGGTTATCTACGATGTGACTGTTTCTATCCTTGACGATGAGGAGCATCCCGGCCGTTTTGTGATCGAGGCCGTCCTGGATCCCGAGGTCTTCGACGAGGAAATCGCCATTTCCTGCGTGCTTGGTGATTACAAAGTTGGTAAATGGGAAGCCGGAAACGCTCTCCAGAGCTGCTTCGTCGGAACCTATGTAGCTGACAGGATTGACCTTATTGGCGGTTATACCTGGTATGACGAGGTTGCTGATGAGCCTCTTGATGACTCCCTCGGAGTTGACTTCCGTATCCCTTATACCGATCCGTTCGTTGATTCCCTCGTGTTCAAGTCCATTTCCGAGGAAATCTCCTTCCGTATTGGGTTCAATGGTGTTTACAAGACTCTCGAAGATGTGGCAAAGGCCCTCTTCATCGAGGTTGATGTCCTCACCCCTGTCGGAGAAGAGGCTTACTGGCAGACCAAGGATAACACCGAGCAGGAAGTTGCCGAGAACGATCCTTTCGAGCTGAGCGATTTCGCTCCCGAGACCATTCTCAACAACATCACCATTCCTGACAACAGTGATCCCGAGCCTAAGTACATCATTGATCCTCGGTATGTACATTACTCCACTGCCCGCAAGGAAGTCTTCCTTGTGAACGGTGAGCTCATCAATCCTTTCGCTTTCGTAGGCGCTATCATCACGAAGAATCAGGTTCCTGCCGTCACGACTGATGAGGTCGAGATTCCTTGGAGCTTCTTGCATCCTGTCACCGTAATCGAGAAGTACATTGCTCCCGAGGACATCGATGCTACGCTTGCAGTTGCAGTTACCGGCGAGTATGACGGCAGCGACGAGAACTTCACCAAGGGTGATGAGGCTTTCGAACCTCAGCATGGCGAGTCTATTGAATTTAGGGACAATCCTGTCACATTCAACGCCTGGATCTTCGAAGCTGAAGACGCACATTACGTTGCAAAGACCGAGCGCTTCGAGACTGAAAGCGATGAATATGAGTTCGACATTCCGTTCGTGGTGAAGCAAAGGCCTGACGACCGCAAGGTTGAGATTGACCTTGGCGAGCTTAGCGACTACAAGGCCAGTCTTTCTACCAAGGCGTTCATGGTAGCGGTTGCTCCTGCCTTCAAGGGTGAAGAAGACTACTTCATCGGTGACGCTGATGAGTACATGACCTTCGTCAATACTGATGAGGAAGAACTGGAAAAGGAAAAGATCGATTCCCTCTACAATGCGTATGACAATGCTATGGACTTCGTTGTTGACTCTGTTTATGTTAACGGCGAGAAGGTTGAACTCCCTGTCCAGGGCAATCCTATCATTGTTGATCTCGATTATCGTCCTGATACCCGTACTGACTTCTCTTATATCCAGATCGAGCCCGGCTTCCTGCCTTATGGCGCTGAAGTGACAGTCTACGGACGTTACACCGCATTCGAAGTCAACTTCGACTATGAGATCAGCTTCACTACCCGCGTATCTCCTTACACTCTGATTCTCCGTCCTTACGACAAGTATGATCCTGCGAAACCTCGCACCATCATCGTTGAGGGTGATGACAGGATTGATCCTGACCTCTACACGCTCAAGCAGATGTTCTATAGCGTCTATCTGCGTGTTGTTGACCAGGCTGCCTGGGCTCAGGGCGTTGAGCAGAATCCTAAAGAGGGGGATATCGCCGGCGCTGACCTGAAGGTCCGCTTCTCCTTCTCCTATGAGGACTTTGCCGAGTTTGATATCGAAGTCGATCCTGAGAATCCTGGTGCTGCTGCTGAAATGCGTGGTTTCGTTTCCGACGGCCTTGGCGATCCTATTACTGAGACCTACGAGGTTACTGTTGAGACTACTGACGATAAGGCTTATGGCTGGCTTGATGCTGCTGAGAACCTGATGTGGGGTACCTACAATGGCCGCAAGGTTACTGTAAGTGCAGAGCTCATCGAGGATGGTATTTCCATCCAGACCCTTGATGAATTCTATATCGAGACTGAGAAGCCTATCCAGCTTGATGCTTCTATGATTATCGACTCCGACGAGTTTGGTAACCCGCTCCAGCGTGTCACCGGATATCCTCTCGATATCAACCTGACCCAGAATATGATTATCGGTGGTATCCTCAGCCGTGGCGAAGGCGATGTTCCTTACTATGTTGCCAATCCTAAGATCTTCGGCTATAAGGATAACAACGTTGCTCAGGAAAGCAATGAGCCTGAGTGGGTCGCTGGTGATCTCTGCCCGTTCTATGGACTTGAGATGGAGTTCGATTGGGACAATATCAGTGGTACTATCAATAATTATCCTACTGAGTTGAACAACCCTAGGGACTACACCGTCAATGGTAATATTATTACTGTCACCGCTGACAACGGTATGGGTTCCTTCGTCATCAATATCCCTGTAGTCCTGTACTACTATCTCGACTACTGCGGCGCGAAGGCAGAGCGTGGTAATGTTACCATCAGCATCCAGCAGCTCGGTTATGGAAATTAATTTTAGGTCCATATTATGAAAGTTGAGGTCCGGAATTCCGGACCTCTTCTTTTTTTGTTACTTTGTCCCGATTTTCCTGCAAAATGTTTAAATTTGTGGGTTATGAAGACGAAACTGATTTTTTCTGGCGTTATAGCTTTTTCTTTTCTGCTGTCCTGCTCCCGTATAGATGAGGCACCTGCTCCTCTTTTGAGCGGGAAGTTTATGCGGTTTTCCGCTTTCTGGGCTGAAGCGCCCGGCTCGCGTACTGCAATTTGTGACACTTCACAGGTGTGGTGGATGCCCGGAGAACAGATAAACCTGTTTTATGGTTCCAAATGCTCTTCAGTATTTACCTCAGTTAATACTGAACCTGCGGCTATTACGGATTTCGTGGGGAGTTTCAACCTGGTAACAGGTGCCGGCGAAGAGTCTGATGCGCCTTCCTCAGCTTTCTTTGCCATTTATCCATATAATGAGCAGAATTCCTGTGACGGAGAGGTCCTTACGCTTTCTCTCTCCCACGAGCAGATTGGAGTTGACAGTACATTTGCAGATAAGTTCTTTCCGGCAGTTGCGTGCAGCAACGGACTTGAGCTGGGATTTTTCAATATTTGCGGAGGCGTCTGTTTTTCATTCTCAGACGGAGATGTCCAGCGTGTTGTCTTTACTTCATCAGACAGTAGCCCGATGGCTGGCAGGCTAAGTGTCTCTTTTCCTGATGGAAGGCATCCCGAAATTGGTGAGATTAGGGATGCGGTGGATTCAATAGTGGTAACTGCACCTGAAGGCGGCTTTAAACCAAAAGTCAGGTATTTCGCGGCAATGATTCCCCAGACTCATCTTGACGGCCTTGATTACCGCATGTATACCTCCAAGATGTGTATTGCAGGCCGTGTAGACCATCCTGTGACTGTCAAACGCTCCACCTTTGGTGTGTTGAACAATATGGACTCAATGCACTTTGTGGATCCTGAAGTCGAGCGGATATGCATCAAGTCTCTGGACAGTGATAAGGATAGCGTCTTTACTTATTCCGATGCGGCCGCGGTAACGACTTTAGGCAATGCATTCAAAGGTAATACCGTCATAGAGACCTTCCCGGAACTTATATATTTTACATCCATTACAAGCCTCCAGGGTGCTTTCATGAATTGTTCTAACCTGAGGTCTGTAGAAATTCCAGAGTCGGTCACTACATTGGGAAACGAGACCTTCCTTGGCTGTAAGTCATTGGAGCATATAACTATCCCTCCCGGTGTCACTTCCATAGGACTGAGTTGTTTTAGCGGCTGCGCCATGCTCTCTTCCGTGGATCTCAGTGAAGGGCTCGAAACGGTCAATTCCAATGCGTTCCTCAACTGTACCGGGTTGAAGTCCATTAAGCTTCCCTCCAGTGTACGGATGCTTGATTCGTATGCTTTCGGTACTTGTAAGTCCTTGACCAACTTTGAATTTCCAGAGTCCCTGGTAACTATCGGCGCGAATTGCTTCGAGAATTGTTCCTCCATCGGGCAGATCGACCTCAGCCCCTGCCAGGGACTGACTAAAATCGGTAATTATGCGTTCAGCGGTTGTACAGGAATATCCGGGTACAAGGATATAGTTATCCCTTCATCGGTTACTTCTATCGGGAGCAAGGCCTTGACCCCTTTCCGCTACGTTACCCTTCTGAGCACTGTCCCCCCGTCCATTTCTTCGGATTCTTTTTATGGCTCTGTCCGTATTGGCGTGCCGGATGAATGTATCGACTTATACAAGACCACAACTAAAAGCAGCCCGTGGTATTCCCACTCTTTCTGGATTTACCCGAACAGCAGCTTTTATCCTCCATATGTTTATATGGAAGATGTCAATACTTCCCTCAAACGCTTGCATCTTTTCGATCTTTCCTATGATTTTATAAAGATTACCCATGGATCGTATACCAATGCCAATGGTAATACGGTGACGCTGACAGAAGACTATTGGTTGGGGAAGACCGAAATTACCAGGGAGTTGTGGATTGTGGTAATGAAGGCTGACCCCTCAGAAAACAAGGTTTACGCGGACCTCCCTCCAGGTGTGAGATGTCCTGTTGAATCTGTTTCCTGGAAGACGGTCCAGACATATATCAGCCAGCTTAAGGCACTGGTGTCTGAGTCTTATCGCCTGCCCACTGAAGCCCAGTGGGAATTTGCCGCCAGGGGTGGGATTTATAACCATAATTATATTTTTTCCGGTAGTGATACGATTGACGATGTGGGTTATTATTTTGACAACTCGCTTGTTTGCCTTTCCTCCAAGGGGGCTAAGAAGAACCAGCCCAATCCGGTTGCAGGGCTTGCTCCCAATGAGTTGGGACTCTATGATATGACCGGAAATGTGTTGGAGTGGGTTAATGATTACTATTCCAGTGCCGCGCCCAAGGGTACCGACCCCACTGGACCTAAATCCAGTTCCACCGGAAACCGTGTAACCCGTGGCGGCTATTATGGCACAGGCGCCGATTACTGCAGGAATTCATATCGCTCCTACGCCAAACAGGATGCCGCGCTTGCAAATGTCGGCTTCCGCCTGGCCCTGTAATACCTACTTTACTGAACTATGAAAAAGATTCTTTATATCCTTGCGGCGGCCGCACTGATGGCGGCGGCCGCGTCGTGCTCCTATGAGCGCAAGTCCTTCACGATGCAGGACGCGGAGGTCCTTTCCAATGATTTTGCCATCCTGGCCTTCGTGCCGCAGGACGCTCCTGCCGCATTCTGCCTTAATGAATGTGCTGCCGGGCTGGAAAAGGTGTACCGGAAGGACCCGGTGGATTCCCTGGAACTCGGTGCGCTGGCTGGCGCGAAGGCCGTCCTGTCTTTCTTCCAGGACGGGAAACTGATGCCTTGTCTGTATGTTGACTGTGCGGCTGTGGATGCGGCTGCCGTGGAAGAAGTTATGGCCGCCCAGGCGGCAAGGGGCCTCAAGGGAAAGGTGCTGGAGAAGGAAGGTTTCAAGGTGCTCTTCCTTACTCCTTCCGATTATGCCATGGCGAACCAGGATTACAGTATGGCTTCCGGAAAATCAATCCTGGATGCGGCCGGCTTCGCTGATGCCCTTGCCAATGCCCCGCTTGCACAGGGCGTGACCATGTTCTTCAACAACAAGGAGTCTGCAAAAATGCCTAAGAAAGTGCTCGCAGGCGAGGTCTCCTACCAGCGTCTCTCCGCTTTTATGTCTGGTGCAGCAGCCTGGACCGTGATTTCTGACGGGGACGGGAAGACCTATGATGTTGCTCCCTTTACCGGGGGTGATGCCTATTATTTCCTTGATGTGTTTTCCTCCATTAAGCCGGAAGCGAGCCTTATAGGTGAGGTGATGCCGGGTCTTACCAGTTTTATGATAGATGTCCCCGTCTCTTCCTGGAAGCAGTTGCGTCGTAATGTCGAGGCATGGCAGAAGGCTCGTTCCAAGAGGCCTGCCGCCGGTACATCCGATGCGATAGCTTGGGCCAAAAGGGTGAATCCCAAGGAATTTGCCTATATCCACTTTGGCAGGTTCAAGGTGGTGGCGGTGCGTGCGGGAGCCCGTTTCAAGGAACACGAGCCCGCCCAAAACCCGTATCCGGGTGCAGTCGCCGCCTTGTTGGGCAATGCCTTCCAGCTCAATGATGACAGTTGCTTTGCTGTTTCCGGAAAGTGGATTGTCATCGGGGAGGAGGATGCCGTAAGGGCATTTCTTGTAACGAACCGCAAGACGGATCTCCCCCAGTTTGCAGGGAAGGATATCAATTACGGGGTTTACAGGCCCGGTAAGTCCCTCTGGGACGAGGGCGGCCTGATCCGTCTGCAATTTGACAAGTAATGGACTTCCAATCCGTCAATAAACTCTTTGAGCGGAGCTTCAAGGAAAACTGGGAGCGCGATGCGCTTTCCAACTATCAGGGAGCTACCATCAAGTATAGCGAGCTGGCGCGGCGCATCAAACTGTTACACCTAAGTTTTGAGAAGTGCGGCCTGCAGCGCGGGGACAAGGTGGCCCTTTGCTCCCGCAACCAGGCTAACTGGGGCGTGTGCTTCCTGGCGGCGCTTACATATGGTGCGGTTCCTGTTCCTATCCTGCACGAGTTCAAGGCGGGGAACATCCATTATCTGGTGAATCACTGCGAGGCCAAAGTGCTTTTCGTGGATGAGGTTATATGGGAGGGATTGTCGGAAAGTGAGATGCCGGGCCTGCAGGTAATAGTACAGATAAAGAACTTCCGCTTTATCTATGCCCGGGACGCCGCGATGCAGGATGTCCGCGATTCCATCCAGAAGGACTTCGACACCATGTATCCGGACGGCTTTTCCAAGGACGATGTCTGTTATTACGAGGACAAGCCGGATGAACTTGCGCTCATAAATTATACTTCCGGGACTTCCGGCTTTTCCAAGGGCGTGATGCTCAGCTATCGCAATGTCTGGGCGAATATCCGCTTTGCGCACGAGGAGGCTGAGCCCCAGATGAATTGCGAGTCGGAAGTGGTGGCGCTGCTGCCGTCGGCACATATGTACGGCCTGATGTTCGAGATGCTTTTCGAGCTCTCGATTGGCGCGCACGTGCATTTCCTTACCCGTGTCCCCAGTCCAAAGATTATCCTCAAGGCCTTTATGGAGATTCATCCGGATATCATCATATCCGTGCCCCTCATAATAGAAAAGGTTTACAAGTCACAGGTCAAGCCGGTGGTAGACAGGAACAAGATGTTCATGATGCTGCCCATTCTTGACCAGTTTGTACTGAAGAAAATCCGGAATGGGATGATAGAGGCTTTCGGCGGCCGTTTTGAAGAGGTGATACTTGGCGGGGCGGCGTTTAATCCGGAGGTGGAGGCCTTTATGCGCAAGATCCATTTCCCCTTCACCGTGGGCTACGGCATGACTGAATGCGGACCGATTATCACCTATGCAAAATGGTGGCGCAGCCGCAAGGGTTCCTGCGGGCAGCCCATCGCCGCGTGCAAGATCCGCATAGATTCACCCAAACCGTCGAAGATTCCCGGAGAGGTGCAGGTAAAGGGCGACAATGTCTTTATGGGGTATTACAAGGACAAGGTGGCCACCAAGGCTGTATTTACCAATGACAACTGGTTCAAGACCGGAGATATGGGAATCATAGATTCCGACGGCTTCCTTTACCTCAAGGGACGCTCCAAATGCATGATCCTGGGCCCGTCCGGGCAGAATATTTATCCCGAGGAGCTTGAGGCCGTCATAAACAATGTCACCTACGTTGTAGACTCGCTGGTAATTGAAGACCAGGGCGGGCTCACGGCCATTGTCTATCCGGACTATCACCAGGGCGAGCTGGACGGACTGAGCGGCGAGGAGCTGGAGCAGCGTCTTGTCGAGGGACTTCCGAAAATCAATATGCAGCTCCCGTCCTATGCGCAGATCCGCAAGATGGAGTTCATTCCCGAAGACTTCGAGCGTACTCCCAAGCGCAGCATCAAACGTTACCTTTATACGCGCTGATGAATAAATTCGACGAAAAATATATGTCCATGGCGTCCATCTGGGCGCAGAATTCCTACTGCAAACGCCGTCAGGTGGGGGCATTGCTGGTCAAGGACAGGATGATTATTTCCGACGGATACAATGGCACGCCCTCCGGCTTCGAGAATATCTGCGAGGATGAGAACGGGGTTACCAAACCCTATGTGCTGCACGCCGAGGCAAATGCCATCTCCAAGATTGCAAAAAGCGGCAACAGCAGCTCCGGCGCAACGCTCTATGTGACGGCTTCCCCCTGCATGGAGTGTGCAAAGCTGATTATTCAGGCCGGCATACGCCGTGTAGTTTACCGGGATGAGTACCGGATTACCGACGGCATAGACCTCCTGCGCCGTGCAGGGATTGAAGTAGAACAAGTAGGCTGAAATGAAACGGACAACCCTTATTGCGTCGCTGCTGGGCGTGATTATCGGCGTGCTCGGTGCAATGCTTGTACAGAAGGCTGCTCAAAGCCGCCGCATAGCCGCCGATGCCGCTGCGTGGCAGAAGCTTAACCTGGCACTTTCCGCAATCGGCGAGCGCTATGTCGATACCCTTGATTACTCTAAACTTACCGACGCGGCGCTGTCCGCAGTCCTGCAGTCCCTTGATCCGCATTCGCTTTATATGCTTCCCAGGCAGCTCGAGGCGGCGGATGAGGATCTTGCCGGGAATTTCGAGGGTATAGGCATTCAGTTCAATGTTCCGGCCGATACTGCGGTTATCATCGAGGTGATTCCCGGCGGCCCGTCGGAGAAGATAGGCCTGCAGCCCGGCGACCGTATCCTGAAGGTGGACGACAAGGAGATTGCCGGTGTAAAATGCCCACAGGACAGCATGGTACGCCTTATGCGCGGTCCCGCGGGTACCAAGGTGACCGTTACCGTGAAGAGGGAGCGCGAGCAGATTCCCTTCGAGATTACCCGTGGGAAGATTCCGGTCCATTCAGTGGATGCCGCTTTCATGGTGTCGGATACCGTGGCTTATGTGCGCGTATCCAAGTTCTCGCGCGATACTGGCAGGGAGTTTGAGGAAGCGCTTTCCGCCCTTTCCAGGGATGGGATGCGCCGTCTAATCATAGACCTCAGGGACAATTCCGGCGGTTTTATGGACCAGGCCCTGGTCATGGCGGACAATTTCCTCAGTAAAGGGCAGAAGATTGTCTATATGGAGGGCCTGCACTATCCCAGGCAGGAGTACAGGGCCAGCGGCAGGGGAGCGTATCAGGAATTGTCTGTCGCCCTGCTCATCAACGAGTATTCCGCATCGTCCAGCGAGATTTTTGCCGGTGCCCTGCAGGACAACGGCCGTGCAACCGTCTACGGGCGCCGGAGTTTCGGCAAGGGGCTGGTCCAGGAGCCGATATATTTCAGCGACGGTTCCGGTATCCGGCTGACTGTGGCGCGTTTCCACACTCCGTCGGGCCGTTGCATACAGAAGCCCTACGACAGCTATGCGGATGATTTTTACAAGCGCTATGTCGATGGTGAATTGCTTGATGCGGACAGCGTGAAAGCGGAAAAGGGCGGAATTATTCCCGATGTTTTCGTGCCGATGGACACTACCCGTGCGACTGCATTCTATACCGCCTGCGTTAAGAAGGCCACGGCTATGCGCTTCGCCTCCGCATATTTTGACTCTCATAAGGCCGAGCTTCAGGCTATAGACGACTTCACCGTCCTGAACCGTTATCTCGACCGTGCGGGACTTGACTGGCGCTTCCTTGAATTTGCCCGTGCAAAGGACGGCCTGGTGCCGAAAGAGGGGGAGTGGGAGAACACGTGCAGCTATATGCTTACGCAGATACGTGCGCTGGTTGGGCGCTATTCAAAGCTCGGTGACGATGCCTTCTACCATATCTGGCTGGATATCGACGACACCTTTCACTGCGCTATGAACTGATAGACGATATTGCCTTCCTGGCGAGGCGGGGCGGCGGGCGATGCGGAGAATTTCGACATCCTCGCCGCCCTGACCGCGAAATTACGGAGGCAGGAGTCGTGCGTGGAAGCCGCTTCGTCCACGCGGGCGTCAATCACGTTCCCCTGCGGGTCTACCTTGATAAGTACCGTCACTTCTCCGCCACCCATGCAGCGGTATGCCGGGATTGGCAGGCGGGAAGCTTTGCGCCCTTCCAGGAACCAGGATACAACCGACGGACCGTTATAAGCTTTGGACTCATCCTTCTTCTCCTTTTCTTTGTCCTTCTTCCCGGGAACGGATACTTCGTCTTCGTCGGGCAGGGTATATCCGGCTCCAAGTTCCCTGGCGAGCTTGTCGGCGTCCTTATAGAGCTTGTCCGCATCAGTCCCACGGTCGTCCTTCAGCTGACCCCTGTCAACGGCGATATTGCGGGGAGTTGGCGCCGATGCAAGTTCCCGTTCCAGTTTCTGGCTGATGGCGGCCTTCATCTCCGCCTCCTTGCGGAGCTGTTCGGCCTGCTGCATCATACGCTCGATTTCTTCCTGCTTGCTGAAATCCAGGACAAAACTGTGCTCAGATTCAACAGCTCCTCCCAGCTGGCCGGCGAGCAGGATGACGAGGACCGCAAGGTGAACTATTACGGTAGTATAAAGTCCTGCACGGTCCCCTTTGTCAATCACTACTTGAGTTTTTTCGCTTCTTTCTCGATAGTGGCAGCAATCATGCGGATGGCGACCTTGTTCTCGCCGCCCAGCGGTACTATGACATCCGCGTAGCGCTTGCTCGGCTCGATGAATTGCAGGTACATCGGCTTCACCGTACTGGTATAGCGCTCGATGACCCAGGCAATGTCCTTGCCCCGCTCCAGGCAGTCGCGGGTAATGACGCGCATAAGGCGGTCGTCGTCGTCAGCGTCGACGAATATCTTGACATCCATCTGCTCAAGAAGCGGCCGGCAGGTGAAGATCAGGATGCCCTCGACGATGATGATTTCCGCGGGCTCCACGTGCACGGTCTCAGTTTTGGAGCGGCTGCAGGTAATGTAGGAATAAATGGGCTGCTCTATGGCCTTGCCCTCCTTAAGCTGGTGGATCTGTTCGCAGAGCAGGTCCCAGTCGATTGCGTCCGGGTGGTCAAAGTTGTGCTGACGCTTTTCCTCTTCCGTCAGGTTGGAGGAATCCTTGTAATAGGAGTCCTGCGGGATGACCACCACCTTCTCCTTCAGGCGGGAGATGATATTCTTTACGACCGTTGTCTTTCCGGAGCCGGAGCCCCCTGCAATTCCAATAACTAGCATAGAGTATACATTATTTGTATTGCCATTAGTTTAAATGAGCAGCCTGCAACGTTAGGGCGCATTTACCCGGATAGGGTTGCGAAGCAACAAGCGCCCGCTGTTGCTGGCTGCGAATCATAATGGCAATACAATTTAAAATTCAGCATTTTTAGGGGTGCGGGGGAAGGGGATGACGTCGCGGATATTCTGCATGCCGGTGACGAAGAGAAGCAGCCGCTCGAAGCCAAGGCCGAAGCCGCTGTGCGGGCAGCTGCCGAAGCGGCGGGTATCCAGATACCATTCCAGTCCGCGCCGGCTCATCTGCAGTTCGTCGATGCGCTTCTCCAGCTTCCCAAGGTCCGCTTCCCTCTCGGAGCCGCCTATAATCTCGCCGATCTTCGGGAAAAGGATATCCATCGCCCGGACGGTCTTCCCGTCCTCGTTCTGCTTCATATAGAAGGCCTTGATATCCTTGGGATAATCCGTCAGGATGACGGGCTTTCCGAAGTGCTGCTCCACCAGATAACGCTCGTGCTCGCTCTGCAGGTCTATACCCCACTCTACGGGATATTCAAAGACATGCCCGTCGGCTACGGCCTTCTTCAGGATTTCGATGCCCTCGGTATAGCCCAGCCGCACGAAGTCGGTGGCGATTACGCCCTCAAGCCGCTCCACAAGCGTATTGTCGTAGCGCTGGCAGAGGAAATCGATATCCTCGCGGCAGTTCTCAAGGGCATAGCGCACCAGGCTTTTGATGAAGTCCTCGGCAAGGTCCATATTGTCCTTGATGTCGTAGAAGGCCATCTCCGGCTCAATCATCCAGAATTCGGCAAGGTGGCGCGGAGTGTTTGAATTTTCTGCACGGAAGGTGGGGCCGAAGGTGTAAATCTCACCGAGGGCGGTGGCCCCGAGCTCACCTTCCAGCTGACCGCTCACCGTCAGGCTGGTCTGCCTGCCGAAGAAGTCCTTGCTGTAATCCGGACGCCCCTTCTTGTCTTTTGGGACATTGCCAAGGTCCAGCGTCGTTACCTGGAACATCTGTCCGGCGCCCTCCGCGTCGGAGGCGGTGATGAGCGGAGTGTTCAGGTACACGAAGCCCCTTGAATGGAAATACTCGTGGATGGCGAAGGCCATCTGGCTGCGGAGCCTGTACACCGCTCCGAAGGTATTGGTCCTCGGACGCAGGTGGGCTACCGTACGCAGGTACTCCATCGACGTATCCTTTTTCTGCAGGGGGTAGCGGACAGGGTCGCACTCGCCGTAGATTTCAATGCTGGAAGCCTTTATCTCTACCGCCTGGCCGCTGCCTACGGATTCTACCAGCGTTCCCCATACGGCGATGCAGGTACCGGTGGAAATCCTGGGAAGCAGTTCCGAGAGCTCTCCGCTCCGGTCCACCACAACCTGGATATTCTTAATTGTAGAGCCGTCGTTCAGGGCGATGAACGCCACTTCCTTGCTCGGCCTCTTCGTCCTTACCCAACCTTTGGCGAGGACCTCCCTGCCTGCTTCCATTCCCAGCAGGTCCTTGATTTTGCTGCGTTTGATTTCCATTGTAGTTTTCTAAAAAGCAGCCCTCGTATTGGGGGCTGCTCGTTTACATTCTTGGGGGCGGCCTATTCTCCGCCCTTTCTTGCCGAATACATGATCTTGAGCGCGGAGCAGCGTCGCAGCTCCTGCTTCACATCAGTAATGATACCCATCCTGACATCCTGGTCCGCACGGATACTGACCGTCATGAACTGGCGGTCGGCCTCGCTCTTGGATTCGCGCTCCGCGGCGATGAAGTCGCGGATATCATCGGTGGTCTTGAAGGAGTCGTTCAGCTGGATACGGGCATCGGTACCGTACTGCGCCTGAAGGGAGCGGATAGGGGTTCCGATGTTGATGTATGAGTTGAGGTCCTTCCTTTCAAGTTTGACCACTTCCGAAGCCTCGGGAATCTTCACGACGACCTTGTTCTCGGTCTCGCGCATCTGTGTGGTGACCATAAAGAAGAACAGGAGCATGAAAACGATATCGGAAAGCGAGCTGCTGGTCATCGCCGGCACCTCTTTCTTATTGTTGCTTCCTCCGAATTTAGACATATCTTATCCTCCTGTTATCTTTTTTTGCCGACATCCTTGGGCTCAGCCTCGGAGATGTTCTGGGGAACCGCCTTTTTTACCGCGGCCTGCTGGTCTTCGTCCAGAAGGGCGAACTTCTTGCCGAACTTCTGCTTGGCGCAGTCGTCACGGAGCTCGTTAACCGCCTTTACCAGTTCGTTCTGCACGGCGATGTACGCCTGATAACTGGTACCGCGGTCGTTCTGGAGGGAGATGACTCCCTTGGAGACGGGCCAATTGCCGATAAGGTCGATCTCCTGGAGCTCTTTCTCGGGAAGATTGGGGTTGTCGGCCGGATTGGTAAGGAATTCCTTGATCTTATCCTTGAGCTGGCTTACATCTATGGGCTCACTACCGGCAAGAAGCCTGTCGGACGAGTTGATCTTCACCACGATGATGTTGCGGCGGTTGACCTTCTGGTCCTCAACTTTCTGATCCTTGTCCGGCATAGGGGGCAGACGCCTGGAAAGACCGGTCTGGGTCCCCATGGTCGTAGTCATCAGGAAGTAGCACAGGAGCAGGAAGGCGATATCCGCCGTCGAGCTCGTGTTCATTGCAGGTACTTTCTTCTTGGCCATAGTTTATTTCCTGTTGTTGAGTGCCATACGGATTTCCCCGACGATGATTGCGCAGATAGCGCCCGCGCCGAAGAGATACGTAAGGTTGAGAAGCGTATCGGTAAGCTTGAGTGTGGCTGCGTCAGGCTGCACGGCCATTCCTACGGCAGGCTCTCCCTTGGAAAGGAAGTACACCGCTGCGCAGATTACCGCCGCGCCGACAAGCACGCCGCCGATTTTGACGAGGCTTTTAGGGTCGTTGATTGCGCTCACGATAAGACCTATCACGACCCAGCTGGCAACCGCCAGCCCGACCATGATGTAGGCCCAGCCGAGCAGCACGTCAGTTGCCTTTCCGTCATTGCTCTCGAATCCCACCGAGGAACCCCAGATGAGAATCGCGACACTGACGAGAATCAGCGCGACCATGCCCCATTTGAAAATCTTGTTAAGTTTCATGATTCCCTCCGGATATTATTTCTTGTTGTATTTGGTGAGGGTGTCCACCAGGGAGATGGAAGAGTCTTCCATATCGATGGCGAGATTGTCGATCTTGGCAAGGATGTAGTTGTAGAACACCTGCAGGATCATGGCGACGATAAGACCGGCGACGGTGGTGATAAGGGCGACCTTCATACCGCCTGCGACAACGTTAGGGGAGATGTCACCGGCAGCCTGGATAGCGTCGAAAGCCTGGATCATACCGATAACCGTTCCGAGGAATCCGAGGGACGGGGCGATGGCGATGAAGAGGCCGATCCAGCTCAGTCCGTTCTCCATGTTGCTCATCTGCACGGAACCGTAGGAAACGATGGTCTTCTCAACCACGTCGATACCCTGGTCGTAACGGAGGAGACCCTGGTAGAAAATGCTGGCGACGGGCCCGCGGGTCTCGCGGCAGACGTCCTTCGCGGCCTCGATGCCTCCCTCGGCGAGAGCGGCTTCAACCTTCTCGAGCAGCTTCTTGGTGTTGGTCTTGGAGAAGGTGAGGTAGAGGATACGCTCGATGGAGAGCGCCAGACCGATGATGAGGCAGATGATGATGAGGGACATGAATCCCGCGCCGCCTTCGATGAACTTGGTCTTGAGGGCCTGGTTGAGGGGAACCTCGGGTGCTGCCGCGGTGAGGGCGGCGAGATCGTTGGCGGGTGCCTGGGCAACTTCTTCGGTAGCAGCAGCCTGCTCATCCTGGGCGAAAGCCGTGGAAGCAGAGAAGGTCATGATGCCTGCAACTGCCAGAAACATGAAGATTTTTTTCATAATGGTTTTTAAAAGTATTGGTTTGTTAAAATAATTCCATGCGGAAATCGCTGCAATTTAGCAAAAATTTTTCAAAAGACAATCGACGGGAACAGTTTTTCGGCGTTGATTGTCGTAATCCTGGCAATTTCTTCCACGCTGACGCCCTTCAGTCCGGCGAGGAATCCGGCGATGATGGGGATGTTTGCGCTTTCGTTGCGGCTGCCGCGCAGGGGCGTGGGGGCGAGGTACGGAGCGTCGGTCTCCAGGATGATGCGCTCCAGTGGGATGCGCAGTACGTCGCGTGAGATCGATGCTTTCTTGAAGGTCAGAACTCCGCCCAGGGCAACGTACCAGTCGCCCAGCCGGGAAATGCGTTCGAAGGTCTCGGCGCTGCCGCTGAAAGCGTGCAGGTTGCCCCTCAGGTGCAGGTGTCTGCAGTCTTCCACAACCTTGAAGAAATCCTCCGTAGCGTCGCGCAGATGTATGTTGACGGGCAGGTCGTGCGCCGATGCGAATTCCAGTTGCAGCCGCAGCGCTTCCATCTGTTCGGCGCGGAATTCGGTCCCGTAATGATAGTCGAGGCCGATTTCTCCTATTGCGACAGGCCCTTTCTCCAGCCATGGCTCCAGCGCGTCCAGTTCCTCGCGCCAGTGTCCGTCCACTGACCCGGGGTAAAGCCCGAGCATGGGAAACAGGGTGCCGGGATGTTTCCCGGCCATTGCAAACATCGCCGGCCGCTCCCGGCTGTCGATATCCGCGAGCAGCATCCGCGTCACGCCGGCCTCCACCGCACGCGCTACGACCTGCTCCTCCTCCCCCCGGAACGCCTCGTCCGTAATATGGGTATGGGTGTCTACGAATTCCATCATCGTTACAAAGATAGCAATTATTCGCGATCGTAAGGTTCGCAACCCAAAAGCAACGGGCGCTTGTTGCTTCGCAACCCTATCCGGGTAAATGCGCCCTTATGCTTACGGGTTGCTCATTATTCTTACAATCGCGAATCAGTACTTTGCACTAATGCTGCACCGCTGCAACAGGTCGGTGGCGAGAAAGCCGTCCCCCTCCAGCCGCATTGCAAGCGCTGAAACGCGCCCGAAAGGCAAATCCAGCCGGCGGCACAGGTCGTCCAGCCCGACACCCCGTTCCGCTTCGACGGCCGCGAGCAGGGCGGAAAGCTGTTCCGCGTCGTCGTCTCCGCCGTAAAAGCGCCTGGCCGCATCCGATACCTTTTCCTGTCGTGCCCTGGAACCGCAGAGTCCCAGGGCGTGCGCCCAGTCGTCAGGCCGTTCCAACGCCTGTGCCATCTGGCAGGCGATCAGGCTGTTCGGCCCCTGTGAGCGCACATCGTCCACCCGCCCGGGAATGGTATAAAGTTCGCGCCCGTAGCCGCAGGCCAGCCTTGCCGTACTCATCCCGCCCCCTCTCCGCCTGGATTCGACGAGCAGGGTGGCGCGGCTCATCCCGGCTATCAGGCGGTTGCGGCGCAGAAAATGATGCGCCAGGGGCGCGGTCAGCGGGGGATAATCGGTTACCAGTGCCGAATGCGGGGCTTCAGCGATATGGCGTGCCACCCTGCTGTGCCGCGCAGGATATACCGTATCTATGCCGCATGGGAGCACTGCGATGGTGGGCAAGCCGTTATCCAGCGCCGTTATGTGCGCTACTACATCGATGCCGTAGGCAAGCCCGCTCACTATGCATGGTGCCGGTTTGCAGCAGGCGAGCGCCTGTACCGCCTTTTCGCAGCAGCTGTGCCCGTATGCGCTGCAATCCCGGGTGCCGACGACCGCCAGCGGGACCTTGGGATTCAGGACTGTTTCCGGCGGGCTTGTGCCGCGGTAGTACAACCCCGCAGGGGCATCCGGACATTCCCTGAGGAGGGAGGGATAGGCCTCCGAACAGAGCGGCACGAAGTCGCATCCTATCATTCCGAGGTTTTTCAATTCCTTCTCAGCTTCCTGAAGCCTCCTGTCGTCCAACGCCCCGCGGTATTGCGGAAGCGATGACAGGAGTCCGGCCCTTTCTTCCTCCGTCAGGGCGAAGACCGCGGACGCGCTGCCTAATTCATCAGTGAGTTTCCTGGAAAGGACCGGTTCGTATCCGAAGGCGGTGCCCAGCGCCAGGGCGCAGATCTTTTCGAATTCTTCAGACATGCCCCGAAGGTAGGGGATACAAAACGAAAATCTGCATCCTGAACGGCCTCAGGATGCAGATTTTTACGTTTTATAGAGATTTTTACAAAATCAGCATCGCGTCTCCGTAAGGACCGAAGCGATAACCCTCCTCGAGAGCTACGCGGTAAGCGTTCATAACCTTTTCGAAACCACCGAAAGCCGCCACGCTCATGAGCATGGTGGAGCAGGGACGGTGGAAATTGGAGATTATTGCGTCGGGAATGGAGAATTCGTAGGGCGGGAAGATGAACTTGTTGGTCCAGGTGTCGTTGGGACGGATTTCCTTGTCGGTGGTGACATAGGTTTCAAGGGCGCGGACTACGGTCATGCCCACGGCCACCAGTTTACCGCCGTTTTTCTTGGTCCCGTTCACCTGCGCGGCCGCTTCCGGGGATATAATCATCCTCTCGCAGTCCATCCTGTGCTTCGACAGGTCTTCCACATCTACCGTGCGGAAATGCCCTATACCCATGTGTACGGTTATGAATGTTTTCTCTATATCCCTGAGAATCATCCGGTTGAGTAATTCGCGGCTGAAATGCAGGCCGGCCGCCGGAGCGGACACGGCGCCTTCGTTGGCGGCGAAGACCGTCTGGAACTCCTCTACGTCGGATTCTTCCGGCTGTTCCTTTACCCAGTTCGGGACCGGAGTCTTGCCCAGGGCGTAGAGGGCTTCCTTGAACTCCTCGTACGGACCGTCGTAGAGAAAACGCAGGGTGCGGCCGCGGGAGGTTGTGTTGTCGATGACTTCCGCCACCATGCTTTCATCCTCGCCGAAGTAAAGCTTGTTGCCTATCCTGATCTTGCGGGCGGGCTCCACGAGCACGTCCCAGAGGCGCTGTTCCTTGTTGAGCTCGCGCAGCAGGAATACCATGATGTCGGCGCCGGTCTTTTCCTTGTTGCCCGAAAGCAGGGCGGGGAACACCTTGGTGTCGTTGAAGACGAAACGGTCCCCCTTGCCGAAGTAATCCACTACGTCCTTGAAAATCCTATGCTCGATTTCCCCGCTGTCCTTGTGCAGGACAAGCAGGCGGCATTCGTCGCGCCACTGTATGCGTCCGTCCTCCTTGAGGGGCATGAGATTGCGGGCGATACGCTCCTGGGGAAGTTCGAAGTCGAATTGTGAAAGTTTCATATACTTTTAAAAAATACAATACTCCCACTATACGGCAAAAAGGGCCAAAAAGTTTCAGGCCTCGCGGAAAACTTCCAGTATCGACGGATAAGTGTTCTTGAGGAAGGGGGGAAGGCTGGACCGGGCGACCCATGCCGCCTTTGCGATGTCCTCTTCACGCTGCGGGGTAAGGTCGGTAGGGTTGGTGTAGAGCATTTCATACCACCAGGTGTGCTTGAGATGCCATATGCCCCCGCGCAGGTAGCAATGGTGGGTAATGCATATCAGCTCCCCGAGCTCCAGTTCATCGACGCCGGTCTCCTCGCGGACTTCCCGCAGTGCGGTGGTGCTGATGTCCTCGCCGGCTTCCTGATGCCCCTTCGGAAGGTCCCAGAGCCCGTTCCTCTTGATGAGCAGGTAATCCCCCCTGCGGTTTGAAACAAGCCCTCCGGCGGCATTCACCTCCCTGAATTCCGCGCATACGCGGCGATACATCCTTTCCGTATCCGGGCAGGGAATGTAGATGCGGCTGAGCGATTCCGATGCTTCGAACATCGACACCAGCGTCCCTATGCTGAGTTTTTCACCGATGTGGAATTCGATTGCGTTGGGATCCGTCAGGGCCTGGTCCGATTCGTCGCAAATAACGATACAGCGCTTTTCGAAATATATCTTATACATTTCCCCATTCTTTCTTATCTTTGCAAAAATAGGAATAATTATGACCGAATACAAAAGCAAGCACGGGATCGTTTCCAGGAGCCGCGAGGAACTGTATATGTCTTTCGTGGACCTGTCCCGCTTCCGGGAAATGCTTCCGGACGATAAGAAGGAGATGGTCTTTGCGGACTACGACCACCTGAGCGCCACTATACAGAATTTTACAGTCGGCGTAAAGGCCACCGGCCGCCAGCCCTACGAACGCATAGAACTTTCCAATGCGGAGGGCTCTCCCTTTGCCTTCAGTATCATACTTAATTTCGAAGATGCCGGAGTCCCCGGCAAGACCGATTTTTCCATAAACGTGGAGGCCGACCTCAACCTTGTGATGAAAGCCATGCTGGGAGGCCGGATAAAGGATGGCCTTGACAAGATTGTCGACGGTGTGGTGGATGTTTCCGAGGGCCGTGTCCCGGAGGGTATGCCCGAAGGCATGAAGTTCTGATGGGCGACTCATCCGCAGCAATACGCCTGAATCCTTTCAAGGGGGCCGACGGGCCGCAGGGGACAGCCGTTCCCTGGAGTCCGTGGGGGCGTATGCTGGAGGAACGTCCGGTCTTTACCCTGGATCCGCTGCTTCATGCCGGCTGCTATTACGTGCAGGATTCGTCGGCGATGTTCCCCGGGCACGTTTTCCGCAGCTGTCTGGAGGCCTTTGACGCCCCGCTGCGTGTCCTGGACCTTTGTGCGGCCCCCGGCGGCAAGACCACGGACCTGGCTGCATCGCTGCGCGAACGCTTTCCGGAGGGCTTCCTGCTCGTATCGAACGAGGTCATCCGTTCCCGGGCCGCCGTCCTTTGCGACAACGTGTCCGTCTGGGGCGATCCTGCCGTAGTGGTAACCAGCGTCGATCCGGCCGCATTCGCGACGCTCGGCGGATTCTTCGATATAATCGTCGCCGATGTCCCGTGCAGCGGCGAGGGCATGTTCCGCAAGGATCCGCGTGCACGGGAGGAATGGAGCCCCGCGGTAGTGGATTTGTGCGCCGCGCGCCAGAAGCGCATCCTGTCGGATGTGTGGCCGGCCCTGCGCCGGGGAGGCATGCTCGTCTATTCGACCTGCACTTACGAGGATGCTGAAAATGACTCCAACCTTGAATGGGCTGCGCTTGAGCTGGGTGGCGATATCATCGCTCCCGCCGATGAATTCGGTCTCCCGCGCACACGCTGCGGACATTTGCTCAGGGCGGGCGATGTGCCCGGCGAGGGGCAGTGGGCGGGCTGCCTGCTGAAAACCTCCGCATCGGCGCCCGCTGCCGGAAGGGAAGCGCTCGGACGCCTGCATCCGCTTCGCGACGGAGTTCCGAAGGGAGAAATGAAAGGAAAGGATTTCGTCCCGTCGGCGGATTATGCACTGAGTTATGATTACGGACACGAATGGCCGGAAGTGGAGGTAGACCTGAAAACCGCCCTGCGCTTCCTGCACCGCGACAGTTTCCCCATTGAAGGGGCGGCACCGGGCTACAACCTGCTCACCTACCGCAGCCATCCCCTCGGGTTTGTTAAGAATATAGGTAAGAGGTGCAATAACCTGCATCCTCTTTCGAGGCGCATTTTGATGAATATTCCGTTATGAAAAGAAGTATATTGTCCGCCATTGCCGTGCTGCTCGCCGTCCTGCCGGCAGCAGCCCAGCTCAGCCGTGAGGAGTATAAGGATAAATATGATCGCCAGGTGCGTGCCGTAGGCTATGCCGGACTAGGCGTAGAAACTATCCTGGACCGCTGGGGAAACGTTTATCCGGATGACTGCGATATGCTCGAGGGCAGGTTTTTCTTCGACCTTACCCGTGCACGCAGCTCAAAGACTCTGCGCAGCCCGAAAGCCAGATATATGGGCAGGGAGCCGTTGATGACGCTCAAGGACTCGCTCGGAGCCCCGGTATATTTTTATGAAGAGGAGTTTTACGAAGATTCCCTTTTTAACAGCGCCCTGGGCTATATGGGGCGTGCAGCGGAACTGCGTCCGGAGGAGTTCCTGTACCGCGCGCACATGCTGAACTCCATAATCCAGAAGGAGAAGGAGGAGCCCGTGATGTCCGTGGAGGAACTGGATGCACTCATCAGTTACGACAAGGCCTGTTCCCCGTCCTGGACCTACCGCTCGCAACCTGCGGGAGAATCCTTCTTCCCCGACGCGGTACAGGATTATTGCAGCCTGTATTTTGAAATCGGCTCCCCGAAAAGTTATGCCGCCATGCGCCGCATATCGGAACGGATGATTAAGCTGTATCCCAATCGCCTGGAGTTCCTTTCGAATATGGGAATGTACTGGAAGGTGGCGGAAAACAACCCTAAAAAGGCTCTGGCAGTGTATAAAAAGGTGTTGTCCAAGGACAGGGACAATTATCAGGCGGCAAAGAACGGTTTTACGGTGGCCCGTAGCCTGAAGGATACGAAATTCCAGAAGACATGTCTGGAAACGGTAGCCATGGTGAGCCCTTCCGAATCCGAGCGCATGTCCGCCGAATCCATACTCAAAGCGATGTCAAAGTGACGGGAGCCCCTTCGTTCATATCGCGCCGCATAAAAAGCGGAGGTGCCCTGGTGACAGTCCTTGTCGCCCTCTCGTTTTTCATCGTCATTATCGCCTTTTGCGTGGCCGGCGGGTTCCGGAAGGAGGTCTATTCCGGCATGCATGCGCTTTACGGGGATATATTGCTTGCTCCCGCAGGCTTCGACTATCCCGGCGGAACGGAGCCGGTCCGGGTGGATTCCTCCCTTGTATCATCGATCCTGCAGTTGCGCGGGGTGCGGCAGATGCGGCCTTTCGTGAGCCGTGGGGGCATAGTGCGCAAGGACGGCAATATACACGGGGTGATAGTGAAGGGGGTGGAGGATTCCGGCATGGAAGCGCTGCATGCCTGCATCCCCGGGCGGCTTGCCCGCCTGATGGGCCTGTCGGCGGGTGAGCGGATGACGGTGTGGTTCGTGGGCGATGACGTGAAGGCGCGCAATTTCACCGTCGACAGCATGTACGAACCGCTGGCATCGACGGATGAAAACCTGACCGTACTGGTGCCCCTTGCCGATATGCAGCGGCTCTGCGGATGGGGCCGCGACAGCGTGTCCGCCTTTGAGGTGATGATTGCCGATGAAACGCCTTCGCGCATGCAACTGTCGGAAATGTCGGCAGCGGTGGGGATGGAGGCCCTTTGCGCCGATGAGCCTATGTTCGCATCTTCCGTCCCGGAGCGCTGGCCGCAGATATTCGACTGGCTGGACCTGGTGGACTCCAATGTGCTTGTAGTGCTGTTGCTGATGATGCTCGTGGCCGGCTTCAATATGGTGTCGGCGATGCTGATACTGATGTTCCGGAACATTTCCACGATAGGAATGCTTAAGACGATGGGAATGACGGACAGGGGCATGTCGGCGGTGTTCCTGCGGCTTGCGTCGGTGCTGGCGCTGAAAGGAATGATTGCCGGCGATGCGGCCGCGCTGCTGTTCCTTGCGCTGCAGAAGCATTTCCACTTGATAAGGCTGAATCCCCAGAACTACTACGTCTCCAGCGTCCCTGTGAGCCTGGATCCCGCATTGCCGCTGCTTTCCAATATCGCCGTATATGCGGCTGTAATGCTGTTTACGCTGCTGCCCTGCCTGTTTATTTCACGGGTTGATCCTGCGCGGACCGTTCGTCTTGATTAGGGCGTATCCGCTTGAATTCCTCGTAGAGGGACAATACCCGGCGCACATATTGTACCGTTTCCCCGTAGCCTATGCGCTTTATTCCGAGGGAATCGGCGAGGTATAGGCTGTCCCGGCCCATCTGCGGAAGAAGCTCTGCGACCTGGTCCCAGCTTGACGCGTCCGCTCCATGAAGCGAAGCGTAACGGATATAGCTGCGTACCCGGTTCCCTCCGGCATTATAGGCGGCCAGTGCGAATTTCATATTAGGGAAGCTCCTGGACAGTTCCTTGAGCAGTTTCGCCCCGGCTTCTATGTTGGATGCGGGATCGGTCAGGTCGTCCGTTCCGTAGCGGCGGGCGGTTACAGGCATGACCTGCATTATACCCCGGGCGCCCCTGCGGGACTCGATGTCTATGCGCCAGTGGGATTCCTGCCAGCCTATTGCGGCGAGAAGGCGCCAGTCCAGGCCTGTCTTTTCCCCCCATTCGCAGAAAAGCTCGTCGTAGGGGGATATCCAGGAGGCGTCGCTCCGTCTTTTGTAGGGATTCCCTACCTTCATGAACAGCCTGTGCGGAGTGCTGAGGTCCAAGCCTGCAATCCAGCGGTTGATGCGGCGTATGTCCGGCCTTGATGATTTGCGTACGTACCATGTGAATACGCTGTCGATAGGCTCGGAGGCCTGCAGGGAGGCTATGAGCGGCATGGAGCGCAGGTAAGGGAAAGCCACTATGTCCACGGTCCCTTCCGCGAGTGAATCCAGGTAATTCTCATCCTTGCCGGCAAGTATTATATGGATATCCGCTCCCATGCTCTTTGCGAACTCGGTAAAAAGCCAGTAGCAGTAGCCGGAGAGCAGTCCCTTGGACGTATGGACCGGGCCTCCGAAGTCAATCACGCATTCCAGCCGGGATCGGTTCATTCCGGGAATGAATCCGCCCCTGCCCTTCCAGTCCTTCGCCTTTTGAGGCTCCAGTATGAGCGCCGCCAGGATAAGTAGAAGGGTGACAGTCAGGGCCGTGCGTTCTATGTGCCTGGTCTTCATTACATTGAAGCGTCAGTCCCGGAAGAATGTGTGCCGGTGCCCATGCTGGCGTTTCTGTGCGGCTGTATGTAGAACGGCCAGAGTACGCCGAACTTGACGGATTGCCGGGTAGTTATGAAGTGGTCCGCAGTGAAGTAATCCCTGCTCTTGAGCGGCCAGCCCAATCCACAGTTCTCCCATTTTACGAATATGCAGGCACGTTTCCACTGTATGTTCAGGAAGAGGTCCAGGATGGGGCCGTTAGAGTATTTTTCTACATTCTGGTTGTGGAATACACCTACGACGGGATTCCAGGCGGGTGCATACCATGGTGTATTGTACAGTCCGTTCACGCCTATCTGCATCTCCATCACGTTATGCGTCTTGGTGGCATCCCGCTGTACCACGAACTGAATGTACCAGCGGAGGTTCACGGCCAGCATGGGGAGCGGCACTACATCCTGGTTGGTCGACATCTGGAACAGCAGGCGGTTGTCCAGGTGTACGAGTTTTGCAATCACGAAATCCTTGCGCAGCGATGCCTTTATGATGCTCATCGTGCCTTCGAACTGGCGTATGATACCCTCCGTATCGTAATACAGGGGATTGGCCAGCAGGGCATATCCCGCCGATACATCCAGCTTCCAGTGCGGGATATCAAGCCTTAATTCGGCCTTTGTAAGCGAAGTCTTTTTGAAATCGTTATCCCATTTGAACTGGCTCGTATTCAGGAATTTCTGGTAATGGGTGGGTTCGCGCAGGGAGGTTTCGGCGTGCAGGCCGAGCGCGAGGGGGCTGGTTCTCGCCTTGCGGAAGGGGAAAACCCTCATCAAGGCATTGGCCTGGACGGAAAAATCCGAGAAATTGTATCCCGCCAGCACATAGTCCGCCTTGGCGTCCCAACTTACCGAGCGGAACAGCCGTCCCTCCACGCCTGCGTAAACGTAGAATGAATTGTCCACGTGCCGTGCGGGCCGTGTGGCGCAGCTGTCATAATAATGCATCAGGCGGTCGCCGATACCGACATTGAGCTTCGAGACCACCCCGTCTTCGCGCCAGGGCTGTAGTTTGATAAATAGCTTGTTGTCCAGTTTCATCACGCGCATCGAATCGCCGGGGGTGTTGATGATGTCGCCCTGCGTGATATATTTGCGGGTGTAGGTGGACCACTCGGTGCTGTGTCCTATGTAGGCCGTGGTTATGTTTTTGTCCAGCGAGTCCGGCGAATAATGGAAAGAGGTGTCCTTCTTCGCTTTGATACGGTTTATGAAATCGAAGGGTATGCGGTACTGCTGGTCAAGGAAAGCGGTGTGCTTTACGATCTTGGATTCGGCTTTGGCTGCGCGGACCGGAATCTCACGGCTGTCCACAACGGTATCCCTTATCCAGGAGACGTCTGCTACACCCCCGTTTTCCCCGCGGTCCACCATATTGTATATGTACCCCGCGTGCGCCAGGTATTTCTTTCCTGTATAGTTGATGGCCGCATGGAAATTCTTGTTGGTGGTCTTTTCATTTTCCAGCATGCCTCCGCCTCCGAACCGGTCGTAACAGAGGCTGAAGTTCAGCGACGGCAGTATGTTCTGCGTAGTGAAGATGTGCAGGTTGTCGGATTCCTTTTCCTCGTTGGCGAGCAGGGTGCCCCAGTATGCCAGCTCGGTGTAGGGGGTTTTGGTGTTGAAGTGCAGCAGGCTGCGCGGATCCTTGGCCCAGGGCTCCTGGGCGTCGTAGAATTCCACACCCTCGCGGCTGCCGCGGAGGAAAAAGTCATAGTACTGGGCAGGGGAGCCGGCCACACCCAGCCAGGTGGCGTTCACATCCTTGCGCTGGAAGGGGTAATCGTAATAGTAGTAATTAAAGCTTGTGTCCAGGGGCTGGAACTGCATTTTGTGGAAATCGTCGTCCAGCTTCCAGGTTATTATGCGCTTGTAGTAAAGTGAATCCGGGATGGCAAAGCTTTCAAGTATTCGCGGCGTATTCTGGGTTATTGAATCGCGTATGCCCTGGCGTATTTCTTTCTCCCTGCGCGTAGAATCCATGACCTTCATCTTTGCGAGCTCCCGCTGCTCGATGTCATATCGCCTCCGTTCCTTTTTGTCCAGTGAGTTGTACCATGCGAGGAAGGCGAGCCGCGCCGCAACTGCCGAATCGGCGTAATAAATGGAATCCAGCCTGTGGAGGATGGCGGAATCGCCGCGGGCAGAGAGGGTATCGCCGGCCTGCAGGTATCCCGCGATGGACTTGCGCAGGGTGTCGCGGGTAAGCTGATGGGTCAGGGAATCCACCAGGGCTATGTAATATCGGTAGCGGAACGGGTCGGTAAAGCGCAGGGAGTCGGGTATCTTGATGGTGTCCCTTGCAAGTATTATGGGGACGGTGTCCAGTATCCCGCTGCCGATGCTGTCCATCGCAGCAAGCAGGCTGTCGGCGATTTGCGCTGTCTCGAAGTCCCCGCTCCGGCGCTTCTTGTATCCGTCGTTGACGTAAATTACCGTGTCCGTTGCTTCGGACCAGCTGTCGATGCTATAGGTGTGTACCGAGGGTTCGAAGCCGAAAACCCCGGCGATGGTCGCTCCTACCACCGCTGCCGGAAATAATATTCGTCCCGCCAGGCGCATCTACTCGACGATGAATACCTCGTCTCCCTTTTCTGCAAATTGATATTGTTCCCTCGCGAATTTCTCCAGGGAATCACGGTCGGAACCCAGGGTTGCGATACTGTCCCTGAGTTTCGAATTGTATTGTTCAAGTTGCTCTATCTGCGAGCGTTGGGCGCGGATTTCGAATCCGGACTGAATCCAGCGAACTATGTTGTCCCGCTTCAGGAAAAGGAAGAGCAGGGCAAGCGCGGTCAGAATGGCGGCATAACGCCAGAAGGAGCGCCGTATGTCTTTATTGTTTTCCATATTTCGACAAAAATAACTAAATTTGTGGAGTTAATCCAATAATTGCAAAATTTATGAAACCTACGCTTCTTGTTCTTGCTGCCGGAATGGGCAGCCGTTACGGCGGACTCAAACAGATGGACGGGCTCGGGCCTTCCGGGGAAACCATCATCGATTATTCCATTTACGATGCCGTGCAGGCTGGTTTCGGGAAAGTGGTATACATCGTAAGGGAATATTTCCTCGATGTTTTCAAGGAGACTGTAGAGAAAAAATACGGCCACGTGAAATGCCTGGACGGCACGCCGCTGGAGTTCTGCTTCGTTACGCAGGAACTCAATAAGATTCCCGCCGGTTTTACCCTGAATCCGGAGCGCGAGAAGCCCTGGGGTACCGCCCACGCCGTCCTGATGGCCAAGGACGTGATTCACGAGCCCTTTGCCGTGATAAACGGTGACGACTTCTACGGAAAGGAGTCTTTCAAGATTCTGGGCGACTGGCTGCGTGCCCACGAAAATACCAAAGGAGAGTTCTGCCTGGTGGGTTTTGCCCTTGAGAACACCCTCAGCGAATCCGGTTCCGTGTCGCGCGGTATCTGTCACTATGATGCCCAGGGACGCCTGACCAGCGTCGTGGAGCACCTGAACATCGCCGCGGTGGAAGGCGGGGCAGTCGAAGGCGACAATTCCGTTTCCGGGGAGCACGTTCCCCTCGACGGGAAGGCCCTCTGCTCCATGAATATGTGGGGCTTCACGCCAGATTACTTCGAAAAGAGCGAAAAGATTTTCAAGGGCTTCCTCGAAAAGAACATCAGCGAACTCAAGAAGGAATTCTACATCCCATACGCCATCGACGTGATGATTAAGGAGAACAGCGCCGTTACGAGCGTGCTGGCAACCCCTTCGCGTTGGTTTGGCGTTACTTACAAGGAAGACCGCCCGGGCGTAGTTGCCAAATTCGCCGAGCTCGCCGCAAAGGGGGTCTACCCCACGCCGCTGTATGAGTAGCAGGCGGGGCAATTTCGGCTTCCTGCGTAGTTTCCGCTGCTATTACCCCTCCTGGGGCGGCATACTCGTGCTGCTCCTCCTCCTGCTTGCCGGGGCGCTCGTAGGTGCGGCGGTACAGTATGCTGTGGGAAGCTGGCTGGGGGACTATGCGAACCTGGTTACATACGTGCTGATGTTCATTCCGCCGATGCTCTATGCGGCGGGCTGCAGCGGGCGCAGCGAAATGCTGCTGGAACCCCGGGAACTTGACGATGCCTCATTCCTGCCGCTGGGAGCGGTCCTTGCCTCCCTCGTTGCCGTAGTCGCGACAGTGGCCGCGGGCTTCGTATCGGATGCCCTGACACTGCTTCTGCCCCCGATGCCACTGTGGCTGGAGAATGCGCTCAAGCAGCTGACCCAGGGCAAGCTGCTTGCCAATTTTCTCTGCGTATGCGTGGCTGCGCCCTTCTTTGAAGAGTGGCTCTGCCGCGGAATGGTCCTGCGCGGGCTGCTCTGCAACAAGGTCAGGCCGGGGATCGCGATCCCGGTATCGGCACTCTTCTTCGCCCTGATCCACATGAATCCCTGGCAGGCCCTGCCGGCTTTCCTTATCGGCTGCCTGATGGGCTGGGTCTATTACCGTACCGGTTCGCTGAAGCTTACGATGGGGATGCACTTCGTCAACAACGGCCTGGCGCTCTTCGCCTCCCGCCTGCCCGGCATGGACAGCGTGAGCTCCTGGTCGGAAGTCATGCCTTCCGGCGTCTATATCGCCGTAGTTGTGCTGAGTGTCGTAATCGTAGCCGCTTCTTTCTTTATCTTCGGCCGCATCAAGACGGTTGCTAAGTGGTCAATGGAATAGCAACTATTCCCTGCGACCATTTACCCGGATAGGGTTGCGCAGCAACAGGGAGCAGGGGATAGTTGATATGGAATAAACTTAGCAACCGCTACAATAGCAGCATAATTGCAAACATTCCAAGCAGGAATGCCTGGAATTTGAGCCGCGAGGCATTCGTAAACCTCATCATCGCCTCCGTCTCATTCCCGGAGCAGAGCAGCTGCACCTCATCCCGGTCCGGATAATCGTGCGTGCTCCATTTCGCCACCACATACCCCCTGAAAATCAGGGTAGCTCCGCCATTAGAGCGGTTCAGCGTCATCAGCTGCCGACGGTCTGCAAAATAGCAGATATCCATCAGTCCGTCGGGAATCAGTTCCTCGGCGCGCTCCGCGGTAGTGGCCGTCAGTAGCACGGGCTTCACCCTTGGAGGAAGGTGCAGGCGCAGGGAGTCAATGCGCGCCCAGCGCTGCGGAGTCATCCTTTCAGGGTCGTAGACAGAGAACGCCATGGCCCGGTTGTCTATCAGAAGGTCATTACAGTACTCACCCTCAAAATCATAGAAAGGCAAAAGCACATCGCCGCGTACCTCCTCCCCTTCCTTCATCAGTTCGGCCCCCGGCCGCAGGTCGGTAAAATCGTCGGAAGGCAGATACCACAGATGTCGGGCTGCAAAACAAAGTATCGCCGCGGTGCTCAGGAAAAATGCCACCTTCTTCATGCGGCGGGAGCCTCCCTTGTTCCGCGACGGCAGTACGGCGATTCCCAGGAGCGCAAGCAATGCTATATTCTTCCAGAAGCTCTGGGCGTGGGTGAGGTGCACCGCTTCCCCGAAGCAGCCGCAGTCCATGGGCGGATTTTTCGCCCAAAGCAGGGCCGTCAGCGCAGTAAAGGACAGCAACAGCACTCCCGTGGCGATATTGACCCCCCGTCGCCATACACCGGTAATCAGCGCCGATCCGAGCAGCGCTTCAGTCAGGGCTCCCGCCTCGCCCAATACATTCGCGGCGGGCAGCAGGAAACGCAAGCCCAGGAAGCGCAGGTATTCCTGCATCACCAGCCCCGCGCCGACGGGGTCCATCAGTTTCAGGGTGCCGGCTATAAAGAATACGGCACCAACTATCAAAGCGCAGATCCGGCGGATGAATCTCATTTCAGGCGCGTTTCAACAAGTGTCCTGACCCGGGCGAAAATCGAATCGGGGGGAAGCATTTCCCCTTCCGGGGAGGAACAGTCTACGCGCAGGAAATCGGGGTCCAGTTCGCACTGGCGCAGGTACATCTCCCGCACCCGGCGCTGGAAGTCCAGGTTCGCCTCGTGGATATCCTTCTGCCCGTGAAGGTAATCCCTGTCTCCATCCGATTCGCGTGAGGCGTCCAGGCTTTTCCTGACAAAGGACAGCGGCACATCCAGGAACAGGTTCAGGTCGGGTTTAGGAATGCCGAAGTCCGTATATTCGGTGCGGAAAATCCATTCCCGCAGCTCTTCAGTTTCCTGCGGGGAAGCGGTCTTGGCGCATTGGTAAGCGATATTTGAATAGACATACCGGTCAAGAAGGACATTCTTCCCGGCGGCCAGGGCCTGTTGTATCGAAGCTGCGGCCGTCCTGCGGTCCTCGGCATACAGCAGCGCCACCAGCTGGGGGTGCACCATATCGATGGGGCCGAAGCCGCCGCGGAGGAACTTGCCTATCAAATCACCGTACACCGGCGCATCATAACGCGGAAAATGAATGTATTCCAGGCCGCCGAGCCCTTCCAGATATTCCCTGAGATGGCGGACCTGTGTGGATTTGCCCGCGCCATCAAGACCTTCCAATACGATTAACATGACAGATTTTGCGTTATCTTTGCAAAGGTATTAAAAATTCCGTCTTATGTTACAGTTGATGGGAATTATCAACGCCACGCCTGATTCATTCTGGGCGCCCAGCCGCTATGCATTCTCCGTTCTGGACGATGCGCCGGACCTGGTGGACATAGGCGCGGTATCCACGCGGCCGGGAGCGCCCGACGTAAGCGAAAAGGAGGAATGGGAGCGGCTGCAGCCCGTGCTAAAGACCGTTGCGGAGCGCGGTATTCCCTTTTCTGTCGATACTGTGCGCGCCGGAATAGTCCGTCGCGTCTTCGAGCACTTCGGCCCGTTCATAGTCAATGACATATCGGCGGGGGAGGACGATGCTCAAATGCTTCCTGCGGTAGGGGAGCTGGGGCTGCGCTACATCGCGATGCACAAGCGCGGAAATCCCCGTACGATGGATGTGCTTTGCGATTATGGTGATGGTGGCATTATGACCGAGCTGAAGCGCTATTTCGCTGACTTTGAACGCCGTGCAGCCGATGCTGGCATCGCGGACTGGATACTGGATCCGGGCCTGGGCTTTGCCAAGACCGTGGAGCAGAACTGGGAAATCCTGGACCGTCTGGGAGAGTTGCAGTCTTTCGGCCGGCCGATACTTATCGGCGCCGCCGACAAACGTTTCACCGGCGGCGACACCGAAGAAGCCCACCGCCGTGCTTTGAAAGGCGGTGCCGCCATCCTTCGGGTTCATGACGTCGCCGCCGCCCGAAGGACTATACTTAAAATCTGAATTCGAACGGCATGCGGGCAAGGATCTGCGGCTTGGCATTCTCACGCAGGCGGCGTATAAAGACGCCTTCTTCGGTTTCCTGCTGCTGCCCGAACGATGCCAAAAGGTTCTCCATCATCGTGAGCGGCGCCGGATAGGCGGTCACGAGCCAGTTTCCCATCTCGCCGTCTCCGGCAGCGGAAGCCGCATACTGCAGCGCATCCGCCAGGGTGCCTATCTCATCCACCAGGCCCGCTTCAAGTGCATCGGCGCCGGTCCAGACGCGGCCCTGTCCGAGCTCGTCCACCCGCTCGACGCTCATATCGCGCCCCTCGGCTACGAGCTGCGTAAAACGCTCGTAAATATCCTCGATGGAACGCTCCATATAGCGGTATTCGTCCTTGTCGAAGGACCGCATCAGCGAAAACATATCCGAATGCTTGTTGGAACCCACGGACTCCACGCCTACGTGCAGCACATCCTTCGCGGTCTTACTGAAATCCGGCACCATGCCGAATACGCCGATCGAACCGGTCAGGGTCGTCGCATCGCTGAAAATATGGTCGCAGCCATTGGAAATCCAATAGCCGCCGGAAGCGGCATAATCGCCGTAGGATGCAATAACGGGCTTCACCGCACGCAGCAGGCGGATCTGCTCTTCGATTTTCTCCGAAGCGGAAACGCTGCCGCCGGGGGAATTGACGCGCAGTACCACCGCCTTGACGGCGGAATCGGCACGGACCGTCTCGATCATCTTCACGAAATCGTCGGAAGCTACTGCGTCGATCTCACTGCCGTCGACAATCTCGCCGTTGGCATACACCACCGCAATCTGCTTGCGGGACTTGAGGTTTGGCAGGCATTTGGCGTCCACATAACTCTGGAAGCCGATGAAATTCACATCCTCGACATTGTCTACGACCGCCAGGTCCGCCATCTTCCGCTGCAGCTCGGCGCGCCCGACCAGCTCGTCCACCAGGCCGGCCTCGATAAAGTCCTCGGGCAGGCAGAGTTCCAGATTGTCGATGGCCGCATTAAGCCGCTCCACGGAAATGTCGCGGGACTGGGCGATGGAGGCGGAGAGCGTCTCCCAGATGGAAGTGACCATCCGCTCATTCTGGAAGCGGTTCTCCGGACTGGATGAATTGCGCACGAACATCTCGCCGGCGGATTTGTACTTGCCGTGGCGGATAAGCTGTACCTTGATACCGAAGCGGTCCAGCAGGTCGGCGAGGAAAATCATCCGGCCGCCCACGCCGGTCAGCGTAATATTGGCACCGTGATAATTGCCCATATAAATCTTGTCCGCGACGGAAGCCAGATAATAACTGCCCGTAGAGGGCGCCTCGATATAGGCAATCACCCCCTTGCCGCTCTCGCGGAACCTGGCAAGCGCAGCCCGAAGCTCCTCGCAGCTGGCGATACTGCCAACCAGCCCGTCGGTCTTGAGGTAGATGTGCCTGACATTCGGATCCTCCGCGGCGATTTCGATGGCGTTCACGGCATCCAGCAGCCCGATCGTGCGCACAGCCTCGGCGCTGCTGCCGCTGACATTAAAGGACTCGGTCTTCTGCTCGGTAAGCTGCACCACACTCATGTCCAGTTTCAGGATACCGGGCTTGTTCACGTTCCCGACCTGCGTTTCCGTCCCGAGCGCGGAAAAGAACATAAGACAAATCAGGGTGCATAGGATCGATGCGATAAGGGTGCCGACAATGACCGCCAGCACGGTCTTCCAGAATGAAAATTTCATATCAAAAGATGTATTTAACTCCGCTAATTTACCAATATTCCTGGAAAGCGCCAAATGGCGGCCGGAATGGGCTGTTAAATAAAGCCTGAAATTCCGTAACTCTGTTTGATTTCGCTCATCACGAAGGTGCTTTCGATGCTTCCCACGGTCTCGGAGTCGCCCAGTTTGTTGAGCAGGAAATCCTGGTACTGCTTCATATCCGCCGTGCGGATTTTGAGCAGGTAGTCATAGGCGCCGGAGATATTGAAGCATTCGGTGACCTCGGGAATGAGCCGGATGCGGCGCGTAAAGTTGTCGGCCATCTGCCGGTTGATCTGTTTGAGCTTGACCTTGCAGAAGACCAGCATCGACCGGTTCAGTTTTTCCGCATCGAGCACCGCTACATACTTCTTTATATAGCCTTGCTTCTCAAGGCGTTTGATGCGTTCGAACACGGGCGTCGGCGTCAGGTTGACGGCGTCCGCGAGTTCTTTCGTGGTCAGTTTGGCGTTTTTTTGCAGCAGTTTGAGCAGTTGCAGGTCGGTGTTGTCCAGGGTTTCGGTCATGGTTGTCAGAATATTTTTCTGCCGGAGGGCGTTGTAGGGGTTAAATTTAGTTAATTCTTCTGAATATGTTGCAAATATAGATAAATCTTCTAATTTATATACAATATTTGGTAGAAATATCTACTATCTATACTTTTGCAGACGGGACAACAACCGGCGTCCACGGATGCTTGTTGCTTCGCAACCCTATCCGGGGAATCGAGCGACAAACCGAGCGATGTGAAACTTGTTCCAACATCCGAGGTGCGAAGTTCGAAGCCGTTAGGCAAATGCATCCTTAGGACGCCGGTTGTGTCAAAAAAGCAAAAGTTTATGGAAAAACAGAAATTTCACCTTGAGACGCTGGCGGTCCACGCCGGCCAGGAAACCCCGGATCCGGCATCCGACGCCCGTGCCGTGCCGATTTATCAGACCACCTCATACGTCTTCCGCAACTCTCAGCACGCAGCTGACCGTTTCGGCCTGCGCGACCCCGGCAACATCTACGGGCGCTTGACCAATTCCACCCAGGCGGTCTTCGAAGAGCGCATAACGGCGCTGGAAGGCGGCGTAGCGGGGCTCGCGGTGGCCTCCGGCGCGGCGGCCATCACCTACGCCCTGCAGAACATCCTGCAGGCGGGCGACCATCTTATCGCCGCGGACAACCTCTATGGCGGCACCTACAACCTGATTACGCATACGCTCGCCACGCAGGGAGTCAGCCATACGGTGCTCAAGGTCAATGACCTGCAGGCGCTGGAGGCGGCCATCCGTCCCAATACGAAAGTCATCTACGCGGAGACCTTCGGCAATCCCAACTCCGATGTCGCGGACTTCGAGGGCATTGCGGAGGTGGCGCACCGTCACCACATCGTCTTCATCGTGGACAACACTTTTGCGCCGATCCTGATCCGGCCGCTGGAGCACGGTGCGGATATCGTCGTGCATTCGGCGACCAAGTTCATCGGCGGCCACGGAAGTTCGCTGGGCGGGGTCATCGTCGACGGAGGCAAGTTCGACTGGAAGGCAAACGCGGACAAATATCCGACCCTCGCCAAACCTGATCCCAGCTATCACGGTGCAGTTTTCGCCGATGTTGCCGGCGCGGCCGCCTTCGTCACCCGGATCCGTGCCGTCCTGCTGCGCGATACCGGCGCGGCCATCAGCCCCTTCAATGCCTGGATACTGCTGCAGGGCGTAGAAACCCTTCCGCTGCGCATCGAGCGCCATACGCAGAATGCCCTGAAGGTGGTGGAGTACCTCTCCAGGCACCCCAAGGTGGCGAAAGTGAACCACCCGGCCCTGCCCGACCATCCGGACCATGCCTTGTATCAACGCTATTTCCCGGACGGCGCGGGTGCCATCTTCACCTTCGAAATCCGGGGGACCCAGGACGATGCCTGGCGCTTCATAGACCGTCTCAGGATTTTCTCCCTGCTCGCCAACGTGGCCGACGTCAAGAGCCTGGTGATCCATCCCTACACCACGACCCACTCGCAACTGAGTCCGGAGGAACTCGCGGCGCAGCACATTACGCCCACCACCGTCCGCCTTTCCATCGGGGTGGAACACATAGACGATATTCTCGCCGACCTGGAACAAGCCCTTAACTAATTGAAAATTATGATATACAACAATCTTACGGAACTTGTCGGGAACACTCCGCTCCTGGAAGTCAGCGGCCTCGAAGGCCAGAAAGCGCGCATCGCGCTCAAACTTGAACTGTTCAATCCCGGCGGCAGCGTCAAAGACCGCATCGCCCTGGCGATGATAGAAGACGCCGAACGTCGCGGCATCCTGAAAAAGGGCGCCACCCTCGTAGAACCGACCAGCGGAAACACCGGTATCGGCATTGCCTGGGTCGCCCGCGCCAAGGGGTATAAGGCGATCCTTACCATGCCCGAGACGATGAGTATCGAGCGTCGCAACCTGCTCAAGGCCTTCGGGGCCACCATCATCCTGACGCCGGGGGCCGAGGGAATGAAGGGCGCCATTGCCAAAGCCGAGCAAATCCGCGACGAAACGCCCGGCGCCGTCATCCTGGGCCAGTTCGTGAACCCCGCCAATCCGGACGCCCACACCCGCACGACCGGCGAGGAGGTCTGGGCCGCCACCGACGGGGCGGTGGACATCTTCGTGGCCGGCATCGGTACCGGCGGTACCGTCAGCGGCAGCGGCCGGGCGCTCAAAGCCCACAAAAAGAGCGTGGAAATCGTAGGTGTGGAGCCCGCTTCCTCCGCGGTCATCACCACGGGCGTGCCGGGCAAGCACAAGATCCAGGGCATCGGTGCCGGCTTCGTCCCGCAGACTTTCCTGAAGGAGTTTGTGGACAGGGTGGTCACCGTCACCAATGAAGAAGCCTTCGACGGCGCCCGCCTGCTCGCCGCGCGCCTGGGACTGCTGGTCGGCATCTCCTCCGGCGCCGCTTTCAGCGCCGCCTACAGCCTGGCGCGCAAAGAAGAAAATGCCGGAAAACTGATTGTCGCCCTCCTTCCCGACACCGGCGAACGCTACCTCTCCACCGAGCTGTTTGAATGATTTGCAAATAAGTGCTATATTTGCAGATTATGAATATACAGAAGCCGAGCATACCCAAGGGCACGCGGGATTTCTCCCGGAAGGAGACCGCGGAGCGCAACTATATCTTCGACACTATCCGCAGCGTTTTCAAGCGCTACGGCTACGCCGCCATTGAAACGCCGGCGATGGAAAACCTCTCCACCCTGCTGGGCAAATACGGCGACGAAGGCGACAAGCTCCTCTACCGCATCCTCGACAGCGGCGACCCCTTTGCCGATGCGGACTTCGAGAAGCCCCTCACGCCGCAGGTCTGCTCCAAGGGCCTGCGCTACGACCTGACGGTGCCCTTCGCCCGCTACGTTGTCCAGCACCAGGGAGAACTGACCTTCCCCTTCAAGCGCTTCCAGATGCAGCCCGTCTGGCGTGCGGACCGTCCCCAGAAGGGCCGCTACCGCGAATTCTGGCAGTGCGACGTGGATGTCATCGGCACCCCCTCGCAGCTCTGCGAACTGGAACTGACGCAAATCATCGACGCGGTGTTCCGGAAACTGGACGTGCGGGTGGAAATCCGCCTGAACAACCGCAAAGTGCTCACGGGCCTTGCCGAAGTGTGCGGTTGCCCTGAGCAGGTGACGGACCTTACCGTCGCCATTGACAAGCTGGAAAAAATCGGCATCGACGCGGTAAAGGCGGAACTGGTGGAAAAAGGCATCGGCGCCCAGGCGTTCGCGACGCTGGAAAAGGTTTTGCAGCTGAGCGGCAGCGTGCAGGAAAAGATTGCCGCGATGCGGGAACTTTTCGCCGCTTCCGAAGTGGGCCTCAAGGGGCTGGACGAACTCGAAGAACTCTTCGGCTTCATCCGCAGTGCGGGCATCCAGACGCCGGTGGCGCTCGATTTGTCGCTGGCTCGCGGACTGAACTACTACACCGGTGCGATTTTCGAGGTCAAGGCCCTCGACTGGCAGATCGGCAGCATCTGCGGCGGCGGAAGGTACGACAACCTGACGGGCATTTTCGGGCTGCCGGGGATGTCCGGCGTAGGCGTTTCCTTCGGTGCGGACCGCATCTATGACGTGCTGAAAGGGCTGGAAAAGTTCCCCGACGGGCTCGGCACCTCCGCGCGGCTGCTTTTCGCCAATATGGGTGCCGCCGAAGTGGCATATATCCTGCCGTTTGCCGCCGCGCTGCGCGAAAGGGGCATCGCCGTGGAAGTCTATCCGGACAGCGCGAAACTACGCAAACAGTTCGAATACGCCGACCGGCAGGGAATCCCCTTCCTTTCCATCAACGGCAGCGACGAAGCGGCCGCCGGCCGCCTCACCGTCAAAAACCTCGCAAGCGGGGAACAGCGGAGCTTCGACGCTACGGATTTAGCTGCATTAAGCGCCTATATTGAGGCAGATGCTCCCTGCGACCATTTACCCGGACAGGGTTGCGCAGCAACAGGGAGCAGGGGGCATCTGCCGAAAGAATAAATTGGCGATTTTATGGGAAAACTATACGACGAACTCTGTAAGGATTACCGCTTCAAGGAAGGCCTGCACACCTGCATCAACTGCGGGACCTGCACCGCCATCTGCCCTGCCGCGGAATTCTACCGCTATGACCCGCGCAAAATCGTGGACACGGTACAGCGCAAGGACGATGCGGAGATTGAAGCCCTGCTCAAGAGCGACACCATCTGGTACTGCGGCGAGTGCATGTCCTGCGTGACGCGCTGCCCGCGGAAGAACGGGGCGGGCCTGGTGATCATGGCCCTGCGCAACCTCAGCGCCAAGCTGGGTTACTTCACCTGTTCCGAGAAGGGCCGCCAGCTCTATCCGCTGACCAAGGTGCTGAACGGCAACGTGCTCAACCTCGGTTATTGCGTTCACGCATCTACCTTCGCCTACGAAGACCATCCGGAATCCGGCCCGGTCTTCGAATGGGTGCTCAACCACAAGGAAGACGTCTACACACGCCTGGGGGCCAATTACGGCGGCGACGGTCCGGGTGCCCTGCGCAAGATTCCGCAGGAGGACCTGGACGAACTCAAGGCCATTTACGACGAGACCGGCGGCACCGAGCGGCTGGAGCTCGTGGAAAAATACTCGCTCGAAAAGGCGAAGGAGATGGGAATGACGCCCGAGGAATACCTGAAATACACCTTTACGCACTGCTCACGGGGGCATTTTAACAACGAAGAGGCATGATCTACCAGGGCAAACAGAAAATCTGGTCCGACTACCAGAAAGAGATTCCGGACAACCACTGGTTCTATGTCCGCAGCTGCATCCGCCAGAACTTTTTTCCGGCATCGGAAAAATATTTCGTCAAGATCGTCAGGGATGTCCTGGGCAAGGACCTCTTTGAAACAGAGCACCATACCACCTGCGGAGGCATCGCCTATCACAGCGACACCATCCCCCAGGAAACGGCGATGACCATTGTCGCCCGCCAGTTCTCCCTGATGAAGGAAGCGGGTTACAAGAACCTCGTGACGAGCTGCATCACCTCCTTCGGCAATTACTGCGAAATCCTGGAAACCTGGCGCGAGTTCCCGGAGCTGGAAGCCCGCATCCGCGAACACCTCTGGAAGGCCTGCCGGCGGGAATTCGACAAGCCGGAGTACGTGGCGCATGCCAGCGACGTGATTTACAAACTGCGCGGGGAAATCGCCGAAAAGGCGAAAATCCGCCTGGTGAACCGCGAAACGGGCGAGCCGCTGCGCGTTGTCGAGCACATCGGCTGCCACTACTCCAAAATGTTCCCGCACAAAGGCGTGGGCGGCGCGGAATACCCCTGCGTGCTGAGCGGGATGGTGGAATCCTGGGGCGGGAAAGTCATCGATTATCCCGAGCGCCGGCACTGCTGCGGCTTCGGCTTCCGCCAGTATCTGGTCAAGGCCAACCGCGGCTACAGCGTTTCCAATACGCACAAGAAATTCGAATCGATGGAGCCCTTCCATCCCGATATGATCATCACCAATTGCCCCGGCTGCCCCTATTTCCTGGACCGCTGGCAATACGTGATTGCAGAGCAGACCGGAAAGACCTACGGCAAGGACGGCTACGGCATTCCGGCCCTGACCTACGAGGAACTCGCCGGCCTGGTGCTGGGCTACGATCCCTGGGACCTGGGCCTGCAGGTTCACCAGGTGGCGGCGGAACCGCTGCTGGACAAACTGGGCGTCGCCTATGATCCGGCCAAGAAATACCTGGGTCTCAACGAAAAGGATATTATGAAACCGGGCCTGCCGACGGTCCTGAAATGCTGCTAATATGAAAGAATCGGTCATTATCATCGGCGGGGGAGTCGCCGGACTGGAAGCGGCGTCGCAGCTGCTTGCCCTGGGCCTGAGCCCCGTCATCATCGAGCGTTCCGACCACCTGGGCGGCCACGTGGCGGAGTGGTACCGGCTGTTCCCGGACCTCTCCCCGGCGCAGGACCTGATTGCCCGCCTGGTGGATTCGGCCTCCGGGGCGCGCATCTACCTGGAAACGGAAATCTCACGCATCAACGCCCTCAAGGACGGCTACAGCGCCACCCTCAACAACGGCGACGTGCTTTTCTGCAAGGCGGTGCTGGTCTGTACCGGCTTCCATCTTTTCGAAGCTGCGAAGAAGGAAGAATACGGCTATGGCATCTATGACCGCGTCATCACCAACCGGGACCTGGAACACTGGTTCGGCGGCGCGGAGGATGAGCGCATCACGGACAATCCCAAGGCCATCGGCTTCGTGCACTGCGTGGGTTCGCGCGATGTCAAGGCCGGCAATACGCAATGCTCCAAGGTCTGCTGCATGACCGCAATCAAACAGGCGATCGAGCTGAAGGAGAAGTTCCCTGAGTCGGAAATCTACTGTTTCTATATGGACCTGCGCCTCTTCGGCAAGAAATACGAGGACTTCTACATCAGCGCGCAGAAGGACTACGGCATCCACTTCATCCGCGGGCGCGTGTCCGAGGTGAGCGAGGATATCGAGGGCCGGCTGCTCGTGAAGGCCGAAGATACGCTCAGCGGCAAGCCGCTCAAGGTCCGGCTCGACCTGCTGGTGCTGATGGCGGGGATGGTCTGCCACCCGCAGACCGCCCGGATCGCATCGATGGTGCGCGCCGAAGTGGACGACGACGGCTTCCTGCGCAGCCGCGACAATATCTACAGCATAGTCGAATCCGGCCGCAAGGGCATCTTCTTCGCCGGCGCCTGCACGGGCACCAAGACGGTGCCGGAGACGGTTGCGGAGGCGCGCGCGGCGGCCTTATCGGCGTATAGATATATAAAAGGTAACGCGTGATGGATTTTGGATTCAGCCTCAGCCCGAGTTCCGCCATCGACCTCGATAAGGTGGATTTGAGCCTGTACCGGCGGCTGGAACAGACGGCCCCCGATATCCGCAATTGCATCGCCTGCGGCAGCTGCAGCGCGACCTGCATGGCTGCATCCTATTCCGGAATGAGCGTGCGGAAGCTGATCTTGAACCTGCAACGCGGTGCCGACGTGGAAAAGATGCTCTCCTGCTGCATGCTCTGCGGCAAGTGCACGATGGTCTGCCCGCGGGGAATCAACACGCGGAAGCTGATTCTGGACGTTTGTCGTTATTATAGCAAGAAGGTATGAGAGAACGGATTCCATCGGGCTTCGACCCCTTCGTGCTGCCTTTCCTGATAGGGATGGGCTTCGTGCTCCTGTACTGCCTGTTGGCGGCGTTGCGGGTGCTCTGGCAGTGTCCGCGGGAGGACCGGCGGCGTTTCTTTATTTCGCTCATTACACCGACGACGGCGCTCAAGAATATCTGGGATATCTTTGCCAACTGCTTGATTCATGTTAAGTTGTGGAGGCGTAACCGGATGCTGGGCTTCATGCATTCGAGCATCGCCTTCGGCTGGTTCATGATTATCCTGCTGGGACACCTGGAGGTGCTCTTCTTCGTACCGCACAGGCTGAACCTCTTCTATTATCCGATATTCTTCAATTATTTCGTGGCGGAGACGGACACGACACTGCGCGGATCGTTCCTCTTTTTCCTGATGGACTTTTTCCTGCTGATGATACTCATCGGCATAGTCCTGGCAGTCATCAAGCGCGTGCGCTCGCGGCTCTTCGGCATGCGGCGCACCACACGCCTGAGCTTCCTGGATACGGTCGGCCTCTATTCGCTGTGGCTGATTTTCCCGCTGCGCCTGCTCGCCGAGAGTTTTACCGCCAGCATCAGCGGCGGCTCGTTCCTCGTCAAACCCCTGAACTGGCTGCTGGAGGCGGTGCTGGGGACCCAGTTCCTGCTGAACCCGGCGAACAACCTGCCCACATGGTGGGCCTATTCCATCGTGTTGGGTGTCTTTATGGTGGTGCTGCCCTTTACGCGCTATATGCACATCCCTACGGAGATGATGCTGATTCCGATGCGCAATGCGGGCCTTCGCATCCGTCACGCTCGCCGCGGCTACGCCCTGCTGGAGATTTATTCCTGCCCGGGATGCGGCGTCTGTATCGATGCCTGTCCGATGAGCGTGAAGAAGGCCAATATCAAGGACTGCACCGTTTACCTGAACCGCCAGTTGCGGCGCGGAAACGAGAAGCGCATAGAGGAAATCAGCGACAAATGCCTGCTCTGCGGCAAGTGTACGGAAGTATGCCAGGTGGGCGTGGAGGGGCCTGCACTGCGGATTTTCCAGCGGGCGAGGCGCCAGTATGCCATCAATCCGGATTATGGGACCGTGCAGGTCTCCGCTCCGGCTTCCGGCGCGAAGCTGCTGTATTTCGGCGGCTGTATGACCGCGCTCACGCCTTCAATCGGCCGCAGTATGGAAAGTGTGCTGGGTAAGCTCGGCATCGATTATACCTGGATGGACAGGGACGGCGGAATCTGCTGCGGACGGCCGATGCTCCAGGCGGGTCGATTTGCCCAGGCGGCGGACATGGTGCGGCGCAATACGGAGCTGATCAAGGCCTCCGGAGCGGACACCCTGCTGCTTTCCTGTCCCATCTGCTACAAGATGTTCCGGGACCATTACAAGTTGCCGGGCATCCGGGTGGTGCATCATACGCAGTATTTTGAAGAATTGCGGCGTTCCGGCGTGCTTAAACTGTCCAAGAGCGATCTCTGCTATGCCTATCACGATCCCTGTGAGCTGGGGCGTGGCTGCGGTGAGTATGAGGCCCCCCGCGGTCTTGTCGGTGCGGCGGCCTTCATCGTGGAGGCGGAGAAGAACAGGGGAGAGAGCATCTGTTGCGGCGGATCGCTGGGCAGCCTGTCCCTTAGCTTCCAGCAGCGTGAGGCGATGACCCGCAAGGCGCTGGATAACCTCACCGTGGGCGGCCCGGACGCGATTGCCACCGCCTGCCCGCTCTGCCTTGCAACCTTCTCCCGCTACTCTTCCATCCCCGTCCGTGACATCGCCGAGGTGGTGGATCTGAGTCTGTAGGGCGCTGCGGCAGCGTCCGCGCCGCCGATCACTCGGGGGCGGCATTGGAGGCCGACAGGCCGATGGCGCCAGCAGGCGCCGGCCTGAACGTCAAAGGAATTAATAACGGGGCTCGGACCCGCGACGCCGCAAGCGGCGTAGCTTGCTACTTCGTCACCCCCCGGCGGCAGCCGCCGCCGACCCCTCGGGGGTGTTGGTTGAGGTCGCGGGTCCTCAAACCAGCATTGCCATAAAAGCCGAATGACAGCCACGAGGGCTGTCATTCAACTTTTTGAGCGGAAAACGGGGCTCGGACCCGCGACCTCAACCTTGGCAAGGTTGCGCTCTACCAACTGAGCTATTTCCGCTTGTTGGGACTGCAAAGATATAATGTTTTTCTCGAATCGCAAAATTTTTTTGTATTTTTGCACCCACTAATACTGAAACTATGGAAATGCTATTCTACGCGGTTCCTGCCGCATCCCTGGTTGCCCTGCTTTTTGCATTTATTTTCTTCCGTCAGATGATGAAGGAAGATGAGGGCACCCCAACCATGAAACAAATCGCGCAATATGTGCGCGAAGGGGCTATGGCCTACCTGAAACAGCAGTACAAGGTCGTAGTCATCGTTTTCGTGATACTCGCCGTGTTCTTCGCCATCCTGGCTTACGGATTCGAAGTGCAGAACCCCTGGGTTCCCTTCGCTTTCCTGACCGGCGGTTTCTTCAGCGGCCTGGCCGGATTCGTGGGCATGAAGACCGCGACCTATGCCTCTGGGCGCACGGCCAATGCCGCACGCCGCAGCCTGAATTCAGGCCTTAAGGTGGCTTTCCGAAGCGGCGCCGTCATGGGCCTGACCGTGGTCGGGCTCGGCCTTCTGGATATCGCCCTCTGGTACATTATCCTGAACGCCTTCGTGGCGGAAGCTACTGATGCGCAGAAACTTGTGGTGATTACCACGACTATGCTGACCTTCGGTATGGGTGCATCTACCCAGGCGCTCTTTGCCCGCGTGGGCGGCGGTATCTACACCAAGGCTGCCGATGTGGGCGCCGATATCGTCGGCAAGGTGGAATCCGACCTTCCGGAGGACGACCCCCGCAACCCTGCGACTATCGCCGATAATGTAGGAGACAACGTAGGCGACGTGGCCGGTATGGGCGCGGACCTTTATGAAAGCTACTGCGGCTCTATCCTTTCGACGATGGCACTCGGCGCTTCCGCTTTCTATGCAGCCGGTCCCGCGATGCAGACGAAGGCGATCCTTGCGCCGATGCTCATCGCCGCAGTGGGTGTGGTGCTCTCCGTACTGAGCATCTTCACCGTGCGCACCAAGGAAGGTGCCGGAATGGCGCAACTGCTTAAGAGCATGAGTTTTGGAACGAACCTTGCCGCGATCTTGAGCGGCGTAGCGACCTTCGGCATCCTGGCGCTGGTCTTCGGCACCGAAAACTCCGATTGGTGGCATTTCAGCTGCTCTGTGGTGGCTGGCCTGCTGGCCGGCGTGATTATCGGTAAAGCGACGGAATATTACACTTCGCATTCCTACAAACCCACGCAGAAGCTGGCGGAAGCCTCCAAGACCGGCCCTGCGACCGTAATTATCAACGGAGTCGGGCTCGGAATGGTTTCTACCGCGATTCCCGTTATTTCGATAGTCTGCGCGATCGTGCTGGCGTACCTCTTCGCCATCGGCTTTGATGTGAAGGATATGATGACGGCTGCGAACCTTTCCAAAGGACTTTACGGTGTAGCCATCGCCGCAGTAGGTATGCTCTCGACGCTCGGAATCACCCTTGCCACGGATGCGTACGGCCCCATCGCCGATAATGCCGGAGGCAATGCGCAGATGTCCGAACTGGAGCCCGAAGTCCGCGAACGCACCGATGTCCTCGACGCTCTGGGGAATACCACCGCCGCAACCGGAAAGGGCTTCGCAATCGGCTCCGCCGCGCTGACCGCGCTCGCACTGCTGGCCTCCTATATCGAGGAGATAAAGATTGCCCTTGCGCGTACCGGTGAGTTTGTGCAAGGCGTTGCAGGACAGGTAGATGCGGCAGGCGCTTCGATTCTGGATATACTCAATCACTTCAATGTGTCGCTGATGAATCCCGCGGTGCTTGCCGGCGTGTTCATCGGTTCCATGATGGCCTTCCTCTTCTGCGGACTTACCATGAATGCAGTAGGCCGTGCCGCCGCCAAGATGGTTGTTGAGGTGCGCCGCCAGTTCCGTGAGATCAAGGGCATCCTGACGGGGGAGGGAACCCCGGATTACAAGCGCTGCGTGGAGATTTCTACGCGTGCCGCGCAGCATGAGATGCTCGGACCGTCGCTGCTGGCCATCGCCGTTCCGGTGATCGTCGGTGTGGTTCTGGGTGTGGCCGGTGTGCTGGGCCTGCTGATAGGCGGGCTCGGTGCCGGATTCGTCCTGGCGGTGTTCATGTCTAATTCCGGCGGCGCCTGGGACAATGCCAAGAAGTTCGTGGAGGAAGGGAATTTCGGTGGGAAGAACTCTGAATGCCATCACGCCACCGTGGTGGGTGATACCGTGGGCGATCCCTTCAAGGACACCTCCGGACCGTCTCTGAACATCCTCATCAAGCTCATGAGCATGGTGAGCATAGTGATGGCCGGCCTGACCGCCACGTTCCATCTGCTTTAAAAAATGAGATTTGCAAGGCCTGCCGCCATGGAGAAATCCGTGGCGGCACGGTTGTTTTTATAGATATAAATATCTATATTTGTAAGTTTTTATAGCGGGCGGACGCACACCTTCCTGGATAGGAAAAGGAGCGCTCCACCTTCCTTTCCGGGAAGCAAAACAACTTCGTCGCCGGAAAGGGAAAGTCGTACCCTGGCAACAATCAAAAATAATCAATATGTCCATCTTCAAAGACAAAACCCTGATGATTACGGGCGGCACCGGTTCCTTCGGCAACGCCGTCCTGAAGCGGTTCCTCGAAACCGACATCGCAGAAATCCGTATCTTCTCCCGCGACGAGAAGAAGCAGGACGACATGCGTCACGAGTACCAGGCGAAGTATCCTGCATCGGCGCAGAAAATCAAATTCTACATCGGCGACGTGCGTTCGCTGGAAAGCTGCCGGGCGGCGATGACCGGCGTGGATTACATTTTCCACGCGGCGGCGCTCAAGCAGGTGCCTTCCTGCGAATTTTTCCCGATGGAGGCGGTGCGCACCAATGTCATCGGCACGGACAACGTGCTGACGGCGGCCATCGAGGCGGGCGTGGAGGCGGTCATCTGTCTCTCCACCGACAAGGCGGCCTACCCCATCAACGCGATGGGCATCACCAAGGCCATCGAGGAAAAGGTGGCGGTGGCGAAGTCCCGTCAGACGAACCGCACGAAAATCTGCTGCACCCGTTACGGCAACGTAATGTGCTCGCGCGGCAGCGTCATTCCGCTCTGGATCGACCAGATCCGCGCCGGGCAGCCCATCACGCTCACCGAACCCTCGATGACACGCTTCATCATGAGCCTGGACGAAGCGGTGGACCTCGTGCTCTTCGCCTTCGAGAACGGCCGGAACGGCGACATCCTCGTGCAAAAAGCCCCCGCCTGTACCATCCAGACGCAGGCGGAAGCGGTGTGCGAACTCTTCGGCGGGCGCAAGGAGGACATCAAGGTCATCGGCATCCGCCACGGCGAGAAGATGTACGAGACGCTGCTCACCAAGGAGGAATGCGCAAAAGCGGAGGATATGGGCGACTTCTACCGCGTTCCCGCCGACAACCGCAGCCTCAACTACGACAAATACTTCACCGAGGGCAACCGCAAAGCTGTTACCATCGACGAATTCAATTCCAACAACACCCGCCGCCTGAATCTCGCGGAAACGAAGGCGAAAATCGCGGCGCTCGAATACATCAAAGAAGAACTTGCGAAATGAAAGACATTAAAATTTGCGTGATTGGCCTCGGGTATGTAGGCCTTCCGCTGGCCCGGCTGTTTTCCACGAAGTATCCGACGGTGGGCTTCGATATGAACCAGAAGCGCGTCGATGCGCTGATGGCGGGGCACGACGCTACGCTCGAAGTGAGCGACGATCTGCTGCAGGAAGCGATAGCCAAGCACGGATTCGTCTGCACGACAGATCTCGATGCCATCCGCGGCTGCAATTTCTACGTAGTGGCGGTTCCTACCCCCGTCGATGAAAACAACCGTCCGGACCTTACTCCGCTGATCGGCGCTTCTACCACAGTGGGGAAGGTGATTTCGCGCGGGGACATCGTCGTGTATGAATCGACGGTCTATCCCGGCGTTACGGAAGAGGAGTGCCTGCCGGTGGTTGAGCGGGTATCCGGCCTGAAATTCAACGAGGATTTCTTCGCGGGCTACAGCCCTGAGCGCATCAATCCCGGCGACAAGCTGCATACGGTGGAGAAAATCCAGAAGGTGACGAGCGGCTCTACGCCCGAAATCGCCGATATCGTGGACGGGGTCTACAATTCCGTGCTGGTGAACGGGACGCACAAGGCCCCCTCGATAAGGGTGGCGGAGGCGTCGAAGATTATCGAGAATTCCCAGCGTGACGTCAATATCGCCTTCATGAACGAGCTGGCGAAGATTTTCAATGCGATGGGTATCGATACGCACGACGTTATAGACGCTGCGGCGACCAAGTGGAATTTCATCAAGCTCAGCCCGGGTCTCGTGGGCGGCCACTGCATCGGCGTGGACCCCTATTACCTGATCCAGAAGGCGCAGGTTTACGGCGTGCTTCCGCGCGTGATGAGCAATGCCCGCCGGCTCAATGACGGCATGGGGGCCTATGTGGCTAACCAGACCGTCAAGTGCATGAACAAGAAGGGCGTGCTGGTGAAGGGTGCCAAAATCCTTATCCTGGGCATCACCTTCAAGGAAGACTGCCCGGACATCCGCAATACCAAGGTGATCGACATCTATCATACTCTGGAGGAATATACCGGCAACATTACGGTCTATGACCCCTGGGCGGATCCGGAGACAGTGAAGCGCGAGTACGGCATAGCCGTGGTGAACAAGCTGCCGGAAGGGCCGTTCGACGCCTGCATCGCCGCAGTGGCGCACAAGAAGTTCGAAGGTCTTGACCTGGGCGCAATCATGGCGCCGGTTCACGTGATTTACGATGTCAAGGGCACGCTTCCGCGTGAAATCATCGACGGGAGGTTATAGCTATGTTTACGCTCATTGAACTGTCTTACGCGCAGGATGCGCTGGAGGGCGTTATCAGCGCGCAGACGCTGTCCTTCCACCACGGCAAGCACCTGCAGGCCTATGTGGACAACCTGAACAAGCTGCTCCCCGGGAGCGGACTTGAAGGCCTGCCGCTGGAGGAAATCGTAAAGCAGGCCCCAGCCGGCGCGCTTTCCAACAATGCCGGACAGGTGCTCAACCACAACCTGTACTTTACGCAGTTCGCCCCCGGAGGGAAAGCCCTCGGCAACGGTGCGCTGAAAGCCCGCATCGAAGCGCGCTGGGGCTCCATCGACGCATTCAAGGCCGAATTCGAGGCGGCCGGAGTATCGCTCTTCGGTTCCGGCTGGGTATGGCTCGGAGCGGATTCCGACGGTATGCTGCATATCACCCGGGAAGGGCCTGCCGGCAACCCCGTAACGCGGGAAATGCGTCCGCTGCTGACCTTCGACGTCTGGGAGCACGCGTACTACCTTGACTGGCAGAACCGCCGCGCCGCGCACCTTGCCGCCCTTTGGAATATTATTGACTGGACGATTGTGGAGAAGCGATTTTTAAATAACTTCTAACCCTTTACGACGATGGAACTGAAAGGATCCAAGACCGAGAAGAACCTTCTCGAAGCATTTGCCGGCGAATCGATGGCCCGCAACAAGTACACTTACTTCGCCTCCCGCGCCAAGAAGGACGGCTACGTGCAGATTTCGAAGATTTTCGAAGAAACTGCCGACAACGAGAAAGAGCACGCCAAAATGTGGTATAAGTACCTCCACGGCGGTGCCGTCGCCGATACCGTCAGCAACCTCTCCGATGCCGCCGCCGGCGAGAACTACGAATGGACCGATATGTACGACCGTATGGCCGCCGAAGCGGAGGAGGAAGGATTCGCCGAAATCGCCGAAAAATTCCGTCAGGTGGGCGCCATCGAACGCGAACACGAAGCGCGCTACCGCAAGTTGCTCGCCAATATCAAGGAGGGACTCGTCTTCTCCCGCGAGGGCGACTGTATCTGGCAGTGTGCCAACTGCGGCCACATCGTCATCGGCCCCAAGGCCCCGGACATCTGCCCCGTCTGCGACCATCCCCAGGCCTACTTCGCCCTCAAGGCGGAGAATTATTAGGGACTTACTCAACATTGCCAATATGGAAAAACTGAAACGGCTTGTTTCAGAAATCCCTTTATTATTTACCCGTGGACTTGGGTACGTCATGTCTGCATCGTTCAATATTTGATAGGTATATTATGAGACTGGAGCATTTGGATTTTATCACATTCTGCGTGGGGAGTTTAGCCGATGCATTGCATTGGAGCGCCTCACGTGTGTACGGGACGCTGCGGTCCACCGGGCTGCTGATGAGTTACATTATCCCGTGTTACGACGTGCTTCATACCTTTAGTAAGGATTATTTGGTGGAGGATCTCGCAGAGGCTCTCCGTGAAAAAGGAGCATTGACATGAGACTGTATCACGCATCCACCGTGCGGGTAGAAAATCCTGACACGCAGCACTCGCGCCCCAACCTGGACTTTGGTTGCGGGTTCTATCTCACTGCCCTGCGCTCCCAAGCCGAGAGCTATGCAGAGCGCTTCAAGCGCCGCGGCAAGATAGCAATTCTGAACGAATACGAGCTGGACGACGACCTGTCTGCCTTCGAGATAAAACGCTTCGTGGCTTATGACGAAGAATGGCTGGACTATGTAGGCGCTTGCCGCCGGGGCTTGACTCCTGCCCAGCACTATGATGCTGTGGAAGGAGGTGTAGCCAACGATAAGGTTTTCAACACCGTTGACCTCTACTTTACCGGAGTTATCACCAAAGATGAGGCACTGGGTCGGCTGCGCTTCGAAAAGCCCAATCACCAGATATGCCTGTTGAGCGATGCACTGATAGAGAACCGCCTGCACTTTGTAACTGCCGAGGAGATTTAACGATGGAAGCCAACAAGACTATACTGCAGATGAAATACGCCCGCGTAGTGGAGCTTTTTGCCCGCCTGAGCGGCATGGAACTGGAAGATGCCTTGGCATTCTTCTACGATTCCGATACCTATGCCCTCATGAACGAGGGAGTGGCCGATATGCACTGCCGCAGTGACGAGTACCTGGCCGATGAGTTGATGCTTGAACTGGCTGAGAAAAGGTAGCGAAAAATCAATGTTCAACTTAGACAAATTTATTTCAGAAAGCGTGACGTTCCGTCCGGTCAGTATGTTTGCGGCGACCATCTCCAGGCCTACTTCGCCCTCAAGGCGGAGAATTATTAATAAAGAATAACGCATATGGATGTGGCATTCATTTTAGACAGGTATTTCAAGGGCAAGGAAAACGTATCGATAGACGTGTTTGATGCGCAGACCCTGGATGCTGTGTATAGGGATGTCCTGAAGGCAATGACCTCGCATTTCGACATCGAGGTCAGTGTGCTTCAGGCGTTAAGCTACTGCCTGTACGAGATGATGGACAACGTCCATATTCATTCCGGCAAGCCTTTGGGAACCGCCATGACACATTACGACGAGCAGCAAAAAGTCTTGCGCTTATTGATTGCCGATGACGGAATGGGTATCAGGGCTTCGCTGGCCGAGAATAAATTATACAAAGATATCTCGGAACCTGAAGCACTGAAGTTGTGTCTGGAGGATAAGATTACCGACGGCAAGGGAATGGGCTTCGGACTGTACACCACATCAAGGCTGGTGGACAGCATCGGTCAGGAGTTTATCTTGCATTCAGGCAGTCATAAGCTAATCATTAATGACGGCAAGACATCGGTCATCGAAAATGGTTTCTGGCAAGGTACGCTCATTTATATGGCGATAGGTACGGGCGAAGAGATAGACCCCAACCAGATCGTTTGGCACCCGCGATATGGGACAGAAGCTTCGCGAGAAGCTGTTGCCGATGATTATGGGCGATGAAAAGGTGGTCCTTGATTTTACCGGTGTCAATGTGGTGTCCAATTCCTTTGCCGACGAATGTATTGCCAAGCTACTTCTGGAGATGCCTCTTGCAGAACTTAAGCGTCGCACCACTTTCCGTGGGCTGAACCCGCTGGCCGAACGCAGCGTTCTGGTGGCCCTCCAGAGGAGATATAAAGTATTGACTGAGAAAAATTAAAAAGTTGCACTTATGAAAGCATTGATTTCGATTCTGGCCGCGGGCCTTTTTCTTTGTATCGGCTGTACGGCGCAGCCCGAAGTAGATAATTCCGTTGCCGGCGACCTTCAGTTGGAGCAATATCTGGGCGACTGGTATGAGATTGCCCGTTTCGACCATCGTTTCGAACGCGGCATCCAGTTCTCCAAGGCCAATTACACCCTCCGCGAAGACGGAAAGGTGCAGGTGCTCAACAGCGGCATCAAGGACGGCAAGGCCAGGCAGGCGCTGGGAAAAGCCAAACTCACGGATAATCCCCGCATCCTGAAGGTGTCTTTCTTCGGTCCTTTCTACAGCGACTACCGCGTGATGCTGCTGGATCCCGATTACCAGTGGGTCCTGATCGGCGGCAGTTCCGCGAAGTACCTTTGGATTCTTTCCCGCACCCCGCAGCTTTCCGACGAGGTCCGCGAATCCCTCCTCTCCGAAGCCACCCGCCGCGGCTACGACGTAGGGCAGTTGATTTGGGTGGAGCAGGAGTAGTGGCTTTAGCAGGCTTGACTTTTTAGGAGAGTGTAGCATGAAGTATTCTAGAAACAAAATCAATGTTGCTGGAAAGGCCTTATTGGCTGGACCAGAAACTGGTTTCCCGTTCACAGATGCAAATCTTGTTGTTGAGGATTGGCGCAAACTCCATATGGTTCCGCTGAAAGAACTTGTTGGAGAAGTTACCCGTTTGCTTGATCAATCCGGAGTGACAGCTGCATTCTCTTCGCATCGACTGAAGCGAATGACATCTATCATTGCGAAGTTAAGGCATAATCCGGGTATGGGCCTGGGAGGTCTTCAGGACATCGGAGGGGCCCGTTTTGTTTTTGAAGATATCCCATCCCTTTTGGCTGCACAGAAAATTATTGCAAGTGCCCGTTTGGAACATTTTGTTGCTGACCGGGACCCTTATGATTATGTAAAATATCCCAAGGAGAGCGGTTATCGTAGTATTCATTTCGCCTATAAATATGTAAGTGACAATGATGATTATGACGGCTTAAGAGTGGAGCTGCAGATTCGAACGCGTTTGCAGCATGACTGGGCCATGGCGGTAGAAACTGGCGAACTTATTTCCAAGTCTCCACTTAAGGCCAGTATGGGAGACGAGCATTGGCTGGAATTTTTCAAATTAGCCAGCGCTGTTTTCGCAAAAAAGGAAGGAATGCCAGTCGCTGAATCTTTCTCTGGCTATTCAGAGCAGGATTACTGTGTAAGTTATGCGAAACTGGACAAAGCATACAAGTTCTTGGATCAGTTGCAGGCGCTTGTCCGTGCTGTAAAGATTACGGATGAGCACGCCCTGAAAATGGGATATGCCGTTGTCCTGATTCAATTTGAAGAGAAGATGGTTCAGCTTCGTCATTACGATGTTGATGCCCTGGAAGAAGCGACAAAGTACTATTCTGAGGTCGAGAAGACTATCAAAGATGACAAAGCCGCTGTCGTTCTAGTGTCGGTCTCCGATATGAAAGAGCTTCAAGATGCATACCCCAGTTACTTCCTTAACGCCGGAGAGTTTATTCAGTCCTTGCAAGACTTCAACTCAATGTGCAAAGCTAAGAAGTATATTTAGCCGTCCGGCCTCCATGTTCGAGCCCGACATCCAGGCCCACCGCGATGCACTCACCCGTGAAATCCGCGGCCGCAAAGTCTGCGTCATCGGCGGGGCTGGCAGCATCGGCTCCAGCTTCATCAAAGCGGTACTTCGATTCGAGCCGAAGCGTATGATAGTTGTCAATTTCAACCAACAGTAGTATTAATGACATTTTTAACTCCTGACGAGGCCGTAAGAACCGTTAAGTCTGGCGATCACATACATATCAGCAGTGCGGCGCAGTTGCCGTATTGCCTTTTGGAGGCCTTGGAGGGAAGGGCGGATGCTGGAGAAATAACGGACATCCACTTCCATCATTCTTATTCTGACGGGCCTGCTCCCTTTGATACGGAGAAGTATGCCAAAGTGTTCTTTGACCAGGCATTCTTCATTGGACCGTCGTTAAGAAAGAGTGTGAACGAGGGGATTGCAGACTATATCCCAATCAATCTCTCCCAAACTCAGGGCGTTTACCGGAAGGGGATAGTTCCTTGCGATGTAGCGATGGTCCTAGTCTCCGAACCGGATGAACGGGGTTACGTCTCCCTGGGCGGCGATGTCGTATGCTCCGTGGGGGCCATTGAGGTCGCAAAGACCGTTATCGGCGTAGTCAATAAGAATGTCCCGTTCACCTACGGCGACTCCATCGTCCCGATAAGTCGTTTTACGCACTTCGTAAGACACGATAGAGATTTATTGGCGACGCCCTCGGCTATCCCGACTCCGGAAGAGATTCAAATTGGAAAGACCTGTGCAGCCCTCATTGAAGATGGCGCCTGTTTACAGATAGGCATAGGCGGTCTTACCAATGCTCTGGCCGCACAGTTGGAAGACCACAAAAACCTGGGCTTCCATTCCGAAACTTTTGCCGATGGTGTGCTCCATCTAATCAAAAAAGGTGTTATCAACGGGGCTAACAAGGCATTTGATAAAGGAAAGGTTGTCGCTTCTTTCTTGCTGGGCTCACGGGAAGTCTTTGATTTCGTAGATCACAACCCCGGCGTAATGATGATGGATGTGGGATATACCAACGATCCTTATATCATCAGCCGTAACCCTAAGGTGGCATCCGTTAATACGGCTACTCAAATCGATTTGACCGGTCAGGTTTGCGCCGACTCTGTCGGCTCGCGAATCCTGTCAGGAACAGGAGGCCAGTTGGAGTTTGTCAGAGGGGCCTTCCTCTCCGAGAAGGGGATTTCCATTATTGCCGTTTCTTCAAGAACAAAGAAGGGCGTGAGTAAGATTGTTCCGGCATTGGATATGGCCTCAGGCGTGGTTACGCCGAGAGCAGATATTCAGTGGGTGGTAACGGAATACGGTGCCGTTAATCTGCTTGGCAAGTCCTTGCAGGAACGTGCAAAACTGTTGATAAGCATTGCACACCCTGATGATAGAGAATTATTGGAAAAGGCTGCCTTTGAAAGGTATGGCAAGCATTTCCTTTCTGTGTAATTGAAATAATGCCCGATAATAATAATTCTTCCAACAAACGTATAGCGAAGAACACTCTCTTGTTGTATTTGAGGATGTTCTATAGCTTGTTAATCTCACTTTTCACGGCGAGAGTGATTTTGCAAGCACTTGGTTTTACCGATTATGGCCTTTATAACGTGGTCGGTAGCGTTACTACCATGTTTGTTTTTCTCCGCTCGGCTATGGGTAATGCCACTAATCGCTATATTGCATTTGGGGTTGGTAAGGGTGATTTAGAAGAGCTCAAAAAGACATTTTCAACGTGTCTGATAGTACATACGATTATCGCAATACTTATTATCGTTTTATGCGAAGTAGTTGGCCTATGGCTTTTCTACAATAAGATGGATATCCCACCAGACCGTATGTCGGCTTGTTTTTGGGTGCTCCAACTTTCAATAGCTACATGTGCGATTGGCGTTATCTGTGTGCCGTACGATGCCGATATCATTGCCCACGAAAAGATGGGTGCGTTCGCCTTTATCTCCATACTTGACTCCACCTTGAATCTTGGAGTTGTATATGCTGTGAAGTATTGTCCGTTTGATAAACTGGTGTTCTACGCATTCCTTGTGTTCGCTACTCGTGTGTTAAACAGGGTAATATATAATGTATATTGTCACAGGCATTTTCCCGAATCCAAGTTTGCAAGAATAGTCGATAAGGAACAGATAAAGGAGATGTTTAAGTTCGCATTCTGGAATCTGTTTGGTAATATGGCTGCGATTGCCTGTACTCCTATCTTGAATGTCTTTTTGAATATGTTCTTTGGGCCAGTTGTCAATGCGGCCAGGGCAATAGCTGTTAATATTCAAGGTACGGTCAGTGGGTTTATATCAAACTTCCAGCTGGCAGTAATACCTCAAATAACCAAAAGTTATGCAATAGGTGAATTGGAGAGAATGAGGAAACTAATCATTTCTAGTTCAAAGTTTTCTTACTTCCTTTTTTTCTTAGTAGCACTTCCGTTGACGATAGAAGCTAAACAAGTATTGACCTTATGGCTTGGAGAGATACCTGAGCATACTATCTCGTTTATGCAGTTAACAATGATGACAATGTTGATTACATCGTGGATATTACCTCTTCATACAGCAAATTTGGCAACGGGAAAAATAAAAAAATTTCAGACCTGGAGAGGTGCTGTTATGATTCTTATGCTGCCTATTTCTTATGTTGCATTAAAAGCAGGAGCAATCCCTGAAATGGTTTTTGTGGTTCAATTGGTAGTGACCTTTGCAGCTCAGATAGTGATGCTGTTCATTATACGCCCTCTCATTCAATTATCTTTAAGAGAGTATGTTTTAGAAGTTTTTGTTCGTACAGGAATCGTCTCAATTTTAGCAGCAGTCCCAGCCTATTTGACATTTAGCTTGCTTCCAGAGAACTTCTGGGCGTTACTTGTCGTCTGTGTTGTCAGCACTGTTTTCTCAGCGATCTTTATTTATGTCATTGGTCTCAATAAGACCGAGAAAAAGATGGTTTTGTCTCGTGTTGAGCCTATTATAAATAGATTAGTTAAAGCATAAGAAGTTGCAGCTTCGAGATGTATGGGAATTATGATATCGGCTTACAGGGAGTTATAGGCTATTGTGTCGGAGTATTTTAGGTACATATAATTATGGGGGAGATAGTATTTATCAAAACCAATAAACTATGGGAGGAACATCCCCATCCGTTGGTAAGCATCACCACCTCCAACTACAATCGTAGGGAAGTGTTGCTTAGATGTATGAAATCTGTTGATGCCCAGACGTTCAAGGATGTTGAGTATATCGTTGTAGATAATGGCTCTACCGTCAGTTTTGATGACATTATGGACAAATTTATGGCAGAGGCCACCATCCCAGTGATGTTCATCAAGCGTTCTTGCGGCACCGGGCGTCATACAGGAAGAAACTCCGCTATTGAGCAGGCTCGTGGAAAGTACATCAGCATGATTGATTCCGATGATGAATACCTGCCACAGGCTATTGAGACACTTGTTAATGCATGGAAGAGCATCCCTGCTGATAAGCACGATGAGTACCGTGAAGTCGTTGGCTTGTCACAAGATGAGCATGGAAAACAGGTTGGAGCTAAATTCCCGGATGGAATCAATGATGTATCTATTAAGAAAGCCTTTAATATTGTCCAGCGTCCGGAGTTGAGGTACGAACATGCCAATATGAGCCGAACCATCCTTCTTAAGGAGAATCCATTCATCAACCCGGAAGGCGTTACGGACTCTCCCGAGAGTGTTATATGGTGGCGTTTAGCTAAACACTATAGGAGCTATTTTATTAACGACATATTAAAGATATACTACACAGAGTCATACGATTCAATAACTACTGAAAATAAGCGAGGTATTAGCAGAAATGCTTGTATCAGTGCTTTGTGGCGAGACCAGTATTACCTAAACCACTGGGACGATTACTTGTTTTCATTTAAGGAGCGCATAATGAAAGTGGTTTACTATAATGTTTGGAAAAACATCTTAGTTCGTCACCAGTTATATCCTCCCTACGACTGGGCAAAAGACGGTCTGAAGGGATTTACGAACAACGCTTTGAATTTGATTCTTGGGTTACCCTGTAAATTGGTTACGAAATGGTATCTGGAAACGCATGAAGATATGATCAGAAGTTAATTTTAAAGAGATTAAATAATGGAAAAAGTTATTATCACCGGAGCTGACGGGTTTGTTGGCAGTTATACGGTAAAGTTTTTTCTAGAGCAAGGGAAATGCGTTCTTGCACTTGATATAGCTGCTGAACCCCGGAGGCTTCAGCCGAATCCCAACCTTGAATACAAGCAGTGTGATATAACCGATACTCGGAGTATGCTTAATAGTATTGAGCAGGGGAAATATGACACCTTTATTCATTTTGCCTGGGTTGGCTCTGCCGGACCTGAGCGTACGGACTATAATCTTCAGATGAGGAACGCGCTAAATACCGTTGAGGTGTTGAAGGTCGCTAAGGAACTTGGCTGCAGTCGATTCCTGTGCTCTGGCAGTATTATGGAATATGAAGTTGAAGCTGCTATTCACTCACAGGGAAGTCGTCCGGGGATGGGGTATATCTACGGTATGGGGAAACATATTGCCCATTGTATGTGCAAGAGTGTAGCAGCGAACATTGGAATTGATCTTCTCTGGCCAATGATTACTAATGCTTATGGGGTGGGGGAATTGTCGCCCCGTTTTGTGAATACTACACTTCGTAAGATTATTAATGGTGAGCCTCTGCAGTTTACGTCGGCAACCCAGAACTATGATTTTGTGTATGTGACAGATGTGGCGAAGGCAATCTATCTTGTAGCTGAAAAGGGTGAGCCTTTCTGTGAGTATATGATTGGTAGTGGTAACGCTCGCCCTCTTCGTGAGTTCATTCTTGAAATGGTTGCAGCCTGTGGCCCGGAGTCACAACCATTGTTCGGTGATGTCCCGTTCACCGGGACCAATATGCCTCTCTCTACTTTTAGTATAGAGGCTATTCGCAAAGATTGTGGATTTGAAGCTGAAGTGTCTTTTGCTGAAGGGACAAAAAGGACGATGGAGTGGCTTAAGTCGTTGGATAATAAATAAGAGGAAATTATGGCAAAAGAGAATTTCATTAAAAGGGCTTGGTCATTCATATTAAGGCGAGTTCTTCATATCAGTATCGGGAAGTTGCATTATCTGCGTTTAAACACGGATATAGATATAGTCAATAAAAAACTGGAAGGTTTTAACTTGCCGGTGAAAGAGTTAACATACGATGATTTCTTGAAAGGCGATAAGACGGTTTTTCACGGTAAAAAACTGAAGTTGATTAAGAATCGACTGAACGATCCGAACTATAAGTGTTATGGAATAATAGAAAATGGGCGATTGATTTATTCCACATGGTTTTCACTGGAGCGACTTGGCCTTCCTGTAAATACAAAACCGATATACCTCTTACCGAATGAAGGCTTATTGGAAGACTCTTATTGTGATCCTATCGCAAGAGGTAGAGGCCTTCACAGTATGATGAATTACTTCCGTATTAAAAAACTATATGAATTAGGCAAAACACGCGTATTGGGAATGGTGCTGGAGGGGAATACTCCCGCTTTTAAGGTACAGTTTAAGAGTGGAATGGAAGATTTGGGCACGTTTTATAACGGATATTTGTTTGGGATTAAGATTAATACCCTAAAAAAGGAAAAGTTTGATGGGAAATAGAGTTCTGATTGTTGGAGGAAACCATCAGAATCCTCTCGGTGTGATAGAGGCGTTTGGGCAGAAAGGTATTCTGTCTGACGTGATTATTATGGGCAAATGCAAGAAGAGCTTTGTCTTGAAGAGTAAGTATATTGCCCGAGGCTGGATTTGCCATTCTGATGAGGAGGTAATCTTTACGATTATATCCAATTTCACTGACACTAAAAACAAAGCAGTTGCCATTGCTTGCAGTGATGATGCAGCTTGTCTGTTGAATGAACATAATGATATTTTGGGATGGTTACTGTATCTTCCTGGTACACGCCTACAAGGCTCACTCAGGAGTTGGCAGGATAAAGAGTATATGACTGAGGTGGCCGCAAAGATTGGTATGACAATTCCTAAAACCTGGGTTGTAAAAAACAAGGAGATTCCTTCTGATATGGAGTACCCCTGTATAACGAAATCTTTGACAAGTGTTAAATTGGGCAAGTCGGAGTTTTCGTTATGCCAAAATGAGGAAGAGCTTAAGGATTTCCTTGATAACAAGGCCTGTTCTGGTGCGGTTCAGGTACAACAATTTATTGACAAAGAGTTTGAATTTCAATTTATTGGTTGTTCGTTGAATGGTGGTGAAGAAGTCATTATCCCGGGTGACACATACATAGAACCTGGTAATGGTTTCAACAACCTTACATTTCTTCGCTATGGGAAGCAGAAAGTACTTGACAGTTTGGATACCCTTAATCTCAGTGCGGAATTCGTGCGGCAAACAGGATACTCTGGCCTGTTCAGTATAGAGTTTCTGCAAGGAAAAGATGGTAAGGACTACTTTTTGGAGATGAACTTTAGAAACGATGGTAACGGTGCCGTTGTTGCCGCTGCAGGAACCAATTTGCCATACATTTGGTATCTTTATAACACAGGCGGAGATTATAAGGCGGAGATAGAGAAATCAACGGTAAAGGAAACCTATTCGGCTCCAGAGGATTCTTATTTTATGTCTATGCTGGAAGGTCACTTGACATTCAAGCAATGGCGTGATAATATGAAGAAGGTTTCTTGCTATATTACTTATTTCCCAGGCGACACAAAGCCTTTTTGGTCATTGATTTGGCTTCAGAAATGGCCAATCTTTGCAACTCTTGTAAAGAGAATACTTGGCATTAAATGAAAGCATTAATAAGGTTTGAAGAAAATACGGAATAAATGAATCTATTAAGGAAAATACAATATAATCAAATTTGGAACATAGGTTTTTGTGACCAAACTCCAGAAGATTTGATTCAAAATAAGGCGATAAAGTCAATAAGTTGGCTTAAACATACTTATCGTGACCGTTGGTTCGCAGATCCTTTTATTCTTAGTGTTTCTGACGATAAGATAACGGTGTTTGTTGAAGAAAGAAAAATTGATGCAGATAAGGGGTATTTGTCAGAACTAGTGATTGACAGAAAAACTTTTGAAATATGTGAGAGATATGTAATCTTAGATATTGACTCGCATCTTTCTTATCCTGCTATATTAAGAAAAGAAGGTAGAGTTTTTGTTTATCCGGAAAACGCTCTTGGGGGTCCTTTAAAAATGTATGAGTACGATTCCCAAAGTCATTGCTTAGGTAATCCTCGTATAATACTTGACGAACTTGTTGCTGATTCTACAATGTTAGAATACGAGGGGAGGTATTATATTATTGCTACAAAGTACCCTAGATCTCAAGAAAAGGCCTATTTGTACGTTTCCAATACTTATACTGGTCCCTTTTATCCGGTAGATAAAGATCCTGTTCAAATCAGTCGAGCATGTTCTCGTCCAGCTGGTGAATGGTTTGTAGTTAAAAATAAACTTTTTCGCCCTGCTCAAGATTGTGAAACCCATTATGGCGGGGCTTTGAGGATAATGCAGGTAGATAATCTTAGCCCTTATAATGAAAAGAACGTTATTGTTATTCATCCTTGGGATTTCAGATATAATTTAGGTGTTCATACTATTAATTTTTTGGATGGTGTAACAGTAATTGACGGTTATGGTTATTTATTCCCATTTTGGGGAAGAGTGTATTATGGATGTAGAAAACTATTAAAACATTGAAAGGTTTCTACGAATAATAATCTTAGAGTCCTAAGACATGAAGAGCATACTTTTTATCGTAACTTATCTCAATACTGGAGGTATTAGCCGCTCCTTGCAGAATATTCTGAACGGTTACGATAGATCAAGATTCGATGTGGATATATTTGCTATGGTACATCAGGGCGCATTTAAAGATCAGTTTAAGCATTGCGCCTTGCTGCCGAAGGACTGCTTAGTTGAAGCATCGGTGGCTCACCTGGACCAGCAACGAGGATTGGCGAAACTGCTAAGCACGATGCTCAAAATTTTAGATAAGTTAACTGGATATGCTGTGCAAAGATATTTATTTCGCAGGGCCGGAAGGAAACTTTTGGGACGGAAACAGTATGATGCTGTGATAGGATTCAGCGAGGGACTTCCCAGCCTTTTTGTCTCAATGATGAATCATTCTAATAAGATAGGCTGGATTCATTGTGACTATGCCAACTACATGAAGGTTGGACGTGGCTGTTCAGAGGAAGAAGTATATAGAAAACTGAAGTCAGTAGTATGTGTTTCAAAGTACACACGTTCTTCATTTGTAAACATATACCCTGCTATGCAGGATAAAGCATACGCTATTTATAACATCATTGATGATATGATGATGATAGAGAAATCTAAGGAAAGCGCGGGTGTACCATTCGAAAAAGATTTCTTCAACATCATTTCTGTAGGCAGGATTGATCCTGTCAAAAGGTTGTCAATAGTACCTGAATTGGCGAGAAAGGTTGTTGATTCGGGAGCTAAGATTCATTGGTATGTAATTGGGCCGAAGGGGACAAGTGCAGAGCAGAATTTGTTTTTAGAGAATATAGTTAAATATCATGTCGAAGATGTTGTTATACCACTAGGAGAAAAAATAAATCCTTATCCTTATATTACTCAGGCTGATTTGTTGGTTAATCCTTCTGTTTCCGAGTCATGGTCTTATGTTATTAACGAAGCAAAAGTTTTAGGAACTCCTGTTGTATGTACTGATTTTGGTTGCGCAAATGAAGTTGTTGATTATGGTGAGACTGGGTACTACGAACCGATTGAAATGATGGCGGATAGGATAATATGGCTTATCAATAATCCGAAGGAATTGGTGAGGCTGAAGAAGAATTTAGGATTATTCGTATACGACAACAAGTCCATTCTAAACAAAATCTATTCGCTAATATAGACAATCAGATGCGATTCATTTATATCGGTTCCTTCAGATTACCCAATGGCGACGCGGCCGCAGCCCGCGTGCTGAATGTCGCCCGCGCGTTGCGTCTTGCTGGGCACGAGGTGCGCTTTATCAGTTGGGGCGGTATGGAAAAATGGAGCGAAGCGGATTCGGAGGAAGAATGCTCTGTTGATGGTTTTCCGTATGTTGTCACGAACGAGATAGACTTTAAGGGTGGGCTTTTCAAAAAAGCTATATCGCGGGTGTTGCAAGGGAGAAAAACGAAGAGACTTCTAAGAAAAAGACTTGGGGAATATGATGCGGTCATTTCCTATAATTGCAGTATCATCAGCTGGCTGGTAAAGTTCTGTAAGAAGAACAAAATAAAACTTGTTTCTGACTTGACGGAGTGGTATTCATTGAATGAACTGAAAATCTTGGATGTGCCGGGCTATATATGGAATATGTGTGCGGTGCAAAAGAGAGTACGTAATAAGATTACTATCAGCAGTTATTTGTCGGAGTACTACAAAGCATCTCACAATATCGTAATACCTGCTACTTGCGATGCGACAGAGGCGAAATGGCGTACGGGAAAAGAAAAAGCGATTAAGGTTGCTGGCCCGTTTGATGGCATTACGTTGATATATGCTGGCAGCCCAGCCAGAAAGGATGCTGTTCATCATGCCATAAATGCAGTACAGAGGCTTATTGAAGAAGGATATGGAATCCGTTTCCTGATATTGGGCGTACAGCGGGATGAGTATATTCAGAATTATAGTGACTTGCTCAAAAACAAACAGTTGAGTGATAAAATTCAGTTTCTTGGGCGCGTCTCACAAGATGAGGTACCATCTTATTACTCTATAGCTGACTTCATGGTATTGCTAAGGGAACCGAACCGGAAGAGTAATGCTGGATTTCCCACTAAATTCGCAGAAAGCATAACTAGTGGTACGCCTGTGATTGCTAACTTGACCAGTGATTTGGGCGATTATTTGAAGGAAGGTGATACGGGCTTTGTTGTGAACAGACCGTGTCAGGGTGATGTGTACCAGGTGTTGCGGGATAAGGTGTTGCCACTTGAACGTGCGCAGATTGACACTATGAAACAAAAAGTTGCTGAGGTCTCAATAAGATTGGATTACCATGCCCTTGAGAAGTCTCTTGCCTCATTTATGGCTCAATTAAGATAATTAATTAGTCGTATTCAGCATACAGTAATCAAAAACGAAAAAGGTAAAATATAAATAGATTCAATTATGAAAGTTGTTCTTTTAGCCGGTGGCTTTGGTTCCCGCATCTCTGAGGAATCCGTATTTAAGCCTAAACCCATGATTGAGATTGGTGGTATGCCAATCCTATGGCACATTATGAAGGAATATGCCTTCTACGGCCACAATGAGTTCATTATCTGTGCTGGTTACAAGCAAGAGTATATCAAGGAATGGTTTGCCAACTATTTCCTTCATAACAGCGATGTTTGTTTTGACTTCCGTAACGGGAAGAACGAGATGATTGTCCATCATAGCAAACTGGAACCTTGGAAGGTGACCGTTGTTGACACCGGATATAACACTATGACGGGTGGCCGTATCAAACGTGTCCAGGAATATGTTGGCAACGAGACTTTTATGATGACTTACGGTGATGGTGTCTGTGATGTGGATATCAATAAACTCGTGGAGTTCCACAAGAGTCATGGAAAGAAGGCCACCCTTACTGCCGTGAAGATGAAGCAGGAGAAAGGTGTGCTTGACATCACCAAGGATATGAATGTCCGTGCTTTCCGTGAGAAGAATTCTATGGATGGTGCTCCCATCAATGCCGGCTATATGGTGCTTGAGCCATCTGTGTTCAATTATATTGATGGTGACTCGCAACCCTTTGAGCGTGAGCCTCTGGAGCGTCTTGCGGCAGAAGGAGAACTGATGTCTTATATTCATGAGGGCTTCTGGCAGTGTATGGATAATATCCGTGAAAAGAACCTCCTTGAGAGCTTACTTGCCAACGGCACTGCACCCTGGAAACGCTGGGAACGTGAAATCCCGAAATACTAAGCAATATGATAGATATATTCAATAATTTCTACAGAGGGAAGCGTGTTCTTGTTACAGGGCATACCGGCTTCAAGGGCAGTTGGCTTTGTATCTGGCTCCATGAGTTAGGTGCGGAGGTCGTAGGTGTAGGTCTTGAGCCTTATTCTGAGAAAGACAACTTTGTCCTCGGTGGAATAGGTACGAAGATTAAAGCGGACATCCGCGCAGATATCCGTGACGGCCAGAAGATGAAAGAAATCTTCGCAGAGTATCAGCCGGAGATTGTTTTCCACCTTGCTGCACAACCACTGGTGCGTCTCAGCTACGAGATTCCTGTCGAGACTTATCAGACCAATGTGATGGGTACCATCAACATTATGGAAGCCATTCGTGCTACAGATAGTGTCAAGGTCGGGGTGATGATAACTACAGATAAATGCTACGATAATAAAGAGCAGTTGACGGGATATATGGAGGATGATCCATTTGGTGGATATGATCCGTACAGTTCTTCAAAAGGCGCTTGCGAAATCGCTATTCAGAGTTGGCGCAGAAGTTTCTTCAATCCTGAAGATTATGGCAAGAAACATCACGTAAGTCTGGCAAGTGTCCGTGCTGGTAATGTGATAGGTGGAGGCGACTGGGCGAAAGACCGTATCATTCCTGACTGTATTCGTGCTTTGGAGGCCGGTAAGCCGATAGAAATTCGCAGTCCCAAGGCCGTGCGTCCTTGGGAACATGTGCTGGAGCCGCTGAGCGGTTATATGTTGCTTGCTCAGAAGATGTGGGAGCATCCTACGGAATATTGTGAGGGATGGAACTTTGGTCCGGAGCAGGAGAGTGTATTGACAGTATGGGAAGTGGCTACAGCTATGATTGAGAACTTTGGTTATGGCGAGTTGAAGGATGTGTCAGACCCGAATGCCCTGCATGAGGCGAATCTGCTGATGTTGAATATTGACAAGGCTAAGACCCGCTTGGGCTGGGAACCTCGTTTGAACGCACGTCGGTGTGCCATACTTACATCAGACTGGTATAAACGCTATCAAAAACAGGATGTATATCAGCTTTGTGTTGAAGAAATAGAAACGTTCATTAGTTAATTATGCAAAAAGTCATAATAACAGGTGCCAATGGCTTTATCGGAAGTTCTCTGGTCAGACGTTTATTGAAATCGGAAGTTGAGGTGTATGCCATCGACGTTGATTTCAGTCACAATCGGCTGCCGGAGAGCCCGCTGGTACATTGTATAGAGACCAATCTTGACAACAACGAGAAACTCGCCTCATTACTCGCACAGGCCCAAGGCTGTGATGCATTCTATCACCTGGCCTGGAGAGGAGTCAATGGGCCGGAAAAAGCAAATCCGGTCATACAGTTGAATAATTCCAAGATGGCTATAGATTGCGCTATGGTTGCCAAAACGATAGGTTGTAAGAAATTCCTTTGTGCCGGTACCGTCGCTGAGCAGAGTGTCAATAGCTTAAATGGCCTTAATACAACAAGTGGAGGAATGGTGTACGCAGTAGCGAAGCACTGTACTCACCTGATGCTTGAAACTTATTGTAAGAATATCGGGCAACCTTTTGTTTGGATGCAGTTTTCCAATAGTTATGGCATTGGCAATAGTACAGGTAATCTGGTTAGTTATACGCTGGGCGAACTAATGGCTGGACGCGAGCCCTCGTTTGGGCCGGCAGAACAGCCATACGATTTCATCTACATCGACGACTTACTCGAGGCAGTTTTCCGTATAGGTGAAAGGGCGACCAAGCATAACTTTTATTTTATAGGGTCAGGTACTCCAAGATTCCTGAAAGAATACCTGCTTGAGATTGGGGAGATTAGCGGGAAGAAAAATGCTATCAAGATTGGTCTGCGCCCGGATGACGGTATTCGTTATGATTTCGGGATGTTTAATACAGACAGTCTAAAAGAAGACATTGGTGAATACGTATCCAAGCCTTTTGCAGAAGGAATACGGGAAACTATTAAGTGGTTAAACGAAGCCTAAATATATGATAACAAAATTCAGTTTTGAGGAACTGGACCTCAAAGGAGCATATAAGATCCAGCCGTTCTACGCAACGGATGAACGTGGAGGTTTTGTAAAAGACTACAATATTGACACGTTCAGGGCCAATGGTATTGAGCACGAGTTGAAGGAAGTGTTCTACACCATCTCCAAACGCGGTGTTATCCGAGCGATGCACTTCCAGTTGGTGAAGCAGCAGGCAAAGTTGGTGCGTTGCGTCAGCGGTCACGTGTATGATGTGATTGCCGATTTGCGCCCGGATTCTCCCACCTTTGGGCAGTGGAGAGGATTCCATCTTACAGGAGAGAATCAGGTAGAATTATACATCCCGCAATATTTTGGTCACGGCTATCTTGTTATTGAAGATTCTGTGGTCTCTTACAAGTGCGGGGAAGTTTTCTACGGAGAAGGGGATAGTGGTATAATGTACAATGACCCTGATCTCGCTATTGAGTGGCCTATGGAGTTGATAGGTGGGACTGAGAATCTGATTATCTCTGAGAAGGATAAACATTTGATGTCATTGATAACGTATAAGGCGTGTCTTGAATCAAAGAAATAAACGTATTAGATGTCGGTATATTACGCTATTTTTGTTTTCTCTCTGCTATTATGCAAGATAATACCGTGTAATAACCAAAAACAGTATTTAAATAAACTGTTATTGGTTTTTATGCCATTGTTTATCTTTGGAGCACTCCGTGTCGATTTTGGCATGGATTATAGTGTTTATGAAATGGAATATTATGATGTTCATTCTTTCGGAAGGATAGACAATACGTTACATAGTGAGGTTGGTTATCAGTTATTAGAAATCATAATGCCTTCATGGCGTTCTTTGCTTGTTTTGACCTCGTTTGCTACGTGTATGTCATGGGTCTTTATATTGTATAAATATGTTTCAAGACAGTATCTTTATTTCGCATTAGTATTGTTCTTTATAGCAGGTAATTTTACATTCTTTACTCCGATAGTTTCAATGAGAAATGGGTTGGCTATTTCTTGTATGCTATTCAGCACAGAATTAATAATAAAAAGAAAATATTTGATAGCCCTTGTTGTGGCATTTCTTGCCCATTATATCCATTCGAGCATTTTATTGTTTATGCCTATAGCAATACTTGTTGGTAGCAGTACGGTGTTGACGAGAAAAGAGGTGCATATTTGGATTCTTGCTGTTGTCATACTGGTGCTATTAGGTACAACGCGAATCTTGCAGTATGTTACAGGCTTTTTGAGTTTGTATTTTGACCGGTATGAGGTCGTTTTGGAAGAAATGAAAGAGTCTTCACATAATTCTTTATTAGTAATTTTAGCCAATATTATCCTAGGTAGTGTCCTCCTATATCAAATGTATATAAATAGAAATATATTAGACCGTGCAGGCAATTCTATTTATAGAATAGGGCTTATTTATTTGATATGTCCCTTGTTAGGCCCTATGGGGTCAACGAGGATGCAGTGTTACTTTTTACCATTTTTTATAGTAGCACTTGTGAAAATGTACTCATTGCCTTGGCATAATAAAGCGCTAAAATTCGGATATTACACACTCGTCATTTCTTATTATCTATATTCATTTTTTTATGTTTGGCAATGGAATAATCCATATTTCGATTTCCAAACATACAAAAGTGTTTTAGGAGGATAGAATATAAATGCTTTCGGTGTTATTATAATAATGAAAATTGTTCTTATTTCAGGGACAAATTCCCGTTTGTCTGGAGGACTCTTTTATTCAATTAAGAGCTTGGGGAGGAGTTTAATTAATCATTCAAGGCAGAAAGTAACGTATATTTGCCATGATGATCAATATTCTAATGAGGATCGTTCTAGTTGGGAGGGGTTACCCCTGGGTATTTATAAATTAATCAAATTACCATTAGTAGGAAGATGGGGATTCTCAATTGACATTCACCGGGTGCTTGAAAATGAAAGACCAGATATTATTGATATTCAGAGTACCTGGATGTACTATTCTTATGCCGCGTTGAAGTATAAGAAAAAACATCCTAATACAAAAATAGTAATAACTCCCAGAGGCACTTTAGATAGAATGCAAGTGTCATCATTGAGTTTGCCAAAACGTTTGTCTTATTGGCTATATGAAAAAGAAAATTTTGAAACTGCAGATTGCTTTCGGGCATTGTGTAAGCCCGAAGTTGCCAGTTTGAAACAATTTGGTATCAAGGTCCCGATTGCAGTTATTCCTAATGGGTTTGAATTGCCATCCGAGTTCGCAAATCCAGGCGCAGGTGGCGATAAAAAAGTCATGTTATTTATTGGTAGAATCAATCCCAAGAAAGGATTAAAGGAATTGATTGAAGGCGTAAGCCTTTTAAGGCAAAGACGCCCGGATCTTCTTGATGATTGGGTTATTAAAATTGCAGGTTGGGATCAAAATGGACATATACAGAAGCTCCAAAAAATGGTAATGGATCTTAACCTGTCGGACTCGGTGATTTTTCTTGGACCCAGGTATGGAGATGAAAAAAAACAAGAACTATTAAATTCACAGGCTTTTATTCTTACATCTTTTTCTGAAGGGATGCCGATGTCTGTTTTGGAAGCTTGGGCATATAAACTTCCAGTTGTAATGACTGATGGTTGTAACCTACCTGATGGTTTTGAAAATAATGCTGCACTAAGGGTTGAGACTTCAGCGGAGAGTATCTGTGAGGGACTAATACATTTCTTCACTATGCCTGCAGTTGAACGTTCTAATATGGGGCTGAATGGCTATAAACTCGTTTCAACCAGGTACCAGTGGGATAAGATTGCAGATGATACAGTTACTTTATATAATTATTTAGTTAATGGTGGCACGAAGCCACATTTTTTAGAATTATGAATACAGATAAGCTTCCAATAACAGTTATAGTCCCTGTGCGGAATGAGGAAAAGAATCTCCCTAATATGCTCTCATTATTGGCGGAATTTGACGAAGTTATTGTCGTTGATTCGCATAGTACTGATAAGACCCCTGAGATTGTCAAATCTTTCGGGTATCAATTAGTGGAGTTTGAATGGAATGGCCATTTCCCTAAGAAGCGCAATTGGACCTTGAGGAATGTTCCCATTAGGAATGAGTGGGTCTTTTTCGTGGATGCAGACGAGTATATGACTCCAGACTTTATGAAGGGGTTAAGAGAGGCGTTTAGGGACACTAAGGACAACGTGGGATATTGGATTTATTACACTAATTACTTCATGGGGAAATTGCTCAAGCACGGAGATCCTATACATAAGTTGGCTTTGTTCAAGAAATCTGCTGGGGAGTATGAAAGGATTGATGCTGAGGAAGATGACAAGAACTGGGGATATGCAGGCATTGAATTGCACGAGCAGCCAGTATTAGATGGCCCGGTTGGAGTTATCAGAGGTAGGGTTGACCATAAAGAGAACAGGGGGCTGGAAGCCTATATTAGGAAACATAATGAGTTCTCAACATGGGAGGCTATTCGCTTCGTAAAGAATACACGGGAAAGTGAAGGTTTGACCTTTCAACAGAAAGTGAAGTATTCGTTATTGGATTCATTGTGGTTAAGCAGGCTGTATTATATATATATCTATTTCTTTAAATTGGGCTTTCTTGATGGGCAGGCAGGGTATGTTTATGCTCAACTGAAGAAGCAATATTTCTTTACAATAAAGGCAAAAATTGATGAATTAAAGAAACGGAGCAAAAATTAATAAATGGGTGTATGTATAAACTTTTTTTTAAGCGTTTCTTTGACATAGTCATCTCGGGGATAGCTATGATTGTATTATCTCCGCTTTATTTATTTTTAACATTATATGTGGTCGTATTCATGGGCCTACCCATCTTATTTGCTCAAGACCGTATTGGTAAAGGCGAAAAGCCATTCAAGCTCTATAAGTTTCGTTCAATGACTAATAAAAAAGATGAGGATGGCCATCTTCTCCCAGAGAGCGAGCGATTGACAAAAGCAGGTATTTTTCTTAGGAATAGTTCTCTTGACGAGTTGCCCGAACTTTGGTTAATATTTTTGGGAAAAATGTCTATAGTGGGACCTAGACCAATGCCTACATTCTATGGGCCTTATTTCCTTCCGGAAGAGAGAAAACGCCATTCTGTTAGAGGAGGATTGATTCCGCCAGATAGTTTGAGTGGAAAGGCAGTAACCACTTACGAGGAACAGTTCAAATATGAATGTGATTATGCTGATAATATCTCACTATGGCTTGATATCAAGGTAATATTCTCAACATTCAAGATAGTGTTCTTAAGAGTGGAGGAGGATTATGGTGCCTGCGAAAGACCACACTTGAATGTATATAGAAAGGATATGGATATAAAGAAATAACGATAATTTGATGGAACAAACAATTAAGAAGTTAATTAAACAGCAAGGGACGCCGTTCTACTTGTTTGATGAAAAGGGGTTTGTAGAGAATTATAAGAAGTTGGAGGGGACTTTCCAAAAAGTATATCCCAATTATCATATTTGTTATTCCTATAAGACCAACTATACACCATTTGTCTGTCAGCTGGTGAAGAGTCTTGGGGGATTGGCAGAAGTGGTGTCAGATATGGAATATACTCTTGCCAAAAAGATTGGCTATTTAAATTCTCAGATAGTTTATAATGGTCCGTCAAAGGGTGAGTTGCTATATGAGCATTTATTGAGCGGAGGGATTGTTAATATTGACAGTTTAGATGAAGCAAATAGGATAGTTGCGTTCTGTAAAAGTCATGTGAACAAGCAGTTCACAATTGGTATTCGCATTAACATGGATTTGGGCGGGAATTTTATTTCTCGCTTTGGACTAGTCCCGGATAGTGAGGAGTTAGCAGAGACTGTTAAAATTATTGAGGCTCAGAACAATCTTCGATTAATTGGCCTTCATTGCCACATTAGCCGCTCTCGAGGTATTGACGCGTGGGCAAAGAGAGCCGAAATTATGCTGAAGGCTGCCGACGATATTATTGATGGAACACCTGAATATATCAGTTTAGGTAGTGGTATGTTTGCTGATATGACAGATTATCTGAAAGATCAGTTTGGGGGGAGTCTCGTCCCTGACTATGATGACTATTGTAAGGCTTGCATAGAGCCTATATCAGAACATTATAAGGGGGCGGAGAGAAAACCAATGCTTTATACAGAGCCGGGAACTACGGTTGTTGCCCGCTATCTGAGTTTTGTCTCAAAGGTGTTGAGCATTAAGAATGTTCGTGGTCGCTGGATTGCCAATATGGATGGCGATTATCATAATCTTGGTGAGATATGCACTATGAAAAAACTGCCAACGAAAGTGATACTTTCCGATAAACCTCAACGGCATTTTGAGAAGATTGATATCATGGGATTTACCTGTTTAGAGCAGGATGTTATGGTTCCGGAATGGAGTGGAGACTTGTCGGAAGGCAGTATTGTGGTATTTGAGAATGTGGGTGGTTATAGCATCGTTTCTAAGCCACAGTTTATTAAGCCGCAAAGTGCCATGTATGTAAAACGCATCAACGGAGACGTGAAGCAGATTATGAGGGCTGAGACTTTTGAAGACGTATTTAATAAATTCAGTTTTGAATTCTAGAGTATGAGAGACATAACTATTCTCAGTACTGCTTGTGGGGCTTTCTTTATGCCGGGCTTTTTTAAATGCTTGAAGCAGAATCACGAGCGAACCATCACAATCATAGGCGCAGATTTGAGTGCTGATGCCAAGCAGATGCTGCTTTTTGTGGATAAATATTATCAAGTGCCAAGATATACGGATTCAACCTATGTCGATACGCTTCTGGATATTTGCAAGAAAGAGAAAGTAGATGTGTTTTTCCCCCATATTTCAATGGAGTTGCCATATATTCTTGATAGAATAGAGGCCTTTCATAAGCAAGGCGTTCAAGTAGCCATTTCTGATAGTAAGTCTCTGTCCATAGCCAATAGCAAATACAAGCTTTATGAGTTTATGAAGGAGAAAGGACTGGCTGTGCCAGGTTATTTTCTTGTTGATTCTTCAAAAACGCTGAGAGAAAGGATTGGTGAATTGGGCTACCCTAAGAGGCCAGTTGTTGTGAAGATGACTGAGAACAGTGGTAGCAGGGGGGTGCGTATTGTGAGGGCCGACCTTTCAAAATGTAATCTATTTATGTACGATAAGCCCTCTTCAATGAATGTCACACTTGATGAGATGTGTGAGATTATTGATGAGTGTAATCCTGTGCCAGAGATGATGGCGATGGAATTTCTTTCTGGTGTAGAATATACGGTGGATCTATTGGCCGACCATGGCAAGACTCTTTACATAGCAGGTCGAAGGAACACAACTAGCTCCTTGAGTATTGCGCAGACTAGTGTTGCGGAAAAGAAAGATTCCGCATATCAATTGTGTGAAGATATAGTCAGAGAGTTAAACTTGGATGGGAATATCGGTTTCGATTTTATGTTGGATGAAAATGATGTGCCCTGGTTGACTGATTTGAATCCACGAGTAACTGCAACCATTGTTCTGTATGCGGGGGCAGGCCTAAATTTTCCGTATTTGCGGGTTAAACAACTTCTGGGGGAGAAGCTTCCTAGTGTTGACCTGAAATACGGGACGAAACTGATACGCAAGTATTGGGATGTGTTATATGACGACAATGGAATGATTAACTTATGAAAAAGGTTTTAATAACTGGTGCTGGCAGTTATGTAGGTGAAAACGTCAGGAAATTTATTCTGGATACATCAAATGAGTTTGAGATTGATGTAATCGATACATTTGATGATCATTGGAGGAAGGCTGATTATACGAAATATGATGTGGTCTATCATGTAGCTGGCATTGCTCATGTGAATGCAGATCCAAAGATGAAACCTTTGTATTACAAGGTGAATCGTGATTTAACGATTGAGATAGCTAAACATGCAAAAGATGCAGGGGTAAAGCAGTTTATTTTCATGTCAAGCATGATCGTTTTCCATGAGAGTCAGTCCCTTAAAACTGAAATGCTAACTAAAGACACTAAACCAAACCCTAATGGTTTCTATGGTGATTCTAAGCTCCAAGCAGAAAACGGGCTTCATGAATTGAAAGGCCCCAATTTTAAGGTCTGTATTTTAAGGCCTCCTATGATTTATGGCCCAAATTCCAAAGGTAATTTTCTTCGTTTGGGATGGCTGGCAACAAAAACTCCAGTCTTCCCTAATTGGCACAACATGCGATCAATGCTTTATGTGGATAATCTTGGCGAATTTGTAAAGCAAGCAGTTTTGAGAGAATTGGAGGGGACATATTATCCTCAAAACAAAGAGTTGGCAGACACAGTGGAGATTGTGAGGTTCTTTGCTAAGAAGTATAATCATAAGATTTGGTTCAGTAAGCTATTCAATCCGTTTGTTTGGATTGGCTCTTTCTTCTTGCAGCCATTAAATAAGATGTTTGCATCGTATTATTATGACCCGGAAATGAGTAAAATGGGGTTTGAATATCAGCTTGTAAGCCAAGACGATTCTCTAACGGAATTAGAAATTACTGAAGCAAACAGAAAGTTGGAGAGATGAGGGTATTAGTCGTAACGCAGTATATTTATCCTGAAAACTTTAAGAGTAATGAGCTGGTTTTTGAGCTAGCCAATAGGGGGCATCAGGTAGATGTCCTTACTGGCATCCCCAATTATCCTGAGGGTGTCTATTATAAAGGATATGGTCTGTTTAAAAAAAGGGTTGAAAAGCAAAAGGGCGTTACGTTTTATCGTTGTATCCAAACCCCGAGAGGGCGTCAAGCTTCGGGCGTTGGATTAGGTTGCAATTATTTATCTTTTGTTTTTTTTGCCACCCTATGGGTGCTTTTCTTTTTTGTATGGAAAAAGAAATATGATGCTATCATAACTCACGAGCCATCCCCAATTACACAGCTAATTCCTGCAATCATTCTGGGAAAGATAAGAAATGTGCCAGTGTATTCCTGGATAATGGATATATGGCCAGATTCTGTTAGCACAAGCGTAAGCATAAATATTTATAAAAAGGTAGAACCAGTTCTCTCTGGAATAACGGAATGGACATATAAGAATTCATATAAAATTCTTGTTACTTCCAAGAACTTTGAGTCGTTGATATGTAGGAAGAATGATTACCATGATAAAATAATCTATTACCCCAATTGGAGTGTAGATATGTTGCATAATACGTCCAAATATGAAATACCTTCTTTACCTCAAGGTTTCATAATAATGTTTGCTGGGAATCTAGGGGAAGCTCAGAATTTAGATGCAGTTGGTAAATGTATGGTGCTTCTAAAAGACTATAAGAAGATAAAGTGGGTATTTGTCGGAGATGGTAGTGGGAAGCAATGGTTAGAAAATTTTATATCCAGTAATGGATTACAAGATTGTGCTTTTGTTTTGGGGCGTTTCCCGGCAGAAGCAATGCCCTCCTTTTTTCAGAACGCGGATGCATTGTTGGTTACCTTGCGAGGAGGATTTCCTTTTCTGGATGCAACAGTCCCTGCAAGGTTGCAGTCTTTTATGTCGGCAGGAAGGCCAGTATTGGCTATGCTTGGCAAGGGCGGCGCTGATTTGATAAAAGAGGCTGATTGCGGGTATGCTGTTGCTCCTGGTGATTATAAAGCATTGGCAGAGACAATTGTCAATGAAGTTTTACCTTTTAAAGATAGATTTGACCTGAAAGGAGCAAATGGACGTAAATACTACGAGCGTGAATTTACATTGGAAAAGTGTATTGACCATCTTGAGGAAATAATAACGCAACAAAGTGAGCAAAAATAAAAGCAGATATGTTTGATAGCTTTTATAGGGAAAGGGTTCAGATTCATCTGTAAGGGAAGGGGGATAAGGATAAAGAGCCCTATTATAAGTGCCAAATAATAGATTATATTGTGAGCATACAAAAATGTGTCGGGCGACTGATAAAGTGTCGATCTCTGCGAAGAGCAGTGGAATCTGTGGCGCAAAAGCGATACCGTGCCTGAAGCAGTGTCCCTCGATTGGCTTAGGACCCGCCATCAAGCAAACAAAAAAAATTAAAACTAAACAAGAATATGAAGTATTTAATTGTAGTTGCACACCCGGATGATGAGGTGCTGGGGGCAGGTGCCTCAATCTACAAATGGGTGAAAAAGGGAGATGTAGTGGATGTGTGTATTATGTGTGCTGAAGCAAAAGCGCGTGCTTATCGTCCCAACGATAATGAGTTGGATGAGGACACCCATGCAGCACTTGCGTATATAGGCGTGCATAAAGAATACGAGGGGAATTTCCCGAATATTGAGATGAATACAGTGCCGCATCTGCGTTTGGTCCAGTATATTGAGAAAGCATTACTGGAGACTGAGCCTGATATAGTGATTACGCACCATCCCGCTGATCCCAACAACGATCACATGCTAACCTCGATGGCTTGCCAGGAAGCTATCCGTCTTGCACAGCGTAGGCCGGAAGTGAAGCCATTGAAGGAGTTTTGGTATATGGAAGTTCCAAGTTGTACGGAATGGGCGATTAATAGTTCTATGAAGCGGTTTACCCCTAACTGTTATGTGGAAGTGGGGACGGAGGGTATTACAGCTAAAGTTGAGGCGCTATCGATGTATCGTGGAGTTATGCGCCCTTATCCTCACCCTCGTTCAGAGGCTTACATTACAGGATTGGCTGCTTATCGTGGAAGCCAATTTCAGTTGAATTATGCGGAAGCATTTGAAGTGGTACTTCGTAAGTACTAATCAAGTTGCAGACTTTATGTGCAGATGTATATAAACGATTCATAGACATTATCTGTGACATATTGGGCAGGATTGTCATAAGTCCATTGTAGTTAATTGCCATCGTAGGAATCTTAGTTTCTGACCGCGACCGTATGAAGAACGAATCGTCGGTTTTGGTAAGTATAGTTGCGCGTAAAACATTTATGGAATTCCTCCCTGCCTGGGTGTCTGTTAATAGAGGAAGGGATCAATTAGGCTTCATCAAGAAGTAGAGATATGAAAATTCTTTTTATTATCGGTTCATTGAGGGAGAAATCCTTCAACCGACAGTTGGCTGGCGTTGCCAGGGAAATCATTGGCAACAGGGCGGAGGTGACGGAGCTTGATTACCGTGACCTGCCGCTGCTGAATCAGGATATTGAACAGCCGGAGCCTGCTGCCGTGGCACGGGTAAGAAAAGAGGTGAAAGAAGCGGATGCGCTTTGGATTTTCACCCCGGAGTACAATTTCAGTTATCCGGGGCATTTGAAGAATCTGCTGGATTGGTTGTCGCGTCCGGTGATTCCGCTGGATTATGGAACGCCTACCTGCATCAATGGCAAGCGCGTCGCTGTAAGTGGAGCCGGTGGGAAGGCGGCTACCTCCAATTGCCGGGCGAAGTTGACTGAATTGCTTTTGTTTATGAAGGCCGAAGTTTTGCCTGAACAGGTCGGTATCGCTGTCCCGCCCGAAGCCTGGAGTACGGATGTGTTGACTGTGACCGACGAGCAGGTCTCTCTTTTGAAGGCGCAGGCAGATGCGTTGACGGGGAAATAATATGGGATTTAAATATCTGGTTATTGCGATATTGCTGATTGTTGCGGAATTGGTTTTTCTGCGGTTGGCGAAGCGCTACCATATCGTAGAGCCTTGTACGCCGCGGTCTTCTCATCAACAGGATATGCTGACCGGCGGTGGGGTGATATTCCCGCTCGCAATCGGGCTGTATGCCCTGTTTTTCGGGCTGCAGTATTCTTGGTTTATGCTTGGGCTGCTGCTGGTCTGCATCGTGAGTTTTGGGGACGATGTACATCCGCTGTCAGGCGGCCTTCGGCTGGTGGTGCAGTTCGTTGCGACGGTGCTGATGTTCGGGAGTATCGTCATGGGCTTTGATTGGCTGATGTCGATGCCTTGGTATGGGCTGCTGGCGTTGGGCGTCGTGGCGCTGATCGTGTTCGTCGGCGCGATGGATGTGATTAATTTTATGGACGGCATCAATGGGATTACCGCCGCTTATGCGATGGCGGTGCTGGTGCCGCTGTGGCTGGTGAATCGCCGCTTGGGCTTTGTCGATGCGTCGTTCCTGGGGATCGCCATCATCGGCGTACTGGTGTTCAGCTGCTTTAATTTTCGCCCGAAAGGGAAGGCGAAGTGCTTTGCCGGGGATGTCGGCAGCATCGGCATAGCGTTTATTATGTTGTTTGCGCTGGGTTTGTTGATGGCGCGGACCGGCGATGTGACCTGGATGGTGTTTTTGCTGGTGTATGGCGTGGACGGTTGTTGTACGATCGTGCATCGGATGATGCTGCGCGAGAACCTGGGACAGGCGCATCGGAAGCATGCTTATCAGTTGATGGCGAATGAGTTAGGGATGTCGCACGTGGCGGTGTCGCTGATTTATATGGGGCTGCAGCTGGCGGTGTCGCTGGGGATGGTGTATCTGGTGCCGCCCTGCGCGCTGTGGCATTGGCTGTATCTGGTTGCCGTAACGCTGGTGCTGGTGGTGGCGTATGTGCTGTTTATGCGGAAGTATTATCATCTGCATGAGGAGTATTTGGAGAGGGTGAAGAGTGGTATCGGCGGGCGCAACTGAGTCGCTATCAGGGGATGCTGGAGCGTCGGCGGCAGATTGTCGGGACTTTCGATGCGGCGCTGAAGGATTTGCCCGTCGCTGTGCTGAAGCATTATGGCAAGGACTTCGCCGGTAGCGGGCATTTGTATCTTACCCGTTTGCTTGGTCGCACTGATGCGGAGCGTCGGGATGTGATTGTGAAGATGGCGGAGCGGGGAATTGCCTGTAATGTGCATTATAAACCGCTACCGATGATGACTGCGTATAAGGCGCTTGGCTTTGATATCAAAGACTTCCCGAATGCGTATCGGCTGTTTGTGTAAAAGGAGGATGCCATCAGTGATGCCGAGTATAAGGGTAATATTCTTTTGCTGCTTCGTGAAGCGATGAACTTCGCTAGGTCAAATACAAAGAAAGGGTGGGAAAAACTTCCCGATGGGAGAAAGAATAAACCCGAATATGCCGAGAGGGCTATACTTGAGGCCTTGGTTAATCACTTCATCCATAGAGACTATACAGTGATGGGAGGGGAAGTTCATTTGGACATCTATGATGACAGGCTTACCATTACCTCGCCTGGTGGTATGTATAGTGGTCAAAAAGTGCAGGATTTACCGATAGATGAAATATCCTCAGAGAGAAGGAATCCTGTGTTGGCTGACGTGATGGCCCAACTGGACTATATGGAGAAACGTGGCAGTGGTTTGAGGCGCATTATGAATGAAACCAAAGCTTTGAAGGGGTATAGGGACGAGTTGAAGCCTATATTCAGGTCGTCGGTAAGCCAGTTTATGACAATTATATACTCCACACAATATGAAAATGGTCCTGTAAATGGTCTTGGTGGCAGTCTTAATGATGTTTATCTAATTGTTTCAAGTAATCCGGGAATTAAGATTAAACAGGTAGCGGAACAAAGAGGTAAATCTGCATCAACTGTAAAGAAGCAGTTGGCCGCCTTGAGAAAGAACGGCTTGATAGAGTATCGAGGTTCAGACAAGAACGGCGGATATTATCCCGTAAAGAAATAGGTAAGTTATACTCAGGGGAAGGTTTGAGAATATGGAAATAACTCAATCTATACTGGACACCCTCACGGCGCAGGCCAAAGCCAGCCCGCGGCTGAGGATGAATATGGACCTTCGCAATTCGGCGGAGGATAAGTCGCAGCGGATGCTGAATGCGATAGAGCCGGGGTCGCCGCTGCCCATACACCGGCACAGGAAGTCGTCTGAGACGGTGGTCTGCCTGCGCGGCCGCCTGGTGGAGGAGTTTTATGACGCAGACGGGAAGACCTGCACGGAGTCCATTGAGCTGAGCCCCGGCGGTCCGGTCCCCGCTATCAACATTCCCATTGGCCAGTGGCATACCGTCCGTTCCCTGGAGAGCGGCACGGTAATTCTTGAATGCAAGGACGGTGCCTACGAGCCGCTCGCCCCGGAGGATATCCTTCAAGGATGAGGCGCAAGCAGAACAAAAACACAAATTATGAAAATTCTAGTAACCGGAGCGAAGGGGTTCGTGGGACGCAACCTTTGCGCGCAATTGAAAAACATACGCGACGGCAAGGCGCGTAATTACGGCGTTACCGTCGATGAGGTCTTCGAATACGACCTGGATTCAACGCCGCAGGAGCTGGACGCCTGGTGCGCGGCCGCCGATTTCGTCTTCAACCTGGCGGGCGTGAACCGGCCGAAGGACACGACAGAATTCATGGAGGGCAATTTCGGCTTCGCTTCCACCCTGCTCGATACGCTGCGCAGGCACGGGAACGCCTGTCCGGTTATGCTCTCTTCCAGCCAGCAGGCATCGCTGAGCGGACGCTTCGGGGACAGCGAATACGGCCGCAGCAAAAAGGCGGGGGAGGAGCTTTTCCTGCGCTATGGCGACGAAGTTGGCGCCCGGGTGCTGGTATACCGCTTCCCGAACCTTTTCGGCAAGTGGTGCCGCCCCAACTACAACAGCGCCGTAGCCACTTTCTGCAATGCTGTTGCCAACGACCTGCCCTACACGGTCAACGACCCGTCCGTGGAGCTGGAACTGCTCTACATCGACGACCTGGTGGACGAGATGATCGCCTGCCTGGGCGGCGGGGAGCACCGCTGCGAATTCGATGCGCTGACGGTCCTTCCCTCGCCTGCCGGGCGCTACTGCTATGTGCCTGTGACGCACAAGGTTACCCTTGGCGAAATCGTAGACCTGCTCAAGCGCTTCGAAGACCAGCGCAAGACGCTTCTCGTACCGGAAATCCCCGAGGGAAGCTTCGCCAAAAAGCTCTACAGCACTTTCCTGAGCTACCTGCCGAAGGAGAAGACCGCGTTCCCGCTGAAGACCAATGCCGATGCGCGCGGTTCCTTCACCGAGCTGCTGAAAACCGTCAGCGGCGGGCAGTTCAGCGTAAATATTTCCAATCCCGGCGTAACCAAGGGGCAGCACTGGCACAATACCAAGTGGGAATTCTTCATTGTGGTGAGCGGCAGGGCGCTGATCCAGGAGCGCCGCATCGATTCCGGCGAGGTGCTGGAGTTCGAGGTCTCCGGCGATTCCATCCAGGCCGTGCACATGCTCCCGGGCTATACGCACAATATCATCAACCTGAGCGATACGGAGCCGCTCGTCACCCTGATGTGGGCAAACGAGCTTTTTGACCCGTCCCGCCCGGACACCTACTTTGAACCTGTGGAATAATTTGCGATATTTGCATTATGGATTACAGCAACGTTTCTTTCAAAGGCGACGGCCGCCTGAAGCTCCTCATCATTGTGGGCACCCGCCCGGAAATCATCCGTCTTGCGGCGGTCATAAGCAAGTGCCGGCAATATTTCGATACTATCCTGGCACACACCGGCCAAAACTACGACTACAACCTTAACGGCGTGTTCTTCAAGGACTTGAAGCTTGCCGCCCCGGAAGTATACATGGACGCAGTAGGCGCCGACCTCGGCGAAACGATGGGCAATATCATAGCCGAAAGCTATAAGCTGATGGTGGCGGTCCGGCCGGATGCGGTGCTGGTGCTGGGCGACACTAATAGTTGCCTGAGCGTAATCGGCGCCAAGAGGCTGCACATCCCCATTTTCCACATGGAAGCGGGCAACCGCTGCAAGGACGAATGTCTGCCGGAAGAGACGAATCGCCGCATCGTCGATATCATTTCCGACGTGAACCTCGCGTACAGCGAGCATGCCCGCCGCTACCTTGCCGAATGCGGGCTTCCGAAGGAGCGCACCTACGTTACCGGCTCGCCGATGGCGGAAGTGCTGCACGAGAACCTTGCGGAAATCGAAGCGAGCGACGTGCACAAGCGCCTGGGGCTCGAAAAGGGCCGCTACATCCTGCTCAGCGCGCATCGCGAAGAGAATATCGACACCGAAAAGAATTTCATGTCGCTCTTCGGCGCCATCAATGCCATGGCCGCGAAGTACGATATGCCCATCCTCTATTCCTGCCATCCGCGCAGCCGCAAGCGTCTGGAGGCGTCGGGATTCAAGCTTGATTCGCGCGTAATCCAGCACGAACCGCTCGGATTCCATGATTACAACTGCTTGCAGATGAATGCCTTTGCAGTGGTATCCGATAGCGGTACCCTGCCCGAGGAGAGCAGTTTCTTCACGAGCGTCGGGCATCCCTTCCCCGCGGTCTGCATCCGTACATCGACCGAGCGTCCCGAGGCCCTCGACAAGGCCTGCTTCATACTCGCCGGAATCGATGAAAAATCATTGCTCCAGGCAGTGGATACCGCGGTAGAGATGAACAAGGCCGGCGACCACGGCATCCCCGTTCCCAATTACACGGACGAGAACGTCTCCACCAAGGTGGTGAAGATTATCCAGTCCTACACGGGAGTGGTGAACAAAATGGTCTGGCGGAAATTCTAGTCCCGTTTGAAGATGTCGCGGGTATAAACCTTTCCGGCGACATCCTCGAGCGCAGCCTCATAGCGGTTGGCGATGATGCAGTCCGACTTGGCCTTGAACCTGCCAAGGTCGTTCACCACTTCGCTCCCGAAGAAGGTGCTGCCGTCTTCCAGAGACGGTTCATAGACAATCACCGTCGCCCCTTTCGCCTTGATGCGCTTCATGATTCCCTGTATGGCGCTCTGGCGGAAGTTGTCCGAGCCTGATTTCATCGTCAGGCGGTAAACCCCCACAGTAACATTCCTTTCCTTGGCCGTGTCGTAGGCGCTCGACGCGGTGTAGTAGCCCGCTATCTCCAGTACGCGGTCTGCGATATAGTCCTTGCGCGTGCGGTTGGAATCCACGATGGCCTTAATAAGGTTTTCCGGAACATCATTGAAATTGGCGAGCAGCTGCTTCGTGTCCTTCGGGAGGCAGTAGCCGCCATAGCCGAAGGAAGGATTGTTATAATGCGCGCCGATGCGGGGATCAAGGCAAACTCCCTCGATAATCTCCTGTGTATCAAGCCCCTTCATCTCGGCGTAGGTGTCCAGCTCATTGAAAAAACTGACGCGCAGCGCAAGATAGGTATTGGCGAACAGCTTGACAGCCTCGGCCTCAGTACTGCCCATAAAGAGCACTGGGACGTCTTCTTTCAACGCTCCCGCCTTGATCAGCGCCGCGAACTGTCTGGCTTCCGGCCGGAGCTCGTCGTCACTGCCCACAATGATGCGGCTGGGATAGAGGTTGTCGTAGAGCGCCTTGCTCTCGCGCAGGAACTCCGGGGCGAAGATTATTTTGGCCCCCTTGTACTTCTTCCGCGCATGCCGGGTATAGCCCACGGGGATCGTGGACTTAATAACCATCACGGCCGCAGGGTTGACCTCCAGGACCAGCTCGATTACCTCCTCAACGTGGCGGGTATCAAAGAAATTCTTCTGGGGGTCATAATTCGTGGGGGCGGCAATCACTACGAAATCCGCATCTCTGTACGCTGCACGCCCGTCCAGCGTGGCCACCAGGTTCAGCGGTTTCTCCGCGAGATAGCACTCGATTTCAGCATCCTGGATAGGGCTGATGCGGCGGTTTATCTTATCGACTTTCTCCGGAATGACATCCACGGCCACCACCGCATCCCGCTGCGCGAGCAGCGTCGCGATGCTCATTCCCACATATCCTGTACCTGCAACTGCAATTTTCATAACAGCGGATTCTTATCCGATAAATACCATTTAGCAAAGTGCCCGATCCCCTCGTGCAACTGCACGACGGGCTTGTACCCCACTTCTTTCTCCAGCAGCGACGTATCGGCATTGGTCTGATAGACATCGCCCGCCTGCATCGGCAGGAACTCCTTCTTTGCCTCGATCCCCAGCGCCTGCTCCATTTCCGAAATGAAATCCATCAGCTTCACCGGATGGCTGCAGCCGATATTGTACACACGCAGCGGCAGTCCGTGCGCGTCCGGCGACGGCACCCGGTCCAGCGCCCGCATCGTACCCTCGACTATATCGTCTATATAGGTAAAGTCGCGAATCATATCGCCGTTGTTGAATACCTTGATGGGTTCGCCCTTGCAGATGGCCTTCGCGAAGAGCATCGGCGCCATGTCCGGCCGGCCCCAGGGGCCATATACCGTGAAGAAACGCAACCCCGTCATCGCTATTCCATAAAGTTTGCAATAGCTGTGCGCCAGCAGCTCGTTGCTTTTTTTGGTAGCCGCATAGAGCGATACCGGGCAGTCGGTCTTGTCCGCCTCGGAGTAGGGGACCTTGTCGTTAAGCCCGTAAACCGAGCTCGACGAGGCGTAGACCAGATGCCCCACGCCAAAGTTGCGGCATGCCTCGAGTATGTTCAGGAAGCCCGTAAGGTTGCTCTCCAGATAAGTGTACGGGTGGGTGATGGAGTAGCGCACCCCGGCCTGCGCCGCCAGGTTCACCACCTTGTCGAAGCGCTCCCGCTCGAACAACGCGTCAAGCGCGGCCTTGTCGGCGATATTCATCTGAATGAAGCGGCTGGATGCGCCGAACTCGCGCAGGCGGCCTTCCTTTAGCCGTACATCGTAATAGTCGTTCATGCTGTCCAGGCCCACGACCTCGTCTCCGCGGCGCGCCAGACAGTACATCAATTTGGAGCCTATAAATCCCGCGGCTCCGGTTACAAGAACTTTCATCCTCTTAATTTAGAAGCGATTACCATAACATCGCGGCTGTGCCCTTCTATATTCCAGCCGCCCAGCGCATGTGTGAACGTGATCCGGTCCTCAAACATTTTCATCGCCCGCGAAAGCGGTGAGCGGCGGCGGAAGCACAGGCAGCCCGCTTCCTCTTTTTCGAGCTTGTAGCCGGCATTCTGCATTATCTCCAGCGCTCCGGGGCGCAGTTCTTCGAATGAACCGGCCATCGGCACGAATCTTGTCGTATAGCCGAATCGCGGATAGATCGCAGCGAACACCGCCATCAGCAGGGCAATTTGCCAGAGCGAATCGCGGCCGTTCACGAAGAGCTTGTCCAGATCCGATTCCACGAGGTTCAGCTTCATAAGGACGAAGATCATCAGGCTCAGGATAATGAGCAGGTAGAAAAAATATCTTACGGAACGAATCAAATAGCGCATAGCAAACGCAAATTTAAGATTTTTTGTACATTTGTGAAATTTAATCTTTTTGAATTATGGAAAGAGAAGATCCCCTCAGCCGGATTGAACGCGAAGAGCGTGAACGGGCAGAGCGCCGCGAGAGCGGGCTGCGTACGCAGAAAATTGTCATCGCCGTACTTGCCGCCGTTGCCGTTGTTCTCGGTATCCTTCTGATATTCAACGGAAGTCGCCATAAATCCCTTGTGTCTGAACTGCAAATAGAGAAGCAGGACCTCCAGAGCCAGATCGAGGCGTTGCAGAGCGATTACGATTCCCTGTCGTCCGACTACGAATCCATCAATGCCCAGCTCGACAGCTCCCGCGAGGAAATTGCCCAGCTCGTCGAGCGGGTCAAGACCGTCAGCGCCACGAACCGCAGCAAAATCCGCCAGTACGAAAAGGAACTCGGCACCCTGCGGAGCATTATGCGCAGTTACATCGTACAGATCGATTCCCTGAACAACCTCAACCACAAGTTGACCGCCGAGGCGGCTTCCGCCCGCAGGGAAGCCCGCGAAACCCGCGAGCGCAACACCGAACTCGAAGCGCAGGTGGAAGACCTGAGCGGACAGGTGGCCGTCGGCGCCATCGTCCGGGCCCGGGGCATCAAGGTCACGGCCTACAACAGCGCGGATAAGCCCACCGACAAGAGCAACAAGGTGGCACGCCTGCTTGTGAACCTCAGCCTCGTCGAAAACTCTCTTGCACCCAAGGGCGATATGACCGTCTATCTGCGGGTGACCGACCCTTCGGGCGAACTGCTGAGCGACGGCCGCGGCATCACCTTCCCGCTTGACGGGGAAACCGCAGCCGCTACCGCAGCCCGCACCGTCGATTATGAAGGCGCCGAAGTGGACCTCGGCATTTATGTGAACAATGTGCCGTCCTACGCCAAGGGCCTGTACAATGTGCAGGTTTATACTGCGCAGGGCCTGCTCGGCAGCACCGAACTGCTGCTCCGCTGATGGTCTATGTCCACGTCCCCTTCTGCAAGGGGTTCTGCGTTTATTGTGATTTTTATTCCGAGCTCTGCCCCGATGCGACGGCCCTCCGGCGTTTCGGGGCTGAACTTTGCGATGAAGCCCGCCGGCGCACCGATGAAATCGCGGCAACTTCCGCCGTATCGACGCTCTACTTCGGCGGGGGGACGCCTTCGCTGCTGCCGCTGCCGGTCCTGGGCGATATCGTCGCCGCCCTGGGCGGTGGTCCCTGGGAGGAATTTACCGTCGAGGTGAATCCCGAAGACATCGTGCAGCGCGGTGCCGCTTATGTGCAAGGTCTACGCGCGCTGGGGGTGAACCGCGTAAGCATGGGCGTGCAGTCGCTTTCCGACGATATCCTGCGCTGGATGGGCCGCAGGCACAATGCGGAGAGGGCACGTCGCGCGTTCCGCCTGCTGCGCGAAGGGGGCTTCGACAATCTCAGTGTCGATGTGATATTCGGCGTTCCGGGGCTCTCGCTTCGGACTTTGCAGGATACGGTGGAGGAAATGCTGGCCTGGCGCCCGGAGCATCTTTCCTGCTATCAACTCAGTATCGAGGAGGGGAGTGCGCTGGCCGCAATGCTGCGCGATGGCCAGTGCGCCGAGGCCCTGGAAGAGGATTGCCGCGCCCAGTACGACTGGCTCCGCGCACGTCTGCGCACCGCGGGCTACCGCCACTATGAAATCTCCAACTGGGCGTTGCCGGGGCGGGAATCCCGGCACAATTCCGCCTACTGGAAACGGGTGCCGTATGTGGGCCTGGGGCCCGGAGCCCATTCTTTCCGTATCCTGCCGGACGGTACGCAGATGCGCAGCTGGAACAGTGAACAACCCAGCGGCTGGACCGCCGAAAGCGAAACCCTCAGCCCCGAGGAAATCCGCGAAGAGAAGCTGATGCTGGGCCTGCGCACCGCGGAAGGCCTGCCCGACGGCCGCCGCATCGCCGAGCGCGACTGGTTCATCGCCGATTCCCTCATCGCCGGGATGCTTTGAGTTATTCCAGGGCGAAGGTGATGACGACGTCGCCGAAGCGGCCGGAGACCGTGTCTTCGGATTGGAAGAAGGTGGAGGCGAGCTGGCCGCGCCAGACAATGTCGTCTTTCTCGTTGTAGGGAATGTCCATTTCGAAGCCGTAGGAGCGGGAATTGTATTTTACCACGGCGCTGCATTTCCAGTTGGTGCGCGTACCGCCGTCGTCCTCTGTCACAAGGAAGGCCATCTTCTCCATGGCCGAGGAGAAATCCGTCATCATCAGCGCGTCCAGCTGCAATTCCTGTCCTAGCTGCCCCCTCTTTACCACAAGTGTAAAATCAGTGATGGAGGGCTTGTAATTCTTCAGTTCCGCTTCCGTGGAGGCCTTGAACCCATTAGCGGCCCCGCACTGGATGCGGAATTCCGAAGCCCCGCCGAACCAGGAATCATAGTTGCGCAACATCTTGAAACTCTTTATATAGAGGGTGCGCATCGACGGGGATGAGGCTTTCGCTGCAGAAGGACTGGCCGCCGAGCGGGAGCGCGCATAGAGATCCAGCGGTGTGAAGGCGCTGTCGTCGTTGCGGTTGATTACCCATACAGGGCGGCTGGAGGCAAGCGCCTCGGTTACCACTACCGAATCGCGTACGTTCAGGCGTCCGTCGCTGCCACGTTCCAGCTCATAGCCGTAATTGGAATCGGCACCGTAGCCGGGGTCCCAGGTTATGACCGGAAGTGTACTGCCGTCCCAGTCCGCTGAGTAGGGCCAGTAAATCTGGATATCGGATTCCTCCATCGAATCCAGCCAGGCCTGCACGTCGTCGGCGCCGCCTTCCGCACGGGAAGCAGCCTGTGCCTCCAGATATTCGGTGATGAGTTCCCGAAGAGGCTTTTCGTAGTTGTTGGCAGCTGCTTTTCCGGACGGGTCGCCAACTCCGGCCCCCGGCACGCGCAGCAGATCCCGCATCATGTACTCTTCGTCATAACCATTGCCGGATGATGCCCCTACGGCATCGCGTACCTCTTTCATCTGCCCTTCTCCGATGGGGAGTGACGAGAGTATACGCGCCACCTCCGACAGGGGAGCGTGATTGTCGATAATCGTGGATTCAGGGGCCGGAGTTTCGAACTCCCGGCAGGCCGTCAGCGCCACCAGCACCGCAAGGCATACAGTCAGATACTTTTTCATTTTGCTTCGGTTTTAAAATAATCCTGAAGGGGGAGTGCGGCGTTAGGGCACATTTACCCGGATAGGGTCGCGAAGCGACAAGTGCCCGTTGCCGCACTCCCCCTTCCTTTTATATTCCGAAGCAAAAGTATCAATCAAAAAGCCGTTGACAATTTTTTTCAACGGCTAATTTCAAAAGATATGTGAAAATTCAACTTACTCCGTGACAGCGCGGATGGGAAGGCCACAACGCCGGCTGTTGTTCTGCGTCTTTATGGGATGGGTGTTCCCCCAGGTAACCTTGAGGATGGATGCGGCGTAGGGCTCGAACGGTTCAAGTACGGAGCTGTAATCTTTGTGCATGTTGGAAGTCCAGAATTCACCGGTTCCGGTGTTGCCTGAATTTTTCAGATAAAGGTCCTCCCGATAACCGCTCAACGGGAGAATCAGGCAGTTCCCGTTGACCAGGTAGGTAATCGAATAAACTCTCACGTCGTTCACGGTCGCCCACTCCCACTTGTAGTTTGCATTATTCTCCGTCGCGCACAGCTCCAGGAATTCGTCCCGCGTGGGCATTCTCCAGCTCCCCTTTAATATGACATGGGCGGCATCATCCTCCGGATCCAGGGAGGTCTTGTCGTCAACGGTTCCCCAAAGGCTGTCTGTGTTGTACTTGCTCAGCGCACGGTTGCCATAGTCTCCCCACTTATAGACGGTCCAGTTGTATCCGACTTTCCCGGTTCTCCATTGGTTGCAGGGGCTCAACTGGGAATAACCCTCAAGATAATGGGGCTCAATTTCGCCCCAGGCGTAATAATCTCCATATTCCTCAGGGGAGCTGGCGCCAAGGTTCATATTGGCCCACTTGACGGAAAGCCCCATATCCAGGGCCTGGATGGAAGTGGAAGGGGTTTCCTTGGCTTTCACAATCACCTTGCACTGGGCCGATTTCTCCCCGGCCTTGGCGGTAATGAGGGCTTCTCCTTCCTTCAGGGCCGTTACCTTGCCGTTTACGACAGAGGCCACTTCCTCGTTCGAGCTGCTCCATTTCACGGTCTTGTCCGTGGCGTTGTCCGGTTTCACGGTGGCAACGAGTTCAAAGTCCTGCCCTTCTTCCAGTTCGAGCTGGTACTTGTTTAGATTGATACCGTCTACGGGCACTACGATGGGTATGAACTCAAGTCCGTCATCGGCATTTTCTTTGGAGCCGAAGGCCCCTCGTTTGATGCTCACGGCTTCTGTGGAAGTCAGCGTGGCTACAGCGTCGCTCTTGTGGAAAGTCATCTTGTATCCCTCGGAAAGCTCACAGGGCAGCGCCTCGATATAATACCATACACCTGTCTGGAAAGGGCTTCCGTCGGATGCCCTCAGGGTGATTGAGGTCAGGGGATCCTTGAGCTCCAGAACGTTGGGGTAGCCGCTTGCAAAGTTCAGGCGGACGGTTCCGGCAATGCCTTCGCCCTTGTTCCCCTCGAAGGTCACCTTCTGGATTCCCTCCTGCTTAAGGGAGAAGCGCACCCCGCCGCAGACATTATAGAAGGCCAGGTCAAGCCCGTCCGAGCAGGCGAGGGTGATGTGGGTATTCTTTGCGAAACTGCCGGCTCTTCCGGCCTGCGTAGACGGGAGAAGCGTGGTTACGGAATGCCCGTCGTAAACGGCGTCCGGCCTGTAAGGATAGAGCCCCCAGATCTTATTAGAGGACATCGCCCCTTCGTTGGAACCGACAATCGCGGTCAGCGTGCCGGTGAAATCGGCCACCTCGGCGAGTTCCGTATTGGTGGAGGTAAACGCTCCGCTCGAATTCTTGAAGAAGACCTTGATTGTCTCGTAAGGCTCCCAGTAAATCTCGTCTCCGCCGTCTACAAGCATAGTCCTGGAGCCGGTTTCCTGCGTGGCCCTAATGGTCAGTTCGGTTCCTTCGGTGAATGAATCCGCGGTTCCCGCTTCTTTGTTACAGGAAACCGCCAGGGCCACCATCGCAATGGCGGCGAAAAGTATCTTTGTAGTTTTCATCGTCATAAAGGGTTTACCATTCTTCATAAACCAGGCTTTCGTTGCCGCCGGGTTTCGGGCTCTCACAAAGTACCGCCGGGGTGTCGACAGGCACGGCAAAAACCTCCGGCGCGACATACTGCGTCAGTTTCGTATTCATACTTAAAGGTCTAAAAACTAACAATGACTTTATTTATAAAGCTTTGCAAAAATATGTATTTTCCCCCTCAATCGCAAAAATTTTTACTGGGCGCCGAAGCGCACGAAACGGTCCTTTCCGGATAAATCCCGAAGGATGGAAACATCGCGGAAGCCGCAGTCCCTGAACAGTCCTGCCGTTTCCGGCCCAAATTCTTCGTTGATTTCTACGATTCCCACGCCTCCGTGGGCAAGCTGCCTTCGGGCGATTCCGGCGATGGCACGGTAAAAAAGCAGCGGGTCCCCGTCCGGTACGAACAGCGCGATCTCCGGCTCGAAATCCAGCACATTGCGCCGCATCTGCGCTTTCTGCCCCTCCTTTATGTATGGGGGATTGGAAACGATGAGGTCGAAGGGGCCGCCGTCGAACTGCGCTTCCCTGAGGATATCGGCCCGGACGAAAGCGGGCGAGGGGCTTCCGGGGAATTGTGATCGCGCTATTTCCAACGCTTCCTCCGATATATCCACCGCCGTAACGCTCAGCCCCGGCCGTTCAAGCAGCAGGCTCCATGCGATGCAGCCGCTGCCGGTACAAAGGTCCAGCACGCGGGCATCCGGTCCGTAAGCGCCGATGCAGCCCAGCGTCTCCTCCACCAGCAGTTCCGTTTCGGGGCGGGGGATCAGCACGGCAGGGGAAACCTTGAATTCCCGGCCGAAAAACTCTGCGGAGCCCAGCACGTATTGAAGCGGTTCTCCCTGCAACAGGCGGTCCAGGTCTGTACGCAGCTGCAGAAGGCTTTCGGAAGGGAGTCCGGCTTCCGGATGGGCATGAACATAATACGGCTCCATCTGCAACCGCCGGGTGCAAAGCAGGGTCATGATATTCCCGGCCTCGGGGGCGGGATACAAAGCCAAAAGGGCCTTGCGGCCCTCTTGTATGAAATCCTGCAGCAACACTAGGCGCTCTCGATGATTCCGGTAAGGAAGTCCGTCATGTCCAGGCCGGCAGCCTTGACCATCTTCGGCACCAGGGACGCGCTGGTCATTCCGGGAATGGTATTGGCTTCCAGGAAGTAGAGCCCGTCCGGCGCGGCGATATAGTCTATGCGTACTACGCCGGCACAGCCCAGGTGGGCATAGAGCCGGCAGGTTGTGCGCTGCAGCTCGTCCCGCAGGGAGTCGGGAATTTCGGCGGGACATACCTCGCGGCTATGGCCGTTGTACTTTGCGTCATAATCGAACCATACTCCGTCAGGGATGATTTCAATCACGGGCAGGGCCTTGATTCCGTCAGCACTCTTCCACGCTGCGCAGGTCAGTTCACGTCCGCTCACCCCCTGCTCCACAAGTACGGTGCGGTCTTCGCGAAAAGCCAGCAGTACGGCGGTTTTCAGCTCTTCGGGCTTTTCCACCCGGCTGATACCGAAGCTCGAACCGCCGGAAGTGGGCTTTACGAATACCGGGAAATGCAACTTCCGGCAGACCTCGGCGCAGGCGGCGTCGATATCATCTTCCTTGTGAATCATTACATCCGGCGCAAGGCACACCGCATTCAGGTCCTTGATGTAGGTTTTGCAGGAATACTTGTCGAAGGCGACGGCGCTGGTAAAGGCCCCGCAGCTGCTGAAGGGGATGCCGAGCATCTCGAGGTAGCCCTGGAGCAGGCCGTTCTCTCCGGGAGCGCCGTGCTGAACGATATAGGCGTACTCGAACTTGACTTTCTGCCCGTACACCTGAACGGAGAAATCAGTCTTGTCGATTTGCGGGCGCGCACCCTCCGGGAAGGTTACCCGCATTGCGTTGCGCTTTTTCATCGCCACCAGTTCCCACTTCCCGAAGCGGGCGAAAATCTGGTAGATGTCATACCTTGTTCCGTCAATGCGGGAGGCGACGAATTCGCCGCTCCGGCACGAAACTTCCCATTCCGACGAGTCGCTGCCGTAAATTACAGCAATAGTTTTATACTTATCCATATTTATTTGTTCATAAGTTGCAGCATAAGGGCGCATTTACCCGGATAGGGTTGCGCAGCAACAAGCGCCCGTTGCTGCAACTTATTAATTAAAGTATCGGTCTTCTGCCGTTTCCTCTTCAATGATGCCGCCGTCACCTACCTTTATTACCCCGCAGTCGATGTCCAGGGTGGCTCCTGCCGGCGGGACAAAGCGGTCTGACGGGTCCCAGTCGATACTGCTGTCCGCCAGGCATCTCTTCACGAACAGCGCCCAGATCGGCAGGGCTGCGTTTGCTCCCTGGCCGAGTGCCGTGGAACTGAAGTGGACCTGCCTGTCTTCGGCTCCGACCCAGACCCCGGCCGTTATATAAGGAGTGTAGCCGATGAACCAGCCGTCGGAGTTGTCGTTGGTGGTTCCGGTCTTGCCGCCAATCTCTCCCTGCAGGCCGTAGGTGCCCCTCAGGCGGAATCCCGTTCCATTGTTGACGACGCCCTGCATCATGTTCACCATCTCGTAGGCGGACACAGCGTCGAACGCCTCGCGGGAATGGGTTTTGAATTCAGACAGGACTACTCCCTGGTTGTCCTCTATCCGCCTGACATACAAGGGAGTGGTGTAGATGCCTTTGGAGGGGAAGGTGTTGTATGCCGCCACCATCTCGTAGGGAGATACGTCGGCGGATCCTACACAGAGGGAATGTACCGCGTCAATGTGCCCGCTGATGCCCAGGCGCCGCATCATGCCTACCACTGCATCGGGACCGAAAGTCTTCATCAGGAATGCGGAAATGTTGTTCTTGGAATGCGAAAGGCCCCACTTGAGCGTTACCGTGGCCCCTGAAGTGCCTCCGTCCTGTTTCGGTGCCCAGGTTTCCCCGTTGGGTAGAGTTATGAGGTAAGTCTGGTCAATCAGGCGGTAGCAGGGAGTCATTCCCTGTTCCATGGCATAGGCATAGATGAAGGGCTTGATGGTGGAACCGACCTGGCGGCGTCCCTGACCCACGTTGTCATACTTGAAGTAGCGGTAGTTGGGCCCTCCCACATAGGCCTTGACATGTCCCGTACCGGGTTCGACGGCCACGATTCCCGCACGCAGTATCCCCTTGTAGTAGCGGATGGAATCGTCGGGAGTCATAAGGGTGTCTATGTATCCTTTCTTGTTCCAGGCGAAAACGCGCATCTTGACGGGCTTGGAGAACTGCGAGAGTATTTCGCTCTCGCTGAGCCCGTTCTTTTTCTGGGAGCGGTAACGGTCGCTCCACTTGCGTGCCTGCATCATCAAGCGGTTGATGGTTTCCTGGCTGATGTCGGAGGCGAAGGGGCGGTTCCGCTTCCATCGCATCTCCGAATTGAATTTGGGTTGCAGGTTCTTCCCCAGATGCTCGGCTACGGCTTCCTCGGCGTACTTCTGCATTTTATAATCGATGGTAGTGTAGATGCGGAGGCCGTCGCGGTCCAGGTCGTAGCGGCTTCCGTCCGGCTTGCGGTTCTTGTTCAGCCACCCGTAGATGCCGTCTTCGATCCAGCGCAGCGAATCGGCGGAGAAAATTTCCCTGTCCGCGTAATCGGAGCGGCGCGGACGGCTTGCGGACATATCCCGGCGCAGGCGGTCCCGGAAATACGGGGCGAGTCCGGAGTTGTGGTCCCTGACGGAATAGGACAGCATAATCGGCAGCGCCTTGATGGAATCGGCCTCGTGGGCGCTGAGGTATTTCGCCTGCTGCATGCGGTCGATTACAAAATTGCGGCGGGACATGCTCCGGTCGTAGTTCAGCACCGGGTTGTACCGGGTGGGCTTGTTCACCATCCCTATCAGCGTAGCGCTTTCCTCGACGGTGAGCTCGGCGGGCTGCTTCGCAAAGAATGTTTCCGCTGCGGTCTTTACCCCGTAGGCCCCGCTTCCGAAGAATATGGAGTTGAGGTACATGTCCATGATCTCGTCCTTCGTGTAGTCGCGCTCCAGCTTGACCGCCGTAATCCATTCCCGCATTTTGTTCCATACCATCACGAGCTTGGACCAGCCGGGTATGCGGCTGCCTCCCTCTACGCGGGGATAGAGGGTCTTGGCGAGCTGCTGGGTGACGGTGCTGCCGCCGCCCTGGCTCATGTCCCCGCGCAAAAGGGTCTTGAAGAACACCCGCCCGAGTCCGCGCAAGTCAATCCCGGAGTGCCTGTAGAAGCGTTTGTCTTCGGTCGCTACCGTTGCGTGTACGAGATGGGGGGACAGGTCTTTGTATGCTACGTAAGTGCGGTTTTCAATGTGGAAGGTGCAGAGGACTTCGCCCCCCTGGGCAATCACCTGGGTGGCAAGTTTATTGTCCGGACGCTCCAATTCTTCGAACGAAGGGATTTTTGCGAAGATCCCGACCAGGAGCAATAGCAACGCTATTGCGGCAAAGGGGAAGAGCAGCAGAATCCAGAACCAGCGTATGATTTTTTTGCGCGTTTCTTCAGTCATGATTTTGCAAAATTACCATTAATTTTTGAAAATTTGAGAGTTTGTGCTTTTCTTTGCAGTTCAAAACTTGCGTGAGATGGCTGAAAATTTAGTGATAGTTGAGTCGCCGACCAAAGCCAAGACCATCCAGGGTTTCCTGGGGAAGGAAGATTTTGTGGTTAAATCAAGCTTCGGGCACATCCGCGACCTTGCGGAGAAAAAGCTGAGCATAGATATCGGGAACGGGTTCCGTCCGGAGTACGAGATTCCCGAGAACAAGAAGAAACTTGTTTCCGACTTACAGAAAGCGGCATCCGCGGCCAAGACCGTGTGGCTTGCTTCCGATGAAGACCGCGAGGGGGAGGCCATATCCTGGCATCTTACAGAGGTCCTGGGCCTGGAGAAGGAGCGCACCCGCAGGATCGTTTTCCACGAAATCACGAAGAATGCAATAAAAGAGGCCGTCGAGCACCCCAGGGACATAGACTATAATCTGGTTAATGCCCAGCAGGCGCGCAGGACCCTCGACCGCCTGGTCGGCTTCGAACTTTCCCCTATCCTGTGGAGGAAGGTCCAGAAAGGGCTTTCCGCCGGCCGGGTCCAGTCCGTGACGCTGCGCCTGGTGGTGGACCGCGAGCGGGAAATCGCAGCATTCAAGCCGGAAGAGTATTATCGCGTGGAGGCGCAGCTTGAGATCGGCGGAGTGGCGGCGCACGGCCTGCTTGATACCAGGTTCGGTACGCCGGATGAGGCGCGGCGTTTCCTCGAGGACAGCATCGGCGCTTCGTTCAGCGTGGGTTCAATGGAAAGGAAAGTCGTTTCCCGCAGCCCTGCGCCGCCTTTTACGACATCGACACTGCAACAGGAGGCTGCCGCAAAGCTGCATTTCCCCCTGAATACGACGATGAGGCTTGCACAGAACCTGTACGAAAGGGGACTCATCACCTATATGCGTACGGACAGCACCAATCTCTCTTCGCTGGCCCTGGGGACATCGAAAGCATTCATTATCGATAATTTCGGCGCTGAATATGCGCATACACGACAGTTCAAGACACATTCCCGCGGTGCGCAGGAGGCCCACGAGGCCATCCGCCCCACTTATATCCAGAACGAATCGATAGAAGGGACAGAACAGGAAAAGAAGCTTTACAATCTTATCTGGAAGCGTACTGTGGCATCCCAGATGGCTGATGCGAGCGTCGAGGAGAGAACAGTCGGCATAATTTCCGACAAACGGCCGGAGAAGTTCATCGTCAAGGCGCAGAAAGTGCTGTTCGACGGGTTCCTGAAGCTGTATCGGGATACTCCGGAAGAAGGGGAGGTGGAATCCGGTACGGCTTTCCTCCCTGATGTAAGGACCGGCGACGGCGTTGTCGCGGCTTCGATTACCGCAGAGGGTAAATATACCCAGCCGCCCCTCCGTTATTCCGACCGCACCCTGGTCAAGAAGATGGAGGAGCTGGGCATAGGCAGGCCTTCCACCTATTCACCTACCGTAACCACCCTTATCTCCGGGCGCGGATATCTGGTGAAGGGGGACAAGGAGGGGACTCCGGTGCAGGTGAAGGTCATGCGCCTTGAGAACGGCGCTATAAGCGAAAGCTCCAAGACCGAAGTGATAGGTGCAGAGAAGGGGAAACTGCTGCCGCAGGAGATAGGTATAATCGTCACGGATTACCTATGTGCCAATTTCCCTGACATAATGGACTACGAGTTTACCGCCAATGTGGAGAAGGATTTCGACCTTATAGCCGAGGGGGAACGGGCCTGGAACGATGTGATTTCCCAGTTCTATTCGCCCTTCCACCGCAAAGTGGAGCAGGCGGTGGCGGACAGGCAGTTTTCACATGTTGAGAGGGAACTCGGCGTGGATCCGTCCGACGGCCGGAAGGTGGTTGCGAAGTTCGGTCAGTGGGGCCCCTTTGTCCAGAAAGGAGAGGGCGATACCCGTATCTGCGCGAGCCTGCCGGGTGGCCTGCTTATAGAAAATATTACGCTTGAAGATGCGCTGAAGCTCTTCCGGTTGCCGCGTACTGTCGGGGAATACGGGGGAGTCCCGATTGTCGCGATGCGCGGCCGTTACGGACCTTATATCAAGTGCGGGGACCGGAGCGTCTCCCTGCCGCGGGGCAAGGCCCCTGAAAGCATCTCGCTCGAAGAATGCATTAAGCTACTGGAGTCCGCAGCGGATAAGTCGTCCGCCCCGACGGTGCTCAAGGAGTGGGGCGAAATGAAGATACTTGCAGGGAAGTACGGCCCGTATCTAAAGTACGGAGATTCAAACTACAAGCTGCCCAAAGGTTCGGACCCGTCGGCGCTGAATGAGGCCGACTGCCTTAAAATAATAGCCGAAAGCAGTCCCACAACCCGAAAATACCGCAGATTTAGCAAGAAATAGTCATGCAGAACTATTCGTTGGACGATATCGACAAGAAAATCCTGTCGTTCCTCACAAAGAACGCACGTACTCCGCTTACGGAAATTGCGCGTGAGTGCAAGATATCCGGAGCCGCCGTGAACCAGCACATCAGAAAAATGACGGAGTCCGGGATAATCACCGGGTCCCGCGTGGAAGTCAAGCCGGCCGCGCTTGGCCTGAATGTCTGCGCCTTTATCAGTGTGTCCCTGTCCGAAGACAACAAGTACGCCGAGGTGGTGGCCGCCCTGAAACTGGTCCCTGAGATTGTGGAGTGCCATTTCGTTACGGGCCGCGCCGCCCTGCTGATCAAGGTGTTCTGCTATGATAACGCCCACCTTATGGATGTGCTGCTGAATACGATACAGCGCATCCCCTATATAAGTTCCACGGAAACGCTGCTTTCCCTGGACGAGGCCTTTGAGCGTCAGGTGTGGGTGAAGGGCGTCAAGCCTGAAGCGGAGCGGTCTTTTTCCTCAGCCAAAGGGACTCTTCTTCGCTGAGGTAGGGGGAGAGTTCCACGTAAACCCTTTCGTTATAGTCGTTCAGCCAGGATATTTCCGCTTCCGTCAGCAGTTCGGGGAGGAGTGCGGAAGTGTCGAAGTGGCAGAGCGTGAGCGTATCGAACCGCAGCCATCGTCCGAATTCGTTTTCCCTATCCTGGACGCACAGCAAAAGGTTTTCGTGCCTTACGCCGTGCATTCCTTCCCTATACAGGCCAGGTTCGCATGAAACCACCATCCCCGGTTCCAAAGCCACCGGATTCAGGTCCTGGCGTAGGCATTGAGGTCCTTCGTGAACGCCCAGGAGAAACCCTACTCCGTGACCGGTGGCGTGTCCGTAGTTGCGATGCGCTTTCCAGAGCGCTTCGCGTGCGATGGCGTCTATGCGGCAGCCCGGGGTCCCTTCGGGGAATACGGCCGATGCGAGGTCTATGTGTCCCTTGAGTACAAGGGTGTAGTCTTCTTTTTCAAGCTGCGTGCAGTCTCCGAGGGGAACCGTCCTTGTGATGTCCGTGGTCCCGCATAGGTATTGTCCGCCGGAATCGCAGAGGTAGAGGCCGCGCCGTTGCAGCACGGGGGCGTTTTCCTGTGGGGTGACATAATGCGGCAGGGCGGCGCCCTCGCCATAGGCGGAGATGGTCTCGAAGCTGTCGGTGAGATATTCTTCGCTCCGGGCGCGGAGTTGTCCCAGCCACAGGGCCGCATCCTTTTCGCTGACCTCCCGTTCTGCGTCGAGCGCCTTTTCCAGCCTGTAAAGGAATTTTTCCATGGCAATCCCGTCCAGCAGCTGCGCCCGGTTCATGGCTTCTATTTCGCCGTCGGTCTTGATCGCCTTCCTGGCAGCAACCGGGCTTTTTCCGGCGATGATTTCCACCCCGGCTTCCCGCAGGGCAGCGCGAAGGGCTGAATTCAGGCATTCCGGGCTGCAATGCAGGCGCCTGCCTCCCTGGAGGTCGTCGGCGATTAGCAGTGCGGCGCTGTAATCTTCGATCCGCACGCCGTCGGCTTCGATGCGCTCGATCACTTCTCCGGAAACGGGATCTTCGATGCTCCCTTTCAGCACGTACCATACGGCCTGGTCGGCGGTGACCAGCAGGTAGCTGATGACGTAGGGGTTGTATTCGATATCCGAAGCCCGTACGTCCAGCGCCCATGCCACCTCGTCCAGAGATCCGAGCAAAAGCGCGTCGCAGCCTTCCCCGGCGCAGAAGCTGCGGAGGAAATCCAGCTTAGAAGAGCGTCCTTCCTCGGAATCGACGGTGAAGAGCGGGGTCTGCGGGATTTCCGGCCGGTCCGGCCATATTGCGCCGATAAGGTCCGGTACGCCTATGATTCCGCAGTTTCCTCCGGCTGCATCCGAGAGCGCGTCTTCGAACAGGGCGGAGGTGGAGAGCGAGTCGATGGCGATTTGGGCGTTTTCTATGCCCCGCAGCTGTTCTGCCGTCCATTGCGCGAGGTCCCCGCAGCCCATTACGGCCTGCGGATGGAGGGTGATGCCGCTGCCTTCGAGGGCGCGCCGGGCTTCGATGATGTAGCGGGTGTCGACCCACAGGCCCGCGTCGTCGGCGGTAACCACGAGGCCGGAGGCTTCGCCGCCGTAGCCGGTGATGAAGCGAATTTGCTTGTAGCGTTCGGGGATGTATTCGCTGCCGTGGGGGTCGGAGCCGGTCAGCACTACGGCGTCCCAGTCCCGGGAGCGCATCAGTGCGCGCAGAGATTCCAGTTTATTCATAGATGCAAATATAACGATTTATCAATCCGAGACAACGCTTCGCACTCGGTTTTTATGGCAGATGTCCTCTGCTCCCTGTTGCTGCGCAACCCTATCCGGGCAAATGGTCGCAGAGGACAACCTGCCAACAACCTTAATGCTTCGCTTTTCTTCATTTATCGTTATCTTTGCAGATTAGAGGGGTAACGAAGTAATGTGCGGGGGCCTTTTGGAACAATGAAGATAGGAAGTATAGATCTGGGCGACCGGCCGGTGCTGTTGGCGCCGATGGAGGACGTGACGGACCGCTCGTTCCGGCTGCTGTGCCGGGAGCAGGGGGCCGATATGGTCTATACCGAATTCGTGCCCTCGGACGGACTGGTGCGGGATGCCCGCAAGGCTATCGAAAAAATGTATACCCTGGAGGAGGAGGCCCCGGTGGGAATCCAGATCTACGGGCATATCCCCGAATCGATGGTGGAGGCGGCGAAGATGGCCGAGGCGGCCGCGCAGTTGGCCGGCGGTCACGGAGCGGACCTGATCGACATCAATTTCGGCTGTCCGGTGAGCAAGATTGCCGGGCGGGGTGCGGGTTCCGGGATGATGCGCGAGCCGGACAAGATGGTCGCCATTACCCGCGCGGTGGTTGAGGCGGTGAAGCTTCCGGTGACGGTGAAGACGCGCCTGGGCTGGGATGACAACTCCAAGATTATCGTCGAACTTGCCGAGCGCCTGCAGGATGCGGGAATCGCCGCGCTGACAATTCACGGACGTACCCGTTGCCAGCTTTACCGAGGAGGGGCGGACTGGACGCTCATCGGCGCGGTGAAGAACAATCCCCGTATGCATATTCCCATTATCGGCAACGGCGATATCGATTCGCCGCAGAAGGCCCGCGATGCTTTTGACCGCTACGGCGTGGACGGAATCATGGTCGGGCGCGCCTCCTACGGTCATCCCTGGATTTTCCGCGAGATCAAGCATTTCCTGCAGACGGGGGAGGAGCTGCCGCCGCTTTCCGTGGCGGAGCGGGTGGCCCTGGCGCGGCGTCACCTGGCGCTTTCGCTCGCCGTAAAAGGGGAGCCGCGCGGGATTTTCGAGATGCGGCGCCACCTGAGCTGCTATTTCAAGGGGCTGCCGGATTTCAAGGAGACGCGCATAAAAATGGTGACGACGCTGTCGACGGAGGAACTCGACGCGATTTTTGATTATATTTGTACCCGCTATGCTTGATTCTTTCCTGCTTTTCCCGTACTGGCTGGCGCTTAAATGGCGTCATCGCCGCTATGACAGCGGAAAGCTGAAGGCCGTGCGCGCCGAAGTCCCTACAATCTGTGTCGGTAATATTACGGTGGGGGGGACCGGAAAGACCCCGCATGTGGAGCTGATCCTGCGCATGCTGCTCAATTCCGACGAATGGGCGATGCGCAATATCGCAGTACTGTCGCGCGGGTACAAACGCAAAAGTGATGGCTTCCGGAATGTGGAAATTTCGGGCAGCGCACTGCTTTGCGGCGATGAGCCGGTGCAGATAAAGAAGAAATTTCCCGTAGTGCACGTAGCCGTGGATGCGGACCGGGTGGACGGATGCCGTCGTCTTTGCCATCCCCAGTCCGAAGATGCCCGGCCGGCCGACATCATAGTGCTTGACGATGCGTTCCAGTACCGCGCCCTCCGTGCTGACCTTAATATATTACTGGTGGATTACAATCGCCCCGTGCATTCCGATATGCTGTTGCCCCTCGGGCGTTTGCGCGATTTGCGCGAAAGGCTATGGGAGGCTGATGTCATAGTGGTCACAAAGTGCCGCGAGACCCTGGACGAGACTGAGAAGGAAGAATTTGCAGCCCAGATGGGACTGCTCGATTATGATTGTTACGACCATCTGGCCACTACCCCCACGGGGAAGCGTATATGGGTATATTTCAGTTATATCTGCTACGAGCCCTGCGAGCCCATGTTCGAGGAGTCCAATCCGCGCTTCATCTATTCCAAGAAGGCGGTCCTGGTGACAGGAATTGCCCGTAATTCAATGCTCTGTGCCCATCTCGGAGCGCGCTATGAGCTGTTGCGTTCGTTTGATTTCCCTGACCATCACCGCTTTACCAAGCGGGATTTCAGGCGTATCATGTCGGTGGTGAAGCATCATCCCACCGCCGCCGTGCTTACTACTGAAAAGGACGCCCAGCGCATCCTGGATGCGGCGGACGTCCCTCAGATGCTCAGGGAGCGTATGTTCTACCTGCCGATAAGGGCGGAGTTCGTGACGCCTTCGGAACGCAGTTCGTTCCGTTCCCGGATTGTCAGACCGTAAGGATTTCTTTTTCCTTTGCGGCGACTATTTCGTCGATTTTGGCGATTTTCTTGTCAGTAATCTTCTGAACTTCTTCCTCGGCTTCCTTTTCGGCGTCTTCGGAGAGTCCGTCGTTCTTCTGGGCCTTACGGAGCTGGTCCACCGCGTCGCGGCGTGCGTTCCGGACTACAATCTTGGCGTTCTCGCCGGAGGCCTTGGCTTTTTTGATCAGTTCGCGGCGCCTTTCCTCGGTCAGGGCGGGAACGGTGCAGCGGATGATTTCGCCGTTGTTCTGGGGTGTGAGACCGACGTTGGAATCGATGATCGCCTTTTCGATGGCCGCGATCAGGCTGCGCTCCCAGGGCTGGATGGCGAGCGTCTTGGCGTCAGGAGTGGTTATGGACGATACCTGCCCGATAGGGGTCATCGTCCCGTAGTAGTTGACCATTACGTTTTTGAAGATGGCGGGGTTGGCCTTGCCTACGCGGTAGGATTTGAGGTCTTCCTCGAGAAAGAGGACGGCTTCCTGCATCTTTTCGTCGATGTTCTCGACAATCTTCTTGGCTTGTTCGGTAATCATATCCTTAAAAAATGTTTATGCATGTACCAGGGTGCCGGTCTTGCCGCCGCGCAGGATGTCCAGCAGGGCGTCCGGATCGTTTATGTTGAAGACGACGATGGGGACGGGGCCCTGTTCGCAGAGGGCGAAGGCGGTGGTGTCCATGACCTTCAGGCGGTCGGCGATGGCCTTTTCGAAAGTCAGTTCGTCGAATTTTACGGCGTCCGGGTTCCTCAGGGGATCTTTGTCGTAAACGCCATCTACCCGCGTCCCTTTGAGCAGGGCCTCCGCACCCAGTTCCAGGGCCCGTAGGGCGGCGCCGGAATCGGTGGAGAAATACGGGTTGCCGGTGCCTCCGGCGATGAGCGCTACGCCTCCGCGTTTGAGTACTTCGAGCGCCGAGTCGCGGTCGTAATAGCGGGCGATCGGCGCCATCGGCGTTGCGGTGAATACCTCCGCTTCGATGCCTTCGCTGCGCAGGGCTCCGGCCATTGCGAGGGAGTTGATGACGGTCGCGAGCATTCCCATGCGGTCGCCTGTGACCCGGTCGAACCCTTTCCCCACGCCTTGCAAGCCGCGGAAGATGTTTCCGCCCCCGGTGACGATGGCTATCTGGTGACCTTCCCGGACCGCGGTCGCAATGCGATGTGCGAAAACCTTAAGGTATTCTACGTCGATACCCCGGCCTTCCTGTCCGCCCAGCCTCTCTCCGCTTAATTTCAAAAGGACTCTTCCGTACATGGTGTCTGGTTTTTTGTTCGAAACACAAAAATACCGGAAAATTATGAAACTTGCAAGATTCGGCGTATATTTGCAGACCTGTTAACAATTTTGAGAGATGTTTATTTTCGATTCCTCCATTGGTAAAAAATTTATCCAGGCCGTCAGCGGCGCGTTCCTGATTGTGTTCCTGCTTCTGCATGCGACCATCAATTTCTTCTCGGTGATAGATTCGTTTACCGGCAGGTACGGTGCCTGCGCGGGCGACGATGCGCTCTTTTCCGAGGGGGACGGGCTCTTTAAGCTGGGCTGTGACTTCATGTCCACCCCGGTCATCAGCATCATGGTCCCCGTCCTGGCCCTTGGATTCCTCGTACATATCCTTTATGGCTGCTGGCTCACCTGGCGGAACATCCGTGCCCGCGGCGGCGTGAAGCGCTATGAGGTTTCCAGCCGTGCCGCCGCCGATTCCTGGTCTTCCCGCAATATGCTGGTGCTCGGAGCCCTCATCCTGCTGGGAATCGCCTGTCACCTGATGGATTTCTGGGCAAAGATGCAGCTCCCGGAGATGTTCGGCATCGGTAATTTTGAAAACAACCCCTACCTGCTCCTGAATGTCACTTTCGGCTCCTGGTGGATGCTCTCCCTCTACCTGCTCTGGTTCCTTGCGCTGTGGTTCCATCTCTGCCACGGCTTCTGGAGTATGCTCCAGACGGTCGGCTGGAACGGAAGCACCTGGTTCTGCCGCGTGAAGGTCATCGGAATTGTCGTGTCGAGCCTCATTTGCCTGATGTTCGCCGCAGTGGCCGTCAACGCCTTCGTCCAGGCCAATTTCCTGATGGCCTGAGCGCCGTTTGAAATGATTTTTGGTTAAAATCAAAATATTTCATACCTTTGCGACCCCTATATTGTGTAGGGATCGCAATTTTTTTGTATTAACCAGTTAAAGATCAACACAGTGGACACACAAAGCTACAAAACTGTATCTCTCAGCAAGGAGACAGTTGACAAGAAGTGGGTCGTCATTGATGCGACGGATCTCGCACTGGGTCGTCTGGCCGCCCGCGTGGCTCTTGTCCTCAGGGGCAAGAACAAGCCCGGCTTCACCCCTCACGTGGACTGCGGTGACAATGTCATCGTCGTCAATGCGGAGAAGGTGGCGCTGAGCGGCAAGAAGATGACCGACCGCGTCTATACGCGCTACACCGGATATCCCGGCGGACAGCGTTTCACGACGCCCAGGGAGATTCTCGCCAAGAGGCCTACCGAACTCGTCCGGAGAGCGGTTAAGGGTATGCTCCCCAAGACGCGCCTTGGCAGCAAGCTTATCGGCAACCTGTTTATTTATGCAGGCCCCGAGCATCCGCACCAGGCCCAGAACCCTAAATCAATCAAGTTGAACGAAATTTAAACAGAGCAAATGGAACAGAAGAATGCCCTTGGAAGACGCAAGGCAGCTGTAGCTCGCGTTTATCTCGCAGCCGGAAAAGGTAACGTTACGATCAACGACCGTCCCGTGGAGGAGTATTTCGCCCTCGAGTCGCTCCGTTACATCGTCGCCCAGCCTTTCGAGGTGACGGCCACCGCAGGTCAGTTTGACGTGAAGGTGACCATCGCCGGCGGTGGTGTCAAAGGCCAGGCCGAGGCCATCCGCCTCGGTATCGCCCGCGCACTCTGCGAGCTGGATGCAGAAGCGTACCGTCCCGCGCTCAAGGCAGCCGGTTTCCTCACCCGCGATGCACGCGAGGTCGAGCGCAAGAAACCCGGTCAGCCCGGTGCCCGCAGACGCTTCCAGTTCAGCAAGCGATAGAAGCGATACGCTGTTTTACGGCACGGATGCGGTTCTAAACTGCCTGTAAATGACGGTTGCCGCTCCGCGGAAAAGGTCAGGGACCGAACCGTAAGTCCGCTACCCGGACCTTGAAGTAAAGAGTCCGCCCGATGCGGCGGAAAAGGATCAAGAAATCAGAAACAAAAACAATGTCAAGAACAAATTTCCAAGAATTACTTGATGCAGGTGTACATTTCGGACATCTGGCAAGAAAGTGGAACCCCAAGATGGCTCCCTATATCTTCGACCAGAAGAACGGAATCCACGTAATCGACCTGCACAAGACCATCGTCAAGATTGACGAGGCGGCGGAGGAAATGAAGCAGCTCGCCAAGTCGGGCCGCAAGATTCTCTTCGTGGCAACCAAGAAACAGGCGAAGGATGTCGTGTCCGAGAAGGCCACGGCAGTCAATATGCCTTCGGTCACCGAGCGCTGGGCTGGCGGAATGCTTACCAACTTCCCCACCATCCGCAAGGCGGTCAAGAAAATGAGCACCATCGACAAGATGAAGGAAGACGGCACCTTCGAGAAGCTCGCCAAGCGCGAGAGGCTCCAGGTGGACCGCCAGAGGGCCAAGCTCGAGAAGAACCTGGGCTCCATCCGTGACATGAACCGGCTCCCGTCGGCCCTTTTCGTGGTTGATATCCAGAAGGAAGCCAATGCTGTCAAGGAAGCCAATCGTCTTAATATCCCGGTATTCGCAATGGTCGATACTTGTTGCGATCCCACTCCCATTGATTTTGTGATTCCGGCTAATGACGATGCCACCAAGTCTATCGAGTGCGTTATGAACGCCCTTTGTGCAGCTATCCAGGAGGGCCTTGAGGAGCGCAAGCTCGAAAAGGACAAGGAAGCCGCTCCCGAGGAAGGTGCAGAGGAAGTGAAGGAAGCCCCCGCAGGCAAGAAGCTCCGTGCCCGCAAGAGCGCGAAGGCTGCCGAGGAAGCTCCCGCCGAAGCTCCGGCTGAGGCTCCCGCCGCAGAAGAAGCCGCTCCCGCGGCCGAATAATTGTTCCATCGAATAAAAAACTACTGACTATGGCTATTACAGCAGCAGATGTAATGAAGTTGCGCAAGATGACCTCCGCCGGCATGATGGATTGCAAGAAGGCGCTGGAAGAGGCTGAAGGCAACTTTGAAAAGGCTATCGGCATCATCCGCGAGAAGGGTAAGCTCGTCGCCGCCAAGCGTGCGGACCGCGAGACTACCGAAGGTGCGGTGAAGGCCCGCATCGCCGGGGGCAAGGGCATCCTTGTCTGCCTGGGTTGCGAGACCGATTTCGTGAGCCGCAACGCTGATTTCCAGGCGCTTGCGGAAGCGATTGCCGATGTCGCCATCGCCAATTGCCCCGCCGACCTCGAAGGCCTCAAGGCCTGCAAGATGGCGGACGGTTACACCGTGGCCGAGGCCGTCGAGGCCCAGACCGGCAAGACCGGCGAGAAGCACGTTCTGGTAGGCTACGCTCTTGTGGAAGCCCCCTTCGTGGTGGAATACATCCACAAGATCAACGGCAAGCTCGGCGCGCTGGTGGGCTTCAACAAGGAAGTTCCCGCCGACCTCGCGAAGGGTGTCGTGATGCAGGTTGCTTCCATGAATCCCGTCTCCCTCTCCAAGGAGGACTGCCCCCAGGCCACCATCGACAATGAACTTGCCGTGGCCGTGCAGAAGACCCGCGAGGAGCTGGTGCAGAAGGCCGTTGACGCCGCCCTGAAGAAGGTGGGCATCAACCCGAACCTGGTGGACAGCGAAGACCACATCGAGTCCAACATCGCCAAGAAGTGGCTGACCGCCGAGCAGGCGGACCAGGCCCGCGGCATCATCAAGACCGTCGGTGCCGAGAAGGCCGCCTCGCTTAGCGAGCAGATGGTCCAGGGTATCGCGAACGGCCGTCTGGCCAAGTTCTTCAAGGAGCAGACCCTCCTTGAGCAGGACTACCAGATGTCCGACGAGAAGATGACCGTCGCACAGGCTATCGCCGCCGTCGACAAGGACGCCAAGGTCGTCGCTTTCAAGCGCTTCTCCCTGAACGACTAATTTCCGTTGACTTTTGAGAAAGACCGGCAGGCCCCGCGGCTTGCCGGTCTTTTGGTTTACCGGCTACCCTTTAAGTGCGGGAGTTGTCCCAAAAACAAGGACACCTCCCGCACTTATCGCTCACTGCCTCCGGAGCGAACGATAAACGCAGAAGGCGTAGACGCACAGCAGGCCAGTATTGGCGGCGAGCAGCGCTACCGTTCCCAGGCCGGCGAGCGCCAGTATATTCGAAATTTTGAGCAGCGCGGTGGTCAGCACCACATAGAATACGGCACTGCGCAGGTCGTATGCCACGGGATATTTCTTCGCACCGATAAAGTAGCTCAGCAGCATCGCCGTTCCGTAGCCCGCCAGCCCGGCCCAGGCGCAGCCCATATAGCCGATGCGCGGCACCAGCAGTATATTCAGCGCAATCATCACCGCCGCGCCGATACCGCTGATGACCGCTCCCCAGATGGTCCGGTCTGAAAGTTTATACCAGAACGAGAGGTTGAAGTATATGCCCATGCAGATTTCCGCCGCCATCACCACCGGAACGACCCTGAGCCCTTCCCAATAGCTGTTGCCCACAAAATACTTGAGCACAGGCAGATAGAACATCACGGCAAGATAGGCCAGCAGGCTGAAAATTATAAAATACTTCATCCCGTCGACGAGTGTCTGCGGGCTGTCCTTGTCCTTGCTGTTGCCGAAAACGATGGGCTCGTAGGCATAACGGAACGCCTGGGTCAACAGCGCAAGGATCATTGCAATCTTTACGCAGGCGCCATAAATACCCAGCTGCACCTTTCCTTCCGGCCCGGGCACCAGCCAGGGATAGAGAATCTTGTCCGCCACCTGGTTCAGGATGCCCACCAGCGAGAGCAGCAGCAACGGCCAGGTATAGCGCAGCATCCTTTTCGCCAACGCCTTGTCAAAACCGTAACCCAGCCCCTTCAATTCGGGGATAAAGTACAGGAACACTGATGCAGTACATACCAGGTTCACGATAAAGATGAAACCCACGCCTCCGTCCGGCGCCTGGTAATAGCGCGGCAGCACCAGGAACACGAACAGGTTCAGCAGGATATTCGGGATGATGAAGGCGAACTTGCAGAGCATGAACTTCACCGCCCGGCCCGTCTGCCGCAGGCGGCTGAAAATAATGGCCTGGAATGCGTCCATCGCTACGATGACCGCCATGCATCCCACATACCACGGATGATCTGCATAACCGAGTGCCGAAGCGATGGGCGACAGCAGCGCCAGCACGGCTGCGGCAAAGAACAGCGTCACGCCGCCCACCATCCTCAGCGTAGTGCCATAAACAAGGCGCGGGTTCTCCCCGTCCTTGGACGAGAAGCGGAACAGAGTCGTCTCCATCCCGAAGGTAAGCAGCGCAAGCAGCAGCGCGGTGTAGGCATAGAGGTTCGTTACCGTGCCGTAGCCGCCGCAGGAAGCGGGAATCATCGTCGTATAGAGCGGCACGAGCAGATAATTGAGGAATCTGCCCACAATACTGCTCAGGCCGTAAACGGCGGTATCTTTTGCCAGCGATTTCAAGTTCATGGTTGGACAAAGATAATCATTTTCTGACGATGCGTAAAACCAGGGTAGCAATAATCCAAAATAGATTATCCGATTTGGATAATTGTTTTCATTTTTTTATCTTTGCGCAAACTAGACGATGATGACGAATCCTTTTTACATCACCGGGAATATTCCTGATCCGTATTTTTGCGATAGGGAGAAGGAAACTGCCAAAATCATCTCCCTGTTGAAAAACGGAGAAAACGTACTGCTGACGGCATTTCGCAGGATGGGAAAGACGCAATTGATACGGCATGTCTATGCGCAGGAAGAAATTGCGAGCCAATATTATACACTCTATACGGACATCTATTCCGCCACATCTCTCAGAGAAATGACTTTCCTCCTTAGCAAGGAGGTCTTCAGGACGATTGTCCCCCAGGGGAAAAAGGCTCTGCGATTCTTTCTGCAGACGATCAGATCCCTGGCGGCAAAGGTCAGTCTGGATCCTGTCTCCGGCATACCGGAACTGGATTTGCATATCGGAGATATTGCGGCACCTGAACTTACGCTGGAGGAGATTTTTTCCTGGCTGGAAAATGCACAGAAGCCATGCATCTTTGCCATTGACGAATTTCAGCAGATTGCCAAATTCCCTGAAAAGAACGTGGAGGCCCTGCTAAGGACGCAGGTGCAGAAAATGAATCGTTGCCACTTTATTTTTTCCGGAAGCGACAGGCATATTCTGGAGCAGATGTTCGCTTCTTACGCCCGACCTTTTTATAACAGTGCACAACCTGTATTTTTGGATAGAATTGATCCGGATAAGTACGTTGCATTTGCCGTCGGCCATTTTGTGGCAGCAGGACGAACACTGACTGAGGAAACCGCCCGTTTTTGCTATGATATGCTGGATGGTTATACGTACTATGTCCATAAAATATTTCACAATCTGTTTGCTTCTGGTGTCCAGGAGGTCAATATGTCGGCAGTAATGCTGGCCCTGGGCGATATCCTTGAAGAGAATACACATATGTACACCGAAATTATGGCTGGGTTATCTACTTCCCAGAAACAGGTTTTGGCTGCCGTTGCAAAGGAAAAGCTGGCGATGCGCCCGACGTCCGGCGCTTTTGTGAGAAAGTATGCACTGCCATCCCCGAGTTCGGTTCAAAAGGCATTGTTGAAATTGCTGGATACGGGGCTCGTTACCTTCTATCTTTCGGGTGAAGAGAAATGCTATGCGGTTGCGGATAAATTTTTTGAACTCTGGCTTCGTGAAACTTATTGATTTATAGATATGAAAAGATTCTTTACCAACATTTTGTATGCGGCTGCGGCGGTGACTGCGGCGGCATCTTGCGGAAATTCCGCGAACAAGGGAAAAACGGAAGGGGAGGCGGCTTCGTCTCCGGTCGAGGCGCCTGCGGCCGCTGCCGTTGAAGAGAGCGCCGAGGTGGTTGCCGAACCGGTATTCGACATTGTAACGAATCTCGGGACCATCCGCATCAAACTCTTCAGCGATACCCCGCTGCACAGGGATAACTTTGTAAAGCTCGCCAAATCCGGCTTCTACAAAGGGATTCTGTTCCATCGGGTGATTAACGGCTTTATGATCCAGGCCGGCGATCCCCTGACAAAGGACCCTGCGAATAAGTCCAGGTTCGGTACCGGTGGTCCCGGTTATACCATTCCGGCCGAAATCCTTCCGGAACACACTCATAAGAAAGGCGCCCTTGCCGCCGCCAGGAAAGGCGATATGGCCAACCCGATGCGGGAGTCCTCAGGCTCGCAGTTCTATCTTGTGCAGGACCCCGTTTCCTGCGCGCAGCTGGATGGCCAGTACACCGTTTTCGGCGAGACGCTTTCCGGTTTCGACGTGATTGATAAAATCGCAAAAGTGCCCCGTGACGGCCGCGACTGCCCCTTGAGTGACGTGAAAATCCTCAAGGTCACCGAGGTGGTTGAGTAGTTTGGCACGGTCCTTGAATAATTGACCTGTGAATAGTTTTTTCATAGGTTAAATTTTAGGTTAGAATTGCAAACGCTCCGCGTCGTGAGATGTGGGGCGTGTTGTTTAAGGGTCTATTTTTAATAATATCAATACGTTAAAGGAGTGAAATGCCTGTCGGTTATTAATTGTTCTTGTTATTAATGTTATGTTTTATGCAAATGTTTCGTTTTTTTTCAAGAGTATTTACCTCTCTCAAGATGCGTTCAAGGTCAATCGATTCCCGAAGGTCAGAGTATATATTCAAAATAGTAGTCATTAGTGTTGCTCTCGCATGGTCTTGGGCTTAAACTGATTCTCCATCAAATCAACAAAATCTAACCCCGTTCAAGTCTTATTGTTCCTGGCATCAATCGGCTTGCATCACCGTATAATATTTTCATTGCCCTAGCAAAATGATTTAGAATACTTCCCCCTCCGGGGGGGGATCATGGTCGTCAGTCATGTTGTAGATTGTGTCAGCGGGACCCTCTTCGCTGAACCCTTCAGTTTCTTCTTTGCTAAGATCTAAAACCTGCAGTGCGTTTTCGTGCAGCTCGCCTTTACCCATGGTCAGGAACTCTATTGGACATCAATAATAACGTTCAGATACGCCGACTACTAAACCGATGGCACCTCCTGTCATAGTGTAACCAACCGTTTCGATGCGATCGCCTACTAGAACATCCTTAAGGCTAAGGACGCATCCGGGCGGCTCATTCATGGCGTGTTGTGATCCGACTGCTTTTTCTCACTCGCCCCGGGTGCGAGCAAGACCGTCGTATGCACCACACCCGGCGGCCCTGCCGGAGCAAGCCAATCGCTGGATGGCTGGAACAATAGCTAATCCTACTAATTATGCAGTATACACTCTGGAAGACTCCTGGGGCAACTGGTTGACCTCGTTTGATTTCAGCCTTAGGAAGGACGATGCTATGACGATTTATGACCCTTGTTCTCCGACTGTATTCCCTTACTCTGCGGTGTGGCTTGCAAGAAGTAAGTATATGGACCATCTCGATGCTCGAACCTTACATATGGACGACACATGGCTCAAGCAGTAGTGGTAGCGACACCATGGTGGACATTCGTCTGGGAACATGTACGCAAAAAGTGACCAGTACTGTCACTTCCCGTGGTTGTTCCGTACGCTACGTTGTAGAGTAATAAGGACTCTGTCTGTTATTTTTCAAGGCAGCCCGGAATGGTTGCCCTTAATGGTTTTTGCTGGCGCAACCAAATAATAGACGCTGATATGATAAAGTAGGTCGAGAATAACTATTGTAAGAGTCCCTGATATTGGCTATATTTACGGCCAGGTACCCTAAAACAAATCGGGTCGAACATTGATAATTAATGCCAACATGAACAGAATCCTAAACATCAGTCTCCTCGGATGCTGCGCCGCCCTGACCCTTGCATCCTGTGCCCTCAAGGAGCAGGAACTCGCCCAGCTTCACCCCGTTTACGAGGAATTCTATGCCTGCACCGAAGCTCCCGATGCCAACAAGACAATCGCCGACAGCCAGTACCGCGTGCTCTGGAACGAAGACGATCGCATATCGATCTTCAACCTTGACACATACAACCAGCAGTACCGATTCAATGGTGAGACCGGAGATAATTCGGGCACGTTCTCAATAGTCCCGTCCACCGACTTCATCACCGCAAACCCTGTCAGCGCCATCTATGCCGTCTACCCCTACGCCGAAGGCACGAAAATCAGCAACGACGAAATCCTTTCTGTCAGCCTTCCCTCCACCCAGACGTGGGTGCAAGACTCGTTCGGTCCCGGCGCCAACCTAATGGTTGCGGCAGTCCACGACAACAAACTGATGTTCAAGAACGCCGGAGGCATACTGTCCTTCAAACTCTATGGGGCCGATGCAAGCATATCCTCCCTGCTTCTCAAAAGCAACGGCGGCGAGACCCTTTCCGGCAAGGCCAGCGTAACAATGAGCGTAGGTGGACTGCCGGCCCTCACCATGGACCGTAGCGCTTCCGACGAAGTAACGCTCTCCTGCACCTCCCCGGTCGCCCTTAATGCCGATGCCTCCGATTACACCGAATTCTGGTTCGTCCTGCCGCCTGTCACGCTCAGCAGTGGCTTCACTCTTACAGTCACATCTCCCAATGGCGGCACTTTCACAAAATCCAGCACAAAGCCCCTCACTATCAGCAGGAATGCCATCTCCCGCATGGCCCCTATCGAAGTCAAACTTACCGGAGGAGCCGCTGTCCAGCCAAGCAATGAGATTTGGTACACGTCAACTGACGGAGAAATAGTGACTCCTTTTTATGGAGCGCAGAGACCGTTTGGAGAGCGAACATTGATTTCAAACACATATTCAGACGGCAAGGGTGTCATAGTACTTGATGGTGATTTAATCACAATAGGGGTCAATGCCTTCTCCGCTTTCGAGAAAAAGAATCTTGAGAGTATCTCTTTTCCTCCATCATTGGTTACCATAAACGATTGTGCTTTCTCCTACTGCTCTAATCTGAGTTCCATATCCTTTAACGATGGATTGCAGAGTATAGGAGACTACGCGTTTGAATGCTGCAGTTCTCTTGACAATGTATTCGTACCTTCCTCTGTTACCACGCTGGGCTCTGGAGTTTTTATGGAATGTACCGGTCTTTCTCGTTTTGAAGGCCCTTATGCTACAGATGATGGCCGTTTCCTTATAATTGGCGACACAGCTTACGGATTTGCACCTAAAGGCATCGTCAATGTTACTATTCCAGAAAACGTCCGTGTAATTGCCCCCGCACTCTTCCAATGGTGCTACGATATTAAGAAAGTTCAATTGCCCAGCCAGCTCGTAGAAATCGGCAGTCATGCTTTCTACTGGACGTTTATAGAAGAATTCTCTACGCTTCCTGAATCGCTTGAGACTATTGGTGGTGGGGCTTTTATTTGTTTCCGAACAACTTCATTCAAGGGGAAGTTCGCCAGCGAAGACGGTCGCTTTCTGGTTCATGATGGTGAACTCAAAGGTGTAGCATGCTACGGTATGGAAAAATTGGTCATCCCCGAAGGAGTCACAGCACTTGGAGCGCAGGTAATCACTGGTTTCGGAATTAAAAAACTTGTTCTCCCTGCATCACTGGAAACTATCAAAACGTATGCGATTAGCCAATGCAGCAATTTGACCGAACTTACTGTTCTGGCGCAGACAGTTCCGAATGGTTCTCCGAATCTTGCTGATAAAACCCAGCTTATCTATGTCCCCGCTTCATCGGTAGAAGATTACAAATCATCCTGGAGCACTTATGCCGACAGGATTAGGGCAATTCCGGAAGAGGCACAGCCTAACAATGAAATTTGGTATACTTCCACAGATGGAAACATAGTTATCCCCAACAATACCGACTATTTCGGGGCTAATATAGTCTCCAATACCTACATGAATGGCAAGGGCGTCATCTGCTTTGATTCAGATGTCACCATGATTGGTGATGAGAGCATACACAACAGTACATATGCGCCGTTTTCCGATAAATCTACCCTGCTTACAGTTCAGCTTCCTGAGACCGTCGAAAAAATCGGATTCTGCGCATTCTACGACTGCAACAATCTGTGTGAAATTAGACTTCCCAAACACCTGAGCTTTTGCGGTTCTTCAATATTGGAGAATTCCGCCATTTCTTCCTTGTACTTCCCGGAAACCGACAACATAAACGGAAATCCCGTATACCTTGCCAAAAACCTTATGAGTTTCTCCGGACCTTATGCAAGTTCGGACGGCAGGCTACTGGTCAGAAACAATGTTGTACTTTCTTTCGCACCTGCAGGAATTACCTCATACTCTATCCCTGAGGGAATAACTGAAATCGGTAGCAGGGGATTCTCCAACAGCACAGAGCTGATTTCACTCGCATTCCCTTCAACCCTTACAATTATTGGTGCACAATCATTCGTAGGTTGCAGGTCACTCTCCTCGATAATCATCCCCGAATCAGTTACCAAAATTGAAGTCAGTGCATTCCATAGCTGCTACAGCCTCGAATCTGTATACATACCGCAAGGGACGTATTTGAGCAGCGGAGTATTTGACCAATGCCGGTCACTAAGGTTATTCTCGGGCCACTACGCTTCCTCAGACGGCCGCTGTCTTATTGACAGAAACCGTATTATAGCTTTTGCTCCCGCAGGGCTCACTGAATACACCATTCCTGATGGCGTAACCTCTGTTGATTACGGATTTGACGGACTTAAGGAACTACAGACCTTGATTCTACCGTATTCAGTTAAAAGTATCAGGTTCATCCGCGGAAGCGCCATGAAGAACATCTATTGCCTTGCAACGGACGCTCCTACAGTCTCTTATTCATGGAGTTATAATTTCCCAGAAATAGAAGCCATCTACGTCCCGGCAGAATCCGTAGAAGCCTATAAATCAGCCCAAAACTGGAACTCCTACTCCGATATAATACAGCCACTGGCTGCGGTTCCCGAAGCAGTGGACCTTGGGCTTCCTTCCGGTCTCAAGTGGGCTTCCTTCAACCTTGGGGCAACGTCGGCAGAAGGTGTTGGCAACTTCTTTGCGTGGGGAGAAGTCCTGCCTAAGAATTATTACTACTGGGACAACTACAAGTGGGGAACATATACCGCTCTGACCAAGTACAATTCAGATGAATCTCTCGGCATTGTGGATAACCTGCGGGAACTTGAGCTCTCGGACGATGCTGCCCACACCATGCTTGGAGGAGCCTGGCGCATGCCGACCCATGATGAACAGCGTGAGCTAAGGAGCTACTGCACTTGGACCGTAACCACTGTGAATGGTATTGACGGTTACCTTGTTAGCAGCAAGTCGAATTCAAACAGCATCTTCCTCCCTATAACAGGAACAGCTAGCAAGAATGTAATCAACGATACCGGCGAGGGATACTACTGGTCTTCGTCACTCACGACATTTAGCACAGATTTATCTGCCGCATGGTTCAGACTATACCTTCCTGGACTTTCATCCACACATTCAGACTACGGTTCCGGAAGATGTAACGGACTCGTCATCCGCCCCGTATGCAATTAATGCCGCCAGCCATGACTAAAGAACAATACATCTTTCCCGAGGTCGCCATCCTCGAAGACGAACTCCAATTCAGCCTGCTGGAAGATTCGAATACCGAAACCCTGACTGGCGGAGACGACCCCGACATCGTATGGTAATGCACCGCTGAACGTTTACTTCTCGGCGTCATGATGATGGGAATACCGCTGCGATGACGACACCCACACCCACATGCGCACCCTCTGCAACGCCAGTGAGATGTTAGTCGTAGTTTTCTTGTATAGGTTGGATTTTGGTTAGAGTTATAGTGTCACCGGTGACAAGCCCCCATGTGGAAGATCTGCGAAGTCCTACTCGTTCAGCTCTGGACTAATGGGCGTTTTGTAGGATGAAATCATTGCAAGGGACAGAGTTTCATATCTTTGCAAAGATTGCTATGGTAAAAAATGTTTGATGGCCGCCCGCGTCGTGAGATGCGGGCGGTCTTGTCGTTGGTGAAAAATTCATTACCTTTGTAGATAGGCCTGCGCGTGCTATGAGAAAGAGGATTCTGACAATTGTTTTTGCCGTTTTGGTCTGTGCTGTCCCGCTCCGTGCGCAGTGGTCAGGCGCGGTGGACCTCTCCGGAGGACTGGGGGGAATGGAAGGCAACGAGATTACCCAGAGCGGCCCCATGTACCACGGGCTGGTGAAAGGCGTATTCCAACTGAATTATAAGAAGGATAAGTTCCAGTGGGCGACCAAGGTGGACGGGAAATGGGAGCCCAAGACAACGGACAACGGCCGTTTTTCCTATAAGAACGAACGTGTCGGCCTGGTCTATAAGGCGGTAAGCACGAGCCCCCTGTCCGTCAGCGTCAAATCTGATTTTACGTGGACGCTGTCGCCGGACAGGTCTTATACGGCCTGGATCTTGTACAAGTATGCCAATGACCGCGCACAAAGCCATTCCGTGAACATCAACGGGAGTACCGAGGAGGTGGATAAGTTTTCCTACTACTACGAACTTCCCCACATGAACGAGCACAAGGTGGAAACCGGGGCCCGTACTTTCCGTGCTTTCCGTGACGGCCGCTACACCCTGCGGAGCCTCCTCTCCCTTAAGGCGGTTAACAGCCGGAGAGTCAATACCTGGATTGTGTTCAAAACAGACCCGGGAGAGGGCGGAACGGCTGTGCAGGTCGAAGATTTGCCCGGATATGCCTGGAAATACCGGATTACCCCCACCAGTACGGATTTGGACCTGAACGGTGATATCCATTTCCAGGTACATCCGCTTGAAGGGGATGTGGACCTGAAATATGGTGTGGGGTCCCGCTTTTCGAGCAATCACTCCATCGACAGGAACAGCGGCGCCAGCTTTATCCCGAAGTCCCCGGACGGAGAAATAGGCTACTGGCGGGATTCGCTTCGCCTGAAGGAAAACTTCAATTACTTCAGTTTCAAGGCAGACCCGTATCTGACCGCCGATTTCCACTGGAAAAACCTTGAAGCCCACGCCGACTATGCCTGTCAGGTCTATGGCCGCCGCCTGAACGACGATACGCACTGGCAGCCGCTGCGTATCAAGGGAGTGTATCCGGTGGGGAAGGGCAATATCAAATGGACCATATCGCCACATCATTCCCTCAATTTAAGCAACAAGATGAGCGTAAAGCATCCGGATTACCTCAAAGTCTGCTGGTACGACCGCACAGCCGGGTATCTGGACCAGTTGTACCGGGGGAATGAACAGCTCTCTTCTCCTGTGACGCGGGAATATGCCCTGGAGTATGCGTTCAACTGGGGGCGTTTCCTGGCGAGCACGGCCGTCTCCTATGCCCGCGCGAACAACGAGGTGGACCAGACCTGGAACAATGAGGAAATCGATGGGCGGCAGTACAAGGTGTTCCGCTGGGTCAATTCCTCCGACAGCCACGGCTTCGGAGTCGTGCAGAAACTTGGCTGGCGGGGAAAGGTGATTACGGCCAATGCCGAAGTTTCCTATAAGCAGACCCGGCGCACCGCCAAGGACGGCAATGCCGTCAAACCCTCTTTCGACTGGCGCCTGAAAACCGAAATCTTCGCCAATCTGGGCAATGGATGGCGTGTGGGGATAGACACGAAGTACCAGAGCAAAGTGGCTACTTTCTTCACCATCTTCAATGAGTATTGCGAGCTGAATGCGCACGTCCAGAAGACCTTCAAGCGATTTACGTTCTACCTCGATGGGCGCGACCTGCTGGATATGCCGCGGGAGACCAGTTACTATTCCGAGGAGCAGAAGGAGTTCTGGGTGGAAGAGGTCCGGAGCAACCGGCGCGTCATTGTCCTGGGCTTCAAATGGAGCTTCTGAAAGTGCTTGTATTTTTCAACGAAGTTGATTATCTTTACGGAATTGTAGCAAAGATTATTTTTTAACATCAAACACTGATATGAAAACCAAACTGTTTGCACTGTTGCCGGTGGTATGCGCAATGCTTTTCACCGCCTGCAAGGATGAGAAAAAAGACCTGGGGCCCGATGAACTGACCCTGTCTGCCACGGAATTGAATTTTAGCGCTGAGGCGCAGAGCCAGACGCTGACCATCAAATCTACCTTCGACTGGGGTCTTCAGGGCTACGAAGACGATGTCAAGGCATGGCTTTCCATCGATCCTGAGACCGGCAGCGCTTCCGCCGAAGAGGTGACGGTGACCTTCACCGTACTCGCCAATGCAGACAACAACCGCAGCGCGACCATCACCTTCTACGGCAATGTCATGTACAAGCAGTCGGTGACCATCACCCAGCTTGGTGACAAGGGCGACGGCGAGGCGATTACCGTGGCCCAGTTCATCGAGAAGGCTGATACGCAGAACCCGTATGTGCTCCAGGGTACGATCAGCAATATCAATAGCTCGTACAAATATTTCGACCTTTCCGACGGGACGGCGTCCGTCCAGATTTACCAGCCCGATAATTTTGCCGATTTCCCGCTTGAGAACGGCGGTACCGCAAGGGTGAAGGGAGTTTATAAGCTCTTCCAGAAGACGGATGGTACGACGGTCCACGAAATGGAGAAAGGCACCATTCTCAGTTACACCGGTCCGGATCTGGGCGATCATATCTTCGCGCAGACCTTCTCTTCCAGCCTCGGCGGCTTCGAGGAGGTTGTCAAGAGCGGAAGTATTCCCAGCGGTGTCTGGGGGCACGACGCGCAGTACAAGTGCGCCAAGGCTACGGCTTACATCAACAGTACGAACAATGCGTCCGAAGCCTGGCTGGTGAGCCCTGAGATTGACCTGACGGCCCAGACGGCCGCCACGCTCACCTACGACCACGCCGGCAAATACTTCAATGCCCTGGCCAGCGAAATTTCCCTGATGGTCAGCAAGAACGGCGGCGATTTCGTCCAGTTGGTCATCCCCGCCTATCCCGCCAATGATTTCAAATTCGTCTCTTCCGGCAAGATCAGCCTGAAGGATTTCCTGGGCGCGAAGGTCCGCATCGCGCTGGTTTATACCTCCACGGCCACCAAGGCCGGTACCTATGAGGTGCAGAACTTCTTCGTCGACGCCGAGGACAGCGGGGAGACCGTCTATCCCACGGTGGTGCAGTGCGGCACGGTCGCCGATATCATCGCCGTGGCCAAGGATACGAAATTCAACTGTACGGAGCCCCTGCTCGTAACCGCCAAGACGACGGGCGGCGTCATCGTATCAGACGCGACCGGAAACGTCTATGTTTACGACGCCGAGGCGACGGCCAACCTGCAGATCGGCAACAAGATTACCTTTGCCGGCACCCGCGATACCTACAACGGACTGGCCGAACTGGTGGGTATTTCAGACCTGAAGGTCGCCTCTTCCGGCAATCCGGTCAATTATCCCGAAGCGACGGATATCACCGCCGGTTTTGATGCGTATACCTCGACAACGGCTACGTACATCTGTTTCACGGGGACGTTGAGTACGAGCAAGAGCGGATCGACGACGTACTACAATATGGCCGTTCCGGGCGCGACGATGCTGGGCAGCATTTCCCTGCCGCTCGAGTCCCTGGGCCTGGATGCGATGGAAGGCAAACTGATTACCGTGACCGGCTATTACAACGGACCGAATTCCTCCAAGTATCAGAACATCATCGCCGTGTCCGTAGCTGAATCCGGCGCGCCCTTCCTTTCCGTGGACAAGACGGCCATCAGCGTTGCGGCGACGGACCAGACGGCCAGCTTCAATGTGGGCGGCAACGCTTCCTGGACGGTGAGCTGCGACGACGAGGCGCTTGTGGCGGATCCCACTTCCGGCAGCGGTGCCGCCGAGGTCGTCCTGACCTTCCCGGAGAATACCGATACGGAGAACGCAAAGGTTTACAATGTGAAGGTCAGCACCGAGGAGGAGGCTCCGGTCAAGGAGTTCACGGTGGTCATCACCCAGAAGAAAGCCTCTTCGGGCGGCGGCGATGCCGTGACCGTGTCCGTGGATTTCACCCAGATGATTGCCGAACTGCCCCAGGGCAGCAGTGCAGGCGTTAAGGATGGCACATACATGCTGGGCGGCTATGAATTTATCATTCACGCCGCAGACAAAGCCTACCAGGCCAAGAGCGGAGAAAAATACTACTTGCTGATAGGCAAGGCGAATTCCTATCTGCAGCTTCCCGTCATTGCGGGCAAAGCCCTTGTCGGCGTCCAGTTCCTTACCGGCTCGGCAGCTTCTGAAAATGTTGTCGTTGATGTTGCAAAGGTGGACGGGGAAGGCGCGTCCGTCCCTCTCAATGTCAATACCGATAATCTCAAAAAGGGTACCGAGTACGAATGGGAAGTCCCCGGCGATGCAGACCAGGCCTATCGCCTGCTCATCACCAATAAGTACAATGCCCAGTTCCAGAATCTGGTACTTACTTACGAATAGTCAATGAAACGCCTTCTCTCCGCTGCCGCCGCAGCGCTGTCGCTGCTCTGCCTGCCCGCCTGTACCGAGCCGGGCGGGCAGGTGCAGGATACGCTGGAGCTCTCTGTCCATCAGGTCCTTGCAACGGCTAAGGCCGGTTCCCAGTTCATTTGGGTGAGCGCGCCGGGGGAGTGGACCATCGACATTGACTGGGGGGCTGCCCAGGCCTGGGGCTCGCTTAGCGCCAGCAGCGGTATGGGCAGCAAGAAGAACATCGTATTCAGCTGGGAAGCGAATACCGGCAACGACGAGCGCCAGGCAGTCCTGACACTCAAGGACAAGAACGGCAGCGTGAGCGAGACCTTTGTCCAGGCCGGACAGTCCTATGTGCCTCCGACCCCGACGGTTCTCAAGCCGGACAGCCCGGGCAAATGGCTGGAGCTGCCCGCCCTGGATCAGAGCGGTTGCTATTTCTTTACCCGCGAGATGACGCTGGGTATGGTTTATCATGGACGGAATTATTCCTTCTACCTGGACCCGGATGCGCGCATTTCCCTGTGGGTGGCCTATCCCCTGAACAGGACGCTCATCGGGAGCGGTTCCCGGGATGACCAGTGGGCCCTGGACCCCAGGGTGCCCGAAGAGCACCAGTCGGTGATTTACAAAGGCTACAGGGGTGGCAGCTATGACCGCGGCCACCAGCTGCCCTCGGCCGACCGCTTGACGGAAGGCGTCAATGAGACCACCTTCTACGGAACGAACATTACCCCCCAGCTTTCCAGCTTCAATCAGAATATCTGGGCCCGCCTGGAGGGGATGGTGCGGAACTGGTCCTACCAGTTCGACACGCTCTATGTCGTCACCGGAGCAGATGTCCGGGGCGCTACCCGGGTGGCCTATGACAATTACGGCAAGGAGATCACCGTTCCCACCGGCTACTACAAGGTGCTGCTGGGGTACAAACGCAACGAAACCATCGCCAACACAAACGAGACGGGCGGCTATGCCGGCATCGCCTTCTATTTTGAACACAAGAACTACACCAACACTAAGGAGATCATCTTTGAGCAGTCGTTGAGCATCGACGACATTGAGCAGAAACTGGGGATGGACTTCTTTGTGAGTCTCCCTTCTGTGGCGGGCGCGGAATTCTCCGCGAAAGCGGAAGCGACCGTGGCCCCCTGGTGGAAATCCAATTAATCTATTATGAGAAAAAGCCTTCTTTTTTCCGTCTTTTTCCTGCTGGTTTTCAGCGCTCCGTCCTTCGCCCAGAAGGTAAAGCAGAGCTACGTTATCGGCTTTTACAATCTGGAAAACCTGTTTGACACAGTGCACGACGAGGGTAAGAACGACTATCAGTTCCTCCCCGAGGGCCAGAACCAGTGGACTGAAGCCAAGTACCGGAAGAAACTCCACAATATGGCCACGGTCATCAAGGCGATGAAGGAGGAGAACCATCACTGGCATACTGTTCTTGGCGTAAGCGAGATCGAAAACCGCCACGTACTGGAGGACCTGGTCAGCCAGCCGGAAATCCTTGAGGCGAATTACCAGATCGTGCATTACGACGGCCCGGACCGCCGCGGCGTGGACTGTGCGCTGCTCTATCGCCCGTCGGAGTTCACGGTGATCGAGAGCCTTACCATTCCGTTCACCTTCTACGGCGTGGCCCTCAACAGCCCGATGTCCCCCGAGGAGCGCCAGAAATTCCGCACCCGTGACGTCCTGATGGTGCGCGGCACCATCGCCGGAGAAATGTTCGCCTTCTACGTGTTGCACCTGCCCTCGCGGCTCGGCGGAAAAGGCGGCGACCTGCGTGCGCGCGGTGCGGAGATAGTCTACGAGCATGCGCAGCGGCTGGAGAAGCGCTTCCCCGGCGTCAAGATCGTGGTGATGGGCGATATGAACGACGATCCCTTCAACGAGTCGATGGCCCAGCTCCTGCACGGGCAGAAGACGATGGAGGCCATGACAGAAACGGACTTCTACAACCCCTATTGGACGATGCTGGAAGCGGGCTACGGCTCCAACGCCTACCGTGGGGTGTGGAGTATCTTCGATCAGGAGCTGGTCAATTACAACCTGGCTCACGCCCCGGAGGGGACGCTGCAGCTGCTCCCTCTCATCCACAGGCGCCGTCAGACTTTCTACGGCCGCGTCTTCAGCAAGCCCTTTATGACTGTGCAGGAGGGCCAGTACAAAGGCACCCCGTTCCGGACCTTCTCCGGCGGCAGTTTTATCGGCGGTTATTCCGACCATTATCCCACTTATCTGATAGTAGGCAAGTAGCATGATGAAAAAATCGATTATAATCTTATTCGCCCTTTTTGCCGTATTTTTCCCCGCGGCGGCGCAACTGCCCGACGGCGGCGTCAAGGGTACCGTCATCGACCGCGCTGACCGCAGCCCCGTGGCGAATGCCCGGGTGGAAATCTTCAAGGAGGGTAATTCCGGCGGCCTGTACGATTGCGATGCTGAGGGCAGATTCTACCTGGCCGGTTACGATGACGGGGACTGGTCCCTGCTCGTGATGGCGCCCGGCTATCTGCCCGTGCAGATCAACATCACGATCGCCGGTGCGGTGCGCGACCTCTTCAATATCGGCCTTACCCCCATAAAGGCTGCAGAAGGCAAGGGGGATGCTTCGGAACAAATGGAGTTCGACCTCGCGGACACCGGATATAGCGATTCCCCTACGGTCCTTTTTGCCAACGACGTCTATTCGAGCATTGCAGGCTATAGCTTCGGGAGCGTGCGTTTCAAGAACAGGGGTTATAATTCCGAGACCCAGGACGTGCTGCTGAGCGGTGTAAGCCTGAACGATGCCCTGACCGGTTACTCGCCATGGAGCCTCTGGTCCGGCCTTAACGAGATTACCCGCAGCAATGCCACCACCATATCGATGGAAGCTTCCGATTTTGCACTTGGCGGCTATAACGGCGTGACGAACATCTACGCCAACCCCTCCAACGTGCGCCGGGGATTCCGCGTAAGCGCCTTGACCAACAGCGCGATGTACCGTCTCCGCCTGATGCTTACCTACGCGTCGGGCAAGAAGGACAACGGCTGGAGCTATGCGTTCAGCGCATCCGGCAGGTTTGGTGACAACGACTGGATAAAGGGCGTATTCTACCGCAGCCTGGCCTACTATGCCGGGGTGGAGAAGAGCTTCGGCGACGAGCACGCCATCTCCCTCTTCACTTTCGCTACTCCGGGTATCAGGGGTACGCAGAACGCGTCCACGCAGGAGGTGTACGACCTGATGGGGGACAACATGTACAATGCCAACTGGGGCTACCAGGACGGCAAGCGCCGCAATTCCAGGATGCGCAAGACCTTCGAGCCCGTGACGGTGCTCAAGTATGAATACACGCCCTCCGACCGCTTCACTTCCCGGACGACCCTGCTTTGGCGCACCGGCCTTAACGGCTACACCGCCCTTGACTGGTACGATGCGCAGGACCCGCGTCCGGACTATTACCGCAACCTCCCAAGCTATGCCTATATGGAAGAGGAGGATATGGACCGCAGCAATCCGGACAAGGCTGACTGGATGCGCTATGCCTGGACTGCGTCGTCGGCGGAGTTTGAAAAATACCGTCACGTGGACTGGGACCACCTCTATGACGTGAATGCCGCCAACCTTAATGGGCGCAGCAAATATATCCAGCAGGAGCGCCACGTGGACCAGAATGACATCAACCTTGCGGAAACCATCAAGTGGCGCGCCGGCAAACTCTTTACCCTGACCGGCGGCATCAACTTCAGGTGGAACCGCACGGAGAACTACAGCCAGGTCTGCGATCTGCTGGGCGGCAAGTATTTCCTCAATATAGACTCCTTCGCGGAGCGCGATTTCGCGGTTTCCGAAGCGAAGGTCCAGAACGACCTGGACTACTGGATCGCCCATGGCGAGGCGGAGAAAGTCGGAAGCGGCGGAAAGTATGGTTACGATTACCTCGCACAGGTGCGCCGTGCCTCCCTCTGGGCGAACGGTATTTTCCATACCGGAGGCTTTGACGCATCTGTCGGCGTTTCCGCAGGTTACGACGCCTTCTGGCGCGAGGGCCTGCTGCGCAAGGGCCTCTTTGCCGGTACGGACGACTGGGGCCGCGACATCGTCATCGACGGGGTGAATCTTACCACCCGCGACAGCAAGGGTCGCGTAGTCAGTTCCAAGGGCAAGTCCGAGGTCAGCCGCTTCTTTACCTATTCGGCGAAAGCGATGGCGGGGTACACCTTTGTCGGCGGCCACCGGCTATGGGCCGACGTGGGCTTTTTCAACGACGCCCCCACTTTCAACGAGGCTTTCATATCGCCGCGTACGCGCAACTCCCTGATGGACGGGCTTACCACGAAAAAGACCTTTTCCGGCGATATCAACTACCAGCTGAGCCACAACGGCTACAACGCCCGCCTCAGCCTCTATTACACCCGCATGTGGGACCAGAGCGACGTGATGAGCTTCTACGACGATTCCCAGCACTCGTTCACGAACTTCGCGATGACCGGCATCAGCCAGCGCCACATGGGGCTCGAACTTGGGGTCAGTGTGCCGCTGCCCTTGCAGGGCCTGAGCATTTCGGCTGTCCTTAGCCTCGGCGAGCATATCTACACGAGCACGCCGCACATGGTGCAGACCATCGACAACAGTGCTGAAATCATCCGCGATGAGGATGTCACCTGGTGGGACCGCACGCCTATTTTCAAAATCGCCGGCTATGCCCAGGACGGTTCCCCGATTTACGACCAGGACATCAAGGGCAATTTCATCATCACCGGTTACAAGAAGCACTATGTGGCCGGCAGCCCGCAGGTGGCGGCGGAGCTTGCGCTCAATTACAACATCAAGTACTGGTTCATCGAGGTCAACGGACAGTGCTTCGCCCGCTCCTTCCTGGACATGAACCCCCTGTACCGTACGGACTACGCATGCAAGGGCGGCGACAAGAATCCCGGCATCATCGAGGAGATGACGGCCCAGGAGGAATTCGCCCCGGCTTTCATCTTGAACGCCAGCGTGGGCAAGAGCTGGTTTGTAAAGGGCAATCAGCTGGGTTTCTCGCTGAGCCTGAACAATATGACCAACAACCGCAATGTTAAGACCGGAGGCTACGAACAGACCCGCCTTATCTCATCGTCCGGCAAGGACCGCTACTACCGTTTCCCCTCCAAGTACTTCTACATGCCCGGATTTAATTATATGTTGAACCTCTATTTCCGCTTCTAGGCCATGAAAAAGATTTTTTATTCCTTGGCCCTGGCCTTTTGTGCGGTCCTGTCTTCCTGCGACATCGAGCCGCTGTACATAGAATCCGACCTCAACTGGAAGCACTACGAGCCCCGGACATTGCAGCCTACCCATACCATCAGGGAGCTGGCGCAGATGTACAAGACGGGCAAGCCCTTCGTGGTGAATACGGACCTGATCATCGGCGGGCGGGTGATTTCCACCGACCAGCCGGGCAACTTCTACAAGAGCTTTTATATCCAGGACGAGACGGGCGGTATCGAAGTGAAGGTCGGCCGCAACGGCCTTTACAATGATTATAAGCCGGGACAGTGGGTCTATATCAACTGCCGCGACCTGTATATAGGTATGTATGGCTATAAGAGCGGGAATTATGGCGGTTCCGGTATGGTCCAGATAGGTTTTTCGGACCCTACGGGCGAGTACGAGACTTCCTATATCGAGTCTCCGCTGCTCGTCGACACCCGCATTGTCCGCGGCCCGCAGGACGAGGTCCCCGAGCCCATCATCCTTGCCCGCCAGTTCCCGTCGTCCTCCGACAGCCAGGCGACTTCATCCGTTTTGGGCAAGCTGGTGACCATCAAGAATATGTATTACACCCGCGAGAACTTCGCGCTGCTGTACCTGGATTCCACAAAGGACAAAAAACTCTACACGAACCGCGTGTTCCTTTCCGACACCAACGGCGCGGTCGGCGATGACAAGACCCACGGCATCACCACCTGGGCGATGTCCAAATCCAAAATGACGGAGTACCTCTGCGCCGGACTTTGGGATGCCTGCAAAATCGGCAGCGGCAGCACCTTTACCGGACAGACGCTCGCAGATTTCCGCGGCGACGGCACTTATCCCGGCGTGGAAAAGGCGGCCTACAGCATCAGCCAGTATTTCAGGGCAGGCCAGCAGGAAATCCAGGTCCGTACCAGCGGTTTCTGCAAATTCGCGGACTATGAAATCCCCGCCGATGTACTGAGCGGGCAGCGTACACTTGATATGACCGGCGTCCTGACTATCTATCAGGGCAGCCTGCAACTGGTCGTCAATTCCCAGGACGACTGGCGTTATTCTGATACGGGAGAAAAAGTTTATCGATGAAAAATTCAGTAATTTCTGCATTTGCCCTCTTGGTTATGGCATCCTGCACCTCTGTGAATCCGTTTTTTGAAGAGTGGGACACCCCGTATGGGATTCCCCCCTATGACAAGATCAAGGTCTCCGATTATCTGCCCGCCCTGAAAGAAGGGATGAAGCGGCAGAACGCAAAAATCGAGGAGATCCTTTCCTGCTGCGAGGCCCCGACGTTTGACAATACCATAGTTCCGCTGGAGAACAGCGGTGAGTTGCTCTCCAAGGTTGAGGGCGTGCTCTTCAATGTCAGCGAGACAGACCGCAGCGACGAGCTCGATGCCGTTGTGGAGGAGGCCCTTCCGCTGCTTAGCGCCCATACGGACGCCATTTCCTTCAACAAGCGGCTCTATGCGCGCATCGCCGATGTGATGGAGCGGGAATACGAAGACCTGGACCGCGAGCAGCAGATGGTGCTCAAGGACCTGTGCGAATCTTTCGTGCGCGAGGGTGTCAACCTGCCGGAAGCCGTACAGGATACGCTTAAGGAAATCAATGCGCAGATGGCGCTGCTGACCCAGAAAATCGGCAACAATATCCTCGCCGAATCCAATGCCTTCAAGGAGGAATTCGGCTTCAGCGTAAGCGCCTACCCGGACATGATGACATCTACGGAGGACCGCGAACTGCGCCGCCGCTATAATGAATTCTACACCTCGCGCGGACACCGCGGGAACGATAACGACAATACAGCGCTTGTCCTGGAGGTGATGCGCCTGCGCATCCGCCGGGCGCAGATCCTGGGTTATGCGACCCCTGCCGCCTATGAACTTGCCGACAAGATGGCTGGTACCCCCGAGACCGTCGATGCCTTCCTCACGCCGATCATGCAGGCCGCACTGCGGTCCGCCGGCCGCGAGCTGAAGGATATGCAGGCGGTGATGGATGCCGATATCCAGGCGGGCCTGCTGCCCGAAGGCAGTACCATACAGCCCTGGGACTGGTGGTATTATGCGGAGAAGGTGCGCAAGGCGCGCTATGACCTTGACGAGGAGCAGACCAAACCCTACTTCCAGATAGACAGCGTGGTGAAGGGGATGTTCCTGGCCGCAAACAAACTCTATGGTGTGAAGGCGGAGAAACTCTCCGGCGTGCCGGTGTACAATCCCGAGGTAACGACCTACAGGATCATCGATTCCGACGGCAGTCTTGCGGGTATCTTTACCACCGACTACTTCCCGCGCTCCAGCAAGCGCGGCGGCGCCTGGATGAACAATGTACGGGAGCAGTATGTCACACCCGCGGGTGAGGACGTGCGTCCCATCATCGTGAACGTGGGCAACCTGCACGAAACACTCTCAGTAGATGAAATCCAGACCGTATTCCATGAATTCGGGCACGCCCTGCACGGGCTGCTTACCCGCTGCCACTACGCATCGGTGAGCGGCACCTCCGTCAAGCGCGACTATGTAGAAATGCTCTCACAGTTCAATGAGAACTGGGCTTTCCAGCCCGAACTGCTTGCCGAGTACGCCCGCAACGCCGAAGGGGAAGTGATTCCCGCGGAGCTGGTGGCGAGAATAAACAACGCGCTGAAGTTCAACCAGGGCTTCATGACCACCGAACTCTGCGCCGCGTCCATCCTGGATATGAAGTGGCACGAGCTGACGGAGATTCCCGACGAGGCCCTCTCCGACCCGGCCGCCTGGATCGACGCCTTTGAAAAGAAGGTCTGCGACGAGATGGGCCTGATTCCCGAAATTGCGCCCCGCTACCGCACGACCTATTTCAACCACATTTTCTCCAGCGGCTACAACGCCGGCTACTACGGCTACCTCTGGGCGGAGGTGCTGGACAAGGACGCGTTCAGCTTCTTCGAGGCGCGTCCCGAGGTATTTGACAAAGAACTTGCGACCCGCTTCAAGGAGACCTTCCTCCAGAAGGGCGGATCCGAAGAACCGATGGTGCTCTACGAATCCTTCGCCGGTCGCAAACCGGACCAGAAGGCATTCCTCAGGGCAAGAGGGCTGGAATGAGGAACAACCTGCAAGAATAGGGCGTCAGCCCTTTTTGCAGGTTGAGACGAATATAATTAGTAGAATGGAAAGAAAAGTACTGCTGATGATTCTCGACGGATGGGGCGAGGGTAAACAAGACCATTCCAATGCGATTTACACCCAGGGCACGCCGTTCATCGACTCCCTGCGCGCCAGATATCCCCACTCCCACCTGCACGCCTGCGGCGAATACGTGGGCCTGCCGGACGGGCAGATGGGCAACTCCGAAGTGGGACACATGAACCTCGGCGCCGGCCGCGTGGTGTACCAGGACCTGGTGAAAATCAATATCGCCTGCCGTGAGCACGCGCTGATGCAGAACGCGGAAATCAAGGCCGCCTACGACTATGTGAAACAGAGCGGCAAGAAGCTCCACTTCTTCGGGCTCTGCTCGCACGGCGGCGTGCATTCCTCCCTGAACCACCTCTATGAGTTCCTCGCGGAAGCGCAGAAGGCGGGGTTGAAGGACGTATTCGTACATTGCTTCATGGACGGCCGCGACACCGACCCCCGCTCCGGCTACGGCTTCGTCAAGGAACTCGAGGAGAAGATGGCGGAAACGACCGGCCGCGTGGCCACCGTCTGCGGCCGCTTCTATGCGATGGACCGCGACAAGCGCTGGAACCGCGTGAAAGAGGCGTACGATATGCTCGTGGAGGGCAAGGGAGCGCAGTTTGCATCGGCGCTTGAAGGAATTCAGGCTTCGTACGATGCGGACGTGACCGACGAATTCATCAAACCCATCGTCATTTGCGAGAACGGGCAGCCGCTGGCGAAGGTGGAGGAGGGCGACTGCGTGATTTTCTACAATTTCCGCAACGACCGCGCCCGCGAACTGACCGCCGTCCTGACGCAGACCGATATGCCCGAAGAGGGCATGCACACCCTTCCGCTGCACTACTGCTGCCTTACGCCCTATGACGCTTCCTTCACCGGGCTGCACATTCTCTTCGACAAGGAAGAGGTGCGCGACACGCTCGGCGAGACGGTGTCGAAGGCTGGAAAGCGGCAGTTGCGCATCGCCGAAACGGAGAAGTATGCGCACGTGACCTTCTTCTTCAACGGCGGGCGCGAAACGCCCTTCGAGGGTGAGGACCGCATCCTGGTGAATTCGCCGAAGGTGGCGACCTACGACCTGCAGCCGGAGATGAGTGCCATCGAGGTGACGGACAAGCTGATTGCCGCCATCCGCAGCGAGCAGGAGGATGTGATTATCCTGAATTTCGCGAACGGCGATATGGTGGGACACACCGGTGTCTATGACGCCATCCGCAATGCCGTAGGCTGCATTGACGGTTGCGTAGAGGCGGTGGTGACGGCGGCCCTTGCGCACGGGTACGTGGTGCTGCTGACCGCGGACCACGGCAATGCCGATTATGCGGTGAACGAGGACGGTAGCCCGAATACCGCACATTCGCTGAACCTCGTGCAGTTTATCGTGATAGGCGAGCCTTCCGTGAAGGAGGTGCGCGACGGGGCGCTCTGCAATGTGGCGCCCACCATCCTCAAACTGATGGGGATTCCGCAGCCGGCGTCCATGACCGCCGAGCCGCTGATCTAGTTTGGAGGAATCGTTGCTTCGCTAGCGGATGGAAAAGACTTCTGCTCCCTGTTGCTTCGCAACCCTATCCGGGAAAATGGTCGCAGAAGCCTTTCCCATCCCCTTGCCGCTCCGCAACCATGTCCGGTAAATTGCACTAACCTTAGGTAAAATGTGGGTCTGGCTGGCGGTCGTTTCCGCATTACTGCTGGGGTTCTACGATGTAGGCAAGAAGTATTGCCTGCGTCGGAACGGAATCCTGTACGTACTGCTGGGGATTACGCTGTGCTCGGTGCTGTTCCTGAGCCCATTCCTGCGGGCCGGGAACCCGCGTGAGCATCTGATACTGATTTTCAAGGCTATTCTGGTAACAGTTTCATGGGTGAGCGGCCTGGCGGGCATCAAGTACCTGCCCCTTACGACGGCCAGTACCCTCAAGGCCTCCAGGCCGGTACTGGTGGTCGTCCTCTCGATGCTGATTTTCGGCGAACGGCTCTGTGCCATGCAGTGGGCCGGCGTGGTGCTGGTCCTCCTGGCGGTTTTTATGCTGGGCCGCTCCAGCCGCAGGGAGGGAATCGCCTTTGCCGGGAACAAAGGGGTGCTGTATATGCTGCTTTCCATCCTTAGCGGTGCGGCCAGTGCCCTGTGGGACAAGTACATTATCGGCGGGATGGAGCCGCTCTTTATCCAAAGCTGGGCGAATGTCTATATCGCCGCATTGCTATTGCTGCTGATCGCCGGGAAGGCGCTTTGGCGCAGGGAGAAGCCGGAACCCTTCCGTTTTGACTGGATGATGCTGCTGACGGCGCTGGTCATTACTGCGTCGGACGCGCTGTACTTCTATTCGCTGAGCGGTGAAGGCGCGCTGCTCTCGGTCATTACCCTCGTGCGGCGCGCTTCAGTAATTGTCACTTTCGCGCTCGGCGCCCTTCTATTCAGGGAACAGCGTGTCCGTGACAAGGCCGCCGCCCTTTCCGTCATGCTCGCCGGCCTGGTCCTGCTGGTTCTCGGCTCGTAGGCGCGACATCGAAATACTTTTGTGATTGCGGCGGAAATTGCCTATCTTTGCAAATAATTGAAGATGAATCCCTTTACCCGCAAATATTCCAGTTACGGATATAACGGATTCACGGGCGGCAAGACAGTACTTGACGCGGAGGATGACGCCGCTGCGGTCAATTGGGGCGGTAGTTGGCGTATGCCTACGCTGACTGAATGTAAGGAGTTGGTGAACAATTGTACAAAAACTTGGACAACGCTGAACGGTGTTTATGGAAGGAAGTTCACCAGCAAGAAGTCCGGTTACACGGAAAAATGGATTTTCCTTCCTGCTGCCGGCCACCGGTATGGTGCGAGCCTCTACTATGCTGGCTCCGACGGCAACTACTGGTCTTCGTCCCCCTATACGGACGACCCGGACTTCGCGTACAGCGTGCTCTTCACTTTCAGCTTTGTGCTTTGGCAAGACGACCTCCGCTCCAACGGGCTATCTGTCCGCCCCGTCTGTGACTAAATAACGCAAGCAGGAATAGAACTGCGAAAGAACCGGGGTACAGTTGCCAAGATCGGGAACAACACCCCGGATTTTTCGCTGAGCGTTTACAGCGCCCGCACCTGCTCTGGCGTCAAGCCGGTCGCCTGGGCGATTTTGTCTAATGAAACCCCCAATGATTTGAGATTCCGTGCAACCTCGATTGCCTTTGATTCGGCACCTTCCGCTCGTCCTCGTGCTTCCCCCTCGGAGATTCCCTGCGCAACGCCCTCTTTGCGTGCGTAGGCAATCTGGTTGCGTATGTCGCGTTGCGTAGTCATGTCGTGCTTGTTATATGGCTTCCACCTGCTCTTTTGTTAATCCTGTCGCCTGGCAGATCTGTTCGGAACTCATACCCAGTTTTATGAGATTCTTCGCCACTTCGATTTTCCCTTCTGCTTTCCCTTCCGCTCGTCCTCGTGCTTCTCCTCTCGCTTCCCCCTCGGCGATTCCCTGTTCAATTCCCTGCGCGATTCCTTCCGCAACGCCCTCCTTGCGTGCGTAGGCAATCTGGTTGCGTATGTCACGTTGCGTAGTCATATCGTGCTTGTATTTATTGCGTTCGTCGGTGGTAAAGGTAGCGATTTCCGCGGAATTAAACAAAAGGGTGAAGATTTCCTGCGAGAACTCGGCAGGCTGCTCGTCCAGATGAGGGAGATTCTTCAGGGCGTAGCAAAAGTTGTCAAGGAGCGTGGCCTTAGGGGTAAGCGCGCTACTGCAGTTGGGCAGTTCCAGGAAGAGGAACTGCAGCCGGTCGGACATCAGCTCTCCGTCTTCCTTGCGCCGTAGTGCATAGCGGAAGAGGACTTCATCGCTGTCCTTGTGGATGGAGAAGTCCATGATGCCGATGAAGTAGACGGGAGGGAAGTCATACTCCGATTCTCCCCGTTCGATCTGTTGCTGCACGATGAAACTGGAATTGAAGATAGCCCTTTCATAGAAGGCCTCCTGCCGTGCAAGCTGGAATTCGACGAGGAATCGCTGTCCGGAGGCGTCCCTGGCTGCGATGTCCACGCGGATGTCCTTGCTGTCTTCATCCGGGTTGACATACTCCTGCGGGGAGAGTTCCAGTTCGGAGATGATCCGTTCCGGAATCAGTTCCTGCAGAAGAAGTTCCAGCAGGCGTTTGTTGGCCTCGGTCCCAAAACTTCGTTTGAACCACCTGTCCATGAGTACATTGGCATATCTTCCAATGTGTAGATCTTCGTTTGCTGATTTCGTTTCCATAGCCGTACTTCGAGTTGTTGTTTCGGGCAAAAGTATGAAACGAAAAGCCGTTGACAATTTTTTTCAACGGCTAATTTGATATGCGGCCCGCTCCGCGCCCGTCCGTTGCCCTCTGCCAGCCGTGAGGTCCGGCAACCTGGCAAAAACCACACTGAAATTCAGGGGTTGCCGGACCACGGGGTCCGCAACCCCCAAGAAATTGCCACTTTCCGAGACGGTTGCTGTCCCTGCCAACGAATGGAATCAAGAAGCAGCGAGGAGCGGCGGAGAAACGCGGGAGCGGGAGATGCCCCTGCAGCGACTTAGCCCTGCGTAACCGGAGCGGAAGGGGCATATCCCGCGCACGCCTCCGCCGCTCAGGTGAACGCCACAGCGCGTCACGACAGCGGAGTTCCGACTGGGAGCGGTTGTACAATCCTGAAAAATTCATATCTTTGTAAGATTATATAAGTGACAAGAGATATGACTGCTAAGGAAATCAGGAAACAGTTCCTGGACTTTTTTGCACAGAAGGGTCACACTATCGTCCCTTCCGCCCCCATGGTACTCAAGAACGACCCCACGCTGATGTTCACCAATGCGGGGATGAACCAGTTCAAGGACATATTCCTGGGTAACAATGCTCCAAAGTTCAACCGTGCCGCAGACACGCAGAAGTGCCTTCGCGTAAGCGGCAAGCACAACGACCTCGAGGAGGTGGGCCGCGACACCTACCACCACACGATGTTCGAGATGCTGGGCAACTGGAGCTTTGGTGATTATTTCAAGGCGGAAGCCATAGACTGGGCCTGGGAACTCCTCACGGAGGTTTACAAGATTGACAAGAACCTGCTCTATGCGACCGTCTTCGAGGGAAGCGAGGAGGATGGTACGCGTCTGGATGAAGAAGCGCGCCAGGCCTGGCTCAAGCACATGCCGGCAGACCACATCATCCTTGGAAACAAGCATGACAACTTCTGGGAAATGGGTGACACGGGCCCCTGCGGTCCCTGTTCCGAGATTCATATAGACATCCGCACGGCGGAAGAAAAGGCCTCCGGAATCGAGGGACGCGACCTTGTCAACAAGTCCGACCCCCACGTAATCGAAATCTGGAACCTCGTGTTCATGCAGTACAACCGCAAGTCGGACGGATCGCTGGAACTCCTTCCTGCCAAGAACATCGACACCGGAATGGGCTTCGAGCGGCTCTGTGCCGTGCTCCAGGGCAAGAACAGCAACTACGACACCGACGTGTTCAGCGGCCTCCTCGGGAAAATCGAATCCATCTCCGGACACAAGTACGGCGAGTCTGAGAAGACCGACATCGCTATGCGCGTCATTGCGGACCACGTCCGAGCCATCAGCTTCTCGATTGCCGACGGACAATTGCCCTCCAACGTCAAGGCCGGTTATGTTATCCGCCGCATCCTCCGTCGTGCAGTCCGCTACGGCTTTACCTTCCTCGGGCTCAGCGAGCCTTTCCTCTGCAGGCTTGTTCCCCAGCTGGTAGAGGATATGGGAGAAGCCTATCCCGAAATCGAGCGCCAGCAGAAACTGATTACAAGTGTCATCAGGGAAGAGGAAATGGCCTTCCTGCGCACGCTGGACCGCGGCATAAGGCTCATCGACGACTACATGGCCAAGAATCCTGGCAAGAAGTCTATGAGCGGCAAGAGCGCTTTCCTGCTTTATGATACTTACGGATTCCCCATCGACCTCACCCAGCTCATCGCCGCTGAATATGGGTTCACGGTGGACCTGGAAGGCTTCAGGGTGGAACTGGAAAAGCAGAAGGAGCGCGCCCGCAACGCTACAGCCAACGAATTCGGCGACTGGATAGTCTATCACGACGGCGAGGGCGTGGAATTCACGGGCTACGACGAGACCATTACCTATGGCGCCCGCCTGCTCAAGCAGCGTACCGTCGTGCAGAAGAACAAGGAGATGATCCAGCTCGTATTCGACCGCACTCCGTTCTACGGCGAGATGGGTGGCGAGGTAGGCGACACCGGCAGCATCATGTCCGAAAACGGCGAGAAAGTCACCATCCTCAACACTGTCAAGGAGAATGACCTTACCATCCACATCGCCGAGAAGCTCCCGACCGACTGCAGCGGGGAATTCACGCTGATAGTGAACGCTCCCCGCAGGCTGAAAATTGCCAATAATCACAGCTGTACGCACTTGCTGCACAGGGCCTTGCGCGAAATACTCGGCACTCACGTCGAGCAGAAGGGGTCCTTTGTCACTGACGGATATTTCCGCTTCGACTTCTCGCATTTCGAAAAACTGTCGCCGGAGCAGACTGTCAAGGTGGAAGCGCGTGTCAACGCTTTCATCCGCGCGAACAGCCCGCTCGAAGAAAACAGGCATGCGACGATGGCTGAAGCGCAGAAAATGGGTGCGATGGCCCTCTTCGGCGAGAAATACGGCGACGAGGTGCGCGTAGTGAAATTCGCGGACAGCGTCGAGCTCTGCGGCGGCTGCCATACATCGGCTACCGGCAATATCGGCCTTTTCAAGATTGTTTCCGAAAGTGCGATTGCCGCAGGCGTGCGCCGTATCGAAGCTGTGACCGGCGAGGAAGCCCTTGATCGGCTGAACGGCTTCGAGGCTGCCGTCCGTGAGGCGAAGGAACTGATCGGGAACGCCCAGGATCTGAACGGAGGCATCCGCAAGCTGCTCGCCGAGAACGCCGCCTACAAGAAGATGGCGGACGAACTGGTTAAGGAACGCACGCTTGCCCTCAAGCGCAACATCCTTGAGAAAGCACGTGATAAGAACGGTATGCGCTATGTGCTGGTGGAGGGAGCTACGGATGCGGCGATGCTCAGGAATGCCCTGCAGATGCTCCAGAAGGAGGAAAGCAATCTGGCGGTAGCGGCGGCGGTAGAGAGCGACGGACGCCCGCAGCTGCTGGTCATGTACAGCGCAGACCTCGTGGCGGCCGGCAAGGATGCCGTGGCCCTGGTAAAGGATGCTGCCAGGTTTATCCAGGGTGGAGGCGGCGGCCAGGCCGGCCTCGCCACCGCAGGCGGCAAAAACCCGCAGGGCCTCTCCGACGCCTTGAAATTGTTTGCTGAAAAGATATAATCATTTGCAACGGAGGGGACATGTCAATGGAGGTAACAGTAGTCTCTGCGACCATTTGCCTGGATAGGGTTGCGAAGCAACAGGGAGCAGAGGCTGCTGGTGCTGAAATATGGCTCCGTAGTTGCAGATGATTGTTTCAGGCATGAAAAAATTAGATCAGTTCATAGTAAAGGCGTTCCTGTTGCCGTTCATCGCGATTCTCTTGGTCGTGGTGTTCGTGCTTATGATGCAGTTCCTCTGGCTCTACATAGATGAACTGGTGGGGAAAGGCCTGAGCCTGGGGGTTATAGCTGAATTCATGATGTGGGGGGCATGCACCATATTGCCCCTTGCACTTCCCCTCGCAACCCTGCTCGCTTCGATGATGACTGTCGGGCAGATGGCTGAGAACAATGAACTGATGGCCATCAAATCGGCGGGAATATCGCTGACGCGGGTTATGTTGCCGCTGACGGTGATTTCCGCCGTTATCTGCTTTTTTGCCTTCTATGCCGGGAACAACCTTGTTCCAAGGGCTTATAACGAAATATTTACGCTCCGGGACGACATCGGCCGCACCAAATCCGAGATAAAAATCCCCTCCGGCGTCTTTTACGAGGGAATCGAGGGCTATATGCTGCGCGTGGATTCCCAGGACAAGGAGAGCGGCATGTTGCACGGGGTGATGGTATACGACCATACCGGAGGGAAGGGCAACACAGCGCTCACGCTCGCGGATTCGGCGGTGCTGAAGATGTCTCCCGGCAAGGATTACCTCATATTCACCCTTTACGAAGGGGCGAATTACCAGGAGAACAATGTCAAGAAGTACAGGGACACCACCCTTGACCTCCAGAGGATAGCCTTCAACCGCCAGGATCTTGTCATCCCGTTGAAGAACTACAGTTTCGAGAAGTCGGATTCCAGCCGTTTCGGAGACCAGATCAAGTCCCAGAACGTGGCTCAGCTACGCCACTTGCAGGATTCCCTCGGACTGCTTAACCGTGAGCAGCAGGCGCGTCACTACAGGAGCATGTCGTCGTCAGGGACATTCATGCTGCGGAACCAGCTTGACACGGCATCCCACTATGAGGCTTCCGAAATATTCGAGGCTGACAACTTCTGCGAATGGAACAGCCTCCAGGAGGGGATTGAGGCTTATCGCAAGGCTTCAGAAGCCGCGGAGCGGCTGTCAGGGGAGATATCCTCGTATGACAGGGATGTCTATGAGTACAACTTCTATCTTAACCGCGCCGATATAGAACTGCTGAAAAAATACGCACAGGCGCTTGCCTGCTTCATCCTTTTCTTCATCGGAGCCCCTATCGGCGCCCTGATACGGAAGGGGGGCCTGGGTACCAGCGCCATCGTGTCGGTGCTGTTCTTCGTGCTCTATTGGGTCGTGGATATATCAGGAACGAAGCTTGCGCGGGACGGTGCCATCGACGCTTTCACCGGGGCTTTCGTTTCCGCCTATGTGCTGTTGCCAATCGGCGCCTTCCTCACCTGGAAGGCGGTGCACGATGCTTCCCTGCTGAGCGGGAAAGATGCCCTGCGCAGCAGTTTGCGCAAGATTTGGAGCCGTATCTCCGGATTCTTCAAGCCCGTCCGCATAGTTTACATGGGGACGCCGGAATTTGCCGTTGCGCCGCTGGATGCCCTGCTTAAAGCCCGTTATAAGGTCGTGGGTGTGGTGACGGTTGCGGACAAACCCTCCGGACGCGGCCTCAAGGCGGGGGAGAGTGCGGTTAAGAAATATGCCGTCGAGCACGGGCTCCCGGTCCTGCAGCCCCTGAAGCTCAAGGATCCTGAATTCCTGTCGCAACTTGGGGCCCTTAAGGCGGATCTGTTCGTAGTGGTGGCTTTCCGTATGCTCCCGGAAGAGGTCTGGTCGATGCCTCGCCTCGGTACCTTCAACCTGCATGCGGCGCTGCTGCCTCAGTACCGTGGGGCCGCTCCCATCAACTGGGCCATAATAAACGGCGAGCGCATGACGGGTGTCACCACCTTCATGATAGACAAGAATATTGATACGGGAGGTATAATCCTGCGCCAGGAATGCCGTATAGAGCCGGACGATAATGCCGGAACCCTGCACGACCGCCTGATGCCAATCGGGGCGGACCTTGTAGTCCAGACCGTGGAAGGCATACTGCAGCACAATGTAGAAACGCGTGTGCAGCGGTCGTTCATCCAGGGATCGGAGGTGCTGCATCCCGCTCCCAAGATTACCAGGGAACTTTGCAATATCGACTGGAATGACAGGACGGACAGGATAATCAACCTTATCAGGGGGCTTAGCCCTTATCCGGCTGCCTTTACCATACTTGCAAAAGAAGGTTCTGAGAACGTGCAGATAAAGATCTTCGGAGCGGAGGCGGTGGATATGCACGCTCCTGCGGGGACGGTGATGTCGGATGGCCGGACCTTCCTCTGCATAGCTACGTCCGACGGGGCGGTATCCATAACCGACCTGCAGATGGGGGGCAAGAAGCGCATGGATGTAAAAGCCTTCCTTGCCGGATTCCGTGAACCTGAATCATGGCATGCGCTTGAGGGCACTTCCCGTGAAATGATAATATCTGCCGGCTATGAGGCGTAATGCGCTATGGGTAATAGGGCTGGCGGCTTCGTACCTGCTGCTGTACTTCGGCGTTTTCCGGCTCGAAGCTCCCAAGACTGCCCTTATGCGCCTGCGCCTGGACCGTTTCAGGTCGCAGGTTGAACTGCTCGGGGCCCGCCTTGAGCCATGCGAGGAGCTGCTTTCCACGATAGAGGACAGGAACGATTATGTTTACAGGTCGCTATACGGTATGGAGGCCGTACGTCGCACGGCTGAGCCGTCCGGGCCGTGGAATTCGAATGCCGATATGCTGATGGAGCGTCTGGACAGCCTGTTCAGGCGCGTTTACGTGCAGGATGCGGCGCTCGATGAAATGCTTCGGGTTCAGGCACAGGCCGGTGAGATGCTCCTTTGCATTCCGTCGGTCCCGCCGATAGATACCACACGCGGGAAATATCATATCTCCAGCCCTTTCGGCCTTCGCACGGATCCGGTATTCGGAGGTGCCGAGGGACATGCGGGCTTGGATATAGCCATGCGGCGCGGCAGCCCGGTATATGTGACGGGGGACGGCGTTGTAGAGGAGGCGTCTTTCAATATGGGCGGATATGGCCGGGTGGTAACGGTAAACCACGGATTCGGTTACCAGACCCGTTACGCACATCTCGGTTCCATGTATGTGCACGAGGGACAGCGCGTCAAAAGAGGTGCGCTTATAGGTACGGTAGGCACTACCGGCAAGTCCACTGGTCCGCACTTGCATTATGAGGTGCGTTATCGTGGTGTGCCACTGAATCCCAGGAATTTTATGGATTTGTAGATGAAGAGGGCGCTGCTAATATTTCTTGCTTCAGTGGTGACGGCCGGCCTTGTCTACCTGGCTTATGCGCTGCTGCACGACAGTGCGGCCCAGAAGAGGTTGAGCCGCGAGACTGCTTTCTATATGACAGCCGTTCCGGAACTCGAAAGCAGGTGCAGGGTATTTGAAGCCGAAGTGGACTCCCTCAGGATCAAGGACGACTCCCTGTTCCACTGTATTTTCAAGGCCCGCGCTCCCCAGGCGGATCCGGTTTCAGCGCTGGATTTCCTGTGCGGGAATGACACCATTCCCAACTATCGGCTCGTCCAATACACAAAGGACAAGGCGGACCGCCTGCTTGAACGCAGCGCCGCCGTTGATGCCACTCTCCGGGAAATATCCGCCATCGTCTGTGCCGATGGATTCAAGGCCCCGCCCCTTTGTCTTCCCCTGGACAGCCTGCGCTCTTCCCAGTTCGGCGCTTCGGTTGGGGAGAAGGTCAGTCCGGTCTATTCCAAAGTCATGAAACATGACGGGCTGGACCTGATTGCCCGGCGCGAGGAGCCCGTCCGTGCCACTGCTGACGGGGTGGTCAGCGCAGTTGTGCATCTGCGCACCGGCCACGGGCATATCGTGGAGATTACCCATACCGGAGGCTGCCAGACGCGTTACGCCCATCTGGACGACATCTTTGTATCTAAGGGACAGCGGGTGCGCTGTGGCCAGAAGATAGGGACGCTGGGAATGAGCGGAGCGGCGTTCGCCCCGCACCTCCATTACGAAGTCATAAGGAACGGCCGCTATCTGGACCCCGTCCATTTTTTCTTCCTGGATATCTCCCCCTGGGACTACGCCAATATACTTTTTATTACAACCAATACCGGACAATCACTAGATTAGATATGAGGAAAGGTTCTACAATAAGATAAGATGGAAAAATTATACTATTCAATCGGCGAAGTGGCCGAACTTCTGGGAGAACCCGTATCGCTCGTAAGGTACTGGTCCAACTACTTTTCCCGTTTCGTCAAGCCTTCCCGTACCGGCAAGGGAAACCGCCAGTTCACGGCATCGGACATCGAGGCCCTCAAGCAGGTCCACTACCTCGTGAAGGAGAAGGGCCTGACTTTGGAAGGCGCCCTGCGCTCCATGAGCGCGGACAAGGCCAAGGTCGCCGCACCGGTAAAAGTCCTGGATTCGCTCAAGGCTATCCGGGACCAATTGACGGAAATAAGGAAAATGTTGTGAAAGTAGCGGAAAATTTTCCTAACTTTGCCCTCTATTGTGCACTGAAATATAAATGACAATATAATGGCCACCACCAAGAAAACCCAGAAGGTGCTTGCACCTATGATTGACGAGCGTGAAACTTTCGTGTCCCTGCAGAAGAACTTTGCGGATTCGGAGGTTTCTGTACAGGAAAAACTGAATGTTCTATACCAGCTTCAGCAGGCAGACAATGCCATTGAGGAACTTGTCCAGCTGCGCGGTTCCCTCCCTGCGGAGGTGTCCGTCCTTGAAGACGAGGTCGGGGCGCTGAAGGCAAAGGCAGCCCATCTGGAAGAACTTATAGCCGGATATAGCGAGCGTATCGAGCTCGAAAAGAAGCAGATTGTCGAGATTGATGCCGATATTGCAAAATACCAGCAGCAGCTCAACAACATTTCCAACAGCCGTGAATACGACTCCATCAACAAGGAGCTTGAGAACCAGGGTCTCCTGCGCCAGATTGCCGAGAAGAACATCGGCGATGCGCACGCGGCGATCGACGCCCGCAGGGCGGATATCGAAGCCCTTGCTGAAAAGACGGCGATCCGGGAACAGGATCTCGAGGCAAAGCGCGAGGAACTTGCGGGGATAGTCGAATCAACCGCAAAGGAGGAGGCTGAACTGATGGAAAAACGCAACGAGCTTGCCGCACGCATCGACGAACGTACGCTCAGCGCTTACAACCGCATCAAGAACAGCGTCTACAACCATCTTGCGGTGGTTACGGTTTGCAATGAGAATTCCTGCGGCGGTTGCTTCAATACCATTACCCCGCAAAGGCTCATCGATATCGCTTCCGGCAAGATGCTGGTGATATGCGAGCACTGCGGCCGCATCATCGTCAGCGACCGTGCCTGATGGCGGAATCCAATAAAAATAAAAAGCGCGAAATAGGGCTTGAGACAGGCAATGTGCCTCCTCAGGCCCTTGAAGCCGAAGAGGGAGTACTTGGTGCGATGCTCCTCGAGTCATCCTGCGTGGATGTCGCGATGGAGGAGCTTACCGCGTCGAGTTTCTGCGACCCCCGGCACAAGATGATTTTCGAGGCGATATCCAAACTCGTACTCGAACACAGCGCCATAGACATAATTACTGTCAGCACCCGTCTCAAGGCCCTTGGGAACCTGGAAGCCGTGGGCGGCCCGGTTGCGCTTACGAACCTTTCCATGAAGGTCGGCGCCGCGGCGCACATGGAATCCTATATCGGTATCCTTAAGCAGAAGACCATACAGCGGGACCTCATCAGCGCATCTCTGCACATCCTCAAGAACGCCTATGACGATTCCGTGAACGTGGATGTCCTTATCGACGAGGCGCAGACAAAGGTCTACGATGCAATCCGTAGCAATATCCGCAAGGAGGTGCAGGATATAGGCAGCCTCATCAATGAGGCGATGGCGGATATCCAGGAGCAGCAGGGCAGGGAAGGCCTCAGCGGCGTCCCCTCCGGGTTCCGCTCCCTGGACAAGATAACGATGGGATGGCAACGCTCGGACCTCATAATCCTTGCCGCACGCCCGTCGGTGGGAAAGACCGCCTTTGCCCTGAACCTGGCACGCAATGCCGCAGTGGACGCCCATATGCCGGTGGCCTTCTTCTCGCTTGAAATGTCGGCCCTCCAGCTTGTGAAGCGCCTTATGACCAGCGAATCAGGCCTGGGCGCAGACAAGATCAAGGGTATGCGCAAGCTTGAGAACTATGAGTGGGAACAATTGGATTACCGCCTCAAGCGCCTCATGGAGTCTCCTCTTTACATTGACGATACTCCCAGTATCCAGCTTACCGAATTCCGAACAAAGGCAAAGAGCCTTGTCAAGAACAAAGGAGTGCGGCTCATAGTGGTGGATTACCTCCAGCTTATCCAGGGACCTGCGGAACTTCGCGGGCTGCGCGAACAGGAGGTGGCGGCTATTTCCCGTACGCTCAAGGCTACGGCCAAGGAGCTGGATGTCCCCATCATCGCCCTTTCCCAGCTTTCCCGCCAGTCCGTACAGCGCCAGGGCGGCAACGGCAAGCCCATCCTGAGCGATCTGCGTGAATCCGGCTCCATCGAGCAGGATGCCGATATGGTGCTCTTTATCCACAGGCCCGACTATATGGGACTCGCGGAAAGCGAGGAAGACCGCGGCAAGGCGCAGATTATCATTGCAAAGCACCGTAATGGAGAGACTTGCGACATAGACATGGTCTTCCGCAATACCGAGGTTAAATTTATGGATGTGGAGGATGCCCTGGACGTCCAGGCGGGCCGCATGGTCGAATCATCCATGAATAACAGCAACGAGCCGTGGTAGAGGGGGGTATTTCTCATAAGGGGCGAATCGTATCCCTGACCCAGGAATTCACGGTTGTGGAAATCGTTTCCGAATCCGCCTGCGGCAGCTGTCACGCTGCGGCGCTCTGCGGAATGTCGGAACTCCGGAAAAAGGTCATAGAGCTGCCGACGCGGCATTTCACTTCCTTCCGCGAAGGAGAAGAGGTGAATGTAGTCCTGCGCCGGACAATGGGCTTCAAGGCGGTGTGGCTGGCTTATGTGCTGCCCCTTGCCGTGCTGCTTGCGGTTCTGCTCGGGCTCACCGCGGCCGGTATGGCTGAACTGGCGGCCGGGCTCTGCGCCCTTGGTGCAGTGGCCCTGTATTATCTGGTCCTGTTCCTCTTGCGGGACCGCCTGCGTGATGAATATTCGTTTTATATTACACCAATAACACAAAAACAATGACTGGTACGATCCTCTGGACGATTTTGATCCTCTCGGGTCTGGGACTGGTGCTGGCTGTAGTCCTCTTCTTCATCGCGAAGAAATTCAAGGTGGAGGAGGATCCCCGTATCGACGAGATTGAGAAAGCGCTTCCGGGCGCGAACTGCGGCGGCTGCGGCTATGCTGGCTGCCGTGCTTTCGCTTCGTCGGCGGTGACGGCACCGGACCTTGAAAAGCATTTCTGCCCTGTAGGCGGGAATGCGGTAATGAAGCAGGTTGCTTCGATTCTCGGCTTCGAAATGCAGGAGAAGGCCCCGCAGGTGGCTGTACTGCGCTGCAACGGCAATTGCGAAGCGCGTCCCCGCGTCAATACCTACGACGGTCTAAAATCCTGCCGGGTGAAAGCCGCCCTGTACAGCGGCGATACGCTCTGCGCCTATGGCTGCCTGGGCTGCGGCGATTGCGAAGAGGCCTGTGCCTTCGGCGCGCTGCATATCAACCCCGATACGCTGCTGCCCGAAATCGACGAGGAGAAGTGCACCGCCTGCGGCGCCTGCGTCAAGGCCTGCCCGCGTACCCTGCTGGAACTGCGCAACAAGGGTCCCCGCGGTATGCGCGAATTCGTGGCCTGCCGCAACCGCGATAAGGGCCCGGTGGCCAAAAAGGCCTGCGCCAACGCCTGTATCGGCTGCGGGATGTGCTTCCGCACCTGCACGCACGGTGCCATCGTATTTGAAAACAATGTATCGTACATCGACTTCAGCAAGTGCAAACTCTGCCGCGAATGCGAAGCGATGTGCCCGACCGGCTCCATCCACGGCGTGGGCTTCCCCAAGCCGCTCGACAAGGATGCCGTGAAGGAAAGGATACGCAAGAGAAAGGAGGAAGCAGCCAATGCGTAAGATAACTTTCCCCATCGGCGGAGTGCATCCGCACGACAGTAAATTTGCGGCGGACCGTCCCATTGAGGTGCTTCCGCTGCCTTCCGTAGCCTATGTCTCGATGGCCCAGCACCTGGGCGCTCCCGCCAAGCCCGTCGTGGCTGTGGGGGATGCCGTCAAGGTGGGCCAGGTGATTGCCGAGCCGGGTGGGTTCATTTCCGCCTTCGTGCACTCGCCGGTCTGTGGGACCGTCAAGGGCATTGCGCCCCGCAAGGACCTTGCCGGGAACATGGTTCCCCATATTGAAATTGCCGTGGAGGGTGACGAGTGGGCCGAGGGCATTGACCGTAGTGACACTCTTGTGACCGCCATTCCCGACGATCCCGCTGCCATCATAGAAAAGATCAAGGCCTGCGGCGTGGTTGGCCTTGGCGGAGCGACCTTCCCCACGCACGTGAAACTCTCGCCGCCTCCGGGCAAGAAGGCCGAATGCCTCATCCTGAACGGAACGGAGTGCGAACCCTACCTGACCAGCGACTATCGCATTATGCTGGAGCGTCCGAAGGAGATTCTCATCGGTGCTGTGTTGATGCAGAAAGCCCTTGGCGGCTGCCGCTGCGTAGTGGGTATAGAGGAAAACAAGCCTGTGGCAATCAGCGCAATGCGCGCGGCCGTGATGGAGCTCGGCCTGCAGAATATCGAAGTCGTCGTCCTGAAAAAGAAATACCCGCAGGGAGGGGAGAAGCAGCTGATTGCCGCCGTTATGCGGCGCGAAGTTAAGTCCGGTGCCCTTCCCATCGATGCCGGAGCCGTGGTGCAGAACGTGGGCACGTCGCTTGCGGTCTACGAGGCTGTGCAGAAGAACAGGCCGCTCATCTCAAATGTGCTGACGGTTACGGGAAAAATGCTTCCCGCAGAGAAGCAGCACAATTATCTGTACCGCATAGGGACGCCCCTGTCGTTCATTATCGAGCAGGCCGGCGGCGTGCCGGAGGGAGCGGTGAAGCTGGTGAGCGGCGGTCCGATGATGGGCCGTGCCATCGCCAATCCCGATGCGACTACGGTAAAAGGTTCATCCTCCGTCCTTTATCTTGGCGCTGAAGATACCGTCCGCAAGGAGGCTACTGCCTGTATCCGTTGCGGCCGCTGTGCCGATGCCTGCCCGATGGGACTGGAGCCCTTCCTGCTGAACCGTCTCTGCAAGGCCGGCGACCTGGAAGCACTCGAGGCTAATGCCGTGCAGGACTGTATCGAGTGCGGCTGCTGTATTTATTCCTGTCCGGCGAATATCCCGCTGCTGGACCGTTTCCGTATCGCAAAAGGCCAGGTGATAGGCGTCATCCGCGCCCGTGCCGCGGCCCAAAAACAGTAGAACTGCCATGGAAAAATTACTGATATCCCCCAGTCCCCATGTCCGCAGCGGTGCGTCCACGCAGAAAATCATGCGCGACGTGCTCATTGCGCTTGCGCCGGCTGAACTGGTCGCCATCCTTGCATACGGATGGTCGGAAATACTCTTGCTCGTCGTAGGCGTTACAGCCTGCGTGCTCTTTGAATGGGCCATTACAAAGTGGATGCTGAAAAAGCCATCCACCATCGGTGATCTTTCGGCGGCTGTGACCGGCCTGCTGCTGGTGATGAACCTGCCTTCCAGTACGCCGTGGTGGATTGCCGTCATCGGCGCGCTCTTTGCCATCGGCGTGGCGAAAATGAGCTTCGGCGGTCTTGGGCAGAACCTGTTCAATCCCGCGATTGCCGCGCGCGTGTTCCTATTGATTTCCTTCCCGCAGCAGATGACAAACTGGACGGCAACGCCAGGCTTTATCCACGCGACTGACGCCATTTCCGGAGCTACCCTCCTGGGTGTGTACGGCGAGGGCGGCATGGATGCGCTCATCGCGGCGGGCTATCCGCAGAATCACCGTCTGTTCTTCGATATCGGCGGCAGTGTGGGTGAAATTTCCGCAGGCCTTCTGCTCCTGGGCTTCATCTACCTGCTTTGCCGCAAGGTGGTGAAAATCTGGATTCCACTGTCCATCATCGGCACCGTGGCGCTTATCTCCGGCATTTGCTACACAGTCAATCCCGCGGTGTACACCGGTGCGGTCTTCAATATTATGTCCGGCGGCCTGCTGCTCGGCGCGTTCTTTATGGCTACGGACTATGTGACCTCGCCGATGAGCGCCTGGGGCGGGGTGGTCTATGGCATCGGCATAGGCGTTATCGTGATGATGATCCGTTATTTCGGATCGTATCCCGAGGGAATGTCCTTCGCGATCCTCATCATGAACTGCGCCGTTCCGCTCATTAACCGCGCGTTCCATTCGCGCAAATACGGGAGGGCTTGAGTATGGCTGCGAAATCCAATCTTTTGAATATGGCCGCGTGCCTGACCGGGGTCTGCCTGGTCTGTTCCGCCATCCTGGGCGGGGTGTACGCGACGACCAAGGAACCCATCGAAGAGGCTTCCCGCAAGGCTTTGCTGGAGGCGCTTGCGGTTGTGCTGCCTGCGGAAGGGGAGGTGAACCCTGAAGCACAGTTCATCGAGTTCGACGGGAAGAATTATGAGTATTATGTCCAGATGTTGGATACGACGGCGGTCTGCTGGGCGGTCAAATCCACCGTGGGTGGCTTCGGCGGTCCGCTGACCCTGCTCGTGGGCGTGGAGAAAGGCGGTGTCGTGCACGCGACCCGCGTCCTTTCTCACAGCGAGACGCCCGGCCTGGGAGCCAAGTGCGAGACCGAGACCTCCTTCATCGACCAGTTCAAGGGCTTCGATACTTCGGTCAAGTCGTTGAAGGTCAAGAAGGACGGTGGCGACGTGGATGCCATTACCGCATCGACCATCACCTCCCGCGCTTATGCGGAAGCGGTCAGCAATGCCGTGAAGGTGGTGGAAAAAATTCAGGAGGAAGTGCAATGAGTAAGTTTTCCATCATTACCCGGGGACTCGTCAAGGAGAATCCCACCTTCGTGCTGGTGCTCGGTATGTGCCCGACGCTGGCTACAACGACATCGGCGATGAACGGCCTGGAAATGGGCCTTGCGACGATGTTCGTGCTCATCCTGAGCAATATCGTGATTTCGCTGATTGCTCCGGTGGTGCCGGACAAGGTGCATATTCCCGTCTATATCGTCGTGATTGCCACCTTCGTGACGGTGCTGCAGTTGCTGATGCAGGCCTATGTGCCGCAGGTGTATGCGACGCTGGGGCTCTTTATCCCGCTGATCGTGGTGAACTGCATCGTGCTGGGCCGTGCGGAGGCTTTCGCCGGCAAGAACGGTGCGCTGGATAGTGCATTGGACGGTATCGGCATCGGCATCGGCTTTACGTTGTCGCTAACGGTCATCGGCATCGTGCGTGAAATCCTCGGCAGCGGCTCCGTATTCGGCTGGAAATTCATCGCCGGCGACGGCATCCTGGCCTTCGTGATGGCCCCCGGCGCCTTCCTGGTGATGGGCTATCTGATGGTCCTGTTCAATAAACTGGCTAAAAAGTAATGCGCTATGGAATTTTTTCTGATTATCATATCGGCGATTTTCGTCAATAATATCGTCCTGGCGCAGTTCCTGGGCGTCTGCCCCTTCCTTGGGGTGTCCAGCCGGCTTTCTACCGCTACCGGTATGTCCGGCGCCGTCTGCTTCGTGATTACGCTGGCGACGGTGGTGACATATTTGCTGAATACTTATCTGCTGGTGCCCCTCGGACTGGAGTTCCTGCAGACCATTTCGTTCATCCTGGTGATTGCCGCCCTGGTGCAGATGGTGGAAATCGTGCTCAAGAAGACCAGCCCCTCGCTTTATGCGGCCCTGGGCATCTTCCTGCCGCTGATTACCACGAACTGCGCAGTGCTGGGCGTGGCGATTACCGTGGTGAGCAAAGAATTCAGTTTTGGCGGTGCGCCGCATCTGATGAACCTCGGCGAGGCGACGGTCTACGCCCTGGCCACGTCGCTCGGCTACGGCCTGGCGATGGTCCTGTTTGCCGGTATGCGGGAGCATCTGGCCGGGAACGATGTCCCCAAGGCCTTCAAGGGGCTTCCCATCGCGTTCATCACCGTGGGTATCATGGCCATGGCGTTCCTCGGATTTTCCGGGATTGTTTAGTTTAATTCGTTTGTTTTTTCCGGGTCCGGTGTGCCGATGGCATGCCGGACCTTGTTTGTTTGCACATTTTCCCGGTGGGGGCTGTGGCCAGTCGAACGGTGCTGGCAGCTCGTTGAGCCGGAATGAATGGTAACCATTCTTGGATTATGAAAAATGCGAAAAGGTGTATAATCTCTCTTGTTAAAAATCTCGAAAAGGTGTATATTTGCCGTGGTCAAGACTTTTGAAAATGTGAAAAATGCGACGCAAGATTTACGACAAACTACTTCAGTGGAAACAGGAGAAAAACGGTGCTACGGCCCTTCTGATTGAGGGTGCGCGACGTATTGGGAAGAGTTGGATTGCCGAAGAATTCGCACGCAATGAATACGAGTCCTATATCCTCATAGATTTCAGTAAGGCGCCCGGGCGTGTCAAGGAATGGTTTGATGAGTATCTGGAGGATATTGATACGCTTCTTCAGAATATCCAATTACACTACAAGAAGCGTCTGGCGCCGCGAAAATCTCTCATTATCTTCGACGAGGTTCAGAAGTGCCCCCGTGCTCGCGAGGCCATCAAGGCCTTGGTGCAAGATCATCGTTTTGACTATCTTGAAACAGGTTCTCTCATCTCCATCAAGAAGAATGTTGAGAACATAGTCATCCCTTCCGAAGAGGATGGTATTGACATGTACCCCATGGACTTTGAGGAGTTCCTTTGGGCTATGGGCAACGAGGTTCTAATGCCGTATATCCAAAGCCGGTTCGAAAAGTGTAAGCCGATGGGCGATTTCCACCGCGAAGCTATGCATTATTTCCGCCAATACCTCATCGTCGGAGGTATGCCACAGGCTGTGGCCGAATATGCGTCGTCACGTGATTTTAATAAAGTTGATGCCATTAAGCGTCAGATTCTGCGCCTGTATAAGAACGATATCAAGAAATACGCTGGCGGCCTTACGGCTCGTGTTTCCGCAATCTTTGACGCTATTCCTGGTCAGTTGCAGAAGAAAGAGAAGAAATTTGTCCTGGCTGCCCTAAAGGATGAAGCCCGGATGCGAGAGTACGATAGCGCCTTTTTCTGGCTGGAAGATGCCAAATTGGCCAACATCTGCTACAACACCACGGCTCCCAATATCGGCCTGCAACTCAATGAGGATCGCACTGTTCTCAAATGCTATTTTTGTGATACCGGCCTCTTAATCTCTTTGGCGTTTAGCGCTCGTGGTATTGTTACAAACGAGATTTATCAAAAATTGATGTTTGACAAGTTGGAGGTCAATGAAGGTATGTTGGTAGAGAACATCGTAGCCCAGATGCTCAAGGCTTCAGGCAATGAACTTTTCTTCTTTTTTGACGCTGACAAAGAAGATGCTGAAAGCCGAATGCAGATAGATTTCCTCATTCAGAAAAAAGTCGTCACATCCCGCCATAACATTTCTCCCATCGAGGTCAAAAGCAGCCCCAACTACACCCTCACATCCATCAAGAAGTGTATCAAGAAGTTTAGCCAGTATCTTTCCGCCCCTTATGTTTTGCACTCTAAGGATGTGGAAATTAAAGACGGACTGGTATATCTTCCTCTCTACATGACACCACTTCTTTAAAAACAAAAAACCGCCGCTGTACCCAGCGATGGTTTTTTGTTTTATATCAAGTAGTTATCACGATCCTCTAAGATTCCATGAGCACTTAATAGAGAACGAATGTGAATCAATCTCAGACATAGCTAACTGCCCGAAAGCTTGTATAGTAAGTGACTCAAAAGAATACATCCTACCACTCGTTTTCATTAAAACCTTCGTGCTCTCCGCTGAAACAGAGAAGAAAGTCATAGTCGATAGCCGCCTCATCAACGTTTGGAGATATATAAGGCTGATTCTTCTTTATGCCCAATATTGATGTAGTGTAAAATGCTTTCATTCTTCTGACTTTTAGTTCATTACTACTTTGACTCTCGACCTGCCGTCAGACGAAACAGATTTTTCTATCTTCATAAAGGGCTTCTCCTTTATGTTGAAAACGGGAGGTCTCATTACCATAGGCGCGGATTGAGTGCCTTTTTCAGCAGCTATATTTTTCTGGTCATACTCAACGAAAGTTTCGTAATCATATTGCCAATCTTTACCCAAAGCGAGTTTGTGGATTCTCTTGTAGATAACCTCGCGGGAGGGAGCATTGAACATTCCTTGATTATAACACATAATGCTACTGATCGTAGGATGCCATACCCCCAATGCATAAGCATAACCTCCTTCAAATATTCCTATGCCTGTGCCCATATATCGTTCATCCTCCAAAAACTTCTTCCACTTGATTGTTTGTGGATCTGATGTGACATCAATATTACTCCACCAACCAACATGGTTATATGAATCAACTAAGAAATTCCTTTCCCAATTCGAGATTCTTCCGTCAGACGCGTACTCGTCGCCCAATTTTGCAAACACATGACCGAATTCGTGTGCGACTATTTGCGAGAAAGTCTCGGTTTTTGAACGGTCTCTTCGATTAATCATACCTATTGATTTCGCGTGAGCGGCATAATCTAGATGATCATCTGAACCCCACGATCCTTCATATTGCGCCAGTCCGTCCGTCCAAGAATCACCCTCTCCTTCTGCCTCGTTAATGATTATAATCATTGCCACATCTTCCAAATCTTTGTCCGGAACAGCTATCGAAGCATATTTGTAAACTTCATATTTTTCACTATAGGAAACGACGCCATTAACGGGATCATAATGATGGATTGAGGCATCAAAAACGGTATGAGTTTCATAAGGTATTTCATTTTCCGAAACAGCGTAGACGGTATATACATTGATATAATCCTTAAATGAGGCATATGGCTCATCTTTCAAAATAGCCTCCATCGCCAGTTCCATATCTGCGTCATACGTGCCATCTGCAATCATCCTATCGGAATAGGCATCACCTAACAGAACAATATCAACTCCATTCCCCTGAGTTGCCTCGTGAAGAATCCTAACGGTTTTATCTTTACTATAATCAGTACTGGAATATATCGTGGGATCCACAATGGGTTCAAGATCCGGCAAATCCTCATCAGGAAGGACCCAAGTAATATAATCGGCGTTTGATCCCAATCTTGAATCATCATCACTTAACTTGGCCCGAGTTGCTGAAGAACAACGAATAGCGCAGTTCTTACTGAACCTCGAAAACCAAAGCATAGCGTGACTTGTTCCACATACTGAAAGATCTAAATTACCCAAATCAAGTTTGACAAAGTCATAACAATGATTGAACATACATTCGGCTCCCTGAGGTTCTCCCACCATGCTTCGTGATGAGAAGTTACTAATATCCAAGCTTTTCAGACTCTTGCATAGCTCGAACATGGCTAAAAAAGAACGTGCATTACTTGTATCAAAGCTTGACAGATTAACACTCTCCAATTTTAGACACCCACTAAACATAGACTGAAAACTTGTGACCTGATTAGTGCAAAACATAGAAAGATCTACCGACCTAAGTTCACTCCAGTTCGAAAATGAGATGCAGTCTGGTCCTGTCATCATATACTTCTCAGCTTTTGTATAGTAGTGTGCTGTTGTACCTTTTAATTCGAAATATACAGGGATATAGTCAATCCATTTATAGCCCAACCAATTAGTCGGAACGGAACTCCATACAACAGTATCGGTTGTGACATCGCTTAATGTGTGAAATATAACCTCTTGAATGGAGTTTTTGTCAACACCAACAGGGAGGATAGACTGCCCAAGCCCGGAATAAGTGTAATTGTTATTGTCCTCAAAAGTGAGATCCTTATCTTTTTCACGAAGTACCGCAAGCTGTGATCTTTCAATTATTCTGTACGGATAAGACGTGGTTGCAACCTGGCTGTCTGTATAATAGGATATGATTAATGATGTATCCCCCGGTCTTAAGGAAGCATAATAGTATTCGCCGGGAATAAAGTATTCTCCCTCCAAAGGAAGAACTGTCAAAGAATTTGACAATTCGGGGTCAAATTCCGGACGGACATCCGGGTTAACATCCGGGATTTCAGGGAACTTATTAGAGAACGGAATTCTCATATCGCCCGTAATGGGATAACAATTATCTCTGTTCTTGAAAACGACTTTCTTAATACCTTCATGAGCCACCGAGAACTTGATTCCTGCACATGCGTTGTAGAAAGTAAGGGTATAATCCCTTGAGTAGGCAAAGCTCACGAATTGTCCTGGAGAAAAGCCACCAGCTGTAGCATATTGGACAGACGGAATTGTAAAAGTATTGCCACCCCGGGCTTTATCATAGGGATATACGGCGAAAAATTCATTATAACGGTGTTCCCCGATCTTTCCAACAAAATCGGTTTTTGATGACGGCTCTTTACAATCCGACTTTAAACAATACTTGCCTTCAGAAACACTCAAGGCTATCTCATCCCCAGGACTCCACCACACACCTCCATCCTCTTGAAGAACGGTTTTTGTTTCAGGTGCCCAACTGGCATGGAAAACAACTTCGTGGAGATTCTCCTGGTCTTGTTCCAGAGGCTGCGGATCGGCCTCATTCACACAGCCAACAAGCATTACAAATAGGGCTAGTACAATAGCTGCCCAATGACAAAGTTCAACTCGTCTCATATACGTTCTTACGATAACTCTTCTTATTAAATTGTAGCGTGAATAGCCCACATAAACCATTCGGGCACATCATATTCTGTATTGATTCTTTTCGTTTCTTCCTTATCTTTCTCCATCATCTTCCATTTATCAGTAACTTCTCCGATAGATGCAAACCACTTTGAGAAATCTTCAGGGCTACCGCCTAATCTTTCATAAAAGTATTCTCGTAATGCATCATACAGACGATTGTCAACGGAAGGATAATTAACATTTATACGATTCATAATTTTGTTGTTTGTGCCAATAGATTCCATACTCGGCAGTTGTGGTTATATAAAAAAGGCAGGAATCTGTCTATCTTAAGAGAGCCTCTGGACGGGGCGTCGAGCAATAGACTTCCTGCCTATATGTTCGGCACCAAGAGTGGTGTCGAGACATACGGTCATGTGGACAAAAAGTAGGATGGATTTGCCCTTCATTTTTACTAATGGACAAATAGTAGGATGGCAAGGGCAACAGCCGGGAGCGAGGAGAGCCTTTCCCCAGAGCTCCACGCAGCTCCCGGTCTGTAGCAGCCGGAGGTCGTATATTCCGGCTGCGGTGCCGTCCTAATAGTGTCGGGAGAGATATTCATCAATCAGTTTCTTCCTGTGCTCCTTGCTGATTCCACTATGGACCCGCAGTTTGGTTTTGATGTCTGAAAAGATGCCTTCGAGCCCATTGTTTGTGTTTGGAAGACCAATATTCGGGTAGTCATAGAAAGTCCACAACAGTGGCATATTGCGTTTGATACTAAGATACGCGCTGCGTAGCCTTGGACGCATATAGGGCGGTGTTTTCTTCTTGATACGTTTATCGTGGACTCGCTCGTTGATGATATCCTTGTTTCTGGTATACCACTCTTCAAAGGCCCCAATGAAGCTCTCCTTGTCCATCTTGGTAATGCTGTTTATGAGGTCCAATAACTCCCTGGATGCATCCAGCTCAGGTTCTTGGGTCAGATAGTGTCTTACCGTGAGAATCTGATGAAACTGGCATAGTTGAACTGGATAAGGCCGAAGAGCTTGTGCGAGGCCGCGTATGCCGTCTATAACGATGCCATATATCTTAAAGCCGTAATTCTTCAACCATTGCACGCCTTCAAGATAATCGGCAATCGTCTCGTGGGTAACATACTTGCGCCACAGTATTCTCTTCCTTAAGGAGTCCTTTATGACCATCAGGCCGAAGTTCCGTCCCCAGTATGTGGTGTCCATCTGGATGACAACCTGTTTGTACTTGGAGATCTTCTGCACATACCGCATCCCTTCTAGGTCCCTGGCAATGGTCTTACTTGACACGCCATACTTGACAGCAAGCTGATTCCGAGTCTGCTTGCCCTCAATATACTCCGTAATGACTTGAGACTTGTCGCGTCGTTTTCCGCCCAGAAACTGCTTTCCGCAGTCTTTGCATTTATACAATTGAGATCGGCCTCTCAGGCCATTCCTGACCACATTCGAAGAGCCGCAAAAAAAGCATTTTTTTTACCATAACAATGATAATCTTTGCAAAGATAAGAAAATCAATCACTTGTAAGGATTTCATCCTACAAAATGTCCATTAGCCCAGACATACTAACCCGGAATGTCCATCTGCTCAAAAAAATTGTCCAGATTTTCTCTTAACGATGAACTTACCTTTTTACCCTGGGGATTTCTCGTCCCAGTAGCGCTAAAAATGTAGATATTTTAATCCAGATTACCAAGAACCTACGATTGGGTGCAGTTAGCGTATGGATTATGAAAAATGCGAAAAGGTGAATAATCTCTCTCTACATGACACCACTTCTGTAAGAAACAAAAAACCGCCGCTGGGTACAGCGTCGGGGACATATGGAGAGAATCCAAAGCCACTCGCCAAATGCATCAAATCTCTTTTGACGAATCACGATGAATTCATTATCTTTGTCTTTGGCTAATTTGAGAACGACTATGAGCTGGAAAGAAGACGCCATAAAGAACCTGCACAACAGCCTCCACCCGGTGAAGGTTGAGTTGAATGAGCTTGACTGGAAGAGCGGCCTGTCCGAGAAATCAGAACGGCTCGCTCAGCATATCTCCGCCTTTGCCAATCAGATGGGCGGCGGTACTTTTGCCTTTGGCGTCAATAACGACGCAACCCTCTTCACGCCTACACGTGAGCAGGCCGAGGATATTGTTGACCGCCTGGGCAATATTGCCAGGAGCAATCTGCATTTCCCCATCAAGCTGGAACACGCTTCAGCAGAGTATGAAGGCCAGGGCATCCTCTTCGTCCATGTCCCAGAGCAGTTCGACAAGCCCGTTTACCTTCGTGGTGGGACCATTTATGACAGCTACTATCGTTCCGCCGGCCAGACGCATAAAATGTCGCGCCAGCAGGTTCACGATATGATAGCCGCCAAGGAAGGTATCGCTTTTGAGGACCGCATTGCGGCATCCGGTTTGTCGGCTGACCAGATTATCACGCTGCTCGATTTTGGGGAGTTCTATAGACTCACCGGAAAACCCACACCTACTGGTGCTGAGAGTATCGCCGAAGGTCTGGCGGACTACAACTTCTGCAAGAAACAGGAGAACGGTTGGGCCATCACTAACCTGGGCGCAGCACTCTTTGCCCGGGATCTGCGTAAATTCCCATCCCTGGAGTTCCGCTATGTTGTCGTGCGTCAATACAAGGGCGCCAACAACCTGGATATTTCGGCCGAGACCTTCTTCTACGAGGGATATGCCATCTCACTGGACAAGATAGTCAAGTATGTGATGAGCCTGCTCGAGAAGACAGAGGATATTCTGCATCCTCGGCGCGAGAACCGTTATCCTTATCCGGAAGTGGCTATCAGGGAACTGGCGGCCAATATGGTTCTGCACCAGAGTTTCGATGTCCACGGCATGACCCTGGCCCTTGAAATCTTCACCAATCGTATTGTGATGACCAATCCGGGCGCTCCGCTCATCGACACCAATCGTTTCATTGACCTGCCGCCGAAGTCGCGGAATGACAAGATGGCCCAGGCGATGTTCCTCTTCAATCTCTGCGAGAAACGAGGCAGCGGAATGGACCGAGCCGTTGCCGGCATTGAAGCCATGCGCCTTCCCGCCATCGCGATTGAGAGGGGCGAAGACTTCACCCGGGCTCGACTGTTCCCGCTGAAGAAATACACCGAGATGACTCGGACCGAGAAAGTTCAGGCTTGCTATCAGCATGCGTGCTTGCTGCATGAACAAGGGCAAGTCCTTACTAACCAATCCCTGAGAGACCGTCTTTCCATTGGAAAGAACAACGCTGCTGTTGCATCAAGGATTATTTCTGATACGATTGCCGCCGGGCTTATCAAGGCCCAGGAAGATCAATCTGCCTCTACAAAGTTCTGGGGATACGTTCCATACTACGTATAGTTTTTCTTTGCACAGAAAATCCTACAAAAAGTTAACCTGTTGATTATTAGTGGGTTTTTCTTTGCACAAAAAATCCCTCTACTCAAAAACAGTCAATCCGTTCCGCCTGGTCCTCTCCATCTTCTATGGAAAAGAACGGATGCGTATTATTCAATAAAAACCGCCGCTGTGTACAGCGTCGGTGGTCAAGATCAAACGACCTCCGAGGGCCCATTCCCTCGGCTACAGAAGGTCTTTTACCAGCCCGTTCCATCCCTTTGCGAAGGCATCGGGGGAGAGGGCGGTGCATACCGTTTCGCGCCCCTTGAGGCCGTAAGCGGAGCGCTCCGGTAACGGGAGCGACGCGAGGCGCAGGACAGCGTCGGCGATAGATGCACTCAGGCTGGGTTTGAACAGGGCCCCGTTCACCCCTTCACGCACATACCTGGGATTGTCGCTGACGGCGCTGACTGCGGCGGGAAGGCCGCTTGCGAGGGCTTCAGCCAGGGAGTTGGACGTGCCTTCGTAAAAGCTCGGCAGGCAGAATATGTCGGCGTTTCGGTAAAGGGGGGCTACATCGTGGTCGGCCTGGTGGAAGCTGAAGATATCGCCTATCCCCAGCTCGGCAATCCTGCGCATGCATTTGCGGTAATAGCTGTCTTCTTCCACAAGTCCGTACCAGTCGAAGCGTATCCCCTTCCCTTTGAGCAGGGAAGCGGCTTCTATAAGCCCCAGGGCGTTCTTCCGGCTGCAGATACGGGCAGTCGTAATAATCTTCGTCTCCTCTCCCTGCCTGTGTTCCGCGGCCGGGTGATAGAGGGTGGTGTCTACAAAGTTGGGTATGGTAGTAAGCCGGGCCGATGCCGAAGGGAATACGCTCCTGATGAACTCTTCCTGGGAATAATTGTTGCAGACTATGCGCTCCGCCTGACGGTACAGCAAGAAACGGAAACGGTCATGTATGCCAGCCTTGATGCTGAAATTGCGCTCCGATACTACCAGCTTGAATTTCGGCCAGACGGCGTGTGCCAGGCACGCTTTCATATTGGTCGAGGCAAGAAACGAAATCAATAATTCGCACCCGCTCCGCTTCATGTAGGCGGCAAGGGACAGAATTATCTGGAGTTCGGAATACTTCCTGATGATTACATGCCTGAGCCCCAGACGTTGGATATCCTCTTCATAAAAGCGGCTGGCATGATAGGTAACTACTTCTACGTCATGTCCTTCACGGCTCAATGCGGCGGCAAGGCCGATGAGCTGTTTCTCCGCTCCGCCCAGATGAAGGCCTCCGATCAGACATGCGATTTTCATAAATGAGGGCGCAAGTTAGCAAAAGTTTTGTTAATTTTACCGGATATGAACGATTTCGTTGTAACGATGATGCTGCTCGGCGCGGTTTCCACCGGCGGCAAAATGCCTTTCTGGGCGACGGCGAACCAGTACGGACTGATGCCCGAGTACAGCGGCGGCCTCATACAGGCGGACGTCCATACGCGCTTTGACGACAGCAAGGACTGGAAGTGGTGCTGGGGGCTTTCGCTCGCAGCGCGCGAGGAAATGCACGACGGGTTCACATTCATTCCCGACGAAGCCTACATCAGCGGCGGCTGGCGCAACCTGTCGCTGGACCTGGGCATCAAGCATGAGCGGCAGTACTTCATGGGGGCGGGCGATTTCCTGGGCTCGCTTTCGACTACCGCGGGGCGCATGGCCTGGAGCGGCAATACCCGGTCGATGCCGGGATACACCCTGCGGCTTGCGCCGGCGAATATCCCCTATACCAAAGGCCATGTGCAGGTCTACGGCTCCTGGGGGGATTATATATGCATCGACCCTTACAGCTATGTGCAGCATCACCTGGTTCATTCTACCCGCTTCGGCATTATCGGCCACATAGGCCGTTTCAGCCTGACGCTCGGACTCGACCACTGGGCGCAATGGTCCGGTACGCATCCCAAACTGGGGAAAATGCCCACTTCCTTCGTGGATTACCTGCGGGTAGTAACCGGCCACAGCGGGGGATCTGCGAGCAGCGAGAGCGACCGGATCAACGTAATCGGCAACCAGCTGGGGTCGGAACTCGTAAAACTGGATTACCGCGGTGACGGCTGGCGCATCACTTTCCAGCACGAAGTGCCATACGACGACCGTTCCGGAATGAAATGGCAGAATTTCCCGGACGGGGTCAATACTTTCTGCTTCTCCTTCGACGACAAGAAACGCTGGGTCTCCGACATCCTCCTGGAAGCCCAGTACACGATGTGGCAGTCCGGACGGGACCACCAGCGGCTCGCCACCGACGAGGAAATCGCCGCCGGCACGGATCCTCGCCTCTATACTGACCAATGGGGCACATGGATCATCCTCGGCGGCGGGGACGATTACTGGAATAACGGGGAATACAGTTCCGGCTGGACGGCCTGGGGACGCACCAAGGGTAACGCACTATTCTATCCCGTCGGTACCCGTGCCGGCACCCTCGACCACAAAAAGACGGTCCTGGGGGTGGAGAACAACCGCCTGCTGTCGGCCCATGTGGGGCTTGGCGGTTCCATCGCCCATTATGCGCCCTATCGCCTGATGTTCACATGGGCGCGCTGCTATGGCACTTACGCTACCCCCTACGCGACAAATCCTGCCGGACACGAAATTCCGCTGCGTCAGCTCAGCTTGTCCCTTACATCGCAGGTCCCTTTCCTGAAGGGTTCCCTGCTCCTGCTTCCGGGCATCTACTACGACTGGGGGGATATCCTGCCCAGCAACTTCGCCGCTACCCTCGGTTTGCGCTATGTTTTCCGTAAAAAATAATTGATGGAATGAAACGTTTTTTTCTTTTTGCGATAGTGGCTTTTGCCGCTGCCTCCTGCATCAGGGGAGGATCATCTGAAGACAAGGAAGGCGACATCTCCGCGACTGACAGCTGGCTTTCTGGCATCAGCCCTGACGGTTCCGACGGCGGACAGGGCGGTGGCTCTCTTGCCGGGCTCGTGACGGCTGGGGAGTGGAACGACCTTGCCCACTGGCCGTTCTGGAGCAACCTGATGCTGAGTCAGGCCGGTAAGGACCAGGAGGGGGAGGCCGTGGATTTTTCCGGAATGTCGGACTACTGGAGATTTTACACCAACAACCGGGTGGCCGTCTGCGTGAAGGACGGTACGGGTGCGCCGGTCGCCGGGGCGAAGGTCGCCCTGCTGCGGGGCGGCGAGGCTCTCTGGAAGGCCGTGACGGACAATGCCGGCCGCGCGGACCTGTGGGTGTCGCTCTATCAGAAGGAAGATTTGGCAGACAATGCCGGCCTTTCGCTGTTGGTGGAAGGGCAGGCGGTTGCCGAGGCGCCCGTCGTTTCCCTATGGGATGCAGCGGCGGACGTGACGGTGAACCAGGTGGTCCTGGAGGCGCAGCCCTCTGTCACGATGCAGGCGGACATTGCCTTTATCGTGGATGCCACGGGCTCGATGGCCGACGAGATCGATTTTCTCAAGGACGACCTGCTGGATGTCCTGAACCGCACAACCGGGCAACAGGGGAATATCGCCCTGCGCACGGCCGCCCTCTTTTACCGGGACAAAGGCGATACTTATCTGACCCGGGTTTCCGATTTTTCCGCCGATGCGGGGACGACCGTCGATTTCATCAAACAGCAGAGCGCAAATGGGGGCGGCGATTATCCCGAAGCGGTGCATACGGCGCTCGAAGTCAGCCTGGAGAGCCTTGCCTGGGCGCAGGACGCCCGGACGAAACTGGCCTTTATGCTGCTGGACGCCCCGGCGCATCACGATGACAAAGGAGTGGTGGAAAGTCTCCAGCAATCCATTCGGGCCTATGCGGAAAAAGGCATCCGCCTGATTCCCGTGGCCTCCAGCGGGGTGGACAAAGACACTGAATTTATGCTCCGATTCTTTGCCATCGCCACCGGCGGTACCTATGTGTTCCTGACCAATGACAGCGGCGTGGGCGGCGACCACATCACCGCCACCGTCGGCGAGTATGAGGTAGAATACCTCGGCGACCTTCTCGTCCGCCTGATTGGGCAATATACGAAGTAGGCGAGAAATAGACTATTTTTCATAGAAAAATACAACGCTTGTAAACAACCGAATATCAGTCGGTTATTGACCGAAAAAGTGCCTCTCAAGCTTTTGAGTGGCACTTTTTTGCATATGGGGGGGGTAAAAGACAAAAATATTTAGTAAATTTGCACCGAAAAAGAACAGGTTTTAGTTGGTAGTGGTTGTTGGCCCGCTCATATCAGTGGCGGTTTCGCTTTGCGTGTTGTTTATCCCCGAAGATGGAGACAAAGTAGACTATCCGGCCCTACATTTCCGTTGTGATATCAGTGAATACGATGCCGCATACCAGGAAAACCGCGAAGCCGTGGCCTCGCTGGAGAAAATTCTTCGGGAAGCAGGAACAGAACGTATTGCGTCCATAGACGTCGTCGCCTATGCTTCTCCTGAAGGCCCGCTTGAACATAACCTTGCACTGAGCCGGGCCCGTGCGGCGGCCCTGGCCCCGCTGGTGAAGGAATATCTTCCGGCCTATTCATCCCTGATTACCGTGGAGGCGGGAGGCGAAGCCTGGGAGCCCCTGAGGCGCCGTATCGTGCAGGATACGCTGATCAGCGAGGCGTCGCGCAGCAAAATCCTCCGCATACTGGACGATGACGGCGTGGGACCCGACACAAAGAAGTGGCGCCTGGCGAACCGCCTGGGACAAGACCCGGCGGTGGGCGACCTCTATCGCTATCTCCTGAATGAACATTACCGGTATCTGCGCTGCCTCTTAATCACCGTCCGTTACAAGGAGACGGAACAGGTACAGCCTGCTCCGGAGCCCGTAGTGCCCGCTGTAGAAGAACAACGGCAGGAAGAACAAGCGCAGCCACAGGAGCAGACCCCCATAATCGAACCGGAACCCATCCTGGAAGAAACACAGCCCGCCCCTGCAGACGAAATTATCCGCAAACGGCCGATATTGGCTGTATCGACCAACATGCTCTATGACCTTGCCATCACGCCTAACATTGCCGTTGAAGTGCCGATTGGGAAGCACTGGAGCCTGCTGGCAGACTATACTTTCCCCTGGTGGGTGAACCGCGCCAACGACATGGCCTGGCAGATGCTGAAATGGGATCTGGATGCACGCTACTGGATCGGCCGCCGGAACAGTGATGACCCCATGGATGTTCTAAGGGGCCATTTCCTGGGCCTTGACCTGGGCCTGGGCTACTACGACCTTGAGCCGCGTCACAAAGGCTGGCAGGGTGAGTTCTTTACGGCAGGACTGGAGTATGGATACGGGTGGAAGATCGGAGAGAAATGGAGGCTGGATGCTTTTGCGGCGCTCGGACTCTTCCTTACATACTACCGCTACTACGAAGGTAATTCCGACGACAGTAAGCTGCTTTGGCAGTATAGCGGCCGTTATACCTGGTTCGGCCCCGTCAAGCTGGGTGCCAGCATCAAGTATATTTTCACCACAAAAAAGCCAGGGAGGCGCGTCAAATGAGGAGGTGGCTTATGATGATGATGACGCTTACGACGCTTCTGACGCTGATGGCCTCCTGTCAGCGCCGCCCGCTCTATATCGTAGAGGATACCGGTGTAAAGGTTATCGTCAAGGTGCTCTGGAAGGTGGATACCTATCCTGAAGGACTCAAGCCCGACGGCGTTACCATGTACTTCTTCCGCGACGGAAAATTCTTGTTCTCTGAGTCCACTGCAAATGTCGATTCCTGCGCTTTCCAGCTGGATCCAGGGCGCTACCGTCTCTATATGATTTCCCAGAGCCCGGATGAGTTTGGCCATTTGGAATTCTTCGATATGTTTTCTTCCTGGGGCAAGGCGCGCGTGAGCGTTCCGGAAGTAAGGAGCAGATGGTATGCGAAGGCTCAGGACGAGGTGCTTATCGACAATCCTGACCTAATGGTTGCAGGCGTGTCCGAGGAGTTTGAGGTGACAGAGTATATGGTGGAAGAGTATCAGCACTATAGCCATACTCTTATGTCGCTGGAAAGCAAGGCGGGTGGCCCGGACCCGACGCGGGCCCATGCGGAAGAGATGGTGAATTACTATACTATCCGCGTTCCAATACGCCCCAGGAACATAGTTTCCCAGTTTTGGGTGACGATTTATTCCGACAATGCCGACGTACTGCGCTCCGTTCGGGCCAGTACTTCGGGAATGGCCAGGGACTTTATGCTTGTAGATGACAAAACCGGCGACGGGGAAGGAACCCAGCTAATAACGGACTGGTCCCTGACGATAGACGATCCGATCCGGCGGGTGGGACACCTGGACGGGAAAATTACCACTTTCGGCTTCCCGAGGGGCGAACAGCCAAGCCCGGCCCGCGATTCAACCCTCAATGTTGCCACCTTGCTGGTCGACAATTCAACGGTGGAGTATTATGTGTTCAACGTGGGTGACAAGATTACCCCGGGGGATCCTCCGATAGGCTACCGCAGCCTTTACCGCCTGGTGTTCGGTAGCGTGGAGAAGCCGGAGATCCATCCGCCGGACGTGCCGCCGGGAGGTGAGCCGAGCGGATTCGATGCTACCGTGGACGATTGGGAAGAAGGTGAAAGCGTTGATGTGTCAATGTAAAATATTAATATTCAATATATTATATTACTATTACCTTTTATTAATTTTTTAATTTTTTAAGTTTTATGAAAAAATTAATTTTCATTGCTGCTCTGGCAGCAACTGTTCTTGCCTCTTGCGCAAAGAACGAGGTCTTCCAGAAGGAGACTAAGCAGACTCCGGTTACATTCGGTGTGTACGCCGGCCGAATGGCAACTAAGGCCGTTTCCTCAACGACCTATGGTCAGATCAACACCACGGCTCTCCTTCAGTCATCCGTTGGTTTCGGCGTGTTTGGTTACTATTCAGAAGGTGCGGCCAACGATTATGATGGTAGCAACTTCACCCCGAACTTTATGTACAACCAGCTTGTGGCGTATGATACCGACCACTGGGCATACACCCCGATCAAGTACTGGCCGAACGAGTTCAACGAGACCACTGCTATTGGTGCCGAGACGGACAAGCTCACCTTCTTCGCCTATGCACCGTATGCCACGGTTCTGGATGCATCTGCTACACCTGTGACGATTTCTGACGGCGCAGGTACCCCCGCTGCAGCTACCGAGGGTATCACTTCGATTTCCAAGAACAACGTTACCGGCGATCCTACCGTTACCTTCAAGGTCCCTGCCGCTTCCGACAAGCAAATCGACCTTCTTTGGGCTGACGATGCCGCATCTGACATTACCAATCTGGTAAAGCCTGTGACCGGAAGCAACACTTTGTTCTCCTTCAAGCACGCCCTGTCGAAGCTCTCCCTCTATCCCGTCGTTGTTGTTGACACCAACCCGGCCATTCCTGCTTCCAGCGGTACTGACGTCGCTGCCGGTACCACAGTTACTGTCAACAGCATCACCATTACCGGACAGTTCAACCAGGAGGGTACGCTCAACCTGGCAACGGGTACCTGGACCTCCAGCGCTGCCGCTTCCGACCAGACCGTCAATTACACCCCTGCTTCTCCGCTTAATGTCACCGCTATCAACGACAAGGCTGAAGCTGACGCTGGCTCTCCCTGCGCTGAGTTTATGTTTATTCCTTCCAGTTCTGCCAAGAACTATGTGATTACGATCAACTACGATTATACGACCACGGATACGGCCCTGGACGGAGGTTCGGTTACCATCCACAACACCATTCATAAGACCCTTGAGTCCATCTCCTTCCTCGTAGGAAAGCGGATGAAACTCTACATTGGTCTTGGCCTGAATTCCGTTGTCTTCGATGCAGCCGTTGCTGATTGGACCGATGACGCCGCCCAGGAGATCTGGCTCCCGATTAACATCGCCAGCTAATCTTACTCTTTTATCCAGCCGGGCCTGACCGCCCGGCTGGGTACCAAAACCTATGTTTGAAGAAAGGCACATCACAAGGGCAATCCTTGCGTCCCTGATCCTCCTGCTGCCGGCATTGTCCTGCGGCAAGGGCGGGGTAGATGTGCCCGGCCGGGACGACGGCTCCGAACCCTGGGCCGCCCTCACGGGCGATTGTCCCATCACATTCGCCCCTGCAGGTATCGCCCCGGCCACCAAAAGCCCGTCTCCGCTGCCCTCCGGCACCTCGTTCGGAGTATTTGCCTTCTACCAGCCCGGCACCATCGGAGGCGTCCCCGGAGCATGGGGCGACGGCAGCCTGTGGAGCCCCAACTTTATGTACAACCAGAGAGTACAATTTGACGGTTCCGACTGCAGCTACGCCCCGCTGAAATACTGGCCCAACAACGAGGAGAATACCATCACCTTCTGGGCCTACTATCCGTACGAGGATGCGGAGACCGCGGACCCATGTATCGACCGTTTCCGTATCGTCAATTCGGCCACGACCTATTCCCCCACGGCCTGCGGCATACCCAACATAGAGTACACAACCGACGGCCATACCGACTTTCTGGTCTCTGACGTAAAGAGAGACCAGCACTGCCGCGACGAAGGCGATCCCAACCTGCCCAACAACCCCGACGCGACGGTCTATTTCACCTTCGGCCACGCGATGTGCTGGATCGATTTCATCGTGAGAAAAGTGGATCCGGATGATCTCTATCATATCAAACTGAATGTGCTCCAGATCAAGGACATCTACTTTACCGGCGTTCTCAACCAGCAGTTGGGATGGATTGCCACCCTGGGCGACAAGGACGACCTGACCATCTTCGATGATGAGGGGGACCCTGCCAACAGGGTGGAACTCAACGACCACGCGGACCCGCTTCACGAGCCTCCGGTGGAACTGCTTTCCCTGCCGGCCTCTGGCGACCCGCTCATTATGCCCCTGCCGCAGTACCTCAAGTGGACGAGCGCCTCGATCTACGTGGAATATTCGCTCTCCCGGGGTGACGGCCCTGCCACGGTGTATGTGTTCGATGTCCCTGTCGGCGACATCCACGAGGAGTGGGAGATGAACATGCACTATACCTATCATATCAACATCAACCCCGGCAACCCTATCCTGTTCACCGCTACGGTGGCTACCTGGGATGCCGAAGAAGAGGTTTATTATTATTTTGAATAATAGATGAACGCACGCACGCGCGCATATATCCTGCTTATGCTTCTCTTCCTGCCGCTTTCCTGCAGCAGGGAAGAATGGCGTGCGACGGATGGGGAGCGCATCCCCATCCGGTTCAACTGCTTCAGCAACGAGACTAAGGCCGATGCAAGCTTCGTCGGTTCCACCCTGCTTGTCGACGGACAGCATTTCGCCGTCTTCGGCTGGGATACAGGCGATGACTTCCTCCCGGACAGCCCCAATCCCGGAACCCCGGACTTCTGGAACGGTGTCACCCCCGTCGATGTTACTTTCCACAACAACAGCGACAGGGGGAAGAACAATACCTACGATCCCGCCGTTCTTCCGGACCCGGTAGACCAGTACTGGCCGCGCGCCCTGACCCCGGCCTACTGCTACTCTTTCTGGGCGTACTATCCTTATGATGCGGGCGGCTCCAATGGCATTGCGCTTCGCAGTTTTGCCGCCAACCCTTCGGACGGTACCGTGGGCATCTTCGACTTTACTGCGCAGCCCGACGTGGCCGACATGATCGATTTCTGTGTTGCCGATGTGGCCAGCGACAATGTCTACGGCACCACCAACTCCGAGTGGCCCGGCACCGTAGCGCTGTCCTTCCATCATATGCTCACCCGCGTGCAGTTCAAGTTTGTCCGTTCCGCCGATGTTGCCGAAGGGACGACCATACAACTGATGGAAGCCCAGTTGAAGAACGTTTACAAGACGGGTACGCTGACGGTGAAATATGCGCAGCGCACGACGCCCGCCCTGGGCCAGCCGGGGACGACGACCTTTGCCTGGAGCAGCCAGGGAACGGCATCCGATTTTGACATCACCGTCGGCGGCGTCGATCCCGTTGACGGAACGCCCGGTACGTACGTCACTCTGGTCACCTCGCCGGAGGCACCGGAGCCTTCCGACATTTTGCTGATGGTTCCGCAGACGATGCTGACCTCCGCAGCCGCCTACCATCAGGACCTCTATCTCAAATGGGCGGTTACGAACGGTAGTGGGACGACGACCCATTCCGTGACGCTGCTGCTGGATGAATGCCACCCCAGTGTGGGTGACCCGGAATTTGCCGATATGGACTGGGCCCCCAACCGTTTTGTAACCTATACGATCCTCATCGGGGCAAAGCCCATCCAGTTTGATGAAGTGGAAGTCAGGATTACCCCCTGGTCCGATGATGTCACGGGCTATTACCCGATTATTGCCTAAGTGATGCTGCAGAGAAGAACCATATTCCACCTGCTCCTTATGGGAATGGCCCTGCTATTTGCAGGGTGCCATCGCACCGACCCTGAAGGGCCGGAAGGCGCAGGCGACGGAATAGGCTTCGATGCAGGGATAAGTGGATTGTCCCGCAGTACGCTGATTACGGGTACGACCTTCAGCAACGGGCAGCACTTCAAGGTTTTCGGCCGCCGGACGGGAGAGGGCAAGGAATCTGTGCTGTTTGGCGCAAACGGTACCGATGTTACCCTGAGCGGCGGAGTCTGGACCTATTCCCCCAGCCAGTACTGGTACTGGGTCAATTCCACCAACTACTATGATTTTCTGGCCTCGTACGGAGAGCCGGCCGTGGCCGATCCAAGCAAAAATACCAGCCGGATGGACATCCCCGGCAACCTCGCCATCAGCAAGCGCTATGCGCTCAGCGACGACTACGATCTTCTCCTTGCCGGTCTGCGCCGCCGCGGGGATGCATCGGCCCGCTCTGCAAAGGTCCCTCTGCTTTTCCATCATATGCTTTGCGCCGTGAAGGTGCGGGTGGTCAACGAATCCGAAGGTACGAACCTGACCCTGAACGACATTACCTTCCACCACCTCATTTTTGACGCCAAGGCCAAAGTGACCCTGGACGCGCTGGGGGAAGCGGACTATCTCTGGATCGACACCCAGCGGGCCGACGGCGTGCAGAGCGACAAGAGCATTTTTTCCGGCGCCCAGTTGCTCTCTACGTCGGACCGTACCTACGAACCTGCCGCTTACACCCTTTTGATTCCCGCCGACCTGAATGAAACCATTAATGGATTGCCTGCCCCGGTGTTTGAAGATTATGCCGACGTGGATGCGTATACGGCCGCGGCAAAAGCCGTCCTTCCCTATATGTCGGTGACATTTACCGTTGCGGGCGCTTTGGCCTCCGAGACGCACGATATTCTTTTGAAGGATATCCAGAAGCAACGCTTTGCCAGCGACGACCCCATCTCCGAATGGGAGCAGGGATATAAATATGTATATACGATTGCCATCCGCCTGGACGGCGGCGTCATCGTCACGGTGATTACGACCGAGTGGGAGGATATTACCGCCGAGACACCGGGTATTTTGATTGAATAAGGAAGAATGTTGAACCGACGCCTGACATACGGCCTGCTGCTGCCGGCGCTTTTGCTGCTTGCCCTCGCGTGCACTCGCGAGGTGGCGGCTCCCGGGCCGGGCGGTGTCATTACCCTTCGTTTTGCCACCGGCGAACTCCAGTCGACGCGGGCGGTTACCCCTGGTGACGGGGTGGTGATTGACGGGGGAGGCCTGTACCTTGACGGCGGCGATCCCGATCTCGTGGTCCTGATTACCGACAGCGAAGGGAATGTCGTCATTACTTATCCCGGGGCCCACGCCGCAAAAACTTCGGCAACGGCGACTGAGGCCGTCATTACCTTCGATTTCAGCGATGCCGGAGCCAATCTCCCTGCAGGCAATTATATGGTGTATGCCTTTGGCAACACGGCCGGGCTATGGACGATGACGACCGATCCCTATGATCCCGACGATCCCACGGATGCCAACATCACCGTAGAATTGTCGGGCGCACAACTTACCACCCTGACGACGGCTGCGCAGATCGAGGCCCTGCGCTTCAAAACCCAGCCCCGCAACACCCAGGCCTGGGACCACGGCGCGCTGCCCCTGAATGACCGCCTTCCGGTATCGGCCAAGGCGCCCCTTACGGTATCCTCCCGCTACAACGGCGAGGCCCGTCTGGAACTGATCCGCTGCGTGGCCAAGGTGACGGCTGTGATCATCAATAACCTTGAAGATGAAGTCGACCTGTACAATTACACGCATACGGTCTATCGGCTGAACCCTGATACGGGGTACGTGCTGCAGCGTGCGAATCCGGAAGACAATTTCCTCGGAACGGCCGGGAACCTGGTGGTGAATCCCTGCGTCAGGCTGGATGATCCGGATCTGATTATCCCGATTTCCGCGTCCGGTTCCCAGGAATACAACTGGTATGTCTTCCCCTGCGACGGGCCCTTTACCATCGATATCAGTTTTACATTGTACAAGGGGGATCCCGCGGAACGGGACTATTCCTATACAGCCCTTCCCGTGACCAACTGGCGGGCGGAAAACATCATCCACCTGAGGCGTAACCAGCACCTTTTCATCACGACCCGCCTGAGCCAGGGGGTACAGGTATCCTTGAACTTTGAGGTGGCCGATTGGACGGAACACACGGCTTCGGTGACCTTTGATTGAGTTTGTAGATGAAGCGAAGGAATATCATATACGGATTTTGGATAACCCTGCTCCTGCTGCCCCTTTTGCTGGCCTGCAGCCGGGACCTGACGGAAACGGCCGAGCCGGAATGGGAATGCTATCCTGACGGGACACCGGTCACGCTCTATATCCCGTTTGCGGGGACGAGTTCCCAGGAGGTGGAAGTGACCACCAAGGGGGAGGCATCGGCCATCGACGAAGCGCATGTCCACGACATCTACGTAATGATCTTCGACAACACCGACCTCATCGGCGAAAATTACGACAGTCCCAGGAAAATTTACGGTCACTTCTTCTCCTATGAGCATCTCAAGTCGTCCCTGACGGATCTGGTCAACGACGAGAATGAGTGCTGGTATGCAGAAAACAAGAATATTCAGAAGACGGTCACGGAGACAACCGGCGCCGTCAAGATTTCCACCATCGCCTGCTCGAATGCCACGTTGGTGATGATTGCCAATGTGACCAACGCCGTGATGGACCTGGACGGGGAGGACGCCCTCTCCCGCCTGAACGCCGTCCTTCATCTCAAAGAGTTGCAGGGGATCGAGGTATGTCTGGAGCAGAATATCGTCAACCGTAAGGACCTCTTCCTGATGACCGGAAAGCTGGACGAGGTGGGCGGAGGGCCGCTCTCTACGAGTTCAATGCGCTGGGGGACGCTCCCGCATAACTATGATTCAGACTACACCGTCAGCCTGATTCCGGTGGATGCCAAGGTCAAGTTCCGCGTCAAGGTCAAGCCGGAATACATCAGCGCCGTGACGCCTGTTTACTGGCAGGTTTGCAACACCCCGGACCGCTGTTACCTGGACAGCGGGTATGCCGACGGTGCCGCTCCGGAGGACATCCGCTATTTCGCGTCCCAGCAGTATTATTTCGAAGGGACGGAAATTGACGGAGATGACACCTGGTATACCTTCTGCTTCTATGTCCTGGAGAACCGGGAAGCGCCCAACGGCACGGCAACAGCGTATTACCAGCGGGAACTGCAGGAGAAAATCGATACCGGCGAGCCTGGATACAAGGGCCCGAACGGCACGGCGAGCGGCTCGTTCAGCGACCATTTCGTCGAAAACGGCAACTGGGTCTTCGCACCGTCGTTTGGCACTTACGTCCGCTTCGACCTCGTGCTTACCCTCACCCCGGAAGGCATAGAGAACATTGGCGGAGATGACCCGGAGGGCCTCACTATCGGCCACGCCCTGACCTCGGACGCCATCTTTACCGTCCACCTCGGCGAGTTCGTCAGCAGCGCTACCGACGTTTCCGCGAGCCTCAATAACTATGAGACCCTGCGCGGCCACTCCTATACGTATAATGTTACGGTCAACAATACCAGGAGCATCTATACGGAGGTAGTCTCCGACAATGAGGCCCAGGCCGGCCAGGAAGGCTTCCTTTTGCTTACCGACTCGGAAATCATCAATGCCGACGCCCATTACGAATACCACCAGGTTTCGTTCCCGTACCGTCCTGATTTGAAACAGGAGAAGTTCTCCTGGTATGTCAAGACGCCTTTCGGCGAGGGCGGCCCCAGGATTACCTTCGACGAGGTGCAGGGAAAGTTCATCTATACGGCCGAAGGTCTGGACTACCTCTGGGTGAAATTCGGCATCAACGAGACGGTGGAAGGCAGTGCCGTGCCGGCGCCCTGGGATGATGATGAAGATCCGGACCCCTGGTATTCCGAAGGTCTTGGGGAAACGGTTTACCCGTACACCAGGCGCAGGCACGAATATCCCGGCGACGGCCACTATGATCCGGACTGGGAGCCCGGGCAGCGGGTGGCCGAAGGGGTGCCGGTCAATTACGGCCCTTCCGATCCGGACGACCCGATGTACCGGATGATTCCCGACCTGATGGACATCACGCAACTCATCCGTTACATTTTCTGGGAGACGGCCCGTGAAACGGCTCACCGGAGGAATCCGGCATCGGCACCTGCCAGTGCATTCATTGCTGATGACGCCCGGCCTTCCACCGTCCCGGTCCTCCGTTTTACCGCCTTCATCAACGAGTTTTACTACGAGGAGCATCCGCTGGAGCATACCGTGGATCCGGACCTCTGGCGCGAGTTTGTCAACGCCCAGCCGCGTGAGATGCACATCCTCTCGGATGCCCGGCAGAGCCGCGACCGCAAGAGCGATGTGATCCTCTCCAGTCATTCCATCATCCAGCAGTCCATCCAGACCATCTACAACATCTATGCGGCCGACCTGCATACGCTCTGGGGCGCGGAGCACGAAGATGAGATGCGCAAACTTACCGACGGCTGGCCTTACTGGCCGGGTGATCCGATGGATGGGATAAAAACTAACGAAAAGGACGATTCGACGCCCGGCCGCTCGGGTGATTACAATACGGAGGTGGGAAAATGGAACGGACGACTCAATTCCGCCTACATCTGGCAATTCTACAATTCCAAAAAAGAAGGAGGAAGGGATTTGACGGGCAGATGGAACGACTTCCTGGAATACAGTGTCCACAATGAAATCCCGGAACTGAAGGCCGCCCCCGCCGGCGACGAGGGCAGGGGGTATCAGGGGATGGCCTATTCCTGCCTGACCCGCAACCGGGACAACAACGGCGACGGGGTCATAGACCGCAGTGAAATCCGCTGGTACCTGGCAGCCTGCAACCAACTCGCAGGGATGTGGGTGGGCAACGAGTCCCTGTCCATCGATACCCGGATTTATCGCCCTGCTGCCGGTCAGTGGCGCGCCCATATCGTATCCAGCACCGACCGGCGTGTTTCCTGGGCGGAAGAAGGTGGCGGTGCTACGGAGTATAACTGGGACTTTTGGAGTAGCCGTTATACCTGGGCTACGATTGGCGAGGCGGCAGAAGGCGAGAGCGTCCGTTGCCTGCGCAATATCGGCACATTCGACGACGGGGGTGAAGTCAAGGATATTAGTTATGCTCCGTACGATTATGAGGTTGAGCATTACTTTACGATGGAAGATCAAGGAGAAAATGCCGGGGAAGGCCCCTACGTCTTCCATTTCGACCGGCTGAATCCCAAATCCATCCGCCAGTTGTCGGAGAGTGAACTGCCCTATGTCAATCAGTTCAACCAGTTCAACAGTGTTTATCTCAAATTTGAGACCCAGAGCCGAAAGGACGTGATCGATACCACGGCCATCAAAGAGAGTAATACCGTCGACCCTGGTAAATTCCCTAGCGTTGATTCCATCAATCCGGAGGTTACCCAACTGGGATACAATCCGTACTGCCCGCCCGGCTACCGTTTCCCGAACCATTCCGAGATGCTGCTGATGTCGCTTTACCTGCCACAGAATTATCTTGAAAGAGACCAGAACGGTAACGCGTACCCGAAAAATGTCCGTATTAATATCCCGACCCGAACCTATTTCGACAGGGGCTTTTACGGAGATAATACTACGGGAATGTCTTCTGCCGAAATCACCCGTGAGCGGCGCAAAATCGGATGGGGCTATACTTCCGGTGCCCATAAGCAGTCTTGCCTGGATAGGGGAACCTCCATCAACCAGACCCGCTGTGTCCGCGACGTCAATATGACCGGCCATATCGACGGCGATATCATTTTGTCTTCCGAGACGCTGTGTGCGGGCGACCCCGCTCCGCTGACCTTCAGTTTCTATTCTTCTGCATCCGCCTTCGTTTCTGCTTCGCTCAAACTCTGTTATACCGACGGCAGTGGCATCTATCACGAGCAGGACATCCCGGTCCAAACTCCGCCGGAGGGGCTTCAGTATATGGCCAATCAAAAGGTTACGCTTCCTTCTTTCGCGCAAATGGGGTTGGATGCGGATTTGGTGGACGAAACGGAATGTAAGTTCAAGATTACGATGCGAAACACCGCTACTTCGCATAACTTTGAACATTCATTTATGCTGTCCGCCTCTCACCTGGCAGGCTGCAGGATGACCTTCCCGTCTGTCAGCGACCCGGACAAGGGAATGCCGGTGCACATACATATCGGCAACGCCAACTCTCTTGCCCATTTGACCAATGTCACGCTGTACTGGAAGGCTCCCGATGCCGCTGTCTTTACGCCCATAGAACTTTTTGATGACGACGACGATGATCCGTTGAATAACATCTTCTCCTTCTCGGAAAATGTGTATCTGCGGGATATCATCGGCGAATCCGCCTGGTCTACCGAGGCCAACCGCACCAAGGAATATCAGTTCTATGCCACCGCCGACTGTTCCGACGGCACGAGTTATGTTTCGCCTACTTACTCCAACCAGATTGTGCTGCTGGATGTGTCGCCGAATGCGGATGGCGCCTGGTCCGTATATCCCAGTTCCGGCGAGTATCACCAGTGGAACGATCCCTGGTGGCAGGAAGGTACCGATCCCTGGACGACGCCCAACCACGCGAATACCTGGTATAATACGATTACCGGTACGGAAAGCAATACTAACCCCAAGCAGAAGAAGGTGATTTCCAACTCGTTGGCCGGCAGACAGATAACCAACCTCAATTTCGCCGGTGGAGACTACATTGAAGCCGGTCTGGACCTTTCCCAATGTGTGTTTGTCCGCACCGTTAGTGGCAAAATTTCCGATAAGGACCCCAAGGCCCGGACCGTCGGAATGGATAATATCTTTTCCATTGCGGATAGCGAAAGTAGACTCAACTGGGGGAATGGGTCTTTCCATTGCTATTATCCCGCACATACGTTAGCCGCGGGCAGCGACCCGCCCTCTGACAAACTACAGTTGGATGCGCTGAACTTGACTTCAACAGATTTCGGAAAGATCCAGGTTGGAGACCCGGGTGCGAACTTGATTCTGAAGTTGGCTACGGAGGGGTTCTCCTGGAATGGCAACGTCATCCCATCCGATGTTAAATGGGATAATACCAAACACGACTATAATCGCACAATTCCTAATCTGCTGTCAAAATCCACGCTTTGGATCGGTGCCGTTGAAGGAGTCCACTACACCCGCGCGACCTACAACTACATCCGTGTCGTCCGCAAAAAGCCCGACGCCGTCACGCCCCATCCGAGGGATTAACATCTTTACATTTCACGGATTGCGGGAATCCCGGAAATTTTTATAAATTTGCAGACTGCAAAAGTGAAATATCTTAATTCAAGACAGAAATGCATATTATTCAAGTAACAGGAAGGGAGATCCTCGATTCAAGAGGTAACCCTACGGTCGAGGTGGAAGTGATCCTCGAGTCTGGTATCAAGGGTGTAGCGGCGGTTCCCTCCGGAGCCTCTACCGGTGAAAACGAAGCCCTCGAACTTCGCGACGGCGACAAGAAACGCTACGGCGGCAAGGGCGTGCTGAAGGCCGTTGCCAACGTGAATGACGTCATTGCCCCGGCGATTATCGGGATGTCCGCCCTCGAGCAGCGCGCCATCGACAAGACGATGATCGAACTCGACGGCACCCCCACCAAGAGCAAACTCGGCGCGAACGCCATCCTCGGCGTATCCCTGGCCGTCGCGCACGCCGCGGCTGCCTATCTCGATATGCCCCTTTACCGCTACATCGGCGGTACCAATACCTACGTGCTGCCCGTCCCGATGATGAACATCATCAACGGCGGTGCTCACTCCGACGCCCCCATCGCGTTCCAGGAATTCATGATCCGTCCCGTGGGCGCCTCCTCCGAAGCAGAGGCCGTCCGTATGGGCGCCGAGGTTTTCCACGCGCTGCAGAAGGTGCTCAAGGGCCGCGGATGCTCCACGGCCGTGGGTGACGAGGGCGGTTTCGCTCCCGCGCTGAAGGGCATCGACGATGCGCTGGACTGCATCATCGAGGCCATCAAGAACGCCGGTCTTGAGCCTGGCAAGGACGTGACAATCGCCATGGACTGCGCCGCTTCCGAATTCTGCTTCAAGGACGAGCAGGGCAAGTTCTGGTATGACTACAAACAGCTCAAGGACGGCAAGAAGAAGGACCCGAAGGGCAAGAAACTCTCCTCCGACCAGCAGATCAAGTACCTGCAGCGCCTCATCGAGAAATACCCTATCGATTCCATCGAGGACGGTATGAGCGAGGAAGACTGGGACGGCTGGGTGAAGCTCACCAAGGCCATCGGCGGCAAATGCCAGCTCGTGGGTGACGACCTCTTCGTGACCAACGTGAAGTACCTGCGCAAGGGTATCGAACTCGGCGCCGGCAACTCCATCCTCATCAAGGTCAACCAGATCGGCTCCCTGACCGAGACCCTGGACGCCATCGAGATGGCGCACCGCAACGGCTACACCACCGTGACCTCGCACCGTTCCGGCGAGACCGAGGACACCACCATCGCCGACATCGCGGTTGCCACCAACAGCGGTCAGATCAAGACCGGTTCCCTGAGCCGTACCGACCGTATCTGCAAGTACAACCGACTTATGAAGATCGAACTTGAGCTGGGCGACACCTGCCGCTACGGCTACGAGAAAATCAAGTAAGGACTTCAAAGTAGTTGAAAAGCGGTGACTCTCATACAGATTCACCGCTTTTTTTATATATTTGCAAACTTTAAGTATTTATGGAAATAGCCTGCAACGTTAGGGCGTCAGACTGTGGCAGGTTGTTCTCTGCGACCATTTACCCGGATAGGGTTGCGCAGCAACAGGGAGCTGAGAACTTCTGGCACAGTCAGCCCGTTGTTGCAGTCCATTTCCAAGTTAGTAGATAGACCATGGTACGAAGGATTTCCGTAAGCGACATTACGATGAAGAAGGCCGGCGCCAACGCCGGGCAGACGCTGTCATTCCGTGAAAAGATTGAACTGGCGAAGTTGCTGGACCGCCTGGGGCTGAGCGTTATCGAAACGCCGGTAGTGGCGGGCAAACCCGACGAGCTGTTTATCAAGTCCCTCGCCTCGGCGGTGAAGGACAGTACGCTTGCGGTTCCCCTGGACCTGGACAATCCCGACACCGTGGAGCAGACCTGGGAGGCGCTCCGCAGGGCCGCCCATCCCCGCCTGCAGGTGAGCGTGCCGGTAAGCACCGTGCAGATGGAGTATCTCTGCCACCGCAAGCCGGACGCCGTCCTGGCCCTCATCGGCGACCTCGTGTCGCGCTGCGCGGCGCTCTGCCCGGAGGTGGAGTTCATCGCGGAGGATTCGGGCCGTGCGCAGGAGGAATTCCTGCACAAGGCCTTCGATGCAGCCGTACAAGCCGGTGCGTCCATCGTCACCGTCTGCGATACGGCCGGCAATATGCTCGCCGACGAATTCGCCGCCGCGGTGCAGGCCGTCCGCGCGTATCTGCCTGAAAAGGTGCGCCTGGGCGTATTCTGTTCCAACGATATGTTCATGGCGGACTCCTGCGCGATTGCGGCGGTACGCAACGGAGCCGACGAAATCAAGACCGTCCCCTATGGCGCCGCGACGGTATCCCTGAAGCGCTTTACCGGCATTCTCGCCCTCAAGCAGGATGTCTGCAAGGCTTCCTGCGGCGTGCGCGTTGAGCAGATGCAGCGCATCACCGCGCAGATCAAACGGCTCTTTGAAACCGGAGTCAGCGGCGCGTCCGTCCGCGGCGATGACCGCAGCGAACTCAATCTCACGGCCCTGGACGACAAGGATGCGGTGCTGAAGGTGGTCGAAAAGCTCGGCTATGACCTTTCCGCGGAAGATGCGGACAAGGTCTACGAGACCTTTCTGCGCATTTCCGCCAAAAATGAGGTGGTGGAGCCCAAAGAACTGGATGCCATCGTGGCGTCCGTCGCCTTCCAGGTGCCGCCTACCTACCGTCTGGAGAGTTTCGTGATCAATTCCGGCAACACCATCGCCGCCACCTGCCACCTGCGCCTGACCCGCGAGGGGACGCTGCTGGAAAGTGTCTGCGTGGGCGACGGCCCCGTGGATGCCGCCTTCCAGGCCATCGACAAGGTGGTGGGGCAGCACTACGAACTGGACGATTTCCAGATTCGTTCCGTGACCGAAGGCCGTGAGGCGATGGGTGAGGCGGTGGTCCGCCTGCGCCACGAAGGGAAACTCTATTCGGGCCGGGGCATTTCCACCGACATCGTCGGCTCCAGCGTGCGGGCCTACCTGAGCGCAGTCAATAAAATCGCCTACGAGCAGACCGAAGCATGAAACTCTCATTCTCTACCCGCGGCTGGGCTTCCCTGAGCTGGGAAGAAATGGTCTCCGAGGCCGCTGAAATGCATTTTTCGGGCATCGAGCCCTATAACCCCATGCGGACGCCCTCCCTTACGGAGAAGGGTGGTCCCTTTGACAAATATTCGGTGATGCCAACCTGGCGCGCCCTGCGCGAAAAGGGGCTCGCCATCCCCTGTATCGATTCCTCCTGCGACCTTTCCTCCGACGGCGGCGAAGCCGTCGATGAAATCAAGGCGATGTTCTCGCTGGCGGCGGACCTGCGCGCTCCGTACGTGTGCGCCTACGCATCGGCGGAAAAGGACGAAATCATCCGGGCGAATATTGCGGCGCTGCTGCCTGCTGCGGAAGCGGCCGGCGTTACCCTGCTCATCAAAACGAGCGGTGCATTTGCCGATACGGCGCGCCTTCGCGACCTGATGAACGGCTTTGCGAGCGACGCCCTGGCGGTGCTCTGGGACGTGCATCATCCCTACCGCGACAAGGGCGAAAGCCCGGCGCAGTCGATTACGAACCTCGGCGCTTATGTGAAACACGTGCACCTGCGCGACAGCGGCGACGACGGCGCCTATACCCTCATCGGCGAAGGTACCTTCCCCGTGCAGCAGGTCATAGACGCGCTATGGTCCATCGATTACGACGGCTTCGTGTCCCTGGAGTGGAAGCCCGAATGGATGCCCGACTTTACGCAGCGGGACGTGATCCTGCCGTTCTTCGTCAATTATATGGAACGCTTCGAGCGGGACCGCATCCACAAGGAACTGCTCTATCCCAACCACGATGCCACGGGCTGGTATGTGTGGAAGAAGGATGAGCTCATCGACCTGACCTTCCCCCAGGTGCTGGACCGTATGGTGGAGGAATTCCCCGACCAGTACTGCTTCAAATATACGACCCTCGATTATACGCGTACCTATGCGCAGTTCCGCGACGATGTGGACGACCTCGCCCGCGCGCTGGTGTCCCTGAGCGTAAAGCCGGGGTCGAAGGTGACAATCTGGGCGACGAACGTTCCCGCATGGTACCTTACCTTCTGGGCTGCCGCCAAGATCGGCGCGGTGCTGGTGACGATGAATACCGCCTACAAGATTCACGAGGCGGAGTACCTGCTGCGGCAGTCGGATACGCATACGCTGGTTATGATCGAGGGGGCGCTGGATTCGAAGTACAATCAGATTATCAATGAGTTGTGTCCGGAAATCGCGCGCTCGAAGCCCGGAGAACCGCTGCACTGCTCGCGGCTGCCGTTCCTGCGCAACGTCATTACGGCGGGGTTCCGGATGAAGGGCTGCCTGACCCTCGAAGAGGCGATGGCGCGTGCGCCGATGGTCCCGCGCGAAACGGTGCAGGCGATGGCGGCGGCCGTCCGTCCCGACGATGTCTGCAACATGCAGTACACCTCCGGCACCACCGGATTCCCGAAAGGCGTGATGCTGACGCACTACAATGTCGTCAACAACGGCAAGTGCATCGGCGACCGCATGGGGCTCTCCACCGCGGACCGTATGATGATCCAGGTGCCGATGTTCCATTGCTTCGGCATGGTGCTGTCGATGACCGCGTCTATGACGCACGGCACCACGATGTGCCCGATGCCGTATTTCTCGGCGGGCTCGTCGCTGGCCTGCATCAACCAGGAGAAAATCACCTGTTTCAACGGAGTACCGACGATGTTCATCGCGATGTTCAACCATCCGGACTACCGGAAGACCGACTTCTCGTATATGCGTACGGGCATTATGGCTGGCTCCGGCTGTCCGCCGGAACTGATGAAGCGGGCCGCCCGTCCGGACGAGATGAATATGACGGGCATCGTGAGCGTGTACGGGCAGACCGAGACGGCTCCCGGCAATACTATGTCCGCCTGGACGGATTCGCTGGAGGTGCGTACCGAAACCGTCGGTTACGCCTTCCCCTATGTGCAGTGCAAGGTGATCGACCCGGAAACCGGAAAGACGGTCCCCCCCGGCGTGAACGGGGAGTTCTGCGCCCGCGGCTACAACCGGATGAAGGGCTATTACAAGATGCCGGAGGCGACGCGCCAGACCATCGACGAGGACGGCTGGCTGCATTCCGGCGACCTGGCCTGCTGCGACGCTGCGGGCAACTACAAGATTACCGGCCGGCTCAAGGACATGATCATCCGGGGCGGCGAGAATATCTATCCGAAAGAGATCGAGGAGTTTATCTATACGCATCCCGCTGTGAAGGATGTGCAGGTGATCGGCGTGCCGGACAAGAAGTACGGCGAGGAGGCGATGGCCTGCATAGTGCTGCACGAAGGAAAAAGCGTCTCCGAAGAGGAGATGCGGGAATATATAGTGGGGCGGCTGGCCCGGCACAAGGTGCCGCGCTACATTGATTTTGTGGAGGGCTTCCCGATGAACGCCGCCGGGAAAATCCTGAAATACAAGATGCGGGAGGAAGCCATCAAAAAACTGGGATTATGAGAGTGACCTTGGACGGCAATGAGGCTGCCGCACACATCGCATACGAATTTACTGAGATTGCGGCCATTTACCCGATTACGCCGTCTTCGCCGATGGCGGAGCATACGGACGAATGGGCGGCCCGCGGCCGGAAGAACCTTTTCGGACAGCCAGTGACGCTGACCGAGATGCAGTCCGAGGCCGGGGCGATCGCAGCCGTGCACGGCGCGGCGCAGACCGGTGCCCTGGCCACCAGTTTCACCTCCAGCCAGGGGCTGATGCTGATGATTCCGGTGCTGCACCGCATTGCGGGGGAGCGGCTGCCGGTGGTGCTGCACGTAGCGGCGCGTACCGTGGGCACGCACGCGATGAGCATTTTCGGCGACCATTCCGACGTGATGTGCTGCCGCAATACCGGTTTTGCGATGCTCGCTTCCGGCAGCGTACAGGAAGTGGCGGATCTTGCGGGCGTGGCGCACCTCGCCGCCCTGAAGGGTTCCACCCCGTTCATGCATTTCTTTGACGGCTTCCGTACATCGCATGAAATAAGCACGATAGACCTCCCTGATACTGAGGCGCTGGGCGCCCTGCTGGACCGTGATGCCCTGCGGGCCTTCCACGCACGGGCCCTCAATCCCGAACATCCGCTGGTGCGCAGTACCGTCCAGAATCCTGATGTCTTTTTCCAGGCCCGCGAGGCCTGCAATCCCTGGTATGACGCCCTCCCGGGTATCGTGGAGGCGTATATGCAGCAAATCAGCGCGCTGACCGGGCGCGATTATCATCTTTTCAACTACTACGGCGCCCTCGATGCTACGGATGTCATCCTGGCTATGGGCAGTGTGTCCGGGGCGGTCAAGGAAGCGGTGGACATAGTCAATGCCCGGGGCGGCAAGGCCGGCTTCGTGCAGGTGCATCTCTACCGTCCCTTCAGTGCGGAGCACCTGTTCCGCGTCCTGCCCGCAAGCGTCCGGAAAGTCGCGGTGCTGGACCGCTGCAAGGAGCCGGGAAGCGCAGGTGAGCCCCTCTATGAGGACTTCTGTACGGCGGCCCACGCGGCGGGGAAGGACTATGTAATCGTCGGCGGCCGCTACGGCCTTTCTTCCAAGGACACAGATCCGGGGCAAATCCTCTCCGTCTTTGAAAACCTGGCCGGCGATACTCCGAAGAACGGTTTCACCATCGGTATCAATGATGACGTAACCTTCCGTTCTCTCCCTTCCGTTCCCTTTACCGAACAGGGCGCTGGCATCTTCAGTTGCAAGTTCTGGGGGCTGGGCGGCGACGGCACCGTCGGCGCGAACAAGAACACCGTCCACATCGTCAGTGAAACCGCGGGCCTCTGGGGCCAGGCGTACTTCGAGTATGACGCGAAAAAATCCTTCGGCGTCACCAAATCCCACCTGCGCTTCGGCAAACAGCCCATCGAGCGCTCCTATTATGTCAAGAACGCCGACTTCGTAGCCTGCCACAACGCCAGCTACATCCGGCGCTATGATATGCTTTCCGAACTGCGAGAAGGCGGTTCCTTCCTGCTCAACTGCACCTTTACCGGCGATGCGCTCGCGGCCTTCCTGCCGGCGGCGGTCAAGCGCAGCCTGGCCTTGAAGAAGCAGCGGCTCTTCGTCATCAACGCGACCGAAATCGCGCTGCGCCTGGGCCTGGGCAGCCACACCAATACCGTGCTGCAGGCGGCTTTCTTCGCCGTTTCCGGCCTTATCGACCGCGAAAAGGCGCTGGAGGCGATGAAGGCCTACACGCGCAAGACCTATTTTGCCAAGGGTGATGCGATTGTCGCCAAGAATATCGCCGCCATCGACGAAGGGGCTGCGCTGGTGCAAGAGGTTCCCGTTCCTGCGGAATGGGCGTCCGCGCAGGAGAAAACGGCAGCGGCAACTGCGGATGTGCCTGCGGTGGTGAGCGGCATCCTGGAGCCGATCAATGCCCAGAAGGGCGACGATCTGCCCGTGAGCGCCTTCCTGCCCTATGTGGACGGCTGTATGGCGCTGGGCCTGACGGCATACGAAAAACGCGGCATCGCCGTGCGCCTGCCCCGCTGGAAAGCGGAAAAATGCATCCAGTGCAACCGCTGTTCGCTGGTCTGTCCGCACGCGGCCCTGCGGCCTTTCCTTCTGGACGATGCGGAAAAGGCGGCGGCCCCCGAGGGCTTTGTCACGGTGCCGGCCAAGGGCCCTTCGGCGAAGGGATTGCATTTCGCCCTTGCGATTTCCGAATTCGATTGTACCGGCTGCGGCAGTTGTTCCGCTTCCTGCCCCGTGCAGGCGCTGGAAATGGAACAGGCCCTGCCCGACGAGGCCTCGCGCTCCTGCTATGAATATGCGCTTTCGCTCCCGCAGAAGGAGGATTTGTTCGATGCTTACAGCGTCAAGGGCAGCCAGTTCCGCCGTCCGCTGCTGGAATATTCGGCAGCCTGCGCGGGCTGCGGCGAAACTCCCTACGCCAAACTGCTGACCCAACTTTTCGGCGACCGTGTCTTCTGGGCCAACGCCACCGGCTGTTCGCAGGCCTGGGGTGCGGCTATGCCGGGCATTCCCTATACCACCGATGCGCGCGGTTTCGGCCCCGCCTGGACCAACAGCCTCTTCGAGAACAACGCGGAGCTGTGCCTGGGCATGTGCCTTTCCGTCAAACAGCGCCGGGCCTACCTGAAAATGCAGCTTGAAGCCTTTGCCGGGACAGCGGAAGGGGCGCTGAAAGAGGCCTGCGAGGATTTCCTTGCGGCTTTTGAAAACTTCGAAGGTTCCCGCAAGGCGGGTGATGCGCTGCTGGCGCTGCTCGCCTCCGAAAAGAGCGCGGCGGCGCAGGAACTGCTGGCGATGAAGGACCTTTTCGCCGTCAAGACCTTCTGGATGTACGGCGGCGATGGCTGGGCGTACGATATCGGCTTCGGCGGCCTGGACCACGTGGTGGCGGGCGGCGAGAACCTCAATGTCCTTATCGTGGATACGGAGGTCTATTCCAATACCGGCGGGCAGAGCAGCAAGGCCACCCCTCTGGGCGCCGTGGCCAAGTTTGCATCGTCGGGCAAGAAGAGCGGAAAGAAAGACCTGGGTGCCATCCTGATGACCTATGGCAATGTCTATGTGGCGCAGGTGGCGATGGGGGCCGACCCCGCCCAGCTGATGAAGGCTGTCAAGGAAGCCCAGTCCTACGACGGGCCGTCCGTGATTATCGCCTACGCCCCCTGCGCCGAGCACGGCATCCGCATCGGGATGGAACGGGTGCAGGAAGAGATGAAACGCGCCGTGCAGAGCGGCTACTGGACGCTTTACCGTTATGATCCGCGCCTTGAGAAACCCTTCCAACTGGATTCCCCGGCCCCTACGATGCCTTACCAGGAATTCCTGGACGGCGAGGTTCGCTATGCCTCCCTGCGCCGCAGTTTCCCGGAAAATGCCGAGAAATTGTTCGGGAAAGCGGACGCGGCGGCGGCGGCCCGCTACGAAAAATACAAGAAACTGTGAAACAGACCCTCCAGGCCATGGTGGTAAAGAATGCGGGAAGCCATTTCCTGCTGAGCCCGCTTCCCGAGTGGAAGCCCTTTCCCGCCGTCCTGCGGGGGAAGGTCCGGCTCTCGGGCAGCGGTTCCACCAATCCCGTGGCGGTGGGGGACCGTGTAACCTGTACCTTTGAGGACAGTCCTTCCGAGAAATCTCCGGCCCTGATTACCGAAATCCTGGAGCGACGCAATCATCTGGTCCGCAAATCCACCAACCTGTCCCGCCGCAGCCACGTGATTGCGGCCAACCTGGACCGGGCGGTGATCGTGGTCACGCTGTATTTCCCGGAAATCAAACTGCCCTTCCTGGACCGCATCCTGGTGAGTTGCGAGGCCTACGGCGTCAAACCGCTGATCGTGCTGAACAAACTGGATTTGTACGGTGCGGAAGCCGCGGACGAGGTGGCGCATTTCCTGCATATCTATGAAGGAGCCGGGTACAAGGTCATCAGGACCTCTGTGAAGACCGGCGAAGGGATTGACGACTTGCGGGCGGAATGTGCGCAGGGACTGAGCCTGCTGACCGGCGAATCCGGGGTTGGGAAGTCCTCGCTCGTGCGGGCGCTGGATCCCTCGCTTTCCCCCAAGGTGGGCGAACTGTCCCTGGTGCATCTGCAGGGCTGCCATACCACGTCGCTCTATGAGATGTATCCGCTTTCCTGCGGCGGATTTATGATCGATACGCCGGGCCTGCGCGGCTTCGGGCTTTCCGGAGTGGAAGCGGAAGAGGCGGCATCCTACTTCCCAGAGATGCTGCGGGTCGCCGACCGCTGCCGCTTTATCCCCTGCACGCACACCCACGAACCCGGCTGCGCGGTCAAGGAGGCCCTGGAAAGGGGAGAAATCAGCCTGGAGCGCTACAACTCCTACCTGGGGATGCTCGAAGAGGACGGGAAGTTCCGCTAGAGTACGTCTTTCAGATAAGGCCCGGTAACGGAATCGGGATCGGCAGCCAGCTGTTCCGGCGTACCCTTTGCGACGATGCGCCCACCGGCTGCGCCCCCGCCCGGTCCAAGGTCAAACAGATAATCCACACTTTTGAGCACGTCCAGGTTGTGCTCTATAATCACGACGGTATTCCCCTGGTCCACCAGCTTACCGAGGATATCCAGCAACTGCTTTATATCCTCGAAATGAAGCCCCGTCGTGGGCTCGTCCAGCAGGTACAGGGTGCTTCCCGTCGCCTTCTTGAATAGTTCCGAGGCGAGCTTCATCCGCTGGCTCTCCCCGCCGGAGAGCGTAACCGCCGACTGCCCGAGCTTCACATAGCCCAGGCCCACGTCCACCATCGCCCCCAGCTTGCGGGAAATCTTGGGATGCGCCTTGAAAAATTCATAGGCCTCGGCAATGGACATTTCCAGTACATCGTTGATATTCTTTCCCTTATAGCGCACGGCGAGGGTGTCGTCCTTGTAGCGTTTCCCGCCGCAGACATCACACACTATGTGCACAGGAGAAAGGAAATTCATCTCGATGAGCTTGATTCCCGCCCCCTTGCATTCGGGACAGCGTCCGCCCTCGACATTGAAGGAAAAGCGGCCGGCCTTGAAGCCCCGCACCTTCGCATCGGGCGTCTGCTCGAAAAGGGTACGGATATCGCCCATCACGCCGGTAAAGGTCGCGGGATTGGAACGCGGGGAGCGGCCGATGGGGCTCTGGTCTATCTCAATCACCTTGTCGATATTTTCCAGCCCTTCAACGCTCCCGTACGGCAGGGGCCGCGTGCGCACCCGGTCGAAATGAGCCTTCAGTACCGGCACGAGCGTTTCATTGATGAGCGATGATTTTCCGCTTCCGCTTACACCTGCGATGCCGATAAAGCAGCCGAGGGGAAGCGCCAGGTCCACACCCTTGAGATTGTTGCCGCTGGCTCCGCGCAGCGTCAGGAACTTTCCGCTCCCGCCGCGGCGGTGCGCAGGTACGGGAATCGACTTCCGGCCGGAAAGGTAATCAAGGGTGACGGTATTCCCGGAAGCCCCCGACGGAGGCCCGCTGAAACAGATCCGCCCTCCCTGTTCGCCCGCTCCGGGGCCAACGTCCACCAGGTAATCGGCTGCACGCATGGTATCTGCGTCATGCTCCACTACTATCACCGTATTGCCCTCATCGCGCAGATGCCCCAGGGATGCCAGGAGTTTGCGGTTGTCGCCGGGATGCAGGCCTATGCTCGGTTCGTCCAGGATATAGATGACATTCACCAGTTTGGAGCCTATCTGCGTAGCCAGCCGTATGCGCTGGCTCTCCCCACCGGAAAGCGTGGCCGTCTGCCGCTCGAGCGACAGGTAATCCAGCCCCACGTCAATGAGGAAGCCCACCCGGTCGATGAGTTCCTTGAGGATGTCGCGAGCCACGGCCGCACTGCGGCCGGTAAGAGTGGTCTGCAAGCCCACGAGCCAGTGTTGCAGATCGGAAATTTCCATGGCGCTGACCTGGGCGATGTCCTTGCCTTCGATACGGAAACACAGAGCTTCGGAATTCAGGCGGGTGCCGTGACAGACGGGGCAGACTATCTTCTCGTCGATATCCTCCACCACGCCGGGCCAGGACACCATTTCGGAAAGGGCGCCCTCGCCCACGCGGACCAGGTCGTCACTGCCGAAAAGCAACATCGTCAGGATTCCCTCCGGCAGCGTGTCCACGGGTTCGTAAAGCGAAAAGTCAAATTTCCGCGCAAGGGCCCGCACCACCTCCGACTTGCGGTTGCCGCGCAGCTTCCCAAGCGGCACAATCGCGCCGTCGGCAATGCTCAGGCTGCGGTCCGGTACCAGGCGGTCGATATCCACGTCTACGATGGTCCCGAGCCCCTTGCAATGCGGGCAGCAGCCCTCCGGGGAATTGAAGGAGAAACTGTGAGGCGCGGGCTCCCGCAGCGAAAGCCCCGTCTCCGGGTCCACGAAATGCTTGGAATAGTGCCGCAGCTGCCCGCTCTGCGCGTCCAGGATCGCTACGGAACCTTTTCCCAGCCCCAGCGCGGCTCCCACCGAAGCGCGGATGCGGGAAGCATCGCCATCGCCGGGCTTAAGGCGGTCCACCACCAGTTCGATAAAATGGTTCTTGTAGCGGTCCAGTGCCTCGACGCTGTCCAGCGCTTCTATTTCCCCGTCTATGCGCACCTGCGTGTAGCCCTTCCGGCGCAGCGAATCGAAAAGCTCGCGATAATGGCCCTTGCGCCCGCGTACCAGCGGTGCGAGCAGCATGCATTTGCGTCCCGCGTACTCCTCCATAATGAGGTCCACTATGCGGGAATCGGTATAGCGCACCATCTCCTTGCCGGTAGCGGGCGAATACGCCGTGGCTGCCCTGGCATAGAGCAGGCGCAGGAAATCCGAAATCTCGGTAACCGTCCCCACCGTGGAGCGGGGATTGGCATTCACTGTCTTCTGCTCGATGGCGATGATGGGGCTCAGGCCGCTGATGCTCTCGACCGCAGGCCTTTCCAGCACTCCCACGAAATGGCGGGCATAGGGCGAAAGGGTGTTCAGGTAGCGGCGCTGTCCCTCGGCGTACAAGGTGTCGAAAGCAAGCGAGGACTTTCCGCTGCCGCTGATGCCCGTAATCACCGTGAAGGCGTGACGCGGGATGTCCACGTCCACGTTCCTGAGGTTGTTGGAGCCTGCGCCCCGCACGGATATGAATTCTTTTCCGGGCATAGATTGCAAATTTAACAAAAAGCGTTGTATTTTTGTAAGCGATGAGTAAGAGAAACAGGAAACAGGGCGGGAAGAAAGTTTTCCCGCAGGTGACCGGGAAGGTTAAAATGACCCGGGACGGGTTTATCTTCGTGATTGTCGAAGGAGAGGAGGACGATATTTATGTCAAGGCATCCAAGACGCGGCATGCGCTGGACGGAGACATCGTCAAGGTGGCCGTTACACGGGAGAACGGAAAGGTGCACAGGCGCGAGGGCGAGGTGATCGAGATTCTTGAGCGCGGGCGCAAGTGGTTCGTGGGCTACATGCACTTCGTAGGCGCCCAGGCATGGGTGCTGATGCAGAGCAAGTATATGCCCTACGATATTATGGTGGATGCCGAGCAGGCGCGCGACATGGGCGCGCAGGCGGGGATGAAGGTGGCCGCCACTGTGGACAAGTGGGACCGCGGCAGCATCAATCCCTACGGGCATATCGTCGATGTCCTTGGCTTCCCGGGCGAGAACGAAACCGAAATGCACGCAATCCTGGCGGAATTCAACCTGCCTTACCGCTTTCCCGCCGCCGTCGAAAAGGAAGCCGCCGCCATTCGCGACGAGATTACCGAAACCGACCTCAAGGGCCGCAGGGATTTCCGCGACACCTTCACCTTTACCATCGATCCCGCCGATGCCAAGGACTTTGACGACGCGCTGTCGTTCCGCAAGCTTGGGAACGGCGATTTCGAAGTAGGCGTACATATCGCCGATGTTTCCTGGTATGTCAAGCCCGGAACGGCGATGGACAGGGAGGCGCGCGAACGCGGGACCTCCGTCTATCTGGTGGACCGAACGGTGCCTATGCTGCCGGAAAAGCTCAGCAACAAGGTTTGTTCCCTGCGTCCCGGCGAGGACAAGCTCTGCTTCTCCGCCATCTTCCAGCTCAGCCCCAAGGCGGAAATCCGTGAGCGCGGCTTTTTCCGCACTGTCATCCGTTCCGACTTCCGTCTGGATTACGACCAGGCACAGGGCATAATCGAAGGAAAGGAGGAAGGCGCCTGGCCCGATACGCTCCGGGACGCTATCCTTACCCTGCACGGTCTGGCGCAGCGCCTTAAGGAAAAACGCTTCCGTAACGGCGCAGTCAATTTCAACCGTCCGGAAATGAAAGTCGAGGTGGACGCAGACGGGAAACCCCTGCGCGTTTACCAGAAAATATCGAAGGAAGCGAATTTCCTCATTGAGGAATTTATGCTGCTGGCCAATCGCAGCGTGGCGGAATATGTGGCCACGGACGGCAAGATGAACGGGGTGGCCTCCAAAAAGGCCAAAACCTTCGTATACCGTGTGCACGGGGAGCCCAATGCGGAAAAATTACAGTCCCTGAAGCTGTTCGCAAGGCATTTCGGATATAAGGTCGAAGGCTCGATGGAGGGCCGTGAAGCTGTCAAGACGCTAAACGCCCTGCTGGAAGGCGCCGAGGGAAAACCCGAGAGCGCCGCCTTCGAGGACATTGCCCTGCGTGCCATGGCCAAGGCCTTTTACAGCAGCGACAACATCGGCCACTACGGTCTTGCCTTCCCCTTCTATACGCATTTCACCTCGCCCATCCGGCGCTATCCTGACACTATGGTGCACCGGCTGCTGACCACTTACCTTACGGGAGGGAAGAGCGCTTCGGAGGAGCAGGTGGAAAAGGAATGCCAGCACGCTTCCGCCCGGGAACTTGTCGCCGCCGATGCCGAGCGCACCAGCGTCAAGTACAAACTGGTGGAATTCATGCAGGACAAGGTGGGGCAGGAGTACGATGGTTATGTCTCCGGCATCACCGAATGGGGGATGTTCGTAGCCATCGAACCCACGAAAATCGAGGGGATGGTGCCGTTGCGCGAAATTCGGTCGGATTTCTTCGATTTCGACGAGAAGGGCTGGTGCCTGCGGGGCCGCCGTACCCGCAAATGCTACCGCCTTGGCGATGCAGTGCGTATCAAGGTAAAGAACGCCAATCTGGAACAACGGCTACTGGACTTTGAGCTTGTGGAAGCGCAGGAGAAGAAATGAAACGCATCGCCACATTGATTATCCGCTATATGTCCGTCCTGGTGCTGGCGGCTGCACTATGCGCCTTCCTGTGGCCGGAGGTCTGCGGATTTATCCGTACTTCATGGATCAGCCCGCTCCTGGGGCTGGTAATGTTCGGGATGGGGCTCACACTTGAATGGAAATCCTTTGCGACTGTTTTTGCAAGGCCACTGGAAGTGAGTATCGGCGTGCTTTGCCAGTTCTTGCTGATGCCCCTTATCGCCTGGGCCCTGGTCCGTCTGTTCAGCCTGCCGGCGGAACTCGCAGTAGGCGTACTGCTGGTCGGTTGCTGCCCCGGGGGAACCAGTTCCAACGTCATCAGTTACCTGGCCGGTGGCGATGTCGCACTCTCGGTAGGAATGACCACGGTATCCACCCTGCTGGCCCCCGTCGTCACGCCCCTGGTGATGAAACTGCTGGCCGGAGCGGTCGTTCCGGTGGATTTTTTCGCCATGTTCCTGTCCATCCTGGAAGTGGTCATCCTCCCCGTCGTCCTGGGCCTTCTCGTCAAGCGCTTCCTGCCGGCATTCTCGGCGAAAGTCCTTCCAGCCCTGCCCGCCTTTTCCACCGTCGTCATCCTGCTGATCGTGGTTTCGGTCGTGGCTGCGAATGCCGTGAAACTGAGGGATTGCGGAGGCCTGATAATGGCCGTGGTCATCCTGCATAATCTGTCCGGATATGCACTGGGCTACCTTGCTGCGCGTGGGATGCGCTTCGCCGCCGTCAAAGCAAAGACAGTCAGTATCGAAGTAGGTATGCAGAATTCCGGCCTGGCGTGCAGCCTTGCCACCACGCATTTTCCGGATCTGACGATGGCCTCCGTTCCCGGGGCCCTGTTCAGTGTCTGGCACAATGTTTCCGGCGCCCTGCTGGCCCGGATGTATACAAGGATAGATAATAAGAATAGTGTATAATCGATTTCTATATGACCAAAATTGAAGCCGCAAGGCAGGAATACAAGGGCTGGAGCTCCCTGATGGGGGTGGATACGCTCGCCCGCCTGAATGAAATCCTGGCGGAGGGCCAGGGGACCTGGCTGATCAATCTGTGCGAGGCCCGGCAGGAGCGGAAGTATGTGGAGGCTGCGGACGCCATCGCAAGGTGCGGACAAAGGATTGTGATGATGTCCGGACCGTCGTCGAGCGGAAAGACATCGTCGTCCCTGCGGATCGCGCAGCAGTGCCGCGTGCTTGGCCTGTTCCCGCGCGTGCTGGAGCTGGATAATTATTTCGTGGAGCGCGAAAAGACCCCGCTCGACGAGAACGGGGAATTTGATTTCGAGTCTATCGGCGCCATGAATACGGAACTTCTCCAGGAGAACATCCGGGACCTGCTCGCCGGGCGGGAGGTAATGCTTCCCAAATTTAATTTCAAGGAGGGGCGTACCGAGTTCGATCCGTCCCGCACCATGAAACTGGCATCCAACGAATTGCTGTTCATGGAGGGGATCCATGCCCTGAATCCGGCCCTGATTCCGGATATCGACCAGTCGAGTGTGTTCCATATTTACATTTCTGCATTGTCGGCGCTGAATTCCGGCATTGCGGAGGTGGTGCACAACAGTACTACTGACAAGCGCCTGCTGCGAAGGATCGTGCGGGACAACCGTACGCGCGGCATTTCCCCGGAGGACAATATCCTGCGCTGGCCGTCGGTGCGGCGGGGGGAGCAGCGCAACATCTTCCCCTATGAGGAGAACGCCGACGTGGTCTTCAATTCGTCGATGCTCTACGACGTGCCGCTCCTGCGTTATTATGCGGAGCCGCTGCTGCACGAGGTGAGCGAGTCGTCGCCTGCCTATGAGAAGGCGCAGGGGCTCTTGCGTTTTGTCGAGCATGTCACGGCCCTCAAGCCTGCGGAGATAGCGGCTATTCCGCCCACATCCATCATGCGTGAATTTATCGGAGGACAAATATTGGTATGAAAAAGCTTATTTTACTTGTACTGGCGCTCATTCCCCTTGGGATGCAGGCGCAGGGCAGCGAAGACGGGAAGATTTTTGCCGGGGCCGACTGGAACTGGCGCGACCTGGGCAAAGGCGCGCAGGTGGGGTATGCGCAGCTGCCGCTTTTTGGATCGATGCAGAGCATCTCGGTAATCCGTTACCCGATGCGCCGGGTACGTACCTTCATAGCCAACGACAGTGCCGCTGCATCGGACAGTACGGAGGCGCTGGCGCTGCGTTATGGGGCGATTGCGGCCATCAATGCGTCCTATTTCAATGTAAGGACCCTTTATTCCACGACCTTCGTCAAGGATGACGGAAAACAGGAGGGCTGGACTACACCCAGGGAGCTCTACCGGGTGGACGGTCTGATGACCATCAAAGGGAAGCGGTATTTGCGGATGTTTCCCTGCGATACACTTTCGTATCCGGATGCGGTGAAGGGTTGCAGCGAGGCTATTGCCGCCGGCCCCGTTCTGCTTCAGGAGGGGCGTGAGGCGCGCGATACCTGGCCGGTGAAGGACAAATTCTACGACAAGCGCCATCCGCGTACCCTGGTGGGCACCACTGCAGATGGCTGGGCTTATCTTATTGTCATAGACGGAAGGTTTCCGGGACAGGGTATAGGCACTACGATCCACGAGACGGCGGAAATTGCCAGGATGTTCGGTCTGAAAGAGGCCCTGAATCTTGACGGAGGCGGTTCCAGCGTGCTGTGGACGCGGCGCTACGGGGTGATTTCCAACCCCTACGACAACAAGCGCTTTGATCCGTACGGGCAGCGCGTGGTGCCGAATATCATCTACATCAAGTAATCGTCCGAGAGCATCGGATTGGTGATTTTTTCGTAGCCGATGCTTGTGTCCAGCCCGTGCCCGGGATAAACGATGGTGTCCGGGTCGAGCGGCAGCAGCTTTTCCCTTATCGAACTCAGTTCGTCGTCCAGGCTGCCGCCGGGGTAGTCGGTACGGCCTATGGTCCCGCGGAAAAGGGTGTCTCCGCTGAATAGAATGCCTTCTTTCCGGGCATACCAGCACAGTCCGCCGGGGCTGTGTCCGGGGGTGGAAATGACCGTAAACTGCACCCCGGCTTCCTCTATGCTCTCACCGTCACGCGCATCGGTGTAAGGAAAATCCGTACGCAGCAGGCCCATCCCGAGCTTGGAGGCGGTGTCGGCGCTGAAGTCCAGGGTCTTTTCATCCCTGGCACTCATGTAGACCTTGCAGCCGTAGCGGTCGATAAGTCCCTGTACTCCGAATATGTGGTCCGGATGCCCGTGGGTCAGCAGGATGGCGGCAGGCTTGAGGCCGTGATTGTCCAGGAAACTTTCCAGTTGCCTGGTCTCCTGTGCTTCGTAGTTTCCTGGGTCCACGATTATGCAGTCACGCCGTCCGTCCATCCATGCTATCATGGTGTGGACGCGGAAGAAATTGAATATGAAGGTATGTATGTTCATCTCTATTTTGGTTCAGGGCTGCAAATGTATCAAAAAATTTAGTTAAATTTGCAAGTTACAACCAATTCGGATATGCCTGATTATCGAATCCAAGAAGTGAGCGGCCGGCAGGACCTCAAGCGCTTCATCCGCTTTCCGGATGAGCTTTACAAGGGTTGCGCCCAATACGTGCCTGCCCTGCATTCCCAGGAGGAGTATAACCTTATGAAATCAGTGTCTCTTTCCTATTGCAAGCGGAAGATGTGGCTTGCGCTTGATGGAAATGAGGTTGTCGGGCGTATATGCGCGATGGTGAACCCCCGTTACAATGAGCTCTATGGCAAGAAGCGCGCCCGCTTTGGCTGGTTTGACTGCATCGAGGACTTTGCGGTGGCGAAGTTGCTGATAGATACCGCTACAGCCTGGGCGAAGGAGCAGGGGATGACTGAGATTCACGGGCCTCTCTTCTATAACACCCTTGGCAAGCAGGGGATGCTTGTGGAAGGATATGAGAATATCCCACCCTTCAACTGCCTGTACAATTATCCCTACTATAATGACTTTATGACGCGCCTTGGATTCGTCAAGGAGTTCGATTGGGTGCAGTACAAGATGGTGGCCAACCACGGGGTGCCGGACAAGGCCCGCCGTGTGTCCAAATTGGTGAAGGAGCGTTATAACCTGCACGTGGGCAGCCTCGATGTGCTTAAGAAGGACAAGGCTCTTGTGCGCAAGTTTTTCAAGGTGTATAACGAGAGCTTTGCGGAGGCTGTCCTTAATTTTATCCCGTTTACCGACGAGGAGATTGAGGAGGAGGCTGCGTCCGTGATGCCGTTTATTACCGACAAGGCGAGCTGTATGCTGCTCGACGAGAATAATGATATAGTGGCGTTCGGGATTTCGTTCCCGTCGATATCCGTTGCGCTCCAGAAGGCAAAGGGCAGCCTGTTCCCCTTCGGCTGGTGGCATCTTTTGCGGGCGATGCATAATTATGAAACTACGGACCTGATGCTGAACGGCGCGGCGCCCCAGTGGCAGAACAAGGGCGTCTCGGCGGTGTATTATGAGGAGATGGCGGACAAGGCGCTCAAAATCGGGAACCTCTGGGCCATTTCCAACCCCCAGATCGAGGGTAACAGTGCGGCGAATATCTGGAACAGCTATGAGCATGAGCCGTTTATGCGGCGCAGGTGTTATCTTAAAAGTATCCCGTAGAAACAGACAGCGCCAACGGGCGCTTGTTGCTTCGCAACCCTATCCGGGTAAATGCGCCCTTATGGCGCAGTCTGTTTCAAGGAACATAAAGATAACACAAAAAAGAAGTCATTATGGCAGATAATAATAATTTATTGGAGAAGGTATTGTCGCTGCAGGACAAGTTCCAGTCCCTGCAGGACCAGCTGGCGAGCCCTGAGGTTATGCAGGATATGAAGCGTTATGTCCAGCTGAACAAGGATTATAAGGAACTTGAGCCTATAATTGCGGCCGGGCTGGAGTACAAGAAGATGCTCTCGGACCTCGCGTCCGCGAAGGATATACTGCTCAACGAGAAGGACGACGAGCTGAAGGAGATGGCGCGTGAGGAGATTGGCGAAATCGAACCGAAGCTTCCAGAAATGGAACAGCGTATAAAGCTGCTTCTCATTCCCGCCGATCCCGACGATGGGAAAAACGCCATCGTGGAAATTCGCGGCGGTACCGGCGGCGACGAGGCGGCCATCTTTGCCGGCGACCTTTTCCGCATGTATGCCCATTATGCCGAATCGAAGGGCTGGAAGCTCGAGGTCACCGACCAGACACCCGGGACTTCCGGCGGCTACAAGCAGATTGTCTTCAAACTTTCCGGGGATAATGTTTACGGCACGATGAAATACGAATCGGGCGTGCACCGCGTGCAGCGCGTGCCCCAGACCGAAACCCAGGGCCGTATCCAGACTTCCGCAGCCTCTGTTGCGGTATTCCCCGAGGCCGGTGAATTCGACGTGGACCTGAGCTGGGACGATATCCGGCTCGACCTCTTCTGCTCTTCCGGTCCCGGAGGACAGGGCGTGAATACTACCTATTCCGCCGTGCGTCTGACGCATATCCCCACGGGGCTCGTGGTGCAGTGCCAGGAGGAGCGCTCGCAGCTCAAGAACAAGGACCGCGCGTTCGAGGAACTTCGTACCCGGCTCTATAACCTGGAGCACCAGAAGTATCTCGACGAGATTTCCGCCAAGCGCAAGACGATGGTTTCTACCGGCGACCGTTCCGCCAAAATCCGTACTTACAACTATCCCCAGGGCCGTGTGACGGACCATCGTACCGGCTGGAGCATGTTCAATCTGCCCGTCTTTATGGACGGGGACATCCAGGCCTGTATCGACCAGCTTCAGGTCGCAGAAAACGCAGAGCGCCTCAAAGAGGCCGGAGAATAATGAGAACGAAATCCTTGTTGTATGCCGCTGCGGTGGCAATGGCTTGCCTCTCTTGTGCGAGAGGGACGGAAGACTCCGGGCTGTTGAAGCCCGGAACGAAGATGGAGTTCACCGCCGATTGGGCTGATGAGAAGGATACGGATTCCAGGACTGTACTGCAGGATGACGGAACTAGCATCTGGTGGAGCGCGAATGAGGAAATCAATGTCTTTATCGGTAACGACGTGTCCGCCAAATTCGTTTCAACCAATACCCAGCCGCAGGGCGTAGTGAGTTTTGTCGGGAATGTGCTCATCGGTGTTACAGAACAGGAAGGCGCTTTCCCCGGATATTGGGCTGCTTATCCTTATGATGCTGAGAATAGTTGTGACGGACAAAGTATTACCCTGTCATTGCCGTGTATCCAGGAAGGGAAGGCCAACGGTTTTGCCGACAAGTTCTTCCCCGCTGTTGCAAGGAGCAACAATTTCCTGCTTTCTTTCTGGAATGTCTGCGGCGGCGCGCGGTTCAGCGTAACGCGTGAAGGCATTAGGAGGATTGTTTTCCGATCTAACGACGGCAGCCCGATGTCAGGCAAGGTCCAGCTTAGCTGCGGCGAAGATAATAAACCACAAATTCTTGATTTCGCCGAACCCGTTGATTCCGTTGTCGTGAAGGCCCCTGAAGGCGGTTTCGTTCCTGGCACAAACTACTTCGCCGCGATGCTGCCGCACGCTCACGCGGAGGGGTTGACCGCTACGCTCTATACGGCTGACCGATATGCCGTCAAGGTTATGGACGATCCGATTGTTGTCAAGCGTTCCGTTTTCGGAATGTTGGATAGTATCGACGAAGGCCTTACGGATTGGGAGGAATATGAGCCCGAGAAGCAGATTCTCAAGATTCTCAATTCCATTTATTTCGGTGCTGAGAGTACGACCAAAAGTTCTTTTTCCGATCATATGTCCGATAATCCCATCCCCGCAGGGACGGAAATCTGGATTAACGATAAGATTTATACAATCCCGGAATCGCGCGAAATCGCCGTTCCTGCTGCACAACGTTATTACTTGGGCTACCCTGCAGACAATGTGTCTTGGACGGAAGGTTGCGTAGCCGTAGATTTCCCGTCGACGGTTATTGACCGTTCATGCGCTTTTTATGGCTATTGTGAGTATACGCAGCAGTCAGCGGAAGTGCAGTTGTCTTGCTTGACGGGATTCCTGGATATTATTGCCAGTAGTGGTTTTTCCTGGGTTCGCGTAACCGTCAACAGCGATGCGCAACTCGCCGGATACTGTTTGTATGGCCCTATGCAGGATTATACCTTTGGGGATCAGGGCAGTTTTCCGGGCCTGTTTTATAATTCCGCCGTCTTGTACGATAATGACGGGGATAATGAAGTTGTCCTGGCCATCAGTCCGCAATCATTCAGTTATTTGAAGATGGAGTTCTTTAATCAGGATAATCAGCTTCTCGCTACAAAGGAGGCTTCCAGGAGTTGGACCTGCAATGCAGGAACGATTTCGGTGGCAAGGGTGAACATCAGCCTTAATTGAATTCGCCAGGGCCGGTACTTTTCCCGAAAAACGGCCATTTTGAGGAAAAATGGTGCCCAGAGGGGTCTTAGAGGAACCTTCCCCTAATGAATAATGTCTGGCGTTTAGGTGCGCAGGATTCGGAGCGGCAGAGCCGTGACAGAGGGGTTTTAGGGGAACCTTCCCCTAATGGATAATGTCTGGCGTTTAGGCCTTCCTAAACGCCAGGCAGGCGTTATGCCCGCCGAATCCGAAGGAATCGCTCAGGGAGAGGGTGATGCCGGCGCGGACGGCCTTGTTGGGCGTATAGTCCAGGTCGCACTCCGGGTCGGGCGTGTCGAGGTTGATGGTCGGCGGGACAATGCCGTCGCGCAGCGCAAGGATCGCCGCAATGGCTTCCGTGGCGCCGGTGGCCCCGAGCATATGCCCGTGCATCGATTTTGTCGATGAGATATGGCATTTATAGGCATAACCGCCAAAGGCGGTCTTATAGGCCAGCGTTTCCGCTACATCGTTGAGTTTTGTGCCGGTGCCGTGTGCATTGATGTAGACCGTGTCCTTCGAAGGGTCGAATCCGGCTTCGTCGCAGGCATCCGTTATGCACCTTGCCTGCGTGCTGCCGTCGGGCCGCGGCGCCGTGGTATGATAGGCGTCGCAGGTGCTGCCGTAACCCACCATTTCTGCGTAAATCTTCGCCCCGCGCGCCTTTGCATGTTCGTATTCTTCGAGAATAAGGATGGACGCGCCGTCGGCCATTACGAAGCCGCCGCGGTTCAGGTTGAAGGGCAGGGACGCGTATTTGGGGTCCGTAGCCCGGGACAGGGCTTTCAGGTTGCCGAAGCCGACAAGCCCGAGCGGAATGGTGCAATTGTCCGTACCTCCGGCTGCAATCGCATCGGCGTATCCGTGCTTTATCGCGCGGTAGGCCTCGCCGATGGAGTGCGTAGAGGTGGCGCAGGCTGTTACGATGTCGATGCACGGGCCCTTCGCTTCGAATTTTATCGCGACCTGTCCGCTGGCGATGTTTGAAATCATCGTCGGGATGAACATGGGGGAGAGCCAGCGGCCGGAGGGGTCGTCATACATTTTGTTTATTTCCCTGTGCGCCACCGTGAACCCGCCTACGCCGGAACCGATGTAAACCCCCAGGCGGAAGGGGTCGATATCGCTGCCGGAAGCGAGCCCCGCATCCCCGAATGCCTGCCATGCGGCTGCCATCGCATAAATGGTGAAGGGATCCTGCTTGCGGATGAACTGCTTGTCCATTCCGAAATCCAGAGGCTCGAATCCGCGCACCTTGCCGCCGATTTTTACGGGAAGCGCATCTGTATCGAATTCAGTGATGTAGTCTATCCCGCAGACGCCGTCAACGAGGTTCTTCCAAAACGTATTTATGTCGTTTCCGAGGCAGGAAACTATGCCCATGCCGGTTATGACTACTCTTCTGCCTTCCATATTTTCACGCGATATGCTGCAAATGTAGCGAAAAAATCTTATCTTTGAGCATGTTTTCGCTTTCCGACAGGATTCCGAAATATTTACTGGGGAAATACCAGCTTATGACGACGGTGCTGTTCACCGCCCTTTTTTCGCTGGTATGCATACTTCTCGTGAGCCGATTTTTCCTGAACAGCTGGTTTTCCCTGGACAGCGCTTTCTCGTCAGGATACATGCTCGGCTTCTATGCCCTGTCCATAGGATTGTTGTGCATCAGCCGCCGCCTGATGTACGTCAATCGCGACGAGCCTATCACCTACATGGGCTATATCCTCTGGCTGGTGACGGAAGTCGTGGCGGTGGCGCTGCTCTATACGGGCCTTTCCGTGGCGGCACCGGCGCTGGGCTTGCCTGAGTCGTCGGTTCCCGCACGTATGCTCTTCGCCCGCTCTCTTATGGGGGCGGCGGTTGCGATGGGGGTGCCTTATATCCTGGTCGCCCAGTATTTCGCAATCGAGGACAAGAATAACACCATGAGGGTGATGAACTACTCGTCCGTGGTGACGGATATGCCCCTTACCCCTCAGGATGAGAAACGTATTACGCTCTACGACAATGCCGGGGTCATCAAACTTTCGCTGACCCAGGATAAACTCTATTATGTGGAGTCGGATGATAATTACGTAAAGGTCTGGTACACTGACGCCAGCGGTGCTATGAAACAGTATATGCTGCGCTGCCGGCTCAAGACCATAGAAGAAAGTTTCGTGGACAGTGACCTTGTCCGCTGCCACCGCAAATTCCTTGTCAATATCCACAAGGTTGAGGTGCTCCTGAGCGAGAAGGAAGGGTATTACCTGATCCTGGACAGCCCGCAGGCGGACAGGATTCCGGTTTCCAAGACATACGAGGAATTCGTGCTTACCAAGTTTAATTCCAGATAGATATGTGGCAAAGGGTACAGACGCTATATCTTGCCGCAGCCACCGCGCTGCTCGTTTCCCTTTTTTTCTGTGATGCAGCCCGGGTTATCGGCCCCGGCGGAGAGGTGCAGTCCATATGCTATACCGAGAAGCTGCCCTACATGGTGCTTCTCTGTGTCGGTACGGCGGGACTTGCGCTTGCCCTTTTCAGCTTCCGTCACAGGATGTTCCAGTTGCGTGTGGCCGCTGCGGCGATGGTGGTGACCCTGGGGCTTCAGGGCTGGATCGCCTGGGATTATTTTACCGCAGACGATGCGATTGTATTCAGTTATACCGCAGTATTTCCACTGATTGCGGCAATACTGACCGTACTTGCGATACGCGGCATTTATGCAGATGAACTTATGGTGCGCAGCGCTTCGCGCCTGCGCCCTGCAAAACGCAAAAGATAACACTATGAGAATTCCTGAATCTGAACTTATCATCAATTCCGACGGTTCCGCGTTCCATATCCATATCAGGCCGGAACAGCTTGCCGACCGTGTGATCGTGGTAGGGGACCCTGGCCGAGTGGACCAGGTTGCCGTTTTCCTGGACAGTGTGGAATGCCGCAACGCCTCACGGGAATTCGTTTCCGTGACGGGGAGTTTCAAGGGGAAGCGCTTTACCGTGCTTTCCACCGGAATCGGGACGGACAATATAGATATAGTGATGACCGAACTCGACGCCCTTGCCAATATAGATTTCGCTACCCGCGAGGTAAAGCCGGAGCACCGGAAGCTTAGCATCCTGCGTATAGGTACCTGCGGAGCGCTCCAGGCTGATGTGCCTATCGGTTCCTATGTCTTTTCAAAGGTGTCCATCGGCTTTGACGGCCTTATGAACTGGTATGCGGACCGCGAATCCCTCGAAGACTTTGAGGAGGCGTTCAAGGCGCACATGAACTGGAATCCCCATTTGCCCGATCCCTATTTCGTGCGTGCTTCCGAGCGTATTGCCAGGGCTTTCGAGGACAGCACCATCCAGGGGATGACTATTTCGGCTCCCGGATTCTATGGGCCACAGGGACGTGTGGTGCGTCTTCCGCTGGCGATGCCCGATATGCTGGACCGCATTTCAAGCTTCCGCTTCGGCGGGATGAAGATTAATAATTTCGAAATGGAGAGTTCCGCGCTGGCAGGGCTCGCATCAAAGCTCGGCCATGACGCCGGTACGGTCTGCTGTGCCATAGCAAACCGCCTCCTCAAGGACAGCAACCCCGATTACAAGAGAAAGATCAAGGAGCTGGTCTGGCTCAGTCTTGAAACTCTTGCCGAAAAACTGTGATGAAACGACTGCTTATGTCCCTGCTCTCCGCCTGCATGATTGCGGCATCTCTTCCTGCCGGAGCGGAGCCCGCCCTCAAGCCTTCATCCTCGTTCCTTTTCGCCGAGCGTGGAAGCGAACAGTTGTGGATGGATATCTATGCACCTGCAAAGGGTACGGAAAGTTTGAAACTGCCTACCGTGCTTTATGTTTTCGGCGGCGGTTTTAAGACCGGCTCAAGGGATCATGAATACCTGATGCCGTTCTTCCGGCAGCTGACTGACGGCGGTTACCGCGTGGTCGCCATAGATTATCGCCTGGGGCTCAAGGAGGTTACCAAGATGGGTATCGCCCAGCGCGATCTGCTCAAAAAGGCCATCGACATGGCTGTGGAGGACCTGTATTCCGCTACGGCTTTCCTGCTGGCAAATCCCGAGGCGACCGGCGTAGATCCCGCGAATATCGTGCTTTGCGGCTCATCTGCCGGCGCCATAACCGTGCTTCAGGCGGATTGGGAGCGTTGTAACGGAGCTGCGGTTGCGGCAGCGCTGCCTGCGGACTTCGCCTTTGCCGGGGTCGTCTCCTTCGCCGGAGCGATCTATTCGAACCAGGGCAAACCGCGCTACCGCAATGCCAAACCTGCCCCCACGCTCCTTTTCCATGGCATCGACGACAAGATTGTAACCTATAAGAAAATCAGCTTCTTCAGCCTGTGCTTTGCCGGCAGCGATGCGCTGTTCCCGGTGCTGGAGAAAAGCGGCGTCCCCTGCGCGATCTACCGTTTCAAGGGGATAGGACACGAAGTGGCGGGGTCTATGGAACGCAACTACTCCTTGATGGACCGCTTTATACGGGCCGATGTGGTGGGGGAGAAGCCTTTCGTTGAAGATGCGATCCTTACGGACAGCGCAATTGAACCCTGGAAGCTAAAGTCGCTTGACGACATTTACTCTACGCCCGACCCGAAACTTTGACGCAGGTACCCTGCCCGTCCGGGGTAAGTGCCACACAGATAGACTTTGCGCCGCTCCCTTCTGGGCGGCGTAACAGTTTGTCGGACAGGATGAATTCGGAGACCGGGTCCTCAATATAGCGGCTGATGGCCCGCCTGAGCGGCCTTGCACCGTAGGCGGGATCGTAGCCCTGTCGGGCGATAAAGCGCCGGGCTGCCGCATTCACGCTAAGCCTGTATCCCGCTTCCAGCGCGCGTGCTTTCAGGCCTGCGAGCTCCAGTTCGATGATTTTTTCCAGGTCTTCGCGCCCCAGGCTGCGGAAAAACACCTGCTCGTCTATCCGGTTTATGAATTCCGGCGGGAAGGCCTTGCGCATCGCTTTGTCCAGCACGTTCCTGCGCCTTTGTTCCACATCCTCGTCGGAGCGTCCGAACCCTATGCCTCCGCCGTAATCCTCCAGTTCCCTGGACCCTACGTTGGAAGTCATAATCACTATGGTGTTTCGGAAATTGACCGTGCGCCCGTTGCTGTCTGTAAGACGTCCCTCGTCGAGCACCTGCAGCAGGAGATTGAAGATGTCCGGGTGGGCCTTCTCTATCTCGTCGAGCAGTACCACGCTGTAGGGTTTGCGGCGGACAGCCTCGCTGAGCTGCCCTCCCTCTTCGTAGCCAACATAGCCCGGAGGAGCGCCGATAAGCCTGGAGGAGGATATTTTTTCCCCGTATTCACTCATGTCTATACGGACGATATTCTCTTCTGAATCGAAGAGATATTCCGCCAGGCACTTTGCGAGCTTTGTCTTTCCGACGCCCGTGGGCCCGAAGAACAGGAAGGTGCCTATGGGCCTTGCCGGATCCTTGAGACCGGCCCTGTTCCGGCAAATCGCCCTGCATACGCGTTCAACCGCTTCATCCTGGCCTATAATATTGCCGCTCAGCCGTTTTTTCATCTCAAGCAGGCGCTGTCCTTCCTTCCTGGCGACTTTCCCCGCCGGAATGCCGGAAATTTTCGACACCACCGCGGCGATATCTTCAGCGCTGACTGTCCTGCCTCCCCGGAGCCGGACCATCGAGCCCGCCTCGTCCATCGCGTCCACCGCCTTGTCTGGCAGATGGGCGGAAGGAATGTAGCGGTCCGTCTGCCTTACGCACGCTTCCAGGGCATCTTTGGTGTAACGTACTCCGTGGAACTGCTCGTACTGCGGAGCAATCTGTGTCAGGATCTCCAGGGTCTGGGGGATATCGGTAGCCTCCACCACGATTTTCTGGAACCTGCGGTCCAGGGCTCCGTCCTTCTCGATTATTTTGGTGAACTCATCCATGGTGGTCGCCCCTATGCACTGGATTTCCCCGCGTGCCAGCGCCGGTTTCAGCATATTGGCTGCATCCAGGCTGCCCTGCGCGCCGCCGGCTCCGACCATCGTATGGAATTCGTCGATAAAAAGAATCACGTCCGTCCTTTCGCGCAGTTCGGCGATGATGCCCTTTAGCCGCTTTTCGAAATCCCCGCGGTAGCGGGTTCCGGCAACGACGGAGCCGATATCGAGAGAATAGAGCTTCTTTCCCCGGATCGGAGCGGGAACGCTGTTAGATGCCAGCCTCAGGGCGATGCCCTCGACAATGGCGGATTTGCCGACGCCTGGTTCCCCGATCAGCATCGGGTTGTTCTTCTTTCTGCGGCCGAGTATTTCAACGACGCGCCCGATCTCGTGGTCCCGGCCTACAACGGGGTCGAGGTGTCCGCTCATCGCTTCGGCGGTAAGGTCCCGGGCAAATTCGTCCAGGATGCTCTCCTTTTCGGGTGCTTCCTGCGTTTCGGCCATTTCGGTTTCCGCGGCTTTCGGCCCTTCGGCTTCGGGTTCTTCGTTCCATGCTTCCCCTCCGAACTGCTGTGCGGCCAGTTTTGCCGTGATCCCGAGGTCTGAGAGATAAGTCGTTGCAACTCCGCCCGTAGATCGGAGCAGGGCCAGCAGCAGATGCCTGCTGTCGGCGGAGGCGCTGCGCCACCTGGTGGCCTCCAGTATGGTCAGGTTCAATGCGTTCTGGCAAAGCCTTGAAAACACCACCTTTTCTATTTCGGAGTATGAAATCAGCTCCCCGCTTATGGTGCAGCGGTCCAGGTAGGCCTTGAAATCCTCAAGGTTTACCCCGAGTGATGAAAGGCAGCGGCACGCCCCGTTGTCGGCATGCCTGAGTATTCCCAGAAAGAGGTGATCCGTGCCGATCGAGTAGCTGCCGGTACGCATCGCTTCGTCGCGGGCATAGCCTACGATTTCGTGCAGTTCGGGGGAAATTCTCAGTTGCATAAAAATGTTCTTGTGCAGGGGACAAAATTAGCATATTTTCCCGGAATTTTTATTATCTTTGTATGATTATGGACAATATGGAAAATCAGACAGAGATACACGGCCTTATCGAGCCGGTAGAAATTGATCAAGAGATGCGCTCGGCCTACATCGACTACTCGATGTCGGTCATTGTTTCAAGGGCGCTTCCCGATGCGAGGGATGGCCTGAAACCCGTGCAGCGGAGGGTTCTGTTCGGTATGGACGGCCTGGGGCTGAACTACGGCGGGCAGACCAAGAAATCCGCCCGTATCGTCGGTGAGGTGCTGGGTAAATACCATCCTCACGGCGATTCCAGCGTTTACGACGCTATGGCGCGCCTCGCACAGTGGTGGAACCAGCGCTATCCTCTGGTCTGGGGCCAGGGAAACTTCGGCTCCATGGACGGGGATCCCGTTGCCGCCATGCGTTACACGGAGGCGAAACTGGCCAAAATGGCTGAGGATACCCTCGCGGACATCGACAAGAATACGGTGGACATGATGCTGAACTTCGACGATTCGCTCGAAGAGCCCACGGTCCTGCCCACCAAGCTGCCGCTGCTGCTGCTCAACGGCTCCGCCGGCATCGCCGTAGGTATGGCGACGAATATGGCTCCGCATAACCTCAGCGAATGCTGCGATGCCATTTGTGCCTATATCGACGATCCCGACATTACAGTCGAAGGCCTGATGGAACACATCAAGGGTCCTGATTTTCCGACAGGCGGCATTATCCAGGGCCGGCAGGGCATCATAGATGCCTATACGACGGGCCGTGGCCGGGTGGTGGTGCGCGCAAAGGCTGAAATTGAAGAAGACTCGCAGGGGCGCGAGACCATAGTCGTGACGGAACTGCCCTATATGGTGAACAAGAAGGAGATGCTCGAGCGCATTTCCCAGATGGTGGAGGACAAAAAAATTGAAGGTATCACTTACCTCAACGACGAATCCTCCCGTGAGGGCCTGCGCGTGATTTTCCGCGTCAAGCAGGGGCACAACTCCAATGTCGTCCTCAATACCCTCTATAAATACACCGCGCTGCAGAGCAGTTTTGCCGTAAACAACGTGGCGCTGGTGAAGGGCCGTCCGCGCACCCTCTCCCTGAAGGAGATGATCGCGGAATTCGTGGACTTCCGCCACGAGGTGGTGGTCCGCCGCACGAAGTTCGACCTGGACGCCGCACAGCGCCGTGCCCACATCCTCGAAGGACTGCTCAAGGCTATTGACGTGATTGACGAGATTATCGCCATAATCAAGCGTTCCAAGACCGTCGATGACGCCCGCAACGAGCTTATGGCGACCTTCGGCTTTACCGAGCCGCAGGCGACCGCCATCGTCGAGATGCGCCTGCGCCAGCTGACTGGTATGGAGAAGGAAAAGCTCCAGGCCCAGTATGACGAACTTGAGCGCTTCATCGCCCGCTGCGAGCAGATTCTCGGCAGCGAGGAGGAGCAGCTCAAGGTGGTGAAGGAAGAAACGATGGAGATGAAGGCCAAGTACGGCGACGAGCGCCGCACTGAAATCACTCTCTCCGCCGAAGAATTCAATCCCGAGGACTTCTATGCCGACGACGACGTGGTCATTACCATATCGCACCTCGGCTACATCAAGCGCACCGCGCTGACCGAATTCCGCACCCAGGCCCGCGGGGGAGTGGGTGCGAAGGGCGGCGCCACCCGCGACGAGGACTTCATCGAGCATATCTACGTTGCGAATATGCACTCGACGATGCTCTTCTTTACCTCCAAGGGTATGTGCTACCGCATCAAGGTCTACGAGTTGCCGGAGGGTACGCGCACCTCGAAGGGCCGTGTCATCCGCAACTTGCGTCCCATCGACGCGGATGACAGCATCATTACCTACCTGAACGCCAAATCAATCGAGAATAAGGAGTACACGGACAGCCATTATGTGGTGATGGTAACCCGCGAAGGCGTTATCAAGAAGACGCTCCTTACCGAATATGCCAACTCCCGTACCCGCAACAAGGGTATTACCGCCATCAAGTTCCGCGAGGGCGATGCGCTCGTGGAGGCCTTGCTGACCGATGGAAGTGCACAACTGATGATCGCAGCCCGGGGCGGCCGCTGCGTCCGCTTCAATGAAGAGGACGCCCGCAGCCTGGGACGCGTTTCTTCCGGAGTGCGCGGAATCAGCCTGGACAAGGGCGATGAAGTAGTGGGCATGATAGCTTACAACCCTGCCGAGGAAGCTGCATCCGGCCAGACCATACTCGTGGTGAGCGAGCACGGATACGGCAAACGCTCGGATCCGGAGGACTACCGCCTGACGGCACGCGGGAGCAAGGGCGTGAAGACGCTGGACATTACGGACAAGACTGGCACAGTCGTTGCAATCAAGAATGTCAGCGATGACAACGACCTGATGATTATCACCCAGTCCGGCCTGACTATCCGTATGCCGGCTTCCGACATCCGGGTGATGGGCAGGGCCACCCAGGGCGTGCGCCTCATAAACATCCGTGAGAATGACTCCATAGCCTCCGTGTCTGTGGTGAACGGAAATGAAGAAGGGGAGGAGCAGCCGGAGTCGTCCGAACAAACTGAACAACAACAAGACTAATAGCAAAAGATATGAAAAAGATTATCCTTTCCACGCTTGCGCTGCTTGCCATTCTTCCTGCAGTGGCGCAGAGCAATATCGAGAATGCGAAGAAGGCTGCGGAGAAGGCGCGTATTGCAACGCAGGATCCGAAGGCTTCCGCCAAGTCGGCCACCTGGCTTAATTTCGGCAAGAAAATGATGGATGCTTATAGCGCCCCCACCAAGGAATTTGCCAACCTTCAGTACAAGATGCAGCTCGGGGAGCTCGGTCTGAAACCCAAGCGCACGGAATCGGTGGAAATCGAGGGGAATCAGCAGGTGGAAAAACTCTCGTTCGAGAATGCAAACCTGTATTTCAATGTGCAGAGCGGCCAGCTGCTTTTTACGGAAGTGGTCAACAAGGCCTACGACGACGCGCTCGAACAGGCTTTCGGAGCATATAAGAAGGCCTATGAGCTGGATCCCAAGAAGGCAAAGGATGTGGCTGAAGCATTCCAGAACATTTCCGATAAGTTCCAGAATGAGGCCACCCTCTACTATTACACCCATAAATTGGATAAGGCCGCCTATAATTTCGAGCAGGCTGCGCTCGTGTCGGCTGAGGAGCCGTATGGGCAGTTGGATACGATGTCCCTTTTCAATGCCTCCGTGGCTGCCCGCATGACCGGCGATTATGACAAGGCAAAGGAAATCCTGAACAAGTGTCTTGAATTTAACTATGACAGTGAGGGAAAGGTATATTCTTCACTTTATTATGTCACGGTGGCAGGTCTCGACAAGGCTTCGGACAAGGCTGATTCGATTGCAATCCAGAAGGCGGCCAAGGCCTATCTTGAGCAGGGAATCGCAAAATATCCGCTCAACCAGGAAATCGTCATCAACCTGATCAACCAGAAGATCCAGCTCCAGGAAGACCCGCAGGAGATTTTTGACCTGTTTACAAAAGCCAAGGAGCAGGATCCGAAGAATGCGTCCCTTTATGCGGTGGAGGCTGATGTCCGCTCGAAACTCGGCATGAAGGAAGAGGCAATCGCCGGTTATCTCAAGAGCGTTGAGGTTGATCCGAAGTACGAGTACGGCTACTACTGCATAGGCAAGTTCTATTATGACGAGGCCATGGCCATCTATGACGAGGCCCAGCGCGAGGACGACAACAAGAAGTACGAGGCCCTTGTAGCCAAGTACATGGAGGCCCTTGAGCAGTGTGTGGGACCTTTCGAGACTTTTTTCGATATCTCGGTTGAAAAGAACAACAAGGACGTTGCAGCCCAGTACCTCAAGATTATCTGCTACAACCTCTATTCAGCCTACAGCCGCCAGGACAAAGAAGACCTGAGCAACAAGTACAAGGAGCTGAACAAGAAGTACGCCGACTACCTCAAGGGTGAATGACGCTGTGCGGCGTGGTTGAGAACCACGACGGTAGTGTCTGAAAGTCGGATTTTCAGCCAGGATTCCAGTTTTTTCCTTTCGGTCTCGGGCATCGGCTTGCCCGAGACCGTCAGCATTATGATGCAGCGGTCTTCGTGCGTGGTGCTGTCCTGCCGGACATTCGCCCCGCGGGCGAGGTAGATTTCCCCGAGGTTGGGATACTGGCTCCTGACTTCGTTGTATATCTGGGTGTACGGAATTTCGGCGCTCTTCATTTCGCGCAGCTGTCCTTCCAGCAGCCGGATTTGCGCTTCCCGCTTGTTGATTTCGTTGTCAGTGCGGGCGTATATGCCCTGCATCAGGCGTTCGGATTCCTCAGAGCTGTTGTCGGAGTCGTCCATGATTCGCTCCCTGAAGTAAACCTTGTCCGGATTCAGGCCGGCTTCCTTCGCCGCTTCGCGAAGTTTTTCCTTCTCATAGGGTTTGAGCGGTTCTCCGCCGATGTAGAGATTGACGGTCTTTTCGCGGTCATCGATGCTGTAATCGTAGACGTAGCTGCGCTCCAGCGTTTTGTTCCGGGCTACGAACTCGATGGCGTTGTTTTTGAAATTGTTGGCGCGAATCACGTCGATGGCGGTAATCATGCTTGGGATGGCTACGATAATTACTACGGCGGTGATTATACGCCGGCTGCGAAGGCTCTGCGCGTCGTCCATCTGGGCTGTGATCGGGAACTTCAGGTACTTGACCATCAGGTAGGTGGAGAGCGTTATGAAGATCGCGTTGATTGTAAAGAGGTACAGCGCGCCGAAGAAGAAATGCATGTTCCCATTGGCCAGCCCGTAGCCGGCCGTGCAGATGGGCGGCATCAGGGCCGTAGCGATAGCCACTCCCGACAATACGGTCCCTTTTTGCCGGCGGCACATCTCGAAGATGCCCGCGGCGCCGCCGAAGAGGGCGATCAGCAGGTCGTAGACCGTGGGGTTGGTACGTGCCTCCAGTTCCGTGGGATTTACGAGGTTGAGGGGCGTCATCAGGAAGTAGAGCGTCGACGCCAGGAGCGATACGCCCACCATCACAAGCAGGTTCTTGCCCGAGATTTTGAGCAGGCGGATGTCGTTTGTGCCCAGGGCCAGGCCCAGGCCGAAAATGGGGCCCATCAGCGGCGAAATGAGCATGGCGCCGATGATGACAGCCGTGGAGTTGACGTTCAGACCTACGGATGCAATGATGATGGCAAAGCTGAGAATCCACAGGTTGGGACCCTTGAAGGTGATGTTGGACCTGATGGTCTCGGCGGCTGCGGGCGGGTCCATCGAATCGTAGATGTACCCGATCCGCTGCAGCCTTTTCCACAATGTATTAAAGATACTCATATTTGGTCGTATAGCAGATTGCCTCCTGCGACCATTTACCCGGATAGGGTCGCGAAGCGACAGGGAGCAGGAGGCAATCTGCTATTAAAATATATTGCCTGCAAAAATAAGAATCTATTTTGAATTATTGTTAAATTTGCATCTTGTACTTTTATGAAACGACTTTTACTTGTCCTCTCGGTTTTGCTGCTGACAGTGCTGCCGCTTTCCGGCCAGTACCGCACGCCTCCGTACGGAGACCTTAATGAGAGCTCCGCCGTAAAGGCGATGCGCGAGGATGTGCGTTTTCTCTCGTCTGCGGCTCTCGAAGGCCGGAAGGCTGGTTCCGATGGGGAGCAGGAGGCCGCGCGATATGTTTCTGCAAGGCTCGCTGAATTGGGGATCGACGTGCTGTCGGGTACCGACGGGGATCCCTTCGGTATCCGTGAGGAAAATGGCGATACCCTTACGTCGCGGAATGTGCTGGCATTTATTCCCGGTTATGACAAGTCGCTGTCAAGCCATTATATCGTAATAGGAGCGCGTCTGGACAATATCGGTACGTATCAGTTGAAGGTGAACGGCGGGGAAGAGACGCGTATTTGCTATGGCGCCAATGGAAATGCGTCCGGGCTGGCGATGCTGCTTCAGCTTGCATCGATGCTCCAGACCAACAGGGTGCTTTTGAGGCGTTCCGTACTGATTGCTGCATTCGGAGCTTCCTGTAGCATGGGCGCCGGTTCGTGGTATTTCCTGAACAGGAGCTTCCCGGCGGTGGATAAGATAGATGCGATGATCAACCTGGATATGCTGGGGACGGGTTCGTCGGGCTTTTATGCATGGCCTTCCGGCAATGCCGACCTGACCCAGTTCCTGAAAAACCTTTCCGCTACGCTTCAGCCTGTCGTGCCCGAGGTGGTAACCCGTGAACCGTGCTTCTCGGACCATAAGACCTTTTACGACAAGGAGATTCCTTCCGTGTTCTTTACCACGGGGATGTATCCGGAGTATAATAGCGAGAAAGATACGGAGAGCATACTGGAATATGGCGACATGGAGCGTGAGCTTGAGTTTATATATAATTTTGCCGTCCAGCTCTGTAACGGTCCCCGTCCGCTTTTCAAAATCACGGAAGATACGGTTGTCAAACTTGACGGAAAAACTGTCGTGCCATATTACGAATGCGATGTGAAACCAACGTTCCTGGGGAGTACGGATCCGGGCGTTTTCCTGCAGAAATGGGTGTATTCCTATTTGCATTATCCTGCAGAAGCCGTGCGTCAGGGTATCCGTGGCCGTGTGCTGGTTGGCTTCCTTATAGACCAGAAGGGTAATGTGAAGGACGTTCGTGTGCTCAAGGGGGTACATCCGCTGCTGGATAATGAAGCGGTCAAGGTGGTCGGGGCGTCTCCCCGCTGGAAGCCGGGAAAGGTGCGCGGAAAACCTGTGATATGCGAAGTTTCACTCTATGTGGAATTCATACTTGAAAGAAGAAAAAACAGATAAAGATGGATTACGAATTCAAGTCAATCGAGAAGAAGTGGCAGGCCCGGTGGGCTGCAGAGAAGACCTTCAAGGTGAAGGAAGACGCTTCCAAGCCCAAGTTCTATGTTCTGGACATGTTCCCGTACCCCTCCGGGGCGGGACTTCACGTCGGGCATCCCCTCGGCTATATCGCCAGCGATATTTATTCCCGTTACAAGCGCCTCAGGGGCTTCAATGTGCTGCACCCTATGGGTTACGACGCTTTCGGCCTTCCCGCCGAGCAGTATGCCATACAGACGGGGCAGCATCCTGAGAAGACGACCACTGACAATATCAACCGCTACCGTTCCCAGATGGACAGGCTTGGCTTTTCCTATGACTGGGACCGCGAGGTGCGCACCTGCGACCCCCGCTACTATAAGTGGACGCAGTGGGCCTTCCTCAAGATGTTCGACAGCTGGTATGACCCTCAGGAGGACAAGGCGCGACCCATCGCTACGCTCATTGAGAAATTTGAGACGACAGGTTACGGCGACGTGACTCCCGCTGCCTGGAAGGCCGCTTCGGAGAAGGAAAAATCAGACATCCTGATGGGTTACCGGATTGCCTATCTGGGGGAATCGACGGTGAACTGGTGCTCCGGACTGGGGACTGTGCTTGCCAACGATGAGGTGAAGGACGGACTTTCCGTGCGCGGAGGCTTCCCCGTAGAGCAAAAGAAAATGGCTCAGTGGCAATTGCGGATATCAGCGTATGCGGAGCGCCTGCTCTCGTCGCTTGATAAACTGGAGTGGACGGATTCGCTCAAGGAAATGCAGCGCAACTGGATTGGCCGCTCCGACGGAACCGAGGTTGTCTTCCATACTGAATGCGACGGCCTCGAACGCGACATTACCATCTTTACCACCCGCGTGGATACCATTTTCGGCGTAACTTTCATGGTGCTTGCCCCGGAAAGCGAGCTGGTGCCGGAACTGACCTCAGCCTCCTGCAAGGAGGCAGTCGACGCATACCTCGAAGCGGTGAAAAGGAAGACTGAACGCGAGCGTATGGCGGAAACCCGCAGCGTTACCGGTGTGTTCTCCGGCTCCTGGGCGATTAACCCCCTGACCGGGGAGAAGGTCCCTGTCTGGATTTCCGAATATGTGCTTGCCGGTTACGGTACAGGTGCCATTATGGCAGTGCCTGCGCATGACAGCCGTGACTATGCCTTCGCCCGTAAGTTCGACCTGCCCATCGTGCCGATTATCGAGGGCTGTGATGTGTCTGAACAGAGTTTCGATGCAAAGGAAGGCCGCATGTGCAATTCCGGATTCCTGAACGGTATGGAAGTAAAGCAGGCAATCGAGGCGGCGAAGGATTATGCCGAAGCTAAGGGCATAGGCCGCCGGAAGACCAATTACCGCCTGCGCGATGCTATTTTCTCACGCCAGCGCTATTGGGGCGAGCCTTTCCCTATTTATTATAAGGACGGCATCCCTTGTCCAGTGCCGGAGAGCGCCCTGCCGCTTACTTTGCCGGAGATCAGCTCCTATAAACCTTCTCCGGACGGGGAACCGCCGCTTGCGCGTGCGAAGGACTGGAGCTGGAACGGCTATCCGCTGGAAAAGAGCACTATGCCGGGATTTGCCGGTTCAAGCGCATACTACCTCAGGTATATGGATCCGAGTAATGATAAGGCCCTGGTAAGTCCGGAGGCCGATGCCTACTGGCGCAGCGTAGACCTCTATATCGGGGGAACTGAACATGCCACCGGGCATCTCATATATTCCCGTTTCTGGAACAAGTTCCTCTATGACCTCGGTTATGTGTGCGAGGACGAACCTTTCCGCAAGCTGATCAATCAAGGTATGATCCAGGGCCGCTCGAATTTTGTATGCCGCATCGTCGGGACGAATACCTTCGTTTCACTGGGCCTGAAAGACCGGTATGAGACCACTCAGATTCACGTGGACATCAAGCTGGTCCGGAATGACCGGCTGGACCTGGAGGGCTTCAAGGCCTGGAGTCCGGACTACGCGGATGCTGAGTTCATTCTCGAAAATGGAGAGTATGTCTGCGGCTGGGCAGTTGAGAAGATGAGCAAGAGTATGTATAACGTGGTTAACCCCGATGACATTTGCGACACATACGGGGCCGATACGCTCCGTCTGTACGAGATGTTCCTCGGTCCGCTGGAGCAGAGCAAACCCTGGGATACCAAGGGTATAGACGGGGTAAACCGCTTCCTCAAGCGTTTCTGGAAGCTTTTCTGGGACCGTGACCGCTGGCTCGTGACGGATGAAAAGGCCTCAGCACAGGAACTGAAGGTACTGCACCGCCTCATCGGCAAGGAGCAGGAAGATATCGAGAACTTCTCCTACAATACTACCGTCAGCGCCTTTATGATTGCGATGAACGAACTCGTCGCACTCGACTGCCACAAGCGCGAAATCCTCGAGCCGCTGACCGTGCTGCTTTCGCCCTTCGCCCCGCATATCGCCGAAGAGCTCTGGGAGGCGCTCGGGCACAAGGGCAGCATCGCCTTTGCCGCGTTCCCCGAGTATGTGGCCGCATATACTGTCGAGGACAGCTGCACCTATCCTGTCTCCTTCAACGGAAAGACGCGCTTTACCGTCGAACAGCCCAAGAGCGCCACTCCGGCCGAAGTTGAGGCGTTCGTGCGGGCGCAGGAGCAGACCGCAAAATACGTCGGTGAGCAGCAGATAGTTAAAGTAATCGTAGTCCCCGGCCGGATTGTTAATGTCGTTCTGAAGTAGATGGATGGAAAACGTATATTGACGGGCGTCAAGGAATATGCCCTAATCACACTTGGAATACTGATGTATGTCATGGCGTGGTGCGTCTTTCTTGCCCCGAACAACCTCGTGGGCGGGGGAGTGACCGGTATCGCCGCCATTATCCAGTATGCCACCAATGGGGTGGTCAAGATAGGTTATACCTATTTTGCCGTTAATGCGGTGCTGTTGCTCCTGGCGATGCGGACGCTCGGCAAAAGCTTCGGCGCCAAGACGATATATGCGATGATCCTGGCCTCGGTCGGCCTGAATGTATTCCAGTCGATTATCCCTCACGAGGTGATTCAAAGCCTTGCCCTGGATAACGGGAAACTCATTTCAGCCGTAATGGGGGCCATAATTGTCGGGGTTGGAATCGGGATTTCCATGTCGCAGGGCGGGTCCAGCGGTGGTACCGACATCATAGCCCTGATGATTAACAAGAAGCACAATATATCGCCCGGGCGCCTGATGATGATGATGGATGTGGTGATCATCCTTTCCTCTATGCTCTTCCCGTCCTTTACCGAGGACGGTTCCCTGATGCCGGTGACGGATAAGATTGTGACCATTGTCTATGGTTACCTCATGGTGGGGATTGAGAATATGTCGCTGGATATGTATCTCTCCGGAACCAAGCAGTCAGTCCAGTTGTTCGTGCTTTCAAAGAAATATTCCGAAATTGCCGATTACATCACGACGGAGCTCAAGCGCGGCGTGACGGTCCTGGACGGAAAGGGCTGGTTCACCAAGCAGCCGGCACAGGTCCTGATGATCATAACCCGCCGGAGCGACCTTAATCTTTTCCTGCGGGCTATCAAGAGCATCGATTCAAGTGCGTTTCTTTCCGTGTCCAACGTCATGGGAGTGTACGGCGAGGGCTTCGATACCATCAAGGGGAGCACCATAAAACGTAAAAAAGCATATAAAACGTAAAAATCTTACGTTTGACGCTTGTCATACCCCTTTCCGCTGTATTTACGGGAAGGGGTATTTCTTATCTTTGGCGAACCGATATACTTATGAAAAAGGTAGTTGCATATCGCTTCGCCGTAAGAATATTGTCCGTCATTACCGTGCTGTCGCTTCTGGTATCCGGATTCCTTACGTGGCAGCGCGGCTATTGGTATGCCGTTGTCGGGAATGCCTTTTTCGGAGGATGTTGTGTTCTGTTCATCTATCCCCTGCAAGGTGAGAAATTCATGCAATCGTTCTTGCAGGCGATAGCTTGCTACGTGTTGCTGGTGTTGGCCGAAAATGTGGCTGTGCTGCGCCATGCCGTGGATTCTTTTGCGATTCCGCTCATGCTTTTTCTTGTATTGTTCAGTCGAAGACGTACATTCCCCCGCAACTCTTCAAAGGAAAACCGCCTTTTTTATGCATATGCTGCGATTGCTTTACGCATTATCGCCTATGGTCTGCCTCTCGTGCCTTTGTATATGTTGTTGTACTTTCTCTCTTATACAGGTAAATATTACAGCATAGCCACAGTATTAAGTCAGCGTCAGCATCGTACGGCCGCATGGCGCTGTGACCGGGACCAAATGAATGCGCTTTGGTCCAAAATCATGGATTATATGCAGAAGGAACAGCCTTTCCTGAATGCGGGATATAGGGAAGAACAGATGGCAAAGGCTCTTTTTACCAACCGTGCCTATTTGTCACAAACCATCAACGAGGTAGGGGGGACGAGTTTCAAGGGTATGCTGAACGACTACAGGGTGCGCTATGCAATGGCTATGTTGCGTGACAATCCCGCCCTCAGTATAAAAGAGGTGGCCGTGAGTTCCGGGTTCAATTCCTCGACGGTATTTCTCGGAGTTTTCAAAAGTTTTACGGGAGAGACTCCTCAGCAATTCCTTTCCAGGATTCGGGGACGGAGGCAGTGATGCATATCTCCCTCCTGCTTACAGGGTGGATAAACTCAGCCTTCCGGGAATGAAGGCATATACCGCCGTCAGGATTGGAGCGTGGGGCGCCGTATTTGAGGTCGCCCTTTATGGGGCAGCCGATATGGCTTAGTTGGCAACGGATCTGGTGGTGGCGGCCGGTAAGCAGGTTTACTGCAACCAGGTGATAGCGCTCAGTACTGCAGAGGTAGCGGTATTCCAGTCTGGCTTCTTTGGCGGCAGGGGAGGGCTTGTTCGTGACAAAGGACTTGTTCTGCGCCTCATTGCGGACCAGGAAGTCTTTCAGCATCCCTTCTTCCGGATTTGGCTTGGCGCAACAAAGTGCAAGATACGTTTTATGTATCTCTCCTTCACGGAACATGGCTGACAGGCGGGTCAGCGCCTTTGAAGTTTTGGCAAGCAAAGTGATTCCGCTGCAGGGGCGGTCCAGGCGGTGCGGCACGCCCATAAAGACCTGTCCCGGCTTGCCGTCGCGCTGGGCTATGAAGGCCTTGTAGGCGTCTGCTATGCATTCGTCTCCGGTCTTGTCGCCCTGGGTGATTTCGCCCACGCGTTTGTTGATGGCAAGGATGTGGTTGTCTTCGTAAAGTATGCGGCTTTCCAGGTCCGCATACTCCTGCGCGTTGAGTTCTCTATAATACATATTGCAAAGATAAGCATAATTGACAATTTGTCAGCAAATAGTATGTGGCAAAGGTTTTGATAATTTGTCGCCGGAGCCTGTCCCATAAGGGCGCATTTGCTTTACAGCTTTGCGCTCCGCAGCTCGGAAATTGGAGAAATCTCCATTTCGCTCGCTTTGTCGCGCAATTCCCCGGATAGGGTTGCGAAGCAACAAGCGCCCGTTGGGACTGGCGACGGAATAAAGAAAATTATCAAAACAGAAAAAAGGAGTAATATTATGGGAAAGATTATTGGAATCGACCTCGGAACCACCAATTCGTGCGTTTCGGTCATGGAAGGCAACCAGCCTACCGTTATCATCAATGACGAGGGTGCGCGCACCACGCCGTCCGTCGTGGCCTTCACCGGCAGCGGCGAGCGCAAGGTCGGCAACCCGGCCAAGCGCCAGGCCATCACGAACCCTCACAACACCATCTTCTCCATCAAGCGTTTCATGGGTGAGACCTATGACCAGGTGGACAAGGAAGTTGCCCGCGTACCTTATAAGGTCGTGCGCGGCGAGAACAACACCCCGCGCGTTGACATCGACGGGAAACTGTACTCCCCTCAGGAAATTTCCGCAGTCATCCTGCAGAAAATGAAGAAAACCGCGGAGGATTACCTGCGCCAGGAAGTGACCGAAGCGGTCATCACCGTCCCCGCCTACTTCTCCGACTCGCAGCGTCAGGCTACCAAGGAAGCCGGCAAGATTGCGGGACTGAATGTCAAGCGTATCATCAACGAGCCTACTGCGGCGGCCCTGGCCTACGGTCTGGACAAGAAGAACAAGAATATGAAGGTCGCGGTGTACGACCTGGGCGGCGGTACCTTCGATATCTCCATCCTGGAACTCGGCGACGGCGTGTTCGAGGTGAAGTCCACCAACGGTGACACCCACCTGGGCGGCGACGACTTCGACCAGGTCATCATCGACTGGCTGGCCTCCGAGTTCGCTTCAGAGAACGGCGGTATGGACCTCAAGAAGGACCCGATGGCCCTCCAGCGTCTGAAGGAAGCGGCGGAGAAGGCGAAGATTGAACTCTCCAACGCCACCAGCGCAGAGGTGAACCTGCCTTATATCACGGCCGTGGACGGAATGCCGAAGCACCTTGTGCGTACGCTCTCCCGCGCCAAGTTCGAGGCCCTGTGCGATGAACTCTTCCGCCGCAGCATCGAACCTTGCCGCAAGGCCCTGGCGGATGCGCACCTGAGCGCTTCCGATATCGACGAAGTCCTGCTCGTAGGCGGTTCCACCCGTATCCCCAAGATCCAGGAAATGGTGAAGGATTTCTTCGGCAAGGAGCCCAATAAGAGCGTGAATCCCGACGAGGTCGTGGCCATCGGCGCCTCTATCCAGGGCGGTGTGCTCGCGGGAGATGTGAAGGATGTCCTGCTGCTCGACGTGACCCCGCTGTCGCTCGGTATCGAGACCCTCGGCGGCGTGATGACGAAGCTCATCGACGCGAATACCACCATTCCGGCCAAGAAGAGCCAGGTGTTCTCCACGGCGGCCGACAACCAGCCTTCCGTCGAGATCCGTGTCCTGCAGGGCGAGCGCCCGATGGCAAAGGACAACAAGCAGATTGGCGTGTTCCATCTGGACGGCATCGCTCCCGCACCGCGCGGCATCCCTCAGATCGAGGTTTCCTTCGATATCGACGCCAACGGCATCCTGAACGTGTCCGCCCGCGACAAGGCGACCGGCAAGGAGCAAAGCATCCGTATCGAAGCCTCCAGCGGCCTGTCAGAAGCGGAAATCCAGCGTATGCGCGATGAGGCCAAGGCCAATGAGGAAGCCGACAAGGCCGAGAAGGAGCGCGTAGACAAGATCAACACCGCCGATGCGATGGTCTTCCAGACCGAGAAGAACCTCAAGGAGTACGGGGACAAGATTCCCGCCGAGAAGAAGAGCGCCATCGAAAGCGCCTGCGCAGACCTGAAGAAGGCCGTCGAGGCCAAGGATATCGCCGCCATCGACAGCGCCAATTCCGCGCTTGAAGCGGCCTGGCATGCAGCCTCCGAGGATATGGCAAAGGCGGCGGGTGCCCAGCAGGGACCTCAGGGCGGTGCCGGATTTGATCCGGGCGCCGGTGCCCAGCAGGGCCCGCAGGGGCCCCAGCCTGACTACGGCGGCGGCAACGACGCTCCGGAGGAGCAGTAATCCTACATGAGATAAGCGGACATGTCCTCTCCACGGGCCATCCCTTCGCGGATGCGGGTAGAGGAAATGTCAACGAGAGGAGCCTCTATGACAGCGATGTCGTAGAGGCTATTTTCTTTAAGAAGGTCCTCCCGTATGGCTTCCGCTTCCAAGTCCTTCCGTGGATAAACCGCTACGCCGTATTCCAGAAGTATGCGCGTATAGTCCTTCCACTGGCGGATGATGGCCAAGTTGTCCGCTCCTATTATCAGGGTGAATCGCTTGTCCGGCTCGCGTTCCTTAAGCGCATCCAATGTGCGGATGGTGTAATAGGGTGGATCCATCCCTAATTCGATATCGTCTACCCTTACATGCAGTTGGGGATAACGCTTAATCGCGGCTACGGCATTTTGATATCGCTCGCGGGCGCTTTTTAGCTGAAAATGCGATTTCAGGGGATTCTGCGGGGAGACCACCAGGTAGCATCCGTCGAAGCCGTTCCGGGGCGTCAATTGCTCCAATATGGCCTTGTGCCCTATATGCAGCGGGTCAAAGGACCCTGAATAAATAGCGATATGCTTTCCCATCGGCGCAAAGGTAGGAAAAAATAATTCTTTGGCGTATATTTGTATGCTATGCGTAAGAATTCTTTTCTTTTGGCGGCGCTGGGGCTGGTGCTCTTCGCCTCCTGCGATGCGGGAAAAGTCAAATTGCTTCCCGAATCTGCGTTCAAGACCGTTATCGACGGAAAAGATGTAGAACTTTACACCATCAAGAATGGGGATGTCACGATGCAGGTGACCAATTACGGCGCCCGCGTGGTGACTCTCTGGACTCCGGACCGTAAGGGCCACATGGCCGATATCGAGACGGGCTACGAAAACATCGACCGTTATGTTAACAATACCGGCGAGCGTTTCCTGGGAGCAGCGGTGGGCCCTGTGGCAAACCGTATCGCCGGAGGAAAATTCAGCCTCGACGGGGAGGAATATACGCTCCCGCAGAACAATAACGGCAACACGCTGCATGGCGGCGAATTCGGTGTTGACCGGCTTGTTTGGGATGTGATGGAGAAGACCGATACCAGCATCAGTTTCCTGCTGGTGCTCCCGGACGGCCTGGACGGGTTCCCGGGGAACAGGAATATCCATATGAAATATGCACTGACTCCGGATGATGAATTTGTAGTGACCTATCTGGGAATGACCGACAAGGCCACGCCCATGAACCTGTCGCACCATTCGTTTTTCAATCTTTCCGGGCAGAGCGACAAGTCCATCCTTGGCTATGAGCTCTGGATCAAATCCTCATCCGCTACGGAGGTGGACAGCCTGCTGATACCTACCGGGCGCATTCTGCCGCTGGATGGTTCTCCGCTGGATTTCAGCACTCCTACGGCGATAGGTGCACGGGTTAATGCGGACGATTCACAAATCAAGTGCGGCCCCGGTTATGACCATAACTGGGTTCTGGACCGCGAGGGTAGCGGCGTGGAGAAGGTGGCATCGCTCTATGACCCTGAATCTGGCCGTGGAATCGAGATTCTTACCGATCAGCCCGGCCTGCAGTTCTATTGCGGTAATTTCTTCTTCGGAGAGTATCCGGACAAGTGGGGAAAGAATATCGGCTACCGTTGCTCGCTGGCCCTGGAGACGCAGAAGTTCCCCGATGCGGTGCATTATCCGCAGTTCCCGGACACCATTCTCCGTCCCGGCGACCTCTACACCCATACCTGTATCTATAAATTCTTTGTCAGATAAGAATAACCAGTAACATTTTGGCTGATGGAGTCAAGTATCCTCTGCTCTCAGTTGCTTCGCAACCCTATCCGGGAAAATGTTCGCATAGGACAACCTGCCTCCATCTGAAACGCCCAAATATTACTGGTTATTTATAAATTTTGGAAATGAATTATAAATCCGTATTGGTTGTAGGCGGCGGCGGACGGGAGCACGCTATCGTCAGCGCGCTGCGCCGTAGTCCGCAGGTGGGAAAGATTTACTGTGCGCCGGGCAATGCCGGAATGGCCGGTGAGGCGGAGTGCGTTTCCATTAAGGATACCGACGTGGACGCCCTTCGGGCCTTTGCGCTGGAAAAGGACGTGGATTTGACGGTCGTAGGGCCGGAGGCGGCGCTGGCAGCCGGTATCGTGGATGCCTTCCGTGCAGCTGGCCTCAGGATTTTCGGCCATACGGCAGCGGCTACGGCCATCGAGAGCAGCAAGGAGTTCGCCAAACGCCTGATGGAGAAGTATGGCATCCCTACCTCTGCGTACCGTAGTTTTTTTGATTACGATGAAGCGCTTGCTTATGTCCTTTCCCGGCCTTTCCCTGCAGTCTTGAAGTATGACGGACTGGCGGCCGGAAAAGGCGTTGTGATTGCGCAGGATGCGGATGAGGCGCGTGCCGCCCTAAAGGATATGCTGCTGGACGAAACGTTCGGCAAGGGCCGTGTGGTCGTGGAGGATTACCTGAACGGCCCGGAATTTTCCTTTATGTGTTTTGTGGACGGGGAGCGGGTGTATCCTATGCCGCTGGCCCAGGACCACAAACGCGCATTCGACGGGGACAAAGGTCCCAACACCGGCGGGATGGGGGCCTATACCGGGCTGCCCTTCATTACGGCGGAGGACCGGGCGTTTGCGTACCGGGAGATTCTCTGCCGTGCGGCTTCCGCGATGTGCAGCGAAGGACGTCCTCTCTCGGGCGTGCTGTACGGTGGCCTGATGAAAACGCCGCAAGGTATCAAGGTGATTGAGTTCAATGCCCGTTTCGGCGATCCCGAGACGGAGGTGGTACTCCCCCTGCTGGAGAGCGATGCCTATGCGCTTTTCTCTGCGGTGGCCTCAGGAGAGGAGGTGCAGCAGCCCTGTTGGCGCAATACGGTGACGATGGGCGTGGTGCTGGCCTCGAAGGGCTATCCCGGCAAGTATGAAAAGGGCTTTGCCATCGACGGGCTGGAGAAAGTGCGGACGCAGGTCTTTCATATGGGGACGGCCGTCCGGGAAGGGCAGGTCGTGACCGCCGGCGGGCGTGTGCTGATGGTCGTGGCGGAAGGGGCGGATATCGCTGCTGCGCGTGACAAAGTCTATGCGGAAATCGCCCGCATCGATTGCCCGAATCTGTTTTATAGAAACGATATAGCATATCAAGCATTGAAATGACCAGCAACAACGGGCTGACTGTTTCAGATGTCCTCTGCTCCCTGTTGCTTCGCAACCATGTCCGGGGAATCAACGGACGAAGTGAGTGATATGGAACTTGTTCCAATATCCGAACTGAGGACCGTTGAAAACGATAGTTAAATGGTCGCAGAGAACAACCTTCAACAGTTTGAACGCCCTTATGTTGATAGTCATTTAAAATGGGTATTATGAGTAATATAATTGACGGAAAGGCGGTGAGTGCCGCCGTGAAGGATGCGCTCCGGGAAAGGATGCCGGAGCTGGAAGCAAAATATGGCCGCAGGCCCTGCCTGTGCGTCATTATCGTCGGGCAGAACCCCGCCAGTCAGGTGTATGTCCGCAATAAGGTGCGCGCCGCGCAGTATGTGGGCATGGAGTCGCGCCTGATCGAGTTGCCGGAGCAGACGGCCGAGTCGGAGCTGCTGGCGCTGATTGCCGAACTGAATGCGGACGAAAAAGTGGACGGCCTGCTGGTGCAGTTGCCGCTTCCGAAGCATATCGACGAAGAGAAGGTCATCGAGGCGATTGCCGTCGAGAAGGACGTGGACGGCTTCCATATCCTGAATGTCGGGTCGCTGCAGGTGGGACGGCCGTGCAGTGTCCCTTGTACCCCGAAGGGAATCCTGCGCCTAATCGACAGTACGGGCGTTCCCATCGAAGGAAAGACCGCCGTGGTGGTGGGACGCAGCAACATCGTAGGAAAACCGGTAGCCAAATTGCTCCTGGACCGCAACGCAACCGTCATTATGGCGCATTCGCGCACGCGCGACCTCAAGTCCTTTACGCTGCAGGCCGATATCCTGGTCGTCGCGGTAGGGAAGGAGAACGTGGTGACCGGCGATATGGTCAAGCCCGGTGCCATTGTGATTGACGTGGGGGTGAACCGCCGTGCGGACGGGACCCTGGCCGGCGATGTGGACTTCGAAAGCGCTGCGCAGGTGGCGGGATGGATTACGCCCGTCCCGGGCGGCGTAGGCCCGATGACCATCGCGATGCTGATGGAAAATACCGTCGACTGCTTCCTTGCTGCGCGCCTCAGCGCGTAATTACGCCTTCGCGAAAAGAGATTTCCGCTGAATCTGCCCGCTCTCCGGTGGCCAGCCGCCAAAGGAGGGCGGGTATGTCGAATCCGCTTTCAAGGGCCGAAGCCAGTCCGCCGGAGAAGCGCGGGTTGCATTCCAGGAAGAACGGCTGCCCGTCGGCGGCGCGGACGCGGAAATCCAGCCCGCAGACCCCGTGATAATCCACCGCATCCAGCAGTTGACGGGCCCATGTCTCGATCTGCGGGGCGCGCAGGCTTTCGCGCAGCGTGGAGACACCTTTGCGCAGCGGTGCCAGTACGCGATAAGAGGCGGCGAAGAAAAAGCCGTCCCAGCGCAGCGCATCGACGCAAATGTCGTATCCGTCGATATATTCGGTCAACAGGAACTCCTTTGCCGGAGCGAGGATGTTGCGAAGGGCCTTGGGATTGCCCGGGAAATAGACGCTGTCGCCGCCTTGTCCACCCGGGCGTTTGAATACGACGGGGTAATCCGTCACTTCCTCGAATCCGTTGAAGCGCCGGGGTTGCGGAATGCCGAGTTTTTCTGCCAGGGCGCAGCAGGAGATCTTGTTGTCCAGCAGTTGCAGTTTTTCTGTGCTGTCCACGGGAATCAGGATGTCCGGGAAGCGGTCCCGGTGGGCGGCAAGCACTTCCGGAAAGAAAGTGGGAATGACCATACCGGCTCCGCATTCATCGAGCCGGGCCCGCAGTTTCTTCAGGAATTCCCCTTCGTGCTTGCGGGCGTTGGGCCCTTCCATTACCGTTACTTCGAGACCTTGCGCACGCAGGCTGCCCGCCACCAGCAGGCCGGTGTTCCCGCAGGGATTTGCGATGAGTATGTGCCTAACGGACGACAATCCTTTCGATACGGCGGGGGATGGAGGTCAGGATTTCGTAGGGAATGGTGCCGAGAATGCGCGCGAGTTCTTCGACGGTGGGATCGTCGCCAAAGATCGTTACCGTATCTCCCGGAGCGGCTTTGACGCCGCTAATGTCCAGCATACACATATCCATACAGATATTCCCGATGGTGGGAACGCGCTTCCCGTTCAGGGAAAAGGAGGCGGCGCCGCAGCCCAGGTGCCGGTCCACGCCGTCGGCGTAACCCGCCGGAATCGTAGCGATGACGGTGCCTTCCGGAGCGATTTTTCCTTTTCGGTTATAGCCTATGGTTCCGTCTTCCGGACCCAGCTGCTTGATTTGCAGGATTTTGACCTTGAAGGAAGCGACGGGGGAGAGGCGCACGCCGGGGAGGGCGCTGATGCCGTAAATACCGATGCCCAGACGCACCATGTCGAACTGCCAGTCGTTCCAGCGTTCGATGCCCGCGGAGTTGAGCACATGATACATGGGCTTGTACCCCAGCGTGGCGGTGATGCGGTCCGCGCCGCTTTTGAAACTTTTCAGCTGTCCGAGGGTAAAGGCATCCTCGGCGGGATCTTCGGCGGCGGCGAGATGGGAATAGACGGAAGCGATGCGCACCTGCGGATGCGTCTGCAGGAAGGGCAGGAGGGCATCCAGTTCGTAGCTGCTGAAGCCGAGCCGGTGCATACCGGTATCCAGCTTGATGTGAATGGGATAGCCGCTGATACCGCGTTGTTCGAGGAAGGTGCAGAAGGCTTCGAGCGTGAAGAGGTTCGGGATGCCGGGTTCCAGCCGGCTTTCGACGATTTCCGGGAAAAAGTCCGTGCCGGCGGTCAACACCAGGATCGGCAGGGAAATACCGTTGCGGCGCAGTTCCATCCCCTCGACGGGCAGGGCGACGGCAAGGTAGTCGGCGCCTTCCTCCTGCATCATCGCAGCGAACTCGGCGGCCCCGTGTCCGTAGGCATTGGCCTTGACCAGGACCAGCAACTTCGTTTCCCGCTCCAGCAGTGAGCGGAAATAGCGGTAATTGGCACGGCAGGCGCCGAGCCGCAATTCCAGTCTTGAGAAGTCCGTATCCTTGTTCACAGACCACAAAATTACGAATCTTTTTGATAAAAACGCGGGTTTTTGTACCTTGCAAAGAATTTGCACACATTGGTTATGCAGTTGAAGAAAATTTTCCTTGCGTTTCTGCTCTTTGCCGCGGCGCTTCCGGCCCTGGCGGAGGTGAGGGACACGATGCACGTCAACATCCGGGAGTACAACAACGAGCTGGGTTTTTACCAGAAGGCGAACCGGGACCTCGGCGATCCGCGTTTTATGTTCTATGACGACAAGACCCACATCGAATTCGGGGTAGGCGGCACGGTACGCGTCACGCCCTATGTCAGTTTCGCCGGGGAAACCTCCCAGAATGCCACTTTCCTGACGGGCACCATTGACATTCCCACCAATATGGCTTCCGCCTTCGGAACGGTGCTTTCCGGGACGGAGGTGCATTTCAAGGCGCGCAGCTATATAGGAAAACACAAAATTATCGCCTACCTGCAGATGGGTGCCCGGATGGACGGCAGCGTGGGGCTCAACCAGGCCTACATCTCCTTCAACGGGCTTTCTGCCGGTATCATTCCGTCCTTCTTTATGGATTTGGAGGTGGGCGCGATGACCATCGGTCTCTGTCCGGACGTACAGGTGGAAAATTATCATCCGCTCATCGGTTACACGCATCTGTTCGGGAAGAACTGGTCCGCCGGTCTTGCCGTGGAGCATCCGGGCCTGGACCTCTCCGCCTTTTCCTTCGTGAAATCCGGAAAAAATTACGGTGTCGACCGTGAATACCAGCCCGCGCCGGACATTTCCGCCCATGTGAAATACCGCTGGGACAATGGCCACCTCCAGGTCAGCGGCCTTTTCCGCAATATGGTGTACCGTACTTTCAAGGATCCCGATGACCCTGTGGAAAAGTGGGTGAACCGATACCGTTTCGGCTATGGCGTGAGCCTGAGCGGCAATTACAAGCCCGTGAAGGACCTGAAGCTGTCCTTCCAGGCCGTTTATGGCGCCGGCATCAGCAATTACATCTCGCATCTTGCCGCGTCCGACCTGGAACTCTATCTGGCGGGTTACGATGCCGAGGGCTATTCGAACATGGCCCCGACTCCGCTGGCAGCCGGGATGCTCTCCGCACAGTATAATTTCGGCAAATGCTCCGTTTCCCTGGTAGGGGAGTACAACAGTTTGGTGATGAAGAAACTTGGCGGTATGGCGACGAGCGCAGATGTTTACAAGGACTCTTTCGCCATTCTGGGGAACTTCTTCTGGAACATTACGAATTATGCCTACATAGGCGTCGAGTACAACTTCGGAATGCGCTTCCGTTACCCGATGCTCGGTACGGCTTATACCAATGGTATGGCCAATCGCCTTTACGCCGTATTGGCCTATTGTTTCTGATATGGATGCGCTGAAACTGAAAGACGGATGCGTGGACTGGATTCGCGGCTGGTTTGAAAAGAACGGACCGCGATGCAGCGCGGTGTTGGGAATGAGCGGAGGCAAGGACAGTACCGTTGCCGCCGCCCTTTGCGCCGAAGCGCTGGGCCCGGAGCGGGTGGTAGGAGTTGCGATGCCCGCCGAAGGCCAGGGCCTGAACGGTGCCGATGCCATTTGCGCGCATATCGGCATCCGCTATCTCTGCCTTCCCATCGCCGGACTGGCCGCCGAAGCGGAGGCGCTCGCCCGCTATATGCCCGAAGGCGTCTTTTCGGACCAGACGCGGCAGAACATTCCCCCGCGGCTGCGGATGACGCTGCTCTATGCGGTGGCGCAGAGCGTGAACGGTATGGTGGCCAACACCTGCAACCTCAGCGAAGATTATATCGGCTACGCCACCCTCTTCGGCGATGCGGCCGGCTCCTTTGCCCCGCTCGGCGGGCTCTGTGTGCGGGAAGTGCGCGCCATCGGGCATGCGCTGGGGCTTCCCGCCGCCTGGGTGGACAAAGTCCCCGACGACGGCCTGCCCTGCTCGGCGCCGGACGAGGAGAAGTTCGGCTTTACCTACGATACCCTGGACCGCTATATCCGCGAAGCTGTCTGCGAGGACGATGCGGTGCGCGCCAAGATTGACGGGATGCACCGCCGCAACCTTTTTAAGACAGAAATTTTGCACATCCCGGCCTATCAGCCGGCCCCTGAATGGTTATAATGAATTTCTCTTACTCATTTCCCGTTAAGGGCCCTGGCTTTTTCGATTTTAGCTGTTTTCCGAGAAAGGGAGGGACCTTGGGGCCCTGGTTTTTTCATTTTTGACCGATTTTTGAGAAAGGGAGGGCCTTTTTGTAGAAGATTAAAAATTTTGGAATATGGTTTCAATGTTGTTGAGCATAGCCGCCTTGATTATCGGCTATCTGTTGTACGGAAAATTCGTTGAAAAAGTGTTCGGAGCGGACAGGTCGCGTCCCACGCCCGCCCATACGATGACGGACGGCGTGGACTACGTCGTCATGCCGTCCTGGAAGGTGTTCATGATCCAGTTCCTGAACATCGCCGGAACGGGGCCCATCTTCGGTGCCATCCTGGGTGCGATGTACGGTCCGTCATGTTATTTCTGGATTGTTTTCGGCTGCATATTCGGCGGTGCCGTACACGACTATTTTTCCGGCATGCTGTCGGTCCGTGACGGCGGTAAGGGGCTTCCTGAACTCATCGGCAAGTATCTCGGCGGCGGTACCAAGAAAGTGATGCTCTGCTTTGCCTGCCTCCTGCTCCTGCTTGTAGCGGCGGTCTTTGTCTACAGCCCGGCGCTTATTCTCGGCGACTTGACGGGGGGTGGAGCAAAAAATTCCGTCCTGCTCTGGGTAGGCATAATCATCCTGTATTATCTGGTAGCGACGATGGTTCCCATCGACAAGCTGATAGGCAAGATTTATCCGCTCTTTGCCATTGCCCTGATTTTCATGGCCCTGGCGCTGCTGACCTGCCTTTTCGTGAAGTGGCCCGCCCATATTCCCGAAATCTGGGACGGCCTGCAGAACCGCAATCCCTCTGCCGGCCGCATTTTCCCCTGCCTCTTCATTACCATTGCCTGTGGCGCCGTGAGCGGCTTCCACGCTACGCAATCGCCGCTTATGGCCCGCTGCATAGGCAATGAGAAGCTGGGCCGCCCCATCTTTTACGGATCGATGATTACGGAAGGCGTGATCGCCCTGATCTGGGCGACGGTTTCTTCCTGGTTCTTCTATGCCGGCGGCAATGCGGAAATGGGTGCGGACGGCGTCGTCGCCGCTCCTGCCGTAGTTACCCATGTTTCCCGCTATTGGCTGGGGACATTCGGCAGCGTTCTCGCGATGCTCGGCGTCGTTGCGGCGCCGATTACCAGCGGCGATACCGCACTTCGCTCCGCCCGCCTGATTGTGGCGGACGCCCTGCACCTTGACCAGAAGCCCATCCGGAACCGCCTGGGTATCAGTGTGATTCTCTTTGCCGTAACGGCCGCACTGCTAGTCTATAATATTATGGATGCCCAGGGATTCAATATCATCTGGGGCTATTTCGGCTGGGCCAACCAGACACTTTCCATCTTTACCTTCTGGGCGATAACCGCCTTCCTGGTACAGCACCGTCCCGGTACGATGTATTACCTGATTTCCCTGGTTCCGGCCTGCTTCATGACTGCGGTCTGCGTGGCCTTCATCATGACGGCAAAGATCGGCTTCCGCATTCCGCAGGACTTTGCTCCGGCCATCGGTGCCGTGACCTTCTTCCTCTCCGCCTGTATTTTCTTCTGGTTGAAACGAAAGAAACTTTGATATGGCCGGAAGGATAGTCAGAATCTTTATAGCACTTTTTTCGTTCATCCTGTTCCCGTCCTGTAGACAGGGTGAATCCTATTCGGTAGTCATATTGGGCGATACGCATTACGATGCGGCGGATCCCGAATTCTACCATGCGGGGTATTCGGACCCCAATCCTGCGCGCGATGCGGCCCATCGCGATGAATTCGGACGCAACGGAGCGATGTGGGCGGGACGGTGCCGTCGTTTGATTGAACGGGCATCCTCTCTGGTGGGGAAAGACACCCGTTTCGTCTTCCAGGTGGGAGACCTGATCCAGGGTGATACCGCCGATTCCCTTACGCACGTGCGTTTTCTCGCCGATGCGGTGGACCTTTTTAAATCTGATGTCGCTCCGGATTTGCCCTTCATCACCGTTCAGGGCAATCACGATTTCCGCGGCAATGACAATACCGTCTGCAGAAGGGCCTACAGGGCATATATGACCGAGCGGATGTCCCGGGAACTCGGACAGGAAGTATCCTCAACAAATTTCCTCTTCCGCTGCGGCCCCGACGCTTTTGTGGCGGTCAATTATGCCAGCTCCCATCTTGACGAAATCCGCTCGCTGCTGGAGCAGGCCCGTGGGGCCAGGCACGTATTCGTGCTGATTCATGCCCCTGTTTTCCCCTTTGACGAAGAGGATATCTGGCACTGGTACTTCCTGGGGAAGCCGGATGACGCCCGCGCTGCCGAACGCAGGGAGATGCGTGCCCTGCTTGCATCGCATGATGCCATCGTCCTGTGCGGTCATACCCATATGACTGAATTCCTGGACTGGCAGGGCGACGGCGGTCGCATTACCCAGATGACGATGAGCAGCGTCTGGAGCGAGGAACCGCAGGGCGAATACCACGAACTGGCCTGCGGTGCGGAGGGCTATCCGCATTACGCGCCTGTCTTTGACGAGTACCGTCCGGGGATCCGGCAGTACAGCATTGCTGATGCCGCTGGTTCCTACAAACTTATCGTTAAGGGCCTGAAGGTCTATATCGATTTCTACGCCGGAGATGCTCAGCGCCCCTCCAAACGTTTTATTTTAAGGTAGAGTACTCCTTGATGGCGCGCTCGAGCAGGGCCATGGCCTTTTTGAGTTCCGGGACTTCCAGGACATAGGCGATGCGTACCTGACGCTTGCCGGCGCCGGGAGTCTTGTAGAACGATGCGGCGGGGGTGACCATCACGGTCTGTCCGTCGCAGCGGAAATCCGTCAGCAGCCACTTCGCAAACTTCTCCGCATCATCCACGGGCAGCTCGGCGACAGTATAGAACGCACCCATCGGTACGGGCGTATAGACCCCGTCCATCGCCTGCAACGCGGCGATGGCACAGTCGCGCCGGCGGATATACTCCTCGCGCACTTCGTCGAAATAGGACTGCGGGGTGTCCAGCGCACCGAGCGCAGCCCATTGCCCGAATACGGGCGGACAAAGCCGGGACTGCGCGAACTTCATCGCCGCGGCCATTACCTCCTTGTTGTGCGAAATCATGCAGCCGATGCGCGCGCCGCAGAGGTTGTAGCGCTTGGATACGGAATCGGCGATAATCACGTTCTGCTCGCAGCCGGGGATGTTGATGGCGCTGAAGTGCGGCTCGTCGGTATAGCAGAATTCGCGGTACACCTCGTCGGAAATAAGGAAAAGATCGTGCTTGCGGCAGAATTCGCCGATTTCCAGCAACTCCTCCTTGCTGAACAGTTTGCCCGAAGGATTGCAGGGGTTGCTGATAAGCACCGCTTTCGTGCGCGGAGTAAGCTGCTCCTCGAACGCCTTGATGCCGGGGACGCGGAAGCCATCGCGGATATCGGTCTTCACCGCCTTGAGCGTAATGCCGTTGAGGAACGCGAAGGTATTATAATTGGTATAGAAAGGCTCCACGACGATGATCTCGTCGCCCCGGTCCGCCGCAATCTGCATCGCGACGGAAAACGCCTCGCTGCCGGCTACATCGATAAGAATCTCGCTCACATCGATGTTAATACTGATTTTCTTGTAGTACTTCTCCACCATGTCCCGGCGCAGCTCGATCAGACCTGCGGAATTGGTATAGGAGAGGTGATGCATCCCCTTGCACTTGTCCATCAGTGCATTCACGGCGCAGTCGGGGGACTTGATGTCCGGCGCACCTACGTTGAGATGATACACCTTCACGCCGGCCGCCTTCGCGGCGTCGGCAAACGGAACCAGTTTCCGGATGGCTGAGGCGGGCATCGCCGCCGATTTCTCTGAAATTTGCAACATGGTATACTACTGACTAATAAGATATTCAGCGATTTGTACGGCGTTGAGGGCGGCACCCTTCTTGATCTGGTCCCCGGAGAGCCAGAACGTAATCCCGTTCTCGTTCGCCAGGTCCTTACGGACGCGCCCCACGTACACGTCATCCTTCCCGCCGGTAAAGAGCGGCATCGGATAGGTCTTCGTCGCGGGATCGTCCTGCAGCGTCACGCCGGGCGCCGCGGCGAGGGCGGCCTGGACCTCTTCCACGCTCAGCGGCTTCTCCGTCTCCACCCAGACCGCCTCGGAATGGGAGCGCAGCGACGAGATGCGCACGCACATCGCCGAACAGCGCACGTCCGAATGCATAATCTTGCGCGTCTCGTTGAACATCTTCATCTCCTCCTTGGTGTATCCGTTGTCGGTAAAGACGTCAATCTGCGGAATCACATTGTAGGCCAGCTGGTAGGCGAACTTGTCGACCGTCACCGGCTTGCCCTCGACGATTTCCCGGTACTGCTGCTGGAGCTCCGCCATCGCTTGCGCACCGGCCCCCGACGCGGACTGATAACTCGCCACGTGAATGCGGGTAATGTGCGAAAGCTTCTCGATGGGCATCAGGCAGACGACCATCATAATGGTGGTGCAGTTGGGGTTGGCGATGATGCCGCGCGGACGCATCAGGGCGTCGGCGGCATTGCACTCGGGAACCACCAGCGGCACGTCGGTGTCCATGCGGAAGGCGCTGGAATTGTCGATCATCACCGCGCCGAACTTCGTAATATCTTCCGCGAATTCGCGCGAAGTCCCGGCGCCGGCGGAAGCGAAGGCGATATCGACGCCCTTGAAATCATCGCCGTGGCGGAGCAACTGTACTTCGTACTCCTTGCCTTTGAAGCTATATTTGCGGCCGGCGCTGCGTTCCGACCCGAAAAGCAGCAGTTCATCGATGGGAAAATTCCGCTCTGCGAGCACTTTCAGGAACTCCTGACCCACGGCGCCGCTGGCACCTACGATGGCAACTTTCATAACAGTGTATCCGTTAAATAATTTCTGAATCCTTGATAATCTTTTCCGAGCGCAACGCTCTGCTTCTGCCCGCGCATAAAGGCCGCAAGCCGCTCGGGGACAGCCACTTCCGCACCGATAATCGCTTCGACCTTCTCCTTGAACTTCGCGGGATGCGCCGTCTCGCAGAAAATGCCCGTTTCGCCCGCCTGCAGCCCGTCCTTGAGCGCGCGATACCCGCAGGCGCCGTGCGGATCCAGCAGATACTGCGTCGATGCAAGGCATTCGCGAATTGTCGCGGCGATGGTCGCATCATCCACCGTACAGCCGCTGATGCGGGCGCGGATGGCATCGGCGCTGCGTCCGTACAGTTCCCAAATGCGCGCGAAATTGCTCGGATCGCCCACGTCCATCGCATTGGCCAGCGTCTGGAGGCTCGGGCGGGGGGTATAGACGCCGCTCTGCAGAAAATCGAAAAATACGCGGTTGGCGTTGTTCGCGGCGATGAAGCGGCGCACGGGCAGCCCCATTTCCGCGCCGAAGAGCGCGGCGCAGAGGTTCCCGAAATTCCCGCTCGGCACGCAGATGACCGGCTGTCCGCCGAAGCCCTGCTCCCGCAGGCGGGCATAAGCGTTGAAATAATAGAACGCCTGCGGCAGGAAACGCGCGACATTGATGCTGTTGGCCGAAGTCAGGGGCAGCGCGGCGCGCAGCGCTTCGTCCATAAACGCGTTTTTCACCAGCGCCTGGCAGTCATCGAAGCAGCCGTCGATTTCCAGCGCGGTCACGTTCCCGCCGAGGGTGGTGAACTGGCATTCCTGGATCGGACTGACCTTCCCTTTGGGGTAGAGCACGAAGACGCGCACGCCCTCGACACCCAGGAAGCCGTTGGCTACGGCGCTGCCGGTATCGCCCGACGTGGCCACCAGCACGTTGATTTCCCGTCCGCCGGCAAAGTGTCCCAGCATCCGGGCCATAAAACGCGCACCGACATCCTTGAAGGCGAGGGTGGGGCCGTGGAAAAGCTCCAGCGCGTAGATGCCGTCCTCCACCCTGACCACCGGACAGTCGAAGGACAGGGTATCGCACACCATTTTGTGCAGGGCGTCGGCGGGAATGTCTTCACCGAAGAAAGCATCCGCCACCGTGCAGCTCAGTTCCTGGAAAGTCAGGTCCTGGATCTGTTCAAAGAACGCCTGCGGCAGTTTCTTGATACTGCGCGGCATATAGAGCCCGCGGTCTTCCGCCAGTCCGTTTACGACGGCTTTTGCGAGGGTCGCGTCCGGCGCTTTCCCGTTGGTGGAATAATACATCATAACTCCCGGGCTCCCTTGTTGGTGATTTTGATGGCGTAGGACTCGTAGCCGATGCCCAGCGCGTCAAAATGCGCGTTCATTATCGTGCGGGCGCGGTAGGCGGTTTCGTAGTGATCCGCCAGCGCAAAGACGGAGGGTCCCGACCCGGCGATATTCATCGCCAGCGCACCGGCGGCGAGCAGTTGCTTGCGCAGCTCGTCGAAGCCCGGAATAAACTGTTTGCGGTAGGGCTCGGCGACGATGTCCTTCATCGCCCGGCCCACCAGTTCCATATTGCCCGAATAGAGTCCGGCGACCATTCCGCCCACATTGCCCCACTGGCGGATGGCGTTGTGCAGGGGAATTTCGCGGGGGAGGATGCTGCGGGCTTCTTTCGTCGATACGACGATGTCGGGATGGATCACCGCGCAGTAGAAGTTGCCCGGTACGGGGATTTTGATGAGGTCCAGCGGTTCGTAGCCGCGGATCAGCACGATGCCGCCCATCACCGCGGGGGCCGCGTTGTCGGCGTGATAGCCGCCGCTGGCGAGGTTTTCGCCTTCCATTGCGCAGAGCACCACATCTTCTTCCGTCAGCGGACAGTCGAAGAGCAGGTTCATGCCGTAGGCGGCAGCCGCACTCGACGCGGCGCTGGAGCCGATGCCCGAACCCGGGCTGATCTTGCGCTCGATGCGCACGTCGATATGTGCCCGTTTCCCGGTGATTTCCAGGAACTTGCGGATGACGGGGGTGATGACGTTCTTCTCCGGATCTTCCGGCAGGGGAATGTCCGTGTCGTTCGCGATGCTGATGCCCTCGCCTTCGGTGGCGCTCATTTCCAGGACGTCGCCGACTTCATCGAGCGCGAGTCCGATGATATCGAATCCGCAGCCCAGGTTGGCGATGGATGCCGGCGCAAAAACCCGTACAGTGCTCATATCAGTGAATGTTTGCGATGCTCATGATGTCGGCGAACACACCGGCCGCCGTTACGCCCGCGCCCGCGCCGTAGCCCTGGATGAGCATCGGATGCTCGTGGTAGCGCTCGGTGGTAAGCAGGACGATGTTGTTCGATCCGTCCAGTACATAGAAGGAGTGCAGGCGGCCCACGGTCTGCAGCGATACGGAGAACTTTCCGCCCTCCATCTTGGCGACGAAGCGCCAGCGTTCGCCCTTGGCCTCCAGTTCCTTGCGCCGGCGTTCGAAATCCGCATCCAGCGTCGGCAGTTTGGCCCAGAACTCCTCGAGCGTACAGTCGAAGAAATCGGCTGGGATGAAAAGATGGGCTTCCACGTCCTCCTGGTTGACCTCATATCCGGCTTCGCGGGCCAGGATGACCAGCTTGCGGATGACGTCCTTGCCGGAAAGGTCGATGCGCGGGTCGGGCTCCGAGAAGCCCTGCTCCTGTGCCATTTTGACGGTGCGGCTGAAGGGGATGTCGGCGGAAATGGTGTTGAAGATGAAATTCAGCGTTCCGCTGAGCACCGCCTCGATTTTCTGGATCTTGTCGCCGCTGTTCACCAGGTCGTTGATGGTGTTGATGATCGGCAGCCCCGCGCCCACATTGGCCTCGAAGAGGTATTTGACGTTGCGCTTCAGGGCCGTTTCCTTCAGGCGGCGGTAGTTGCCGTAGTCGGAAGAGGCGGCAATTTTGTTCGCGGCCACCACCGAGATGCCCCGGTTGAAGAAATCTTCGTAGAGCGACGCGACTTCCGCGCTGGCGGTGCAGTCCACGAACACGGAATTGAAGATGTTCATTCCGATGACCTCGTCGCGGAGTTTTTCGGTATTGAGCGGAATGCCTTTCTGGTCCAGCAATTCGCGGAAATGCGCCCCGTCCAGGCCTTCGCGGTCAAAGATGCCTTTCCGGCTGCGGGCGATGCCTACGATATTGAGTTTCAGGTTCCTCTCCTTCATCAGCTTTTCCCGCTGGGCGGTAATCTGCTCGATGAGCTGCCCGCCAACCGTTCCCGTACCGCAGATGAAGAGGTTGAGTTCCTGGTACTCAGAAAGGAAAAAACTGTCGTGGATGATATTGAGGGACTTGCGCAGGTACTGCTGTTCCACCACAAAGGAGATATTCCTTTCCTCCGTGCCCTGCGCCAAAGCGATGATACTGATGCCGTTGCGCCCAAGCGTCGTGAACAACTTGCCGGCGACGCCGGAGTTCTGCCGCATGTTTTCCCCGACGATGGCGACCGTGGCCACATCGTCGCGCGCCTCCACCGGCGCCATCGAGCCTTCGGCGATTTCATGCGCGAATTCTTTCGACAGCAACTCCACCGCCTTGGGTGCATCGCCGGCGGTGATGCCGAGCGAAATGCTCGTTTCCGAAGAGGACTGGCTGACGAGGAAGACGCTGATGCCCGCGTCGGCGAGCGTCCCGAAGATGCGGCTGTTTACGCCCACGATACCCGCCATCGACGGTGCGGAAACCGTGAGGATGGCGCTGTCGCGGATCGAAGAGATGCCGGTGACCGCCCGCCCGCCGGGGGTGTGGTGGCGCGTAATCACCGTGCCTTTTGCCTCCGGACGGAAGGTGTTGCGGATATAAATGTCGATGTCCTTGTCGCAGACGGGGTAGAGCGATGGCGGATAAATGACCTTCGCGCCGAAGTTGCACAGTTCCATCGCTTCCTCGTAACTGAGGGAGTCGATGACGTAGGAGGTGCTGATGATGCGCGGGTCGGCGGTCATAAAGCCGTCCACGTCCGTCCAGATCTCCAGCCGGTCGGCTTCCAGGGCCGCCGCGATGATGCTGGCGGTGTAGTCCGATCCGCCGCGTCCCAGGTTGGTAATCGCTCCGCTGGCGCTGTCCGTGGAGATGAAGCCCGGTACGACGGCCACCTGCCCCTTCCCGAAGTCCTTGAAGGTTTCGCGGACTTTCCGTTCGGTGATTTCGGAGTCCAGTACCGTGCGGCCGCTGCGCACCGTGGTCTTGATGAAGTCCAGCGCGTCGTAGTGCACGGCGTCTCCGAGCATCGAGGTGACAATCAGCGAGGACATCCGTTCGCCGAAGCTGACAATCTCGCAGGCGGTCTTCTCCGGCAGTACGCGCAGGGAGAAAACGCCTTCGCAGAGGGTCTCCAGTTGGGAAAGCAGGGTGTCGATTTTGCCGGGCAGGGCTTTGTCGCCGCCGGCTACGCGGTGGGTAATCGAAAAATGCCGGTCCCGTATGGCGCTCAGGATATCCCGGAAAGACTCGTTTCCCGCCGCGGCGAGTTTGGACGCTCCAATCAGTTGATCCGTGATGCCGCCCAGGGCCGACACGACCACCACCACGCCCTCATGGTGCTCACTTACAATATTTTTCAGATTCTGCAGGGGCTCCACGCTCCCCACTGAACTGCCTCCGAATTTCAGTACGTTCATAGCCACGCGTATAAAACTTACAAATATGGCAATAATCGTGGACAATTGCAACAGGGGGCGATTCGCTCCGGGGATCTCCCGCTCCCGTGTGTTTGATTGCTCAGGGACACACGGGGATTCCGTTGCATGGGAATGCGTCCGGCGTTTATTTGAACAAATCCACGGGATTTATGGAAAGGAAATCTTCGGCCGGCATGCCGCCGCGACCGACGACGAGCGTGAGATAAGGCTTGAAAGCCTCTTTGAATTCTGTGAGGCCGACGTTCCAGTCGTCCTCATTGCTTTTGACCTCTATGGCTACCAGTTTCCCTTTCTTCTCCAGCACATAGTCCACTTCGCAGCCGGGTTTCGTGCGCCAATAGTACACCTTGTATTCGCCCGCATATGCATAGCTCATGATATGTGCGCCAACGGCGGACTCGTACAGCCGCCCCCAGAGTTTCCGGTCCAGAATGGCATCCTCGATGGGCTTCTCGCAATAGAGCGTTCTCAGGGCATTGTTGTAGACCTGGTGCTTTGGCACAGAATTCTTTTTCCGGGCCATATCCACGGCATACTTGTTCAGGCTGCATACAAGCCCGGCCTGCGACAGCAGATTCAGATAGCCGGTGAGGGTCGTCGTGTTGCCGGCATCGGTCATCTGGCCCATCATCTTTGTCAGCGACAACTCCTGCCCGGAATAGGCCGATGATAACTCGAAAGTCTGCCGCAACAGAGCAGGCTTGGCAATCTTCTCGTTAACGAGGATGTCCTTGTTGATGGTTGCATCCACGATGGAGCCGCTGATATAATTCCTCCAGCGCTCGGGGTCTTCGATTAATTCTGCAGCGCCCGGATAAGCACCATAGTAAATAAATTGCTCCAGCGAGAATCCGAAGGCGTCGCGCATTTCGGCAAATGACCAATGTGAGAGAATAATACGCTCGAAGCGTCCCTGCAGACTGTCGGCCAGACCCTTGTCCAGCATTGCGCGCGAGGAGCCAAGCAGGATGACTTTCAGGGGAATGTCATTAAAAGTATCGTCGTCCCATTCTTTTTTCACGATTTCACTCCAACCGACAATCTTCTGGATTTCATCGATAATCAAGATGATTTCCGGCAGTTTCTCTACCTTCATCTTTGCCCTGGCGGCATTCCAGCAGTCGCTGATCCATCCGAAGTTCGTGACCGGCACGGCGTCCACTGTATAGAACAGGTACGGAACGTCCTGGTTTTTCACCACCTGCTTCATAAGCGTGGACTTACCCACCTGTCTCGGTCCCATAATTACCTGGATAAACCGACGTTTCTCTGCCATTCTCTTGGCAAGTGTTTCGTATTGAGCCCTCTTATACATAAGCACTTACGTCCATTGGTTAAAATTTACTCAATAGACTGCGCAAATTTACTCAATATATTTACAAAAACAAATTACAGGATCTTCAGCGCACCGCCGGAGTCCTTCATATACCGCTCCAGGAATTCGGTGCGGTAAGTGTCTCCGACGGGAAGGGTCCGTCCGTTGTCCAGCGTCACTGAATTTTTTCCTGCGGCGACGATGCGACCGATGTTGGCAAGGTAGGACTTGTGCAGGCGTACAAAGAGGTCTGAGGGCAGTGCAAGCTGGATTTGTTTGAAGGAAGCCAGGACGATAAGCGGGGATTCCGACGAGGCGAGAAATATTTTCATATAAGGTCCGTAACTCTCCACGTAGCGGATATCGGACACCTTCACCGGCACAATCTTGTAATCCGATTTGAAATAGACCAGTTTCTCCTGTTGTGTGTCTTTGGCGGCTCGTGCTTCCAACGCATCGCGTACTCTGCCGACGGCGCGGGAGAATTCATTGAAGGTGAAGGGCTTGAGCAGGTAATCCACGGCGCCCACCCTGAAGGCTTCCACGCCATACTCCGTGTAAGCGGTGGTAAATACCACCAGCGGCGGGTTCTCCAGGGAGGCCACGAAGTCCATTCCGGACTGGAGCGGCATATTGATGTCGGCAAAGATGACATCCACCTTGTCCAGGAAGGGACGGGCCTGTCCCGTATCCGTGCAATGGGCCACAATCTCCAGGTCCGGAATCTTGGCTGCGAACACCCCCAGCAGCCTGAGGGCCAGGGGCTCGTCATCCATTGCGAGGGCCCGGATCATCGCACGCCTCCTTTGGGAAGATACGGAATGGACATCAGTACGTTGTATACGTCTTCTTCGGCGCCGTATTCCAGGGTGAAATCCTCGTCATAGAGCAGTTCCAGGCGATTCCGTACATTGCGGATGCCCACGCCGCCATCCGTGGTTTTTTCGCGGACAGCCGGCGATTCCAAGGCGTTGGTGCAGCGGAAAATCACCCGCCCGTCTTCCGTCGTGACGGAAATCCGGATAAAAGCCCCAGGCCTGGATTTGCTTCCATGCTTGAAGGCATTTTCAACGAAAGACACCATCGAGAGCGCCGGAACCATCGCTTCGCCCGCTGTTTCGGGATAGGTAAAGGAAATCTCCACCGCGCCCGGCAGTTGCAGCCGCATCAGCGACACGAAGTGGCCGATAAACTGCAGTTCCCTGTCCAGGGGAATCAGTGCCGTATGCCCCTCGCTCAGTACCATCCGCATCATTTTGGAAAACTCGCTGATGCACTCCGTCGCCTTTTCCGGTTCCGTGAGCACCAGCGCCTGGATGTTGTTCAGGGTATTCATGAAGAAATGCGGGTTGATCTGGTAACGGAGAACGGCCATTTTCTGGGCCAGGCTCTCCGCCCTCAGTTCCTGTACTTTCCGTTCATTTTCCGCCGACAGCACCATCGCCTTGATGCCCAGGTTTACGAGGATGAGCAGGGCCCCGATGACAATCTTCATCACTTCCGGAGAGAAGGGCCGCTGCACGCCGGGAGGGGCTTCCACCTTGCCATCCATCCCAACCGGCGGGCCGATGATGGTGGCCTGTATATAAAAGGAGAATGCGGTAAAAACCGCAAGGGTGGAGAGAGCGTACAGCCCGTATTTCTTTTTGATGAAAAGCGGTGCCAACAGGAAGTTGTGGATGCAGAAAAGGACGAAGTACGGCAGGATTTCCAGCCAGTTCAGGAGAATTACCGTCCAATCCATTCCCGAGTCCCTTCCGATGATACACTGAACCAGATACATCAACGGGACCGAGGCGAACAACACGGCCCAAAAGAGCGTGAAGCTCCTCATTTCTATTTTCGTTTCCCGGGTCATTTCATCGCAAAGGTAACACAATTTTCCGGCAAGTCCGGCCTGTTCGTTTAAAAAACCGCCCGTTCGTTCGATATTCCCTTCCGAAGCGGAGAAGTGGCCCTGTTTCTGCTTACCTTTAAAATCAGTAACTCACAACCCCATAGGATTATGCGTAAATATTTCCTGCCTCTTTCCGTATTTCTGGCGATGATTCCGATGCTCGCCGGCTGCAGTGCCGACAAGATTTCTTATACGGATGAACCTATATCCGGCGGCGGCTCGTCGGAAACCGCGGCGGACCTTGACTGTACGGATTTTAATGCGGACATCGCCGTGCTGCAAATCCTGACCGGAGAACTTCTTTCCGGAAGTTGCGTAATGTCGGTGCAGGATCAGACGCTCGCATTCGATTCGGGTACGTTGGTTTCCGTCGTGGTGCGGGAGGATTACGGTTTCGGTTATACCAATCCGTCCGTGGGGGTAAGCGGCCGGTTCTGGGTTGCCGGAGGTACGGTTCTGGAGATGAAAGTGGCCGACGCCCTGCTGCAATTCAAATGCGAAGACGGCGCCTGGTCATACTGCCTTGACGGTGGTCTCATATGGAACTATTGCGCCGATGCGGAGGCCGGGACCGGCACGCCCGTGTTCAAGTCCCTGGAGGACAATGGAGAGACCGTCGTCGTCTCCCTCGGATCGGGCAACACATTTTCATTTGACTATTATGAAAAGGATTAGAAAGAAACCTGACCTGTACCGGACGCCGGAGTGTGTCGTATGGGAAATCATCAGCGACCAGATGCTCGCGCTGAGCGGGTCCATCGACGGATTCGACGAGCTCGACGATTATTCACTTTCTTAATGATGGAGGAGTAAACCATGAAAACGAAATTCGCATTGCTGCTTGCCGCCACGGCTTTTGTCCTGTCGGCCTGCGTGGAAGATATTACCATTGAAACACCCTCGTCCGGCGGGGACCTCACGCCGGTGGTCCTCACGGCCGGATGGGACGAGTCGTCCCGTGTCAGCCTCGGAACCGGCCTTCTGCCCGAATGGGAAGACGATGACGCCATCGCCATATACGACGGAACCGGCCTGCAGGAATTTACGGTCGTTTCCAACAATGGCAACACGGCAACTTTTTCCGGCAGTATGGATACGTCGGCGAGCACTTGGTATGCCGCCTATCCGTATGACGCCATAACGGGATTCAGCAGTAGCCAGAGCCGGTTCATCACTTGCATTCCTTCGGCCCAGGCCGTCGCTGCCGGAGACTCGCTGGATACATCGGCGCTGATTTCCACCTGCTCGTTTACCGATCCGGATGAACTGAGTTTCCTTCAAGCGACGGGACTCGTACGGTTCACCCTTTCCACTTCGGGCATCACCCTGATCGAACTGAGCGCCAACGGCGGCGAAGTCCTTTCCGCCGATGTCGTGCAGGTCAAGGCGTCCGATGCCACCATCAAGAAATATTCGTCCTATTCTTCAAAGGTCACGATGACGCACAGTTCCGGGTCATTCCCGGTCGGTACCTATTATTTCGCCGTAGTCCCGAATACCTTTGCGAGCGGCCTCACGATGACGATGAGCACCAGCACTGCTTCGGCGACCAAGTCGTCATCGGCAAGCGTAACCGTGGCCAGGGGCGGAGGCATCAACCTCGGAGATGTGACGGAAGGCGTGACTTTCGAGGAGACCAAGTACACCATCACCACCGATGATGCCGGCGATACGACGGACGAAGACATCGTGGACAACACCACTTTCGTCCGCAAGATTTACGTGACCTATTCCACTACCGGCAGCGCTACGGTCTCCGGAGCCGGGGCACAGGTCGTTACCATTTCCGGGAACGATGTTACGATTGACAATACGGGGACGACGGAAAAGGTCATCTATGAACTGTCCGGCACGACGACGGACGGATTCTTCAAGGTGTATTCCAACAACAAGCAGGCATTCATCCTGAACGGGGTCTCCATTACCAACAAGGACGGCGCTGCCATCAATAATCAGGGCGGCAAGCGTGCATTTGTCCATCTGAAGGGCACCAATACCCTTTCGGACGGGGCTTCGGCTTCCTATTCCGCTACCGGCGACGAGGATATGAAGGGTGTCTTCTTCTCGGAGGGCCAGTTGATTTTCAGCGGCAGCGGCTCGCTGACGGTGACGGCCCTCAACGCACAAAGTAAGTCGGGTATCGTTTCGGACGATTATGTGCGCCTGATGAGCAGTCCCGTCGTGACCGTCACGGCCGGCAGCAGTGCCGGGCACGGGATCAAGGCCAACGACTATGTGCAACTGAGCGGCGGAACCTTGTCCGTTACGACGGCCGCGGCGATGAAGAAAGCAATTGCATCGGACGATTATGTGCTTGTAGAGGGCGGAACGACCACCATCAAGGTCACCGGAGGCACGGCCTACGACAGCGATGATGCGGAGTACAAAGGCTCGGCGGGCATCAAAGCCGACAATTATTTCGCGATGACAGGCGGCACCGTCACCATCACCAACAGCGGCGCCGGCGGCAAGGGTATCCGGGCAGGAAGCGAGGACTACAACGATACGGGCGTTATTTCCGACAGTTATATCAGCGGTGGAACGCTCACCATTACCACTACCGGAAGCGAGACCAACGATGTCTCGGCCAAAGGAATCAAGATTGGTTGGGCCGAAGGAACGGAGAACAGTGTGACCGCCAACGACGGCAGCCTGATCATCAGCGGCGGCACCATCATCGTCTCCAGCGCCAAGTGCGAGGCCATCGAATCCAAAGACGCCTTCACGATGACCGGAGGCCAGCTCTATGTCACTTCTACAGGAGACGACGCTGTGAACTGTGTGGGAGAGATGAAAATTTCCGGAGGATATATCTATGCCTGTTCCACGAAGAATGATGCCATCGACTCCAACGGCAATATGACCCTTTCCGGCGGCTATATCTTTGCCGTAACGACAGCCGGCGGTGCCGAAGTCGCCATCGACTGCGCAGAGCGGAAAACACTCACCATAGCCAGCGGCGTTACGATGGTGGCTTACCCCAGCATCGAATCCGGAGCCACAATGTCCCAAACTTGCTACAAGATGACCTGCACGGCAGGAAGTTGGAATGCGCTTTACGGCAGTTCCTCCTATATCGCGGCCTTCAAGGCTCCCAGCGGCGTTTCCTCGGTTGTCGTAAGCGCACCGTCCCTGAAGAGCGGCTACAAGGGCGTGAGTGTGAGCGGCACCACCTACTGCAACGGCATCTGGGCCACATCCGGCATCTCCGGCGGTTCGTCGGTCTCACTGAGTACCTATAGCGGCGGAGGCAGCAATCCCGGCGGCGGTCCGGGACGACACTGATAACCCATAAAGACGCATACAATGAAACGTATCCTAACGATGATTGCCCTGGCAATGATTCCTGTATTTGCAGGTTATGCCCAGGATACGCCCGGAATCAACAAGAAGAATCTGGTCGTCAAGGAATGGAACACGAACGGAAAAGGAGTTGCCAAACTTCTGGACCACGTAACGACTTACTCCCCTGCGGGGAAGAAAATCGAGGAAATCGAGTATGACAGCACAGGCCGTCAGAAATGGCGCAAGCGCTACGAGTGGGGAGAAAACGGGAAGATGAGCCGGGAAACGGTTTACGACGAGCGCAACCGGCTGGTCAATTACAAGAAGTTTGAATACAACGAGTTCGGGAAGAAAAAGGCCCAATACACTTACGACGCCAAGGGGAAACTCATCGGAACCAAGATTTTTGAATACATCACCCAAGATGCCTGACAATTTCGTCACCATAACCCAAACGCTCGGGAACTTCGCCCCCATCACCTTGGAAGAGATGGAGGGGGTGAAACTCCTGAACCGCATCGATACCAAGTACCTTACCAACGAGGCGACCCTCTCCAAGGTACTCGCCGATGCTGCGGCTGCGGGCTATCGGGTGCTGGTGGCGGATGGTGTCCGGATCAGTCCCTACAACTCGGTTTATTACGATACGCCGGAACTGAGGATGTTCCTGGACCACCACAACCGTCGTCTGGTGCGGCAGAAAGTCCGAACAAGGATCTATGTAAAGTCCGGAGAGGCCTATCTGGAAATCAAGCGCAAGAACAACCACGGACGCACCAAGAAGAAAAGAATCGGCATAGAGGAGGGGGAAATGATGACATTTTCCTCAAATCCGTCGGCCTGCGCCTATCTGGAAAAGCACTCCTGGTTTACGGTGGGTGATATCACTCCCGTCCTTTCCACGGCCTTCGATCGCATTACATTGGTGAATCCGGCCCGGACGGAACGGCTCACCATCGATACCCGGCTGCATTTCCGGAACTACCGGACCGGTGGCAAGGCCGGCCTGCAGGACACCGTCATCATCGAACTCAAGCAGGACGGTCACGCAGCCAGTAAGATGAAGAAGATTCTGCTGGACAATCGTGTGAAACCCGCCCGCATCAGCAAATACTGCGTGGCAGTAACCCTTACGGACCCGTCCGTGAAAAGCAACCGTTTCAAGGTGAAGGTCCGCACCATAGAAAAGACAATTCACAAAAAGATTCAAGCCTTATGATTACAGCACAGGATTTCGGCGACTACACGCTTGCCGACGACAGCGTTATCGACGCGCAAACCATTACCGACGCCATGATGACGACGGGCCAGTCCCTCACCGAACTCGCCATCCGCTTTTTCGTCAATCTGATTGTCTGCTGGATACTGGTTCAGTTCTTCTACTACCGGAAGAGCCGCCGCCGCGACTACTATTTTACCTTTATGGTCTTCTCCACGGCTATGCTCATCCTCCTGTATATTATGGGCAATGTAGAGGTGGGCGTGGGGCTCACCCTGGGACTGTTCGCCATCTTCGGCGTCATCCGTTACCGTACGGAAACGGTCCCCATCCGGGAAATGACCTACCTCTTCGTCATCATCGCCCTCGCGGCCGTCAACGGCCTTGCGCCCGTGTATAAATTGGTCGGGGCCACTTCGGCCCATCCGCACTATGCGCTTTCCGGGGGGACGGTGGGCATCATGGTGCTTTCCAACGCGCTGGTCATTGCCCTGGTCTGGTTGCTGGAAAGCGGGAAAATGCTCCGGCATACCTCGGCCAAACTGGTCCTCTACGACCGGATCGACCTGATTGTTCCGGAGCGTCGGGAGGAACTGGTCGCCGACCTGGAAAAGCGCATCGGCATCCCCGTGAGCGGGGTGGAGGTGGGGCACGTGGACTTCCTGAAGGATGCCGCCTTCATCAAGGTGTATTATACGCTGGAGAAAGGGAACTCGGGCTCCATCGACAGCCTGACCAAGGCAAAGGATTTTGTCGGATAAAGGAAAAAACTTATGAGACGCAATAGATTACTGCTTGTCTTCGCAGGAGTGCTTGCCGCTTCCGGCCTTGCCCGGGGACAGGGTGCCGTCAATGCGATGGAATACGATTTCGGCGGAAGGTTCAGCCTTACGGTGGACAAGAAAATCGTCAAGGGGGTGCACTTCTTTGTGGAAGGGGAGGGGCGCCTGGGCAATTACTTCACTTCTTTTGGACGGTATCAGTTTGGCGCCGGGCTGACCTGGAAAGTAAACCCGTATTTCAAACTGGGAACCGGTTACCAGTTTATCGAGAAACGCAATACGAAGGGTGTATGGAAGCCCCGTCACCGGGTGTACCTGGACGGAACCGTGAACCTCAGGGCGGGAGACTGGCGCTTTTCCATCAAGGAACGCTTTCAGTATACGCGCAGGGAAGTGAACAACACGTATCAGGAAAACCCCAATTCGCTGGCGCTGAAGAGCCGCTTCAAAGTTTCCTATAACGGTTTTCAGCAGGTGACGCCTTACGGCTACATCGAGGTCCGCAATGTATTCAACGACCCTTCCGTTATCGCCACCTGGAGTACCGCCAGCCTTGCGTATACCGACTATTCCTTCGGCGGTTACAACGATGCGTACATCAACCGTGTCCGCGGCGCGTTGGGCGCCGAATGGAAACTCTCCAAGCATCATGCCCTGGATTTCTTCCTCCTGACGGACTACAATTACGATAAGAACATCGATACCAACGCCGCTGGTACCAAACTAAAATCCCTCACCTGGGACCAGGGCCTGAGTGTAAACCTCGGCATCGGCTACAAGTTCAGTTTCTGAACGCTACTTTGTCGTGAGGCGGCGGTGACGTTCCGGGATGCGGCCGCCTGCGGCCGGTCGGGGACTGCATCCGTCGGAAATCCGGAGCGGCGAAAGCGTCCGCGGGAGCGCCCCTCCGCTCAATTTATAGCCCGTCGATTCGCTCCGGGGCATCTCCCGCCCCCGCATTTTCCGCCGCTCCCAGTATCCGCGAGAAGGCGGCGCCGATCCACAGGCAGGTACTTTTGCCCAATTTCCTGCGAAAACGAGAAAAAGTGGTGGCCCATGGCCGGCACTTTTCTGCAAATCAGCATCAAAACGAGGAAAAGTGGTCGCCTTAAGGTTGACGGCTCCCTTGGCTGGCTAAGGGAAACGGCCGGGCGCGGAGCGGGCCGCCCCATCGAGCCCGGCGCAGCGCCCGCGCCGTAGCCGCCGAGCTCCGTTGTCGCGAGGCGGCGGTGCCTGCCTCGAAGTCGCGTTTTTCGCCCATTAGCGTAAAAATGTATATAAATCGTAAAATTCTTCGGCCCTCCGCTGTCTCTCCCTTTTTAAGTCCGGATTCAAGTTGTAGTTTTACAGCAAATATTTTTAGTATAAAAATTTGTACTATACAAAAAAACGTACTATGTTTGCAGGGCAGAAAACAATAAAGGTGGCTTTATCGGAACGCGAGGCGGATTTGATAGCCGCAATCCGAAACTACGTCAAGAGTTATCCGGATGGATATCCGGAACTTTTGGACTACGCACAAAGATTATTTGATGATTTGGTTTATCCTTTCGATGTCTAACGGAATACTACTATGGAAATCGTAATCAAACGCAATGACCGGGAAATGATTGCCGATGTAAAGCGCCAGCTCTCCGATATCTATATGAAAATCACCTGGCGGGAGATTGCCTGCCAGTATTTCGGAAAATCCCCTTCCTGGCTCTATCACAAGCTGGACGGAATTGATGGAAACGGGGGGAAGGGCGGATTTACGCGTGATGAACTCGCTACGCTCAAAATGGCGCTGACGGATCTTTCCGCACAAATCCGCGCCGCCGCAGAGCGGCTTTAAAACCGCTAGAGGCCAAGCCAACAGGTACTTTTTTCTGTTGCTGCTGCCTGCGGCCGAAAGGGGACTGCACCCGTCGGAACCCCGGAGCGGCGGAAGCGTCCGCGGGAGCGCCCCTCCGCTCAATTGATAGCCCGTCGATTCGCTCCGGGGCATCTCCCGCTCCCGCCATTTTTCGCCGCTCCGGTGGCCGCGGGTGGCTGCGTTAACCTACAAAGCAAACCGCATCCTCAGAAGGGGTCCTTTCGCATAAGCCGGAATAAGAAAACATCCCTTCAAAGGAGAGATCTTCATCAATCTGAGGCCAATGAATTCCTGAATAAGACAGGTTGAAGTCTTCTCGTTGCGACTGATTGGCTTCCTGCAGTCTTCTCCACATGGAAAAAGGATAACTCGCGACGAGTCCATCCCGGGTACGGGCATACACCCTAGTGTCGTCTACCCAGACTTTGTCAATGAAACGTTGCATAGTCAGACCCCTTTTTCTTTAAAATATTCCCTCCAGCGGGCGATAATTACCTCAACATTCTCTTCGATAATCCCTTCTATGATAGAAATTTCGTGTTTTTTGAAACCGTGATTGAACACCTGTACGACCTCTGGATCCACGTTGTATTTTGCTTCATGCCCATCCTTGGTAACGTGGACATGTACGGGTTCGTGATCATCCGAGTAGAATTTGAAAATAAATCCAAAAATGATGAATATCGTCGGCATAATTCTCTATAGTGTATAGCCGTCCTTTTTGGAACGACGATGCTAAGATAATCAATATTTTGGAATTCCCCGTAACTCAGGGCGGAATATGGGCAACTGCTGGGTGGGTGCTGCACCTGTCAGAACTCCGAAGCGGCGAAAGCGTCCGCGGGAGCGCCCCTCCGCTCAATTGATAGCCCGTCGATTCGCTCCAGGGCATCTCCCGCTCCCGCTTTTTTCGCCGCTCCCCGTAATAGGTCCGGCAACCCCTGAATATCAATGCGCTATTTGCCAGGTTGCCGGACCAGGGGCGCGTGAAATTTAGGCAAGCATCTTGAAAATTGAGAACCAAAAAACAGGATGGTTATGTCTTACTTGTATTGTTCTCCCAGGGTGAGTATGCTACTCATTGCTGTAGTTTGTCTGTCCGGTTGCGGGAAGGTCGATGCAGACCTTCTCCCCGGAACGTTTAACCGTAGCACCATTATCGTAGACGAGAAGGGAAAAAGTGTTGACATTGCAGGTGATTGGGCGGTTTTCCGGGATTCCGGCGCAAGTCAGTTCACCCATTATCTGCATTATAATCAAGAATCGGAAATCGCTTACAGCGTCCTTGATAACGAAGTTTTTATGCTGGAATACGATCAGGGGAGGGTGAGTTTGCCGAAGTACAGCAACGGCCGTGTGGACAAGCCTCGCTCATTGTTCCTACAGCGCAATATAAGAAAGGTCCTCTTCATCGACGGGAAGATTCATTCGGACTATCGTGATTATCCGTTACTGTACAACAAACTCTACGGAGACCCGGACTTGTTGATTATCCTTGATAAGAATACATTGACTTACGAAGACCTGCCCAATGTGCGCCTTCGCCGAATCTCCACATTCAATTGAGTCTTTTTCTGAATCCTGAGTTTACCGGCTGGAACCACGTCTCTCGCAGTCTTTTGCGTAAAAACGTGTATAAAACGTAAAAATCTGCTTGTTTCGGGGCTGTGGCTGTTGCGCCCTTCCGTCGCATCGTTTAGTTTTGTCGCAACAGAATATTTTGGGATTCAAAAATTTGTCATATTTTGAAAAAATTGACAATATTTTGTACATTTGCCGCTTAAAAGAGTGTTATGTCAGAGATTGAGAATCACATACTGGAGTATACCAAGCTGCATCCCACCTTCACGACTTTGGGACTCGCCGCTGCAACTCCGGATTCGCTCCTGCACTCACGGGCTACATTGGAATGGCACCTGAGTCAACTCACCAAGCAGGGGCGGCTGGGCAGGATTGGCAGGGGCAAGTACTCAGTCAAAGCCCTTCCTCTTTTCATTCCCGATGAGTCCGAAACGGACAAAAACCTCGCCGACAAACTACAGCATTGGTATCCTGACGCTACTTTCTGCATTTACAAAGGCACCGTATTCGGCCCGCTGCAGCACCACCTCTCCTTCAATGCCCTCACATATATTGAAACGCAGCGGGAATTAACAGAGACACTCTTTCACCGCTTTCAAAGCGAGGGGCGTCGCGTCTTCCACCGCCCGGACAAGAAAGTTTTCTATGACTACGTCGATATCTCCCAGCCGGGGCTGATGATTAAGCCTCTCATCAGTGGTTCGCCCCTTCAGGTAGTGGATGGCTTCACCCTGCCGAGACTTGAAAAAATCCTCGTGGATATCCGCTGCGATGCCGACTTCGATTATATGGGCGGAGGTGAGGCTTCCCGGATGTTGGAAAACGCCGCATCGCTTTTCACATTCAACACTACCAAACTCCTTCGTTATGCCGGCCGCCGCCACTGTCGCGGAGAATTCGAAAACGACCTCAAGCAATTAGGCCTATGATAAGCCAGGAATGTTACACCCGCGAATGGCACCGCGCTGATGCTCCTCCTCTCAGGGACTCGCCACAGGCTTTCGATAGATGTCGATGTAATCTGCCCTCCAGGGACGGAAATTGAAAGATACCTTAAAGACTTCCGCCAGTTCGGCTTTCTTGACGTGGAGACTTCAGCGCCCTCCAGAATGGTATCTCCCGCCTCCGTTCCTTTATGTATCTGGGTAAATACCAGATAGAACAGGCTGCGGCCGATGCCGCCAAAGCCGCCTACCTTGCAACCCTTATCCTACAGGGCGCCTCATCATTTGACCGCTACGACGGCAGCGGTGTCTCACATCAGAGACTCACCCCTGCAGTCCCCGTCAAACTGGGCAAACTTCAACTTCCCTCTCCAGAAGCCTATTACTACTGGGTAAAGACCAGCGAACTGCTCGCCGGATAGTATCTTTTAACAAATTACAGGAGTTTCAATGCGCGGGCGAGTTGGTCGGGGCAACTGGTGCCGCGGCCTTTGCAGTCGATGCCGCTCAGGCGGGCGATAACTTCGTCTTTTTTCATTCCGCGCACGAGGGCGGTGATGCCCTGGGTGTTGCCGTGGCAGCCGCCGGTGTAGCGGACGCTGCGCACCGTGTCGCCCTCCAGTTCAATGTCTATCTGCCGGGAGCAGACCGCATCGCAGGTACGAAACGAGGCTTTCCGCAGGCCGCCTTCGCTTTGATCCGATAGTAAGGATACGTCAAACATAGGAAAAGTCATTTACGGCCGGGTCTGCCCCTCGCCTTCGATAAGCCACTTGTAGGTGGTGATTTCTTCGAGGCCCATCGGACCGCGGGCGCCGAGTTTCTGGGTGCTGATGCCGATTTCCGCGCCCAGGCCGAACTGTGCGCCGTCGGTGAACGAGGTGGGCGCGTTGACATAGACGCAGGCGGCATCGACGGCCATTTGGAAGCGGCGGGCGTTTTCCGGCGATTCGGTGACGATCGCCTCGCTGTGGCCCGAACCGTAGCGGGCGATGTGCGCGAGCGCCTCGTCCAGGCTGTCGACGGTCTTGACGGCCATCTTGTAGTCCATAAATTCGGTGCCGAAGGAGGCTTCCGTCGCCTTTTCCAACTTCGCGTGCCGGCCATCGAGGGCGGAGTAAGCGCGTTCGTCGGCGTACAGGGTGACCTGCGGCATTTCGGAGAGAAGCGCGGGAAGGTCGCTCAGGCGCGATGAATGCACGATCAGGCAGTCCAGGGCATTGCAGACGCTGACGCGCCGCGTCTTGGCGTTGGTGACGATGCGGCAGCCTTTCTCCAGGTCGCCGGAAGCATCGAAGTAGGTATTGACGACGCCGGCGCCGGTTTCGATGCAGGGCACCTTGGCGTTGTTTCGCACGAAATCGATGAGCGCGCGTCCGCCCCGGGGAATGACGAGGTCCACGTATCCGGTGGCCTCCAATAGCGCTTTGGTGGCTTCCCGGCCCGGAGGCAGCAGGTTCACCGCATCCTCGCAGACGCCTTCTTCGCGCAGCACCCGGCGGATGAGCGCCACGGCGGCGGCATTGGAGTCCGCAGCATCGCTTCCGCCCTTCAGGACGCAGACGCTGCCGCTTTTGAAGCAAAGGGAAAACACGTCCCAAGTTACGTTCGGACGCGCTTCATAGATGATGCCGATGACCCCGAAGGGAACGCTTATCTTGCGCAGTTTCAATCCGTTGGGTAGCGTCCGCTCCAAAAGTATCCGCCCGAGCGGGGAGGGGAGGGACGCGACGTTGCGCATATCGGCGGCGATGCTCTCGAGCCGCTTTTCGTCGAGTTTCAGGCGGTCGTACAGCGGACTTTCGGGGGACATCCGCGCCAGATCTTCGGCATTGGCGGCGAGCAGCGCATCCGATGCGCCGATCAGTGCATCCGCCACCTTGCGCAGGACGGCATTGCGTTTTTCGTCGGAAAGGGCCGCGACCAGGCCCGCAGCGCGGGATGCGGCTTCAAATATCGCTTTCATTGCACGGAAAATTCGGTATGGACGATGCCTGCGGGGTTGTCTGCGAGCAGGGTAAGGACATCATCGCGCTTGCCGCAGGCGAGCAGGACGCGGATCCCGCCGGCGCTGAGCCGTTTGGCGACGCCGTACTTGGTATGCATCCCGCCCCGTCCGGCGCTGCTGTGCGCTTCGCCGATGACGGCGCTCAAATCCTCCGAAGGCCGCACGCGGGCAATCACGCGGCTGCCGGGAGCGGCCGGGTCGCCGTCATACAGTCCGTCGATGTTGCTGAGGAGTATCAGCGTGTCGGCCCCCATCATCGTGGCGACGAGTCCGGAGAGTTCGTCGTTGTCCGTAAACATCAGTTCAGTGATGCTCACCGCGTCGTTTTCGTTGACGATGGGCAGCACCCCGCTGCGGAGCATCCCCTCCATACAACTGCGCTGGTTTTCGTATTCCTCGCCGGGCTCGAAGTTCTTCTTCATCGTGAGGATCTGGCCCACGCGGATGCCGTAGTCGGCGAATAGTCTATAATATAGGTCCATCAGGCGGACCTGGCCGACGGCGGCGTGCAGCTGCCGCTGCTGGACTTCGTCCAGGCCGGGCGCAGCCTGGCACAGGCTCCGCCCGCACGCCACCGCGCCGCTCGTCACCAGGATCACCTCGATCCCGCGGCTGCGCAGGGCCTGAATCTGGTCCGTCAGCGCCGACACCCGAGTGGTGTCCAGCGTGCCGTCCTCCCGTGTGAGCACGTTGCTGCCCACTTTTACGACAATCCGTTTCATTTCGTTCCGGCTTTAAGTCCGCTGACGACGGCGGCGGTAAATCCGCCCTCTTCCATCGCGTTGAGTCCCTTGATGGTCAGGCCGCCGGGCGTGGTGACCTTGTCGATCTCGGCTTCGGGATGGCTGCCGTGCGCATCGAGCAGCGCGGCCGCGCCCGCCACCGTAGCACTGACGGCCTGCAGTGCCGTGGCGGCCGGAATGCCCAGTTCCACCGCACCTTCCACGGCCGCGCGGATGTAGCGTAGGGCATAGGCGATGCCGCAGGAAGTGGCGGCCGTCCCCGCCATCATATGCGCCGCATCCAGGCGGAAGGTCTTGCCGAAACGGTTCGTCAGGGCCTCCAGCGCATCCATTTGCACGGCGGATGCCCGGACGGGGGAGAGGATCGTCGCGCTCGCGGCCACCTCGGCGGCGGTATTGGGAATGACATAGGCGATGGGCAGGCTGCCCGGGAACAGCGCTTCCAGCTTGGCGGCCGGAATGCCCGGCGCCATGCAGACCAGCATCTGCGAAGCCCCATCCAGGACAGGCGCAATCTCCAGCGCCACCTTCTCAAAAATCCAGGGTTTGACGGCGATGCAGACGAAATCCGCCCCGCGGACCGCCGCAGCATTGTCCGTCGCGGTAGCAAAGCCCTCGGCGCGGAATTTTTCAAGCGTTTCCGCACGGGATGCCGTCAGGGTGATGTTTTCCGCCGGCACTCCGCCGCGCACAAGCCCGCGCGCAACGGCACCCCCGAGATTTCCGGCTCCTATGAGACAGACTTTCATATTTCCAATAATAATCCTGCGAATGTAACGATTTTACCACATATTTCAAAAAAATAACTATATTGCAGAGCCAGAGAGATAATTCTAACGAACTAATACCATGAAAAAAGTTATTTTCAGTCTCGTCGCCACGGCAGGTGTCCTGTTCACTATGCTCACCTCCTGTTATAACGACTCATCCATCCGGCAAGATATCAACAACCTCTATGATATTGTAAGGGAACTACAGGATAAGGTAAACCAGGCCAACAACAACGTCGCTGCCCTGCAGGACATTGTCCAGGTGCTGGAAGGCCGCCTGTATATCACCTCCGTCACAGAAACTGCCGACGGCTGGATTTTTGCCCTGTCCGACGGGCGTACCCCCCATATCAACCACGGCGTGAGTCCGGTAATCGGCGTGCGCCAGGATGCCGACGGCATCTACTATTGGACGCTTAACGGCGGATGGCTCCTGGACGATGACGGCAATAAGCTGCGCGTCACGGGCGAAGACGGGGCCCCCGGCGAACCCGGCGCTCCCGGTGAAAACGCCATCGCCCCGCAACTGACGATCGAGGAGGGCTACTGGTATCTCTCCACCGACGGTGGCGAGACCTGGACCCAACTCTATAAGGCTACCGGCGAAGACGGCGCTCCCGGCGACAGTATGTTCCAGGACGTAAGCAGCGACGACTGCTACTGGTACTTCGTCCTTACCGGCGGCGAGACCATCCGCATTCCCCGCGGTCTGTGGGGTGCCAGGTCGATTACTGCCGTTCCCTACTATTCCGACGGCGCGCTGGCCGCGGCCGATGGCGAATTCACCCTTACTTTCGATGTCCTCCCGGCCGAGTCCGCGGCAAAACTTGCCGCCCTTGACAACGCGCTCTTCTGCCTGAAGGTCGTATACACCGTTCCCGTCAAATCGGAACTGTCCGCTAAACTCCCCGTCCTTTCCAAGGAAGCCGTCGACGGCACCCTGCTCCTCACCGTGGACGGAAGCCTGCTCAGCGAAAGTTTCTTCGACGGAACGACGGGGGCGAGCGCCTGCCTGTCGGTGGTCGATGGCGACAACGTGCTCTCCAGCGGCTACTTCCCCCTGAAATACATTGATCCCTACAACGGCTATAGTTATGTCGACCTTGGCCTGAGCGTTAAGTGGGCAACCTGCAATGTGGGGGCGAACACTCCCGAGGAATATGGCGACTATTTCGCCTGGGGCGAGACGGAGCCGTATTACGAAGGCAATGCACAGTCGGATGACCTTGTATGGAAGCCCGGTAAGGAAATGGGGTATTCCATGGGGTGGACCAGTTATAAGTGGTATACCGACGATGATGGTTTCACTAAGTATAATTCCGATGGGAGTTTTGGTATAGTTGACAATAAGACCGTCCTTGAGGCTGAGGATGATGCGGCGTATGTGAACTGGGGTTCTCCCTGGCGTATGCCCACATCGGAGGAAATAAAAGAGTTAGTCAATAATAGTTCGTGGGAATGGACCGCCGATTACAATGGAAGCGGGGTTGCAGGAATGGTGGTAACCAGTACGGTGCCCGGTTACACGGACAGGTTAATTTTCTTCCCTGGCACGGGTACTTTTGCGGAGACTGCACTGTGGCTCGGTGCCAGCAGCGTATTATTGTCTTCGACCTACGCATATGAGTACAACATCTATGGTCTCTATGTAACACCAGATGGTATGACGTTGAATTCTTCGGTCTTTCGTTGCTTTGGGTTCTCCGTCCGCCCGGTTGCAGAATAATTTTGCATTTTAAAATCGGATTACGGGAACGTGATTCTCTCCGGTTCTTCCTGTGAAGGACCGGCTTTTTTTGTATATGAAGGCGTATTTGATTCTTGAAGACGGTTCCCGCTTTGCCGGGACGCTGTTCGAAAGCCCGGCGCCCAGTATCGCAATTTTCATACGCGTAATACTTCTAAACAACAAACCACAGAGATAACAGATTTTCCGTATATTTGCACAGATGCTGAAGCGAAGCGCGTAAATGGAGGCAGCTTGTGTCCTGCGACCATTTACCCGGATAGGGTTGCGCAAGCAACAGGGAGCAGGGCACAAACTGCCGGAATTAGCGCGGAGCTTCAGCCTGTAAAAACTATGTTATTCGACCCGCTACGGAAAAAAGAAGTCCCGGATACGCCGGAAGAGCGCGTGCGGCAGTGGTGCATCGCCCTGCTGCGCGACGAAGCGGGCGTCCCCGCGGGCCTGATGACCAGCGAATGGGCTTTCGATTACGGCGCCAAGCGTTACCGTGCCGACATCGTGGCCTTCGACCGCAAGGCGGAGCCCCTGCTCGTCGTCGAATGCAAGCGCCCTGACGTCGCAATCGACGCGAAGGTGCTCGAGCAGGCGATGCGCTACCATATCGTGCTGAACGCTCCCTTTCTGATGCTGACGAACGGAAAAAACAACTATCTTTACAAGCGCGAAGGCGATGCGTTCCAACCCCTGGACCACCTGCCTTCCTATGAAGAAATGCTGCAATGCCGACGATAGTGCCCCAATACCTTGACCGTCCGGTCTTCAAGTTGGTGAGCGAGGTGGCCCGCGAGACGGGCGTCCGCGCCTTCGCCATCGGCGGTTATGTGCGCGACTGCTTCCTCGGCCGCCCCTGCAGCGACATCGACATCGTCGTGGAAGGCAGCGGCATCGACTTCGCCCGTGCGGTAGGGAGGAAAACCGGCGCCAAGGTCTCTTATTTCAAGAATTTCGGTACGGCGATGCTGCATTTCAGCGGCGACGAGGTGGAATTCGTCGGCGCGCGAAAGGAATCCTACCGCCGCGAATCGCGCAAGCCCATCGTCGAAAACGGCACGCTCGAAGACGACCAGTTGCGCCGCGACTTTACCATCAACGCGATGGCCTTCAGCCTGCAGGAAGATTCCTACGGCGAACTCGTGGACCCCTTCGGCGGCATCCGCGACCTTTCCGCGGGCATCATCCGCACGCCGCTGGACCCCGATACCACCTATTCCGACGATCCGCTCCGCATGCTGCGGGCCGTGCGCTTCGCCGCGAAACTCTCTACGCCCCAAATGACCTTCCGCATCGTGCCGGAGTCGATGGAATCGATGCGCCGCAATGCGCATCGGCTGGAAATCCTGTCCGCCGAACGAGTTGCCGAAGAACTGAACAAAATGCTGCTGACCGCATCCCCGTCGATGGCGTTCCGCCTGCTGGACAAATCATGCCTGCTGCCGTCGCTGCTGCCGGAAATCGCTGCACTGAAGGGAGTTGAGACCGTCGATGGCAAAGGGCACAAGGACAATTTCGAACATTCCCTTGCCGTGCTGGACCACGTGGCGGAGGCCACCGCCGGATGGCCGCCGGAAAAGGCACTCTGGCTGCGCTGGGCGGCTCTTTTGCACGATATCGGCAAGCCCGCGAGCAAGCGCTTTGCGCCCGGACAAGGCTGGACTTTCCACGGACACGAGGTCATCGGCGGAAAAATGGTCCCGAAAATATTTGAAAGGCTGCGGCTGCCCCTCGATGCGATGAAATATGTGCGGAAGCTGGTGCAGCTGCATCTGCGGCCGATTGCGCTGGCGGACGAGGGGGTGACTGACAGTGCCGTGCGGCGTCTGCTGTTCGACGCGGGCGACGACGTGGAAGACCTGATGATCCTGTGCCGCGCGGACGTGACCTCCAAGAATCCCGTCAAGGTGGCGCGCATCCAGGCGAATTTCTCGCTGGTGGAGCGCAAACTGGTGGAGGTGGAGGAGAAGGACGCAATCCGCAATTTCAAAAATCCCATCACCGGCGAGTATGTGATGCAGACCTACGGCCTGTCGCCCTGCCGGACGATCGGGGAACTCAAGGAATATGTCAAAGAGGCCATCCTGGACGGGAAAATCGGGAATAATTTTGAAGAGGCGGATGCGCTGATGCGCGCGCGCGCCGCTGAATTGGGCCTTACCCCCGTGGCGTAATGCGATGTCGCAACTGACGGACAAATACCTGGAATTCCTCTCGGGCATCCGCCGCTATTCTCCGCGGACAGTGGCCATCTACCGCGATGTGCTCTGCCGTTACGAAGATTACAGCGGCTCTTTCCCGCAATCGATTGATATACGCTCACTTCGCAATTACGAGATGCACCTGCTGGACGAATGCAAGGAATCCCCGCGCACCGTGGACCTGCACCTGAGCGTGCTGAGCGGATTCGCGCGTTTCCTGATGCGCGAAGGGCAATTGTCCTCCAATCCCGTGCGGCTCCTGCCTCGTCCGAAAAAGGAAAAGCGGCTCCCGGACTTTTTCCGCGAAGACAGTATCAAGGATTACCTTGCTTCGACCGAAGCCGATGCCGGCGAGGATACGCTTGCCCTGCTTAAAGCGCTCCCCGCGGGCGACAAAACGGCGGTTTCGCTCTATAAGCGCCGGCTGTCGCGGCTGATTATCAGCTTTTTGTATTCTACGGGCCTGCGGCGTGCGGAACTGGTGGGGCTCAACCGCGGAAGCCTTGACCTGAGGCGCGGGGCCATCGACGTATTGGGAAAGGGAAATAAAATGCGCGAAATTCCGCTGGTCCCTTCACTTTGTAAAGAAATTTCACTATATTTGGAATCGGTAGACAGGATGAGCGGAGAAACCATTGGCGCTGACGGGCCGCTCCTTGTCACCGAAACCTTCAGGAGGCTGTATCCGGTCTATGTTGACCGGGTGGTGAAGCGGGAACTTGGCGGCGTGGCCGGGATATCCGGACGTAAATCGCCGCACGTGCTCAGGCATACGCTCGCAACCGAGCTCCTGGATGGCGGGGCCGACCTCAATTCCATAAAGGAACTGCTGGGACATTCCTCGCTGGCGGCCACGCAGGTTTATACCCATAATACCGTAGAGCGCCTGAAAAATGTATATGACCACGCCCACCCCAGGGCAAAAAACACTGAAAAGCATGGAAGTAAAGATTAAAGCCCTCAAATTCGACGCCGATGAGAAGCTCATCGCCCTTGTCGAGAAGAAAGTCGCCCGTATAGAGAAGTTCTTCGACAATACCGGGGATGCCGAGGTGACACTTACCCAGCTCAACGAGCCGGTCGGGAAACAGGTAAAAATCATGGTTCACGTTCCCGGGGAGGAGCTCGTCGTCGAGCGTAATGCCAAAAACTTCGAGGAGGCGCTTACCGAAGCCGTCGACGCGATGAAGGAACGTATTACCCGTAACAAGGAAAAGAAGTACGCCAAGTAGGTGGCCGCTCCCAAAACAGATGTCGGCGCACAGTGCCGCGCCCTGCTTGAAGATGTCGCCCGCGGCATCTTCAAGCCTGTCTATCTGTTGATGGGTGACGAGCCTTATTACCCTGATCTCATCTGCAATGCCATCGTAGAGCATTGCATAGACCCTTCGGAAAAGGACTTTAACGAATTGATTTGTTACGGCGCTGATGTAACTGCGGACCAGATCATTACCACTGCCCGGCAGTTCCCCATGATGGCGGAGCGCCAGCTGGTTGTTGTCAAGGACGCAAACCAGATGAAGGGCTTTGAAGATCTGGCTGTCTATTGCGCGGAGCCCCTGGAGAGCACCGTGCTGGTACTGTTGCTGCGCGGAGCGTCGGCGGACAAGCGGAAATCGCTATATAAGACCGTCCAGAAGACTGGCGTGGTTGTAGATTCCCCGCTGCTGCGCGATTACCAGATAAGCGGCTGGATTTCATCGTATTATGCGTCTCGAGGTTTGGAAATCGACCCGGAGGCTGCGGCGCTGCTCGGCGAATCGGTGGGGACCGACCTCAGTACCATCGCCGTAGAGACGGATAAATTGATCCAGGCGCTGCCCGAGGGCTGCAAGCGCGTAAGCGTCGAGGACATAGAAAAGAACATCGGCATTTCGCGCCGATACAGCGTTTTCGAGCTGACGAAGGAACTTTCCGTGCGTAATGCCCCGAAGGCGCTGAAAATCGCCGCCCGGATGGGGACTGCCGCTAAATTCAGCATGCCGGGGGCCGTCAGTATGCTCGCAACGCACTTCAACCGCATCCTCCGCTACGGGGTGCTCCTCTCGCGAGAGCGCTACCCCTCGCCCGAGGCCAAGGCCGCGGTGCTGGAAGGGGTGAACCCCTACTTTTACCGCGAATACGATGCGGCGGTGCGCAACTATCCGCCGCCCAAGGCCATCCAGGCCATTTCGCTGCTCTGCGAATACGATTACCTGGGCAAAGGCGGCGACGGCGGCCTCTCCACACCCCCTGACGGCCTGTTTGTAGAACTTGTCGCTAAATTATTGAACGTCTGAAGATTGTTTGTTTCTGGAACTATTTTTTGATTGGTAGGTACTTTTTTATTGGCTATCTATAGCGAGCGCATGGTTGTGGTGGTTTTGTCCTCTGCGACCTTTTTCCCGGATAGGGTTGCGAAGCAACAGGGAGCAGAGGATAAACCAGCTACGAAAAAACATGCGCGAAGCGACAAGCAGGTTATGGAATAGGATGCAATGAAAAATGATAACTGATATATGGGACTAATAGAATGTAAAGGGGTATGCAAGACGTTCGGGACGAAAGTCGCTCTCGACCACGTCTCCCTCGACATCCCCGAAGGTAAAATTTTCGGCCTGCTCGGCCCCAACGGCGCGGGCAAGACCACCCTCATCCGGATCATCAACCGGATCACCGTCCCCGCGGAAGGCGAGGTACTCTTCAAAGGCGCCCCCATCACCCAGCGGGATGTCGAAAAAATCGGCTACATGCCCGAAGAACGCGGCCTGTACCGGAAAATGAAGGTCGGCGAACAGGCGGTGTATCTGGCCCAACTCAAGGGGATGAGTGCCCGCGACGCCCAGCAGGAACTTAAAAAATGGTTCATCCGCTTCGGCATCCAGGACTGGTGGAACAAGAAGGTCGAAGAACTCTCCAAGGGAATGGCGCAGAAACTCCAGTTCATCACCACCGTGGTCCATAAACCCTCGCTGATGATCCTGGACGAACCCTTCTCCGGCTTCGACCCGGTCAACGCCGAACTGATCCGCACCGAGATCCTCCGCCTGCGCGACGAAGGCGCGACCATCATCCTCTCCACGCACAACATGGAATCCGTCGAGGAACTCTGCGACAACATTGCCCTCATAAACGAGGCTAAGGTGGTGCTCACCGGCGGAGTGGAGGAGATCCGCCGCCAGTACGGAAACAACCGCGTAGAGGTGGTTTACACTGACGCCGACGGTCCGCATACGGACATTCTGCCCGCCGAGGATGGCGGAAACGCCGTGCTGGCCTCCCTGATGGAGAAGGGCGCCACCATCAAGGCCTTCCGGGAGCTGATGCCCCGGATGAACGACATTTTCATCAAACTGGTAACGGGGGAGGATAAGCTATGAACCTGAGAACCATTGGCATAATCATCCGGCGCGAATACCTGAACCGCGTCAAGAAAAAGAGCTTCCTGCTCATTACCTTCCTCGCGCCCGTGCTTTTCGCGGCGCTCTGCATCCTGCCCACCATCATTATGATGAAGGCAAAGGAAGAGGCCAAGAAAATCGCCGTCGTGGATGCGTCGGGTATCGTCCTTCCATTCCTGCAGGACAGCGAAACCATACTCTACACGGACTTGAGCGGTTCCGACCCGGATTCCCTGAAACACGCGATGAAGGAGCTCGGCTACGACGCGGTGCTGGACATCTCGCCCATAGACGAAGAGGAAAAATCGCTCTCCGCGTCCATCTACTCGCTCAAGCCGCTGGGTATGGACATGACGGAAAACATCAATGGCCGCGTAAATGATGCAATCGAAGCCTATCGCATTGAATCCTACCAGATTGCGGACCTTGAAAACATAATGAAGGAGGTAAAGTCGCACGTGCGCGTGCGTTCCTATACCATCGGCGAGGACGGCAAGGAAACCATCTCCGAATCCGGCGTCTACATGATGGTATCGATGCTGCTCGGGATGGCGCTCTACATGTTCATCGCTCTGTTCTGCGGCATGGTGATGTCCTCGGTCATAGAAGAAAAGGCCAGCCGCGTGGTGGAGGTGCTCGTTTCCTCGGTCAAGGCGACTGAGTTGATGTTCGGCAAAATCATCGGCGTGGCGCTCGTGGCGCTGACCCAGTTCCTGCTCTGGATCGTGCTGACTGTCGCGATCGTGGGCGTTGCCGGCGGCATTATGGGACAGGACCTGCTTTCATCAATGGGCTCCGATCCCACGGCGATTATGGCTGCCGGCGATATGGGCAACCTGCCCGCCGGTATGCTGGATGCCGCTGCCGCCCAGGACGGTCCGTCGGTGATTATCGGCACCCTGCGCAACCTGCCCGTCGGCACCATCGCCCTAAGCTTCCTGCTCTACTTCCTTTTCGGCTATATGCTCTATGCGTCGATTTTCGCGGCGATAGGCTCAGGCGCTGAAAATGAAGGCGATACGCAGCAACTTCAGCTGCCGGTGACGGTCCCGCTGCTCATCGGCTTCTTCATCGCGATTTATGCATTCAAGGCTCCGGACAGCGCGATTGTCTTCTGGGGATCGATGATTCCCTTCACTTCGCCGATAGTGATGCTCGCGCGCCTGCCCTTCGGCGTTCCCTTCTGGGAACTGGCGCTCTCGCTTGCGCTGCTAGTTGCGACTTTCGCGCTCTGCGCCTGGGCATCGGCGAAGATTTATCGCGTCGGAATCCTTATGTTCGGCAAAAAAACAACCTGGAAAGATCTTTGGAAATGGTTCAGACAAGACTAGTTGCATTTGCGTCTTTGCTGCTGCTCGCTTCCTGTGCAGGGCCGGTGCAGTGGAGCCGCTATAAAATGGATGCTTCCCGTACCGGAGTTCAGGCGGTTATGGGCGATAATACAGCGCAGGCTATCGGCAGCTTCGAAGGCGGTGTTTATACGGCACCCGACGGTAAGGTGTTCGACTGCGGGGTAACTCCGGCTGTGGCCAAGCTGATGCTGGATGCGCAGCCGCCGATGGCTCCGCTTCGGGAGGTTGTTGCCTACGCGCCGGTCGCAATTCCCAAGGGGAAACCCGAGAGCCCACTGAGCAATCTGGCGGTGGATGTGCTGATGGCGCAGACCGAGGCGGCTACGGGGCGGAAAGTGGATGCCGGCATTATGAATTTCGGCGGCATACGCCTGAATGCTATTCCGGCGGGCAATGTGCTTATGGATGATTTCGTGTCGATGTTCCCTTTCAAAAACCACCTTTGCCTGGTACAGTTGCGCGGTGCGGATTTGCGGAAGCTTTTCGAGCAGATGGCCGCAACGGGTATGCAGGCTGTCGGCGGTGTACGCCTTGTCGTGTCAGACGGCCGTCTGGAGAGTGCTGAGGTCGGGGGCGAGCCCCTGGACGATGCCCGGGAATATGGCGTGGCGACCATCGACTTCCTGCTTGACGGCGGGGATAAGTTGTACGTTGCCAGAAACGCAACGGATTTGGTTATGACGAAGATAATGGTCGTGGATGCCATAATGAATTATGTCCGGGCCGAAACCGCCGCCGGCCGGCCGCTGACCTATCAGGCGGATGGGAGAGTGGTTATTAAAAAATGATTTGCAATGTTAGGGCACCTTTAACTATCGTTTTCAACGTTCCTCAGTTCGGATATCGGAACAAGTTCCATATCGCTCACTTCGTCCGTTGATTCCCCGGATAGGGTTGCGTAGCAACAAGTGCCCGTTATTGCATATCATTTTTGTAATATTAATCAAGATGAGAAATTGTTTTATTATAGTTGTCATGGCGCTGTGCGCCTGTTCGCCGCGCCTGGTCATCGTTCACACCAACGACACCCATAGCCACCTGGATCCCTTGCGGGATTCCCCCAGGGGCGGTGTCATTGAACGGGCGGCTTTCGTGGACGGTGTCCGCGCACGCGAGGGAGAGGGACGTACCTTGCTTCTCCACGCCGGCGATTTCAACCAGGGCAGTTCCTATTATACCACCTTCGGCGGTCAGTTGGAAGTGGACCTTGTGAACGCGATGCGATATGACTGCATCACGCTGGGAAACCACGAATTTGACAACGGAATCGAGGACCTGACCGCCCGTGCAAAGCAAATCCGCTGTCCCATCGTCTGCGCCACCCTGGACCTCAGTTCTTTTGAACTTGGACAGTATGTCAAGCCTTATACGGTGATTGAGCGCGGGGGAATGCGTATCGGTATCGTCGGGCTGCTGTGTGATATTATGAACAATGTCAGCCGCACAACGGCTTCGCGAATCCCGCAGTTCGACCGGGTGGAGATGCTCAACAAGTATGCCACACTGCTGCGCGCAGACGAAAAGTGCGACTATGTGATTGCCCTGACCCATATCGGCTATGACGATGACCAGAAACTGGCCGCGGCTACGCGGGGGGTGGACCTCATCGTCGGCGGTCATTCGCATACCTTTATCAAGGGCGTGAAGTATGTACGGAACCTGGACGGGAAGCGTGTCCCCATCGTTACCGACGGTTGCTGGGGGCTGGAAATGGGCGTTTTGAAGGTTTATTAAGAAACTTTTTTGAAATAATTTCTGCGTATGCCGTTTATTGAAAATCCTCCTGTAAAAGTTTATCCTGAGGGAATCGGGGAACTTGTTTATGTGGATTCCACGACTTCCGAAGCCGAACCCCTCTCGAAGTGGGCGTATATCCGTCGGAAGATAGTCATCGTACTGCTGACGGTCGTGGCCATCGTGCTGTGCTGGCTCTTGTTTTACAATGAGATGATCTGGGCCATCCTGGGCTCGCTGACGGCCTTCGGTTTCGGCTGGTACTATGCCAAGGGGCAGCGTTTCCTGGGCCGCGATTTTTTCATCGGCACAGAAGGTTTTGCCGTGTTTCAGTTCTCCGGCAAGCGGGAGAATGTCGACTGGAAGAACGAGCGTCGCTTTGATGAGAAGTTGCTCCTCCTCCACCGGGAGGAAGTGGTTTTCAATCACGGCTACGACAAGACGAACTATGCTTTTTTGTTGATGCAGGAGCCCGTGGAAGGTAGTGAGCTGGAGATTATCGACGAGGATACCTCTTATCATCAGTGCCCTGACGGTGGTGACAATACCGGCGACCCGATTTATGATTTCTGGGTCCGCGTGGAGGCCCGCCTGACCGAGAAGGGCGTCCGGGACGCGAAGGCCCGCTGGGCGGCCGGGGAGTCGCAGCCCTTTTATATTTTCAAGAAGGAGGATAACGGCAGTTGGAAACTGAGCGCCGTCCTGCAACTCTTCAGTGACAGTATCCAGTTGGAAGGCAAGACGTTCTCGCGCGATGAGACCCGTCTGGACGGCAATGTCCTCTACCTGCAGAAGTCCGGCGAAGAAGAGAAGTTCACCGTCTTCCTCCAGACCACCGGCAACGCCCCCACCCTCCGCGCCCTACTTGATTAATTTTCAAACTTAAGTGTTGGAAAATGAAGAAATCTTTGTAGATTTGCATCGTCATAAAGATGACATTAATTGAACAAACCTATGGAGCACCCCATCCCCAGTGGGGTGCTTAATTTTTGAAATAGAGCCGAAGGACGTAGTAAATGATCCGCCGAAATGCGTTTCACGAGTTCAATTAATTACTTTATGACAAAGAAACGTGCATTTTCCGCAGGCATGATACTTCAGGCTGAAGTAAGGATGCCCGATCTTGTCCGTGTAAGTCCGTACATTCGGATCCAAAACGGCAAGGTAGTGAAAGTCCGGTCGTACTATAGACGCTCTGGGGAGACGGATGTAGTATTTGTTCGGATAAGTACCCAGTAGGGTAATCAACTTCTTTCCCCTTTGGCTTATGGAGAGCTTCGGCTCTCCTTTTTTCAGTTGCGGCTGCCTGCGGCCGGTCAGGGACTGCATCCGGAGGAACTCCGCTCACTTTGTTCGCTCCGGACCCTCCCACAATCTCCTGCGTCCCGCTGAGGCGGAACTTGTATCTTGCGGGCCCCATCCCGCTCCCCGTGGCCGCGGGTGGCCCGTCCTCCGGATGCAGTCCCCCTCCCGCCGCTGCGGTAGCCGTCGGCGCTGATGAGGGAATGATATAGTGTAGAGCGCCTGTATAGCGGCGTCTCTACGCTGATTTGTCATTATAAAACGGGCCGGATAGAAAGACCATAGAATCTTGCATAGTGGTAATTCCAACCTACATAGTCTGAGTAGAGGAACAGGTTGTGCGCACAGCTCGGGTAGTCCGTATAGAGGGACGAGGACCAGTAGTAGCCGAGGGAGCCTGCATCGTGGAGACTCGTTCCATCCCGGTAGCCGGCAGCAGGAAGAAAAATCCACTTGTCCATGTAACCTTCCTTATTGCTGGTTACCATTCTTCCATATACCCCGTTTATTGTTTTCCATTCCCAGGTACACTGAGTCTTCAACTCTTCAAATTCATCATAGGTCGGGGTATGCCAACTACCGCCGAGTAGAACACTAGCGGCATCATCGTCGGGCTCAAGTATAGTCTTGCCGTCTGTGAACCCATTGTCCCCGTAATTGGAATTAGTGCAGTACTTGGTCATTGTAGATGAGGATCCATTGCACCATTTATATGTGGTCCAGCTATAATCCGACTTGGTTGACGTCTCTCCCCAGGCGAAATAACTTCCATACTCCTCCGGAGCTGAGGAGCCAAGGTTAAAGGATGCCCACTTGACATTTAGTCCGAGGTCCACCGCAACAAAGGTCTTCCCCAACTCGGTAAGCTCGGGTAAGGCCTTCACGGTAATTATACATTCAGCAGTGAAATCGCCGTCCATAGATGATGCGGTAATAACCGTGGACCCCACCGCGATGCCAGAAACTAAGCCGTCAGTATTTACCGTCGCCACAGATTCATCTGAACTACTCCATTTCACCCCCTTTTCCTGCGCGTTAGAGGGAGTGATTGTTGCACTCAACTGCAGAGTTCCTCCAGAGTGCAAAGTTGCATTCTCTGGAGAAACGGTAATCCCTGTCACGTGTATATAATCACCAGAAATATAAACGGGTCTAATAGATAGTCCGTCGTAGCGGTAGATGTAACCCCAAGCCGCATTGCCACTTGAAGTGAAGTCCACGTAGTACGCACGACCTAAGCTGCCCGAGCCGAGTGTTGAGGACCAGTAGCGACCTTGGGATTTCGTGTTGTATATGCTCGCTCCACTCTGATAGCCGGCAGCAGGAAGAAAAATCCACTTGTCCGTGTAACCTTCCTTATTGCTGGTTACCATTCTTCCATATACCCCGTTTATTGTTTTCCATTCCCAGGTACACTGAGTCTTCAACTCTTCAAATTCATCATAGGTCGGGATATGCCATCTATCGTCGAGTAGAACACTAGCTACATCATCGTCGGGCTCAAGTATAGTCTTGCCGTCCGTGAACCCGTTGTACCCATAATTGGAATTAGTGCAGTACTTTGTAATTGTTGATGATGAGCCATTGCACCATTTGTATGTAGACCAGCTATAATCCGTTTTGGTTGACGTCTCTCCCCAAGCGTAATAGTACCCATACTCCTCCGGGGCTGTAGCTCCAAGGTTAAAGGATGCCCACTTGACGGATAGACCGAGGTCAACTGCTTTAGGGACCGGCACCTTGACTGTAACAGTGCACTCGGTCACAAGTCCGCCATCAATAGAAGTGGCCGTAATAATCGCGGTTCCTGCTGCAATGCCGGAAACAAGGCCTTGAGTATTGACCGTCGCCACGGACTCATCTGAGCTACTCCATTTTACCCCTTTTTCATGTGCATTCGAAGGGGTGATTGTTGCCGATAACTTTAGGGTCCTTCCAAAGTTGACCGTAGTCTTATCGGGAGAAACAGAGATTCCAGTCACATGTATTATATCACCATAGACGGGGCGGATAGATCGCCCATAGCAGCGATAGCTGAAGTTATACCAATAAATATCTGTTGAAGTGAAGTATACGTAGGCCGCCTTGTCGGTGTTGCTGAGGGACGAGGATAGGTAGCAGCCGTAAGAGTTCGCACTGTTGAGACTCGTACCATACCGGATGCCGGCAGCAGGAAGGAATATCCACTTGTCGGTGAAACCGGATTTTTTACTGGTTACCTTTCTGCCGTATACTCCGTTTATATTAGTCCAAGTCCAGCTACAATTGTTTATCAATTCATCCTGCTCCGCTCTTGTCGGCATACGCCACTTGCCTCCCCAAATAACAGTGGCAGCATCATCCTCCGGGTCAAGCCCAGTCTTGTTGTCAGTGAAACCGCTGTATCCGTAATTGGGATTATCACAATACTTGGTTATCGTAGAACTTGCCCCCTTGCACCATTTGTAAGTGTCCCAGGAACAATCCTCTTTCGGCTCCGTCTCTCCCCATGCAAAATAATCACCGTATTCTTCCGGAGAAGAGGCCCCCACATTACAGGTAGCCCATTTGACGGAGAGCCCCAGGTCTACCATCTCGTAAGGAGTGATATCCGTGTATTCAAGACCTTCGTCCACATTGTCCAGTTTGCCAAAGACGGAACGACCGACGGTGACGGATTTGTCAATGGTTCTGGCAGTTTTTTTGGTTGTCATATAAAGCCTGACCGTCATCCCCTGCTCATGGGTTTGCGGGAGCATCGCCGCGAAGTAATGGTCGCCGGGAACAAAGCCGCCTTCTGGGGCAAAGACAACGACGGAATCCCGGGCATCGGAAACTTCAAGGATTTCCGGATGATTATCTTCGCCGAAGGCTACCTTGACTGTCCCGGCCATCGGGCTGCCGTCATTGGAACGGAAGACCACTTTCTGCACGCCTTCGGTGACAACAGAGAACCTTGCACCGCCGCAGACATTGTAGAAGGCGAGGCGGAACGATTCTCCGGTAGCGACAGCCGGGAAGAAATGATCTGCAAATGTTCCGGCAACACCGGATTGTTCGTCAGGAACCTTGAGTGTTACGCTTTGTCCGTCACAAGTATTAGATTCATCGTAAGGATATATTGCCCAATAAGCAGGAGCGGCATCGTAGGATTCAATAGATCCTATGATGGTATTTAGTGTTCCCCTGAAAGTTGCAACCTCTTGTGGCTCCGTATTCGTGGAGGTGAATTTTCCGGACGATTCCGCACCAAAGAAGACATTGATATCTTCCTTTGTCGACCACCAGATATCCGTCTCATTCTCCTGAAGAACTGTCCTTGACTCATCGTCCTCTGCCCATGAGGCGGTGAATTCCACTTCATTGCCACCGTTCAGGGATTCGGGGGCTTCAGCTTCCTGAGTACAGGAAAGCGCCATTGCCGCGATGATGGCGGTGCATAGGGGCATTGTCGATTTCATAATCATCATAAGTGTTTACCATTCTTCATAAATCAAACTTTCGTTGCCTCCGGGTTTGGGGCTTTCGCACAGGATGGCGGCATCGTCAATAGGCACGACGGATACCTCCGGCGCGGCGTAACGCGTCAGTTGTTCATTCATGGGTAAGCGGTTATTTCTTCCAGAGTTTATTTTTGCTCTTTTTCCCCATAATATCCTTAATGCTTTTTTCTCCAACCTGCTTGTAATGGGAGTTTAGATACCATCGGGCAATCCAGCTATGAAGGCCGCGATAATTAGTCTGCCTTAGGACAGAGGTGAATTCATCGTCACAATAATCCTTTGCTGCCTGAATAAACTGATCGGATGAAAAAACAGTGGGGAGAGAAGATTCAATGCGCTCTCTATGCGCATCAAGAACACCTGCAAAAGTTCTGTAAGACATATCGTCATACTTTTCCCAGATGGCTCCTGCTCTGGTATTATTATAAACAAAAGTGTGGAGCCGCAATCGCACCACCCTAATGAGGTTCTGGGAAAACCGTTGAGCGTAGATATGACCGAGACTCCACACTCGACAACATATCGCCTAACCAAAGACGGTTGAAAGATAGCATTGCCGAGCGGAGTGTCCTGCCGTTGTCGCTCAATTGAAATTTCCCAGATTCCATTAGGAACAACGCGAAACACTTTCGCTATATGTAAGCCGTTCTCTTACGAACGACGATGCTAAGATAATCAATATTTTGGAAATCCCGTATCTGGTCGCGGTCCCTGTAGCACGCGGGAACTGCAAAATTTGGCCAAAAATCAAGGTCCGGCGTGCTTCTAGCACGCGGGGTCCACAAAAATTGGCAAAAAGCAGAGTTCCGGAGTGCTACCAGCACGTCTGACCCGGAAAAACAAGCCAAAAAGCGGGGTCACGAATGCCGGGCAGATCAAAAGGGCCCTCTCATCGTTCAATTATGGGTGATATTGTCCGAAGCCAGGATCCTCGGGGCCCTGGCGCCGAACAACATCCTGGGGTTTTGTTTAAAGGGAGGGCCCTTCAACTAAGAAGGGGCCGGATTTTAGGCCCCCGCAGACTGTCAGACCTCGTCGTTTGCCGGGCAACGGCCGGGCGTGGAGCGGGCCGCTCCATCGAGCCCGGCGCAGCGCCCGTGCCGCAGCCGCCGAGCCTGGTTGTGCGAGGCGGTGGTGCCCCCCCCATTTGCGTAAAAACGTACATAAAACGTAAAAATTTGCGCGCAAGAGATGTCGTGCCCCTTGTATTCATCCCTTGAATGTATAGTTTTACGACAGTGAAATTTTAGCAGGGCTATTGCAAATAATAGAAAAATATCTATTTTTGCAAAGCCTTCCAATGATTGGTTGGTATGAAAATGACAGAACTGCACCGAATCATTCTCCAGAGTGGTTGGGTAGAAATTCCGGGACGGGGCAAAGGAAGCCATAAGCGGTACAAGAAGGATGAACGACTTTGCAAAACGGCTATTAAAAGAATTGGGCATCGAGTTATGAAGAAGATAGCGATTACAATGAGTATCGGAAAGGATGGATTTTATTCCGTCTATTGTAACGAGCATCCGTCGATATTTGGCAGCGGGGATACCCCTTCCGCCGCGATTGACTCTCTCCGGGAAACCCTGCAACTTGTGAAGAAAGACGGGAAAGAGGCCGCCTTGTTCTATCCCGACTGGCTGGATGACGAATATGAGTTTCAGGTACAGTGGAACGTGAAGGATCTGATGGAATATTATTCCGGTATTATTACGCCCTCCGCCCTCGGCCGTCTTGCCGGCATTCATCCCAAACAAGTCTGGGCCTATATGCACGGAAAGTCCAAACCCCGCAAGCCCCAACTCCTCAAAATGGAATCCGCCCTGCACCGCCTCGGCCAGGAACTGATCCACACTTCGTTCTGCTGACGTTCGTCATGTTATTTTACCCGGCACAGCGACTCGGATAGAACGCGTGCGCGTTTTCAGAATTCCAACGTAAGACCAAGACCGTGCCGGGTGGGGCCGGTGGAAAGTTTGAAGCCCCGTCCTTTGTCCGGGCCGTATTCGCGGTGATAAGTCTTGACGATGTTCCGGATGTCTTTCCTTCTTTCGTGCAGGAGATACTCTCCGGCCGTGAAGAGAACGGCGCCGCTGAGCAGGCATACCGTTCCTCCGAGTCCGATGCCCTCAAAAGGGAAAAAGCCTCCATTGGATTGCATCATGGCCAACTCCACGGTGTAGAATCCTACGCCAAAGCCGAAAGTGATGGCCCCCAATGTGATGCCGAGGGTGCCAAGTGTGTTTTTGAGCTTGACAGCTTTAAACTTTTCCGGGTATAGCTTTTCCAGAAGTTCTCTTGCCTCGAAAGACAAGTAATAGGGCTCAGAGCTGATAATCTTATCCCCTTCGTACCAGATTCCCTCGTGATAGGGCTCTTTATGAGAAGCCCAGTATTGCGCTTGTCCTTTTGTCATACAAAGGCATAGCCCGGCCGCGCAGGCCAGCAGATATTTCAGTCGGTTCATCGTGCAGTACAGATTGGTTATGCTTTCTGTCGTTTCAAAAAGCGTGCAAAACCAGAATCTATAAGGAGATAAACTGAATTTATAGGATATTCATCGACTGCTCGCGGATTTTCTCGAGCTCGTCTTTCATGCGGACCACGCAGGCCTGGATGGCGGCGTGGTTCGCCTTGCTGCCGGTGGTGTTGATTTCGCGCCCCATCTCCTGGATGATGAAGCCCAGTTTCTTGCCGGGGTAGGGTTCCCCGTCTATCGTGTCCATAAAGTACCTGCAGTGCTGGCGCAGGCGCACTTTTTCCTCGTTGATGTCCAGTTTCTCCATGTAAAAGACCATTTCCTGCTCAAAGCGCTCCGGATCCAGTTTGATGCGCAGGTCCTCGGCATTTTTCAAGATGCGTTCCCGTACCGCGGCGATACGCTCCGCCTCGTGCGATTCCACTTCATCTTCCAGCGCCAGAATGCGCTCCACGCGGCTGCAGACATCTTTCCGGAGGATTTCGCCTTCCGTACGCCGATACGCCAGCACGGCTCCCAGGCACTGCTCCAGCGCCTCTGCCACCAACGGCCATTCTTCCGCTGTGATGACCTCCTGCCGGCCGCCTTCGAAAATGTCCGGAAAACGCAGGATCGAGGGCAGGTACTCGCGCCAGGGAACTTCCAGCCCCACGCGGCCGCCGATGGCCTGGATCTGCCGGAAGTAATTTTCCACCAATGCTGCATCGATGGTACGGGCCGCCGCTCCGGCTTTCGGCTCAAAGTTCAGGAAAAGGTCGATGGTGCCGCGAACCAGCGTCTCCGCGAGCCGCTGTCGCACCCATAACTCCTTGTCCTTGGGCAAGTAACTTCCCTTTACGCTGATATCGCAGCCCTTTCCGTTGAGCGTCCGGATTTCCAGCACCAGCTTTCCCGTACTGAGCAGGGCCTCGCCCCGCCCGTAACCTGTCATCGATTGTAGCATGGTACAAAGTTAACGTCTATTCCGTATTTTTCAAAGCGTGGGCCATGGCTCATTACAAATAGAAAAGGGCCCTCCCTTTCTCATTTTTGCCATAAAAACGACAAAGCCGGGGTCCACGGGGCCTTCCCTTTCCTCAAAATCGGCTAAAATCTGCAAAGCCATGGCCCTTTTTAGCGGTATAACAGTAGATGTCAAGCAGAATGTGGAATATATTTTATAAATTTGCAGAATTGTGGTTTTTTCTGAAAACATAGTCGGAGTGGGCTGCATCATAAGGATGAATTTGCCTAAAGGCTTTGAGCTTCGCACCTCGGATGTCGGAACGAGTTCCACATCGCTCGGTTTGTCGCTCAATTCCCCGGATAGGGTTGCGAAGCAACAAGCATCCGTTGATGCTGCCCCTCGGAGCTGTTTTAGGAAAAACTAAAAATGGATACAGTATGGAAGAAGAAAGGAAACTGAATTTTCTGGAGGAAATCATCGAGGACGACCTCAAGTCCGGACGCGTCAAATCGATCCTGACGCGTTTCCCGCCCGAGCCCAACGGCTACCTGCACCTCGGCCACGCCAAGAGCCTGTGCATCAACTTCGGCCTTGCGCTCAAGTACGGCGGCAAGACCAACCTCCGCTATGACGACACCAATCCCGTCAAAGAAGACACCGAATACGTGGACGCCATCAAGGAGGACATCCAGTGGCTGGGCTTCCAGTGGGACAAGGAACTCTACGCTTCCGACTACTTCGACCAGCTTTACGCCTGGGCTGAGCAACTCATCGAACGCGGGCTGGCCTATGTAGACGACCAGAGCCAGGAGGAAATCTCCAAAGGCCGCGGCACGGTGGAAACCCCGGGAACGGAAAGCCCGTGGCGGAATCGCAGCGTGGAAGAAAACCTCAAACTCTTCCGCGAGATGCGCGACGGCAAGTACGTCGACGGGGAAAAGGTCCTGCGCGCAAAAATCGATATGGCCCATCCCAACATGTTCTTCCGCGACCCTATCCTCTACCGCATCAAGCACGCATCGCATCACCGTACCGGCGATAAATGGTGCATCTATCCGATGTACGACTTTACCCACGGCCAATGCGATTCCATCGAGCATATCACCCATTCCATCTGTACCCTGGAATTCGACGTGCACCGCCCGCTCTACGACTGGTTCATCCAGACCCTGGGCATTTTCCCCTCGCATCAGTACGAATTCGCCCGCCTGAACCTGACCTACACGCTGATGAGCAAGCGCAAGTTGCTGGAACTCGTGCAGAAGGAACTGGTGAGCGGCTGGGACGATCCGCGTATGCCCACGCTTTGCGGCGTGCGCAGGAGGGGTTATACCGCCGAAGCGCTCAAGATGTTCTGTGACAGGATCGGTGTAAGCAAACGCGACCAGATGATGGACATCCAGCTGCTGGAATGGTGCGTGCGGCAGGACCTTAATGCCCGTTCCAACCGCTATATGGTGGTGCAGGACCCGGTCAAACTCACTATCACCAACTGGCCCGAAGGACAGGTGGAGTGGTTCGACTGCCCGCTGAATCCCGCGGAGCCCGAAGGCGCCACCCGCAAGGTGCCCTTCACTGGAGACCTTTGGATCGAGCGTGCCGATTTCATGGAAGACGCGCCCAAGAAGTTCTTCCGCCTGCGTCCCGGCGGCGAGGTCCGTCTCAAGTACACCTACATCATCCGCTGCGACGAGGTGGTCAAGGACGATGACGGCAATATCCTCGAACTCAAATGCAGTTACGATCCCGCATCGAAGCCAGGAGCAGGGGAGTGGCGTAGCGTCAAAGGGACCATCCATTGGGTCTCCCGCCAGTTCGCCAAAGAGCTTGAACTTCGCAACTACGACCGCCTCTTTACCCTCGCCGATATGGGCGCCATCCCCGAAGGTCACGACTACAAGGAGTACCTTAACCCCGATTCCCTGATTGTAACTAAGGGCCTCGCGGAACCGGCCTTGCTGGAAGACAAATCCGGCATCGCCGTGCAGTTCGAGCGTACCGCCTATTATATAAAGGATAAGGACAGTACGGCTGAAAGACCGGTCTTCAACCGCACCGCATCCCTCAAGGATTCCTATAAACCGGAATGACGGGGTACAATCTTTATGATTTTTTGCTTAACTTTGCACTTTATTGTTGGTTCAACCTAAATTTTCTACCTATGAAGAGAATCAAGTTTTTACTTCCGATTCTGTTCCTTGCCCTCGGTATGACTGCCTTCGCGCAGAATACGACCGTGAAAGGTATGGTAACGACATCGGACGGAGAACCTTTGGTTGGCGCCTATGTCCTCATCAAGGGCACCACCACCGGAGTCATGTCGGACATGGAGGGTGCGTTCACCCTCACAGCTCCCGCCTCCGGTACCCTGGTGGTGGCTTTCCTGGGCATGCAGACCAAGGAAGTTCCCGTTGCTCCCACTGTCACTGTTTCACTGGAACAGGACAGGGAATTCCTCAAAGAGGTCGTCGTGACGGCCATGGGTATCTCCCGCGAGAAGAAAGCGCTGGGATATGCCACGCAGGCCGTTCAGAGCGATGAACTCACTACCGCTGCGGCGACGGATCTTGCCAGCGCAATGTCCGGCAAGGTTTCCGGTCTACAGATCAAGCCGTCTTCCGGTATGCCCGGTGCATCCACGCAGATTGTCATCCGTGGTGCCCGTTCCTTCACCGGGAACAACTCGCCGCTGTATGTGATCGACGGTATGCCCATCGCGTCCACGCCGGACCTGAGCACTGATCAGAGTGTCACCGGTGCCGACTATGCGACCCGTGCCCTGGATATCGATCCCAACGACATCGAGAGCGTCAACATCCTGAAGGGCCAGGCTGCGTCCGCCCTGTACGGTATGCGCGCCAGCAACGGTGTCATCGTGATCACCACCAAGAGCGGAAAGAACCTCACCAGCACCCGTCCGTCCGTGACCTTCAATTCCACCTTCGCGTGGTCCACGCTTTCGGCAAAGCCCGAAGTACAGACCGAGTTCGCCCAGGGTTCCGGCGGTGTTTTCAACCCCAACACTTCGCTGAACTGGGGTCCGGAAATCTCCACCCTTGCCGATGACCCTAACTATGGTGGCAATACGGCCAACGCTTATACGGCCGGCGGTACCGAGCTGCATCCCGGACAGTATTACGTCCCTCAGCGGGCCGCCGCAGGGCTTGATCCCTGGGCCACTCCGCAGGCGTATGACAATATCGGCGATTTCTTTCAGGTCGGTTTTACCCAGAGCAATAACGTCAGCGTAGCCCAGAACCTGGGCCGCGGCGAGTATTCCTTCAGCCTGGGCAATACCCACCAGACCGGTATCGTCCCCTCCACGGGAATGGAGCGTTTCAACGCCAAGCTCAATGCTTCCGCCAAACTCGGCAAGTACTTCACGACCGGCGCCAGCGCCAACTTCGTGATGACGGACGTGAACAAGCAGTCCGGTGCGAATGACGGTATCACCGCCATGGTCTTTGGCGCTCCTGCCAGCTATGACCTCAAGGGCATCCCCAGCCACAAGAAGGATCACCCCGAGCAGCAGAATACCTACCGTGCAACCGGCGGCTTCCCTGCACCTTACTGGGCGATTGAGAACAATACCTTCAAGGAGAAGTCCCAGCGTTTCTTCGGCAACGCCTACCTGGATTTCCGTTATCCCTTCACCCCGGACATGTTCCTCGACCTGAAATACCAGATCGGTGACGATGCCTACACCACCACCTATACCGATGTATTCGGTTACGGTATGTCCAACGGCCAGGGCGAAATCGACGAGATGAGCTACACCAGCAACGAGCTCAACTCCCTCTTCACGGCTTCCTTCGACTGGAAGATTACCCCGGACCTGCACCTCAACATCCTTTACGGTAATGAGGTCGTCTACAACCAGACCTCCTTCGTGGATGCCTGGGGACAGGGTTTCAACTTCAGCGGCTGGAACAACCTCAACAACGCTTCCAACTACGCGTCTTCGATAAGCCGGTACCGCTACCTCTCCTTCGGTAACTTCTACAACATCGCCCTGGATTGGAAGAGCATCCTGTACTTCAACACCACCGGCCGTTACGACCTAGTTTCCAAGATGCCGCGCGGCAGCCGTGGATTCTTCTATCCTTCCGTATCCCTGGGCTTCGTGTTCACCGAAATCGAGCCGCTCAGGAACAATGTCCTGACCTTCGGTAAGCTGCGTGCTTCCTACGCCGAAGTAGGTATGGCCGGACAGTACTACAAGTCCTTCTATTCCGTACCTTCCTACGGCGGCGGCTTCTATTCCGGTTCCCCGGTCAGCTACCCGCTGAACGGCATCGTGGCCTATTCGCCCTATTCCGTCCTGTACGACGAGAACCTCCGCCCGCAGAACACCCGTTCCTATGAAGTGGGTGCCGAACTCGCCTTCTGGGAGGGACTCGTTTCCCTGGAGTACACCTATTCCCGTCAGCTTGTGAAGGACCAGATCTTCGAGGTTCCGCTCGCCGGTTCCACCGGATACCAGTACAAGATGATGAACGCCGGTTCCATCCATACCGACGCCCACGAGCTCACCCTCGGCATCAATCCTGTCCGCACGCGTGACGTCAACCTGAACTTCGACTTCAACTTCACCAAGATCGACAACTATGTGGACGAGCTGGCGGAAGGCGTCGAGAGCATCTACCTCGGCGGCTTTACCGAGCCTCAGGTCCGTGCCGGTATCGGCGACAAGTTCCCCGTCATTTACGGTGTGGGCTATGTCCGTGATCCGGAAGGACACGTCGTCGTCGACGAGGACGGTCTTCCCGAGATCGGCGAGGAGAAGGTGATCGGCAGCGTGTCCCCTGACTTCCAGCTGGGCCTGACCACCAGCCTCGAGGTATTCAAGGTCCGTCTGAGCGCCACCTTCGACTGGAAGTGCGGCGGACAGATGTACTGCGGTTCCTACACGATGATGGATTACTACGGTACGAGCAAGCGCTCCGGAGAATACCGCAAGATGGAGAAGTTCCTCTTTGACGAGGAAGCCGGCGCCGTCAAGCGTACCGCGGACGGCGGCTATGCCCCCAACGACATCTACATCAGCGGAAGCGATGCTTATGACTACTATGACCGTCTGAACTACATTTCCGAGTCCTTCGTGCACGACACTTCCTTCCTCAAGCTGCGCGAACTCTCCCTGAGTTATCCCTTCACCTTCGGCAAGCGGGTGTCCCTGACGCTCAGCGCCTTTGCCCGCAACCTCATTCTCTGGAGCAATCTGAAGGGCTTCGATCCCGAGGCCTCCCAGGGTAACAACAACATGGGCGGTGCATTCGAGCGCTTCTCGCTGCCCGGTGCTTCCAGCTACGGATTCGGTTTAACCCTTAAATTCTAAGCCGTATGAAAAAATTATTATACCTTTCGCTTGCGGCTGCATGCCTGACCGTGTTTGCGTCTTGCTCCGACGATGCGCTTGACGCCGTAAATGCGGATCTTAACCATCCCCAGACCGCCGATGCGAAGTTCGTCTTCGCCGACTTGTGCCTCTCGTCGGCCTTCAATGTGGCCGGCGGTGATTTCAACACCTATCTCGGCGTGGCCGTCGAGCACTGGGGCGGATGCCACAACCAGCTTTTCAAGGCGGACCAGCGCGATGGCGAGTGGATCTCCTCGTCCTGCTTCGACAATGCCTGGACCCAGACCTACAAGGCCATCTCTGATGCCCGTACCATCATTGCCAAGTGCGATCCCAATTCCGGTACCACGGATGCGGGGAATACCGCCCTTGCCTCGGCCGCAAAGGTGCTGCTGGCCTATGATTCGGCGGTGCTGACCGATCTCTTCGGCGATGCCCCCTATTCGCAGGCCTGTGATTATGACAATTACAAGACGCCCGACCTGGACAAGCAGGAAGATATCTACAAGACGATCTTCACCCTGCTGGACGAGGCGATTGCCGGCCTTGAAGATGCAGGCTCCATCGGTACCGGAAGCTATGACTTCATCTATGGCGGAAAGGCCGACAAGTGGCTGAAATTCGCCTATGGTCTGCGCGCCCGCCTGAAGATGCATAACATCCTGCGCGCTGCGGACAAGGCGGCCGCCTATGCTTCTATTCTGAGCGATATCGAGAACTCCTTCGAATCGGCGGAAGACCAGGCGAGTTTCACTCAGTATGACGGTGTGAACAATCTCAATCCGCTGTTCGCCTTCTGGATTGCCCGTGAGGCCATTGCCGCTTCCGGAAGCCTGTACGACAAACTGGCGGAACGCGAGGATCCCCGTCTCGCGATGATTTACTGCTATCCCTGGATGGGCTGGTTCAATCCTACGGATCCCGAGGAAGAGTTCGACCCCGTCCCCAACGGAGAGGGTATCGAGGCGCAGGAGTGGTACACCGACGATGTGTATCTCTATGCGGTGGATGCTCCCACCCATCTGCTCAGCTACGCGGAACTTCAGTACCTGAAGGCCGAGGTGCTTGCGCGCACGGGAATCTATACGGAGGCGCGTGCTGCCCTCAAAGAGGCTCTTGCCGCCACCTTCGTGAACGTCAATGTGAACGTGAAGTCTTCGTGTAACTTTACGGATACGCAGGGATATGGTGTCTATGGCCCCAACTACGATGGTGACTATCTGACCCCGGCTGATGCGGAGGCTTATGCCGCCCGCGTGTTCGATACCCTGGACGACGCTGAACTGCTCGCCGAGATTATGGTGCAGAAGTACCTCTTCTTCCACAATGCCAACGGCGGCAGCGTGGAGGCGTTCAACGATGTCCGTCGTCTGAAGGCGGAAGGCGGCGAGGCTGCGGAATTCATCGCGCTGGCCAACCCCAACAATGCCACCAAGTTCCCCCTGCGCTGCGGTTACGGTTCGTCCGACACGACGACCAACCCCAACATCAAGAACGCTTTCGGTGACGGCAGTTATGTCTACACCGAGAATGTCTGGTGGGCTGGCGGAAAACGATAGTCTATTCGACTTTTCGGATAAAAAATCAGCGCAGGCAACCGCCTGCGCTGTTTTTTTATCTCTTCATCATCCGCCTGGCCAGGCCGATCAGCCGGTAGGGCATATAGCGGAAGCCGGGGTCGGGCCGCACTGGCGTATCCAGTACTGTGCGCTCGTGGCTGAACGCGAGGAAACTGCGCTCGCCGTGGTAATTGCCCATGCCGGAATTCCCCACGCCGCCGAAGGGCACTTTGCCGTTGGCTACGTGCATGATTACATCGTTGATACAGGCCCCGCCGGAAGTGGTCCGGGAGAGCATCTCAAGCCCGTGGCGCCGCCGTCCGAAATAATAGAAGGCCAGCGGCTTTTCGCGCGCGTTCACGAAGGAAACGACTTCGTCGCGTTCCCGGAAGGTCAGTATCGGAAACACCGGGCCGAAAATCTCTTCCTGCATCACGGGTGCATCAGGGCTCACCCCGTCCAACAGCGTCGGTTCCATCCAGCGCGTAGAGGCGTCATAGCGCCCGCCGGCCAACACGGTACCGTCCTTCAGATAGCCCGTCACCCGCTCGAAGGCAAGGTCGCGTACAAGATGTACATAATGCGGCGAATGTTCCGTTCCTTCCGGATAAAGCGCCGCGAGCGCCTCTTGGAAGGCCGCGACAAACGCCTCTTTGATATCTTCGTGCAGGAACAGGAAATCGGGCGCGATGCAGGTCTGCCCGCTGTTCAGGCACTTCCCCCAGACAATGCGGCGGGCCGCCATCCGCAGGTCAGCGTCCTTGTCCACTATACAGGGGCTCTTGCCTCCCAGTTCCAGCACCAGCGGCGTCAGGTACTTCGCCTGCGCGGCCATCACCACCTTCCCGAGCGCCGGGCTCCCGGTAAAGAACACGATATCGAAACGCTGCGCGAGCAGCGCGGTATTAACTTCGCGATTGCCCTGAACAACAGCGATATAGCTCTCGTCAAAGGTTTCGGCTATCATCTGCGCCAGCACTGAAGAAACCGCCGGCACATAGGGGGAAGGCTTCAGGATAGCGGTACATCCCGCGGCGATGGCACCCACCAGCGGGCTCAGCAGCAACTGCACCGGATAATTCCACGGCGCGATAATCAGGCTGCAGCCCAGCGGCTCGCGCATTAGGTAGGTGCGCGACGGGAAAAGCGTCAGCGGCGTGGGTTTGCGCCGCCGCCGCGCCCAGCGCTCCAAGTGCTTCAGCGCCTCTCCGATTTCCCCGTACAGGAGCCCGAATTCCGTCAGGAACGCCTCCTCCGGCCCCTTGTGCAGATCCGCCCACAGCGCATCGTAAAGCGGTTGCTCCCACTTCGACAGCGCCGCCCGCAGCTTCCTCAACTGCTCCTTCCGGAACTTCAGCTCCCGCGTCTCTCCGGACGCATAATACGCCCGCTGCGCCGCGACCAGATTTTCTATATCCATTATAAGGTATTATACTTGGTATAGTTGAGCATCTGGCCGAGCAGGCTCTCGGGATAAACCAGTTTATAGTCGACCACGGCGCCGCCTTTCTCCACCGGCACGATGTCCGGATTAAGGAATCCGCCATAGGGCTTGAGCCCCAGCGCCTTGTAGCGCTCCAGCACCTCCCGGTGAATCTCCGGGTCGATATTCACGGCATACTTCTCCACCAGAGCCTTACCCGCGGCATAATCGCCCTCGGACTTGATGCGCTGAATCTCGGCAAGCAGCTCCCCGAACTGCTCCCGCAGCAGGGCATAATCAGTTACGCAGAAATAGGTCTTGCCATCGCGTACCCGCTTCTCGATAGCGCCTCCTTTCTCATAGCACCACTCGGCGATGAGCTTGCGGTTCTGCATGTGGGCCTCGGTATTCGGCCGCCCCGGTTCCACACGGGTAAACTGCACCATCAGACCATTGCGGATATAAGAGGCATATTCAGCCTTGTAGGCATCGGGATCCGGCATAATGCCCAGTTCTACGAGCTTCGGATCTGCGGCATACCACAGGCCGAAGAGGTCTGCACGCGCTTCTTCAAGCGTTGATGCATACTCGCCCATCGCCGTGGCTGAAACGCCCGGAAGCAGCTGCCCTGAACCGTGTCCGAGGCATTCGTGCAGGTCGGTGTGCACCTCGCTGGCATAGGACCCCCACTTGTGCGCAAGTTCGATTTCCGCTTCGTCCCAGGCGAACTCCTTCAGGGTGCTGTTGGGCATTTCCTCGGCGCTGAAATCATAGGCGTGCGTGATATTGGCGATGGTAACGGACTTCGAGCCGAACTCCTTGCGGATCCAGTCCGCGTTGGGCAGGTTGATGCCGATGGGCGTGGAGGGGTAGGCGTCGCCCGCGAGGCATACAGCATTGATTACCTTGGCGCTGATGCCCTTCACGGTGCTTTTCTTAAACCGGGGGTCGGTAGGGGAGTTATCCTCGAACCACTGCGCATTAGCTGCCAGCAGTTCCGTGCGCTGCGACGCTGCCGCGTCCTTGATATTAACGTGGCCCTCCCAGGAACCCTTGCGGCCCAGGGGGTCATTATAATCCTCGACGAACCCGTTCACGAAGTCCACCGTCCCGATAGTGTCCTTGACCCATTCGATATTAAACTCATCCCACTCCCGCAGGTCTCCGCTGCGGTAATAGGACACCAGACTCTCCAGCGCGCGCCTCTGGATATCATTCTCGGCGAATTCGGAAGCCGCTTCCAGCTCTTCGCAGATCCTGTCAATGGCCGGACCATAGATGCCACCGGACTTCCACGGCAGCTCCACGACGCGCCCGTCCTCCTTCACTACTTTTGTATTCAGGCCCGTGGAGACAGGATGCGGATCATCCCTGTCCTCTATGGAGGCATAATAGCGCTCGACCTCGGCGCGGGTTACCCCGTCATAGAAATTAACGCCGGAAAGAAGGACGATGTCGCCGTCCGTACGTGTACTGCGGCGCTGAGGGAATACATCCGGATCATACACATAGGGCAGCAGCAGTTCCCGCGTGGCCTCATCCGTCCCTACTGCCGCCATCAATTTATCGAAATACTGTGCGGGGCAGGCGGGGAAGAACTTGTCCTCGGCATAATGATGATGTATGCCGGCGGAAAAGAACACCCGTTTGGCATACTCCTCGAACGCGGCCCAGTCATTGCCGCCACGGTCTCCGTCATAGGACGTCAGGATTGCTTCCAATGTATGCTTGAGGGTGATATTGTGCTTGCAGTTCTGGTCCCAGTGAATCTCGTTTCCCCATTTGGCTGCTTCGGCCAGGTGATATGCGTAGGCCTTCTGCTGAAGGCTCAGTTCTTCCCATCCGGGCACAGTATAACGCATCACCTTGATGTCGGCGAACTGGTCCAGGGTGTATTTGAAATCTTTTTCTTTCTGTGGCTTGCAGGCTGCGGCGGAGAGTCCCGCCAGGGCAATCAGTGACATTTTTACTATCGTTTTCATATAATTGAAGAATTTCCGTCCCCAAAGATAACGATTTTTACGTTTTAGATACTTCTTTACGATTTATAGTTCCATCTTTGGCATCTGGGAGAACTGTAAATATAAGGGCGTTTAGACTTGACACAGTCAGCCCGTTGTTTTTCAGTTCTCCTCTAAAAATGATTAAGATGAAACTAAAAGATTTACCGGCGGCGGAGCGGCCGAGGGAAAAACTGCTCGAACTGGGCCCGGAGGGCCTGAGTAACGGAGAACTGCTGGCGATACTGCTTCGTATCGGGGCAAAGGGGGAAACGGCGCTTGACCAGGCGAGGCGATTGCTCGCCGCCGGAGGAGGGACACTGGGTGGCCTTTTTGCACTGTCGGGGAAAGGCGCTGCCGCCTTCAAGGGAATCGGCCCATACAAGGCGGCTTCCGTAATGGCGGCACTGGAACTGGGAAGACGTTTCCTGGCGGAAAAGCCGGCAATGCAGCGCGCCCCGCTCTCATGCGGCCGTGCGGTTGCCGAGTACATGCTGCCGCGCCTGAAGGGCCTGGACCACGAGGAACTCTGGATAATCTATCTCAACCTTGGAAATTTCCCGCTGGAATGTGAAAGGATGACTTCCGGGGGACTGGCATCAACGGCCTTTGACGTAAAGCAGATAGCCCGTGCCGCACTGGACAGGAACGCATCTTCCGTCATCCTGGTCCATAATCATCCGTCAGGGGACCCTGCGCCGAGCCGGGCGGATATAAGCAGTACCGCAAGCCTGAAAAAGGCCCTTGCGGCCTTTACGCTTAAGCTGCTGGACCATGTAGTCGTATGCGACGGAAGTTTCTATTCCATGGAGGAAGGGGTGGAAAGGACCCTCTAGAGTTCCTTCCTCCAGCGTGCAAGCGGAATTCCGAGCTGCCCGCGATACTTGGCAATAGTTCGCCGGGCCACCTTATAGCCCTTCTTCTGCATCTCGTCAACAAGCTGTTCGTCCGTAAATGGCTTGCGCTTGTCTTCTGTCTCTATGCATTCGGACAGGGCTTTTTTAAGCTCCCTGGTGGACACTTCCTCCCCTTCGCTGTTCTCCATCCCTTCGGAGAAGAAGTATTTTAGCGGGAAAATGCCGAAAGGGGTTTCGATATATTTGCTGCTTACTACCCTGGATACTGTGGAAATATCGAAACCGGTATTCTCGGCGATATCTTTCAGGACCATCGGTTTGAGGTCCTTGTCATCCCCGCTGCTGAAGAAGTCGTACTGGTAATCCAGAATCGCCTGCATCGTCTTTTGCAGGGTGTTGTGCCTCTGTTTAATGGCTTCGACAAACCATTTTGCCGAGTCCAGTTTCTGTTTTACGAAAGTGACGGCTTCCTTCTGCGCCCTCTGCGATCCCCCCTGTGCGTCCATAAGCATCTCGGCGTACTTGCGGTTTACACGCAGCTGGGGAATGTTGAAGCGGGGCATTTCGAACGAAAGCCGCCCATCTTCGCCCTCGGTCAGCATAAAGTCAGGCACAATCTGCTGTGTGCGGTCCTCGTATGCATTGTCCACCTGTCCTCCCGGAGACGGGTTCAGCCGCACTATCTTGGCTGTGGCCGCTTTCAATTCCTGTTCGCTCAGCGACAGGGCCGACATGATCTTGTCGAAGTGGCGGTTGGAAAAATCGCTGTAATAATTCTCGAGTATGCGCTCGGCATTCCGGACCGCATCACTCTGCTTTTTCGTGCGCAATTGCAGCAACAGGCATTCCCTAAGGTCCCTTGCGCCTATCCCCGGAGGATCGAAGCCCTGGATGACCCCCAGAAGCTTTTCAACTTCAGCTTCGTCCGTATCTATTCCCGCGCGGAACGCAAGGTCGTCCACGAGGGTCGGAAGGTCGCGGCGCAGGTAGCCGTCGTCATCGAGGCTGCCGATAATAAAGAGTGCGATATCCCGTTCGCGGGGTGTCAGTTCGCAATATCCAAGCTGGTCCTGGAGGCTCTGGGTGAAACTTTCGTGGATGGAGAAAGTATTGTACTCGGGTAGAGGATCCTTGCCGCGGTTATTTACGCGCAGCTTGTAGGGAGCAATAGTATCGTCTTCCTGAAGTTCCTCAAGGGATATTTCGGTGCGCTCTTCCTCGCTTTCGGGATCCGGAGTATCATCGAGGACGGGATTCTGCTCAAGTTCGGCGCGTATCTTCTGTTCCAGTTCCTGAACCGGGAGCTCGATCAATTTGATTGTCTGTATCTGCAGCGGAGAAAGCTTCTGCTGCTGTTTCAGTTCCAGTCCCTGCCCCAGCGATGCCATCCTATTGCTCTCCCTGTTCTTCCGCGGATGCGACTGTTTCTGCTACCGCCTCTTCCATGGCCCTTCTTTCGCTGGGAAGCGTAGGATAGCGGAAGGACTCACCCACCAGGAAGCTGCCTGGGAATGACTGCTTTATTTTTTTGAGCTCCCTTGCCGCATCGGTCTTGGTCCGGAAATACCCGGCCGTAACCTTATAACTGGAATGCGAATAACTGCGTTCCACCGGAATTCCCGGGAAGGCGGACTTGAAGGAAGCCATGGCAGCCGCCGATTCCAGGTCGGAGTTTTTCCCGATGCCGGAGTATATGCGGATACGGAAGCCGTTTATGGTGCTTTTTTCATTCAGCAGCATCTGTTCTTCGAAAGCGGAGCGCACGGAATCGGACTGCCGGACCTTTACGGAAGGCGCAATATCGGCTATTATGTCCGACTGTGCTTTTGCCGCAGCGGCGCTGAAGATGCATATAAGTATGAACAGCGTCTTTTTCATTCTCAGAACATTTTAAGCAGGTCTTCCATAGGGATATCCTTGTACTCGAAAGTGTGCCTGATGCCGCTCTTTAGCGAAATCAGGGCTATGATATCGACAGTGTATTCCGATGGCTGCCCTCCTGACATCGACGAAAACAGGGCCAGCATCCCGCCTTCTCCCAACAGGTTCCCGTTTAGGGGAATCTTGTAATCCTTGGTGCACTTCCCCTCCACGAAGATATCGCCCGTACTTATCTTGATGAATTCCTCTCCGTTGCGTTTGATCATGCCGTGGGCATTGCGGATAATGAGGTCGCTTGCCGGATTATCCACTGTCAGGGTGACCATTGCGTCCATGGAGCGCATCCCCGTCGGGGTAACGGAATTCAGCTTGCAGTCGGTTATCCTTATGTCCTTGTACGACCTGACACAGCTGCAAAGCAGCAGCGCGGCCATCAACAATGCGGGAAGGAATCGTTTCATCGGGACAAATATAATAAAAATATCTCTATCTTTGCGCCGATGAAAAAGGTCTATATCGAGACATACGGCTGCCAGATGAATGTCAGCGACAGCGAAGTAGTGCTTTCACTGCTTGCGGATGCAGGCTATCAGCGTACGCAGGAGATTGCCGATGCCGATGTGATCCTTGCCAATACCTGTTCCGTGCGCGACAACGCCGAACAGCGCATTCGCGGACGCATCGACTACTTCACACAGTTCCGCAAGGCGCGCAGGGGGGTGCTCGTCGGCATACTCGGCTGCATGGCCGAACGCCTGAAGGAAGCGCTTACCGAAAGCGGGAAAGTCGATATCGTCGCGGGCCCCGATGCCTATCGCAGCCTTCCTGCGCTGCTTGAAGCGGCATTCGACGGACATCCGCAGGTGAACGTGCTCTTGTCGCGCGAGGAAACCTACGCCGATATTACCCCGGTGCGAACCGACGAGGCAGGCGTTTCCGCCTTCATTTCCATAATGCGCGGCTGCAACAACGTCTGCTCCTACTGCGTGGTCCCCTTCACCCGCGGGGCGGAGCGAAGCCGGGACCCGCATACCATAGTCCGCGAAGCCTGCGACGTGTTTCAGCGCGGCTACCGGGAGGTGACCCTGCTTGGCCAGAATGTCGATTCATATTTGTGGAAAGGCGCGGACGGTGAGACGGTGAATTTTGCGCAGCTGCTTGAAATGGTGGCGCTTGTGTCGCCGGAACTGCGTGTGCGCTTCTCCACTTCCAACCCCCAGGATATCTCGGACGAGGTAATTTACACAATGGCCCGTTATGACAATATCTGCAAGCATATCCATCTGCCCGTGCAGTCAGGCAGCAACCGGATGCTGGAAAAGATGCGTCGCCGTTATACAAGGGAGTGGTATCTGGAGCGGGTGGCTTTCATCCGCAGCATAATCCCGGACTGCGGCCTGACTACCGACGTAATTGCCGGTTTCTGTTCGGAAACGGAGGAAGACCATCGCTATACGCTCTCGCTCTTTGAGGAAGTGGGCTTCGATTCCGCCTTTATGTTCTGCTATTCCGAGCGCCCCGGTACGCTGGCAGCCCGCAAATATCCCGACGATGTGCCGCATGAGGTCAAGGTTCGGCGCCTGAATGAAATTATCGCCCTGCAGGGCCGCAAGAGCCTGGAAAGTTATCGCGCCGATATAGGCAAGACCTTCCGGGTGCTGGTGGAGGGACCTTCCAAAAAAGGTTCCGGGCAGCTCTGCGGACGTGCTTCCAATAACAAGATGTGCGTGTTCGAGGCGCCGCTCTGCAAGGCGGGGGACTATGTGGATGTGCTTGTGCGAGACTGTACGTCTGCTACGCTCCTGTGTGAGCTCGCATAAAAAACACTTGCACGGATAAAAATTAATTGCTAATTTTGCAGTCCTATCCAACACGGTGCGATTAGTTCAGTTGGTAGAGCACCAGATTGTGGTTCTGGGTGTCGTGGGTTCGAGTCCCACATCGCACCCCAAAATAAAAGAGAACAGCCTGACGGCCGTTCTCTTTTTCTCTTTACGAGCTTTCTATACGGAAATTACTTCGCAGCCTCGACAGAAACCTTGCGGAATTCCTTCAGGTCCTTCATGAGTGCGAGAGCAGCCTTACGGGCGCGGGCGCCAGCGGCTTTGTTTCCCTTAACGAGCTGAGCTTCAGCGTTCTTCTGGAAGTCAGCGATCTGAGCATTGAGCTTCTCAACAAGTGCTTTCATTGTGTTGAATTTTAAGTGGTTTGTATTAAGTAATAAGTTTGCCAAAACAAAATCCTGCGAAAGTTATAAATCATTTATTTGATTTGCAAATATTTGATGCAAAATAATGTAAATTTTTAATTTTTCTGCGGTTTTGCATTCAAAAAACTCATCGCTTTCTGTCCTCCGGTGAAAATCCAGTCCTTAACCGCCTGGATTACTTTTTCTCCCGTTTCGGCGATGACGGCCCTTTCATCATCGTTCATATCCCCCAGGACGAACCCGATCTGTTCGCCCTCCTGGAAGTCGTGGCCGATGCCCACCCTGATCCGTGCGTAGTCCTGGGTCCCCAGGAGTTCAATTATGTTTTTTAACCCGTTGTGGCCGCCGTCGCTGCCTCCCATGCGCATCCTCGGCACACCGAAGGGCAGGTTCAGATCGTCACAAATCACAAGTATGTTCTCCAGTGGGACCTCAAGTTTCTGCGCCCAGTAGCGTATGGCGTTGCCGCTCAGGTTCATATAGGTTGAGGGCTTTAGCAGGCGCACGTCACGCCCCTTCAGGCGGAGCTGCGCGATATCGCCGTAACGCTCGGTCGAAAAAACGATATCGGATGCCTGTGCCCAGGCATCCAATATCATAAATCCGACATTGTGTCTCGTCGCGGCGTATTCGGAACCGATATTTCCGAGTCCGGCGACCAGGTAGGTCTTCTCGGACACGCGTATTACTCGGTTTCAGCCTGCGCGGCAGCGGTATTGCGGGTGGTCTTGACACCGCAAATCACGCTGTCCTTCGGCGTAAGTACGCTGATGTTGTCAAGCTTGATGTCGCTGGCCTTGATCTTCTTGTCCAGATCCAGGGAGGTGATATCTACGGTAACATCGTCGGGAAGGTTCTTCATAAGGCCGCTGATCTTCAGGGAACGGGCCGTCTGGAAGAACTTGCCACCCTTCTGTACGCCGACCGCATGGCCGGTGATGACGATGGGAACCGAGATGCTGACGGGTTTCTGCTCGCTGACGGCGAGGAAGTCCACGTGCAGGCAGTTGTCGTTCACGGGGTGGAACTGAAGCTCGTGCAGCACGGCGTTGAATTTCTGCTTGCCGTCCAGGACGAGGTCCACGATGTAAGCCTTGGGAGTGTTGGTGAGCGCTTTGAGCTCTTTGGCGTCTACGGTGAAGAGGACATTGTCCATACCGCCTCCGTAAAGGTTGCAAGGGATGAGACCCTGCTTGCGGAACGCCTTGATGACCGCCTTGTTACCGACCTGGCGGACCTGGCCTTTCAATTCGAAATGTTGCATTTTTTTGTTTTTAAAATGTGTTACTCATCCCGGGACTGGCCCGGGACCCATTGCACCAAAACCCTGCCGGGTTTTAAAATGCGCTGCAAAGATAGGATAATTTTCTTACTTAACAAGCGCCGTAGCCTTGTTCCACGCAAGTCCCTTGTAGAAGTCCCTGAGCAAATCGTTACCATTGCAGGGGAGGAACATGCTGAATCCGCAGAAGCGCCTGACCGTCACGGTGGTCATCACCTTCTCCGTGTGTGCCCTGTACAGTACGCAGTCGTTGAGGGCGGTCACGAATTGATCATAGTCTTCTCCCTGGACCCCGGCCTTTTCAACGATATCCAGCATATCGTAGAAAAAATGCTGGTTGTGGCGGAAGAATCCCTGGACATCAGAGGGATTGACGGAATTTATTTCCGTCCTGTACTTCTCGAAAATCCGGGCGCTGACAAGGGCGAAGGCCTCAAGCTTCGAACAGTCTATATAAGATATTACCGCCGTACGCTGGGAGCCGCTGCGCTGGAGGGCCATCTGGTAGAAATCGCTGCAGACCGCCATCGGATTGGCAGGCGTTTCATAAAGCAGATGCTGGGATAAATTTGTGTAATAGAAGCCTTCGGCGGGGATTTCGGCGGCTGAGAAGCCTATATAATCCGCAATTTTGCGGAACTCGTAAGCGGTTTCGATTCCGCCCATCAGGCAACAGTCCAGCAGGAGATAGTCGAAGTGCAGCGGGCATGCGGTAAGGAATTCCGGGATGTCCATCTCATAACTCCAGTTCTTGCCGCCTGCTCCCTGCTCCAGCTCATTGCCTATGCTCTTGACGGGGATATCGTCGGGATCCGGCATTATATAAGGGACGGCTCCCGGAGGAGGCTGTATGCCCTGGCGGCGATGCCCATAAGACCACAGTACGTTCTGCTCACTCTGTTGCGTGCCGTAATAACCCTTTGGCAACCAGCCTGTTCCGTGCGATGAAAACAGCATTCCGTAGTGCTTGGACGGGAACTTTTCGCCGATATACTCCATTACGTCCCTCGCTACTTCCGGGTCGACAATGCGGGTGCCCGCCTCCAGTGTGAGGAGGGTGTCGCATATAACGCTTCCGTCATAATCGCGCATGATGCGGAATAGATACGGCGATGTCGGGGTTGCGAAATCGTATGCTTTTGCGGTATTGTGGGAAAAAACCAGCAGCGCTTTCTTCCCTCCGCGTATGGGAAGCCATTCCGAAGGGGAGTTTAGTATTTCCCTTACATCCCCCTTCAGGTACTCGCTGATGGTATTGTATCCCGGGGAATATATTATCGCCACCCGGTCATATTCGGAAACGACCGGAACATCGCTGGGGCCTATTCCTGCAATGTCGCAGCCGACGGCGATCAATGCGGCCGCAAAGTATAAAAGCCATTTTTTCATCCCGACAAAGTTAAGAATTATATTTATATTTGTATGTCATGCGCACGGAACGACTGCTTGAAGACTACGGATATTATCTCAGAATGGAGCGGCAGATGTCGCCCCATACGGTCAAATCCTATTGTTCCGACGTGGAAATTTTTCTTGCTGAATGCCATGCTGACCCGCTTGGGCTCAGTTCCGACGATGTCGCCGACTGGCTGGCTGCGCGTTCCGCCGATGTCTCCGGGCGTTCACAGGCAAGGGAGCTTAGCTCCCTCAAATCTTTTTTCGACTATCTTGTACTGGAAGGGGAGCGCCCTGACAACCCCTGCGATGCCGTTTATGCCCCGAAACTGGGGCGCTATCTGCCTGAAGTGCTTTCGGAAGAAGAAGTTACTGCAATAATCGAAAGTGTCGATACCCGTAGCTGGCAGGGCAAGCGCGACCGTGCCATACTGGAATTCCTCTACGGTTGCGGGCTCCGGGTTTCGGAGGCTTGTTCACTGCTGATTCCCGACGTGTTCGCTGCCGACGGCTTTGTGCGCGTAACGGGGAAGGGGGACAAGGAGCGTCTGGTGCCCATGGGCGAAATGGCCGCCGATGCATTCGCAGATTATCTGCCGGTAAGGCCCGAACCGGCCGGCGCAGACGACGGGACCCTTTTCCTGAACCGCTTCGGGAAGCCGCTCAGCCGCATTTCGGTCTTCAAAATGGTGAGGAAGCAGGCGCTCGCCGCAGGTGTGAACAAGGAAATATCGCCGCACACGTTCCGGCATTCATTTGCCACCCATCTTATAGAGCATGGTGCGGACCTGCGCGTAGTGCAGGAAATGCTGGGGCACGAAAGTATCCTCACCACGGAGCTTTACACCCACATAGACCGCAGTACCTGGCAAAAATCCGTCCTTGAACATCATCCACGGCGGTAATATTATCAAGCTGCTGCAACCGGGCGATAAAGCGGAGTCAGCCCGGTCGTAGCAGCTTGATTGAAAATAAGCGTTGAAAAATTTTTTCAACGGCTATTTTAATTTACCTTTGCGCCATGAAGACCGGAATCCTTTATATCGTCCCTACTCCGGTAGGCAATCTTGACGACATGACTTTCAGGGCGGTAGAAGTCCTGAAGGCCGCCGACCTTATCCTTGCCGAGGACACCCGTACCAGCGGAATGCTGCTCAAGCACTTCGGAATCAAGGGCAAACTGATGTCCCACCACAAGTTCAACGAGCATGAAAACGCTGCGCTGATAAGGGAGCGCATCCTGCGGGGGGAAACAGTAGCCCTGGTGAGCGACGCCGGCACGCCCGGCATTTCCGATCCCGGATTCCTGCTTGCCCGCAGCTGTGCCGATGAGGGGATAGAGGTGCAGACGCTCCCGGGGGCTACGGCGTGCATACCGGCCGTGGTATCTTCCGGCCTGCCTTGCGACCGCTTTTGCTTCGAGGGCTTCCTGCCCCTGAAAAAAGGCCGCAGGACGCGGCTGGAGGAACTTTCCGGGGATTCCCGTACGATGATTTTCTATGAATCTCCGCGCCGCCTTGCCGGAACGCTGGAAGACCTGTGTGCCGCCTTCGGGCCGGACCGCCCCTGCTCCGTGGCGCGTGAAATCTCCAAACTGCACGAAGAGCATGTCCGGGGAACGCTGGCGGAAGTGCTATCGCATTTCCGGGAGGAGGAGCCGCGAGGGGAAATCGTCATCGTAGTCGGCGGGAAAAAGGAGGAAAAAGGGAAGGTCCATCGCAACAAATATAAGGAGTGCGGCGATGGGGAAGAAGGAGAAGCCTGAAGGCGCTCACTCGGCCTTCAAGGCGGGCGCAGTATCGCTCGCGTTCCTTATTATCGGTTACCAGTCGGCCCTTTTCGTCCACCGGGCGGCAGCCTTGCAAATCATTGCCAACGAGGACCATCCCGATACTGTTTTCGTGGCTGTACCGATGGCGGAGCTGCCGGAGAAAAACGGCGCTGCAGAGGCCGGGAAGCGCGAAATCCGGCGCAGTGCCCCCCGTTCCCCGGAAGCGAAGGCCGTGGGACGGAATTATCGGCGCAAGGTGGAGAATTTCCGCTTCAATCCCAATACCGCTACGGCGGAGGATTTGCAGCGGCTGGGCTTCAGCGAGAAGCAGGCGGCGTCGATAGTGTCCTATAGGGAAAAGGGCGGCCGGTTTCGCCGGAAATCGGATTTTGCGAAGTCCTACGTGGTGGCGGATTCGGTATACAGGCGCCTTGAGCCATTTATCGATATCCCGAAAACGGATATCAACCGGGCGGATTCGGCGGCCTTCGACGCCCTGCCGGGCATCGGCCCCTGGTTCGCGTCGAAAATGGTCTCTTATCGGGAAGCGCTGGGCGGCTACAGCTGTCCGGAACAACTGATGAATATCTGGCGCTTCGATGAAGAAAAGTACAATGGCCTGCGCGACCTGATTTACTGCGGGCCTTCCGATGCCAGGCTTTTCTGGGACTGGGACGACGAGGCCCTGCGAGACCATCCTGATATACGCAGTGCTTCCGTCGCAAGGGCAGTCGGGCTGTACCGGAAGCATCATCCGAAGGAGGAATGGACCGCGCAGGGGCTGCTCGATGCCGGAGTTGTCGGGGAAGAGCAGGCGCTCAAGCTTGGCCGTTGTGAAAAATTACGGGATTAGATGTTCGATTTCGTCGTAGGAATAGCCGCGCGAAAGGGCGTAGCGTATCAGTTTGAGGCGGGCTGCCGGGTCGCCTTCGTGCTGCCTGCGTTTGGCCGCGAGCAGTTTTTCAAGCTTCGAACCTGCTGCCTCCGTATCGATGCCTTCCAGCGCTTCGCGGATATCGTCGTCGTTTATCCCTTTGGCGCGCAGGGCAAGGCGGATTTTCATGGGACCCCAACCGGTGAGCGCTGCTTTTTCCCTCGCAAAAGCCGAGGCATAGCGCGCATCGGAGAGGTAGTTGTCCTTTTTCAGTGCATCCAGAATGCGCTGCGCCGCTTCGTCATCGCCGCCAAGGCGCTCCTTAATCTTGCGAAGCAGGTCCCTGCTGCAATACTCCCGGCGCGCGCACTGGGCCTGGAAATGCGAGAGTGCCCGCGCTTCGTCTTCGCCGGCCTTGCATCCTTCTTCCCGTTTTTTCCCGGCGAGCATCCCGCACGCGGCGGAGATGTCTTCGCCCCTCGACGCGCGGATGGTGCAGGTGATGCCGCTGTGGCCGAGCCGGTCGCGGAAAGCCTCCATCCGCTGCTCGCTGCTGCTCTGCAGGGGGAAGTCCGGTATGCGGTGGAAGCGGATGAGGTTTACCCGGCACTCGATGCCGCGGAGCAGCCTTGCCAGGGCGTCCGCGTGGGCGGTGGTGTCGTTGTAGCCTGCGAACATCGTGTACTCGAAGCTGACGCGCCGCTGTCCGGAGAAATCGTATTTGCGGATGAGCGTAAGCACTTCTTCCGCAGGCCAGGCCTTCTGGACGGGCATCATGGCTTCGCGGGCGTCCGGGAAGGGGTTGTGCAGGCTGACTGCCAGATGGCAGGAGAATTCGTCGAGGTAGCGTTTCAGGGCAGGGATTACGCCGATGGTGGAAACCGTGATGCGCTTCGGGCTCCAGGCGAAGCCCCATGGCGCAGTGAGCACCGTCAGGGCTCGCGAGAGCTGCTCGTAGTTGTCCAGTGGCTCACCCATGCCCATGAATACTATGTTGGTCAGATCCTTCGCTTCATCGATGGAAATTATCTGGTTCAGAATGTCCGCTGCGTCCAGGTTGCCGTGAAAGCCCTGGCGGCCCGTCATGCAGAATTTGCAGCCCATCTTGCAGCCCGCCTGCGACGAAACGCAGAGAGTGCGGCGGTCGCCGTCCGGAATCATTACCGCTTCGATGAGGCTGCGTTCGGTCTTGCCGGCGTGGGAGCATTCGACAGCGAAAAGGTATTTGCGGGTGCCGTCGGCGGACTGGGCGACCTGTTCGTAGGGCTGAAGGCCGGTGTCCCAGCGTTCAGCGAGCGTCTGGCGGGCGGCGGCGGAGAGGTTCGTCATCGCCGCAAAATCGCCGGTTCCCTTTTCGTAGAGCCACTGCGCGAGCTGCCTGCCGGCGAATTTCTTCAGCCCTGCTTCAAGGGCAACCGCCTCCAGTTCCTCCAGATTTTTTCCCAGCAACCGTTGTTTACTCATCAATTTGCAGTTTTGGTATTCCGAAACCGTCGCTCAGTGCTGTTGCCGCAGGTAGCCATCTGCTCCCTGTTGCTTCGCAACCCTATCCGGGAAAATGGTCGCAGACGGCAAACCTGCTGCAACCTGGCGCACTTCGCTCCCTTTTCGGAAATTATCATATTTCTGATTGCAAAATTATCAAAATTATCCAAAAACTTTAACTATCTTTGTCTATCTGGAGACAGAGAAAAACAAAAAACGAAATACTATGGCGAAAGAAGTAGAACTTAAGGACGTGAATGCCGCGAAGCTGAAAGCTTTGCAGGCGACAATCGACAAGATCGAGAAAGATTTTGGCAAAGGCACGATCATGAAGCTCGGGGATGAGCCCGAGTGGGATGTGCAGGTGATTCCGACGGGCTCCGTAGCCCTGGACCATGCACTGGGAATCGGCGGTTATCCCCGCGGACGCATTATCGAGATTTACGGGCCGGAGTCGAGCGGCAAGACTACGCTCGCCATCCACGCTATCGCACAGGCGCAGAAAACCGGCGGAATCGCCGCGATGATCGATGCTGAGCACGCCTTTGACCGCAGTTATGCCAAGGCTTTGGGTGTCAATCTGGATACCTTGCTGATTTCCCAGCCGGACAATGGCGAGCAGGCCCTGGAGATTGCTGATAACCTGATTCGTTCCGGGGCGGTGGATATCGTGGTGATTGACTCCGTGGCGGCTCTGACTCCCCGTGCGGAAATCGAAGGCGAGATGGGCGACAACAAGGTCGGCCTGCAGGCGCGCCTGATGAGCCAGGCCTTGCGCAAGCTGACTGCCAATATCTCCAAGACCGGCACCTGCTGCATCTTTATCAACCAGCTGCGCGAGAAGATCGGCATTATGTTCGGCAATCCTGAGACTACTACGGGCGGCAATGCGCTGAAGTTCTACGCATCCGTTCGTATCGACGTGCGCCGTACCACTCAGATCAAGGACGGCGATGATGCTCTGGGCAACCGCACCAAGGTGAAGGTGGTCAAGAACAAGATGGCGCCGCCCTTCAAGAAGGCTGAATTCGACATCGTCTATGGCGAGGGAATCTCCCATTCTGGCGAGATCGTGGACCTCGGTGTGGAATTTGACATAATCCAGAAGTCTGGTTCCTGGTTCTCCTACAATGGGGAAAAGCTGGCGCAGGGCCGCGAGGCGGTGAAGCAGCTGCTCCGTGACAATACCGAGCTGTGCGATGAGATAGAAGCTCGTATCCGTGAGGCCCTTAAGGAAGTAAAGGATTGATGCGAAAGGTGATACTTACCGGAGACCGCCCTACTGGGCGGCTCCATATCGGCCACTATGTCGGCTCGCTTCGGCGTAGGGTGGAGTTGCAGGAAAGCGGCATCTTTGACGATATTTTCGTGATGATTGCCGATGCACAGGCGCTTACCGACAATGCCGACAATCCCGGGAAAATCCGGGAGAATATCCTGCAGGTGGCGCTCGACTACCTGGCTGCCGGACTGGACCCGGCGAAGACTCATATTTTTATCCAGTCCCAGATAAGTGAGCTGACGGAGCTGACGTTCTTTTACAATAATCTCGTGACGGTCCAGCGCCTCCAGCGCAACCCTACGGTCAAGGCCGAAATCCAGATGCGCGGTTTCAACGAGGATGCTGCTGCCGACAACAAGGCCGGCATCCCCGTGGGCTTCTTCTGCTATCCCATCAGCCAGGCGGCGGACATCACCGCCTTCAAGGCTACGCTGGTGCCGGTAGGGGAGGACCAGGAGCCGATGATCGAGCAGACGCGTGAGATTGTGCGTAAATTCAACGCCACCTATGCGCCGGTGCTCGTGGAGCCGGAAATCCTTCTGCCGGACAATGCTTCCTGCATGCGCCTCCCCGGGACGGACGGCAAGGCCAAGATGAGCAAGAGCCTTGGCAATTGCATCTATCTTTCCGACGATGCCCCGACGGTCAGCGCCAAGGTGCGCGGCATGTACACGGACCCGAACCACCTGCAGGTCAGCGACCCGGGCAAGGTGGAGGGGAATCCCGTCTTTACCTATCTGGATGCCTTCTGCCGGGACGGGCATTTCGAGAAGTTCGGTGACTGTTTCCACGGCCGCAAGGTTTCATTCGACTTCCATAATCTCGACGAGGTTAAGGCGCAGTACCGCGCCGGCGGCCTCGGGGATGTGATGGTGAAGAATTTCCTGGATGCCGTGCTGCAGGATACACTGCAACCGATGCGCGAGCGTCGCGCACGCTTCGAGCAGGACCTGCCCTATGTGGTGGAGGTGCTGCGACAGGGTACGGAGGCGGCACGCGCCGTCGCTTCGCAGACGCTTGCCGAAGTCAAGCGCGCGATGCGCATCAATTATTTCGAACCGGAAGGCGGTTTGCTGTAATTACTCGATAACCAGCTTGTTTTCCTGAAGTTTCTTCCACTTTCTGCGGTGGTTCAGGATATCTATGGAGGCGAAAATGGCTGCCCGCATCGACCGGGCGTCGGCTTCGCCTCTTCCTGCGAGGTTGGGCGCCGTGCCATGGTCCGGGGAGGTACGGATGACCGGCAGTCCGGCGGTGTAGTTCACGCCGTCGTCGAAGGCGATGGTCTTGAACGGCGCAAGGCCCTGGTCGTGGTACATGGCGAGTGTCGCATCGAAATTCTCATAATGTGAGAGCCCGAAGTAACCGTCCGGAGAGAACGGGCCGAAAGCCAGCAGGCCTTCTTCCGTGGCCTGTTTGATGGCGGGAATGATCACATCCTGCTCTTCACTGCCGAGCAGTCCGCCGTCACCGCTGTGCGGATTCAGGCTGAGTACGGCGATACGGGGTTCCACAACGCCGAAGTCCTCCTTGAGGGAGGCACTCATCAGGCGCAGCTTGCCCAGGATGCGTTCGCGGGTAATCGCCGCGGGAACGTCTTTCAGGGGAATGTGCCCCGTCACAACCCCCAGGCGGATACGGCTGCTGACCATCAGCATCGTCACGTCCTGAACGCCGAATACATCCCGGAAATAGTCGGTGTGACCGGCATAGCCGAAGCCCTCGGCGGTCATCGCCCGCTTGTCGATGGGGCCGGTCACGAGGGTGTCGATTGCCCCGTCCGTGAGGTCCTGTACCGCGCGGTTGATGGCGGTAATGGCCGCTTTGGCGGATTCGCCCGTGGCCTTCCCCGGCTCGGCGAACACATTGTCCGGCAGACAGTTGACGATATTAATGGTCTTGGGCTTGGCCTCAGAGGCCTGCGAGATGGCGTAGCAGTCAAGCTGTTCCATCTCCGGCAGGGTCTTTTTGTAGAAGCCGAAGAGTTTGGATGAGCCGTAGATGACCGGCGTGAACATATCGAGGATGCGCGGATCGGAAAGTGCCTTGATGATCACCTCGTAACCGATTCCGTTCGAATCGCCCTGGGTAATTCCAACAACAGGTTTGGTCATGGTATTTGCAGACTTAATATTTGCTTCCGGTGCAGCCCTTTTCGGGCAGATCGCTTCGCGACCCTATCCGGGTAAATGCCCGAAAAGGGCTGCACCCGTCGCACCGGTCTGCAAATATATTAAAAATTCAGGATAGTTTGCCAAAGTTTCAAATAAGCGGAGCTTGGGAGAAATTATCGTAGCCGGGGTCCGGGGGGAGTCCCGGAAGGGAGCGGGCGGCGACTGCAAGGTGGTCGCAACGCTCGTTTTCGGGATTGTCGGCGTGCCCTTTGACCCAGTGGAAATGCAGTTCGTGCCGCTGCTGCAGCGGAAGGAAACGCTGCCACAGGTCGACGTTCTTCGTCTTTTTCCAGCCTCGGGCAATCCAGCTGTCCAGCCAGCCTTCACTGACTGATTTTACGACATAGGTTGAATCGCTGTAGATGTGTACGACAGCCCTCTCCCAGCGGATAGCTTCCAGTCCGTTGATGACGGCCAGAAGTTCCATGCGGTTGTTGGTGGTCATGGAGAATCCGCCGCTGAGCTCTTTCCGCAAGTTTCCGCAAAGCAGGACGGCGCCCCAGCCGCCCGGCCCGGGATTGCCGCTCGCCGCTCCGTCGGTGTACAAAACTATTACTTCATTTTTTGTCATTTAACGCAAAATTAGTAAATTTGTCGGAATATCGGATGCAAGCGTCAAAATGAATATTTTGGTTACAGGAGCAAACGGGCAACTGGGTAGGGAATTGAGGTCGTTTTCCTCCACTTCCCACCATCGTTTTGTCTTCACGGATGTGTCCCAGGCCCCGGAAAACCCCGTGGAATATCTGGATATCCTGGATACGGAAGCGGTGGAGGCGATGGTCGGTCGTGAGGATGTCGGCCTCATCGTCAATTGCGCGGCGTATACCGATGTCGAGAAAGCGGAGGATGAGCCGGAGAAGGCAATGCGCCTGAACGCCGATGCCCCCGCGATACTTGCAGCCGCCGCAAAGCGGAAGGGGGCGGTGCTGATTCACATTTCCACGGATTATGTCTTTTCCGGGAACGGATGCGCTCCTCTGCGCGAGGATTATCCTACTGGACCTGCCTCCGTCTACGGGAAAACGAAACTGGCGGGGGAGGAAGCCATACGCACATCCGGCTGTGAGTACATAATCCTGCGCACGGCGTGGCTCTATTCCCCTTACGGAAAGAATTTCGTGAAGACCATACTTGGCCTCGCCTCCGGCCGGAAGGAACTCAATGTGGTTTGCGACCAGGTAGGCAGTCCTACTGCGGCAGCAGACCTTGCCGCCGCCATAATGCATATCGTAGGCAGCGGGCAGATACACAAGTGCGGTATTTATCATTTTACCGACGAAGGCGCCATCAGCTGGTTCGATTTGGCCGCTGCGATATGCCGTCTTGCCGGGCTGTCCTGCGAGGTTCATCCCTGCCGCAGTTCGCAGTTCCCCACCAAGGCGCGCCGTCCGGCTTATTCCGTGCTGGACAAGACGCTTTTTACTGAAACATTCGGGATGAGACCGCCCTGGTGGTTCGAATCCCTAGACAGAAACATTAGACGCATAGCAGCATGAAAGGAATAGTGCTCGCAGGAGGCAGCGGTACCCGCCTCTATCCCATAACGAAAGGAGTAAGCAAGCAGCTTCTTCCCGTGTATGACAAGCCGATGGTGTATTATCCCATATCGGTGCTCATGCTTGCCGGGATCCGCGATATCCTCATCATTTCGACTCCGGAGGATATCGCATCGTTCAAACGCCTTCTCGGGGACGGATCGGACTACGGGGTGAATTTCTCCTATGCGGTGCAGCCTTCCCCCGACGGCTTGGCGCAGGCATTCATAATCGGCCGCGAATTCATCGGCGACGATTCCGTATGCCTTATACTCGGCGATAATATTTTCCACGGGCAGGGACTTACCCCGAAGCTCCAGCAGGCGGTCCAGGATGCGCAGGAACGCGGGACCGCGACTGTATTCGGCTATTGGGTGAAAGATCCCGAGCGCTACGGAGTCGCCGAATTCGATGCCGATGGCAACTGCCTTTCCATCGAGGAGAAGCCCGCAGCACCCAAATCCAACTATGCCGTGGTGGGGCTGTATTTCTATCCCAACAAGGTTGTCGATGTGGCTGCGAGTATCCGGCCTTCGGCGCGCGGAGAACTTGAAATCACTACCGTGAACCAGGAGTTCCTTGCAGCCGGTGAGCTTAAGGTGCAGACCTTCGGCCGCGGTTTTGCCTGGCTTGATACCGGTACGCACGATTCACTCGCAGAGGCGTCAATCTTCGTGGAGGTGATAGAGAAGCGCCAGGGCCTCAAGATCGCCTGTCTCGAGGCCATTGCCTTCGAGAAGGGCTGGATTGATGCGGAAAAGCTGGAGCGCATAGCCGCCCCGATGTCCAAAAACCCTTACGGGCAATATCTTCTCAAACTTGCTAAAGGACTATGAAGCTAATCCGTACTGCAATCCCTGATGTCTTGATCCTCAGACCGGATGTATTCGGCGATGAGAGGGGATACTTCATGGAATCCTACAACAGCAGGACTTTCAGGGAGCTTACGGGGCTGGATGTACTTTTTGTGCAGGATAATGAAAGCCGTTCATCTTACGGTGTGTTGCGTGGCCTTCATTTCCAGTTGGGCGACCATGTCCAGTCAAAGCTGATTAGGGTGGTTGAAGGAAAGGTGCTCGACGTAGCTGTGGATGTCCGTCGGGGAAGTCCCTGGTTCGGTTCGCACGTAGCCATAGAACTGAGCGCGGAGTCCCACGACCAGGTCTTTATCCCGAAGGGCTTTGCCCACGGCTTCTGCGTCCTGTCCGAATCGGCCCTTTTCCAGTACAAGTGCGATGCCTTCTATGCCCCGGGCCACGAAGGTGGCATTGCCTGGAACGATCCCGACATAGGCATAGACTGGCGCATCCCTGCGTCTGACGTGAAGCTTTCCGCTAAGGATATGCTCAATGGAAGGCTTTGTGAATGTGAACCTTCAAAATTGTTTGAATATGGAATTTAAGCGATCAATAATCATAACCGGCGGCGCCGGATTCATTGGCTCCCACGTGGTGAGGAGATTCGTCAACGCGTATCCGGATTACAAGATTATCAATCTGGACAAGCTCACTTACGCAGGTAACCTGGACAATCTGCGCGATATAGAGAACGCTCCGAACTATCGCTTTTTCAAGGCGGATATTTGCGATTTCGATACTGTTTTCGACCTGATGCGCCGCGAGAACGTGGATGGGGTCATACACCTCGCCGCTGAAAGCCATGTGGACCGCTCCATCAAGGATCCCTTTACCTTTGCCCGCACCAACGTGCTCGGAACCCTTTCCATGCTCCAGGCTGCCCGCCTCTGCTGGGAGGACAGGAACTACGAGGGATGCTTCTTTTATCACATCTCCACCGATGAGGTTTACGGAGCCCTGCCTTTCGGGGATTTGCTCTTTACGGAGAAGACCCCCTATAACCCGCACAGCCCGTACAGTGCATCCAAGGCGTCGTCGGATCACTTCGTACGTGCGTTCCACGACACCTACGGCATGCCTGTGGTGGTGACCAACTGCTCCAACAATTACGGCCCGTTCCAGTTCCCGGAGAAACTTATCCCTCTGTTCATAAACAATATCCGCAACCGCAAGCCGCTTCCGGTTTACGGCAAGGGGGAGAACGTGCGCGACTGGCTCTATGTGGGCGACCATGCCGCGGCTATAGATTTAATTTTCCACCGAGGAACCTCCGGGGCTACCTACAACATCGGCGGGTTCAACGAATGGAAGAACATAGACCTGATAAAGCTGCTGATTGCGACCGTGGACAGGCTGCTCGGCAGGAGCGAAGGTGAAGACCTGGACCTGATTACCTATGTAAAGGACAGGGCCGGCCACGATCTGCGCTACGCTATCGATTCGTCCAAGCTCAGTGGGGAACTCGGCTGGAAACCGTCCGTTACCTTTGAGCAGGGGCTTGAGAAAACCGTGCGATGGTATCTCGAGAACGGGCGCTGGCTGGATTCCGTAACTTCCGGAGCCTACCTGAATTATTACGGGGAAATGTACGGAGACAGGATATGATGCAGCAGGAACCGGCCTGGTATGCCTTGAAGGTATTCTACAACAGGGTGTTCCCTCTCAGGGACATCTGTTCGGATGTCTCGTGGCAGACCTATGTCCCGATGAAGGTCGAGGAGGTCCTGGGAGGCGGTTCCGTAAAATATGTAGAGAAGCAGCTCGTGCCGTCGCTGCTTTTCGTCAAGTGTACGCAGAAATGGCTCGAAGATTTCCGCAGGGAGGACAGGATACCGTTTTATGCCTATCCGGAGGCGGAATCCAAGGCTCCCAGGGCCATACCTGAACTGGAGATGCAGATGTTCATGATGGTGACTTCGACCCGTAATAAGGACCTGCTCTTCCTCGGTTCCGACAGGGCGGAATGGCATCAGGGCGACCGGGTGCGCGTCACCGCCGGCGTATTCAAGGGTGCTGAAGGCATTGTTAAACGTATAAAAAGGGACAGGAGGCTTGTGGTGACTGTAAACGGTGTGGCGGCGGTGGCTACCTCCTACATTAATCCCGAATATCTGGAAAAGATATGAGTAAAAGAGCGCTTATAACCGGGGTTACCGGACAGGACGGATCTTATTTGTCCGAATTCCTGCTTGAAAAAGGTTACGAGGTACATGGTATCATCAGGCGTTCCTCCACTGACTGGCGTGACAGGATAGCCCATCTTGAGGGACGTCCCCATTTTCATCTTCACTACGCCGATCTGGGGGATTCCATGAGCCTCGTCCAGGTAATTTCCCTGGTGCGCCCCGATGAAATATATAACCTGGCGGCCCAGAGCCATGTCCAGGTCAGTTTCGATTCCCCCGAATTTACGGCCGATGTGGACGCTACCGGTGTGCTTCGAATACTTGAAGCGGTGCGCCTTACCGGCCTGCAGAAAAGCTGCCGCATCTACCAGGCTTCCACTTCAGAACTTTACGGCAAGGTGGAGGCGGTGCCGCAGAACGAGGAAACCCCATTCCATCCCTACAGCCCTTATGCAGTGGCTAAACTCTACGGCTACTGGATAGTAAAGGAGTACCGCGAGGCCTATGGCATGTTCTGCTGCAGCGGAATCCTTTTCAACCATGAATCAGAGCGCAGGGGTGAAACCTTCGTGACAAGGAAAATCACGCTGGCCGCCGCACGTATCGCCGCCGGCCTCCAGGATAAGCTTTACCTTGGGAACCTTTCCAGCCTGCGCGACTGGGGCTATGCCAAGGATTATGTGGAATGCATGTGGAGGATACTCCAGCACGATACTCCCGAAGACTTCGTAATCGCCACCGGCGTCCAGCATTCCGTAAGGGAATTCTGCGCCCTGGCTTTCAAGTATGCCGGAATTGAACTGGAATTCCGGGGAGAAGGGGAGAACGAGAAAGGAATAGACAAGGCCACTGGAAAGGTGCTGGTGGAGGTTTCTCCCGATTTCTATAGGCCTACGGATGTGGTAAACCTGCTTGGAGACCCTTCCAAGGCAAAGCGAGAACTTGGATGGAATCCTTCACAGACTCCGTTCGAAGAGCTTGTGCGGCTGATGGTGTCGTCCGATATATCCAAGGTTGCCGCCGACAAGGCGGCCGAAAAGGTCAGGGTCAATCTTGCCGAGTATCTTGAAAAGGGAATAGTCAAATGATGGAGAAGGGAAGCAGGATATTCGTTGCGGGACACCGCGGCATGGTCGGCGGGGCGATTTTCAGGGAACTGGAGCGGCAGGGTTATGACAAGCTCATCACCCGCACCCACTCTGAACTTGACCTCACGGACCAGATAGCCGTCAGGGAATTTTTCCGGGAGGTAAAGCCGGAGTACGTGTTCCTCGCGGCAGCCAAGGTGGGAGGAATCGTTGCCAACGACAGCGCTCCCGCGGATTTCCTGTATGAGAATATGATGCTGGAGATGAATGTCGTGAACGCCGCATGGCGCAATGGCTGCAGGAAATTGGAATTCCTGGGATCCAGTTGCATTTACCCGAGGCTTGCTCCTCAGCCGATGAAGGAGGAGTGCCTGCTTACCGGTGCCCTCGAAAAGACAAACGAGGCCTATGCGCTGGCAAAGATCAGCGGACTTAAATATTGCGAGTACCTGAACAGGCAGTACGGGACTGATTTTATAAGCGTGATGCCCACCAACCTTTATGGTCCTGGGGACAATTACCATCCACTCCATTCCCACGTCCTGCCCGCACTTATACGCCGCTTCCACGAGGCCAAGGTGGCAGGTGCCGCGGAGGTGGTGTGCTGGGGTGATGGCAGTCCCCTCCGTGAATTCCTTTACGTTGACGACCTCGCGCGCCTGTGCGTGTTCCTTATGAACAACTACTCGGGGGACGAGACTGTCAATGCCGGTAGCGGTGAGGAAATAAGTATCAGGGACCTTGCCGCCCTGGTCGCCCGTATAGTGGGATTTGAAGGCAGGATAGTCTGGGACAGTTCCAGACCTAATGGAACCCCGCGTAAATTGCTTGATATTTCCAAAGTCAGGGAAATGGGCTGGAAGGCCATGACCGGACTTGAGGAGGGAATCGCCCTGGCTTATGAGGATTTCCTCGCAAACCCAGTAAGGACTGAAAGATGAAGGTGCCCGATAAAAAAATTACGGAAGTATTGTTCTCGCTGCTGCGGCTTTCCGCCGGTGGCCGGGAGAATGATTTTCCGGTCTTGACGGCCCAGGAGTGGCAGGAGGTATATAATATCGCCGTGCAGCATTCAGTTCTCGGAGTGGTTTTCGGAGGAATAGAGAAGCTGCCCAACGAGAAGTGGCCGGACAAGATTATGTCCATGAAATTCTATGCGCAGGTCAAGTACATCCGTTCATTCTCCGAGCAGGCTGCCTCGTCGTCGCTTTCTTCGGTAAAGCGTTTTACCCGTGAGGGCAGGCGCAGCGTAATCCTTAAGGGCATTTCTTCCGCTGCCCTGTATGAAGCGCCCGAACTGCGTTCTTCCGGGGATGTGGATATCTGGCCTGAAGGTGACAGGAAGTGGATTATAGCTTTCTGCAGGAATATCAACCCGGCTTCCAGGGTTTATTATCATCATATCCCGCTGGCCAAGGTGAACGGAGTAGAGGTGGAAGTCCACATCACCCCTACCTGGATGAACAATCCTTTCTCGAATATCCGCCTCCAGCGATGGTTCCGTGACTTCTGGAAGGACGGATCCAATATCTGCATGGTCCCCTGCGCTGGAGAGGAGGTACCGGTAATGAGCCCTTCGTACAACAGGGTGTTCATGCTGATTCATATCTTCAGGCATCTGTTTACCGACGGCGTGGGCATGAGGCAGCTTATGGATTACTATTACCTCCTGCGTCAGGGAGCGCCCGCGGAAGAGAAGCTTCGCATCATGGCTTTCCTTAAAACCCTTAATCTGGCCGGTTTTGCCTCCGCGGTGATGTATGTGCTTCAGGAGGTCTTCCGCCTTCCGGAGGACTGTATGCTTACGGCTCCGGACAAGAAGCGGGGCGCGTTCCTGCTCGACGAGATATTGCGTTCAGGGAATTTCGGACAATATGACGACCGCATTACCGGCGACAACGGGGCCAGCCCGGCCTACAACTTTTTTGCAAGGACTACGCGCAGCCTGCGTTTCCTGACACAGTATCCGTCGGAGACAATCTGGCTGCCCTTTTTCAAGATTTGGCATTTTATCTACAGAAAAATATACAAAAGCGTATGAAAACTAATATTATTCCAGTTCTGTGTGCGGCCGTTCTGTGTGCGGCCTGTTCGTCCGTGAACCGTGTCTCCTATATGCAGGATACCGGCTCCGACTATACCCCGGTGAAGGTGGAGGACCTGGCGATAAGGCTGGCCCCGGGTGACGAGGTGGCAATAATCGTTACGTGCAAGGACCCGACCCTGACTTCCTTGTTCAACCTGCCTTACCTTTCGCAGGTCATAGGCCAGACCTCCCTTGCTCCAACCGCCAGCGGGCAGAGGATATGCGGTTATCTTGTGGACTCCGAGGGATTCATCGATTTCCCCGTTGCGGGAAAGATCCGGATTGAAGGACACTCGCGCGAAGAGGTTTCCGAGATAATCAAGAATGAGCTCCAGAGCCGTAACCTGGTCAAGGATCCCGTGGTGACGGTAGAGTTCATGAACCTTGGCGTCTCCGTCATGGGAGAGGTCGCCCACCCCGGGCGCTTTGCGCTCGGCCAGGACGGCCTGACCGTCCTGGACGCCCTGGCGTTGGCGGGCGACCTCACCATCACCGGCAGGCGTGACAACGTGAGGCTGGTCCGTGAGGAGAACGGCGTGCGCAATGTGTACACCATGGACCTTACCAAGGCCGCGCAGCTCTTCAAGTCACCGGCATTCTATATTCGCCAGAATGACCTCATATATGTTGAACCCAATGCGATGCGTGCGCGCCAGGCTACTATTAACGGCAACAACCTCCTGAGCGCTCCGTTCTGGATTTCGGTCGCATCCCTTGCTGCGACCATCACGGTCATGGTTGCTAATCTTGTCAGGAAATAATTTTGGATATGGCAAACGAAAATAATAATGCCCGGGTTGATACCGGCATGGATGCAGTAGAGCGTTTTAAGGATTTCCTTTGGCTCTGCCTTGACAAATGGTACTGGTTCGTGATATCCTTCGTCATCGTGATGGGGATTGCGACCATCAAGATCCTGAGGACTCCACCTCTCTACACGCGCATGGCGACGATTCTCATTAAGGAGACCAACGCCACCCGCAGCCGCAGCGACCTCGAGTCCATGCTCAACATGGGCGGCGTGTCCCAGATGAGTTCAAAACTGTCCAATGAAATCGTGGCTTTCCGCTCGCCCGACCTCATGCTCGAGGTGGTCCGTCAGCTGGCCCTCAATTACTCTTACTTCAAGGACGACCGTTTCCACAAGACGCTGCTTTACGGCGCCGATCTTCCCGTTTACATCCAGTTTGCGGAAGAAGAGAGCGTTCCGGACATGAAGGGCTGTATCGTGCGCACCGACAACGGTGGAGTCCAGCTTTATAACCTTGAGTACACACTGGACGGCAGGAAGGTCAAGGACAAGACCCGTTACAACGGCAGCTTCGGTAACGTAATTAGCACTCCCATGGGGGACATTACGGCAAACGTAAATCCGTATTTCACTGAGGAATGGAATTTCCCGGTGTACTTCAAGACCTGTTCCATGGAGACCGCCACTTCCGCATGCACGGGGCGCCTGGGGACTACCGCCATAGACCAGAAGAACTTCTCGGACCTGTTGCAGCTCACCTATACGGATCTTTCGACGCAGCGTGCCGACGATGTGCTCAATTGTGTGATCGCGGCATACAACGCCAACTGGGTGGATGACCGCAACAAGATGGCCCTCAGCACTTCCATGTTCATAAATGAGCGTCTTACCTCTATCGAGAAGGACCTCTCCGGCGTGGATAGCGACATATCGTCGTACAAGAGTCGCAACCTCCTTCCCGACGTGGCCGCCGCCTCCAATATGTACATGAGCCAGTCTACTGAGCTGAACAGGCAGATGCAGGAGGTTGAAACCCAGATTTCCACTTCCCGCTACGTCCGCAATTACCTTGACTCCAAGGTCAGCGGCAGCCAGCTGATTCCGCTCCCGGCAGGTCTTTCCGATGCGGCCATCACCGGCCAGATAAATACCTACAACAATCTCCTTATCCAGCGCAATAGCCTTGTAGCCGGGTCTTCCGCTGCCAATCCCCTCGTAGTGGAGATGGATGCGAACCTGGAGGCTATGCGCCAGGCGATCTGCGAATCCGTGGATAACCAGATAGTTGTGCTGCAGGACAGGCTCCAGGCCTTGCGCCGTACTGCCGATAAGGCTACTTCACGCCTTGCCGACAACCCCAACCAGGCCATGTACCTGCTCAGCGTGGAACGCCGCCAGAAGGTTATGGAGTCCCTTTACCTCTACCTCCTCCAGAAGCGTGAGGAGAATGAGCTCTCGCAGGCATTTACCGCTTACAACACCAGGGTGGTCACTTCCCCTACGGCGGCTTCGGCCCCTCCCGTGCCCAATAAGAAGAGGATACTCCTTTTCGCCTTTATAATCGCCATGGGTATTCCTCTTGCGGTGTTCTACTGTATGGAGAGTTTCAATACCACCATACGCGGACGCAAGGATTTGGATCTGCCCGACATACCCTTCCTCGGCGAGATCCCTTTTGCGGGAGAAAAGAAGAACAATCTCTCATTCTGGCGCAGGAAACTGCACGACGAGGATGGCTATACCCTCTATGTCAAGCCTGGCAAACGCGATTCCATAAACGAGGCATTCCGCGTCATCCGCACGAATCTGGAATTCATGAACCGCGAGAGCGGAGGCAGCGTGGTAGCGCTTACCTCTTTCAATCCAGGTTCCGGAAAGACTTTCGTGTCCCTGAATCTCGGGGCGGCCATCGCCATCAAGAAGATGAAGGTACTGCTCATAGACGGTGACTTCCGCAGGGCATCCCTGTCGAAACTGATCAACAGTCCGGCGGTCGGTTTTGCCGACTACCTCTCCGGACAGGTATCGTCCTTCGACAAGATTATTTGCAATTATCCCGATGTCCAGGGGCTTAATGTGCTGCCGGTCGGTACGATTCCACCGAACCCGTCTGAACTGATAGGTGACAGGGCCTTCGTCGAGGCGATCGAATCCCTGCGTTCGGAGTACGACTACATCCTGATAGACTGTCCTCCCGTCAATCTTGTCGCGGATACCCAGATGCTTACCAAACTCGCGGACAGGACAGTGTTCCTGCTGCGTGTGGGCCTGCTTGAAAAATCATTGCTTGCAGAGCTGGAGGGGCAGCATAAAGATGGCCGCTTCAACGGACTTTCGGTGATACTCAACGGCGTTGAGGTTCAGTCCAGGAGGCGCTATTACGCCTATGGATATGGTTATGGATACGGTAGCAAGGGATATTACGGAGACAATAAGTAAATGCCATCTATAATTAAAAGGCAGCTTGAGCGTTACAGGGCGTCCTACCTGTCGGTATGGGCGGTCCTTGCGGTGGACGTTTCAATCTCGTTGATTTGTTCGTTCATCGTACTTGGTGTGGTGAATATTGCGGCTTTGTCTACTATCTATGCAGGGGACTGGTTCGCCTTTTTCTGGATCCTGACCGCACTGCTGTCATCGCTGTTTGCGATGTTGCTGACAAAGACGCATTACATCATTGTCCGCCATACCACGGTCCGGGATTTCGGCAAGTTCTTCCTTGTCGCGCTGGTAAAAGGATTATCCCTTGCCATAATTGTGCGGGTCAGGGGTAAGGCTACGCCGCTGACAGACCTGATGGCCGCCGCGGATGCATTCATCACCATCGTCGCGCTTCTCGGGCTGAGGATTTCCGTGATGGGCGCTTACGACTACTACAAGAGCCGTATCCGGGACATCCAGTCGCACAAGCGCCTGCTTGTGTACGGTACCGGGGACAAGTCGGTTTCCGTTATCACCCGCCTGCGCAATTCCCCGCACTATGATGTTGTCGGCTTTATCAGTTCCTCTTCCAAGGGGCGCCGGACACTCATGGACAAGTCCGTTTTCCATTTTGAGACGCTGGAGGACTTCACGGAGCTGGTCAAGAACCTGTCTCTTTATGCCGTGCTGTTTGTGAAGGGTGAAGACATCAAGCGTGAGCACGACCACCTGGTCCGGTTCTGCAATTTAACGGGAGTAAAGTTGCTGGTCGCTCCGCAAATCAGCGAGTCGTCCGACCAGCAGTCGGTAGTCATGCGCAAGCTGCGCATCGAGGATGTGCTCGGCAGGGAAGAGATAAAGATTTCCATGAACGAAATCGTTTCTTCCTTCAGCGGAAGGATAGTGATGGTTACGGGTGCCGCGGGCTCCATAGGATCGGAACTCTGCCGGCAGTTGGCGGCCATGGAGGTCGGCAGGCTGATACTTTTCGACGATGCTGAGACCCCTATGCACAATCTCCGGCTCGAGCTTGAATCCAATTTCCCCAAGCTGGATTTCGTCCCCGTTATCGGCGATGTCCGCTCGGCACGCTGCCTTGACAAGGTTTTCAGCCTTTACAGCCCATCTGTAGTGTTCCACGCAGCCGCATACAAGCATGTGCCGCTGATGGAGGAGAACCCCTGCGAGGCCGTTATCGCCAATCTCGGAGGTTCCCGTCTTGTCGCCGACAAGTGCATGGAGTACGGGGTTGAGAAGATGGTAATGATTTCCACGGACAAGGCGGTTAATCCCACGAATGTCATGGGGACGACCAAGCGGATGGCTGAGATGTATGTCCAGGGCCTGGGTCTGGCCCGCGAATCAGGCAAGGTAAAGGGCAACACCCGTTTCGTGACTACCCGTTTCGGTAATGTGCTGGGGTCCAATGGTTCCGTGATTCCGCGTTTCCGCCAGCAGATTCAGGAGGGCGGTCCGGTTACGGTCACCCATCCGGACATTACCCGTTATTTCATGACCATCCCGGAAGCCTGCCGCCTTGTAATGGAAGCGGCGGTAATGCCTTTCGAGAACCGCATCTTTGTCTTTGACATGGGGTCTCCCGTGAAGATCTCCGAGCTGGCGGTACGCATGATAGAACTGGCCGGTCTTACACCTGACAAGGATATCAAGATTTGCTATACGGGTCTTCGTCCCGGAGAAAAACTATATGAGGAGGTACTCTCGACGGCTGAAAACACCGATCCCACCTCCCACGAGCGCGTGCGCATAGCCCGTGTCCGTCCGGTTGATTACGATTATATCTCCGCCTGCGTGGACGAGATACTGGAGGCGGCAAAGGAGTTCGACGTGGACAGGATGATCCGCCTTATGAAGGCGGCCGTCCCCGAATGGAAGTCAAACAACTCGGTATTCGAGAAATATGACAAATGAACAGGAAATAGTACTGGCTCTTCTGCGTCTGTGTACAGGAGGTTCCGTTGAGGATTTCCCCCGGGATTGCGAGTGCGACTGGTCCGAAGTGCTTGACATAAGCGCGTCGGCAGGAATAGCCGCCCTCGTATGGGACGGAATGCAGAAGCTGTACGATGCTTCCCTGTTCGATGCGGACGTAATTCCGCAGAACCTGATGGACGAATGGACGTCCTGGATCATGAGCACCGAGCAGGACTGGCGTATCATGAAAATCCAGGCGGACAAGCTGGCCTCGTTCTTCTCCAAGCACAATCTCCCCATGATGGTGCTCAAGGGCTATGCCAACTCGCTTGATTGGCCGGATCCGTCTCACCGTACCTCCGGGGATCTGGATATCTGGCTTTTCGGAAAGTCAAGGGAGGCCGACGAAGTGCTTCGCCGTGAGAAGCACATAGATGTAAGCGGGGCCCACCATCACCATACGATATTCATGCTCCGGGACCGTCTTGTCGAGAACCATTATGACTTCGTGGACACTGCGTCGCATTATGGCAACCGCCGATACGAACGCAGGCTGAAGGCCATGGGAACCCTTGAAGATGCCGTACCCTGCGGAAAGTTTTATATCCCCGGTCCCAATCTTGAGGCCATGTTCAATCTCAGGCACATGGCCCTGCATTTCGCCATTCCCGGCTGCACCCTCCGCCACCTTATGGACTGGGGCTTCATGGCTCTCGCCCACAAGGGTGAGATAGACTGGAATACGCTCATCGATGCGGCCGAGGATGTAGGAATGAAGCGCTTCCTTTGCGCCGTAGATACGATATGTATCGAGAATCTGGGATTCGATCCTTCATGCTTCCCCACGCTTGAAAGGGAGAAGGAACTCGCGGACAGGATACTGAATGACATCATGAATCCGGAATTCTCCGAGCTACCGCCGAGGGGATTCATATCAGGCCTGTTCTTCAAATACCGCCGCTGGAAGGCTGCAGCCTGGAAACACAATATAGTTTTCAAGGAGTCGCGTATCAGGACATTCTTCACCCAGATCTGGGCCCATATAGTCAAGCCGGCAACCCTGCGGGAGCCTCATCGGTAGAGCCAGTCGAGCGCCATATCCATTACTTTCCGACGTTCGTCGGCGTTTTTCATTGCTTCCAGCGGGAACCCTGCCGCAAAAATCCTGTAATCCCCGTCACTGAAGAGGACGGCCGCTCCCGAATTGGAGTCGTCATATCGCAGCACCGTGCGTCCTCCGCCAGCCGGCCGCAAGCCGTCTGGGTTTTCGATGCAGTATCCCCAGGGATTGGGCTCGTTCCAGTATTCCATGCCATTGACGCTGCCGCGCCTGCTGGCGAAAGCCGAAGAAAAGCGGTAGCCGAGCGTATCGGCGATGAAACTTCTCAATGCAGCCCTTTCTTCTTCGGACAGCGCTTCGGGGCAGACCGGTCTCCATGCTTCGGAAGCTATGTTCGAACCGCTTATCAGCAAGCGGCCCCCTCTCCCGCGAAGCTGTGAAAGCTTTCCGCGCAGGGCAGCCGGGAAAACGGGGAAGCGCGTACCGCTTATCCCCCTGCCGAGAATGCCTGCGCCCTGTTTTCCGCAAATCAGGTCGACTACGGTGAAACTGCTGTCCGGGCGGTTCATGAACGCTGAGACGCTCTGGGAGCAGAATGAGTGCCCGAGCGACATTGCGGTCCTGCCGTGCACCGAGCAGTAGTCGAAAGTGTTTCCGGCGATTATGCCTCCGGCCTTGTCCGTCCAGGAGGCGCCGAAGCCGGGATCCGCATTGCTCACCCATTCAAGGGTCCGGTCGCCGCAGTACATCTCACCCGTGTAACTGATGTCCTGCATATAGGGGACACCGGAGTCAAGCCTGTCGTCAAAGAGGGCATAAGCTTCCTTTTCTATCGACGCAGGACCGGAAATGCGGGTAAAGTTGTTCACTATCAGAAGAGTGGCGGCCGTGTCGCCAGGAGCCTTGCCTAAGGCCAGCACCTCGGACGGGAAACTGCGTCCGCCCTCTCCCCAGGCTTCCACCTTATATGAATATATATGTCCGGTCTCAATGTCAAGGGTAATGCAGCTGTCGGCTACTTCACGGCCGTTGTCGAAGCCTCCGTCATCGATTCTGGTATAAAGGATGTAGCCCTTCGGGACTGCGGTAGGTTCAAGCGGGTCTTGTAAAGGCGACCAGCTCAGCGATGCCCGTCCCGCTGAATCCAGCAACGCAGAGAAATTCCGGACGGGAAGCGGCTGTACGGCATAGGGACAGCCGTAAAGCTCGCTCAGGAACTTGAGTATGCCCTTGTAAACGGCCCGGCTTACCGTGAATCGGAAAGAAGGGTCGAGCCCGTATTTCATGTCGGCGTAGTTCTGGTGGCTCAGAAGTTCCAGTATCATTGCGGGAACGTCCGGAGTGCGGGATTCGCTGTAGCCCCTGTCCCTTATGCCCCGGCGGTTCCACAGTGGTTCGCAGCCGCTGCGTATGTCTGCGCAAACCTGATCCTGGACCAGTGATGCGAGCAGGCGGCTTTTCATCCTGTCGCTTCCGTCCGTGAAACTGCGTTTGTAATCGTTCAGCAGGGAATAAATAGCCAGCGTTCCTACAAGGGAAGAGTCCGGAGTAGTACCGGCGTCGCTGTGGAAGGCGAGGGACAGGTCGAAGGGAACGCCCTTCTCGTTTTTCATGTGCTTTACCCAGGCCCCGCGTCCGGAATAATCGTTTGTATAATCCTTTCCCCATTTCCGGACGAAGGAAGTGTCAATTCCGGCCCAGTTCATCCAGTAGGAAGCCCCTTCCGCAAAGGCCGGCATGCCCGAGACGCTTCCGCCCCGCAGGGTTTTCCCTATTCCGCCGCCGAATTTCACCGCATCCGCGCCGATAATGCCGCCGCCGGTCCCGCGTCCTTCGGGTACTCCGTTATCAAGTTCAACGCATCCCTCCGTACCCGGGGAGAATTCGAAACTGCCGAGATATATCCATGTGCCGCCGCCCTTGCTCTGGTCCACGATAAATACGCTTTCTCCTCCGGCGTGCTTAACTGTATAGCGTGCGTTACGGCTGCTTGCGGGCAGGCTGGGATAGGATACATAGACAGCATAAGTGCCTTTTTCCGGTATAACCGGAGTCCATACCGCCTTTGCATCCGGGCTACCCTTCCTGGTATTACAGATTCTCGATTTCCCCATACGGAACGGGTTCTGGCCGAATTCATAATGCTCCTGCAGGTCCGCAAATCCGTAGGGGGAATCGCGCCAGGTGCCTTCCGGTTCACTGTAACTGCCGTGCGTCCGTCCCATAGGATCGGAACTCTCCCCGAAGTAAGGGTCATTGTCGCAGATTATTTCCCTGACCTGGATGTCCCGCTCCCTAGGAGTCAGTACATATGCCCCTGCATTCTCCAGCATGGGGATGAGGAATGGCAGCACGTAACTCTGGGTATACAGGTCTTCCACGGTGCGGAAAAGTGGCGGCCGCTGCCAGGACCAGCAGCCCGTACCTTCGTCGAAAAACCTCCCGTGGCTCTGCCAGAGGGCAATGTGGCGGCCGCTAAGTCCCTTCCTGAATTTTCGCGCTCCCTGTCTCTCCACCATATTCCGGCGCGCCGGGTTGGGCTCGTCGCAGCGGAAAATATAATCCTCCGACGGTTTCCCGGAGTTGTCGTGTACCGGTACGCACAGGTCTTCCATATCCACCCGCCCGCAGAAGAGCCTTCCTACCGGCACATCTTCCGGCAACTGTGTCTGGAGCGTGTCCCTTAACCACTGAAGGTCGGCGGCATGCCATGGACATTCGCCTGTCGACGGGCTGAAATAGAAGTCCGCGCGGTTGCCCAGGCGTACTATGTTCTTCATCTGCACTGAAACCTCTGCCACTCCGGTGGAACGCCGAAGCCGAGAAGAAAGTGAATCGCAGAATACCCGCAGGTCGTATGCCCTCTGCGCGCCGGCACTGCAGCACAGGCAGGCAAGCAGCATTACCGCCGCCGCTTTCAGTCCCCGGGAACGCATAATTTAATTATGGTTATGCCCAGGCAGCTTGCTGTAATGCCGCAGTAATCGGCAAGGAAGTCCAGCATCTCGCGGCAGCGCCCCGGCAGATATCCCTGTATGTATTCGGTGAAGAATCCGAGTAATATTCCGGCGATGAAGATGAGCGCAATCCTGGGGAGTATCCTGAGGATGTTGCCATTGTCCGCTCCAAAGCAGCCCCAGGCCAGTATGGGGAAGGGGAGGAACAGGGAGAAGTGGGCGATCTTGTCCGCCGGTATTCCGAAAATGTCGCCCTGCGGCGCAGTGGAGCCGAGGTTCGCAAAGCACAGCAATGCAACGGCGCCAAGATAAAGCAGCATCAGTATCCGCCATATCCATTTTCTCATAGCGCCTGCATGTCGTTTAGTTTCCTGTAATAGCCGCCCAGTGCAAGCAACTCTTCGTGCTTTCCGCGTTCGACTATGCGTCCGTCGTCAAGGACTATGATTTCGTCGGCGTTCTTGATAGTGGACAGCCGGTGCGCTATGGCTATTGTCGTGCGCCCGGACATCAGGCGGTCAATTGCGTCCTGGACGGCCCTTTCGGATTCGGTGTCCAGGGAAGCCGTGGCTTCGTCCAGTATCAGTATCGGCGGATTCTTCAGGATGGCCCTTGCGATGCTCAGGCGTTGTCTCTGCCCTCCGCTGAGCTTTACCCCGCGGTCCCCGATATTGGTGTCGTATCCTTCCTCCTTCTCCATTATGAAGTCGTGGGCGTTGGCTATCCTGGCCGCTTCCTCCACTTCTTCGCGGCTGGCGTTTTTCTTGCCGAAGGCGATGTTCCCGAAGATAGTGTCATTGAACAGTATCGGGTCCTGGTTTACGTAACCTATAAGCGAGCGCAGGGATTCCTTGCTGATCTGGGTGAGCGGGATCCCGTCGATGGTGATTTGCCCGCCGGAGGGGTCCCAGAAACGGGGAATCAGGTCTGCAAGCGTCGATTTGCCCGCTCCGGAGGCGCCTACTATCGCGATGGTGCGGCCTTTCGGGATTTCCAGGCTGATATCCCTCAGCACCTTCTTCCCGTCTTCGTAGCTGAAGCTTACACGTTCGAAATTTATTTTTTCCTTCAGCCCGTCGATGCGGACAGGGTTCCGTGCTTCGACTATGTTGTTCCCGGCATTGAGGATACGGTCTATCCTTTCCATCGACGCGAGTCCCTTGGGAATGCCGTACGCGGCTTTGGAGAAATCCTTTATCGGCTGGATCACGCTGTAAAGGATAACCATATAGAATATAAAGGTAGGAGCGTCGATGATTGCGTGATTCCCGAGTATCAGGGTGCCGCCGAACCACATTACTATTGAAATCATCACGGTCCCGAGCAGTTCGCTGACGGGATGGGCGCTGGCCTGCCTTGTCCACACGCGGTTGTTCTTGCGGCGCATCTCTTCGGTCACGCCTTCGAAACGGCGTATCATCAGCTTCTCCGCGAGAAAGGCCTTGATGACCCTCAGACCTCCCAGGGTCTCGTCCACCTGGCTCATGGTGTCGCTCCACAGGGCCTGCGCTTCCGCTGAATCAGCTTTCAGGCGCCGGCCTATCGAGCTCATTATAAGCAGCATTATCGGTGCGAATACCAATACGAAGACCGTAAGCTTCCACGAAATGAAGAACAGGGTCCCCATATAGAAGGTAATCAGGATGGGGTTCTTGATCAGCATCTCGATGGAGCCGCCGATAGCGTTCTCCACCTCCTGTACGTCACCGCTCATCCTGGCTATGATATCCCCCCTGCGTTCCGCGCTGAAAAAGCCGATGGGCAGGGAAACGATCTTGCTGTAGAGCTGCATCCGCAGGTCTTTGACGATGCCGGTGCGAATCGGGACCATCACTGCCGCCGCGCCGAAGTAGCAGGCCGTCTTGATGAGGGTCATTATGCAAAGGAACAGGCAGAGCGCGAACAGGGTATAACCGGCTCCGTGCAGGTCCATATACTGGATGACGAAGGCGTAAAGGTTGTTGAGCGCCTTCTCCTTGAGGGACACGTCAGCCGCATCCCAGGGGATGAATCGGTAAACGCCGCCGTCCACGTTGAAGAGTATCCTCAGTATCGGAATAATGAGGGTAAAGGAGAAGATATTGAACACGGCCGACAGGATGCTCAGCACGACCGAGCCCCCGAGATACTTCCCGTAGGGCCTGACATAGCGCCTGAGCATGCTCCAGAATTCCTTCATAGCCCACAAAGATAATAATAATTTCGTAACCCGGCTAGCGTCCGCGGGAGCGCCCCTTCCGCTCCGGTTACGCGGGGCTAAGTCGCTGCAGGGGCATCTCCTGCTCCCGCTTTTCTCCGCCGCGCCATATAGCCCCGCCATTATATCGTTCCAGGGCCATCATGTCGCCCACGGGGACAGCAACCATCTCAAAAAGTGGCAATTTCTTGGGGGTTGCGGGCCCTGTGGTCCGGCAACCCCTGAATTTCATCGTGTTTTTTGCCAGGTTGCCGGACCTCACAGCTGGCAGAGGGCAACGGCCGGGCGCGGAGCGGGCCACCCCATTGAGCCTGGCGCAGCGCCCGTGCCGTAGCCGCCGAACCTCGTTGTCGCGAGGCGGCGGTGCCAGCTTCAATGGCAGGTACTTTTCTACAAATCAGCATCAAAACGAGGAAAAGTGGTCGCCTTCCGGCGGCGCCGCGTCCGCTTCGCCGTCAACGGCCGACTGCGACAATTACATGCAAAAAATTATTATCTTTGCGAATATGTCGAAACTCTTCCTGCTTGACGGGCACGCCCTGATATTCAAGATGTATTACGCCTTTGCGGGGCGTCCGATGCTTAATTCAAAAGGGACTGACACCTCAATCCTTTTTGGATTCACGAAGTATCTGCTGGAGCTCATCGAGAAAGAGGCCCCCACCCATATCGCCGTCGCATTCGATCCGCCCGGCGGGACTTTCCGCAACCAGCTCTATCCGCTATACAAGGCAAACCGTGCCGAAACTCCCCAGGCGGTAATCGACGCGCTGGAGCCGTTGCAGGATATCTGTGCGGCGCTCCGGATACCCGTTCTCATGATTCCGGGATTCGAGGCTGACGATGTCATAGGCTCGATGGCGAAGCGCTGCGCAGCCGAAGGCCTTGAAGTGTTCATGGTTACGCCTGACAAGGATTACGGACAGCTCATCGATGCGCACATCTTCCAGTACAAGCCCGGGAAGGGCGGGGAAGCGGAGGTTTACGACAGCGCGAGAATCTGTGAAAAATACGGGCTCGAGAGTCCCCTGCAGGTGATTGACCTGCTTGCCATTTGCGGAGATGCGGCGGACAATGTGCCCGGAGTGCGCGGAGTGGGGGAGGTCGGTGCATCCAAGCTGCTCGGACGATACGGCAGCGTCGAGGGCATATACGAACATCTCGGCGAGCTCAGCGAAAAGCAGCGGGCGATGTTCGAAGCGGCGCGTCCGCACATCGCCCTGAGCAAGGAGCTTGTGACTATCAAGACCGATATCGGGATCGATACTTCTACCGCCGATATGCAGCTGAAAGGTCCGGATGCGGCGGCCACGGCCCGTCTGTTCGACCTTTATGAATTCAATTCCCTGAGGAAAAAACTCCCATCCGGCGTCGTCCTGCACAGTCCTTCGCCGGGGCCGGTGGCCGTTGATGCGTCCTACGGTGAAACAAGTCCGGCCGGGCTCTGCCGTGCGGCATCGGCGGAAAAATGCTGCGCCCTGCTCTATTACGGCGGAAACCTGTATGCCGCTGCCGGGAAGTCGGCGGCCCGGGGAAAGGCGGAAGATTTCCGGATATTGCTGGAAGATGCAGCCATAGACAAGTGCGGGGATTCTCTCAAGTCCCTGCTGAAAACCATTGCGGGGGAGGGCCTGGAATTGCGCGGACGCCTGTTCGATACGTCCCTGATGCATTATCTTGCAGACCCGGAAAGCCCGCACGATTTCGCCCGTCTCTGCAGGCAGTATCTGGGTATAGACGTGGAGGAACAGGATGAAGCATCGGCGCAGACAGGCTCCCTCTTTGACGATGTCCCCGAAGAAAGCCACGATTGCCTGCGTGACGCCCGCCTACTTCTCCTGCTTGCGGAAGCGCTCAGGAAAGAGCTTGCATCCCACGAAGACCTGCAGCGTCTCTATACTGAAATAGAGGAGCCGCTTTTGCGTGTCCTCGCGCGTATGGAACTTACCGGGGTCAAGATAGACCTTGAGTCACTTGCCGATTATGCCGCTCAACTGCGCAGCCGGATGCGCGAAAGCGAGTCGAAGGTCCGGACGCTGGCGGGAGAGCCGGAACTCAATGTGGCGTCTCCAAAACAGGTAGGGGATGTGATTTTTACGAAGCTCCGCCTCGACCCCAAGGCGAAAAAGCCCTCCAGAGGCAACTGGCCTACGGACGAGGAAACTCTCCTGGCGCTGTCGGACCGCAGCCCCATCATCGGCGAGATACTGAATTACAGGGGGCTCAGAAAGCTGCTCTCAACCTACATCGAGCCTTTCCCCGGCTATGTATCCCCGGTGGACGGAAGAGTGCATACCACCTTCAATCAGGCGATTACGGCTACGGGGAGGCTTTCGTCATCCTCCCCGAACCTCCAGAATATCCCTGTCCGTACTGAGGACGGCCGTTTTATCCGCAAGGCCTTTGTCCCCGGCATCCCGGACGCGGTAATGATGTCCGCTGACTATTCGCAGATCGAACTGCGTATAATGGCGCACCTCAGCGGCGACGCCCATCTCCGCCAGGCCTTCCTCGACGGTGTCGACGTGCATGCTGCCACCGCTTCCAAGATTTTCGGTACGCCGATAGACGCTGTCAGCCCGGACCAGCGCAGGGTGGCCAAGACCGCGAATTTCGGCATAATGTACGGTATTTCCTCCTTCGGGCTCGCGCAGCGCCTCCAATGCTCGCGCAGCGAGGCAGCAAAGCTCATCGACGATTACTTCGCATCCTTCCCGGCAATCCGCGGATTCATCGAATCGACACTGGAATTTGCCCGCAGGGAAGGCTATGTGCAGACTTTGTCCGGCCGGCGGCGTTACATCCCCGAGCTGCATTCTCACAACCGCAATGTGGTGGCGGTAGGGGAGCGGAATGCCGTGAACGCCCCGATCCAGGGCACTGCGGCGGACATCATAAAGATAGCGATGGTGCGGGTTCAGCGCGCCCTCGACGAAGCGGGGCTCCGCAGCCGCATGGTGCTCCAGATTCATGACGAATTGCTGCTGGAAGTCCCGCGTGATGAAATTGCTCCGGTGCAGGAAATGCTCATCTGTGAAATGGAGGGGGCGATGAAACTGGACGTGCCCCTGACAGTTGAATGTAATTATGGAAACACCTGGCTCGAAGCCCATTGATGAACTTGCAGCGCTGGCTGCTGCGGGGGATGCGCGTGCATTCACCCGTCTGTGGGATACCCATGCGGATGCCCTCAAGGTTTACCTGCGCGGCCTGATAAGGAACCTGGACGATTTCTACCTGGACGATATCTGTTCCCGCAGCTTTGAAAAGGCCTTTAGGCAGATAAACAGCTTCGACAGTTCCAAAAGCCGCTTTTTCACCTGGCTCAAAACTATAGCGCACAATACGGCGCTGGATACCATGGAGCAGGAGAATCGGCTTCGCAGCAAGTACATAAGGATAGACGATGCTTCCGGCGCCTCTTCCGTAGAGGTCCTGGGGAGCGGGGCGCCTTCCCCGATTGAGACCATAATCAAGGATGAGGACGACGCAAAGAAGATGGCCTGCATAGACGGACTGCCCGAACTCTACCGCGAGGTCGCCCGCCGCCGCCTCGTGGACGGGCTTCAGTACCAGGAGATTGCGGAGGAACTTGGGATGGAGCTGAACACAGTACGCACGCGTATACGCAGGGCCAGGGCGCTTATAGGGCAAATGAAGGACAGTGACGATGAAGAATGAAGTCTATGCCCGTATGGCGGGCCTTTACAGGGAGTGGAATGAAAAGATCAATGTGGTCTCCCGAAAGGATATAGACAATCTCCAATCCCACCACATACGGCATTCGCTATTCATTGCCGATTACCTGCGCACTTGCCGTCCGGAGGTTTATGCAGCATGGCAGGCGGGCGGGGTGCGGGTCCTCGACCTTGGTACCGGGGGCGGATTTCCGGGGATTCCGCTGGCAGTGGAGTTTCCGGATGTGCGTTTCACCCTCGTCGATTCGGTGGGAAAGAAAATCAAGGTTGCTTCCGCAGTGGCGGCGGACCTGGGCCTGGAGAACGTCGAGTGCATAAACGCGCGTGCTGAATCCCTGGATATGAAATTCGACTGGGTGGTGTCGCGGGCGGTTGCGCCGCTGGATGTACTGTGGGGCTGGTCGTCGAAACTTTACAGGCAGGGACTTATCTGCCTGAAGGGCGGGGACATACATCCGGAAATCGCCGATTACCTGAAAAAATCCCGCAAAGATGCGTCTTCCGTAAGGGTTTGGGAGATAAGCAGTCAGATAAATGATGAATATTTCGCCGGAAAATTTGTAATTGAGATCTAATCCGGGCTATTTTGAGCAGGATGACGTGCCCCGCTTGTTGTCAAATATTTGCGAATGCGGCTATAAATCCGTAAATTAGCGGGTCTCTTTGCAAGAATATGAAACGAATGATGCAATACAACGCGCCGGATATTTGGGTGTTACCCGTGAGCGTGGAGGAAATCCTGTGCCAGAGCCCTGTGCCGGGCGGGAATGAAGGTCTGGGCTATGAAGACTGGGGCGACTGCGGGAACTGACAAAAAACGAACTATTATAATGAAAGCAAAAGCATTGATGTATGCCGCAGTGGCGGCGATGGCGTGCCTTTCTTGTACAAGGGAAGCGGAAGAGTCCGGAGTGTTGGATACCGGTATCGAGTTGGCATTCACGGCAGAATGGGTGAATGAAAACGGGACGGATTCTCGTACAGTCTTGCAGGACGACGGCACCAACATCTGGTGGATGCCCGGGGATGAAATCAATCTGTTCTTTGGAGATAAGGCTTCCGGCAGATTCATATCCGACAATTCGGAACCGGAAGCCGTCGTGGACTTCCAGGGAACGCTCCCGGTCGCCATCGGTTCCATCGAGACGGAGATGTCAGACCTTGCCTATTGGGCAGTCTATCCGTATAATGCGTCCAATTCCTGCGACGGGCAAAGCGTAACGCTGTCGGTATCTTCTTCTCAGATAGCTAAAGCGGGTGGTTTTGCCAACAAGACCTTCCCGGCCATCGCGAAAAGCCGTTCCTTTGGCCTTGCCTTCTACAATGTCTGCGGTGGTGTCCGCTTCTCCCTTACTCAGGAGGGGGTCAAGGAAGTGGTTTTTCAGGGATGGAACGATGAAGACATTGCCGGCAAAGTGAAAGTCGCTTTTGTTGACGGCGTCCCTGCCGTACAGGAAATCACCGAAAGCGAAAAGACCATTACGCTTACCGCTCCGGGGAACGGCAGTTTCGAGACCGGGAAATGGTACTACATTACTATCATTCCTGGACCCCTTTCAGATGGTTTCAAGATGACCTTCAATACGGATACGCAGTACGCTACGCTCAAGGCTTCCTATGCGAAAACCATCAAACGCGGCATCTTCGGTTCCCTTGCCGACGCCGACGAGGACTTGATCTACAAAGACAAGGGCGATGAGCCCGAACCTGATCCGGAAGCGGTTGACCTTGGCCTTCCTTCCGGTCTCAAGTGGGCGTCGTTCAATCTTGGGGCAACCAAGCCGGAGGAATACGGCGATTACTTTGCCTGGGGCGAAGTGGAGCCGAAGACAGATTATTCCTGGTCCGCTTACAAATGGTGCAAGGGTGGTTATGACCAGTTGACCAAGTACTGCAATAATTCCAGTTACGGTTACAATGGCTTCACGGACAACAAGACTATCCTCGACCCTGAGGACGATGCGGCTGCGGTAAATCTCGGCGGCGGTTGGCGTATGCCGACAAAGGCCGAGCAGGACGAGTTGCTAAACCAATGCGCCTGGGTTTGGACAACCCAAAACGGCGTAAACGGCAGATTGGTTATCGGTCCCAACGGTAACAGCATATTCCTTCCTGCCGCCGGCGTGCAGTACGACACTGGTCCGGACATTGTGGGTATCGGCGGCGACTATTGGTCCTCGTCCCTCGATACGGACAACCCGAGCAAGGTGTACTACATGGACTTCCTTGTGAGCTATGTGTCTTGGTACAAAGGCAGCCGCCTCTACGGGCGATCTATTCGTCCTGTTTACCGGGAACTTGTCCACGTGACCGGTGTCGAACTGAATGAATCCAGCCTTCAACTTGAAAAAGGAGCGACGGCCCAATTGATTGCCACAATAACCCCGGAGGATGCCTTCAGTAAAAGGGTACTATGGAGCAGTTCGGACGAAAGTATTGCGACGGTTTCCAAGGAGGGCGTTGTATCCGGCGTTGGCGTCGGAACGGCTGAAATTACCGCTACGACCGTTGATGGCGGGTATACCGCCAGTTGTACCATTTCTGTCATCTGTGCGACACCCGAGGCAGTGGATTTAGGCCTTCCTTCCGGTCTCAAGTGGGCGTCGTTCAATCTTGGGGCAACCAAGCCGGAGGAATACGGCGATTACTTTGCCTGGGGAGAGACGGAGCCGAATGAGAATTGTTCCTGGTCAACCTATAAATGGTGCATGAACGGCGATGGTTCCCAGTTGACCAAATACTGCAATAATTCCAATTACGGCTACAATGGTTTCTTAGATAATAAGACAGTCCTCGACCCTGAGGACGATGCGGCTGCGGTAAATCTCGGCGGCAGTTGGCGTATGCCGACAAAGGCCGAGCAGGACGAGTTGAGAAGCCAATGCACCTGGACTTGGACAACCCAAAACGGCGTAAACGGCAGATTGGTTACCGGTCCCAACGGTAACAGCATATTCCTTCCTGCCGCCGGCTACCGGTACGACACTAGTCTGGGCCGTGTGGGTTCCTGGGGCTACTATTGGTCCTCGTCCCTCAGTACGGACGGCCCGTACAGCGCGTACTACGTGGGCTTCGATTCGGGCGATGTGGATTGGTACTACGACTACCGCTGCGGCGGGCTATCTATTCGTCCTGTCACAGAATGACCGTGCAAACCGAGGGGAGAGCCGGGCTTGCCTGTGCTCTTCCGAGGTGCAGCCGGTTCATTGCGAAGCAATGATAAAATTCCCGGCGCCGGAGTGCAAAAGGCATTATGTTTGGTAACGGGAATGGCTTCGATGAAAAAAATTTGTAATTGAAATTTGAATTGTTTACCTTTGCACTCCCAATTTCGGAAAAATAAAACACAGATACAATGAAACGGACTTATCAACCTTCCAACCGCAAGCGGGTCAACAAGCACGGATTCCGCGAGCGTATGAGCTCCGCAAACGGCCGCAGGGTGCTTGCTGCACGCCGCCGTCACGGGCGCAAGAAACTCACCGTATCCTCAGAGGACCGCTGGTAGTTTCCTGCAATCCCTCCGGCAGAATACCGGAAAAAGGGGCGCTATTCCTTAACGGGGATAGCTTTTTTTGTTTTATATGGCTATGCGCTCACAGACGAGCACTTGTCTCCCTGCTGCGGTTTCCACCCCGAACAGGTGCTCTTTCCCGCCTCCGATGCAGCCGCAGCGTTTGCGCAGTTCTTCCGACCGGAGCGGTATTCCCCGCGCCGATACTTCGGCCCTTGGGTAGCGTACTCCGGCGGCCTTGAAGCCGGTTTTTCCAAAAGGCAGCCTATCGGTTATGGAAAACCACCGGCCGAGTGGGCTCAGTTCGGGAATGGGTGCATTTGCTGCATACAGATGCACAGAGGGTGCGAGCATCGATACCGGGAAACGGCTGCACAGCAGTTTGAAGGCTCCGGCTTTCATGAACGCCGCTCCGGGCTCGAAAAGGAACGGAAAATCCACTGAGGCGTAACGCGCCTCCGCTTCGCGCTCTTCCGCCGGCCTGAACTCTAAGAGACTGCCTTTCTCCGGCAACACTACCCGGACGACCGGCCCGGCATACCCGGAGCCGAGCAGCAGCAACAATTCCTTGCATTCCCCGTCCTTCTCCACTACCTGCAGCTCGACGGCGCGTCCGCCGGCCCATTTGAAAAGTGCGCTGATATCCGCCATGGGCGACAGCTTAAGCAATATGCGAGGGCACAGCTTTTCCAGCGCCGGCAGCAGGGCTGCAATATCGGGGCTGCAATCCTGAAGGCGGAATACCTTGGCTCCGGAGGAACTCCTGCGGGCGGGATCGAGATAAAGCAGGTCCGGCGCAAAGTCTGAAACTGCCTCCTGCCAGTCATTCCCGTCCGCATCGATTTCGAAATTGCATACGCGGATATTTTCCGCTCCCGCCGCCTTGAAATTCCGCTGCGCCGCCTCGCACAGGGCGGGGTTGCGGTCATTATACAGCACCCGGGCAAATCGCTTCGAAAATGCCATACTGTCGATTCCCAGTCCTCCGGTCAGGTCGGCCACGGCCGCAGCGCCTTTACCGCAGAATTTCAGCGCCACCTCCGCCTTCCACTCCGCCGTCAGCTCCGAGGAGCACTGCTCGAGGGCGAGCGACGACGGAATCTCCATCGCGAAACCAAGTGTAGGCAGTTTTGCCGCCGCCTTTGCCGCCATCCGTTCCCGCTCTTGCTCCAGTATTTTCGAAAATCCGATAGCCATTGTCCGTCCTGCTTTTCCTTCGGTATAACGCTTTGCAGAAATTTCCGGCAATGTTATAAAAATCCTTGTATATTTTCAATAATTTTTTTAAATTTGAAGGGTTGTAAGCACTGTTGGAACAGCCATGCTGGCACCCGTGGAAACAGGGGAGATGTGGGGTGGAGTCTGTTCGGAGTTGTGAGTGCGATAAGACTAGTAGAACGAAAATTTGTATCCTTATTTGGAGCCCGCCAGGGCGATGGTAAGTCCCTTCCCCGAGGGAAGGGATTTAGGGTAGGGGTAACGAAGTAAAGAATGTGCGGTGGGGAAAGTTTCGCAAGCCCCCCTGAACATTCGAATAGCGAAAAACTAAATTCTTGCGAAACTTTGAGAGTATGAAAGACTTTGAGAAAACTGCCCAAAGCTGGCTCGACGGAGACTTTGACCAGCACACCAAGATGCAGATCCTGGCCCTGAGGGCCGAAGACCCCGCCGGCTTTGAAGACGCCTTCTACAAAAACCTGGAGTTCGGCACCGGCGGCCTGCGCGGCATAATGGGCGTTGGGACCAACCGTATGAACAAATACACTGTCGGAATGGCAACCCAGGGCCTCGCCAACTACATACTCAAACACGTGGAAGGGGAGAAACTCTCCGTGGTCATTTCCTATGACAGCCGCAACAACAGCAAGGAGTTCGCCCGCATAGCCGCGGATGTGATGAGTGCAAACGGCATAGACGTAGACATCTTCGACAATATACGTCCTACGCCGGAGATGAGCTACGCCATCCGTCTTACCGGGGCTGTGGCCGGAATCATGATCACGGCCTCCCACAACCCCAAGGAATACAACGGCTACAAGGTCTCATGGTCCGACGGCGGTCAGGTCACATCCCCGGTCGACAAGGAGATAGTGGAAGAGGTCTCGAGGATTACCGAGCCCTCCCAGGTGAAATTCAAGGCCGACCTGCGCTGCGGAGAAATCCGTACCCTCGGGAAAGAAGTGGACGACAAATACCTTTCCGACCTCCTGTCTCTTTCCCTCAGCCCGGAGAGCGTGGCCCGTCACAATGACCTCAAGATAGTCTACACGCCATTGCACGGCTGCGGAGTACGCCTGGTTCCGGAAATCCTTTCCCGCCTGGGCTTCAAGAACATCATCCACGTTCCGGAGCAGGATATCAGCGACGGCGATTTCCCCACGGTCGTATCCCCGAACCCCGAGGAGCCCGCAGCGCTTGAAATGGCCATTGCGAAGGCGGAGGAAACCGGCGCCGACCTGGTGCTCGCCACGGACCCCGACGCGGACCGCATGGGAATAGCGATTCGCGACGACAACGGCAAGATGGTGCTTATGAACGGCAACCAGACCGCGTCGATGCTGACTTACTACGCGCTGAACCGCTGGTATGCGCTCGGAAAGCTCGGCGAGGGCGGTTACGTGGTCAAAACCATCGTCACTACCGAACTTATCACCGATATCTGCAAGCACTTCGATGTGCCTGTATATAACGTGCTTACCGGATTCAAATACATCGCCGAGGTGGTGAAGCGCCTTGAAGGCAAGGGGCAGTTTATCTGCGGCGGCGAGGAAAGCTACGGTTTCAACATCGGTGAATTCGTGCGTGACAAGGATGCGCAGGTAAGCTGCATGATGATAGCCGAATGTGCCGCGTGGGCGGCAGACCAGGGCCTGACCCTTTGGCAGCTCATGCAGAAAATCTATAGCGAGTTCGGTTACCGCAAGGAAGGACTCGTATCTCTTGTGCGCAAGGGCATCAGCGGCGCCCAGGAAATCCAGGCAATCATGGCAGACCTGCGCAGCAATCCTCCGAAGGCCCTCTGCGGCTCCCCTGTAGTGAAGGTTATAGACTACCTGGAACCGGAAAAGACCGGTCAGCCCAAATCCAATGTGCTCCAGTTCTTCGACGAGGCCGGGGACGTGGTGTCCGTGCGCCCTTCCGGGACCGAGCCCAAGATCAAGTTCTACTTCGGGGCCTGCGGCGAGGATGCCGACTCCAAGATAGCCGAACTTAAGAAACAATTCGCCGCATAGTGGAAAGGAGACCCTTGATAGAGTTCCGCGACGCGGTCGTGATGAACGGGGAGATGGCGGTGGTATATGGCTTCAACATGACCATGCTGCCGGGGGAACTCGTCTACATCGTCGGTCGCGTGGGCACCGGAAAGACTTCCATCATCCGTACCATGATTGCGGAGAATCCGCTGGGTGGCGGAGTGGGCGAGGTCTGCGGCTACCCCCTTCACAGCATGCGCAAGCGCGATATCCCTGCCCTGCGCCGTCGTACCGGTGTCGTCTTCCAGGACTTCCAGCTGCTGATGGACCGCAGCGTCCACGACAACCTCTCCTTCGTGCTGAAGGCTACCGGATGGAAGGATTCCGGCCGTATCGAACGCCGTATTTCCGAGGTCCTTAAAGCCGTGGATATGGAAACCAAGTCCCACAGGATGCCACATCAGCTCTCCGGCGGGGAGCAGCAGCGCATAGCCATTGCGCGTGCCCTGCTCAACTCTCCCGACCTGATTATCGCGGACGAGCCTACGGGCAATCTCGATGAAGAAACTGCGGTGGGCATACTCAATCTCCTCCGCAATATCAACATCGAGAACAATACTGCCATAGTGATGGTGACGCATAACAAATCCATAGTCCAGCGGTACCCGGGGCGCGTTTTCGTATGCGAAGGGGAGAGGTGTAACGAGATTGGGGGCGACGACCTTATCCGCATCGGCGATGAGGATTTCTGAGCGTTATTCGGGGATACTGGATTATTTCCAGCGGAATGTGCCTGCGGCGCAGTCCGAGCTCGATTTCCGTAATCCCTACGAACTGATTGTGGCGGTTATGCTTTCGGCCCAGTGCACGGACCGCAGGGTAAATCTCACCACCCCGGAACTTTTCCGTCGTTTCCCAGACGTTGCAAGCCTTGCTGCGGCAGAGGAGGACGAGGTCCGTTCCCTGATCAGCAGCATCTCCTATCCCAACAGCAAGGCCGCCCATCTTGTGGCGATGGCCCGCAAGGTCCGGGATACCTTTGGCGGTGAGATCCCCTCTTCGGTGGAAGACCTGATGAGCCTTCCCGGGGTAGGACGCAAGACGGCCAACGTAGTGGCCTCCATAGTCCACGGGGAACCGGTGATAGCGGTGGACACCCACGTTTTCAGGGTAGCGCGCCGTCTTGGCCTGTCCCGCGCCGCAACTCCCGAGAAGGTGGAACTGGACCTGGAAAGGCATATCCCCGCGGAACTTCGCCCCATCGCGCACCACTGGCTCATACTTCACGGCCGCTATGTCTGCACCGCCAGGAATCCCCGTTGCGAAGGCTGTCCGATATCGCAGTGGTGCCGCGAAAAGTATTGATGGATTGAAAAGGTTTTTGTAAATTTGTAAGATTTGAAAAAGATACTTTCTCTGCTTCTGTTGCTTTGTGCTCTTCCCTGCGGCGCCAGTTCCGTCAAGGTGGAGCGGGAGGCGTTGAACCTGTATCGCCAGGGCTTCTGGTCGCAGGCGAGAACCCTGTTCGAATCGGTTCCCCAGAGCCCCAGGACAAGGGCGTATGCCCTGCTTTGCGCAATAAACGAAAAATCCTCGGATTATCCCTCCCTGCTTTACAATTTCCGCAGGGATTTCCCCTCATCCCCGTTCGATTCCCAAATCAGTTTCGCCCACGCCCGGAACCTCTTCGATTCCGGCCAGTATGCCAGGGCTGCCGCCGAACTGGGAAAGGTGAAGGCCTCCGACCTGGATAGGACACTCACCCCCGAGCTTATTTTCAAGAAAGGCTACAGCGCATATGCGCTCGGCGATTATCCCTCAGCCCGCCGCAACCTGGACGAGCTGGAAAAGCTTCCGGTGTCCGCATACTCGGCGGAGGCCCGCTTTATCCGCGGGCTCATGGACTATTCGGACAGGGATTTCCGCGGGGCGGGGGAATGGTTCCGCAAGGCGGTCGGCGATTCCCGCTTCGGCGCCCTTGCATCGTACTACGTGCTCGAATGCGAATTCCTAAACGGCAATTATGGCTACGTAGCTGCCGAGGGTCCCGCAATGTTCGCTTCCTCGACGGGCGAAAGGCGGGTGCACCTTGCCCGCATGCTTTCCGAATCCCTGCTTATCCTGGGCGATGAAACCCTGGCCCGCAGCTACTTCGACGAATACATGGGCGCATCCACGGACATGACCCGTTCCGACTGGTTCCATGCCGGCTCAGTGCTTTTTGCCTCCCACGATTACAAGGGCGCAATCGAAAACTACAAGCATATGGCCGAACGCACGGATTCCCTCGGGCAGATAGCCGAATACAACATGGCCGCCGGTTGCATAGCCCTGCGCAACTCCGTGGAGGCGATGGAGCATTACAAGGCTGCATCCCAGCCCAAATGGCGTCCGGACATCCGTGAGGACGCCTGGTTCAGCTATGCCAAGCTCACATTGGACCTGAACAAGAGCACAGAGGGCTTCTCAAGCTACATAAAGGAGTACTCGACTTCCGTACGTGGCGAGCAGATTTACTCCTACATGGCCCTTTCCGCCTTGTACGACAAGGATTACGAAGGAGCCATACGGGCCTACGACAATATTGAGGAACTCAGCCCGGAAATGCAACGCAACTATGTGAAGGCCAATTACCTGCGCGCATGCCAGCTTGCCGGGAATGATTCCTGGAAACAGGCTTCGGCCTATTACAAGACCGTATCCTACTACCTTCCCAAACCCGACCGCCTGGGGCAGATGTCCCGTTACTGGATGGCGGAATCCCTCTATCGCGGCGGCGATTACGACACCGCCCTCAAAACCTTTACCGAACTTTACAACGGCTCCGCGCTTGCAGGAGAAGGGGAGGGGAAGCGCCTGCCTTATGACATAGCCTATTGCTACATGCGCAAGGGCGACTGGAAACAGGCGTCGAAGTGGCTGGATATCTACGCTGCCGACAAGGATGCCCTGTTCCGTGAGGATGCCCTTGTCAAGCGCGCCGACTGCGACTTCGCCCTGCAGAACTACAAGGCTGCGGTCAATTCATACCAGGCCGTGCAGGAAGCCTTCGGGGCTCCGGAAAAGATTTATCCATACTACCGCCAGGGACTTGCATACGGCCTGCTTGGGGAAAAGCTCCAGAAGGCCACTGTCCTTTCCCCGGTGCTATCTGCCCCTTCGAGCGCTCCCCTTTACAGCGAAGCCCTGTATGAGCTGGCATCCACGTGGAGCGAACTCGGGCGTTATGAAGACGCCGGAAAGGCCTTTGAAAAACTCTGTGCCGAAACCCGCGACAGCAGTTTTGTCGCAAAGGGGCGGCTCGGCCTTGGCATGGCATGCCGCAATGCCGGAGACGACATGAAGGCCATAGAGCACTACCGTTACGTGATACGCACCTTCCCAGGAACGGAATATTCCGAGAGTGCGCTGATGGCGGTAGAGTCCATCTACCGTGCCCGCAGGCAGCCGGAGAAGTATCTGGAATTCGTAGAGAATGAAAAGATCGCAGCGGAAGAGATAGACAAGGCGCAAGTGCACTTCAACGCCGCGGAACAGGTATTCCTCAACGGGAATTACAGCCAGGCAGTGGTGCTTATGCAGAAATACCTCGACCAGTGGCCGGAAGACAGGGCGAAGGCTGCCCAGGCCTGGTTCTATATCGCCGAGAGCGAACGTCAGCTCTCGCTCGCCGATGATGCATGCGCCGCCTATGCCAAGTGCATCGAACTTGCTCCCGATGCCTCATTCGTGGAAAATGCCCGTGTCAATTATGCGGCCCTGCTCTATTCGACGGAACATTTCGGAGCAGCCTACGCAATATATTCCGATATCCTGAAATATTCCCGTTTCGAGGATAACCGGGCTCTCGCACGGACAGGGCTGGCAAGGTCAGCCTTCAGGGACCGCAACTGGAAGGCCGCGGCGGAAGATGCCCAGGCGGCGCTCGACTCCGGCAAGGCCGGTGCCGAAGGAACGAGGGAAATGCTCTACATCAAGGCAAAATCCCTGCTTGCACTTGAAGACCGTGCGGCGGCGTTCGGGATTTTCAGGCAGCTGGCCGGGGATCCTTCCAACGTACAGGGGGCCGAGGCGAAGTACCTGCTCATCCAGGACCTCTACGACTCCGGCCGGTTCAATGGCATTGCGGATGAAGTTTACGCTTTCGCGGACAAGGCTCCGGACCAGACTTACTGGCTCGCCAGGGCCTACATTGTCCTTGGTGACACTTTCGTCGCCCAGGGCAAGCCGGATTTCGCGAGAGCAATCTACGAAAGCATACTTGAAGGGTACGGGGCCGGCCCGGAAGACGGACTCAGGGATATGGTAAAGCGCAAGCTGGCCGCATTGTAGGGAGAGACCATGAGAAAATTCTGTTTTGCAGTACTGCTGATTGCCCCCTTCACCATCGCGGGGGGCCAGAATCTTGACCAGCGGGTGGAGGTTACCAATACCTATGTCTCCGCCGCCGGAGTCCTTATGAAGGAGGCGCAGCCAGTTTGCGTACCGGATTCGGTGTCGCGCTTCGACTACCGCTTCGATTACACTTCATTCGAAACTCCTTACAAGGGGGCTTATGAATTCCGTCCCTATCTCGTAAAACTGCAACCCCTGCCTTCCGCTGCCCGCGCGGGGCGTTTCTATCTTCGCGCCGATGCCGGATATACCCTCCATCCCTCGCTCCATGCCCTTTGGACCCCTGTGGACAGCTCCCGCTACAGCGTGAACGTGTACAACGATTTCGACGGTTATTACGGCAAGTGGAGGAGGCTCGACCGTTACATGGTCCCTGACGGGTCCTCCCGGACAGGCTATGTCTTCTCCGAGTCTGTCGGCGCATCGACGGTTGTCCGTTTCGATAAGATGGATTTCTCCGCAAAGGCGGGCTATGACGGTATCTTCGCCGATAGCTCCTCGCCCGGATTCCATTCCGCGGCAGCAGTCCTTTCCCTCAAGGGGCACGAAGACCTGTTGCTTCCCTGGTCGGCTACGCTCGATTACCGATACGGCTGTGATGTGATGGACGGCGGCGCGGACCTGCACGTCAATTCCATAAAGGCTTCGGGCGGTTTTTCGGCGCAGTTCAAGCGCAGGTACTTCATTTTCGTCGACATGCTCGCCGATATGGAGTGCTACGCTGGGAAGGAAGGAGACTGGCGCGCGCGCTTCGCCGTAACGCCTTACGGCATGATATACTACGGGAACTGGGATTTCCGTCTGGGGTTCAGCCTGGGCTATGCGTTCGATCACGTGAACGAGCCGGGCAAGTATCGGACATTCCCCATCTTCCCTTCCTGCGAGGTGGTCTATAACATCCCTTCGGCATCGATGCGTCTTTTTGCCGGAGCCGACGGCGGATACGATTCGCAGCGATACATCGACTTCAAGCGCTGGGATCCCCATTACGGCAGCGAATGGGGCCTCCCGGAGTGTACGGTCCGTACCATCGATGCCTACGGCGGCTTCCAGGGCTTCGTCGGCAAGCATTTCTCCTATTCGCTGCGAGGTGGCTACGCCCGCTATGATCACAGGCCCTTCGCTTCTGCGGCGGACTGGTATGCCTCATCCTTGCCCCACATCGTCTACAGCAAGGCGGCCGAAGGCTACCTGACCCTCAAGCTGAACTGGGATTCCGAGCGGCTGGATATCGACGGCTGCCTGGATTTCCGGAAGCTTGCAGAGGAGGAGAAGATGATTGCGGGCGCCCTGGCTCCTCCGATGTTCTCCGGCAGCCTGAGTGCCGTTTACAACTACCGCAAGCGCATATATGCCGGCATCTGGTTCCAGGGCGAGACCTCGCGCTCGGCCATCCTCGACGACTATACAGACATCCGGATTCCCGGCTGGGCTGACCTCGGCCTAATGCTCGAATACCGGCTCACTCCCGCCTGGGGCCTGCGCTTCCAGGCCGGCAACCTGCTCGGCCAGGACCTCCGCAAATATTCCCCGTACTACGTGGAGAACGGCCGCAGCTTCACCCTTGGTTTAACTTTAAATCTTTAGCCGATGTCTCTGCTTCACATATTTTCGCGAATCGCGTTGGATTGCAGAAGATTGTCCTCTGCGACCATTTGCCTATCGGCTTCGAGCTTTCGCACCTCGGATGTCGGAACAAGTTCCACATCTCTCGGTTTGTTGCTCGATTCCCCGGATAGGGTCGCGTAGCGACAGTGAGCAGAGGACATCTGATGCAATAGCGATTAGCGAAAAAATGATTTATAGATATGATTGAAAAAGAAGAAATGAGAGCAGCGGAAGAACAGTATTCCGCTGGTAGTATCCAGGTACTGGAGGGTCTGGAAGCGGTGCGCAAGCGCCCCTCGATGTACATCGGAGACATCTCCGAGCGGGGCCTTCATCACCTTGTTTATGAAGTTGTCGACAACAGTATCGACGAGGCGATGGGCGGCTTCTGCGACACCATCGACGTTACCATCCTCCCGGACAACTCCATCCGCGTCCGCGACAACGGCCGCGGCATACCTACGGGAATGCATCCCAAGGAGCACCGTTCAGCCCTTGAGGTGGTGCTTACCGTCCTTCACGCAGGAGGTAAATTCAGCAAGAACAGTTACAAGGTGTCCGGCGGTCTGCACGGCGTGGGCGTTTCCTGCGTGAACGCACTTTCCGACCTGCTCGAGGCGGAAGTCCATCGCGAGGGCCAGATTTTCGTACAGCGCTACTCCATGGGCAAGCCCATCACCCCCGTGGAGGTGAAGGGGAAATGCGACGACACCGGCACCATCATCACCTTCCATCCGGATGCGACCATCTTCACCCAGACCATCGTTTACAAGTACGACACCCTGGCCGCCCGCCTGCGGGAACTGTCTTTCCTGAACAAGGGCATACGCATCACGCTGACCGACGAGAGGGAAGTGGTGGACGAGTACAAGGTGGACGAAAACGGTGACTCCAAGCCCACCGGCAAGAAGGTATTCCGCTCGGACGTATTCTTCTCCGAGGAAGGCCTCAAGGAGTTCATCACCTATCTTGACGCCGGGGCGCAGAAGCTCATCCCCGATGCAGTCTGCATCAACTCGGAAAAGATCATTCCGATTGACATAGCCCTGCAGTACAACACGGGCTACACGGAGAAGATTTACTCCTATGTGAACAACATCAACACCATCGAGGGCGGAACGCACCTCCAGGGCTTCAAGATGGGCCTTTCCCGTTCCCTGAAGAACTACGCCGACCGCAACAAACTCCTTGAAAAGGCAAAGGTGGAGCTCGCCCCCGAGGATTTCCGTGAAGGTCTCACCGCCATAATCTCCGTCAAGGTTTCCGAACCCCAGTTCGAGGGCCAGACCAAGACCAAGCTCGGCAATACCGAGGTTACCTCCGCCGTTTCCCAGGCTACGGCTGCCGCCATGGACGCCTATCTGGAAGAGCATCCCAAGGAGGCCAAGATGATTATCGACAAGATCGTCCTTGCCGCCACCGCCCGTGCGGCTGCCCGCAAGGCCCGTGAGATGGTGCAGCGCAAGACCGTGATGACCGGTGCCGGGATGCCGGGCAAGCTGGCCGACTGCTCCGAGAACGATCCGGAAAAATGTGAGATTTTCCTCGTCGAGGGAGATTCCGCAGGCGGTACCGCAAAGCAGGGACGCGACCGCCGCATCCAGGCTATCCTGCCGCTGCGAGGTAAGATACTTAACGTGGAGAAGGCCGCCGACGGCCGTGCCTTCGACAGCCAGGAAATCCAGAACATCTACACGGCACTCGGCGTGAGGGTGGCCCAGGAAGACGAGACCGGCGAGAAGCACATGGACCTGAGCCGCCTGCGTTATCACAAGGTCGTGATTATGACCGATGCTGACGTTGACGGCAGCCACATCGCCTGCCTTATCCTGACCTTCTTCTTCCGTTACATGTTCGACCTCATCAAGAACGGATATGTCTATCTGGCCACGCCGCCGCTCTATCTGGTAAAGAAGGGCAAGGAGGAGATCTACTGCTGGACGGAAGAGCAGCGCGAGGAAGCTGCCCTCAAGCTGGGCAAGGGTTCCGACAAGGGCTATACCATACAGCGCTACAAGGGTCTGGGTGAAATGAGCGAGGAGCAGCTTTGGGAGACGACGATGGATCCTGCCCGCAGGCGCCTGCGCCAGATTACCATCGAGAATGCGGCCCAGGCCGAGCGCACCTTCTCCATGCTGATGGGGGATGATGTTCCGCCCCGGCGGCAGTTCATCGAGGAAAATGCACATTATGCCAATATTGACGCCTGATTTTTGCCATTATCAGAAAAATGGACGGAAAGCATAAGGATGCATTTACCCGGATAGGGTTGCGAAGCAACAAGCATCCGTTGCGTCCGGGAATTTTTCAATGGCAAAAATCGTAAAATATCAACAGTTATGATGTTAGACATTTTTGACAGGATTACGCGCGACAGCGGCGGCCCCATCGGCCAGTATTTCGAGCAGGGTTTCGGTTACTATATGTATCCCCGCCTGGAAGGGGAGCTGGGCCCTCACATGATTTTCAACGGAACTCCGGTCCTGAACTGGAGCCTCAACAACTACCTCGGCCTTGCAAACCATCCGGAGGTGCGCAAGGCGGACGCAAAGGCGGCCGAGCGCTGGGGTCTTGCCTATCCCATGGGCGCCCGTATGATGAGCGGCCATACCCGGTATCACGAGCAGCTGGAACAGATGTTCGCGAAGTTTGAACAAAAGGAGGATGCGTTCCTTTACAACTTTGGTTATCAGGGAATCGTTTCCACGATTGATGCGCTTACATCGCGCCACGACGTGATTGTCTACGATGCGGAGTGCCACGCCTGCCTGCTGGACGGAATCCGCCTGCACATCGGCAGCAAATACAAGTATCGTCACAATGACATGGCGGACTGCGACAAGATTCTCGGCAAGGCCTGCGCCGAGGCGGAGGCCAATGGCGGCGGAGTACTTCTGATTACCGAAGGCGTGTACGGCATGACCGGCGCCCTCGGCAAGCTCGACGAGATCGTGGCCCTGAAGAAGAAACACAAGTTCCGCATACTGATAGACGACGCCCACGGCTTCGGCCTGCTTGGCGAACATGGTCGCGGTACCTCCGAGCACTTCGGTGTAATGGACGAAATTGATCTCTACATCGGCGCCTTTGCAAAGAGCATGGCTTCCATCGGCGGATTCGTGGCCGGACCTCATTCCATCATCAACTACCTGCGCTTCAACATGCGCTCGCAGATGTATGCGAAGAGCCTTCCCATGCCGCTCGTTATCGGCAACATCAAGCGTTTGCAGATCATCGATTCCCCGGAAGGAGACGAACTTCGCGCCAAGTGCTGGGCCATTACCCACGCCATCCAGGACGGTTTCCGATCCGAGGGCTTCGATATCGGAGAGGCACAGGCCTGCGTAACTCCAGTACACATAAAGGGAGGCGTAGCCCAGGCATCCAAGATAGCCAAGGACCTGCGCGAGAATTACCGCATCTTCTGCTCCATCGTCATTTATCCCGTCATCCCCAAGGGTATGATTATTTTCCGCATAGTCAGCACCGCGGCGCATACGATGGAAGACGTGAAGTACACGCTGGACGCTTTCAAGGAGATCCGCCGCAAGCTTGATGCCGGTGAATACGACGGTGAGGATATCGCCGCGATGAAGATCGACTGATGAAGGATAAGGTAGTCATTGTTACCGGAGCGAGCTCGGGCATCGGCCTGGCGACCGCCCGCGTCTTCGGCGCAAACGGGGCGAAGGTGGTACTTGCGGCCCGCCGGCTGGAGCTGCTGGAGCAACTGGCTCCATCGGTGGCCCCCGCGGACCGGGTGCTCTGCGTCCAGTGCGACGTGACGTCCGAGGAAGACTGCCGTGCGCTCGTGGAAAAGACCGTTGCGCGTTTCGGCCGCATAGACGTGCTGGTGAACAACGCTGGCATATCGATGCGGGCTATGTTCCGCGACCTGGACCTGAAGGTGCTGCATTCCCTGATGGACGTGAACTTCTGGGGAACGGTTAACTGCTCCAAGGCGGCCCTGCCTTACCTGCTGGAAAGCAAGGGCTCCCTTGTCGGAGTGATTTCCATAGCCGGCTATTCCGCTCTGCCCGCAAGAACGGGCTACTCCGCCTCAAAGTATGCGGTACGCGGTTTCCTGGACACTCTGCGCATAGAACATCTTAAGGACGGCCTTAACGTACTTGTGTTCGCTCCGGGTTATACCGCGTCCAATGTCCGTAATGCCGCCTTGACCGCCGACGGCTCCCCGCAGGGGGAAACCCCGCTCGAGGAGGGCAAGCTTATGAGTGCCGAAAAGTGCGCGGAAAAGCTCTACAAGGCAGTCCTGCGCCGCCGTTCACAGGTGACGCTGACGACCCTGGGGCGCCTCACGGTGCTATTCCACCGGCTCTTCCCACGCCTGACGGACCGTATGACCTATTCTTTCATAGCCAAAGAAGCCGGGAGTCCCTTTAAATGAAACGTAAGCTGAAAATAGTTTTGGCGCTCGCCATGGCTGCCGCTATGCTGGTAGTCATAATGCCGCGTAACGCGAACTTCAGTTATCAGTACTCCAAAGGGGCTGTATGGACGCACGAGACCCTCGTCGCGCCCTTTGATTTTCCGATACTGAAGACGGCTGACCGCATCAGCGCCGACAAGGAAGAGGCTCTCTTGCAGGTAATTCCTCATTACTACATCGATACCGACGCCCAGAGGCGTGCGCTAAGGGAACTGGGTTCCCTGCACCTGGGCGGCGATACCCTGTTGCGCAGCGTGCTTATTGAGGAAGCGGTAAAAATCTATGATAAGGGAGTGCTGCAGGAAGGCGAGGGCGATGTGTTATGCGTCCGTCGCGGGAACAGGGAAGAAAAAGTTCCACGTTCCGAGCTTTACACCCCCAAGGTTGCTGCAAACGCCCTTTTCGACAATGTCTGCGCGCGCTTGCCCCGCATCCCTGCCGATTCCCTGCTTGTAGCCTCAGGCTTTTCCTGGCTGCTGCCTGTAAACGTCGTTTATGACCGCCAGGCTACGGAACGGGCACGGGCCGATGCCGTAGCCTCGGTCGCCACTACATCCGGTTACGTGCATTCCGGGGAAATAATAGTATCTACCGGTGAGCTTGTTACCGAGGAACTGGAGCAGGTTCTGGATTCTTATAAGGTCGAGTATGAGAACAATGTCTCCTATTCGGGCCCCATTGCCTGGCAATGGGCGGGCAATTCCATCATCGCCCTGCTTCTGGTAACCATACTTTTCTTTGCAATCTACTACACCAATCCGCTGGTGTTCGGCGACAGCCGTTTTACCTATCTGCTTCTGGTGTTCGTGATGACGGCGCTTGTCACCTTCGCAGTGCAGCAGCATTACCCGCGCTACATCTTTGCCGTGCCGTTCATGCTGTCGGCCCTGTACCTGCAGGCATTCTTCAGCGAGAAGCTGATTTTTGCGGTATATATGGTCTGCCTGCTGCCGCTGCTGCTGTTCGCACGTTCCGGGGTGGTGCTGTTCGTGATATACCTTTTTGCGGGTGCGGTATCCCTGCTTAGTTTCCGCTATTACAACCGCAAGTGGAAACAGTTCATCAGCGCCATAATTACTTTTATCGCCCTCTCGGTGTCCTATGTAGGGTTCTGGCTTTCGGACCTGGTGGAGGGAGTGATGTGGCAGGTCTTCCTGCAGTTCTTCTTCTCGTCGATGGCATCGGTGATGTTTTATCCGCTGATTTACCTCTTCGAGAAGATTTTCAACCTCGTGTCCAATTCCCGCCTGCGCGACCTTGTGGACAGCTCCAATTCCCTTCTGCGCCAGCTCGAACGTGAGGCTCCCGGCACTTACCACCACAGTGTCCAGGTGCGTCACATGGCCTCGGCGGCAGCCCGTGCCATCGGAGCCAATTCCTTGCTGGTAAGTGCCGGGGCGATGTATCACGACATAGGCAAGATGCGCAATCCCGAATGCTTTATCGAGAATGAATCCCTCCTGGGCAGGGAACCCGAGCAGAAATACCATTACGGACTCAGCCCCAGGCAGAGTTCCCGGGATATAATCCGTCACGTGGCTGACGGGGTGGCCATAGCTAAGGAGCATTCGCTACCGCAGGTTATCATAGATTTCATCCTTACCCACCACGGAACCACCGTAACAAGGTATTTCTACTCCCAGTTCCTGAAGAACGGAGGCAGCGAGTCCGAACGTGTTGAGTTTACTTATCCCGGAGTGCCGCCGAAGACCAAGGAGCAGGTGATTCTCATGCTCTGCGACACCGTAGAGGCGGCTTCCCGTACAATGAAGGCTTCCACTCCGGAAGAGTATTCCGCATTTGTCGAGGAGCTCGTGGGTGAAAAGGCGGCGGAAGGGCAGTTCGCCCAGTCCGAGATATCCATCAAGGATATGGATACCGTTAAGACCGTAATCAAGTCCTGGCTCTCGCGTGAGAATCACGACAGGGTCGTATATCCGAAAAACAAAATCAAATTTTTATAGTTACTATGAACATCACTGAAAAGAAAATCGATGAACTCAACCTCGAGTTGAGCGTGGAAATCGCCGCAGCGGATTATGCGGAGCAGTTGGAAAAGAGGTACAGGGAATTGAAGCACAAGTCCGAGTTCAAGGGATTCCGGAAGGGAATGGCGCCCATTTCGCTGATAAAGAAAGTCTATGGCGACCAGGTACTTTCCGAGACCCTGAACAACCTGGTGGGGCAGCAGCTCGACAGCTATATTTCCGAAAAGAAACTCAATATCCTGGGGGAACCCCTTCCCGGAGAAAACCAGCCTGAACTGGACTGGAAGGAAGGAGCGGACTTTACCTTCGTCTTTGACCTGGGCCTGGCCCCCGAGCTGAGCGTGGAGGTAGTGAAGGAGGATACCATTCCTTCCTACAAGATTACTCCAGATGCTGCCGAAAAGAAAAAGATGGTGGAGAATTACAAGGAATACTGGTCCAAGAAGGAGAACGCCGAGCCCAAGACCGACGAGGAGATAGAGAAGGAAGTCAGCGAGAACCTGGAGCGCCAGTACGAGAGCGAGTCCGCCTGGCGCCTTTCTAAGGATATCCGCGACTTCTATGTGAAGAAGTCCGGTGTCGCCCTTCCCGAGACCTTCCTCAAGCGCTGGCTGACTGCCGCCAACAAGGAGAAATTCAGCGCCGAGGAAGTTGAGAAGCAGTTCCCCGGATTCCTGGAGGACCTCAAATGGCAGCTTGTACGCGGGACCATCATGAAGGACTCCGGCCTTAAGGTGGAGGAATCCGACCTGAAGGAGGCCGCACAGGCTTATGTGAAGTATCAGTATGCCATGTACGGGATGTCCGACATCCCTGCCGATGTGCTCGACAACGTGGTTGCGGACATGATGAAGGACCGCAACCAGATTTCCCGCCTGGTGGAGCAGGTCGAGGACAACAAGGTAATGGACAAGATCAAGGCGACTGCCACAATCAAGTCCAAGAAGATTTCGGCTGCCAAGTTCCGCGAACTCTAGCCTGGCCATGCCATGAACGCGGCTTTGACAATATCCATAATTGCGGTGCTCGTGATCGCCGCCCTGGTGGTCCTGTTGATACGCAAGGATGCAGAATTGCTGAAGGAGAGGGCGCTGCTCGAAAACGAGCGCCAGATGCGAGAATACGAGCGCTCCCTTCAGGACAAGGCTATCCAGGCTGTCAAGAACGAGCTCGCCCTGGAGAACGAGAAATTGCTCAAGGCACGCGAAGAGGCCCTGAAGAAAGAGGCCGCCGAAACGATGAAAAACATCACCGGCGGCCTTGACAAGAACATCAGGGACATGAAGGAAGCCTTCGAGGCCCAGAAAAAATCCCACACGGAGGAGAGTTCCTCCATCAAGACCCAGTTCGCGGAGACCGTAAGACATCTGCGCGAGCAGACAGAGTCCATAGGCAGCAAGGCCGAAAGCCTGGCGAGCGCGCTCAAGGGCAAAAACAAGATGCAGGGCATCTTCGGTGAGACGATACTGGAGAACATTCTGAAATCCGAGGGCTTCCGAGAGGGTCACGACTACGATGCCGAAGTATGGCTGCGTGACCGCAGGGGGACTATCATTGAAAACGAGGAGACCGGCAAAAAAATGCGTCCGGACTTCGCCCTGCATTTCCCGGACGACACGGACGTTCTCATCGACTCCAAGGTATCCCTGAGTGCCCTTGCCGACTATTTCGAGGCGGAAAGCGACGAGCAGCGCGCAGATGCCTCACGCCGCAACCTGGAATCCGTCCGAAGCCATATCCGCGAACTCACGGGCAAGGAATACCAGAAATACGTAATCGGCCGCAAAACCCTCGATTACGTAATAATGTTCATCCCGAATTACGGGGCTTATCAGCTTGCAAAGCAGGAGGATCCGGAGATTTTCGCCGATGCTTTCAGACAGAAGGTGCTGATTACCACGGAGGAGACGCTCATACCTTTCCTGCGTCTTATCCGCACGGCCTGGGTGCAGAAGGAACAGATGGAAAACATCTCCGGAATCGTAGAGGCCGCCCAGAACATGGTGGACCGCGTAGCCCTTTTCTGCGAGGAGAACGCCAGAATCGAAAGTTCGCTGGAGTCTGTGCTAAAGAACTTCAAAAAGAACTCAGCCCGCCTCAACGACAGCCCCCAGAGCATAGTCGGGGCCGCCAAGAAAGCAGTGAGCCACGGAATCAAGAATCCCGCGGCTCACATACTTCCTCCGCTTTCTCAGTAAACCAGCCTTAAATCATCAAGCCACATGCGGCTTTCAGACGAACCGGTGAACCAGTCACCCAGGCGGCTGGAGGCCGCTGACACGATTATGTGCGTAGGCAGGCGGAAATTGTCGTGGTAGGCGAGCGGGAACTCCACCTCTTCCCAGCCTACGGTAGAGCGGTCCAGCACGCAGGAGCCATAGGCGATTACTGCCGGGCCTTCAGGATTGAAGAAGGTGCTCTTGTCAGAGGTATTAATACATACAGGGCTGTCTGCAATACCGCCGTAGGTACGGTAATCCCAGTCGCCCAGCGCCACGTAAATCTGCCCATTGTCGGGCGTTCCGGGGCGGATGGGATCGCCTTCCGGGGCACCGCCGAAGCAATCCACGTTCCCGCATTCATACTTTATCCATACGCGGACGGCGCGGGGACGGTCAGTGAACGGCCGGCCGAAATTGACCGTCGCTCCCGTCGTGCCCTGCAACTGCCCGAAGCTGCCGCAGAAAATATTGCCCGCGGCAAATTTCACGATGACGTAGCGTGACACGAGCTTTGCGCTGGCACTGCCCTCCTTGAAGTCCTCGGTATCGGGCATGCTTATGGCGTTTGCCGCGCCGGCCATCGTGGAACCAATATTGCCGGTATCCCACCATTTCGAAGCGCCTGCGCCGTACCAGGAGAAATAACTCTGCGATTCCGCGTGCGAGAACTCCTCGAAGCCCGCATTGGGCAGCTGCGTCTCGGCACCGGTCGTGAATTCCTGGATTCCGGTTTCCTCCTCATCGCTGTAGGCCAGGCATTCATAGCTGCTGAGCGGCTCCAGTCCGTCGATACAGGCAATAAAGCTGCCGCCTGCGGTTTCGATGTTCTCAGCTTCAATCCACTCTTCGGCTCCGACTGCCCGCCAGCGGAAGCCATTATTGCGTTCGGCAGGCGCATCGGCGCGAAGATAGCAACTGCGGGCACGCGGGCTTACATCGCTCAGCTCCACCGACAGTTCGGATTGCTCCGCATAGACGGTCCAGGCCTCGCGGATATCCCGCCAACTGACGACCACTTCCACCGCATCGGTGAGGTCCAGCACCGTTGACGGCGCAAGCGAATGGATCGATATCTCCCGGGGGCCCAACTTGATGGATTTCAGCGTCACCCGGTTCATGGGCGTCGATTTGGACACCTTCAAGAAAACCCGGTGCGTCGCCGGATCGATCACCGTCTCGCCAATCTGTCCCTGCACCGAAAACCAGCGCTCGATGCTCTGGGTGGCGCAAATCTTCCAGGAATAATCCTGATAAGTGCTCAGCGTGAAAGACAGGGGAGTGCGCAGGTCAAAGGTGCCGGAAAGCTCAATGGACGGGCGGGTGTTCGGATAATTGAAGGCGACGCTGCGGATTTTGACCGCGGAAAGGTCGCAGATCTCGTCCATGTCCAGCGTCACTGTCCTGGCCTCATCGTCGATGGCTACGGCCACGGCACCCTCCGCCTCGATGGCGGTAATCGCCGCAGGCTGGTATGGCATCGGTATATCGTTCTTGATGCAGCCGGTAAACAGCACTGTAATAATACTGGCGGCTATGATAGTTAGTCCGAAAAAAGTTCTTGAAAAGTTTTCTGAATCAGGTTTCAGACTACGCCCCTTCGGGGCTATCCCTCCCATCGCAAGCGATGGGCCCCTCCCACTTACGTCGCGTGGGTGCCGACGGTCTTCAACCTGACACAGAAAACTTTCGAACATTTTCGGACTACAAATAATAGGTCAAACCAAAATTAAGGTCAGTCAGCGACGGCTTCACGTTCGCCTTGAACGTATCGCTTTTGCCGCTCAGCACGCCGTTTTCGTAATTGCGGGCGAAATTATAGCCGATTTTCGCCAGTCCCAGGTCAAAATGCAGCGACAGCCTGTTCATCACGAACACCTCGAACCCCGGGCTGAACACCAGCGCAATGCTGCGCAGGTCATTATTGTTCGGCGCAGCCGCCACACGGGCATTCGAATAACTCAGCGCGATATCAGCATAAATTGCGCAAATGCCGCGTCGGTCGATTCCGAAGTAGCTGCGGTGGAAAAGCGCTCCGCCGAAGCGGTTCAGCACTCCGCCGGCATTACTGATATTCAGGTCAAGTCCCTCCATCGGAATCGATACGGAAGCATTCTGCAACTGCAGCTCGGCCCAGGTATAGGAAAAGCGTATTCCAAGCATCTGGTTGCGGTGATAGCACCAGCTGAAGGACGGTGCAATACGCATAAAGCTTATTTTGCCGCTTATCCCGGTCACCAGCTGGAACATCTGGCTGTCGTTGGAATTGAAATTAAGATACATTCCCTGGATACCAAGTCCCAGACTGTTCTTTTCCATGAACGGCTTGCGTGTGACGGTACTGTCCGCACCCGCGGCCTTCAGGCCCGCAGCTGCGGCCGGCAGCAAAAGCAAGAGTATAAGCAACTTTTTCATTTCCTGCCGTTATTAATGTAACACGAAAGTCCTACGGAAAGCTGCAGCAGGTCCACCATGAAATTGGCTGCCATTCCGCTGCTTCCGCCGCCCTCTACCTGGTTATGCACCTGGTCCGAGCGGGTATAGCCGAATTCCAGCAGGCCTACGCGCAGGTTCAGGGCCAGATGTTTGGTAATAAAGGCCATCACGCCGGTATTCACGCCGATGGTAGCCGTAAAGCCGGTATCAAAGCTGCCGCGGATATTCTCCGTTTTGGCATCCTGAACCTTGGTCTGGCTGCCGCCTACCGCCACTTCGGCATCAGCAAACGCGGAAAAGCGCCCGTTGCGCGTAAGGGGCCGGTAATAGCGGAAAAACACCGCTCCAAGGTACTTCTGCCGCAGGTAGGTATAATTCTTCGCCTCCATGGTTATATCGCCGAAGCCCGCTGATGCGTGGTCCAGCCCGAGGTAGCCGCGTGTGTACTTGCCACGTATGCCGATCCCCATGTTGTCCGCGAACATCCAGCAGAACTGAGGGCTGACGTTGATGGCATGCGATTTTGCGGTAATGCCGCTCACGACCATGAACTTGTAATTGTCCTGCACGGAGGAGCTTACGCCCAGGTTCCCGCCGAACATCCAGCTGCCCTTCGGCGCCACAACCGCCAGTGGCTTGCTCTCGTCATAACCCCGGTCATACACCGGCCTCTGCGCCGCCGCCGTACCTCCAATCATTATGAATAGGGCAATCACCAGTGCTGAAGCGATTGGGGGGCAGGAGCCTGTGCCACCCTCGGCAACATAAGAGGGAGGGGCCCAAAGCTTGCTTTGGGAGGGGTCGCGCCAGCGACGGCGATCGCCCCCCAATCGCTTCAGCACCCATACAAGCCTATTCATACACAAACTCCATCTTATCAAGCCAAAGCTTCGCACTGTCACATCCGGTAAAGTAATCACCGAACATAGACGAAGCGCAGGAAATGATAATATACTGCGGAGCCGTGATGACATCCTTCCAGTCTATGTTAATCGTATACTGCTTCCAGCTGTTGTGCGTATTGCCCGCATTCCCCACCAGCACAAGCTCGCCGTAGGCGATGGTTGCCGGGTCGGTGGGATAATTCATGAAGGAAGAAGTATTGGTAGTATTCACCTGCACGGGGGAGTCCTTGGTGCCGCCATAGGCCTTCGGCGTCCATACGCCAAGTGCAATCTGCACGCGGGCGCGGTCGTAGTCGTTGGTCGTCAGGGTCTCGCCGGCAGGCTGGCCATCGATGCGGTTGATCTTGCCGGTAGAGTACTTCGCCCAGAAGCGCAGGGCTGTCGGGCGGCCGGTAAACGGCCTTCCAAAGTTGACTATACCGCCCTTGGTACCCACCAGACCTCCGAAGGTGCCGGTAAAGAGGTTACCAGCGGCAAACTTCACAACTGCCCATGTAGACTGCAGGCGCGCGGACTGGTTGCCGTCCACCTTGTCGCCTGTATCCACGGCGGTAATCACATAACCCATGTCCGCGGAACCGCTGATGCCGTTGGCTCCGTTGCCGGAACCCCACCAGGGAGTGCGGCAGAGCGGATCTGAAGCATTGGGATTATAGAATTCCGAGAACTTGCCGCTCTGGGAAGTCGATGTCTCCTCAAAGCTGCCGTTCGGTACTACGGGAGCATCCTCGGTAGTGAATTCCAGCGGATCGCCCTGCACCGCGCCGCCTGCAATAAGCCGGTAGCTATAGGTGGTTGAAGGGGTAAGCCCCGTCAGGACTGCGGAATAGGTGCCTTCTGATTCGCGGGTGGCTGCTTTGGAATTCCAGTTCTGCCCGTCCGTGGAATATTCGAAGCGGATGGATGAAGGGTCGTCGAACTCGCCCTCGTCAACATCGGCGTGTACGGTGGCGTGAGCAGCCCAGATTTCATAATCGGCTGAGGCAACGAGTCCTGTGGAGACCGGCTCGAAGATGATTATGTCATCAATGGTCTTGAGTTCGGTATCAACATAGATATTGAAATCCACATCGCCCTCGCGGACGGTATACTTTATGGTAAGCTCATAGGCCTTTCCAGGCTCTACATCGTTGATTACGCCTTCCTTCACTACGGGATCTCCGGTCTTTGCCTTCTCGCCCTCGAACTTCCAGGAAAGGGAAGGTTCGTCCAGGTCGCTGACAATGAAGAAGCCGGGCGTACCCTCGTTCTGGGCGGTATAAACCAGCATATTGTCCGCATCCGTCCCGATGCTGAGTTTATAGCCTGCCTTGAGGTTAGCCGGAACATTGTTCTTGAACACGACCTTTGTCACGGCGCTGCTTACGCCAGCTTCCACTACGACGTGCGTATCCTTGCCGCCGCTGATTTCGAAGGTCTGGGAACCCTTGTAGCTGATTTGCTCGAAATTGGCCCTGCGGGGGGAGTCGAGTGCGGCTTCGCCCGCAACCACGTCCACGCGGTAGCTGTTCGCGGGGAGATATACTTTTTCAGGCATCGCGCCGTAGCGATACTCCTTCACCAGTCCGGAGAAATCCGCATAATAAATGCGTACAAGCGCCGATGAAAGCAGCTGAGCATCGCTCATCGCGGCCTTGGATCCATCTTCGAGATTCACGCCTATATACAGGAAGCCGGGTTCCTGCTCTACGGTTTTGCAGCCCGCTGCCAGCGCGGCGGCAAAGAGGATAATGGCAAATCTCTTCATTACTGTACAATCATTGTGACAGCTGCCTCGTTGCGGCAGTTGTTGTTATCCGTAACTTTCATGACAAAGGTGTGGCTGCCCTGGAAGCCGAGAATAGGGCTCTGGGCTGCGCTCAGGTCGAGGTGTACCTCGGTTGCACCGAGAAGGGCGCTTCCGTGGGGGAAGGGCACCACCTGGAAGATGATTTCGGATTCTTCCGAAGGGTTTACGAGGTCCAGTTCCGGACCGCCAGCCGCCTCGACCGCGCCGAGGAAGGCGGAGTTGGTGGAGCTTATCACCACGCCGAGTTTCTTGATGCCGCCCGGCGCCAGGATGATAAGGCGCAGGTCCATGGTGCCCTGGTCCAGCGTAGGGACTACGATGTTCGAAAGGTCGTTGTACATCGTGCAGTCCGGCTCGAATACCAGGCGGATGTCGCCGTCGCCCTTGGGCGCTTCGGGATCCTCGCCTATCACATCCAGCTGGGGAGAGGCGATGAAAGCCTGCAGGTCAGCGTCCTCGACGTATCCGTTGACGGTAATGTCAATGGTCGCGTCACCCTCGGCGTTCACCTTCTTGATAAAGCGGATCTGGCGGAGTTCGCCGGCCTTGATGCCGTTGATAACCTTGGTCATCTTCTGGGTGCTTCCGTTCACCTTGCCGCTGAAGGTCACTACCATCGTGCTTGCACCGCTCTCCATGGAGAAGTAGCCTATGCGCTCGTCCCGGGTAATATTCCCTCCGTTATAGTTGAGGTTGTAGGTCAGGGGATAGCCGCTCGCCACTTCCACGGTGGCCTTGCCGTCGCCTGTCATGATTTCCTTGAGGGCGTCGTCGTAATCCACGGTGGCGGCGCACTGGAGGATATTACAGCTAATGTCGCCCAGGTCGGTGGTGCCGCCGGCTGTAATCGCGAACCCGTACGTGGCTCCATAGACCGGCATTTCGAATGCGGATACGGGCAGGACGCCGGAGCGTACCTCGAGGTTGTAGTTGCCGGCCAGGAGCTCAATCCCGTAGCCGCTCTGCTTTACCTCTGCATAGGTGACGCTCTTCACGAGCTCGTCGTTGGAGTCGTAGATGTTGATGATATAGTCTCCGGGAGCCTCGGTTACACTTTTGGAGATAACCTCGACTTCCAGGGCGCTGTGAATCGTGAAATTCTCGAAGGACAGGATTCCGGTAGTCACGTTCTCGTGGCGGCGGAAGTCTTCGTTGCAGGCGGCGGCAGTCAGCAGGGCCGCGGCTGCGAGTATAATGCGTATCGTTTTCATCAGTTCAGTTCCTCCTCGATGTTGACGGTTTCGGTTTCATCGTTGAATGTAATCGTGAAGGCGGTGCCTTCGACGTTGTTCACCTCAATCTTGACGGTGTAGAGCGTAGCGGGCTGCAGTCCGGTGAATTCCTTGCTGAATAGCACGCTCTTGCCCGCGGCGTTGGTGAAATTCCCCTCGAGGGTGAATTTGAACGCGTCGATGAAGAGCCCTTCTCCCTCGGCGATGTCGAATTTCCCGCCAAGGCCGGTAGTCACGCTGAAGCTGCTGGAGGTGAACACCTGCTTGAAGTAATTGCCGGTCTCCACCTTGATGATGCCGTTGGAAAGCCTGGGCTCAATACTTACGTTCACGCTCTCGAAGGCAATCACCACAAATTCCTTGAGTCCTTCGAAGCAGGGCTTGCCAGGGCCTTCCTCCTCGGTATTGCCGTAGGTCGCCTTGATTTCATACTCTCCGGAGGAGAACTTGGCCGTGGGATCCCAGTCGGCGAATTTGCCGCTCCAGGCTACCGCACCGGCATAATTGGTCATCGTAAGGTCGAAGTCCGCGGCGGAGGGGAGGGTTGCGTAGTCGGCTACGTTACCCCTTGAAACATCCGCCACGATGTCCTGCGGACGGAGGTTCAGCGCTATGCTGCCCTCTCCCTGCGGGATGCGGTTGCATCCGGCAAGCAGGATTGCGATTGCGATTAGTGATTTTTTCATTTTGCTATGGTTACTTTTATATTGTCAAGATAGAGCCAGCATGTGGTATTGGTGGTGCCGGCCTGGTGTTCAATGACGGTTCTCCAGGAAATACGGATTAACGTATTCGCAGGAATATTGGGAAGGGTGTAATCCGTGTCATTGGGCGTATTGGTCCAGGACCCGGTGTATTCCTTGGTGTAGAACGAGTTTTCAGTGAGGTAGGTTCCGTCAGTAGCTCCGCTCTCATAGCCCTTGGCGTTGGTGACAAAGCCTATGTAGCAGGTCTGGCCTACGTTGCCGTCAGTGATGATGGGGATGCCTCCAAATTGGTTGTTGGAACCGTAGCTGAATTCCACCTTGAGATTGCAGCTCTTCTTGATGGTCCCCGTCAGTGGCGCGGAATCCACGCGGGCGTCATAATCTGCGGAAGTTTCCCTGCGGCAGGCGATACGGATGCACTTGCCCGCCGATGCACCGATGCGCCCGCCCGTCCAGCCGCTCAGGAAGCTGTAGGCGTTCTTGCTGCCTGCAGAGGAGGTCTTATATTCGTCGTTGGAGGAGAAACTGCCCACCGATGCGAAGTTCTCCTGCAGCAGCGGCGGTACATTCAGGGCGAGGCTGGTGGAATATTTGCCGCTCAGGTTCGGGATGTTGACCGTTTGTGCGGTCTGTACGTGTTCGGAATCGAAGGTTACGCTGACGCTTTTGCCGCTGAGGGTGCGGAAGGCGCTTTCTTCTTCGTATTCGAGCACCAGTTCAGCCCCTTCGGCGATGCTGCCTCCCGTGTACCAAACGTAGACGTTGCCGCCGTTGTCGCCCCATTTGCAGCCGGAAGGTGCCGTAAGGGTGATACTCTCGATGTCTTCGCCCAAGGGGTTGCTGTTCAGGCGTAGATAGACCTTACAGCGGTTGACCAGCGATTCCGGGGTCATTTGTACGGCCGTGGTGTGGCCCGCGGCCATATTGCGGGCCTGCAGGGAGATGTTCGTCAGGTTGGCGATCTTCGTTTCCGTGTAGAGTTTGCCGCTGATTTCGTCCAGGCTGCTCCACTTGCGCGGGAAGATGGTGGCCAGTGCGTATTTGCGCGCGTCACCGGTGGTTTTCGGGAGCGGTGTGGCCATGTCCAGCGTCAGGTAGTAGCTGCCTTCCTCCAGGGTGCCCGGTGTTTCCGGTGACGTGATGTCTTTTTCGTAGATGCCGGTCACGGTCTGCGGGAAGAAGAGCTTGATGCGCTGGACGCTTTCGCCGCCCAGGAGGTTGGAAGGGTCGCTGAGGAAGAATTTCAGCAGATGGAGTTGCTGCTCCAGGCGCAGTTGTACAGTTTCTCCTTCCAGGGTTTCGTCAATGCTGCGCAGGGGAGCTCCGTCCGTGGGGGCGGAGAGCATGATGCCCTGGCCGGTGCCGTCCTGGGTGCTGGGAATGGCGAAGCGTGCTTCGGGCCAGGCGGTGCTGACCGGCAGGGGAGAGGCGGCGATGTAGCTGTAGACAGGGGCGCTCATCGGGGCGCCGAGGTCAGCAGTGAAGAAGGCGCGGTTGTCGCTGACGCCGTAGATCCGGAAGGGTTCCGCCTCCAGTTCCAGGGCGCCGCCGCCTTCGGCCCAGAGGGCAATCTGGTCGTCATCGGCCCAATAGACGCTCCTGCCGTCCTGCGCAAGGTAGGTGCGGCTGTCTTCATCAATGCCCACTCCGCCGCTGACGCTTAATACCACCGGATATTTCTTACCGCTTACCTGTCCGTTATGAAACGCTACCGGCTCGGTCCTGTTGCAGGACAGAGCCAGAAGCGTAATGGTCAGTATTGCAGTAAGATGTTTCAAAAAGTGGTGGTTATTAGTGTCTGTGGTTCGTTTGTTGCTCAGCGCTGTTTGCGCAGCTTACCCTCTGCTCCCTGTCGCTTCGCGACCCTGTCCGGGAGAATGGTCGCAGAGGGCATCGCTGCTTCAACTTACGCGCTTCGCATTATCATTTATTACGATAGTTGATGCGGAAATAATAAACATATGTGTGAGGCCCAGTTGCCGCATATTCATACTGGATTCGCCAAACATTTAAACTGGAGGTCATTTCAGCCGAAAAACTGGACTCGTATGTTGAATTGTTAGCTAAGTTCTGATTATAGTATTTATGTTTGTCATCACTGAGGCTTATTACCAAATTTCCAGATGGCTTTATCCCAAGGGCAGAATAATTATTTCTGACAATTTTTGCCGAAACGGTGACGTTTGTATCGTCTGGGATGTTAAATGACGGACTTTTGATTCTGGGATACTTCGCAGCGGAGTAAAATAAATCGACATAATTAGTATTCCAAGTGATTTTTCCTTCCATAGCAGACCAGGTATTACTGCCGGAATTGCTGGGAGGTGTAGCATTGTAAGGTAAGCCGGTTACTTGGAATGGACGATCAGTGGCTTTAACTTCAACTCCATCAAAAGTAACAGAGGCTTTAAGCGTATGGCTTCCCCAGCTTTGATTGCCCTGATCTCCGCAGTTGTAGGTATTGCTTTCTGCAGGAAAATCGAATGAATTCACACTTCCGTTATCCAATTGATAGGATTGGCTGTGTGAGAAGTTACTGAGCAATTCAGGTGTAATTCCCACGGTGACGCTTACTGCATGGATTGTGCTTCCGTTACAGTTGTTCGCATCGCTTGTGCTCTTGGTTCTTCCGTTGCTGCCAACATAGCAGTCATAGGATGTGTAGCCCCCCGTTGTAACGGAAAAAGTAGGAGCTTCGGAAATAATAGGTGCCGCATTTGTGATAACATGCGATACATTATCTGTTCCCCTATAGGTGGCTTCGATACTATAATTCCCTTTAGGAAGGTAGGTGTAAATCCCTGAGGGATCCATTTCTCCGTTAGCCTGTGTTGCTGTGCGGCAGAGGGTACTACCATTTCTCATCCTGACTTCCCAAGAAATCTGGGATGAGAGTTCACTTGCAACGGGAATTGTGAGAACTGCGCGAGAACCATTCAATTGTCCGGCGTCGTTGGTAGTGTGCGTAATTGTAGCACTTACACTAAGAGCGGGAGCAGGAGCGGTAGCCGTTCCGATGATAGTTTTGTGCCTCCCATCCAGAGTGTAATAAGTTGCAGATATATTGTATGTGCCTTCGGGTAGATAACTAAGGCCATTTGTTACAGTCATCATACCGTTGGATGTGGCGGTGCGGTAAACAGTATTATCTTTGACAAGTGAAATATCCCAGTGGTCAATCATGGCTGATAGTTCGTCAGCTATTGAAGGAATAGTCAGCTCAGCATTGGATCCCGTCAGATCTTCGAGCCCAGTCGTGTTATTATGCACATAGCTGTGAGAGATTGTGACCGTCGGGGTGACATCGAGTTTGAGGCCCAGGGTGCCGAGGTGGTAGATGCAGGCGGGATCTGCGTCGATGTCTTTGAGATAGGACGCAGAGTAGCTGGCGCCTCCTTCGGTGGTGAGGGTGAGCACGAAGCCGCCTTCGTAATTGTTAGGTGCCACTACGGCAAAGTACCGTGCGCCGGCCGTGAAGCTGCCGGAGAGCGTTACGGAAGAAGAGCCACTTACGATTTCCATGGTTCCGCTGTTGGCGCGGAAGATGATGGTCCCCGCCATCGCCGCACCATTGGCGGAAGCGATGGTCACGCTGGTCGCGTTATTTACGTAGCTGGGGATGTTGAAGGAAAGCAACGAGCAGAGGTTGCTGAACTCCAGCTGTTTGCTTGCGCTCGTTTCACCAGGGGTACGGGTGCCGCTGGCCAGGCTGATAGCGGTGTTGTTGGCGAATGTGCCCGCAACTGCCGTCTGGGTTGCGCTCAGCGTGGTGGTGATTTTGGTCCCGTCAAAGCTGGAGCCAGAGTTGTAAGGGTAGAGCAGCCAGTACTTGGTGGAGCCGTCGTCCATAGCGCCTTCAAGGTTGATGAGGGTCGGGTCGCTCTGTACGGTGCCGGTGAATTGATGGCCCGTGCAGGAGCCGCTGTTGTCGAAGAGGATTACATTGTCTCCTTCGCTCCAGTATACTTCGGGGAATTCGAGGTCGGCTGAGAGAGAGGTCTTTGAGCCGTTGTCTCCCATCGCGGGGCAGGCGGCGCTCTCTATCGTGAACCGGACGAGGTTCTCTTCATTGACGTTTACCGGGCTTTCCGGATTCTCATGGGTGCAGGCGGCTGCGAGAAGAATTGCTGCCGCAGTGAATACATACTTTTTCATAGGGCTAGTACAATTCATATTCTTCATCATAATAATAGTCATAACCTTTGGAGGATGAGCCGTTCTGGTGCCACTCGCTATCGCAGAGAATCTGCACCTGGCGTAATACATGCACCTCGCAATTGGGTGATGTGTAATTGTTTGACATGTTCATATAATTTTAATTGCTTTTTTCACGTAAAACGGCGCGAAGTTACACCTATTATACTAATATACAATAGTAAACGGCGCGTTGTGATACACGCGCCGTTTTGTTGTTTCATTTCTCACCTTCTTGAATCCCGCCCAGTCATTGCTGGCACTTCATCGTAGATGGCCACCGCCGCCGCCCAGCGTACATCCGCGTCTCTGGGCGAAGTCTCCACAACGGCCGTCCGTCAGGCCACCACTTTTGCCCATCTCGGGCCAGATTTGCGAAAAAGTGCCGGCTATGGGCCACCACTTTTCTTTATTTATCACGGAAATCGGGCAAAAGTACCTGCCCTATTGGTTTACACTTGCTGTCTACAGTGCCTGTACCCGGGCTGCTTCCACCAGACGGTCTATGGCGTCTCCTCTCTCCTCGGCAGGCAAATTACAGTTCTTGAACTTGTTCTTGACTCAATCCTGTCGCCTGGGCAATCTGGTCCAACGGGATCCCCATCGCCTTGAAGTTCCGGGCAATCTCGTCAGTCCTGGCGGAAGCCCCTTCCGCTCGTCCTCTTGCTTCTCCCTTGGCAATTCCCTGCGCGATGCCTTCCGCAACGCCCTCCTTGCGTGCGTAGGCAATCTGGTTGCGTATGTCACGTTGCGTAGTCATGTCGTGCTTGTTATATGGCTTCCACCTGCTCTTTTGTTAATCCTGTCGCCTGGGCAATCTGGTCCAACGGGATCCCCATCGCCTTGAAGTTCCGGGCAATCTCGTCAGTCCTGGCGGAAGCCCCTTCCGCTCGTCCTCTTGCTTCTCCCTTGGCAATTCCCTGCGCGATGCCTTCCACAACGCCCTCCTTGCGTGCGTAGGCAATCTGGTTGCGTATGTCACGTTGCGTAGTCATGTCGTGCTTGTATTTGTTGCGTTCGTCGGTGGTAAAGGTAGCGATTTCCGCTGAATTAAACAAAAGGGTGAAGATTTCCTGCGAGAACTCGGCAGGCTGCTCATCCAGATGAGGGAGATTCCTCAGGGCGTAGCAAAAGTTGTCAAGGAGCGTGGCCTTAGGGGTAAGCGCGCTACTGCAGTTAGGAAGTTCCAGGAAGAGGAACTGCAGCCGGTCGGACATCAGTTCTCCGTCTTCCTTGCGTCGGAGTGCATAGCGGAAGAGGACTTCAGCGCTGTCCTTGTGGATGGAGAAGTCCATGATGCCGATGAAGTAGACGGGCGGGAAATCGTACTCCGATTCTCCCCGTTCAATCTGTTGCTGCACGATGAAACTGGAATTGAAGATTGCCCTTTCGTAGAAGGCCTCCTGCCGTGCGAGCTGGAATTCGACGAGGAATCGCTGTCCGGAGGCGTCCCTTGCTGCGATATCCACGCGAATGTCCTTGCTGTCTTCATCCGGATTGATATACTCCTGCGGAGAGAGTTCCAGTTCAGAGATGGTTCGTTCCGGAATGAGTTCATGTAGGAGGAGTTCGAGCAGCCGCTTGTTTTCCTCTGTTCCGAAACTCCGTTTGAACCACCTGTCCATGAGCACATTGGCATATCTTCCAATGTGGAGTTCTTCGTTTGCTGATTTCGTTTCCATAGCCGTACTTCGATTTATTGTTTCGGGCAAAAGTATGAAACGAAAAGCCGTTGACAATTTTTTTCAACGGCTAATTTGATAAGCGGCCCGCTCCGCGCCCGGCCGTTGCCCTCTGCCAGCCGTGAGGTCCGGCAACCTGGCAAAAACCACACTGAAATTCAGGGGTTGCCGGACCACGGGGCCCGCAACCCCCAAGAAATTGCCACTTTTTGAGACGGTTGCTGTCCCTGCCAACGAAAGAAATCAGAAAACCATCACTGAGCGGTGGAGAAACGCGGTAGCGGGAGATGCCCCTGCAGCGACTTAGCTCCGCGTAACCGGAGCGGAAGGGGCACTCCCGCGGACGCCTCCGCCGATCAGCGTTCAGCCGCCTCCCTGGATGAAGTCTCCACCATGGCCGGAAACCCATCGAAATTTTATGACCAAGAAATCGTCCGGCTTTAGACGTTCCCACTGCGGAATTCGGAGACCTTCCGCATTTTTGGCGTTTTTTGCGCTTGACGTCCCTGATTTCAGGACACCTCCCGCACCTGAAGAGGTGAAAGGCCCCGCTGCGGACGTGATGATTTACAGAATCTCCAGGCAGTCTTCGAGGGAGAGGCAGTCGGCGACGTGGAAGTCCCCGCTGCGGGTGCGGTGCAGGGAACTGAGGAATGCTCCGGAACCGAGGGCTTCGCCAAGGTCACGGGCGAGGGCGCGGATATATGTGCCTTTGCTGCACTGCACGCGGATCGTCGCCGTCCTGAGGCCCTCAGATGGCAGTTCCGCTACTTTTATCCGCTGGCCGGCGGCTGATTCGGCCGTAGCCGGAAGTCCGCTCTGACCGACTATCCCCAAATTTTCTCGGAGGGAAGAGCGGCTTTCGCGAAGGTCTGATTGCCAGCCGGCTACAGGCACCCCCTCGCACAACTCCATCAGTTCCAGCCCTGAAATGTTTATCGGCGACGCCTTCAGAATATCGCTGCCTTCAACCGAAAGCCCTTCCCTCAACATCCTGCGGGCGGTTTCGTACGCGCGCACGCCATCCACTGACTTGGCGCTGAAAAGGGGTGCAATCTGCATCTGGTCGCCCAGAAACCGAGGAAATACCGCCTCAATCGCCCCCGCGTCCAGACCATCAAGTGAATAAAACGCATCTATCTCCTTCTCCCTGTCATAGGATGGAGTAGTGGCGCCGAAGGTCACACCGGCGATATATTCTTTCTCATGTGCCTGCAGGGCGTCTGCAAGTTTTGTGGCCTTCCCGACGCAGATCAGCAGCACGCCGGTCGCCAGCGGATCAAGCGTCCCTGCATGTCCGACCTTGATATGCTTGCTGCCGAAATGCTTGAAGACGGCGAACTTGACCTTTCGCACAAGGTCTGCGGAAGTCCATCGCCAAGGTTTGTCCAGGGGCAGGATTATGCCCTCCGGATAATCTTCGAGACTACGCGAAAGCACGCAGCCCTTCTGCGCGACAAAAAAGCTCATCCCTTCGGAACCGGCATCTTGTCGATACGCCGCTGGTGACGTCCTCCTTCGAAAGGAGTCGCGAGCCATGTCCGCACAATCAGCGTCACCATCCTCCAGGAAATGAAACGCGCGGGCATCACCAGTACATTCGCATCATTATGCTGCCTGGTGAGTTCCGCAATCCGCTGATTCCAGGCAAGTCCGGCGCGGATGCCCTGATGCTTGTTCAGCGTCATAGCCATACCTTCGCCCGTACCGCAAAAAGCTATGCCGCAATCCGCCGAGCCGTTCTCGACGGCCTGTGCCAGCGGGTGCGCAACATCGGGATAATCCATGCTTTCCGGGCTGTCGGTGCCGAAATCCATCACTTCGAACCCCATCCCCGTAAGCCACGCGGACAGCCGCTCCTTCATCTGGTAGCCGGCATGGTCGGAGCATATAGCAATTTTCATAACGTATTGAAAATCCTTTCGATGCGTGAAGCGAACTCCTCTTTGCCGATAAGGCAGGTCACATCGGCGATGCCGAGCCCGCTGCCGCTTCCGGTAAGCGCAAGCCGCAATGCGTTCATCACTTTGCCCATAGGCCATTCGCGGCTGCGGATATAATCCTCGATAGCCGGGCCGATGGCGTCCTTTTCAAACGGACCGTCCCAGGCTGCGACAAACTCCGCCAGCTCCTTCACGCGGGCGGGATTCTCGTCCTTCCAGAACTTTGCGGCGTCCTTGGGGTCGTATGCCTCCGGTGCCTTGAAGATATACCAGGCGATATCCCAGAAATCAGCAACGAAGGTAGCCCTCTCCTTGATGAGGGCCACCACGCGGCAGACAAAGTCTTTCTGAGCGGAAACGCCCTGCGCTTCCAACAGCGGCATAAACGCATCGGCAAGCACCGCATCGTCCTTCATGCGCAGGTACTCACGGTTGAACCATTTAGCCTTTTCCGGATTGAATTTGGCGCCGCTCTTGCTTACCTTGTCGAGGGAGAAAGCGGCGGCAAGTTCATCCAGAGAGAAAATTTCCTGCTCCGTTCCCGGGTTCCAGCCCAGCAACGCAAGCATGTTCACAAAGGCCTCGGGGAAATAGCCGTCCTCGCGGTAACCGCGGCTGACCTCACCAGAGGGGCTTTCCCAGCGCAGCGGGAATACGGGGAATCCCATCTTGTCCCCGTCGCGCTTGCTCAGCTTGCCGTTGCCCACGGGCTTGAGCAGCAGGGGCAGATGCGCGAATCGCGGCATCGATTCCTTCCAGCCAAGCGCCTCATACAGGAGGTAATGCAGGGGGAGCGAAGGCAGCCATTCCTCGCCGCGTATAACCTCCGTTATCTCCATAAGGTGGTCATCCACGATATTGGCAAGGTGATAGGTGGGCAGGCAGTCGGCCCGTTTCCAGAGCACCTTGTCATCCAGGGTATCGCTGTTGATTTCCACGTGTCCGCGAATCAGGTCGTCCATCTGCACGACCCGTCCCACGGGCATCTTGAAGCGGACGGTCCAGCTGTCGGTTTCGCGCAGCAGGCGTTCGGTTTCCTCCGCAGGAAGCGTCAGCGAATTGCGCATCGCCGTCCTCGTAGCACTATTATATATAAAGGTATTGCCGGAGGCCTCGGCTGCAGCCCGCGCCGCTTCAAGCTCTCCCGCGCTGTCGAATGCGTAGTAGGCATTGCCCGAAGCGACGAGCTGCTCTGCGTACTGACGGTAGATTTCGCGTCTTTCGGACTGCCGGTAGGGAGCGTGCGGTCCGCCGATGCCGACTCCCTCGTCGGGCTCAATCCCGCACCATCGGAGCGATTCGATAATATATTCCTCCGCCCCGGGCACGAAGCGGTTGGAGTCCGTATCCTCGATGCGAAGTATGAAATCCCCGCCTTTCTGCCTGGCATACAGATAATTATAAAGCGCCGTTCGTACCCCTCCCATGTGGAGGGGCCCTGTGGGGGACGGTGCAAACCTTACCCTTGTCTTCATTTCCTCTTTCTCCTGCGTATTGCCGATGTATTCTCGAATTCGCTTATGTTGCCCATCTCCACCGCCTCCAGCAGCGCGGGCTTATAGTCGGCGTCGTATTTGAATCGCCTGGGGCTTTCCGTTCCGTCGATTTCCACCCTTGCGGTCTCGTGCAGGGATATCCCGTCCTCTGAGACGGTATCGTACTTGTCATAGACGAAATCCTGGTCAATCATAATATACTTGCCCAGGTTCACGTCCGGACCTATGAGGTCGTTGAAGCAGAAGCCGGTGGCTATGGCGGTGATGTAGATAGTGTCGCCGTCGGGATTGTCGTCCCAGATGAGTCCGCGCTTGAAGTTGTTCGCACCTCCTGTGAACTCGTTGATTTTCTGGTTGATGAGTTCGAGGTCGCGCATCTTCAGACCATTCTCGTTATTGCCTGCGGTGATGTTGATCAGAACGTTCCGTGCGGACTTCAGGTCAAAGTCGTTCAGGAGGGGAGAGCGGAAGGCTTCGCTGATGGCATCGTCGATGCGGTTAGGTCCGCTGCCCTTGCCCCGGCCCATCAGCGCCATGCCGCTGCTGCGCATCATGGTCTTCACGTCCTCGAAGTCCACGTTGATGAATCCGGGCTTCTTGATGATTTCCACTATGCCGCGCACGGCGGTGGCCAGCACCTCGTCCGCCTGCGGGAAGGCGTCCTGGATGAATGCGTCGCCGAAGAACTCGTAAAGTTTCTCGTTGTTGATTATAAGCAGGCTGTCCACCAGACGCTCCAGTTCGTGGATGCCGTCAATGGCGCGGGCCCGCGTCTCGTTCCCTTCATGCATGAAGGGCATTGTCACAACGGCTACGGTCAGTATGCCCTTGTCCTTTGCGAGCTTGGCGATGACAGGAGTGGCTCCGGTGCCGGTTCCGCCGCCCATGCCGGCGGTGATGAAGAGCATCTTCGTTTCCGGACCGAGTATCATCTTCTCAATCTCGTCCTGGCTTTCGAGGGCGGCGTTGCGTCCCTTCACAGGGTCGCATCCGGCGCCGAGCCCCTTTCCCATCTGGAGCTTGGCCGGGACCGGGCTGCCCTGCAGGGCCTGCGAATCCGTATTGCAGACCACGAAGCTGCAGCCCTGGATTTTCTGGTTGTACATGTAATTGACGGCGTTGCATCCGCCTCCGCCAATCCCAACTACCTTGATTATTTCGTCTGAGACCACCCAGTCGGCGGGTATAAGTATATCATTCATAGCTACTTTGCATTATCAAAATCTTCTCCGAATCCCTCGAACAGGCTGCCCGTAATCTTCTTCAGTCCGCCCCAGATGATATTGGGCCTGTCGCTCTTCGCTTTCTGGGGTTTCTGCACCTTCTCCTTTTGTGGTTTCTGCGGCTTTTCCTTGGGCTTTTCTTCCGCAGGGGCGGTAAGCACGAGTGTGTCTTCAGTGTCTTCTTCCCCTTCTGCGGTTGAGCTTTCCACTATCGGGGCCGACTCGATACAGTTCAGGAAAGGTTCGCTTGCGGCGCGGAGCAGCAGGCCGGCGGACGTTACCGCCCCTGTCTGCAACATCGACGGGAACCCGCTTGCGGAGAAGAAATGCCTGCGCGGGAATCCCAGCTCTACATTATAACCCGAGCGTTCGCGCATCATCGATACCAGCCCGGTAATGCCGGCGCCGCCTCCGGTGAGCACAATTCCGGTGCGGATGCGGTCTGCATACCCGCTCTCCTCTATCTGCCAAAGCACCGCATCCATCATTTCCTCCATCCGTGCGCCGATAATTTCGGCAAGGTCTATTACTTTAAGCTGCCTGGAACTGCCGGTCTCATTATTGTTGACCTGGATGACCTTCTCTGTCATATTGGCCAGACGGTCCGGCTGGCAGTTGCCGAAGGCGAGCTTGATATTCTCGCAGAGTTTCTCGCGGAAACCGCTCTCCGCCTTGATGTCTGCGGTTACGTTCCTGCCGCCGAAGGGTATGGAGCTGAAGTGGCGAAGAATGTTGTCAGAATAAATGCTCAGGGAGGTCACTCCGCCGCCGATTTCCACCAACGCCACGCCGTTTTCCTTCTGCTCCTCGGTCAGTACGGCCTCCGCGGTCGCCTGCGGGACGAAGTAGCGCCCGGCCAGCGTAACCCCAAGCTCCTCGAACAGCTTGTCGAGGTTGGAAATGGGGCGCCGGTCACCTATGTAGAGACGGAAGTTACCTTCCACGAAATCTCCTGTGCAGCCGATTACATCCTCCTCGCAGGCCTGTATCAGGTCTTCGGTAGAGAATGACTGGTTAATTGCCCCGTAAAGCACCTCGCGTGCCTCGTCCTCTATGGGGTAAGTATCTATGGCTGCGTTTTTTATGGCCTCTATCTCGTCCCTCGTTATACACGCGTCGGGATTGGGGCGCATCGCCTTCGCCGGCCTCGTCTCCTCGCGTACGCGGTAGCGGGGGAGTCCGGTAACTACCTGCCGTATCCTTATGCCGAGCTCGTCTTCGGCCTTGCGGATGGCCTCCCCGACGGGTATGGATGCCTTCTTCGGGTTAAAGACGCTGCCGTAGCGTATGCCGTCGGACGGGCATTCGTCATAATAGAGTACCTGGATGTCGCGTCCCGACAGTTTTGCGACACTGAGTGCAATTTTGCTCGATCCCAGGTCGATTGCGGTTATATATCTTTCCTGCATATAGTGGTTGATGAAAAAGTCTGCGGACAGCTAACAAAGGTACAAAAAAAATTCGTATATTGTGCAGGTTTTTTCGAGGCATGCCGGGACAACTTACCATTAAGCAGATTGCAGCCCTCTCGGGGGTTTCCGTCGGGACCGTCGACCGGGTCCTGCATAACCGGGGAAAGGTGTCGCTCGAGGCGATGTCGGCAGTGCGTGCCGTGCTGGATACACAGACCTATAAATATAACCTGCACACATCGGCCGTTGCCTTCAAGAAAACCAAAAAATCTTTCAGGATACTTGTAGCCATTCCGTCTTCAGAGAAGGGGGAATACTGGGACCTGGTGCGCAAGGGTGTGGACAAGGCCTTTATGGAGTACGGGGACATCTCAATCAAGAGCAAGTACGTCTTCTTTGACCAGTTCAACTCGCTCTCCTGCCGGGAGGCCTTCAGGCAGGTAGCATCGCTGGACTGCTCCGCCGTCATTTTGGGCACTACTTTCGTCGACGAGACCAGGGAACTGTGCGATGTCCTTGACTCTCGCGGGATTCCCTATGTCTTTCTTGATGGGAAGGTGAGCGATGCCAACCCTGTTGCCTCTTATCTCGTAGATCAGGATGCCTGTGGCCGGCTCATGGCGCGTCTTATGGACGGTCTCACCCCTGAGGGCCGGAAGCTGGCGTTGCTCCTGCCGCGGCGAATCGGTACCCAGATGTCCAACAACTCAGCGGTCAGGATGGAGGCGTTCAAGGCTTTCTTTAGGGAGAATAATTTGAAGCGAGATGTGCTTGAGGGTTATTTTTCTATCGAAAGCCCTGAAAAAAGCCACGCTGACATCCGTGATTTTCTCGCTGCAAATCCCGGGGTCGGGGGAGTGGCTGTAGTCATATCCACGGGTTACCTTATATCCGACGCACTGTCCGGAGATAAGAGGGAAATAGTTATCGGCGGTTTCGATGTAACCGAGGGCAACGCCCGATGCGTGCGGGAGGGAGGGCTCGAATTCCTGATCAACCAGCACCCGGAACGCCAGGGTTTCTGCGCGGTGGAATCAATACTGCATTTCCTGCTGTATGGCGCTCCGGACAAAAATCTTCGCGAGTATCTTCCCATAGATATAGTTTTCCGCGAAAGTATTGCCTATTGGCATGACGAGATTTAATAAGTCTTTAAAAATATTTGGCGCTTCGAAAAATTTTGCATAATATTGCAGCAAATTATTTATTGTGCAAATCAGTGTGTGCGCACACATAATTAAAAAGTGTATGAAACAGAAGTATTGTGTCCCTGATAGCCAGGTCCCCATGCTGCCGCCGGAAATGTCGATTTGCGTTGGCAGTTATTCCTCTCACGAAGGGCTTGACAGTCTGGGAAGTGCTCCTGAATGGGATGAAGTTATAGTTGATTAATATATGAAAAAGATGATTTACAAGTCGCCCGAGTTGAGGGTAAAGGCTTTTGAAGTTCTACCTGCGGTCTGCGTTCTTTCGAACCTGAATTCCCGCGAGGTCGGTAGTCTGGGCTCCATGTCCGGAGGCTGGGATGAGGAAGATTAACAATTTCGGAAAATAAAAATGTCAAATATGAAAAAATTTGTTTTTACCGCCATTGCCGCCGCTCTTTGCATGACGGCCTGTGTCAAGGAAGAGGGCCAGGATACCCTGAATCCGGATCCCCAGATTGCGGAACTTATACCCATGACCTTTACCGCCGTTCCCGAACAGGTGGACCAGGTGCGGTCAGATATTGTATGGCCCAATATTATCTGGGAATCGAGCGACTCCATAGCGATTTTCGACGGGACGCAGTTTAATAAATTTACGGTATCCGCAATTTCCGGTACCGGTACTGGTGCGGAATTCAGCGGTTCTGCCGCTGCGGCGGAGGTTTACCACGCCATAGCGCCCTTCTCGGTCGCTACCAATATCAGCACGGAAAACAGCCGCTTGAGCATCAAAATTCCCGGTACCCAGACGATTATCGGAAGCCACTGCGTGGATTCCGGGGCCCTGGTCTCTACGGCGATGTCCAGCGGCACCTACAGCCTTGATTTCACCAATCAGTTCGCCCTCATGAAGGTGAAGATAGAGAGCAGCAACGTGGTTGCTGTCAAACTTATCGGCAACAACGATGAGAGCATTAGCGGTACCAACCATTATTACTACGCGGGCGAGGGTGCGCCATACATGGATTACTCCAACGCCGGAGGAAAGAGCATCACCCTGGTTTACAAGGCGACGGCTGACGGCCCCGATACCGCTTTCCCTGCCGGAGAGTATTATATCGCTCTCTGGCCGACGGTATTCTCCAATGGGTACTCGGTTGTCCTCTCCAAGTCGGATGAAAGCAAGTCCATGAAGTCTACTTCCGCGGAGCAGACACTTGTGAGGAACGGTGGACAGGATGTCTCCACCATAGATGACGGTACTTTCTGCCCCAGTACAATCATGACCGCATCCCAGCTCAAGATGTGGCGCCGCCTGGCAACTTTGGGAGCCTATGTTGCGGGAGAAGAGGTAAAACTCGGTGCCGATATTGACCTGGGCGGTTACGTCTGGAAACCGGTGGAACAGTTCCTGGGCATTTTCAACGGACAGAATCATAAGATTTACAATTTCACCGTCAGTAATCCCGAAGATAACAGGGTTGGTTTCATCCGTACGCTTGGCTCGTCAAGTGGAGAGGCGGCAGTGCTGAAGAACGTGGTCTTTGGGTCATCCGACGGCACAACGGCTGACGGTGTCAGTTCTATTTCCATGTCCATAGAATCCGCCAGTTCATGGTCTTATGCCGGACTGGTGGGATATGCCCAAAAGAACAGTCACATTCTTAACGTGACCACTTTTGTGCCCGTTATCGCAGATGCGGCACTTACCACTAAGCATGCTATCGGTGGTATCGCCGGATCGGCCGGAGACAATGCCGTAATAGAATCCTGCGTAAACTTTGCCGACGTTACATCCAATTCGGCATGCACCTCTACGGATGACTCGGCAGTAGGCGGCATCCTCGGGCAGACCGGCAATACGAACGTACAAATCCTATCCTGTACAAACAACGGAACCATCGAAAACAAATGCGTCGGCGTTTCCTGCATTGGTGGAGTGGTGGCAAAGTCAACCGGCACCGGAATGCTCGTGGACGAGTGCGTCAATACGGGACAAATCAAGAATAACGCAGCATGCGTCGGTAGTACCGAGGGAAACTGGGACATTAGCGTAGGCGGTGTCATAGGTTTCATGGGCAACACCACGACCGTGAACAAGTGTTCCAACAGTGGACGCCTTTATAACGGTGTATCCACTAACGGCAACTATGATTACTGCTTCGGCGGAGTAGTCGGCGCCTCTACCAAGAGCGGTTGCGTCATCAAGGGCTGTTCCAATACCGCCGAATTCATGTATGCAGATAAAACCGAGTTCAACTCATATCTCGCTGCCGGCGGTATTCTCGGTTATACCAGAGGCACGGTTACGATCACAAAGGCTGATGACGGAACCAGAACGACCAATTCCGGTCAGTTTTTCCAGCGTCGCAATCACAAGCATCATTTTTATATCGGAGGTATTGCCGGCCTGATTGAAAAGCAGGCGGAGTCCGTCATTGAATTCTGTACCAATGAGGGAAGAATTGTAGGATCCGACCCCCAGACTACAGACAAGATTAATTTCTATGCCGGGGGAATCGCTGGCAGTGCCAGTACCGGGATCGTGCGCGATTGTATCAACAACGGTTTCCTCATTGCGCGCGATGCCAATCTCATTGCATGGTACGGAGGAATCGTGGGAGGAAAGGATAAGTACCCTACAAGTGTTCTTCGTTGCGTAAACAATGGCGCAATAAGCGGTTACAATTCCTCCGGAAGTTCTTCGATAGGCGGTTTACTCAGCGTTTTTCAGCCTGAAAAAACCGAGGTCAGGAATTGCATCAACAGTGGTCTCATTACGACGGCCAACATTTACACCAAGGCCAGTGGCAATACGGCAGGAGAGCCGGTCAGCTTCCAGAACAAAGACTACTACAAGGGTGGCCTCTTTGGATATGTCAATGCGCCGACCGAGGATGTGACGGACAATGTAACCGGTTGCGTCATCAATTGCACGCTCAGCAACCAGACAGTAGGTAAGGACAATTACACCGGAATTATCACCGGCCAGACAAAGAGCACGACCAGTACCGCATACAAACTTGTTTTCGGCACGGCATCGGATCCGGTACTCATTGTCAATACTTCCAAGTTTGAGTATGGTACTGCCAGCAATCCAGCCACCATCACTGCGGGCGACGTGATGAATACGGACGCCAATGTCAAGAAGTGGCTGATGGGCTCCACGAGCAAACTCTATGATGCCACCAACGGCAGCAGCAATACCAATATAGTGGACTTCCACTACGTGATTGCGACCAGCGCGTTGGCCGGTATACAGTAAGATACCAGGCTTGTTTCCGCTCATCCCTAAAACGGAAGGCAGTCCCAGCAACGGAACTGCTTTTCGTTTCGCATGCAGGTATCAAGATAATAAATAATTCGTAATACCGGTTGCGTGATTTTTCGGAAAAATTTTATATATTTGCGAAGTTGCGTGTGTGCGCACACATAATAAATGTTAGATTATGAAAATCAGGTTCTCATTACCTTTGTTCTGCGTTCTTGCCGCGGTCTTTTCCTGCAATAAGGCCGAGGTTGAAAATGCGGGATTCGTGGAGATTAAGGCTTTCGGCGAGCAGGCGGAAAGCAGGACGGCCCTTGACGGCTCCAGCGTGGTCTGGAGCGAAGGGGATGTCATGATGGTTTTTTCCGAAGGGGAGTCCTCCGGAAAGTCGTTCCGCCTTACATCGGGCGAGGGGACCTCTTCCGGAAGTTTTTATGGTGAGGCCCCTTCGTCGGGCGCCGATCATTATTTTGCGGCATATCCTTCTTCAGTCTCCTACAACGGCAGCAACAAGTTTACCTGGACCATGCCCGCATCTGTGCCTTATACCGAGGGCGGTTTCGCCCAGGGCAATCTGCCTATGCTCTCCGGAACGAAAAGCAGCTTCGACGGCAATTTCTCAATGAAGAATCTTTGTGGCGTGATGCGTTTGAGGCTGTATGGATCAATAGAGGTCTCCAGCCTTGAGCTGACATTCGCATCCTACGTCAGCGGTGAGGGTTATGCCAATAGGGGAGAGACTTCCCTGCGCATGAACGGCAGTAGCGATTCAGACAAGAAGATCACCATGACCTGCGCTTCCCCTGTTCAACTTGAAGACAGCTCTTACAAGGAATTCTATTTCGTGCTTCCTCCGGGGGACTATGACGGCTTTTCCATCAAGGCTGTGCTCCCCAGCGGCAACTATTCCACCAAGAGCGTGACGAATTTATTCACGATAACCCGTTCCGCCATTACCACGCTGGAAGGTACAATGCCAGCTCCGTCACTTTCCAGCCGTCCCGAGATTACGGTCTGGTCCTTCAATGTCGCCTGCCAGAGCAACGATGACAATTCGAGCTGGAGCAGCAGTCATTACTGGAGTGCACGCAAGGACGGAATCTATTCATTCTTCAATACGCAGAGTCCTGATATTATCGGTACTCAGGAATGTGAATACAGGCAGCGCGTGAATATTCTCGAGAATACTTCCGGCTATGAGGCTTATGGTCTAGGGGTGGATTATGGTAAGGAATCCAGCGGTGGCAGCGGCAGCTGGTGGGATCAGATTTCAGGCAATTACAAGGACTACAATACGGATTCATCCAACGCGATTTTCTACAAAACCGACAAGTTCTCGGTATTGGAGAAGGGCACTTTCTGGCTGTCCTCCAATCCTTCTTCTGTCGGTTCCGACGACGGCCATAATTGCGCCTGGATAAAGTTCCGCTGGGACGAGAACGGCTATGAGTTCTATTTCTTCAACACGCATTTCACGGCTCATTACACGGAAGCCGCATACGCAGCGCGCAAGGCGGAAGCAAGGATCCTTTATGACCAGATTGCAGCAATCAATACGGAAAATCTTCCGGTAATCATCACGGCGGATTTCAACGCAACCGCATCCGAGGTCTGTAGTGAGGAGAAAGGCTATACCGGCTGGGATTCCTATTACTGGGCGCGGAATCAGGACGGCAAGACATCCAAGACTTCCTATCCTACAAGTTATAATAACTTCACTACTACGTGCACAGGATTTTCCTCCATCTACTCAAGCGGTACCTGTTCCAACGGGAGTTCCAATATCGACAGTATTGTTTACAGGTATTTCTATAATAATGCGAAGCACGGCCTCAAGTCGGGTTCATTCGGTACTGATTTCCAGGCCTATTCCGGGACTACCTATATTTCTGACCACTGGCCCATCGTGGCTACATTAGTATTTGATTATCAGTAAAGTTAAGTTCATATCGGCCATTCTTGCCACGACTGTCCTGGCCTGCGGTTGTAAACGGGAGGCGTACGTGGAAGCGCTTTGCGAACCCATGCCGGAGGCCGGGGAAGACCAGCCTATGGAGCTTATGCCGGACGATGATCAGGGAATAATTTATTTTTGACATTATATGAAGTCATTCAGACATGTTTTGACGGCGGCTTTGATGTTGCTTGTCTGCTCGCCCGGGGCCTGGGCGCAACGGACCCTTTCGGGGAAGGTTACGGACGCCTCCGGGATGGGCATCCCGGGCGCTGGCATCATCGTCAGCGGAACCACCAAAGGAACCGTCAGTGATATGGACGGGAAGTGGTCCATGCAGGCTAAAGAAGGTGATGTTACCCTTGAGGTCTCCTGCCTGGGCTATTCATCGGCTACGGTCAAAGTCCCTGCCGGCAGGAGTACTGTCGATATTGTCCTGGAAGAGGATAATATGATGCTCGAGGAAACGGTGGTCGTAGGTTATGGTACCCAGAAGAAGGTGAACCTGACCGGCGCTATTACCGCCGTCAAGGGCGATGAAATCCAGAACCGTGTCGCCCATGACGTGACCACCATGCTCCAGGGCTCGGTTCCAGGACTGAATATCACGGTTTCTACGGGTATAATGAACGATACCCCTGATATCAATATCCGTGGTTATACCTCTATCAACGGGGCCGGTCCCATGGTGCTCATCGACGGAGCGGAAGGGGACCTTAGCCGCGTCAATCCTCAGGATGTCGAAAGCATCTCCGTTATCAAAGACGGTGCTTCCGCTGCCGTGTACGGTGCGCGGGCGGCTTTCGGCGTCATCCTTGTCACCACGAAAACCGGTTCGGAGGCGGACGGCAAGGCTACCGTGCGATACAGCGGACGCTGGGGATGGCAGTCCCCGACCACGAGTACCGATTTCGAGACCCGTGGCTATTGGGCGGTCAATACCATCAATACCTTCTGGAGCGCCAGGTATCCCGGAGAACTGTACCTCAAGTACAATGACGACGACATGAACGAACTGCTGGCCCGCGTGAACGACGTCACGGAGAATCCCGCCCGTCCTTGGGTGGTCGAGGAGACCGTTGGCGGGGTCAAGCAGTGGAAATATTATGCCAATACGGACTGGTACCACACCCTGTTCTCCGACATCAACCCGGTGCAGCAGCAGAGCGTGTCGGTAACCGGCGGAGGCAAGAATTTCAAGTACTTCATTTCCGGCAACTGGGACCGCCAGCAGGGGATCATGAAGATTCATCCCGATATCGTGGACAAGTATCAGTTCCGCGCCAGGTTCGAGGCCAGGATAAATAAATGGGCTACCATTTCCAACAATACGTCCTATTATGACCAGACCTATTCCTTCCTCGGAATCGGTACGAACAATGTGGACCGGGTGTTCTCCATGGCGACCGCGCACGGCCTGCCCTGCTTCCCCTTCCAGAATCCTGACGGTTCCTGGGTGTACTATTCCCAGTATTTCGTCAACTCCTATGCCGTCGCTAATGGCGTTCATATCATGCTTTCCGAAAACAAGGATAAGCACATAGAACGCAAAAGTGATTTTACCAACACCACCGAATTGGTAATCAATCCCTGGAAGCCGCTCAAGATAACGGCCAATTTCACTTTCCGCAAGCGCCGCGACCATACCACCGCACGGCAGACCAGCTTTTCGTATAAGATGTATCCGGACGAACAACCCGTTATGCGGACCTCTGGTGTGGGAACGAACCAGCTGGACGAGAAGACATGGAACTATACGTACAAGTCTGCCAATATCTTTGCCACCTATGAAGATACGTTCAACGGTCATCACGTAACCGCCGTGGTTGGAGGCAATTACGAATCGCAATATAAGCAGTACCTCGAGGCCATCGGTTATTACCTGATTTCCGATACGCTCAACGACCTCTCCCTGGCGGGAGTCGATGTCGACGGCTCCACCAAGCAGTATATCGACGGTGAACAGACCGAGTATGCCCTTCTGGGATTCTTCGGCAGGGTGAACTACGATTATAAGGGCCGGTATCTTTTTGAACTGTCGGGCCGCTATGACGGTTCCTCACGCTTTGCGAAGGGGCATCGCTGGGGCTTCTTCCCTTCTGCTTCCGCCGGCTGGCGTATCAGCGAAGAACCTTTCTTCACGCCGGCAAAAGGCATTGTCAGCAACCTGAAGCTCCGTGCCTCCGTCAGTTCGCTTGGTAACCAGGTCGTCAGTAACTATGCCTATCTCCGTCAGATTTCGACTTCCGATGCTGATTACATGTTCGGCGAAGGGGGACTGGCAAAAAATGCATCCATTTCCGCACCGAATGCCGGGGACCTTACCTGGGAAACCGTCCGCCAGTATAATCTGGGCCTGGATGCCGGTTTCCTTAAGGACAGGCTTCAGTTCACCGGAGAAGCTTATATCCGCAACACGATCGGCATGCTGGTTTCCGGATCCGCGCTTCCTGCCGTTTACGGCGCCAGCGCCCCGAAGCAGAATTCGGCAAACCTGCGCACTCGGGGCTATGAATTGTCCCTAAGCTGGAAGGACCAGTTCATGCTTGCAGGAAGTCCCTTCGGGTATGGAATCTCCGCAAACCTGAGCAACTATGATTCCTATATCACCAAATACGACAACAACCCCAATAAATTGATCAGCGACAAATATGTAGGTATGAGACTGGGAGAAATCTGGGGCTTTAAGGCAGATGAGCTGTTCAAGACGGATCTGGAAGCGATGGAATATGCGGAGAAGGTGGATCTGAGCTACGTCTCCGAAGGTATGGGCTTTGGCTGGAGTGCAGGCGACCTCAAATATGAGGATCTCGACGGGGACGGCTCCATCGGCATCGGCTCCAATACGGTAGATGATCCAGGTGACCGGCGGATTATCGGCAACAGACTGCCGAGCCTGCAGTATGGCGCTACCTTCTCTCTGGACTGGTACGGCTTCGATATCAGTGTCTTCTTTCAGGGGACAGGAGACCACTACTGGTATCCGGGGCGCTTCTGTTTCTCGTTTTGGGGTCCGTATTCCAATGCGATGCAGACCTTCATGAGGCGTGACTTCATGAAGGACGTATGGGATTACAACAATACGGACGCCTATTTTCCCCGCGCACGCGGCTATGTTGCCGAGATTGCAGGAGGTTACCTGTACCGTACCAATACCCGCTATCTTCAGAATTGCCGCTATCTGCGGGTCAAGAACCTGACAGTGGGTTATACTCTCCCCGTAAAATGGACGGGGAAGATAGGATTGAAGAAGGTGAGGGTGTATTTCTCCGGTGAGAACCTTGCCTGTTGGTCTCCGCTGTTCGATCATTGCTCTTTCCTCGACCCCGAGGCGATGGAACATGAATCGTCGGAGGAACTGGGCAGGACGTTCTATCCCTGGCAGAAGAGTTTCATGTTCGGCATTGACATCCAATTCTAAACATCTGACGCTATGAAAATGATTTACCGCATATTCTGGCTTTTGGCGGCGATTGCCTTTGCATCGTCCTGTGACAAGGCCCTGGACAAATTTCCGCTGGATAACATTACGGAGGAGGCTTATTTTGAGACGGCAACCCAATTGCAGTTTTTTACCAATTCATTCTACTCATCCATCCTTCCGGATACCCCTTACGATGAACAGAGTGACCTTCTTCTCCAAGGAAACCCTAATGACTTGATGCTCAACGGATTCTTCCGCAACGTTCCATCGTCAGATGGAGGATGGACATGGACTACGCTGCGTAAGATCAATACCTGTTTGGGAAACCTTTACCGTTGCAAGGACGAAGCGGCAGTGAAGGAATACGGCGCCCTGTGCAGGTTCTTCCGTGCCTGGTTCTATTTTGACAAGGTCCGGAAGTTCGGCGACGTCCCCTGGGTAGATCACGAGCTTGCTTCAGACGAGGAAGAAGCGCTATACCATCCCCGTGACAGTCGTGAAGTCATAATGGGGCATATCATTGAGGATTTGGACGCCGCCATCGACGGTCTGCCTTCTTCATATGCTTCGGGCTATACTTTCAGGGCTACCAAGTGGGCTGCGCTTGCGCTCAAGTCGCGCGTATGCCTTTTCGAGGGAACTTATCGCATCTACCATGAGGGGGACATTACGCTATGGACGCTTCCCGTGGATGCTCAGCCTGCTTCATATTATCTCCAGCTGGCTGCAGATGCAGCAGAGGAGCTGATGGACTTCTCTCCGCACAAACTCTACACTACGGGACATCCGGATTACGATTATCAGAATCTCTTCTCACAGTATGTGGAGGATGCCGGGGAATTCATACTTGCCATTGACTACGATTACGCATACAAAGTTTTCCACGATGCCAGCGCCACGGCCCTGCTTCCGGCAAGTGGACACAACAGCTTTACCTGGGGGTTCGTCAACCACTACCTTATGGCGGACGGTTCGCGCTATTCTTCCGTAAGCGGGTGGCAGACCAAAACTTTTGCAGATCAGGTGAAAGGGCGGGATCCGAGGCTCCACCAGACGCTCCGCATACCCGGCTATACCTACACCGTCCTCAAGACCAACAGGGCGATGTTCTGCGATATGGACTGTTCACTTACCGGTTATTCGGTCAACAAGTTCGTGATGCCGTCGGATAATCTGGTGATGGACAACATCCGTGGTTATTCCTACAACGATATGCCTGTTATACGTCTGGCAGAAGTCTATTTGAACTTTGCGGAGGCGAAGGCGGAACTGGGAACGCTCAGCCAGGCAGACCTTGACAAAAGCGTCAATCTGCTCCGTGCTCGGGCGGGGATGCCGGATATGAATCTTTCCGAGGCTAACCGCAAACCTGATCCCTTCCTCACTTCCGAAGCTACGGGTTATCCCAAGGTGAAAGGCGTGAATCAGGGAATTATCCTTGAAATACGCAGGGAGAGGGTGGTGGAACTGGCCCTTGAAGGCCTGCGTTATGCCGACCTTCTGCGTTGGGCGGAAGGGGAGAGAATCACCAAGTGCCTGCAAGGAATGTACTTCCCTGGGACCGGCGAATGGGACTGGGATAATGACGGGAAGAAGGATATCTGCCTCTATACCGGTTCCAAGCCTTCAACCAATGCCACTTTTGTCTATAAAATCGGTACCGATATTTTCCTGACCGAAGGGAACAAGGGGTATGTTAGGCCGTTGAACAGCTATACCTTCAGCTTCGATCCGGAAAGGGATTATCTGTATCCTATCCCCATCAATGAGCGGGTACTCAACCGCAAACTTTTACAGAACCCCAATTGGAACGATGGGCTGAATTTCTAAAAACCATTAAATCCTCGAATATGAAAAAGTATTTCCTCATCTTGATGTCTTTCGCAGCCCTCGTTGCCTGCAAGAAGGAGACCCCAGGCGGGGGCGGAGATCAACCTTCCGGTGGTTCGGATGCTACCGTCGTGCGTCTCAGTCCGGCAACTCTCTCTTTCGAGGCCACGGAGACGGCGCCCCAGACTGTAAAGGTTTTTGCCGATGGAAACTGGACCTCGGAGGCTCCCGAGTGGGTGACGCTCGAGCCTGCATCCGGCAGCGGTACCGTTACGGTTACGGTCACGGTCACAAATAACGAATCCGTTGACGGGCGCACCGGAATCGCGGTCTTCGCTCCCAACCTTAGTTCTTCTACGAATAAACTTACCATCCAGCAAAAGGGGGACAACAAGGTGCATATCCAGACCGGTAGGGAATTCTCCGAGTGGTTGGCAGCTTTGACGGATGAATCCCTGGACGAAGCTTATCTCGACGCGGACATCGATATGTCCGGAATTACCCTGGTAAGTGCGGTGGGCTTCTCCGGCAGCCTGGAAGGGAACGGCCATTCTATCAAGAACCTTTCCGCAACAGGCCCGCTTTTCAAAGTGAACAAGGGTACGCTTAAGGACATAGTCATTGACGCTTCCTGTTCTTTCGAACCGGATTCGCTTGTCTTCGGTGCCCTGGTAGCCCGCAATGAGGGAGTCGTCCAGGAGTGCATCAACAAGGCGAATGTCATCCGCAGGATTGCCCCTACCTCTTCCAAGAGCAACCTTATCGCCGGACTGATCGGCATGTCGGTTGCCAGGAAGGAAAGTGTGGCGAGCTGCGTCAACTGCAAGAATTACGGCAATGTCTCCATCATCGTCAGCGATGACGGAAAATTCACTTCCCAGGGGGTTGCCGGTGTGGTGGCCTATGCGCTGGACAAGCTTTTCTCCTGCGAGAACTACGGAGACATTACCCTTTCCGGCGGTTACCATACCAATCGTGCATGCCCGGCCAGGAATCCGAATGACCCGGACAACACCGAGAAAGGCGAATTTTATGACCAAAAAATCTCGTCTTCGGTTGGCGGTGTCGTTGCATACGCCCTCGCCGGACTTGACAAGTGCAAGAATGCGGGCAAGGTGTCTTGGATAGAAACAAAGGTGGAGAATATCAACACCTCTCCGGCAAGAATGTTTGCCGGTGGCGTGGCCGGGTGTTATTACAAGGAAGTTTCTGACTGTTCCAACAGCGGATTGTTTGATGTCCAGGTTCTTACCAGTGACAAGAGCGGGTTTAAAGGAGAATATAATCACCAGCTCTGCGCAGGCGGCGTTTTCGGGGCGGTCTGCAATCCATCTGCCGATGCCCCGAGCAAGTGCAGGGGAGTAGCCGTAAGCGGCTGCAGTAATTCCGGAGCCATCACCATGGAAGCTTATACTACCAAGGACTGGATTCACCTGGGCGGTGTGGTTGGCTGGCCTGCTTCTGAGGATGACAATACCAATCCCAAGAACTGGGGCGTGATGAGCTCATGCAGCAATAGCGGTTCCATTACGGTGAGCGGTTTGGGGAAGGTCCGTGTCGGCGGTATCGTTGGCGTTACTCCGTATATGGAGAACTGCTCAAATACCGGAAAAATCACTATCCTCGGCATCAATGATTATGCGGAGATAGGCGGAATTGCAGGTCATCACTGGGGGTTTGCCCAGACAATCAAGAACTGCTCATCCAAGGCCGATATCGATGCTTCAGCGACACTCGTTGACGCGGGCGGATTCTTCGGATGGGTGGGCAACTCGTCCAAGTCCGGCCAGTCCGTCAGCGTTGAGGGCGGCAGCTTCTCCGGCAGGATTAACTGTGGAGCAGGTTCCGAGGCGGGTATGCTCGTTGGCGGTTTCGCCAAGAATGACGAGGATAAGATCAAAGCGAATATCGGAACCGTAGCGGCTCCCGTCGAGGTAAGCGGTTCGCTTAACGGCACGACGATTACCGTGGAGAACGCTGCAAGACTCCTTTGGGGCGTTCAATTTGATGAGACTGTCCAATCGTTCCATTATGTTGTCAAGTAAAACTTTGCGTTTCGCTTTTTCCCTCCTTCTCCTCGCGGCGCTCTGCGCTTGTGGGGAGAAGCCGGTTGATCCGGATCCCCCGCAGCCGGATACGCCTGACCTGTTGGTCTGTTCGTTCAATATCCGTTATCCCGAACCTGCCGACGGAGACTATGTCTGGGACAACCGCAAGGATGCCGTCTGCAAGTTCATCCTTACCCGCAAGCCGGATATTATCGGTATGCAGGAAGTTGAACGGGTGCAGGCGGAGTATATCCTGTCCAAGGTTAAAGACGAATACGGCCTCTACGGGATAGGAAGGGAAACGGGAAAGAATATCCTGGAAACTACGACCGACGAAACGTCCAATACCCTTCTTTACAAGAAGTCGCGTTTTAACCTTTCTGCAAAGGGTACCTTCTGGCACAGCGATACACCTGACCAGGTGCCCGTCAAGAACAAGGCCAATGACTATGGCTCGTGGCATACCACCCACCCGCTCTGTACTTCCTGGCTGAAGCTGGCGGATAATGATAAGCTGGGACGGACGGTCTGGCTGTTCAATACCCACTATCAGAACAACAAGAACTGTCCCAATGCGCCGCAGCTCAGGATGTTGGAGAGCAACCTTCATATCAGCCGTATTCCGGTCGTTACCGGGGGGAGTATCGGGACAGGCTGCAGGGATGCCGTTTTCCTGTTGGGAGATTTCAACTCCAGTTTTTCCACGGATGAGCTGCAGCGGCTGAGGACCGTGCCCCTGGGCTATGCCCGTGAAGATGCCGCCAAGTCCAGTTTCCGCAATACCGATACCGACAACGGCTACGGCAAGGGCGGCGGTATCATAGACCATATGTTCTTTTGCGGGCCGCTGACCTCCCTGACCTACTCGGTGGATAAACGGGATTACGGGATCCTGTACATGTCAGACCACTACCCCATCCTCTCCGAGTTCTCCTACACGGTCAAGTGATCAAGCTTTGAAGTGCAGTACGCTACGGACGGTCATTGATTCGTCTGACGCCGTGAGATAGCTCACTGAATAGCGCCTGCCGCCCTTTTGGACATTTACCACTACGTGCCCGCCCTCATAAGAGGCGGGCGCGATGTCTTTCATCCAGGAAGCACCCCCATCCTTTGCACGGCGCTCGGCGGGCATTATGGTAGGGCAGATGATGCGGTCGCCAGGATAGATGCTGCGGTCAGAAAGCAGCTCCATGCAGGGCGGAAGGTTGTGCAGCTGGTCCCAGACGCAGCTTACCCATACCTGCGGGCTTAACGCCTCTGCCAACTTGCGGCTCATGGAGTTGTGGCCGTGATGGTTGACCTTGGCAACATTCACCCTGCCGCATACTTCGGCAATATCATCCTCGATGAAGCGGGGCGTACCGTCCGGATCCTTGAAGCGGGCGGAGAAATCGCCGGCGGTATAGAAGCGGAATGGACCATAACTGAAAACCATCCCCAGCGACATCGCATTTTCGTTCTTTACCAGCTTCCCGGCTTCCTTTCGCGCCTTAAACAGATCTTTTATGCTGCCGTCTTGCGCGGCGATGCAGCCGTTCCCGCAAATATTCCGGACACTGAACCCCGGATACTTCGATGCGTTGTGCAGTTGTATTATCTGATCCGTAGCGCCGAGGCGGAATTTCTCTATTTCCAACCCGCGGTGCCGCTGCATATAGCGGTAGAAGCGCTGCATGTGGCCGACCGTGTCCGTATCGGCATACTTCAGAACCTCATCGGTATCCGGATAGCAGCGGTCGATGGCTTTGCTAAAATTAAGCGTCTCGGCCGCCTGTGAGAAGCCGCTAAGGGCATATTCCTCCCCGTCACGGATAATCTTCTCGGCGTAGAAGCGGTCGGAGCCGGCATGGTCATTATGATAGTGGGTGAGTAGCATATAATCCACGTCCGTGACGGCCGGATTAACGCGGGTGACATAGCGTGCAATCCATTCTCCTGCGTGCTTGTCGGCGCTGGGAAGCAGGGGAACGGCCTTCAGACCGCGGGCAAGGGCATCGAAGTCTCCGCAATCCAGAAGCATGGTCGTGCCGTCGGGGAAAATCAGAAACAAGGACTCCGCCACCCCGGTGTAGATAAAGTGAATCTGGAATTCCCCTTCTTTCCAGCCCTGCCACGGCTTGCCAGCGAGGATATCGTCACGGCCCATGGCAAAGGCTTCTTTCCAGTCGGTAAGCCAAAACGCCGCTCCTCCCAGCAGCGATGCCTTTATGAATTTGCGCCTGTCCATATCTGTGCAAAGATATGGAATATTTTTGCTATATTTGTATGATGAACACCCTGATTTCCTTACTTGCGGCGATTTCTGCCGTTTTCTCGATGAATTTTAATGACGGAACCGTTCGCGGAGTAGACGGCGGGGCTGCCTTTTTCGACGGGTTTGACTCCCGTATTATAGTGCCTGCCGCAGATGTCCCTGCGCCTCAGAGGCATTTTACCGTGGATGTGTGGGTTTGTCCTGTGGCATTCCCTAAAAGTCCCTGCCCGGTCGCCTGCCGGCAGGCTAATGACGTCCCCGGCGGCTGGTCGCTCTGGCTGGATGCCCTTGGAAAAGTGCATTTCTCAGTGGCGTCGGCGGGAGATTGGGTAAGCGTAGAGTCTCCGTCCGGCCTGCCGCTAAGGCAATGGTCCCGTCTTACCGCAGCTTTCCGCGCTGGTTCCGGGTTGTTCCTTGCAATCGACGGAAAACAAGTGACTAAAATTCCCCTGGAACTGCCATGGGTAGAGCAGTCTGCGTATGACCTGTGGGTTGGTCGCACTCCCGTGCGGACACCGAGTTTCTTTGAAAATCAGAACATTCCCATCTATAGTAGTCTGGACGGGGCATTGGATGAGCTCCGTTTATATGACGACAAGAATGCCTACGCCAGTATACTGAAGGAAAGATTTTCGCGTCCCGAAGCGCCGGTTTTTGAGCCGAGGATCCTGCCTTCAGGCCCTGATTCACTTGCGTTCGGCGCATGGTACATACCTTTGAAGTTCTATCGGGCCTTCGACGAGCGCTGGCGCGGCAATACTCCTGATGTGGTTGTGTCTTTCGGTCCCGGACAGCCGCACAAGGTGGTTTTCTGGCGCGGAATTTCTTACGCCCCCTGTTTCGTTACCGAAAAGGGCAACTGGATGTGCAATGAGTTCGTGGAACGCAAGAAGGTGACGGGCTGGGGCTGTACAGAGAGCATGAGCGACAAGCACGCAGACTTTTCCAGTGTCCGCATCATCGAGAATACCCCCGCCCGCACGGTTGTGCTTTGGCGGAATCTGCCGGTAGGGGTCAATCAGAAGATTCCCTACCAGAGTGAGGAAAGCGCCTGGGGAGACTGCTCGGAAGAAACCTACATTTTCTATCCAGACGGTGTCGGCGTTCGTAAAATGGAACTCTGGAGCGGCCATCTGGACCATTGGTACGAATGGTGCCAGAGCCTGCAGGTGCTTCATCCATCGCAACGGCCGGAAGACGTGCTGGATGCTTCCCGTATCATGTCCGTTGCCGCAATGGACGGCCGCAGCGCAGAGTATGGCTGGAATTTCGATGGAAAACGGCGTCAGGACGAACCTTCCCTGCCCGGGGCCAACATTCAGGTAACTTACCTGAAAAGCCGCTGGAACCCATTTTTGATTCTTGAGGATGGCCCCGGCCTTAATGAAAAAGGAGCACAGGGGCCGGCGATCGACCGGTATGCCGGACGTTGGTCGGATTATTCCGATTTTCCCTGGCGGAATCACTGGCCGGTGACACAGGATTATGTAATCGGTCGTTATGCCTGCGTGGCGGATGCTCCTGCGCATACGTACACTGCAACCCAGTATAACGCACCGCACAGTATAGAGGGCAACAAGATGACAAAGCTCATGCTTTGCGGATGTACGGAAGGCGATGCGGCTTCGCTACTTCCGTTGGCTTCATCCTGGCTGCGCGCTCCGCGCATGACCTGCGGGGGCGGCGAAGTGCCTTACGATATTACCCAGAGGGCCTACGTTGTTGAGTCCCTGCCTGCTGGTGCTGGTAATCTGTCCTTCAGGCTTGATGCGTCGGCGGAACATCCGGTACAGGGTGTGTGCCTTGTGCTGAGAGGTCTGTCCGGACTATCTTCCGTGCAGGTTGACGGAAAGCCCTGTGAAGGCGTAAGACTTGGTCTGCATCAGGCCTGGGATGGTCCCGTTACTATGCTCTGGCTCCCACTTGAGTCGGTCAGCCCTCTGGAGATAGTTATTGGATTCTGATATTAAGAGGCTTTTTCGTAGCCTTGAGCTTGATTTCCTTGACTCCGCCACTGAGGCAGGCCAGGATTGCAGTTTCCTTCCCCTCCAGCCCCTTGTCGAATTCCAGGGTTAGTTCAACCGAGGATTTGTCGTCGTTCCATAAGCATGCAGTTACCAGCGTACCGAAGCCGGTTGAAACTGTTCCCGGTGTGTTGTAGGCTTTGTACCAGTTGATTATCGGTGACGACAGGCCTGAGAAATTGTGCCATCCGCCTCCGCGTCCGGTTTCTATCATAAAGTGCTCATAGCAATTGTAGGAATCCTCGCATTCGCGTTCCCAGTTTTCCAGTGCGGTATCTGCTATGAGGCGGGCCTTTTCCGGCATCCCAAGGTCCAGCATGGTCTTCCAAAGTATCATCTGGTGAGGCATCCATACAGTGCCGTTCCAGTAGCCGTCTTTGCGGTAGTAGGGAGCTTCCCGGCTGACTGCGGTTATTCCGCAGGGGCTCCACAGCTCGCCTTCGGTAAAGATATGCGCGAGCAGCGCTTCCGTCTGCTGCGGTCCGGTGATTCCGGCTACGAGCGGCGTCACTCCGTCCAGCCCCATATTGTAATTCACGCCTTCGGGGGTGCGGTAAATGCCGGAAGGACGGCCGTCGGCATCGTGCCCTACATAGCCGAAATAGCCGCACTCACCGTCCCAGGCATTATCCAGGATACCTGCCGACATTTCGGCGATATCGGCGTCATATTGCTTCAGGTCCGTTTTTGCGCCTATATGCCTTGCAATCATCCGCAGTATCTTCGCGCAGCGTATGTAGTAGGCCGTCGACACCATCGGCAGAGTGCGGCTTCGAAGCTCCTTCTGCGGTCTAAGCGCCCATTGCGGCGGATAATCGTCCCAGCCGCCGCTATTGTAGAACAGATTCCATGTTTCCAGCAGGCCGGAGGGCTTGCGGAAACGAGGCCCCGTCATATAATCGTAGAAGCGCTTGAGGCGCGGGTATATTTCCCGCAGCTGTCCTTCGTCGCATCCGCAGCGCTCCCATACGTCTCCTATAGCGAAAATCTGCGTCGCGAGCGGTGTGCCGTGATGTACGAACGGGGCTTCCTCTTCGGGAAGTGTAGTGTACTGTCGTATGATTTCATAGCCTAGTCCGGGGTCGATTTCGCTCATAGCCCAGCCTATGAAACCGCAATCCCAGGTATAGAGGCTGTTCCAGTTCTTTCCTGGGCAGAAATGCCTTATCGGCTGCCCGAAGGCGTCAATGGGGTAGACTACGTTGGTCAGCAGGGTGGCCTGTAGGAGCCGTATTCCCGTCGGCAGGGAGTCCTGCTCTTCTTTTGCGATTTCCTCACGGGGAATACCGTGTGCTACGGCGTCGTTTACATATCCGGGAGTTCCGCAAATTATAAGCTGGCGTATAGTGGTGTCGGATTGCGGATGCAGGGTTATTGGTCTCAGGAAGTTGGCGGTATAGTGGCCTTTGAAGTCCCCCTTAAGGTTCTTTCGTACGTGGTCGTGTACTTTGCGGGGCATCAGGTCCTCCAACCGTGCGCAGTTCCAGCTGCGCAGTTCGCTGAGGGGATAATCCCAGACTACTGCGTAAACACTTTCAATTTCCGGGTATTTTACGGCTACCCAGTTGTCTCCGGCATTGATTTCCGGGACCCATCCGCCATCTTTTCCCCCGGCCTTGCGTACCGCCAGCTGGAGATTGATGTTCTGCAACAGGGGAGTGTTGTTGACACAGCGGGCCTCAAGGAGGACACGGTTGTCGTCCAGGACGTTATATGTGGCGTCTACGTACACCATGTCTTTCCACTCGATGTCGTGCCGGTAGGTTATGTGGCGCATGTCCGGGCTTACGCTCCAGGGGTGTACACCGGATTCGAAAAGGGTGCAGGGGACCTTGAAATTGCGCCGGTATTGTCCGGCTACAAGACAGAATTCCACCTGTATGCCGGAATTTATATCGTCTATGTGGCTGATTCCGTAGTATTCCTTGGAGTAGGGGCCCCATTTCGAGAGGCTCGCGATATCGTGCGACGGGGTGTTTGAAAGTATCCATGCCGCAAGTATTGAAATCAATAAGTTCATGACGCAAAATTAGTACATTTTTCGCTATGTGTCCGCACACAATTTAAAAAATTTTATTATATTTGCGCGTCTATGATTTAATAGGATTTTATGAAGAGATTAGAAGGAAAAGTTGCCGTTGTTACGGGAGGTTCAAGGGATATCGGCCGTGCCGTTTCGCTCAAACTGGCCGCCGAGGGTGCGCGTGTGTGCATTAATTACTGTCATGACGAGGCTAAGGCACTCCGGACGCTGGAAATGGTCCGTGAGGCTGGAGGGGAGGCTATTCTCTTTAAGGCCGATGTGACTAAGGCTGCTGAGGTGAAAGCTATGTTCGAGGCAGCGGCCGCTGCTTTCGGCGGCAAGATAGATATTCTGGTTAACAACGCCGGGGGCATTATGGGTCGCAAGGGTATACAGGAGCAGGATGAGGAATGGTACTACACAGTCCTGGACCTCAATTTCAAGAGTTGTTGGCTCTGCACCCGTGATGTCCTTCCATACATGAAAGACGGCGGCAGCATAGTCAACATTTCTTCCCAGGCTGCGCGTGACGGTGGCGGCCCCGGCTCTTCGATCTATGCCTGCGGTAAGGCGGCCATGCTGTGCCACACTCGCGCAATGGCCAAGGAGCTTGGCCCTCAGGGGGTGCGCGTAAACGCCGTGTGCCCGGGGATGATAAATACTTATTTCCATGACACCTTCACCAAGCCCGAGGGCAGGGAAGCCCTGCACAGGAGTGCTCCGCTGCGCCGCGAGGGCGAGGCCTGCGAGGTGGCTGACCTTGTCTGTTTCCTTGCGTCGGAGGAGTCTTCCTATCTGACCGGAAACGGAATAGATATTAACGGCGGTTGCCTGTTCTCCTAATGAAATCTTTATTCCGGCGCATACTTAGGATTATTGCTCTTGTGGGTCCCGGGCTTTTCTGCCTGGGATTCACCATCGGTACGGGCAGCGTGACATCCATGGTAAAGTCCGGAAGCCAGTGGGGAATGTCCCTGCTGTGGGTGCTGGCTATCAGTGCTTTCTTTACATGGGTTATGACGGAAGCTTACGGGCGCTGGGGAATACTCACGGGCGATACTGCGATCCACGGGGTGAAAACCGGCCTGAAGGGCGGCAGGATATGGGCTGCCATACTTGTCGCCGGGCTGGTGGTTAGCCAGTGGATAAGTTTGTCAAGTATCCTCAATATCACTTCGAATGCCGTCGCCGAGGTCTTGTACCTTTGCATCCCGGGGCTTCCCGCATCGACGGGCTACTGGATCGTGCTTGCTATGGCCATTCTTATTGCCGGAACGGTGTGGTTTGTGCTGAACAAGGGTAATTACAGTGTTTTCGAGAAAATACTTTCCGTGCTGGTTACGCTGATGGGCATCGCTTTTATCCTGTCCATGTTCATCGAGCTGCCTGCGCCGGGAACCATACTCCTTGGCTTTGTGCCGCATATCCCGGATTCTCCCGATGCACGCCTTTTCGTCGCCGCTTTCGTGGGAACGACCATGTCGTCGCCCACCTTCGTGATGCGTCCTATGTTAATCAAGAGCAAGGGCTGGGGAAAGGAGGATGCCTTTAACCAGCGCAGGGATGCAATAGTCAGTGCGTCAATGACTTTCATTATCAGCGCATCGATAATGATTTGCGCCGCAGGCATTCTCTATCCGCGTGGTATCCAGGTGGAAAAGGTGCTGGATATGATTTACGTACTTGAGCCGATTGCCGGACGTTTTGCGGTAGCCCTTTTCGTAGTGGGGCTGATGAGCGCAGGCCTTTCATCCATCTTCCCTATAATGATGCTGGCTCCGGAACTTATCAGCGATTACCGGCATGGTGAGATGCGGACGGGAACACCTCTTTTCAAGATACTTACCGGCATAGCCGCAATAGTTGGCCTAACGATTCCCATACTCGGAAAGAATCCCGTAATTACCCAGATAGCATCGCAGGTGACGCTTGTTTTTGTTCTTCCTCTGGTGATTCTGCTTATGATTATCATGTTGAACAAGAAGAGTTTAGTCGGAAATTCGCGCCCGGGAATCGTGTTCAATCTGCTCATGTTCATGAGCATGATTTTTGCATGTGTAGTATCATATACCGGGGTTGTTGCCCTGGGTAAATTGCTGTAACCAATCGAACTGTTTTATAATGAAGATTAATTACGAATCTCCCGAACTTAAGTACCGCTCCCTGTTGTCATGGGGGTTGCTGTGCAATAGCGTGAACGATTATGACAATGCCCTGGACGATATTTCGGTGGGCAGCGAGGAAGATGATTGGCTGAACTAAAGCAGGAGACATGACTATGAAGAAGATATTTTACTTTGCAGCCATGATGGCTCTTTGCCTGTCCTGCACTAAAGAACAGCAGGGCGGAAGCGATGTTATTGAGGGCGACGTGGACAGCGGCGAGGTTGTAACCGCGACCGAGTTCAGCGCTGAGTTTTCCCAGGAGGGGATTTCCAAGACCCACCTGGGGACGCTGTCCGACGGTGCCTACCCCAATTACTGGAGCGTAGGGGACTGCATCAATGTGAACGGATCTGTGTCCGCTGCGCTTGGGAGCGAGTATTCCACCAACAGCAGGACTGCCCGTTTCCTGTTCGACAATGCTGTGAGCCAGTACGGCGGGAACTGGTACATAGGTTATCCTGGCGGAGCGTTCACTTCGTTCAGCGCTGGGACGGGTACTGTGGTGGTACCGTCCAGCCAGACATATACGGCCGGGACATATGATCCCGAGGCTTTCGTGATGGTTGGCAAGGCCAACGGCAAGAGCGTGAAGTTCTATCCCAAGATGGGTATAGTGCGCATCACAGCGACCGATGCCGCTACTCCCTATTCGTACAAGATATCGAAGGTTCGCCTGGAGGCCATCGGCGGCGAGAGTCTTAGCGGTACGTTCACTACGGACTACAACAACGCTTCTGCCACGTTCACCAGCACTTCGGGAAATTCGTACGTTGAGATCAATGCCCCGACCTCTGCGGGGCTTGACTTCGGCTCGACCTTCTTCTTTGCCGTGCCTATCGGCACCTATGCGAGCGGCCTGCGCTTCACCATCTTTACCAAGGATGACAAGAGTATGTCGTTCTCGAACTCCTCCAGCATCTCCGTCGCCGCCGGCACGATGAAGAACATCACTTCTCCGGCGTATTTGCCGAGCGTTATTACCGTAAGCTGTAATTTTAAAACTTCGTCTTCACTAGGAATATACTGGACAGGGAGCAATGCAAGCAGCCAGAATAATTTCAAGAAGGCCTGGCGTCTGGCTGTTTACTCTGACGCAGATTGCAATACGCTGGTGGTACAGCACGATATTCCGGAGGACGGCGACAAGGATGACTGGTGGAGTGGACAGAGTGGTAATGGAAATCCGCATTTCATGGTCGGGGGCCTGAGCGGAGGGACTACTTATTATTGTAAGGTAACCGACCTTGGGAATAATGTGTCTTCATCCGTCACATCTTTTACGACTGATGCATTTACGCCAGTTTCAGCTTCATCTCCGTCCGGTAGCACCCTTGTCGCAGAGGACTTCAGCGAATTCGGCTGGGGACCTGCATATAATGGAGGAGGTACAAGTGCAGCCCATCGTTATGCGGGGTGGTCTCCCGTAAATGGAGTAAGCTCCGGACTCAGTTTCGCCGCTCCCACAGGTGTTGTCACGACTGGTTATTATGTGCCGTATAATTACTCGTCCAATACCCTGACCTCGAACTTCGATTATAGTACGGCGCCACGTTTCAAGGGCAGTGTAGCCGGAGACGGCTGGGGATATGCCAATGAGAGTGGATTCAACGGTTGTCCCCAGGCCGGACATCTCCGTATGGGGACTGCTTCAGGCAGCAAGAGGTCCTTTATCGTTTGCCCCACCCTTCCCGGAATTACCAGCGGGAAATATGCAACGGTAGACGTGACCGTCAGAGTGGCACACATGACTGCTGAAGATGTAACGAATAATGAGAATTTTGCCGTATTCGTAGAGTCCGGACTTACCTTGAATGAGTCGAGACGGGAATACAGCGGCGCTACACTGAACCGCCGGTATCCAGTCAGCCTTACTTCATATGCCCAGAATTCGCAGATCCTGACTTTCCGGGTCAACGGCCTGCAAAGTACGGACCACCTCATGGTAGGGGTGTACAATAACGTAGCAGGTTACAACCGGTATACACTGTTCAGTGTCAAGGTAGACAAGGTGAGTGAATCGGATACCGAGATTTTTGACATTACTGATCCCGAGACCCTTGAACTCTTCCGCAGCCGTGTTGCGGCAGGCGAATCTTCGCTCAACGGCAATGTGGTCAACAGTTTCACGGTCAGCTCGGCATTTGCCACTGCATGGACGCCTATTGCCGGCTATACAGGTACGCTTGAAGGCAATGACAAGACCATCACCGGGCTCACACAGCCATTCTTCGATGACCTCGAAGGTGCTGTGCAGAACTTGAATTTGAATTCAAACATTTCCATCAGCAATATAACCCGTGAGTCTGTCGGGATTCTCGCCAACAGCATGTCTGGCTATGTTGAGGGTTGCTCGGTAACAGGTTCGCTTACTGTTTCCTATTCAACTTCCGAATCGCCTTCTGGTGGTTGCTATGCGGGCGGAATAGTTGGGAAGGTGAGCACCGGATACGTTACAGATTCCGAGAACTCCGCTAATATTACCGTCAGCGGAACAGCAAATAGTCATTTGTATATTGGCGGCATAGTCGCGAATAATACTGCGGGATCATACGCCATGAATAACTGTCGTTCCACCGGAGGAACAATTTCATATACAGGCTCCAATCCTGCCGGCAACCTGTATATCGGCGGTATTGTTGGATATTCGACCCGTCCCATTTCTTCATGTACGTCCTCCATGACGGTAAACATGGGTGGGTCGTTTGAAGGCACATCTTCCAAATTTTATTCTGTGGGTGGCATTGTGGGGTCTATGTCTGCCAATCAGACAATCAGTTCCTGTCTCAATACCGGGAACATTACCTATTCCCAGCAAATATCGAATTCCGGCTATTCCTTCCTCGGAGGTGTTGCCGGAAGGACACAGGGAAGCATTGAGAACTCCAGTAACGGAGGAACTGTTACATGGACAGGCAATAATACAGTCAATCAATTCTATGTAGGTGGGCTTGTCGGGACTACGGACAACGCTTATTCGCACTCCATAACCGGAAAATATTCTACAAGCACCGCCACAAATTATGGAACAATCGTTGTAAACTCATCTTATTCTACCGGTAAAAATGCTATTGTCGGTGGTGTGATTGGCCGTTTGCACACCAGTGGCTCCCTTGAAGCTACTAATGCCGGCCCTGTCAATGTGACAAGGCTTACTTGCAATGCACTGGAAGTCGGTGGTGTTGCAGGATATAATAATGCTCCAATCAGCAGCGGTACTGAAAATCTAGCGGCAGGTGATATTACGATCTCGGGGCTTACCGCCAGTGCCGATTCTCACGTTGGCGGTGTAGTTGGGATCAGCTATTCTACTGTTACCGCGAACAATGCCGGCGATGTAAAGGCGACATCAGGGTCAACCTGCGCTACAAGTTTCTTCATCGGTGGCATTGCCGGCCGCGGCCAGAGCAATATTTCCAACTGTACTAATACCGGCCTCGTTTCCAATGCCTGTCCGGTAACCGGTTCCTCAAAATATATTCAGGTGGGTGGAATCGTTGGCTACAACAATACGAGTTGCGCCATTAGCAATTGTCATAATAGAGGAAACGTAACCAATACGGCTAATTCTGCTGCGTATCTTTACGTTGGCGGAATTACATCGGAAAGCGACAAGGCGATTTCCAATTGCGACAATACTGGAAATGTCACGAATAGCGGCAATTCCGGGAATGGCAAGCCGATTGCAGTTGGAGGTATTGCCGGCTGTAATGCAGCAAATATTACTTCATCTTCCAACGGTACATCAACTGCAGCTGGCGGGACAATTTCCAACAGCGGAACGTCAGCCGAAGATGTTTGTGTCGGCGGAATTGCCGGGATTAATAAGAAAAAGAATCAAACCTTGACGACCTGTTATAACAAAGGTGCCGTTTCCAATTCGGGGAACTCCGCAGCAGGGTATAACTTAGACCTGGGCGGCCTGATTGGCTGGTCTGATTCCACTAAGGTGGTGGCCCCGTGCTACAACACCGGCGCGGTTTCCAACACCGGCGCTGGATCGAACAGCACGGCCGCAGTACGCATGGGTGGACTGATAGGATGTGCGGAAAATATCAATGATTTTGCCGGTACGTCTTCAACCTATAATTATAATAGTGGTACTGTTACAGAGAATTCATCCTCTCCCAATCCCTGTGTTGGCGGAATTTGCGGATATTCGTTGACGGATGCATCAGATTTTACATACTGCGCTAACCGTTCCGGGGGAAATATTACAATCAAGAATGGCTCATTACGCGATAATGAAAATGTTTGTGTAGGTGGCATTCTGGGGTGTTCGGAGGTTTCTACAATACTTACCTCCACATCCAATGCCGGTAATATATATTTGCAGAATCTTTCGGGAATCAATTGCCTGAATGTTGGTGGAATCATCGGGCTTGCAGGAGATTATGCATTGCCGGATATCAGTGGCTCTGATGACAGCCATCGTACGCTCAACTCGGGGAATATTGAGTTCACCACATGTTCAATTTCCGGAGCGCTGCGTGCCGGCGGTATCATAGGATGGTGGGATAATACATTAACCTACACGCTGGAGTATTGTTCCAATAGCGGCACGATCAGTACTTATACCAAGACTGTATCTTCTGCTGACCTCTACATTACTGCCACCGGTAATAGTCACGTGGGAGGTATTGTCGGCGGATCGTCTCAAAGTAGTAATCAAACGTATAAAACCATACAAAATTGCAATAACACAAACGGGCACATTACGATTTACTCAAGAGGCAGATTCAGAATAGGTGGAATTGGAGGCCTTGTAACTAATCCGATGTCAAATTGCTCATGTACTGCAAATGTTACCTATGGTCGAAACGAGTATGCAACTACCACTGACCGATCAATGGTCGGTGGAGTTATCGGGTATTTTATTAGCGGAAGTAGGACTTTCACGAATGTCCACTATAACGGTACAGTTGATACGAGTGGTTCATATTGTTTCGCAAGTGGTATTCTAGGCTATACAGGATATAATTCAACGTTTGATAACTGTTCTATACAAGGTTCTATAAAATGCGCTGATAAACTGCCTGGATTGTTCTTCTGCGATAACACTCAGTATACTATAAAGTGTAAAAATGGTTGTACAGTAAAAAGTGGAACAACACTTATCAGTTCTTCCGGGACAACAATCATTAACTCCACATCGGATTTTACGCAAACGAATGTGGTCGGCGGTGGCGGCACCACATCTTCTTTGCCGATTGCCAATTTAAGTGTAAACTGATTGTTAAAATTTCGAAAGCCTGACGCAAGATTTTTACGTTTTAGAACGAAATTTACAAAATAATGCTATACTATTGCGGCTCATTAACTTTTAAAATGTATTGTTATGAGCGCAAAATTTGCAAACATCCTCAATGACGAGACCTTCAAGGTCGTCGTGTGTGCCCCTGGAAACGAGAGCCTCGTTGCCGGAATCCTGAACATCCTGCTGCCCGAGAAGAAAATCAGGAAGCTGACATTCCTGGACCGGGAACAGCACGGTTTGGCAATTTCAGACAAAAATTCTACCTTTGACCTGTATTGCACGGAAGAGAACGGAGATGAGTTCATCGTGGAGATGCAGGGCGCGCGTCAAGCGCACTTCGCGGACCGGATGATATGCTACTCCACCTTTCCGATCCGGATGCAGCTGGAGCAGAAACTCCGGGACCGGGAAGAAGCGTTGAAGCGTGGCGAGGAACCGCCGGCAATGAATTACAAACTTCTTCCGATCTATGTGGTGAGCCTGCTGAACTTCAGGCTTGAGCACGGGAGCGAAGAAGCATTGGAGGAGCCGGACGGACTGGTGAGCCGGTATGAGATACGGAACCGGAGGAACGGGGAGCTGATTACCGATGCGTTGAACTTCGTTTTCCTGGAGCTGGGAAGGCTGAAGGTAAACGGAAGCGAGCCGCATAAAT